>OCHG01000023.1_pt1 | contig 186647 bp, 183 predicted proteins | sample 1538801 | NCBI WGS metagenome assembly OCHG01 (sample SAMN04571727, study PRJEB22368) | human gut metagenome | biome: human gut; material: stool | host: Homo sapiens | place: Luxembourg | collected 2012-09-20 | reverse complement strand
GAAGAAGCAGCCACCCGAACCCGCAAGCTGAAAGTGCAAAACGCAGACCCTTTGCACTTTGCACTTTCGCACTTTCACGATAATTTGCGTCAATAACTCAAAAAAGCACTTGACAAAACGCTTCATGGGGCAGCGCCGCCGATATACGCCCGTACATCGACCCGGTGTTTGAAAACAATGTGCTGCTCACACAGACGGAACGGCTGATGATGAACAGCCGCCCGAAGCAGCCGAAGTACGCACGGAACAAAAACGTGCTGGTGGTGGGCGGCTCCGGCAGCGGCAAAACCCGCTTTTTCGTCAAACCCAATCTGATGCAAATGCACAGCAGCTATCTCGTGTCTGACCCGAAAGGAACTCTCCTGCTTGAGTGCGGCAAACTTTTGGAGCGCGGCAGTCCGAAGCTGGGCGAGGACGGAAAGCCCGTTAGAAAAAACGGAAAGCTCGTCTATGAGCCGTACCGTATTAAGGTGCTGAATACCATTAACTTCAAAAAGAGCATGAAATACAACCCTTTCGCCTATCTCCGCGACGAAAAGGATATTTTGAAGCTGGTAAACACACTGATTGCCAACACCAAGGGCAGCGGCGAAAAGTCCGGCGAGGATTTTTGGGTGAAAGCCGAGCGGCTGCTGTACTGTGCGTTAATCGGCTACATTCACTACGAAGCCCCGGACGCAGAGCGAAACTTTACGACGCTGCTTGAAATGATCAACGCAAGCGAAGCCCGCGAGGATGACAGCGAGTTTCAAAGCCCCGTTGACCTCATGTTTGAACGCTTGGAGGAAAAAGACCCGGAGCATTTTGCGGTCAAGCAGTACAAAAAGTTTCTCCTGTCTGCGGGCAAGACCCGTTCCTCTATCCTCATTTCCTGCGGTGCGAGGCTTGCGCCCTTTGACATTCGGGAGCTGCGGGAACTTATGGAAAGCGACGAATTGGAGCTTGATACGCTGGGCGACCGAAAAACGGCGCTCTTTATCATCACCAGCGACACCGACCCCACCTTTGACTTTGTAACGGCGATGATCGTATCGCAGCTTTTCAACCTGCTCTGCACCAAAGCCGACGACGAATACGGCGGGCGGCTGCCCGTTCATGTGCGCTGTCTGCTGGACGAGGTAGCCAACATCACGATCCCCAATTTGGAACGGCTGATCAGCGTCCTGCGAAGCCGTGAAATCTCCGCTTGCCTTGTGGTGCAGGCGCAGAGCCAGCTAAAAGCCATATACAAGGAACACGCCGACACCATCATCGGGAATTGCGACACAACCCTTTTCCTCGGCGGCAAGGAAAAAACGACGCTGAAAGAAATCTCCGAGGTTTTGGGGAAAGAAACGATTGACAGCTTCAACACTTCCGAAAACCGGGGGCGGGACGTTTCTCATGGGCTGAACTATCAAAAGCTCGGAAAGGAGCTTATGAGCCAGGACGAAATTGCTGTGATGGACGGCGGGAAATGTATCTTGCAGCTACGGGGCGTTCGCCCGTTCTTCTCCGACAAGTACGACATCACGAGGCACCCGAAATACAAATACCTTTCGGACTATGACAAGAAAAACACCTTTGACATCGAGAAGTTTTTGAAGCGGCAGCGACGCCCGGTAATCATCAAGCCGGATACCGTCTTTGACTATTACGAAATTGACGCAGCGGATTTACAGGAGGTTACGGAATGAACAGACGCATCAGAAAGAAGCGGGAAAAACAGCAGCTTGCGCGGGCGATCCGGGAGCTGGTCGCCCTTGCGGAGAAGCGGCAGCAAAAGCGGCAGGAAGCCATCGACCGCTTTCTGACCGCATACAGCGCCTACCTTGCCAAGCAGGGCGGCGCGGAAAGGAGGACGCCGTGACGAACGCCTGCAAAACGCCGGAAGCAGTCATGCAGGTGCTTATCACCGCTCTTGCCGCAGGGCTTGCGGTATGGGGTGCCGTGCAGCTTTTGGAGAGCTTTCAAAGCGGCGGCGAACGCCAGCGGACGCAAGCTCTCAATCTCATTAAAGCGGGCGGTGAAATTGTCCGTACCGCCACTTGGGAGGTGATACCGCCATCAAGACCGTAAGCATCGGCTACATGGTACGCGCTCCTAACTCTGCACTTCCTATTCCCTTGCGGGCATTGCCCGCGCAGCCGCCTTTTTTGATGAGGGCGGCTTTTTTCATGCACAAAAATACAAACACAAAAATTCAAGAGCCGCAAAGCGGCAGAAGGTGAGGTCAATCTATGACATTTTTTAATTCGGCAGTAGACGTATTGCAGACCCTTGTGATTGCACTGGGCGCAGGTCTTGGCATCTGGGGCGTTATCAACCTCTTGGAGGGCTATGGTAATGACAATCCGGGGGCAAAATCGCAGGGCATGAAGCAGCTTATGGCGGGCGGCGGCGTTGCCTTGATTGGCGGCGTTCTCGTTCCCCTGCTCAAAGGGCTGTTCGGTTAAGCGGCGGTAATGTCCTATGCAGAGCATACTTGACGCGATTAACGAATGGATCAAGGAAATCCTGATCGGAGCGATCAACGGAAATCTGTCAACTATGTTCGGGGACGTAAACGAAAAGGTCGGTACGATTGCCGCCGAGGTAGGCAAGACCCCGCAGGGGTGGAACGCAAGCATATTTTCCATGATACAGACGCTATCGGAAAATGTGATCGTCCCCATTGCGGGGCTTGTTATTACCTACGTTCTATGCGTGGAGCTAATCAGCATGGTAACGGAAAAGAACAATATGCACGACATCGACACGTTCATGTTCTTTAAGTGGTTTTTCAAAGCGTTCGTTGCGGTGTTTATCGTCACGCATACCTTTGACATCACTATGGCGGTATTCGACATGGCGCAGCACATTGTTTCCGGCGCGGCGGGCGTGATCGGCGGCAGCACCAGCATTGATGTTGCCGCCGCACTCTCGTCCATGCAAGCCGGACTTGACGCAATGGAAATCCCCGAACTGCTCTTGCTTATGCTCGAAACAAGCCTTGTCAGCCTTTGCATGAAAATCATGTCGGTGCTGATAACGGTTGTTTTGTACGGGCGTATGATTGAGATTTACCTGTACTGCTCCGTATCGCCTATTCCATTCGCCACCATGACAAACCGGGAATGGGGGCAAATCGGAAACAACTACTTAAAAGGCCTGTTTGCCCTCGGCTTTCAAGGCTTCCTCATTATGATATGCGTCGGCATTTACGCGGTTTTGGTAAACAACATGGTTATAGCGGACAATCTGCATACCGCGATATTTTCCATCGCAGCCTATACGGTGCTGCTTTGCTTTAATCTTTTGAAATCCGGCGCACTGGCAAAATCATTATTCCATGCACATTAAAAGGAGGTTTTCCATCACCAAGAAATACAGCGTTATTTACGCAGATCCCCCATGGCGGTATGAACGGAGCAAGGTGCAGGGCGCAGCGGAAAAGCACTATCCCACCATGGGCATTGACGAGCTGTGCGCCCTGCCTGTGCCGGAGCTGGCGGCGAAGGACTGCGCCCTGTTTTTGTGGGCGACCTTTCCGCAGCTTTCCGAAGCTCTGCGGCTGATCCGCGCATGGGGCTTTCGGTATCGGACGGTGGCGTTCGTTTGGCTCAAACGTAACCGCAAAAGCCCGTCCTGGTTTTACGGTATGGGCTATTGGACGCGCAGCAACGCGGAAATCTGTCTGCTGGCGACCAAGGGCAAACCCAAGCGGCAGTCGGCGGGCGTACATCAGTTTCTTATCAGCCCCATAGAGCAGCATAGCAAAAAGCCGGATGCAGCGCGGGAAAAAATCGTTGCCCTTATGGGGGATTTGCCCCGGATTGAGCTGTTTGCCCGACAGAAAACGCCGGGGTGGGATATATGGGGCAACGAACTCCCAAACAGTATTGAAATGTAACGAAAGGAGATTTTTCTATGGCGTATGTACCCGTTCCCAAAGACCTATCACGCATAAAGACAAAGGTTGCCTTTAACCTTACCAAAAGACAGCTTATCTTCTTTGCGGCGGCGCTCCTTGTTGGACTGCCGCTTTTCTTTTTGCTCAAAGGCAGCACTGGCACAAGCCTTGCGGCGTTCGTGATGATCCTCGTTATGCTGCCCTGCTTTCTGTTTGCCATGTACGAAAAGCACGGGCAGCCCCTTGAAACGCTGATTAAGAACATCATACAGACAAAATTTATCCGTCCGAAAGAAAGACCCTATCAGACGGAAAACTTCTATGCCGTCCTCGAACGGCAAAGACAACTTGAAAAGGAGGTATCGGCTATTGTCAACGGCAAACGCAAAACACGCAGAAAACACGCGTAAGCTCACCCGCGCCGAGAAAAAGGAAATCGTCGCCCTGATCCGAGCGGCAAAGGGCGACGGAAAGGCGCACACCGCGCAGCAGACCATACCGTATCTTGCCATGTACCCGGACGGTATCTGCAAGATTACGGAAAAGAAATACTCCAAGAGCATCGCTTACGACGACATCAACTACCAGCTTGCGCAGGCAGACGATAAGACCGCCATTTTTGAAAACTGGTGCGACTTTCTCAACTATTTTGACGCGACCGTTAGTGTGCAGCTTTCCTTTATCAACCGGGGAACGCGCAGCGGCGGCGCGGAGGAGGTCATTGCGATCCCCGCGCAAAACGACGCTTTCAATTCCATCCGCACCGAGTACGCGGATATGCTGAAACATCAGCTTGCAAAGGGCAACAACGGCTTTGTAAAGTCAAAGTACATTACCTTTTCCGTGGAAGCGGACAATCTGAACGCGGCAAAGGCGCGGCTTGCCCGTATTGAAACCGACATACTGAATAATTTTAAGGTGCTGGGCGCAGCCGCCCGCCCCATGACGGGCTATGAACGGCTGGAAGCCCTGCACAGCGTATTCCACCCGGAGGGAGAACCGTTCCGTTTCTCTTGGGACTGGCTCACCCCGTCCGGGCTTACCACAAAGGACTTTATCGCCCCGTCCTCGTTCCGTTTCGGCGAGGGCAGATATTTCCGTATGGGACGCAAAATCGGCGCGGTCAGTTTCCTTGAAATCCTTGCGCCGGAGCTGAACGACCGTATGCTTGCGGACATTCTCGATCTTGAAACGGGGATCGTCGTCAATCTCCATATCAAGAGCATCGACCAGACCGAAGCCATAAAGACCATCAAGCGCAAGATAACCGACCTTGACAAAATGAAAATCGAAGAACAAAAGAAAGCGGTACGCAGCGGCTACGATATGGACATCATCCCCTCTGACCTTGCCATGTTCGGCGGCGAAGCGAAAAACCTCTTGCAGGACTTGCAGAGCCGCAACGAGCGAATGTTTCTCCTGACTTTCCTTGTGGTAAATATGGCGGACACGAAGCGAAAGCTGGAAAATGACATATTCGCAGCGGCAGGCATTGCGCAGAAATACAACTGCGCTCTCACCCGCCTTGACTACCAGCAGGAGGCGGGGCTGATGTCCTCTGTTCCGCTGGGCGAGAACCTGATCCCCATCCAGCGGGGGCTTACCACATCAAGCACCGCGATTTTTATTCCCTTTATCACGCAGGAGCTTTTTCAGCAGGGCGCGGCACTCTATTACGGGCTAAACGCCCTGTCAAGCAATATGATCCTCTGTGACCGAAAGCGGCTGAAAAACCCCAACGGGCTAATCCTTGGTACCCCCGGAAGCGGCAAGAGCTTTGCGGCGAAGCGGGAAATCACAAACGCTTTTCTCATTACCGACGACGACATCATCATCTGCGACCCGGAAGCGGAGTATTACCCCCTTGTGCGCCGTCTGCACGGACAGGTGATCCGCATTTCCCCCACAAGCACCCAGTATGTCAACCCTATGGATATTAACCTCAATTACAGCGAGGACGACAACCCCCTTGCGCTGAAAAGTGACTTTCTCCTTTCCCTTTGTGAGCTTGTCATCGGCGGCAAGGAGGGGCTGATGCCCGTGGAAAAGACCGTCATTGACCGCAGCGTAAGAAACGTGTACCGCCCGTTTTTAGCCGCCCCCGACCCGGCGAAAATGCCGATCCTCGGCGACCTTTACGACGAGCTTTTAAGACAGCCGGAGCCGGAAGCGGCGCGGGTGGCGGCGGCATTGGAGCTTTACGTTTCGGGCAGTCTGAATGTCTTTAACCACCGTACCAATGTGGAGCTTTCAAACCGCCTTGTCTGCTTTGACATCAAGCAGCTTGGGAAGCAGCTTAAAAAGCTGGGGATGCTCATTGTGCAGGATCAGGTGTGGAACAGAGTAACCATAAACCGGGCTGAAAAGAAATCCACCCGCTACTACATGGACGAGTTTCATTTGCTCCTCAAAGAGGAACAAACCGCCGCCTATTCTGTGGAGATTTGGAAGCGTTTTCGTAAATGGGGCGGGATCCCAACCGCCATCACGCAGAATGTCAAAGACCTTTTGAGCAGCCGCGAAGTTGAGAATATCTTTGAGAACAGCGATTTTGTCCTCATGCTCAATCAGGCGCAGGGCGACCGGGAAATCCTTGCAAGGCAGCTCAACATCTCCCCGCAGCAGATGAAATACGTTACCCATACCGAAGCGGGCGAGGGACTGATTTTCTACGGAAACGTGGTGCTGCCTTTCCTTGACCGTTTTCCGCAGAATACCGAGCTATACCGGGTAATGACGACCCGCCCGGAGGAAGTGGGCAGCACATGAGATTAGACACCATCATCAACCGCGATGCGCTGTGCGCCCTGCGGGAGCTGCCCGCCGAGAGCGTCCATTGCTGCGTCACAAGCCCGCCCTACTACGCCCTGCGGGATTACGGCATGGACGCGCAGATCGGGCGGGAGGACACGCCGGAGCAGTATATCGCAAGGCTTGTCGAGGTTTTCCGTGAGCTGAAACGGGTGCTGCGCCCGGACGGTACGTTTTGGCTGAACATTGCCGACACCTACTGCGGCACAGGCAGCAAGGGAGCCTACACCGACCCCAAAAACCCGAAAGGCAGAAACGGGCAGAGCCTGTCCCTTGCAAGACGGGCGGCAGGCTGCAAGCAAAAGGATTTAATCGGTATTCCGTGGCTTTTAGCCTTTGCCCTGCGCTCTGACGGGTGGTATCTGCGCAGCGCGATTATTTGGCAGAAGGACAACCCCATGCCCGAAAGCGTGCGGGACAGACCGAGCCGCTGCTATGAGAACGTCTTTTTGCTTACGAAGTCCAAGAGCTATTACTATGACGCCGCCGCCATTGCGGAACCCATCGCCCCAACAACGGCGGCGCGATACCGGGGCGGGCGCAGCGCGGGACACAAATACGACGGCGAGGTACCCGGACAGGGCAAGGTGCAGGGCATCAACCGGGCGCGGACGGGCGGCTACTACGATGAAGCCCTCATGCCGACCACGCGGAATAAGCGGGACGTATGGCATATCAACACCGTACCCTACAAGGGCGGGCATTTCGCCGCGTTCCCGCCGAAGCTGGCGGAAACCTGCATTTTGGCGGGCTGTCCCAAGGGCGGCGTTGTCCTTGACCCGTTTTTCGGCAGTGGCACGACAGGGCTTGCGGCAAAAAGCCATGACCGCCATTACATCGGCATTGAACTGAACTATGACTATTGCACCCTTGCAAGGGCGCGGATCGGAGGTGAAACGAATTGAGCAAAAAGCTGAAACCCCGCGATAAAATTACGCAGAAAATGAGCCGGGACGGGCTTATCGAGGTCAACGAAACCGCAGGCACCGCCGAGCTGGTCAGCGGGCGCGAGCAGGACGCGGATTTTTCCAAGAAGCCCGAACAGGCGGCGCAGGAAGCCGCGCAGCAGCTTCCGCACCCATCCGGCGGCGCGGCAGCTCGTCCCCATACCCCGGAGCTTTCCCCGAAGCGGGACGACGCCGCAGCCGAGCGTGTTTTGGCGCATATCGACGCTGCCCATACCCGTGCAGCATCCAAAAAGGCGATAAAGCGGGCGCAGCGGGAAGCGGCGGCAAAAACAAAGACCTCACGCCTGCAATTCACCGAGGAAGAACAGGCGACGCCGGAGCTTCAAAAGGCGATCCGCAAATCGGAAAGAGCCGCCGACCGCTTGGACGAAGCGCGGGCGGCTATTCCGAAAAAGAAAGTCTTGACAAAAGAGCGCACCTTTGACGAAGCCGCAGGCAAGGGCAAAACCCGCCTGCGCTTTGAGGAAAAGGAAAAACCCATACCGGGCGGCAGACAGCAGCATAACCCCCTCTCCCGCCCTGTGCAGGAGGTCGGCGTTTTCGTCCACAATAAGATACATTCCGTTGAAAAGAACAACTCCGGCGTGGAGGGAGCGCACAAGAGCGAGGAATTAGCCGAGCGCGGCATCCGGGCGGGGGCGCGGCAGGTGCGAAAGAGCCGCCGCAGCCGCAAGCTGAAACCCTACCGGGCGGCGGCAAAAGCGGAAAAAGCCGCATTCAAGGCAAACGCCGATTTTCAGTATCAAAAGGCGCTGCACGATAATCCGCAGCTTGCCGCGTCTAACCCCGTTTCCCACTTTTGGCAGAAGCAGCAGATCAAGCGGCAGTATGCAAAGGCGGTACGAACGGGCGGCGCAAAATCCGCAAGGAAAGCCGCAGAAAACACCCGCAAGGCGGCGAAGAAAACCGCCGAAGCGACGAAAAAGACCGCCGCCTTTGTAGGGCGGCATTGGAAAGCCTTTCTGACTGCCGGGTGTGCGCTGCTCCTGCTTATCATGCTGATGTCCGCAATTTCCTCCGGCTCTGCTCTTTTTTCGGGGCTTGTCAACGGCGTAATCGGAACCTCTTACACATCGGAGGATAGCGACCTTGTAGCGGTGGAAAACAATTATGCGGCAAAGGAAAACGATCTGCAAAGCAGGATAGACAATATCGAGCGCGATTATCCGGGCTATGACGAATACCGCTACGACCTTGCGTACATCGGGCATAACCCCCATGAATTAGCGTCCTACCTGACCGCCCTGTTGCAGAGCTACACCCCGCAAAGCGCACAGGCAGAGCTTGACCGCATTTTCAATCTGCAATACAAGCTGACCGTCACGGAAGAAATCGAGGTGCGCTACCGCACGGAACGACGTACAGGTAGCTACACGGACGCGGAGGGCAACACCCATACCTATACCTACACCGTTGAAGTCCCCTATAACTATTACATTCTCAATGTAACGCTGACGAACAAATCTATATCCTCTTTTGTATCGGAGCTTCTAACGCCGGAGCAGCTTGAAATGTACCATGTCTATTTGCAAACAAGCGGCAACAAACCCCTCGTTTTTGGCGGCGGCTCTGCGGACACTTCCGCGTCCGAGGATTTAAGCGGCGTTACCTTTGTCAACGGCACCCGCCCCGGCAACACCGTCCTTGTGGATATAGCGAAATCGCAAGTCGGCAATGTAGGCGGTGCGCCTTACTGGAGCTGGTACGGCTTTAACAGCCGCGTGGCTTGGTGCGCCTGCTTTGTGTCCTGGTGCTACGGACAGGCTGGACTTTCCGAGCCGCGCTTTGCGGGCTGTCAGTCGCAGGGCGTTCCGTGGTTTACCTCTCACGGGCAATGGGGCGCGAGGGGTTATGAGAATATCGCTCCCGGCGACGCCATCTTTTTTGATTGGGATTTAGACGGCAGCGCAGACCATGTAGGTATCGTAATCGGCACAGACGGAAGCCGCGTTTACACCGTGGAGGGTAATTCCGGCGACGCCTGCAAAATCAGAAGCTATCCCCTTGATTACGCCTGTATCAAGGGCTATGGGCTGATGAATTGGAATTAAAATTTGAAAGGAGTTTTGACAGTATGACAAACAGCAAAATTGACCGCATTGAAAAGGAAATGCAGAAAACGCGGGAGAAAATCACCGAGTATCAGAACAGGCTGAAAGAGCTTGCAATGCAGAAAACCGAAGCGGAAAATCTGCAAATCATCGCTCTTGTGCGCTCCATGCGCCTGACCCCCGCAGAGCTTACCGCCCTGCTTTCCAGCGAGCCGATCCCCGGCATTGCCGCCGCAGGGACAGACTACATGGAACAGGAGGAAATCGAAGATGAAGAATAAAGGCTTTTTCAAAACAGCCACCGCCCTGCTTGCCGCCCTTGTCCTCTTGGGCGGCTTTTCTGTTACCGCCTATGCGGGCGGCGGTGAGGACATTCCCACCAATGACAGCGGCGTGATCGTAGAAACCGAGCCGCAGCCCCTTACGCCGGACGGTAATCTGTCGCTGATCGACGACATTGAGGGAGAAGCCGCCGAGGACAAGCAGTTTATCATTGTGCAGAGCAAAAACGGCAACTACTTTTACATCATCGTTGACCGCGCCGCCGAGGGCAAAAACACCGTACATTTTCTCAATCAGGTGGACGAAGCCGACCTGATGGCGCTCATGGAGGGCGGCAGCGGCAAGGCGCAGGCTCCCGCCGTTTGCACCTGTAAGGACAAATGCAAGGCGGGCGCAGTCAATACCGCCTGCCCGGTATGCTCTGTCAATATGACCGAATGTGCAGGCAAGGAAGCCGTGTCGGAGCCGGACGATGCGCCGCCGGAGAAAGGAAAAAGCAATGCGGGCGGGCTTGTGATCTTCCTTGTCGTTACCCTGCTTGCCGGTGGCGGCGCGTTCTACTACTTTAAGATTATGAAGCCGAAGCAGGGTATCAAGGGCGACACCGACCTTGACGATTTCGATTTTGACGATTACGGCGAGGACGAGCCGGAAGCAGGCAGCGAGGAACAGGAGGACGAGGAATGAGGTTAGTCATTGCAGAGAAGCCGAGTGTGGCTGCGGCACTTGCCGCCGCCCTTGGCGTAAAGAACAAAAAGGACGGATATATGGAGGGCGGCGGCTACCTCATTTCATGGTGCGTGGGGCATTTGGTGGAGCTTGCGGAAGCCGCCGCCTATGGGGAGCAGTACAAAAAGTGGAGCTATGACAGCCTGCCGATCCTGCCGCAGCCGTGGCAATATACCGTATTCAAAGACAGGCAAAAGCAGTTCAAAATCCTAAAAGACCTCATGCGCCGCAGCGACGTTTCCGAGGTTGTCAACGCCTGCGACGCAGGGCGCGAGGGCGAGCTGATTTTTCGCCTTGTCTACCATGCGGCGGGGTGCGATAAGCCCTTTTCCCGCCTTTGGATTTCCTCTATGGAGAAAAGCGCAATCAAAAAAGGCTTTGCGGAGCTAAAACCCGGCGAAGCGTATGACGCGCTCTATGCGTCGGCTCTGTGCCGCGCAAAAGCGGACTGGATCATCGGCATCAACGCCACCCGCCTTTTCTCCGTCCTTCACGGCAAAACTCTAAACGTGGGGCGCGTTCAGACGCCGACCTTAAAAATGCTTGCAGACCGGGACGCGGCGATCACCTCTTTCAAGAAAGAACCCTACCATATCGTCCGTCTTGATGTGGGCGGCGCGGAAGCGGCAAGCGCAAGGATCTCCGACGCCGCAGATGCGGAAGCCCTCAAAACGGCTTGCGAAGCGTCGCAGGCCATTTGCATTTCGGTGAGGCGTGAGAGGAAAACCGAGCAGCCACCCCGCTTGTTTGACCTTACAGGCTTGCAGCGGGAAGCCAACCGCATTTACGGTTACACCGCAAAGCAGACCCTTGACCTTGCACAAGCCCTTTACGAAAAGCGGCTGCTTACCTACCCGCGAACGGACAGCAATTATCTGACCGACGACATGGGCGATACGGCGGTGCATATCGCCGCGCTGCTTGTCGGCAAGCTGCCCTTTATGAAAGGCGCGGCGTTTACGCCGGACATAGCCCGGACGCTTGACAGCAAAAAGGTGTCCGACCACCACGCCATTATTCCGACAATGGAGCTTGCGAAAGCAGACCTTGCCGCGCTGCCGGAAAGCGAAAGAAATATCCTCACCCTTGCCGGGGCGCGTCTGCTGTTCGCCGCCGCCGAGCCACACATTTTTGATGCGGTAACGGCGGTGTTTTCCTGTGCCGATACCGAGTTTACGGCAAAGGGAAAGACGGTTCTTTGCGACGGGTGGAAAGAGCTGGAACAACGCTACCGGGCGACGCTGAAAGGAAAGCCCGACGCCGAGGGCGACGAGGAAAACGAGCTTATTTTAGATGCGCCGACCTTTGCCGAGGGACAGAGCTTTGACAGTCCAGCCGCAAGAGTTACGGCGCACGACACGCAGCCCCCGAAGCCGCACACGGAAGCAAGCCTGCTTTCGGCTATGGAACGCGCCGGAAGCGCGGACACCGACCCGGACGCAGAACGTAAGGGGCTTGGCACTCCCGCTACCCGCGCCGCCGTGATTGAAAAGCTGGTCAAATCCGGCTTTGTGCAGCGCAAGGGAAAACAGCTTATCCCAACCCAAAAGGGCAACAACCTTGTTTGCGTTCTGCCCGATACGCTGACCTCTCCGCAGCTTACCGCCGAATGGGAAAACGCTCTGACGCAGATTGCAAGGGGCGCAGCCGAGCCGGAGGACTTTATGCGGGGCATTGAAGAAATGGCGCGGGAGCTGGTGAAAGCCTATCCGTTTCTTTCCGAAAATCAGAAAGGCCTGTTCAAAGAGGAAAAGGCGGTGATCGGCAAATGCCCCCGCTGCGGCGGGAACGTCTGCGAGGGCAGAAAAAACTACTACTGCGAAAAGAAGGACTGCGCCTTTGTCATGTGGAAAAACGACCGCTTTTTCGAGGAACGCAAAACCGCCTTTACCCCGAAAATCGCCGCCGCGCTGCTTGCGGGCGGCAGGGCGAAGGTCAAAAAGCTGTATTCGCCGAAAACGGGTAAAACCTATGACGGAAGCATTGTATTAGCCGATACGGGCGGGAAATACGTCAACTACCGTATCGAGCTTGCGAGGGACAAAGAACTTACGCAGCAAGCATAGGAAAGGGGTACCCTTTCCGTAAAACCCCCGTTCTGACGCTACGCGCAGAATGGGGATTTTGCTTGTTGGGAAGTGTCCCAAACCCTCTGTAACGATGAAAGGAGGCGTAAGCCACGCAGAACAAGCCGAAAGCAGAGCTGACCGCCGCCCTGATGCTTCTTGATACCCGCAGTATGTCCTTTGATATGCGGGAAATCGACAACCGCCGCTTTATGTTCTCCCCGCAGGCGGGAGAGCTGATTTTAGGCAGACAGTATAGGGGCGGGCAGCTATACAAAAGCCATGCCGAGGAACACTTTGACAGCGGGGCGAAAGCCCCTTTCGACAGCTTTATCCGGGGCTGGATCGGCACAGGCAGGGACTACCCGGACGGTGTTATCCACTTCGCCCCGAATATTGGCACAGACAATATCACCGCCTTTGACAATGCGTTTTCCACCCTGCAAATGTTCAGCGAAAACGGCGCGGCGGGAGATACCGTCGTGCGCGGCTTTGGGCGCAAGTGGGAGCAGCCGCTAAAAGACATCATCACACCAACAAAAGAAAGGAGCAAAACCGTGAGCGAACAGGAAAAGAACTATTCCAGCTATGATTTTGACAGGCTGGAAGTAGCAAAAAAGCTGGTAATTGAGCGAAGCATCTATTTTGAAAGTGAGAAAGCGGATATTTCCGCGCTGACCGGGCTTTCTCTTGCGGAGCTGACACGGCTGCGTCAGGAGAGCGCGGCGGCGGAGCAGGCTGTATTTGACAGGCTGAAAACGGAGGCAGCCGCATGGGAGCAGCAGGCGGGCAACACCCGCTTTCTTGAAAAAGCCATCGAATATGTGCAGACGCCGCCCGTCAAGCACACATCCAACAAATGGGAGAAAACAGATTATGAATGGCAGCTCCGCAGTAACGCAGTCTATCAGATGCGCTATCATGTCTATGAAAACACCCGCTATGACAGACAGGCGCAAAAATCCGTGCCGTATTCATGGAGCCTGACATGGAGTGTCCGCACCAACGGACCGATCCATGAGCAAAACGTAAAAATCGCCGGACAGGAGCGCAAGACCTTTTCAGACAAGGCGGCAATGGAAAAATACCTTGCCGGACGCATCAAGGCATACGACCGCCTATTTACCGAGACTATGCCGCCCGTTCCGAAAGAATACGCGGAGCCGTTCAAGGTGAATGGGCTGCTGCTTCCGGGTTATGCCATTGAGGGCGAGCCGCCGCAGCACACCGCGCCCCAACAGGCAGCACAGCCGACGCGCCCTGACCCGGAAAAGGTTGAAATGGGTGCCGCCGCGATGCAGGCAGCGCCCCTTACTGTCGAGCCACCGCAGCCGCAGCCCGTTATCCCGATCAACCTTACCGCAGAAAAGCCCGCCGAAAAGCTCAAGGAGATTACCGACCGCTTGGAGCAAGGCATTACGGAGCTGTTCGACAGCGAACGCTACAAGGAGTATTTGCGCGTTATGTCGAAGTTTCATAATTACAGCTTCAACAACACCCTCTTGATCGCCATGCAGAAGCCCGATGCTTCCCTGATCGCGGGCTTCAACTCATGGAAAAATCAGTTTCAGCGCAACGTCAAAAAAGGCGAAAAAGGCATTAAGATTATCGCCCCGTCGCCGTTCAAAATCAAGCAGGAAACGGAGAAAATCGACCCGCAGACCCGAAAGCCCGTGATCGGCAGGGACGGAAAGCCCGTCACCGAGGAAAAGGAGATCACTATACCCGCCTACAAGGTGGTGTCCGTCTTTGACGTGTCCCAAACCGAGGGAAAGGAATTGCCGGATATTGCCGTTGACGCGCTGACAGGCGATGTGGAGCAGTACAGTGATTTTTTCGCAGCCCTTGAAAAGACCTCTCCCGTCCCCATCGGCTTTGAGAAAATCGAGGGCGGCGCACACGGCTATTATCACTTGGAGGACAAGCGCATCGCGCTTGACGAGGGTATGAGCGAGCTGCAAACGCTCAAAACCGCCATTCACGAAATCGCCCACGCAAAGCTGCACGATATTGACCTGAACGCTCCCAAAGACGAGCAGCAGCCCCGCGTAGACCGCCGCACCCGCGAGGTGGAAGCGGAAAGCATCGCCTACACCGTTTGCCAGCATTACGGGCTTGATACGTCGGACTACTCTTTCGGCTATGTAGCCGGGTGGAGCAGCGGGCGGGAGCTTGCGGAGCTGAAAAGCTCCCTTGAAACGATCCGCTCTGCCGCCGCAGACATCATCAACAGCATTGACGGACATATCGCAGAGCTGCAAAAGCAGCACGAAGCCGAGAAAGCCGCGCCCGATCTTGCCGCCGCGCAGGAGGCACAGAGCGAAAAAACCCTTACGGACTTGCAGAAAAAAGCCGCCGCAATCGCAGAGAAATATGAGGCACTTTCCACACAGGAGAAAATCAGGGTGATCGCGCAGGCGTTCGGCGGTACTGCGGGCAGGATTGAAACGTCGCCCTGCACGGGAAAATGGCGCGGTACAAGCGATATATCCATCCGCTTTGATAACGGCGCGTCCCTGTTTCTCGGCAACCGCCTTACGCCGAAAGCAAAGACCGCAGCGGTACAGCGGGAGCTTGTCAACGATACCCTGCTGCGGTACAACCCGGAGATCGTCAGCGCAACAAAGGAAGCCGCTCTCGCTTCCCTCATGGAGCGCGAAGCAAAGGACAATGCCATTGCCGCGCAGAAGGGCTTGAAGCCCTACATCCTGCTCAATGTCGAGTTCAACGACGGTGCGGACGGTCAAAGCAGCGGATATATGGGCTGGTACTATGTAACACTGGCGGTGGACGGAAATATCTGCTCCCATATCGAAACCGGGCTGAATTACGACATCGCGGATGGCAAGGTGAGTGCAGAACCCACGCGGGAGAAATACTTTGCGGCGGGCGCATTAAAAGATAGTGAAGTGGACTATGTTTTCAACAACGTCGGCTTTTCCTCTGCTTCCGGGCTGTATGCGCTTCCCGTCAGCGACGCCGTTTTGCAACGTGCCGAAAAGACGCTTGCGGAGCGCACACAGGCGCAGGCGGCGCAGCGTACAGAAAAAGACGTGATTTATACCATGCACACCAATCCCCGCAGCGAAAGTCTTGCCGACCGCTCTTTCCTGCAAGCCTATGAACAGCAGCCGGACGGGAAAGCAATACCGGGCGACTTGCTGTTTGTCGGGACGCCGGAGAAATGCCGGGAGCTGTTACAGAGCTTGAACGCCGGGGATCTGACGCAGGGCGAGGTCAAGGCACTTTATGCAAAGGCGCAGGAGCCGGACAGGGACAGCTTTTCCATTTACCAGCTCAAACGCGGCGACGAAACGCGGGATTTGCGCTTTGAGCCTTACGACCGTCTGACCGCAACGGGACACGCGGTTGATCCGGCGAACTATGACCTGATCTATTCCGCGCCCCTTGCACCGGGTACGAGCCTTGAAGCTATTTTTACCCGCTTTAATCTCGACCACCCGAAAGACTTTAAGGGACACAGCCTTTCCGTTTCCGACGTGGTGGTGCTGCATCAGAACGGGCAGGACACGGCGCATTACGTTGACAGCATCGGCTATCGACAGACGCCGGAGTTTTTGCAGCCGCAGAATTATCTAAAACACGTCGAGGATATTGTGGAGCAAAACGACAACAATTTTGACGGTATCATCAACAACACGCCGCAGACGCCCACCGTCGGGGAATTGGAGCAGAAAGCAAAGGCGGGTGAGCCGATTTCCCTGATTGACCTTACGAACGCCATCCATGCCGATAAGGAGCGCGGCAAAGAGGAAAAGCCCTCGATCCGGGCGCAGCTTCGGGCGGCAAAGGAGCAGACCGCCCAAAGAAAGGCGCAAAGGAGCAAAACGCAGGATTTGGAAAGGAACTGATCGTATGCAGAAGTTTGAAAACGTGGATATACTGGCTTGCCTTGATGCGGTGATGAAGCAGAACACTGGCTTTTACCAAAGCGATTTTGAGATTGACAAGAAGATCATTCACGAGGCTGCTGCAAGCCCCGACTGTGAGGACAGGACGCTTTTGTGGCTTTCCCGCCCGTCCGGGACGCATTGCTTCCGGGAGCGCGACGTTTTTCTCAAAGACACCCGCCCATACAACACATGGAAGTTCCACGGGGAGCAGACACGCGACCGCATCCTTGCCTACGCCGTGGAGCTGACGGGCAGGGAGCGCGGCAAAATTCGGGGAAACCTCTATGAGCTGGACTATGCCGCCCATTTCCGGCACGTTCGGGAGCAGGCGCTTCCCGCAGACATCGTAACGCTTTTCTATGAGCGCGGCGAGCGCAGCCAGCCGACAAATAGATACTTTAGCGGTTCCCCCGATCCGCAGTATGGCGCGTTTCTCCGCTTTGAGGTGCAGCCAAACGCCCCCGAAGCCTTGCGCGACATTCTGCAAGAGGAACGGCGCAGCCGCGAGCAGCTTTCGCCGGGGGACTTCAAGGCGCATATCGCCGCCTTGCGCGACGGGCTGATTGAAGCCGAAGCGCGGCGCATTGTAGCCGAAATGAAACGTCAGTACAGCCCCAACAGCCCGAACAAAACCCACTACATGACAGAGCTTGCCCCGGCGTTTCTGATGCTTGCATCGAGCCGGGACGTTGACCGCCTTTTCTCTCTGCTTCCCTACAAGACGCTGACCTTTTCCAAAATCGAGGGCAGGCACGGCATCTATGCGCTGATCGACAAGAACGAAAACCGCGACCGGGATATTCGCAAGCCCCGCCCCTCTATCCGGGCGCAGCTTGCCGCCGACAAGAAGAAAGCCGCTCCGAAGCGGGCGGCAAAAACAAAACATCACGAAATGGAGGTATGAGCATGAACCGATTTACCGTTGAGGAAACAAATCTTATCAGCATCTACATCGCCAATACGCGCAGGGAGCTTATCGGGGAAATGACGGGTGCGCTGCCCTATATGGACGGCGAAATGCGCGAGTTTGCCTTGCGTACCCTTGCAAAGCTCCGCGCCATGAGCGACGCTGACTTTGCCGCTCTCGCCGTATCTGCCGCCGACGAAGTATGAGCGGGCTGAAACGGCTGACGCCGCAGCAGAGCCGCAAAGCGAACGCCCTTATCAAGAAAACCTGCTGCAACTGTATGGGCGGGAACTGCATTTTGCTGGACGATGGGGACGAGTGCGTTTGTCCGCAGCTCATTTCCTATTCGCTTCTTTGCAGGTGGTTTCAAAACGCCGTACTTCCCGCCGACAAGCTGCTTTACGCGGAGCTTTACCAAGCCGAGGACAGGCGGCGGTGCGCCGAGTGCGGCGCGGCGTTTGCGTCCACCTCAAACAGTGTCAAATACTGCCCGGACTGCCGCAAGCGGATCACCCGCAGGCAAGCCGCCGAGAGGATGCGGAAACGACGCGCCCGCGTTACGCAGTAGGCGCGAAAAAGCCCTTACGCCATGCCGCTTTTCAGACGCGATTTGAGCATGACAAGGGATTTATACCTAAACCCGCAAAAACAGTGTTCTACTGCGTAACAGACATTTACAGCAGCACCCACGAAAAGACGGGGCGCGGTGGCCATCATCGGCTGCCGCGCCCCGTTCTCTTTTTTTGCTTATTCCTCGCCGATTTCTGCTACGCCGACCCTGCCGACATTTAGAAGCCGATATATCGTTAGAGGGATATACCATGCCGCGACCACAAGCCGCCATATCAGAATGACGCCGCCGATCAAGCCGCCCACAATGAAGTTGAGCGCAACGACGCCCACCGTGCCGGAAAGGTCGAAGCCGCGTGGGATAAGCCATACGAACATACGGCGTATGCCAAAGGGGATGCCGCAGCACAGCCACACATAAAAGTAGTTCGTTGCCCCGTCCTTTGTGAATACCAGTGTAGCCCAATAAAACAGCACTCCGGCAATCAGAACGGTCAAAACCGTTTTCTTAAAAAAGTCTTTCCAAATCTCACCTCGCGTCATAACCTCACCTCTGTTTCGTAAAAATATGGATAGCGTTCAGCAGTCCTACATTGGGATAGTTTCATCATACCATGCTTTTTCGGGGATTTCCACACAATCCGCATTTATCCGCGCACATTTTCCTTGCCCCGCTCCGGCTCACTTTCACGCCGCAAAATACTGTCGATGTTCCGCTTGATAACGTCGTATTCCTTGACCTGCTTTTTCAGCCTGCCATAGTCGGCGTAGAGCTTTTCTTTCTGCTCTCCGAGCGCGGCATATTCCGCTTGCAGCGCGGCGACGTTGGGGAGCTTGCCGCCGATCAGCGCGGGCTTGACCGCTTTTGCGGCGGCTTCAAACAATATGATACTGCTCTCATGGGCGGCGCGGTATGCTGCCTTATCCTTTGCTCTGCGGTATGCGTCATACACGGGCTTTGTCTTTTGGTATGTCGTGATATGCTTAATCAGCACCGCCATATCCGCAAGCCGCCGTTCGACGCCCTTTAATGCGCCTGCCGCCTGTTCACTTGCCGCGTTCACTTCCGCGATTTTTGCGGAAAGCTCTGCATAGCTGTCAATCCTGTTTTCCGTGAGGAAGTTCAGCGTTCTTGCCGCCTGTTTGAGATTGTGGATTTTCGCCCAATGCTCATAGCCCCGGCTTTCCTGCGCCTTGATACTGTTCTGAATGTCGATAACAAGGGAGATGCCGCCGCGCTCCTGCTTCCGGGCTTTGGCGGCGCGGGTGCGCCTGCCCTTGATACGCTCCGTTATGGCTTGCTCTGTATAATCCGCGCCGAGAGTTTTCAGACGGGTAAAGCGTTCCTGCCCCGGTGCGCGGCAAGATATGTGTTTACCGGGCTTTATCTCATAGCCCGCCGCTTGCAGCAGCCGCAGAAAATCGGCAAAGTCTGACGCTTGCGGGATAAGCGCGTCAACGGCAATTTTCAGCTTGCCTTTCCAGCTTGTACCCGTCTTTTCCGCTTGGTACTCCGCATAGCTCTTTCCCTTGCTGCCCCTGCCGGGGACAACGACGGACAAGCCGTTTTCCCGGCACAGCCTGTCGCTGATGTTGCGTATGCCGTAATAGCTCCGCTTGTTGGAATTGTACTTGCTGTGGTCGATGAAATTGACTGCACAGAAAATAATGTGATTATGGACATGTCCTTTGTCTATGTGGGTAGTCAAAACATATTCGTATTGCCCCTTTGTTACCGCGTCGGCAAGCTGCCGACCTATCTCATGCGCCTTTTCATAACTGACTTCCCCCGGCTCAAAGGATTGCATGAGGTGGTGGGCTAAATTGTTGCCTTTCTCTAACGCTTGCGACAGGGTATATGCAAACTCAATATCTGCCGTTTCATAGGAACAGCCGAACGAGGACACAAGCATTTTTTCTTCTGTCTTGGCGGGATTTTGGATATAGGCGAGGGCTTTGCTCAACGTGCTTTTAATAGGTTTAATCTTTGTAACCGCCATATCTCATTCAGCACCCCCTTTATCTCGTCTATGTCCTCTTGATAGACGCTGCCCGTACTGTTCACGCGCCGCGCGATCTGATTGACGTTGACCCCGATCTTCTGTATCTCGGCGGTCATTGCCTTTATGTCGCTATGGTCTATCTGAATGATATATCCGTCGATTGCGATTTTCCGCAGATACGCCGCCATGTTCCGTGTTGGTATCAGCTTCATTTTTTCAAGGATCAAATCGCGCTCGGCTTCCGTCACGCGAAACTTTAGCTGCACCGTTCTTTTTCTGCCGTTCATGTGCTGTCGCTCCTTTCCGTTGTAGAGGGTTTGGGACGCTTCCCAACGAGCCCTTTTGCTGGAGCAAAAGACGGAAGTGGGTACCCGCTTCCTATGCTTGCTATGTAACTTTTATCCCCTCACTAATACAACACCGGGAACGACAAAAAATGCTCGCTTTCGCGGGCATAAATCAGAAAAATATAAAACAAGAGGCCGCTTCCTCACATACAGGAAACGGCTTCTATTTGTCCAGCTTCATCAGCTCGTCTATGGCGCTTTCGATAGCGGGCAGATACTTTTCCGGGCAAAGCTGCACCTTGTATTTCACACGCTGGTATTGCTCGGTTTCCTGCTTCCGCAGCTCTGGGTTGAAATACTTTTCAGCCGGTAATCTGCACAGGTGAAAGAGCTGCACCACAAGCGGCATACTCGGAATGGTCGCGTTCAATTCGATGTTGGCCAGATACCGGGGATCGACCCCGATTTTCTCCGCAAGTTCTCTGCGGGAGATACCCAGCTTTTCACGGGCTGTTTTTACATCAGCGCCAAAAGTTTCAAAGCCGGGGCATTGCTCAACTTTTGCCATGTTTTCATCACCTCTCAACATTGTATAGTTCATCAATAGTTTTGGGAATGATGTAGAAGAACATACACCTACATTTTATTGTTTCGAGTATTGTCTCGTAGAAATCTCTCCATCTTGACAAACACCTTCAAATCAGTTAAAATATCATTTAGATATAATTCTAAATGATATATGCAGGTGATACTGTGAGTCTACCAGATGTGTTTAAGGCGTTGAGCGACCCTGTTCGACGGGAAATATTGCTGTTACTAAAGCAGCGGAGGAAAATGTCCGCTGGAGAAATTGTTGCAGAATTTGAATTGTCAAACGCTACGATTTCTTACCACCTTTCTATCTTAAAAAAGGCTGATTTAGTTTTTGAAACGCGATACCAAAAATACATCTACTATGAAATAAATACTTCGGTGTTCGAGGACGCTATGATGTGGCTCATGCAGTTTCGGGGGAGTAACGATGAAGATGAATAGGAGCGCAAGAATAACACTGATAATAACAACAGCAGTCTGTTTAGCTATCTTAGCTACCGCTGCGATTATCAACACTATTCATGGGAATGAAAACCAAGCCCTTGTTATTCAATGCATAATCTTTGCGGTTTATAACATTGCACTGAACTTTGCGTTGAACAACATCCGCATAGTGAAACAAAATGCAGCAAGAAAATTGGTGCTTATCGGTAAATGGAGTATGCCCCTCGCAAGTGTCGTGTGCCTTATCCTGCAAGCTGACTCTTTTCTTCCTGTTCAGATTAACACGGAGACTTTTACCTGCTTTTTTGTAGGGATCATTTTGATTATTGTCGGCAACTACTTTCCCAAAAATCATATTAACTACTTTGTTGGATTAAAGTTTCCATGGCTCTTTAAGGACGAAGAAGGATGGTACAAAACCCATAAACTTGGCAGTTATACGTGGATAATTGCCGGACTGGTACTGCTTGTTCATCCTCTACATCATATTACAAAAGTAACCACTCCGCTGGTCATCATATTGGCGGTTGCTGTTCCGTTGGTATACTCGTTGGCTCTGTACTTTCAAAGACAAAAAAGGGTATAAGGAGGTAATGAACCATGAAATCTACGACAAAACACATCATCCTAAGCACACTTTTGTGCATACTTACGCTTGCGGTGTTCCTCGGCTTTTATTCTAAACTTCCGCAATCAGTCCCCGTTCATTTCGATAGCGCCGGAAACCCTAATTCATTTTGGCCCCGAAATGCGCTTGTATTTGGCGGCCCGGCTGCTTTCAGCGTGATTAACCTGATCGTGGCTTTTCGGCTAAAGGCTCAGGAAGGAAAATCCTTTTTGTACTACATTACGCCTGTGCTTGCCTTTGTTATCACAGGTATGCTTATCTACATGGGGATGAAATGAAAATTGAATGCGGAGTGGTTATTTTTTTGATTTTCATTTCGATTGTTTTCTAAATGATAGCAGGTGGTTTTTATGCTTGAAATCAAAAACTTTTCAAAGAAATATGGGGATAAAGAGGCTGTCAGCCATTTGAGCTTTGTCGTGAATGATGGCGACATCATGGGGTTTGTCGGAAAAAACGGGGCAGGAAAGACTACTACACTAAAAGCGTGTATGGGGATTATCACGATTACCGAGGGAGATATTCTTTTGGACGGCATCTCGGTTGTCAAAGAGCCAATAGTTTGTAAAAGAAAGATGGCGTATGTTCCAGATACCCCGCGATTAGAGGAATATATGACAGGGATGCAATATCTTAATTTCGTTTGCGACATATATCAGATTTCGGCAAAAGAGAGAAAGCAAAACATAGAGCGGCTAATTCATGCCTTTCAAATGGAGCCGCATATTTCTGGCTTGATTTCATCGTATTCACATGGCATGAAGCAAAAAGTGGCTTTAATTGCGGCCTTTTCTCACAATCCCAAACTACTCGTCTTGGATGAGCCTTTCGTTGGATTAGACCCGGAAGCCTTTATTGCTCTGAAAGAGCAAATGAAAATGCTCTGCCGGAAAGGAAGCTCTGTACTGTTTTCAAGTCACATTCTCGATGTAGTTGAAAAACTGTGCAATAAAATCTCAATCATAAAGGATGGAAGGCTTTTATACTCCGGTACAACCGAAGAACTTATCGGCGTTGAGGGATTGGAAGAAGCATTTATGGAGTTGAATAGTAATGAAAGTTTTGATCCGTCTATTGAAAAATGACTTTACTCGGATATTCAGAATAAATCAAATGCGCTACGGTAACCCTTCGCAGCGCAGCAAGGCTATTTCTTTGTACATTTTAATTTTTGCTGTTGTGATTGGGATAATCATTTACTGGATGAACTCTTTGCACACAGTTTTTTCCTACGCATGGACAAGTGAAGAAGTAATTGCTTACTTTTTCGGGCCAATGTTGAAAGTCAGTGTTGTCCTCAATCTTTTCATAGGTATTTTTTGGGGCAGCGGACTTCTTTTATCTGACAAAAATGTTGAAGCAAAGCTCGCGTTGCCAATTCCAATGCTATACATTTCACTTTCTAAACTCTCTATTCTCTATATTCTCCAACTGTTTCTTAACAGCTTCTTGCTGTTCCCGATGGTGCATTTGTACCGTATAGCAGCGGAAACCTCACCTTTGTATTATTTTGCAATGGCTGTTGTCGTTTTGCTCTTACCAGTCATTCCTAGCCTTTTAGGGACAATTATAGGTACAGGCATCTACTACATTATGCACAAGCCCTCCATTCTGCTGGCCCGATTGAAAACAGTTGCGGCTGTGATTATTCTATTTACGTATTTGACGTATATCTTTTTACATTTTTCCGCTGCCCCAGAAGATTCAACGACCACGCTGTTTTCCCTGTTCTCAGGGGAAGGGCCACTCGATAAAGCAATACAATCCATTGTGAGCTTACAAGGTTTTGCCTTTGTATTGTATCTTTCGGGAGTTTTGCTTTTAGGGTACTTAATGGCTTGTCTTATTGGCCGCATATTTCGGCATTGGTACTGTGATCTCTCGCACGATACAAAATCCGTCTCTCTGCAAGGCGCTTATTCTTTTGCACAAAAAGGCATAATCGGTGCCCTGATTGCACGGGAACGGCATCGGTATTTTTCAATTCCTGTCTATGTCATCAATACCGCTCTCGGCTATATGATGGCGGCAATTTTTGTTATTTTTGCCGTTGTAATAAAGGAAGATGTCGCTGCACAGATTTATCAATTTGGCGGACTATTTCAAATCCCTTATTCATCCGGTGAAATGCTGTATGTCTATGCTCTCGCAATTATGGTATCTCTCTCCTGCACGACATTCCCAAGCATTTCTATTGAAGGGAAAAACATGGAGCTTATAAAATCCATGCCTATAAGTATTTTTGAATTTATCAAGGCAAAGCTCTTGTTTCATCTTTCGCTGTCTATTCCAATAACACTCGTCCTCAATACGGCTTTAGCATTTGGCTTACACCTTCAATGGGCAGCTATCCTTTCTGGATACTTGCTACCACTTGTTTTTTCCGCGTTTATCGGGGTGGCAGGGTGTATTGCGAACTTACTATTTCCCAGTTTTGATTGGGAAAACGCTACATATATTGTTAAGCGCAGTATACCTGCAATTCTAAATGCACTGATGAGCATGGCTTTGTCTTGCGGTGGATTTTATATTCTTATAAAGCATTTTCCCAAACATCTTTTCATCGGGAATGCCGTTATTATCCTTATTGTAGTGGGTTTAACAGCAGCAGCTATTCTTTGGCTAAAAGAAAAGGGTGAGATTCTTTATCGTAAGTTGTGAGAAATGATAGTCGTATCATCCATTACTGGCTTATACTAAGGAGCCCTGATTATGAGTATTCACACGAAAGAAGAATCGGGAAAGCCGCATGACGGCGGGTAGTGCAGGCGTGGCCTTACTATAACCTTTTCTTTGACGGCGGCTTTTCCGGGAAAGCCGCCGTTTATACTTGCACTACAACTTGATAGCTGACAAATAAGCGGCGGCAACAGGAGGATTGCCGCTATGTCAAACTTCCATCTTTACCCGGATCATATCTGCATACGCAAAAAAATCCTGTATGCTCCTTGGGCGTTTCATGCCCTTGCTGATGAATTATACGATGTAGGAATTACATACATTGCCATGCATCGGCGCTCGGTTGAACTATGTTTAGCCGGGCGTCTTTTGCATTTTTCTCAAAAAATTTTTCAAAAAAGGAGGGTTAAGCGAGCACGCGATAGGTCGGAAACGGTTGTACTGACGGAAAGGGAAAAAACCACTTACTCCCCCACGGAAAGGGGGTGATAACGATGGCGAATATCCCCCGTCAGAGCGTGCCGTACCGCTTCGACGCCTTTTGTAAGAAAGTGCTGCGGAATGAAGCCGTGGACTATCTGCTTCAAATGAGACAGCAGTACCAACGGGAAATGTCGTTCAGTGATCTTTCGTATTCAGAGCTACAAAGTCTCTGTTACACGGAGGAATACCCCAGCGACAGCTTCACCTTTACGGCGCACGGTTGCGAGCTGCGGATTGACAATGAGCAAGTCGCGGAGGTCTTTGTGGAGCTGTCCACGACAGAACAAAGCATCCTGATCCTGCGTTTCGTTATGGATATGACGGATAAGGAAGTCGGGGCTGTTTTGGGAATGTCCCGCTGCGCGGTGCAACGGCGCAGGACAAAGACGCTGGACAAGATGCGCGACAAGCTGAAAACGCTTCTGCCGAAAGGAGGTTAGCACGATGAATCAGGACAATAACCGTTCTTGTAATTATGAGCTGCTTCCTCTTGCGGTGATCGAGGCCGCCCATGCCGGTGATCCGTCCGCTATGGATCGGGTGCTGCGGCATTACGACAGGTACATCAAAAAGCTCTGCACCCGCAAGCTCTATGATGACTGCGGACAAGAACACTACTGCGTGGACGAGTACATGAAGCGTCATTTGGAAATCAAGCTCATAACCGCCATTGTCAACATGAAATTGGATTGACTATATCAGCTCCGGGCTGAAAGCGGCTTACCCCTTTCCCCGCGTTCTCCCGGAAATGACGAATGAACCTTGATAAAGAAAGCGGCGCAAGATAACGGCGGCGCAGTATAGGGCAAATCGGATACGTTCCTTTTGCGCCGAGCCATACGGCGGGTGCGCCATGACCCCTATTCAGGGCGAGCGATCAACACCGCGCCGCAAAACAAGCGTAGCGGCTTTGTGGGCGACGACAACGCAAAATACATAATGATACTCCCTTACAGCCACAGTCCGAGCGTTCAAAGCGTCGCAGGCAATGGGTAGGGCTGCATGAGAACCATGCAGGGGTGAAACTCCCGTGAGGTTGTGCTAACAACCGTCCGATTAAAGCCCCATTTATAAATCAAGACCTTTTAGCCATTACCACGAAAGGGGGTTATCTCATTGGCAAAAAAGGAAACGACAAGCCCCGCTATCCCCGTATTCCCTATGTTAAAGACCGTTGAGCAAATGAGCAAGATTAGCGGCATTGGGGAAAACAAATTGCGCGAGCTTATGGATAGCGGCGAGCTTGAATATATACAGAATGGTAACCGCCGTTTAATTGCCGACGCTGCTATTTGGGATTGGTACCACAGGGCAAAGCGAAAGGCAAATCCCTCGGCACGACAGGGAGGTTAAGCTATGGCGGTATCAACAAGACAGGTTAAGAATAAACGCGACAGCAACGGCGTACTGACCGGGCGACCCGGCACAGTTTACGACGTAAATATAAAGTACACCGCCCCGGACGGGAAAAAGAAATCCTATGCAAAAAAGGGCTTTGCCACCAGAAGGGAAGCGATACAGCACGAAGCCGAAGTAAAAACGAAGCTCCAAAATCCAGGGCAAATCGCTTCTATCACTTCACAGAGAAAGCAAACCGTTGCAAGCTACCTTAACGATTGGGTGGAGGGTTACGCAAGAGTGAACTTGCGCCCCTCTACCTATGACGGGTACAAAAGGACGATTGCGAACTATATCAATCCCTATATCGGCGGCGTTGCCCTCAATCAGCTTACCCCCGCTATGGTAGACAAAATGTTTCAGCAGATTATCGACAAGGGATTGAAACCGTCCACCGCAGCCGGGGCAAAACGTGTTTTAAGCGTGGCGTTGAGCCATGCCCGAAAATACCGCTACATTGAAACCAACGCCGCAAAGGACACGCTTACGAAGTTTGGAAAGAGCGACAAGACGCCCGACCCCTACACGCCGGAACAGGTAAAAGACCTTATGCAGCGCGTGGAGGGTACAATTTGGGAAATGCCCGTTATTTTAGGCGGGCTTTACGGTATGCGCCGTTCTGAAATCTTGGGCCTGCGTTGGCGCAATGTAGACTTGGAAAACAACACCTTTGACGTTTCCGAACAGCTACCCTTTAAGGTGCCGCCGAAAACAAAAGTCATTGAGGAAATGGCACCACCGAAATCCAACGGGCGAACGCTGCCTATCACAGAGCTTGCCCGCCCGTTTTTCCTCAAACAATTTGCCATGCAGGAAGCACAGCGCGAACAGGCAGAAAAGGACGGGAAACCTTACTATGACAACGACCTTGTTGTAGCGAAGCCGGACGGTGCGCCTATTTCCGCGTCGTGGGTATCTTCACAGTTTGGCAAGCTGCTTGAAGATTTGAAACTGCCGCATATCCGCTTTCACGATTTACGCCATACGGCGGCTACGAATATGCACCAACTGACAGGCGACTTCTACACCGTAGGCGAAGTGCTGGGACACACGCTTGCGGGTATCGGCGTATCGCTTGGGCTGTCTATGAACTTTGAAGCCGTTACCGCCCGTTATGTGGACGTGCGGCTTGAACGCAAAAAAGAAGTCCTGGACGCTTATCATGGAGCTGTCAAACAGGTTGACCCGGCAAAGGCAAAGGAAGCCGAGCCGAAAAAAGCAAGGAACGCGGAAAAGAAAAAGAGCAACGAAATTGAACTTTAACCGCCTTATCTCTTTACTGCTTCTTATAGCCTTTTATAGCCCCGCGTGGGATTTGGGCACCATTTGGGCACCATTTACCGCAAAAGCACCACCGACACAGGCGATAAAAGAAACGCCGAGAACGCGCAAAAACGTAGTGTTTATGCGGGTTTCCGGCGTTTTCCAATCCCTCAACCGACCTGAAATCATCTTGTGCAAGAGAGAATTATTCTACTATTTTTTATCTCATCCGGCCAGTTCTCAAGGCGGATATAGCGAAAGCCGAAAAAGGTCAGCGCGCTTTTATATGTGTGCTCCTCGCCGTCGCAGGTGAATTTTATCTGTGCGCGGGCGGAGCGGTAGTTGGCGTTATAGAAATTGCCGTCGCGGTCGAGCGTCTCACCGTGAGAGAGAGTCGCCTGCGCGCCGGGGACGCCCTTTATTTTAAACTCGACATAGCCCGTTATATTCTGACCGAAATCAATGACCGTCTCGCCCGCCGGAGTTTCCGTTATCTGCATGGCGGATATGCGCTCGTGCTCGGTAATTTTCTCGCCCTCCTGCGGAATAAGAAAATCCTTTTCGAGGTCGACGCAGATGCAGTGCCGCGCTTTTCCCGCCTTAAAAGTCGCGTCATATATATCGCCGTTATATATATGTGTATATCTGAGCTTGCTCTCGCGGGCAGTCCATGAGCCGTCGGTGACTATGCTCTCCTCGCTGCCGTCCGCATAGAAAACAGTCAGCCCGGCTATGAGCGCTGTGTCGCGGTAGCCCAAAAAGTCGCTGCTTCCGCGCCTGTTCGAGACAGCACGCCAGCCCTGCCCGACAGTCACCTCGAGCGAGTTTTCGGCCTTTATCAAATCCGTCACATCATAGCTCTGCACCTGAAGCCTGTGGGCGTAGGAAGTCCAGCCCGGTGCAAGGATGAAGTCGCCTACCCTGCCGCCGTTTAGCTTTGCCTCGTACACGCCGAGCGCGGTGATTTCAAGCACGGCTTTTCGGACGGGCTTATCGCATCGGAATTCCTTCAAAAACACCGTGCCTCCGCGCAGATTCTTTTCGCAGCTTTTTATCCATTCGCTTCTCTCGAGCATATTTTATCTCGCTCCTCTCTGTCGCCTCATCATATTTTTTATTCTCCCGCATACATTTTATATGTGTTTGCAGTCCAAAGTCAAGAGGCTGCAAGCCTTTTGTTACCGAAATGTTATAATTTGTATATCTGTTTTGCTTGACTTTTTGGTTATTTTAGGGTACACTGAACATACTGTGAAACGTTCTATTCACAAAAAACCAATAAAAAGTTAAAAGGAGCACAAACAAATGAAGAGAATTCTCGCAATCATTATGGTTCTCGCCATGGTCTTTGCTTTTGCGGCTTGCAAACCCAAGGATGACGGCAAGGACACCACAGCCCCCGGCGTAAGCGGCGACGCAGTTACCAACGATAACAACGAATCCGTTCCCGCAGACGCTTCCGAGGCAGACAGCACAGACGTAAGCACCGACGCTGCCGAAGTTTCCACCGACGCTTCCGGCAAGCCTGTTGAGACCACCAAGGCCGGCGGCAAGACCCCCGCAGCAGCTAAGACTGTTGCCGAGATAGTCGCTGACTATGTCAAGGCTCGCAAGGCTACCAACCCCGCACCCGCAGGCAAGCAGACCATGGTTCTCGGCAATAACGGCAAGATTACCGGTGACGGCGGTTTAGGCGGACTCCTCAAAGTCGCTTCCCCCATCATCAACAACGTTCTTAAGAACAACTCCACCGACACAGACTATGTTCCCGCTTCCAGCCACGCCGATCTCAAGGCGAGCGATGTCAAGTCCGCTAAGGCCATAGTCTCCGCAGACGGCAAGTACACCGACTACATCATCTATGTCAAGGATCAGACCGACGGCCCCAACGGCGACTCCAAGAACGGCGGTCCTGTTGCCCGCGGCGTCGGAACCCTCGGCAGCATCGATGAGGCTCTCACTCAGCTCGGCGCAGAGTTTAAGAGCGGCAAAGAGAACGTTAAGCTCACCTACACCAACGCTTACATCATGGCTCGCGTTGATAACAGCACCGGCAAGATCATCAACGGTACTTATCACTATCTCGTTAAGATCAACATCAGCCAGGCTCAGCTTAAGATCAGCATAGTTACCGCTGACGTTAAGAACATGTACGGCGAGGTTGACTACACCGTTAAGATCGGCAACAACAAGCAGGGCTACAACGGCGCTAAGGGCTAAGCTCTAACAACCGAATAAAAATAAAGGCTCTCACCCAAACGGGCGGGAGCCTTTTTCATATGCAATGCAAAGAGCCGCGCCCGTTCGGGACGCGGCTGCCGTTATTCTGTTTTCATCAGGTCTTTTACGGTTATGCCGTCGAAGTATTCGTTCGTTATCTCTTCGAATCTGCGCCACATGCCGACGGTGCGGCAGCTGTCCGCGCGCTCGCACGGCTCATCGCAGGAGAGACACGCCACGGGCGCGAGGCTGCCCTCCGTAAGGCGCAGGATATCGCCGACAACGCACTGCTCCGGCGGTCTGCCGAGCCTGTAGCCGCCGCCCTTGCCGTGGACGCCCTCAACGTATCCGTCCCTGACGAGCAGCGCCATTATCTGCTCCATATATTTTTTCGAGATGCCCTGGCGCGCCGCCACATCCTTCATCGGCACAAGGCCGCCGCCGTGCTCCGCAAGGTCTACGAGCACCCTCAGGGCATAGCGTCCCCGCGTTGATATCATCATAAAAATTCCTCCGTTTTGCGCTCAGCAGATCTCTCCGCCGCCGATAACCGTATCTCCGTCATAGACAACAACAGCCTGACCCTTTGTTACGGCTCTCTGCGGCTCGTCAAAAATTATATGCACCGTGTTTTTGCCCGTAACTCTCACCGTTGCGGGCTGCTCCGGCTGCCTGTATCTGACCCGCGCGCTCGCGCGAAACTCCGCGGGCGGGGTATCAAAGGCGATAAAATTGAAGTTTTTCGCGTCTAATTCGCGGCTTATCCCCGCATCCTCATTATCGAAGAGCTTCATCGTTACGCCGATGCAGTCAAGCCCGCTCTCTGCCGCGAGATAGGCGGCAACGGACGAGTCCACTCCGCCGCTCATTGCGACGAGTGCCTTGCGGCGCGGGTTATCGGGAGTAAAGGTCATATTATTCCTTTCAAAAAGCCCGTAAGCCCCGACAAAGCAGCCGGAGCCGATACCCCGCAGCATCTGAAAATTACAATTCTTGTAGCATCTCGGGTGCTGCGGGACGGGAAAATTTATTTATCAGTCTCCGAAAAGCGGAGTTGACAGGTAGCGGTCGCCCGTATCGGGCAGGAGCACAACTATCGCCTTGCCCGCGTTCTCCGGGCGCTTTGCAAGCTCAACGGCGGCATAGGCGGCGGCTCCCGAGGATATGCCGACAAGCACTCCCTCGCTCCTGCCTATGAGCCTGCCCGTCTCGAACGCTGCCTCGTTGCTCACGGGGATTATTTCATCGTATACCTTCGTGTCGAGCACCTCGGGCACAAAGCCCGCGCCGATACCCTGTATCTTATGCGCACCCGCCACGCCCTTGGAAAGCACGGGCGAGCTCTCCGGCTCGACCGCGACTATTTTTACGCTCGGCTTCTTCTCTTTCAGGTATTCGCCGACGCCCGTAACGGTGCCGCCCGTGCCCACGCCCGCGACGAAGATATCGACCTCGCCGTCGGTATCCTCAAAAATTTCGGGGCCAGTTGTCTCATAGTGAGCCTTGGGATTTGAGGGATTGACGAACTGACCGGGGATGAAGCTGTTCGGTATCTCCTTTGCAAGCTCGTCGGCCTTCTCTATCGCGCCCTTCATACCCTTTGTGCCGTCGGTGAGCACAAGCTCGGCACCGTATGCCTTCATCAGCTGGCGGCGCTCGACGGACATGGTCTCAGGCATAACTATGATTATGCGGTAGCCGCGCGCGGCGGCGACTGACGCAAGCCCTATTCCGGTGTTGCCGGAGGTCGGCTCGATAATAACGGACTCGGGGGTGAGCTTGCCCGCCGCCTCCGCGTCGTCAAGCATCTTTTTGGCTATTCTGTCCTTGACGGAGCCCGCGGGATTGAAATATTCGAGCTTTGCGAGCACCTTGGCCTTAAGCCCGTATTCCTTTTCAATATGAGTCAACTCGAGAAGAGGGGTCTTTCCTATAAGCCGGTCTGCCGATGTATAAATCTTTGACATAATAAATTACTCCTTTTTGAAATAAATTCTAATTCAACAAAAATAAAAAATCGGGAAAACTCAATGAGCGTCCCCGAGAAAAGCCGTTTTCGGACGGTTCAAAATCCGCACTCGGAGGACGTATAGAAAAAACACACGCGCCGACAACAGACACAATTGCGGCAATTCATTCGATTCACGGCGGTCTTTTTCATAATAGGTCTCTCCTTTCATACGCCTACCTTGGCGGTATGTTAAATAAAATATAGCACACATCGCCTACCTTGTCAATAGGCAAAGCTGTTTTTTCGGAATTTTTAAACAATTGCCGTCGCTGAGCTTGTTTATATGCCGTCCGTTTGAAAGCAATCTTCATGTTTTTTGAAAAATTCGTGCAGATTTCCTCTTTATAGATTATATCCCACAAACGCCGCCATAAAAAGCGGAGTTTATTTGTACTTCCCGCCATTGACACCCGCATTTTAAATCGGTATAATTTAATCAATAAATATAAGGAGCTGTAAAATATCATGGAAAAGAAGTATGCGATTCTCGTCGTTGATATGCTCAACGATTTCGTAACCGGCGCGCTCAAGTGCGACAGAGGTCTTGCGATAGTCCCCAAGACCGCAGAGCTCGTCAAAGGTGCGAGAGAGAAGAACATCCCCGTCATTTTCTGCAACGACGCTCACCTCAAGGGCATTGACCACGAGCTCAAGTTCTGGGGCGACCACGCAATAGCGGGCACCGAGGGAGCAAAGGTTATCCCCGAGCTCGAAGTTTGCGAGAGCGACTACATTGTTCCCAAGAGACGCTACAGCGGTTTCTTCCACACCGACCTTGACCTTCTCCTCAGAGAGCTCGGCGTCAACACCGTTGTTCTGACCGGTCTGCACACTCATATGTGCGTGCGCCACACCGCCGCCGACGCATATCAGCTCGGCTATGACGTTGTTGCCATTAAGGACGCAACCAATTCCTTCACCGCAGAGGACTATGAGTACGGTCTGAGCTATCTCAAGGGCACCTACGATGCCGAGATTACCGACACCGACACCTTCCTCGCATCGCTGTAATCAACATAAGAACACATCAACCCTCCGACGGCACTGCCGAACGGAGGGTTTTTGTTAGCTATAAGAATAAATTTATTTCAGTATTCTGCCTACCGCATCTATCTCGTCGGCTGTGAGTCCTGCGGAGACGAAATAGTCCTCGACCGAACCGTAGCGGCGGAAAAGATACTCGAACACGGCGGTTATATTCTCCGCCGGGGCGCCGAGATGCGACATATCGCTCTCCCAGACGAGCCCCGTTTTCTTCTCTATCTCCCTGCGGTAAAACGGCTCGAGATAGCTCGAGGACAGGCGGTAATCCGCAACGATATCCTCGAAGTATACGCCCGTCAGGTGCAGTATCAGCGCGGCGGTTATGCCTGTTCTGTCCTTGCCGAGGAAGCAGTGGAACATCGACGGCGCGTCGACGCGCGACAGCTCGGAAAAGAGGCGCGCATAGTTGCCCTTGCACTCGCTAAGGCTCGTCACATATATTTCGGGCATAGTCAGCTCCATATGCGGTGAGGCGGGGTTTATTTCGAGCAGGGAGAAATGATAGTAGTTGATTCCGGGCTGATTTTCAAACTCCGACGGCATGGTCATCGCTTCGGAATCGCCGCGCAGGTCGAATACGTTCTTTATCCCGTAGTCGCGGAAGAACTCCATGTCGTTCGGCGTTGAGGCGCGCGGTCTGCCGCAGCGCAGAAGTCTGCCGTATTTCGTGAAGCCGCCGCCCTTTATCGGATATCCGCCGAGGTCGCGGCAGTTCTGTATGTTTTCAAGAGGCATATGTCTGAAGCTTTCCATAGTCCGCCCTCCTCATAGATTCTATCTCTATTTTAATGCATTTTCAAATGTTTTTCAACCGTGAAAATGCAGAAAGCGCCTTGAAAGCTGCAATTATTTTTCCTCTTATATATTACTGTGGAAATAATACAGAGTTGTCGTCTGCGAATCGAAGAAGTAGACGTTATAATAATCATATTTTGAATAGGCTCCGTCGCCTATCGGCTTGCCTTCGCGGTCGTAAATATAGAGATAGTCGCTCCCGTCGATATCGTCGCGCGAAAAACGGTAATTGTTCACAAGGTCGGCACCCTCGTCGCCGTCGCGCAGAGAGTCTATAACCTGCTCAAACTTATCTATATATCCGAGAAGTTCCGTCTTGCTCTCGGCGGTCACGGGCTTGAAATATTCGCTCTCCCCGGGCTTTGCGCCGGGAAAGGTGTATATCCCGAAGTCCGTCGAATCCCCGAAGCCCGCGCAGCTGTAGCGCTGCACCGACATCGCCTTTCCGAGCGAGGCTATGACGGGATCTCCGCTTTTGAAAACGCAGGCGGAAAGCGACAACGCGAGCAGAAACGCCGCCGATATCAGAGAAATCATTTTAAGCTTTTTCATTCTTTTTCACTCTCCCCCGATACATATTCGAGCAGGTCGCCCGGCTGGCAGTCGAGAATCTCGCAGAGGGCATCGAGAGTCGAGAAGCGAAAAGCCTTTGCCTTGTGATTCTTGAAATTCGAAACATTCGCCATCGTCATGCCCAATCTGTCGGCAAGCTCGGTGAGCGACATTTTTCTTTTTGCCATCATAACATCCAAATTTATAACTATCATGCCGTCACCCCGTTAAAATATCCCGTCGTTTTCTTCTTTTATATCCGCCGCGCGCTTGAACACGCCGCTCATCGCAAACGCGAGAACTCCCGCGACAATGCAGACGAAAATGAACACGAAAACCGGCAGATAATAAAGCCCCATGAGCTCATATACAGCGAGCATCGAGCAGAGCACCGCCTGGTCGACTGAAAATATCAGCAGCTCCGCGAAAGCGCATATTCCGATATTGCGTAATTTTTTCGCCGTTCCCATTGAAAACGCCTTGTCGGTGAAAATGCGCGAGCAGATGAGCTTCAGCTCAATGAGCGCCGCCAGATACGGCACGGCGCAGACATAGACCGAAGCGGTGGTCAGAATCCAAGTATAGGGCGGCAGCGCCGAAAATTCGCCCGCTTTTATTATCGCGACGATTATAAAAGGCGAAGCGAGAACCGCAAGCAGCGTCAGCACTATGCCTGCAATCACAAGCCCGTTGAGGACGATTTTTTCTGTTTTTATTTTCTTGTCGTCTTTCATTTCACATACCTCTTCTCCTTGGTTTGCGAGGTCATTGTAGCACGGCGATTCAAGATTGTCAATAAATATTTATCGTTATTCTTTAAATTTTTACTGTTTTTCTGCGTATCGGCTGCAAAAAACTCCCAAGGCCGTTTAGCCTCGGGAGCTTTCGGTAAATTGAAATTACAGGAATCTTACAAGTATTCCCGCAAGCAGAACGGAGACTATAGTCACGCAGACGAAGCCCGCGACGAGCATTTTGGGCATTATCTCGGCGGTAATATTGTCTCTCTCGTCGCCCTCTTCGGTGCTTATGTTGATAGCCTCGGTGGTTATCAGCATATTAATCGGGAAGCCGGAAAAGGCGTTGAGGACTATCGCGTAGCACATGAAGAACGACTGCTTGAAAATCTTGCTTGCAAGCAGAGCCATGAGACCCATGGCTACGGTCGCAAAGACGACGAGCGCTGCCGATATGCCGACAACGGATGCGATACCGTCTGTGCCGGAGCTTGCGAGGGTCTTGAACAGTCCCATCATAAGCACGGTCATAACGAAGCCGTAGGAGCTCGCCTCATGGAGGGCGTCCGTCTCAACGAGCTTAAGCTCGTGCGCGGCGAAGCCGAGCAGCAGGCAGACAACATACATCGGGACATAGCCCTTTGTCACATAATCTATCCAGTAAGCGGCGAGAGTGATAAGTGCGAGCTTTAAAAGGATAATGGTAGTGCTTGTGGCTCTCTTCTTCTTTTTCTCGTCCTTCTTCTCCTCGGAGGCGGCTGTAGCGGCCTTGAATTCGCCGTTTCTGTAGAGCTTTGTGAGCCTCCTCGTCTCCTTCTTCAGGCAGAACGAGGTCAGCGGATAGCCGACAAGTCCCTGGAGGGAGAGGCAGACTATCGCAACAAGGGCCGCGGAGGTCTTGCCCGCTTCCGTAGCGGCGCTCGACATCATCGCGGTAGCTATTGCGCCGCCGGCGAGCGGAGGCGCTGCGGCGATCGCATTATCAAAGCCGAAGAGTGCGGTTCCGAGCGTCAGGCATATTATCGTTATCGCGGCGACACCCATGAGTGAAATTATGACGGTCTTCCACTGCGCCGCCATCTCTTTTCTGCTTATGAGCGTGCCGAGGTGGGTGACGAGCAGACCGCAGGCGACTTTAAACAGCGCATCGGACACGCCCGCGTCGTCTATTATCGTCTTCGGAAAAAGCCCCGTAGAAAAGCCGACAAGCATAAGTATCATGATGACAAGCACCGAGGGTACCCAGCCCTTTGTCACCTTTGCCAGTATCTCCGAGATGGCGAACACCAGCAGCAGTGCGGTAAACGCGCCGAAAGCCGAAACTATTATAGGATTCACTTTACATCTTTCCCCTCATTAAAAAACGGTATTGCTATTAAAGGAACTTATCAAGCTCGCGCTCAACGTTCTCGTACTTCTTGACCTTGGGCTCGCGGATGAGCTTTCCTCTCGCCATGACCATCTTCACGTCACGAAGAGCGGTGAGGTCGTCGATAGGATTTTTCTCCGTAACGATAAGATCCGCGCACTTTCCGGGCTCGACGGTGCCGGTGATATCATCGATATGCGCTATCTCGGCGTTCCTCTTCGTAGCGGTATAGAGCGCAAACTTATTCGACACGCCGCAGTACTTATGAAAATAGACAAGCTCTCTCCACATATCGTAGTGGGTGATGAACGGGCAGCCGGTATCGGTTCCGAGGCCGACGGGAATGCCGTTTGCAAGGCACTTCTCGGAGCAGTCGATTATGCCCTCAAAGACCACCTTGCCGTTGAACTGCGAAAGCTCGGTGGCGTGGCTTACGGAGCGGTCAAACAGCGCAAAGGGAAGCGCGGGAGAGAGCGTCGTAATGAGCGCCGCGTGCTTCTCCTTAAAGAGCGAGATTATCTCGTCATCCGCCTTCGCGCCGTGCTCTATAGTGTCCACGCCGTTTTCAAGCGCAACGCGCACGCCCTCGGGGCTTTCGACGTGGGCGGCTACTATCAGTCCGCGCTTATGCGCCTCGTCGCACGCAGCCTTGACTACCTCGGGCGGCATTTTCAGCGCACCCGGCTCACCCTTGACCTTTGCGTCAAGCACGCCGCCGGTTATCATAAGCTTTATGAGGTCGGGCTTATCCTCGGCGATTTTCGCAACAAAATCTCTCGCCTGCTCCGGGCTCTCGGCTATATATGCGAGTGAGCCCGCCATGTGTCCGTCCGGGACGGAGACAGCCATATTTGCGGCGAGGATTCTCGGGCCGACTGTCTTGCCGGCGTTTATATCATCGCGGATGCTCGAATCGGCGTTCTCAACTCCGCCGACGGTTCTTATGGTCGTAACTCCGCTGTTGAGCTGCATCTGAGCCGCGCTGCGGCAGACGGCCTTGATTATCTTGCGGAAAAGATTGTTGCTCGTCATTATCTTAACGAGCTTCTTCGGGTCGGACTCCTTCTTCTTCGGCTTGCCGCTCGAGGGAAGGTGGAGATGCATATTGATAAGACCGGGCATTATATATTTTCCGCCGAGGTCTATCTTCTCGTATCCGGAGATGTCCGCGTTCCCGTCAACAATGGCGGCTATCTTCTCGCCATCGACAAGAATTATCTTGCCGGACTGAGGCTCCATATCCTGAGTGCCGTCGAGAATGATGCCGTTTACAAGTGCGTATTTCATTTTTTCGGTTCCTCCTTGAAAAAAGTGCAAGTCCGCATTGTATGTCGCGGCAGCTTATTGGCTTATACGAATATTAACACGGCTGCTATGCTTAAAATTATAGAGCTTTTTCCTCCGTTTTGCAAGCTTTTTCCGTTTAAATCGCTGAAAAGTTTTCGTTTTTTTATCACCTTTGAACGGAGAAGCGGATATTTGTACTTGAAATTATGTTATGAGCATAAAAATACCGCCGCATCCTAAGACACGGCGGATTTTTCATAATGTTTTCTCTTACTGGACGTATCCGGCGACGGTGAGCATATACTCGCCGATCTGGCCGCCGAACTCGGGTGCTCCTTCCATGATAAGCTTGCCCTTCTTCGCGGAGTCAAGCATATCGTCAAGACCGAGCAGGATGCCCAGCGCGCTGTCGAGAGAATCGAAGCGGAGGGTGAAGAAAGGCATAGCTCTCTTGTAAACGCCTCTGCCGGCTCTCGATTTGCCCGCCTTTACGCGCAGATAAGCCGAAAGCTCATCGTGGCCGTTGACAGCCCACGCATAGACGCGGTCGGGGCTCTTGAGCGCCCAGCCGTGAACATCGGGATGGCCGAGCTTGTTGAGCTGGCTGATACCGCTCGAAAGCAGGTAGAAGTAGCACTTGACGAGCAGAGCCTTGGTGTCCTCGTCCTCCGGGATGCCCTTTGCGGTAAGCAGGGAGGACATCTTCAGCAGCACTGCCATGAACGAGGCGAACAGGCCGGGATGCTTCGCAATACCCTTCATCTTGGGCAGAGTCGAAAGGCTCATCTTGCCCTTGAAGAATGCGTTCATCGCCTCAATGCTCTTGAACTCAAGCTCGATGTGGGGAGCGGTGTCCACTTTATCGTTGTGAACGAGCCACTCGCCGCAGTTGACTACGAAATGGGTAGCCACCTTGCCGTCCGGGCTGTCGGGATCGAGAGCACTGACCTGCATAACGCCGTGCGCGTGCTCAAACTTCTTTGCGAGCGAGGGAACGTCGCTTGCAATTACCTTGATGAGCGGAAGGACAGCGTTGAGAAAAAGTTTATTTGTAAAAATCTCATCTCTTGATGCCATATAATCATTCCTTTCCTTATCGGGATACGGGCGAAGCTGTTACACCTCGTCGTCCCAATCGTCATCAAGCTCGAAGTCCTTGCCCATAACCTCACGGACAGCCTCAACGATACCGTTCGAGTCGATACCGAGCATGGACATGATGTCCTCATGCAGTCCGATGGGAGCAAACTTATCCTGGATACCGAGCTGCTTGAATGCGCAGCCCTTACCGGATTCAACAACAACCTCTGCAACAGCACTGCCGAGACCGCCGATGACGTTGTGATCCTCAACGGTGATTATGCGGCGGGTGTCCATAACGGCCTTGAGGATAGCCTCGCGGTCGATGGGCTTAATGGTGTGCATATCGAGAACTCTGACCTTCAGGCCGTCGGAGCTCTCAAGGAAGTTAGCCGCCTGAAGAGCCTGGAATGCGCAGGAGCCGCAAGCGATAACGGTGATATCGGTGCCCTCTTTAAGAGTGACAGCCTTGCCAAGCTCGAAGCCGTAATCGGTGTTCTCATAGAGGACACGGTCGAAGCCTCTGTTGATTCTGATATAGAACGGGCCGGGGGTCTCATATGCCGCACGGACTGCGTTGACAGTCTCCATACCGTCTGCGGGGCAGATAACGGTGAGGTTGGGCATAGCGCGGGTAACTGCGAGGTCGCAGATGGCGTGGTGGGTCGAGCCCGCCTGGCCGAACGAAGTACCCGAATGGGTAGCTATAACCTTAGCGTTGACATTCTGATAGCAAATGTCGGTGTGAAGCTGGTCGGCGCTTCTGAGAGAAGCGAAAACCGAGAAGGTCGAAAGGAACGGCACGAGGCCTGCTCTTGCCATACCTGCGGCGACGCCGAACATATTCTGCTCTGCGATACCGACGTTGAAGAATCTGTCCGGATAAGCGTCACCGAACATGCCGATCTTTGTTGATTTGCCGAGGTCAGCGGTCAGCGCAACAACTTCGGGGTGCTCCGCGCCGAGCTCAACAAGGGTCTTGCCGTAATATTCCGCGGTAGAAAGAGCGGTTGATTCAACGGCTGTATAGGTCATTCCGCCTGCCATAATTATTCGCCCTCCTTTTCTGCTCTTGCTTTGCGTGCCTCATAGTACTTATCGAGGCTCTCTATAGCTTTCTTGTACTTCTCTTCGTCAATTGCGCCGTAGTGCCAGCGATAGTTGCCCTCCATGAAGTCGATGCCGGCGCCCTTTATTGTGTCGGCAATTATCATGACGGGAGAATCGGTCTTGTTCTCAAGAGCAAAGTCGATAGCGTCGCAAAGCTCTTTGATGTTGTGTCCGTCGACTTCCTTGACGATGAAGCCGAAGGAGCGCCACTTGTCGGCGAAGGGCTCAAGCTTCATGACATCCTCGGTCTCGCCGTCGATCATGCACTTATTGCGGTCGACGAAGGAGATCATATTGGTGACCTTGAAGTTGGAGGCCGCCATGGCTGCTTCCCAGTTCGAACCCTCGTCGCACTCGCCGTCGCCGAGGATGCAGTATGTTTTGTAATCCTTGCCGAGAACTCTTGCGGCAAGAGCGGTTCCGACTGCTATCGGAAGTCCGTGGCCGAGAGAGCCGGTGGAAGCGTCAACGCCGACAACCTTGTTCGAGTCGAGGTGGATGCCCATCTTCGAGTTCGTGTGGTTAAAGGTCTTGAGCTGCTCGGGATCGTTCCAGCCGAAATCGACGAGCACGGGAGCGTAAGCTATACCCGCGTGACCCTTACTGAGGATAAAACGGTCTCTGTCCTCCCACTTGGGGTTCTTGACGTCCAGTCTCATGTACTTGTGGTAGAGAACGGTAAGCATATCCATGACGCTCATGCCGCCGCCGATATGACCGCTGCCCGCCCAGTATGTGGTGTCGAGGCAAAGTCTGCGCAGCTCATGAGCCTTCTTTTCGAGCGCTAACCATTCCTGCTTTGATAATGGCATTTACATTTCCTCCTTACAGAAAACATTTTTTATCGTCTGAGTGAATAAGCGGGTACCCCCGTAACTCACAAAGCTTCTCTTTTACCCGGGAAATAACGCCGGATGAAGTATATGACCCGTGCACGGCAAAAATCACTCCGAACGTCAAAATATCCAAAGCTTTAAGCGCGCACAAAGTCATTTTTATCTCATATGCATATATAATAGCACAGAAACCCCCGTCTTGTAAAGACAGGACGGAGGTTTTTTTGGGAAAAATCAGGCAAGCTCGGGGTGATTCTTGCGAAGGGTGTTGAATGCATCCTCTGCAACATCAACGGTGTGAGCAATATCCTCATCGGTCAGGGACGCATTGATGAAATGGTTGTGGTGGCTCGTAAGGAATATGCCGCGCTTGACCATCTCGGCGATCCACTCCTGATGAAGCATGAGGGAATCGTCATCGGCAAGGCGCAGATAGAACAGCGACGGCTCGCCGGAGACTACAAGATGGAAGCCGTTGTTCGCGGCAGCAGCCTTGAGACCCTCGCCGACCTTGAGACCCTTCTCGCGGAAGATGGCAGGAGTGTTGAGCTTCTTCATCTTGTTGATGCAGGCGATACCCGCTGCGAACGGGATTGCGCTGAGCCAGTAGCTGCCGGTATAGGACAGGCTGCTGATAGAGCTCTTGAGGAACTCCTTGCCGCAAAGAGCGGAGACGTTCCAGCCGTTTGCAAGAGCCTTGCAGAAGCAGATAAGGTCTGCCTCGAAGCCGTAGAAGTGGTCACTGCCGGCGATATCAAGACGGAAGCCTGCGCGGACGTCGTCGACTATGAGGACGATGCCGTTCTTTGTGCAGAGCTCACGAACCTTCTGCCAGTAGCCGTCTGCGGGAAGCTGGTTGTCAAAGAAGTTGCCGTGGAGATAGGGAGTCGAGATAAACGCAGCTATCTCGCCCTCGTTCTCGGCGATAACTCTCTCGAGCGCGGGGATATCGTTCCAGTCTATATAGATGTTGTTTGCAACGTCCTCTTCGATAACGCCGGGATAGTCGACCTTCTGGGTCCAGGGCGAAATACCGTGATAGAAGCCGTTGATGAAGATTATCTTCTTGCGATGGGTATGGGCTCTTGCGGTCATTATGGCGGCGGTGGTGACATCGTTGCCGTTCTTTGCGAAGAATGCCCAATCGGCGCAGTTTACGGTGTCAACAAGCAGCTCCGCGAACTCGACTGCCTTGTAGGACGGCGAGGTGGTGCAGTTGCAGACCTTTGCCTGAGCGATGGCGGCCGCGTCGACGTCGGGGTCGTTGTAGCCGAGAACGTTCGGGCCGTATGCGCACATATAGTCTATGAATTTGTTTCCGTCAACATCCCAGAAATAGGAGCCCTGCGCTCTGTCGCCGAAAAGCGGGAACGCGCTGACGGGGATAAAGCAGCCCTCTGCCGGGCCGAGGTGGCCGTAGACGCCGGAAGGAATGACCTTTTCGGCTCTCTCGAACATCTCTCTGCTCTTTGTGTAATCGTTAATCTTGAAGCTCATTAAAGTTCCCCTCCCTTATGCCAAGTACAGAGCAACTCTGTCGAGCAGTCTGTTCATATTGTCTATCATCGAGATCATGCCCTTCATGGTGATAGCACCCATGCCTATGCAGGCAACGGCGTTTATCTTTCCGTCGAAGAGGTCTCTTGCAAGATCAATTGAAGCGAACTCCATATCGGCGCGCGGATTCTCGCAGCGCTTCTTTATGGTTACAAGGCGTCCGTTCTTTGCGCGGATCGTAGCCGCGGGACCGTCCTTTATGCCGAGGCCTATCTCGCCGTCAACTATGTGGGATGCCGAGAACTGACCGATCTTGTCGTTGTTGGCTATCTGAGATATAGCAACAGCGATAGTGTAGAGCATGAGCGTGGTGCTCTGCTCGAAGAAGGTTCTGTCCTGAAGATCCTCGGGCGAGGGACGCATATATTTCGCAAGCAGGTCGGTCAAGGGGGTAAAGGTCTTGAGGAGGAACTTGATGTGCTGGAATCCCTTCGAGGGGATGGGTGTTACGGTTCCGTCAATAAGACCGTTGAATTTTTCGCAGGAAGAGAACGGCAGTTTGACGTCGCACTTGCCGACGCCCTGCTCCATCCTGCATCTTCCGTTTTTGAAGGTTATCGTGGCGCTCGGGCCGTCTTTAACTTCAAAGCCTATCGAGATGGGCTTCGTGTTGGTAAGCATTGCGCTCGCCTCCGGGACTATCTCGCAGAGATTCTCCAAAGTTCCCAAGACAGCATAAAGGTTAATGTACGCCATTGTTTTCTGATCAGTCAACCTTCATTCCTCCTTTTTAAATTGATAAAAATATTCAGAGCCGGTTTTTTGAACGCCGGTTTACTCTTGGACTGTATTCTACCACATTCTATGCCTTAAAGTCAATTGCATACCGGAAGCGTAGCAAAAAATTCACAAAATCGGCTGATTTTTTCGGGCTTTTATACTTATTTTTTCGGCGTTTTTCGATAAATCCGTAAATTTTTCTCCGTGCTACCGCCGACCCTCCGAATACTTCTTTTTCGGAAAGTAATAATAAAATAATTTTTTCAATATCGGCGGCGGCAAATTCACCGTCCGGCAGCCCTTTGCCGGCTAACGGCGCCGCTTTATATTCTTCTGTCGTTGCGCGACTCGTGCTTTATCAGGCTTATGACTATTATATACATAGCCGCCACAAACGCTATGAATATAGCGGTCGAAAGCGTTGTGCCTATCATGGCGCAGGAGTCGTAGAAGCCGTGCAGGAACACGGCGGAGAGGTATGAGGCAAGGAGATTGAGCACCTTTTTCCCCTTGCAGCCGAGGTCGGAAAAGAGCTTGGCGCGCCCGTAGAACAGACCCATGAACACGGCAAAACCCATATGTCCGGGAACGGCGAGCACCGCGCGCGGGAGCGCGACGGACAGGCCGAAGTTCATAACATACTTTATATTCTCAAACGCGGCGAAGCCCAAAGAGACCGAGACGGCGTAAACTATTCCGTCAAAGCTGTAGTTAAAATTCGGATTCTTCCAGGTTCTGAGCTTCATCAGCAGGAACTTAGTCCCCTCCTCGACAACCGCGACAACCGCGAAGGCGAGGATTATTTTATAATATTTATCGTTTTGGCTCACCTGGTCGTTGAGTATCTTTTCGCCTATCATTTCGAGCACTATCGACATCAGCGCCGCAACGATACCCATGAGAATCAGCGACAGCAGCAGCCCGGGCGGCTCCTTGTCGACCGTGTCGTGCTTATAGATATAGCGCAGCAGAAACACCGCGGGCAGTATTGCCGCGAGGATATATATTGAAAATATCGCCGCCGAGGGAAGAACAAAAAACATTTTATCAGCTCCTGTTTTGCTCAGAGCGTTGCGAACCGCGCCGTCAATGCGTCGCTTCGCGTGCGCCAAAAGCTGTTTGCAACTATTTTAACGGTATATTCCGTTCGGGTCTTGAGTCCGCATATATGCTCGGTGAGAGTCGCGGGCATATCATACAGATAGTAGCGCGAGGTTATGTTGAGATGCTTTTTTACAAGTCCGTCGCCGCTCAGAATATATATGTCGTAGCTGTCCGGGCGGTCTTTCCCGCTCGCCTGATTGAAAGTAATATCGCAACCGTCCGCCGTTATATTTTCTACAGATATCCGCGCGTTTTCAAAAAACGGTCTCTCCGCCGTCACATAGCGCGCGTCGGTATATTTAAACGAATCTATATTCCACGGCTCGTCTATCTCCCAAGTATAGGGGAAGAAGTGCCCGGTGAGTACGTCGTAGGGATAGACCCTGACTCTGCCGCCGGCGTCGGCCTCGACTATCAAAAACTGCGCCGCGCTGCCGTCCTCGGGGGGTATGGTACCGTGAGCCTTGTCGAACTCGTCGAGCTCGAAGTAGCTCAGCGTCCCCGTTCCGAAGGCGCTGAAATGGCGCTGATGCGCGGAACGCGGGTCATTTATCGGCGCATGGGAATGGCCGGAGAAATCGACTGTCTGCGGATAATTCATAAGTATATCCGTTATCTCGTCCTCGCCCCAATTTATGCTGCCGTAGACTGTGTCGGTGATATGCGGGTGCTGAAAGAAGAATATCGGCTTTCTGCCGTCTCTCTCGGCCGCTTTTTCAAGCTCCGCCGCCGCAAATTCGCGCTTTTTTTCGTCGAAGTGGCAGCCGCCGGTCGTTGTGACGGCGATGAAATCAAAGCCGTTTATAATTTCATGCGTGTCGGGCGTCAAAGAAAATATCTCACCGAAGCGGCGCAGGGCATTCTCCTCGCCGTCGCTCATATATTCGTGGCTCCCCATGGTCATTATCAGCCTCGCTCCCGAGGGCAGACCGCCGTCAAGAAGTTTTTTGACCTTGCGCATCTGAAGCTCGGTGCCGCGCGAGGCGAAGTCGCCGACAATGACGAGCGCGTCAAGACCTTCGTATCTCACGTCCGAAGAGCACAGCTCTCCGAGATCGGCGAGAGCTTTCGCCAATCTCTGCTCCTCTATGCAGTCCTCGTCATCTATATGTATATCGCTCATGACCGCAAAGCGCAGGGTCGGAGCAAAGCTCTTGTCAAAAGGCATTGGGGCTCTCTCTTTCTTTAAAGTATCTTGTCAAACGCCTCGAGCCAATAGCGGGCTATCAGCGCCGCGCCGTCGAACGAGGGGTGAACTCCGTCGGGCGCCCACTGCTCGGGGCAGGTGTCCACGGCGGCGGCATTGAGAAGTCCGTCGAGCGGGATAAACGCGTCGGCGTAATCCTTTGCCACTCTGCGCACCGCCTGAATCCTCGGGTCGAGATCCTCTCTCCAGCTCGCGCGCTCCTCGGAGACATGGAGCACGAACGGCTCCATAATGATTATTTTAAGGCTCGGATTTTCGCGCCTCGCGTCCTCGAGCAGCGAGCGGTACACGCGCTCGAACTCCTCTGTATCCGAGGGGTCGCCGCTGTCGTATCTCCGCCAGGTGTCGTTAATGCCGATGAGCACAGAGAGCACGTCGGGACGAAGGTCGAGGCAGTCGCTCTGCCAGCGGGCGCGCAGGCCTCTGACTCTGTCTCCGCTGATTCCGAGATCAAAAAAGTCTATATCGAAGTTCGGTCTCGCCGCGCGGAAATTCGACGCGACGAAAAGCGGATAGCCGCTGCCCATGTTGCGGATATCACCGCGATCTCTGCCCATATCGGTTATACTGTCTCCCTGAAAGAGAACTCTGAGTTTTCCCATTAAACATTCCTCCGTCGGCTCGAGACCGCCTGTCTTTGTATATAGCATTATTATATATTTATTTTTCGTCTTTTGCAACAGTTTAAGTAAATTTCGGCTATGTGTGGTATATACAAAAAATTACGGCATTTTTTGTGATATAATACAAAAAGGAGGCGTTTATTATGAAATTCAGAATTTATACCGCCGGACTGCCGGAGGAAGCGAAAAAAATACGGCTCGAGGTTTTCGTAAAAGAGCAGGGCTTCGAGGAGGAATTCGACAGTGTGGACGACACCGCCGCGCACATAGTTCTCTTTGACGGAAAAACTCCCGTCGGGGTGTGCCGCGTCTTTAAAGACAGCGGAAGCGGCAAGACGGTAATAGGGCGCGTCGCGGTCAGAAAGGAGCTTCGCGGCAAAGGGCTCGGTACACGTATAATAGAGGCCGCCGAGGAATACGCCGCGGGCACGGGAATAAGTGCAATACGAATACATTCGCAGGAGCAGGCCGCCGACTTCTACAGGGCGCTCGGCTACAGAGACACGGGAGAAAGCGACCTCGACGAGGGCTGCCCGCACATATGGATGGAAAAACTCCTGTAAAATGTGTAAAAACTACAAATAGCATATGCTAACCCACTTGACTTTTGTGCTAATCGGCGGTAAAATAATTTCACAAAAGTTATGGAGGGATATACAATGAATAAAAAGCTACGGAGAGTCATAAGTGCGCTGCTTGCTCTGTGCCTGTTGGCGTGCATGATAATCCCCGCCGCTTCCGCCATGCCGCAGGAGAGCGCAGACGGTTCGATAAAGCGCATAAGCGTTGTCATCAACGGCGACGCAAAGACGAGACGCGGCATCTGCTGGTACACGGCGGAGAAATGCGGCAGCGATGTTGAAGTAATGCCCCTTGAAAAATACAGCGGCAGCTTCGACGGCGCACTCAAATTCTCCGGCACCTGCACAAAGTGGAAGGAAAACTACTGCCACAAGGTGCTCGCCGAGGGACTTGAGCCCGGAACCAAATATGTTTACAGAGTCGGCGACGCTTCGACCGGAGTCTGGAGCAACAACGGCACATTTGAGACAGCCTGCGACGGCGAAGAGGCGTTTTCGTTTATAGCTCTCGCCGATGTTCAGGCGGGCAACGAGACAAACTTCACAAAGAGCGGAGCCGTTCAGCGCACCGCCATGCAGGTCTGCCCCGACGCCAAGTTCCTCATGAACGCGGGCGATTTCGTCAACGACTGCAACGACCAGGAGTGGGACTGGTTCTATGAGAAGAGCTGCGATACGCTCATGAATATAACCATGGCGCCGACCGCCGGCAACCACGAGGGCAACCTGCGCTGGGGCTGGTTCGACAATATGTTCAACCTCGACAGGAGCGCGGGCTGGAATCACATCACCGGCGTATACTATTCCTTTGACTATTCGAACGCGCATATCGCCGTGCTCAACACCAACGATATGTATCCCATAAGCGAGGAGCAGCTCAACTGGCTTCAGAACGACATGAACTCCTCCGACGCGCAGTGGAAGATAATCCTCATGCACCGCGCCTGCTACTCCGCGGGCAAGAACATAAACAAGCCCGACACCGTCATCATGCGCAAGCGTCTGCTGCCCATAATAGACAGCCTTGATATCGACGTTGTCATCAACGGCCACGACCATATGTATCTGCGCACCTATCAGGTCAAGGACGACAAGATTCAGCCCACCGAGTACATCACCGAGAACTACAAGGGCGAGGAGATAACCTACGCGCTCAACCCCGAGGGCACGGTACACATCCTGCCCAACACCGCCGGCACGAAGCGCTACGGCGTTCACGAGGACGCCATGGAGCCTATCCTCAAGAATTCCGCCGTTGCCGCGCAGCCCTACAAGTCGATGTTCAGCACCTTTACCATAGACGGCGACAGGCTCATCTACCGCGCCTACACCGTCGACGTTGACGACGAGACTCTCGAGGCCACGGGCTACGAAAAGTTTGACGAATATGCGATAAAAAAGACCGTCAAGGGCGAAGCCAAGGAGCATAAGGAGCTGCCCACCGACTTCCTTTCAAACTTCAAGCAGAATGTTCTGAATGTCCCGATCGCAATAGTCTATATGCTCGTCAAATATATTCTCATCCTGCCCCATATCATAAAGAACAGATAAATCAAATCGCCCGTGCCGAGAAATCGGTGCGGGCGTTTTTTGTTATCAGAATTTAACCGCCGCAGAGCTTTGATTCTGCGGCGGTCGGCTTATCTTATTATTTTATAGCGGCTCGGGTCGCGCGGCTTCTGCTCCGGCACCTCGTCCGGTTCGCCTATCGCAACGCCTATCATATACTGAAAATCAACGGGAATATCTATCTCCCCGCGCCAATAGGCTCCCCTGTCCGCGTCGTCAAACAGCGCTCCGACGCTGCCGACTATGCAGGTGCCGAGTCCGAGTCCCTTTGCGGCAATACATATGTTTTCTGCCATTATCCCCGCGTCCGTCTGACTTCCGGGTGGCGCGAATATTGCGGCGAACACGGGCGCGTTGTGATAAAACGGATTCTTGTCGCTGCGCGTATGCACGGGTGTGTCCCAGCCGACGATATTCTTGAAATCTATCTGCATTTGGCGGAGCATCGCGTCGTTGCAGATAAATCTGACGTGACAGGGCTGGCTGTTGCGCCCGCTCGGAGACATCATCGCCGCCGACGTAAGCGTATCGAGCTGCGCGTCGGTGAGCATGACGGGCTTATACTCCCGCACAGTCTGACGTGTCAAAACGGCATCTGTAACTTCGTTTCTGATGATATCAGCCATTCTTGTCGACCTCCCTGACAGCTCTGTTTATCACTCTGTCGTTGCGCTCGACCGAAAGCTCCGCGGCATAGCCCTCGACTATCTTATCGAATTCCTCGCCACGCAAGCTCTTGAGGCAGTCGTCGCGGTAGCGCTCGTAGTATTGCTTCGCCTCGTCCTCGGAGGGGTTCTCCCTGACGATTAAGAAAATATAGTTGTTCGTTATAATAACCGCGTTCGAGCCGACGGAGAGCTTCTGAACATTTTCGAAGAAGCCGTCCGGATATGAGTCCGTGCCCTTCTTTATGAACTGGAGCTGATCGGAAACGGTGGAGTCGGGGTGCTTCTTGGAATAGAGCTCGACTATTTCGTTCATCGTCTGACCGTTTCTCAGACGCGTTGAAAGCTCCGCGAATTCCTTGTTCATCTCCGCCTTCTGATCGGCAGTCATAACCACGGTGTTGCCGTTTGCGTCGGTCGTTGTGAGGTAGCCGGTTATCGCGCGGAAAGAGATATAGTTCTCGTTATAGTACTTCTTTATATCGTCCTCGTTGACCGCCTTTTCGCCGCCCTCGTCATAGATATAATAGAAAAGTCTGTTGCGCGAGGTGTCGGCGGTCTGTATTTTCATGAGCGTCTGCTTCGACACGCCGAGCTTTTCATAGTAGCCTGAGAAAACGTGCCACAGATCCTCGAGATTGTTCGACGCGGAGCGCTTCTCCGAGGGAGAGAGCGTGAGTCCGAGCTCGACGATTTTCGTGTTAACCGCGACATATTCGCAGCACTGCTCTATAGCGGCGTCTATCATCTGGCCGTCGGTCGCGTCGGAAGCGAGTCCGTACTTCTCCGGGAAAGCATGAACACGGTCGTAGTAATATAGAAAAGTCTCATAGTCTATCTGCGCGCCCGAGATATTCAGCGCGCTCTTTTTATTCGCCGCGCACCCCGCAGTGCAGAATACGGCGGCAAGGCAGAGTAAAACGGCGACAAATGCTTTGAATTTCTTCATTTTCGGTTATCCTTTCATCAGATATCGAGCCATGCTTCGGCGTGAGCGTCGGAGGGCATCCGCCAGTCGCCTCGCGGCGAGAGGCTGACCGAGCCGACCTTAGGACCGTCCGGTATGCAGGAGCGTTTGAACTGCTGGGAAAAGAATCTCTTCAAAAAGAGTCTGAGCCACTTTTCGAGCTGCTCGCGGCTGTATACTCCGTCAAACGCGCGGCAGGCCATGAATATGAGCTTATCGGGCGAAGCGCCGAAGCGCTGGAAATGATAGAGGAAGAAATCGTGAACCTCGTATGGGCCGAGGGTATCCTCCGTCTTTTGGGCTATCTTGCCGCTGCTGTCGGGCGGGAGCAGCTCGGGGCTGACGGGGGTTGCGAGTATCTCGCGCAGAACCTCGCCCAGCTCGCCGCCTCTCTCGTCCGCCACAAATGAAACGAGATATCTGACGAGGGTCTTGGGCACGGAGCAGTTGACCCCGTACATACTCATATGGTCGGCGTTATAGGTGCACCAGCCGAGCGCAAGCTCGGAGAGGTCGCCCGTGCCGACGAGCAGCGCGCCCTCCTTGTTGGCGGTGTCCATAAGTATCTGCGTGCGCTCGCGCGCCTGAACATTTTCGTAGGTCACGTCGAGTATGCTCATATCGTGCCCTATGTCCCGCATATGCTGAGTACACGCGGGGACGATGTCTATATCCCTGAGCTCGGCTCCGATGCACTCCGTGAGCGTAACGGCGCTCGACTTCGTGCGCTTCGTGGTACCGAAGCCGGGCATTGTGATGCAGATTATGTTTTCCTTCGGCAGGCGAAGCAGGTCAAACGCCCTGTCCGCAACAAGCAGCGCAAGCGCCGAATCGAGCCCGCCCGAAATGCCTATCACAGCCTTTTTGAGCCCTATGTGCTCGATCCTCTTTGCAAGCCCCGCCGCCTGGATATTGAATATCTCGGCGCAGCGCGCTCGTCTGACATTTTCGTCGGACGGCACGAACGGGTGCGCGTCGAACGCTCTGTCCATATCATCCTCTTTGAGCATCGGCAGAGTTATCGCAACGCGTCTCATGTCCCGCTCGGCATAGCGTGCCGCATTGTCGTAAAATTCGCTGTTTCTGCGCAGGGCTTCGAGCTTCTTTATATCGATACAGGCGCAGACCGCCGAACCGTCTCGCTCAAAGCGTTTGTTTTCGGCGAGTATGCCGCCGTTTTCCGCAACAGTACACGCGCCCGAGAACACAAGATCCGTCGTGCTCTCACCGACTCCGGCGGAGGAGTAGACATAGCCGCAGTAGCACCGCGCGCTCGTCTGCTCGATAAGGCTGCGTCTGAACTCGTTCTTCGTAACCATCTCGTCGGAGGCGGAGATATTGACTAAGATATTCGCGCCGCCGAGCGCCAGAACCGCGCCGGGCGACACGGGCACCCACATATCCTCACACACCTCTATTCCGACGGCGGCTCCGTTGTCCGCGCAGAAGAGCATAGTGCCGAACGGCACTTCCTCTCCGCAGATTTCGGCCGTATCGCACGGAATATCAAAAGCCGAGACAAAATGGCGCTTTTCGTAAAATTCATTGTAATTGGGCAGATAGCTCTTCGGCACCACGCCCGCTATTTTGCCGTTTTGGAACGCGGCGGCGCAGTTAAAAAGCCTGCCGCGCACGCGCACGGGAAGTCCGACTATAACAAGCGCACCTATATCCGCGCACTCGGCGACAAGTCTGCCGAGCGCCGCTTCCGCGCTTTCAATAAGCCTGTCCTGCGAGAAGAGGTCTGAGCAGGTGTAGCCGGTTATGCTAAGCTCCGGCAGGGCGATTATCTGCGCGCCGGAGGAGGCCGCCTCTCTTATCAGGGGCAGCATATTATCAACATTCTTATCGGGCGCGCCTACGGTCACTCTCGGGCAGACGGCCGCGGTCTTGATAAAGCCGAAGTCTTTCAAGCTATCACGTTCCCTTCCGCAAATCCTGTTAAATCCTATTATACGTATATAGTATATACTAATTCGCGCTCTAAATCAATCCTTTTCATTTTCCGGAGGTGATCCCACGGACACGTTTTATTCGCTCGTTTCCTCTGTAAATTCCGCCCTCTGGGGAGTCCCTCTGCTCGTCGCTTTTACGGGCACGGGACTGCTTTTGAGCGTGCGGTCGGGATTTTTTCAGCTGACGCGCGTCGGCACCTGGATGAAGGCGACGCTCGGCAGCATATTCGGCAAGAAGAGCCGCCGCTCGGGCGAGGGCTCGATATCGCAGACTCAGGCGCTCTCCGCCGCGCTCGCCGCGTGCATGGGCACGGGAAATATAGTCGGCGTGGCGGCGGCTGTTGCCTCGGGCGGCGCGGGCGCGGTCTTTTGGATGGTAATAAGCGCAATAATCGGCATGATGAGCGCGTGCTGCGAAAACATCCTCGGCATAAAGTACCGCTGCCGCGACAAAAACGGCGAGTGGATGGGCGGCGCGTTCCTCTATATGGAGCGCGGGCTGGGCTTTAAAAAGACGGCGAAGATTTTTTGCGTTCTGCTCGTCGCGGCCTCGCTCGGAATAGGCAACATGACGCAGGCGAACGCCGCCGCGCTCTCGCTTCGCGGCTCGTTCGGGCTGAGCCCCGCGATAACCGGCGCGGTGCTCGCGGTCGGCGTTTTCGCAGTCACCTGCGGCGGGCTCAAGAGGATAGCCTCGGCTGCGGAGAAGATAATCCCCGCCATGACGGCGATATTTATTTTGGCGAGCTTCGCCGTCATAGCAAAAAACTTTCGGGCAGTTCCGTCGGCGTTTTGCAGAATAATATCGGAGGCCTTTTCCCTGCGTGCGGCGGCGTGCGGCGCGGCGGGCTGCGGGATAAAAAAGGCTCTGCGCTACGGGGTGGCGCGGGCCGTGTTTTCAAACGAAGCGGGGCTCGGCAGCAACGCCATAATTCATGCAGCGGCCGAGACGGACTCCCCCGCCGAGCAGGGCTGCTGGGGAATACTCGAGGTTTTTCTCGACACCGTGGTTATGTGCACCGTGACAGCAATAACGCTCCTTGTGTCCGGCGTGCCCATAGACGGCGACGGCTCTCTCGCCTGCGCTGCGGCATTCGGCAGCGTGTTCGGAGGGGCGGGCAGCGTTTTCGTGTGTCTGAGCGTCTGCGTTTTCGCCTTTGCCACGCTCATCGGCTGGTCATATTACGGGCGGCGCGGGCTCGAATATCTGCTCGGCGAAAAAAGCGCGGGGATATACAATCTCATCTACTCGGCGGCGGTATTCGTCGGCTGCGTCACCGACCTCAGGCTCATATGGGAGCTCTCCGACCTCGCAAACGCGCTCATGGCCGTACCCAATCTCATCTCGCTCTGCCTGCTCGGCGGCGAAGCGACGGAGGAGCTGAAAAAGACATATCCGAAATGATATATAAGTGTTGATTTATTGATATAACCATGTATAATATGTATAGACGGAATGTATTCTGGGGGTTTGTGCGGAAACGCGGCGCAAAGCTGTTTTTGAGCGTATATCGCCGCGCTGAATAAAAATCAACTATAATCATTATTTTACGCGCAAGCGAAAATATTCGGAGTCAAATCATGCCGGGATTTTTATGTGATCTGCATATTCATTCGTGCCTGTCGCCCTGCGGCGACGGGGACATGACCCCCTATAACCTTGTCAACATGGCAAAGGTCATGGGGCTTGATATCCTTGCGCTGACAGACCACAATTCCTCTCTCAACTGCCCCGCCGCGGCGCGGGCGGCAAGGGACGCGGGAATAGCCTTCGTGCCCGGAATGGAGCTTACCACCTCGGAGGAGGTTCATGTCGTTTGCCTGTTCCCGGATGTCGATTCCTCGCTCCGGTTTTCGGGCTATGTCTCGGAGCGCCTGCCGAAGATAAAAAACAGGCTTGATATTTTCGGCGAGCAGCTGATAATGGACGAGCTCGACGGTGTTCTCGGCTGCGAGGAAAATCTGCTGAGCACCGCAAGCTTCATTTCGATAATCGAGGTTTTTTCGCTCGTCTCCGACTTCGGCGGCGTCTGCTACCCCGCGCATATCGACCGCCCGTCATTCAGCGTCACGGCAAACCTCGGTTCGTTTGACGAGAGCTGGGGCTTCATAAACGCCGAGCTGTCCGCTTTTGCTCAAACGGACAAGCTGACACAAGCGCATCCCCTGCTCAAGAATATGCGGATTTTGCGCGCATCGGACGCGCACTTTCTCGAAAATGTCGGCTCGGCGAGCACCGAGCTTGAGCTCCCCTGCGCATCGCCGCAGGCGGTCATTGACCTGTTAAAAAGTAATTACCACCCGCCGGGTATGTAAATTGGTATACAGCTTATCGATATTTTTTTCCTTAAACTGTAGAAATTTTGCATTTCGCGTGTTATAATTACTTCTAATGCGAAAGGGATTCCCCTTTTTGCCTATCTGTATTTTTCTCAAACCTAAGGAGGGAGAGGCTACAAATGCTCAAAAAAATCAGTAAGATACCTTTTTCCGGCACCCCGGAGCAGGAGGAGAAGCTCAGAGCCGTTATCGCCGAGTGCAACGGCGACAAAAGCCTGCTGATGCACGTCATGCAGGAGGCGCAGCTCATCTACGGTTATCTTCCGTTCGAGGTACAGGCTATAATAGCCGAGGGAATGGACGTTCCGCTTGAAAAGGTATACGGTGTATCAACTTTCTACGCTCAGTTCGCTCTGAGTCCCAAGGGCAGATACAACATCTCCGTATGTCTCGGAACCGCGTGCTATGTCAAGGGCTCGCAGGCTATCCTCGACAAGATAAGCGAGAGGCTCGGCATAGCCCCGGGCGAGTGCAGCGACGACGCTTGCTTCTCTATCGAGGCCTGCCGCTGCATAGGCGCTTGCGGACTTGCCCCTGTCATGACTGTCAACGACGATGTCTACGGCAGGCTCACCCCCGACCAGATAGACGGTATTCTCGACAAATACCTCGACGCTTAACGCCATGCGCGAGCTGTCACTCAACATTCTCGATATAGCCCAGAACTCCATCTCCGCCGGAGCGTCGCTGATAACAATAGAGGTCAGCGAGGACACAAAGGAGCACCTGCTCTCGCTCACCGTCTCCGACAACGGCTGCGGCATGGACGAGGAGACTCTCAGAAACGTCTGCGACCCGTTTTTCACCACGCGCACAACGCGCAAGGTCGGCATGGGGATTCCGCTGTTTCGCCTCGCGGCGGAGCAGACCGGCGGCAGCTTTGAGATAACCTCCGAAAAGGGAGTCGGAACCTCAACTAAGGCCGTATTTCATTCGGACAGCATAGACTTTACCCCCTTGGGGGACATTACCTCGACTGTAACCGTGCTCGTCTCGATGAACACCGACAGGGACTTTATCTACCGCAGAAAGGTCGACGGCGAAGAATTCGTGCTCGACACGCGGGAGATAAAAAAGATTCTCGAGGGCATGCCGCTCGACAATCCGGAGGTCGTGCAGTGGATGAAGGAATATATCGACGAGAACACCGCGCTTCTCACAAAATCCATATGACGGCGTTTGCGCCGGGAAAGGAACAACCATGAAATCACTTGCTGAACTTAACGCAATAAGAGATAAGGCAAAAGCCAATATGAACGTCCGCGACGACAGCGAAAGCTCGACCCGCGTACTCGTCGGCATGGCGACCTGCGGCATCGCGGCGGGCGCAAAGCCCGTGCTGACAGCCCTTGTTGACGAGGTTGCGCGCCGCAATCTCAGCCACGTCACCGTCTCGCAGACCGGCTGCATCGGTATGTGCCAGTATGAGCCGATAGTCGAGGTTCTCGAGCCGGGCAAGGAAAAGGTCACCTATGTAAAGGTAACGCCCGAAATGGTCGCGCGCATTGTCAGCGACCACCTCGTCAACGGCAACCCCGTTACGGAATTTACGGTCGGCGCTATCGCCAAATAACAAGGAGGGAAATCAATGTATCGTTCACACGTTCTTGTCTGCGGCGGTACCGGCTGTACTTCTTCTCACAGCGCAGAAATAATTGCCGAGTTTGAAAAGGAGATCGCCGAGAAAGGTCTCGCAGACGAAATCAAGGTCATTAGGACAGGCTGCTTCGGTCTGTGCGCCCTGGGCCCGATAGTCGTTGTCTATCCCGAGGGTGCGTTCTACAGCCAGATAAAGGTTGAGGACGTCTCCGAGATAGTTGACGAGCACCTTATCAAGGGCAGAATAGTCAAGCACCTGCTCTATGACGACACCGTGGCCGGCGACACCGTCAAGAGCCTCAACGAGACTCAGTTCTATAAGAAGCAGAAGAGAGTCGCGCTGCGCAACTGCGGCGTCATCGACCCCGAAAATATCAATGAATACATAGCCATGGACGGCTATCAGGCTCTCGCAAAGTGCCTGACCGAATACACCCCGGACGAGGTCATCCAGATAGTCAAGGACTCCGGCCTTCGCGGCAGAGGCGGCGGCGGATTCCCGACCGGACTCAAGTGGAGCTTCACGAGAAAGAATCAGGCGGATCAGAAATATGTCGTCTGCAACGCCGATGAGGGCGACCCCGGCGCATTCATGGATCGCTCCGTGCTTGAGGGCGACCCGCACTGCATCGTCGAGGCCATGGCCATATGCGGCTACGCCACCGGCGCCACCGAGGGCTACATCTACGTCCGCGCGGAGTATCCCATAGCGGTCAAGAGACTTCAAATAGCCATTGACTCCGCCCGCGAGCTCGGGCTGCTCGGCAAAAACATATTCGACAGCGGCTTCGATTTTGACCTCCACATAAGACTCGGTGCAGGCGCATTCGTCTGCGGCGAGGAGACCGCGCTCATGACCTCCATAGAGGGCAACCGCGGCGAGCCCCGTCCGAGACCTCCGTTCCCGGCGGAGAAGGGTCTTTTCGGAAAGCCCACTACCGAAAACAACGTCGAGACCTTCGCAAATATCCCGCAGATAATCCTGCACGGCGCGGAGAGCTTCGCCTCCATGGGCACCGAGCGCTCCAAGGGCACCAAGGTCTTTGCGCTCGGCGGCAACATAAAGCACACCGGCCTCGTTGAGATTCCCATGGGCACGACCCTGCGCGAGATAGTCGAGGACATCGGCGGCGGCATACCCAACGGCAGAAAGTTCAAGGCTGCGCAGACCGGCGGCCCCTCCGGCGGCTGCATCCCCGCAAGCCTCATGGACACCGAGATAGACTACGACAACCTCACCGCCATAGGCTGCATGATGGGCTCGGGCGGACTTATAGTCATGGACGACAGCAACTGCATGGTCGATATAGCTAAATTCTTCCTCGACTTCACGGTTGACGAGTCCTGCGGAAAGTGCTCCCCCTGCCGTATCGGCACGAGAAGAATGCAGGAGATACTCGAGAAGATAATCGCCGGCAAGGCGACTCTCGACGACCTCGACAAGCTCGAGGAGCTCGCCCACTACATAAAAGAGAACTCCCTTTGCGGTCTGGGTCAGACGGCGCCCAACCCCGTTCTCGCAACCCTCAAGTTCTTCCGCGAGGAGTACATAGCGCATATAGTTGACAAGAAGTGTCCCGCAGGCGTCTGCAAAGCGCTGCTGAGCTTCAAGATAGACAAGGATCTGTGCATCGGCTGCGGCCTTTGCGCCAGAAACTGCCCCGTCTCGGCTATCGGCAAGACCGACTATATCGCAGAGGGCCACAAGCTGCCTTCGTACGAGATAGACACCGCCAAGTGCATCAAGTGCGGCGTCTGCCTTGAAAACTGCAAGCGTGCCAAGGCTATCAGCAAAGGTTAAGGAAGGAGGGTCAACACAGCATGGAAATGGTAAATATTAAGATAAACAATATGCCTCTGAGCGTACCCAAGGGCATATCCATACTTGAGGCGGCGCGTACGGCCGGCATAGAGATCCCGACCCTCTGCTACCTCAAGAAGATAAACGAAATCGGCGCGTGCCGTATCTGCATGGTCGAGGTCAAGGGCGCCCGCTCGCTCGTGACCGCCTGCGTCTACCCCGTAAACGAGGGCATGGAGATATTCACAAACACGGAGCGCGTGCGCAAGAGCCGCAAGACGACTCTCGAGCTCATTCTCTCTACGCATGACAGGAAGTGTCTCTCCTGCATACGCAGCGGAACCTGCGAGCTCCAGCAGCTCTGCAAGGAGTTCGGCGTTGACGACGAGGGTCGCTTCGACGGCGCAAATCCCGTCCACGAATATGACGACTCCGCCATACATATGATAAGAGACAACGGAAAGTGCATCCTCTGCCGCCGCTGCGTAGCCGCGTGCCAGGCTCAGCACATCTCCGTTATCGGCGCAAACGCCCGCGGCTTTGACACTCACATCGGCTCGGCATTCGAAAAGCCGCTCGACTCCGTGGCGTGCGTCTCCTGCGGCCAGTGCATAGTCAACTGCCCAACCGGCGCTATCTACGAGAAGGACGACACCGCAAAGGTGCTCGAGGCTATAAACGACCCCGAGAAGTTCGTCGTTGTTCACACCGCGCCCTCTATCCGCGTCACTCTCGGCGAGTGCTTCGGAATGCACATAGGCACCAACGTTCAGGGCAAGATGGTCGCGGCGCTCAGACGTCTCGGCTTCGACAAGGTCTTTGACACCGACTTCGGCGCGGACCTCACGATAGTCGAAGAAGCGAACGAGTTCCTCGGCAGAGTCCAGAACGGCGGCGTGCTCCCGATGATAACCTCCTGCTCGCCCGGATGGATAAAATACTGCGAGCATTATTACCCCGATATGCTCGATCACCTCTCCTCCTGCAAGTCGCCCCAGCAGATGTCGGGCGCGGTAATCAAGACCTGGTATGCGGAGAAGATGGGAATCGACCCGAAGGATATCGTCGTTGTCGGCATAATGCCCTGCACGGCGAAGAAGTTCGAGACAAAGCGCGAAAATCAGTCCGCGTCCGGCTATCCGGATGTCGACTACTCTCTGACCACGAGAGAGCTCGGCAGAATGATAGACAGTGCGGGTATCTTCTTCAAGCACCTGCCCGACGAGGAGTTTGACAACCCGCTCGGCGATTCCACCGGCGCGGCAGTCATCTTCGGCGCAACCGGCGGCGTTATGGAAGCGGCGCTGAGAACCGCCGTAGAAAAGCTCTCCGGCGAGGAGCTCAAGAGCCTCGACTTCACCGAGGTTCGCGGCACCGAGGGCATAAAGGAAGCGTCCTACACCGTCAACGGCATGGAGATAAAGGTCTGCGTAGTCAGCGGACTCGCAAACGCCAACACTATTATGGAGAAGGTCAAAAACGGCACCGCCGACTACCACTTCATAGAGATCATGGGCTGCCCCGGCGGCTGCGTCAACGGCGGCGGTCAGCCGATACAGCACGCAGTCGTGCGCAACTTCGTCGACCTCAGAGCGCGCAGAGCCGCAGCTCTCTACGAGGCGGACAAGGATATGCCCCTGCGCAAGTCGCATGAGAGCGAGGCTGTCAAGCGTCTCTACGCCGAGTTCCTCGGCGAGCCCGGCAGCCACAAGGCGCACGAAGTACTCCACACCTCATATGTAGCAAGACCGAAATATAAATAAAACACAGTCGCAATAAGCAATCGGGAGAATCCAATGCGGATTCTCCCGATTTATTTTTTTGATTTTGCCATCTCTAAACCAAGTTACAGCCCGGCCATGCTTCAAAGTCCGGTTTATGAGGTTCGAAGAGGCTGCGTCCCTTTACCCTATTCATTTTTCTCGTTTTTATAAGAAATCGGATTGTCTGTCAACCCAATCAAATAGTCGGCAGATAAATCGTAAAATTTACACAGGCGAATCAAATCATCAATTTTTAATTCGGCTCGTCCCATTTCAATATGATTATATCCCTGCTGAGACTTATCCAATAACTTTCCGACTTGCGCCTGAGTTAAGTCATGATCCTCACGGACATTTTTGATTCGTTCACGATAGTTCATGCATTCTGCCCCTCATATATTGATGTATACATCATAAAACACTCAAAAATACGGTATTGACATTTACTCAATTTTTGAGTATTATGTTCTTGAAAGGAGGATAAAAATGCCGTCAATTGATTTTTCCAAAATTGCGGAAATGTTGGAATCTTCAACCGACTTTTCTCTGTCTGAAAGTCAATATAAGAAACTAACAGGTAGAACAATGCCAAAGGATATATCGTATTTGATTCACAAATCCGCTGTAGCAAAATTCGCCGAATCAAAAGGGTTAAAAATCCATGTACAGGAAAAAACAATTACTTTTGAAAAATCCAAGTAAAGAGAAGGAGAGATTGTTTTGAAAAGGTTCACTTCTTTATTATTAGTATTTGCTTGCTTATTAATTTGCGTCGGCTGTGTTGCCGGTTGCTCTAAGAGCAACTCCGGCGGCTCATCATCCGATGCAAAGATGACAGAAAGCAGAGCCATAGAAATTGCCAAGCAAAATGCCGTAAACGCTTGTTGCGACTACAGTGGCACAACCTCTGTCAGAATTAACTATGGAACAGAACAGGCAAAGTATGATTACAAAGAAGACTTTTATGTCGTGACGCTGTCCGGGTATTACTTTCCCGTCAATCAATATGGTGAAATTGGGACTAAACGTCGTTTTGATATGAAGATACGGGTCATGAATTCCGGAGAAATCGTCTTCCTGCAAAATCATATTGAGTATAAGGGATAATAATGTTCCGACCGATTTTGTCAATATTTTACCGATATACTTCAAAACCCCGCTTAAGCACTTGCAAAAGCAGGATTACCTGCGCAAGTCGCATGAGAGCGAGACTGTAAAGCGCCTGTACGCCGAGTTCCTCGGCGAGCCCGGCAGCCACAAGGCGCACGAAGTGCTCCACACCTCATATGTAGCAAGACCGAAATATAAATAAGCACAAATAAAGAATCAATCCCGCTCTGCAAAGGTGGGATTGATTCTTTAACTTTTTCAAAAAAAGCAAAACACAGTTGACTTTTTTGCTCTTTCTGTTAAAATATAATTGTAGTACAGAAGCATTGTCATTTATCTGCCGCAAGGGAATTGAAAGGATGTGAAGTGATGAAAAAAACAAAAAAAGCTTTTGTCGTGATTTTCGAGGTGCTTCTTTGGCCGCTGTTCCTGCAGGCGATAATATACTGCGTCTGCGAGCTTTTCCGCCCTGTATTTAACTTCTTTTTTACACATATGCACGATTTCTATTATGACTGCATAAGGATTTCAGAGTATGGAATGTTTTACTTTTACGCGTTTCGCTTCATATGGGCGGTCGCCTTTGTCAGCCTGTTCTTCTTCTATCTTTCAAGGAGAGCTCAAATTCGTAAATTCCGTTCTTTCTTCACCGTCTTTGTCTTGTCGGCGATACCGATGATTTTGATGCGAATCACCATGCAATATGATTGGGTAATACACCCTGTATTCACTTCTCCTTATCAGGATTTACTGCCGTTTTTAACTTTCTTGTTCCGCTTTCTGTATGTTATAATTACGCTTTGGTCATTAGCAAACATCATTTTCTCCGTAAGGAGAATAACGGCAAAGATTCAACCGTAAACACTGTAAAAACTATAGCAAAACCCGCCTCAGACTTATATCTGCGGCGGGTTTACTTTGGCGGGTTTACTTTACATTTTCTTTACTTCGTCAAAAATCTCCTGCGAAATTCGTCTGTCTTTATAATAAAACTCTCGGTCGTGCTCGCTTATCTCCCTCGCAACGCGGCAGGGATTCCCGTAGGCGACGACATTCGCCGGAATATCTTTCGTCACGACGCTGCCCGCGCCGACAACGCTGTTATCTCCTATCGTCACTCCGGGCATTATCACGGCTCCCGCACCTATCCAGCAGTTTCTGCCGATATGCACGGGCATATTGAACTGATACGCCTTTTCGCGCAGCTCAGGCAGAATAGGATGCCCCGCTGTGGCAACGGTCACGTTGGGTCCTATCATCGTATAAGAGCCGATGTATATATGCGAGTCGTCCACGGCGGTGAAATTGAAATTAGCATATACACTGTCGCCCAAATGCATATGCGCCCCGCCCCAATTCGCGTGAAACGGCGGCTCGAGATAGCAGTTCTCGCCTATTTCGGCAAACATCTCTTTCATTAATCCCTGCCTTTTCTTCTGCTCCGTGGGGCGCGTTGAATTGAACTTGTAAAGCAAATCGAGCTTTTTGAGCTGCTCGTCAAATATCGACTCCTCGTTGGGATAATACAGCTCGCCCGTGAACGTTCTTTCTTTCATTCCCATGATACTTCTCCTTTTTGTGTTTTTTCGCCTTGATTATACTTTATGCGCCCGATTTTTTCCAGCCTTTTCGGGCATTTGTGCGGGTATCTGCGGACATTCGCCTTTTTTATTGACTTTAAGAGCGCCAAATATTATACTTTATAATATAACAGCTGCAACGATACCGGATAACAATAATACTGCTTTAAGTCGGAGGGTGAACAGAGAATGGATAAATTCATGCCGAAAACCATAGAAGAACTCAATGCGGAGTTTGAGGCCCGCATGGAAAAGGCCAAGCAGGACGAGCTCAACGCCGCAGCGGAAAGAGCTGCGGAGGAAATTCTGGAGGCCGAGAGAATGAGAGCGGCGCACAATGCCGAGGAGAAAGCGGAGGCAAGGCGCGTTGAGGAGCGCAGCTACGAGAGCGCACTCGACAGCTCCATTTCCGCAACCGAGCTCGAGCCGACCGGTGCTGACTTTGAGGACAGCTACTCGGGAGAGGACGAGGTTCCCGCAGAGGAGCCCGTCAAGACCGAGCCCGCGGAAACCGAGCCCGAGAAAGTCGAAGCCGAGCCCGTGCAAAAAACCGAAAACGAATACGGAGAGCCCGATCCTCACGGATATTTCGGCGCGCCGATAGACAAGAGCAGACCGCGTCAGACCCTCTCGGAGGAAACTGCGGCCAAAGTTGAGCCGAAATTCGACTTTGAGCGCACCTCGGACTACTCCGGCGCAATGCTTCAGGACAGCTTCAAGCCTAAAAAGGACAAATTCAAGGGCGCAAGAATATTCTCTGTCGTCCTAATTATCATAATAGCGGTCGTGTCGCTGTTAACCGCGCTTTTGAGCGTTGCGGCGGCTCATCCCGACAAGTTCCTTCTCGACCGCGGACTTGCCGTATGCACCGATGACATCATGGGCTCAAACATAAAGGACGGCTCGCTGTGCCTGACCCGCAGGGCGTCTGCCGCATCCGCGGACGAGGTCGCGATGTATAAACTCGGAGGGAAGTACGGCTTCGCGTTCGGATCTGCCCTTCCCACGGGCGCTTCCGTAGTCGCCGTAGCCACGCACTGCGTACCGTTCTTAGGCAAGCTTATAGCGAGCGTCATAAATATGTGGCTGGTCTACGCCTGCTCGGCGCTCGCGGCTATACTCGTCATAATGATAATCAAGATCGCGGCTTTCGGCAAGCCCGATGACAATGTCACCGACGGAGTAAAGAGAAAGAAAAGCCGCAAGTAACAAAACAGTGAGCAGCGGAGGAACAACAGTGGAACAGATTACGTCTCTCTCGGAACATATTTCCGACAACCGCATTATAGCCGACGCACAGAAAAGCTCGATGGACGGCTCAAAAATAATATTTAACGGCTCCGGCAACATTCTTGTTATTGAAGACGGCGTCAGGCTCGACTCATCCACCGTTCTTTTCAACGGCAGCAACGCGGTATGCTATTTAGGTGCAAATAAAAATCCTTATTATGTCAATTTGACCGTAAACAACAACAGCTGCATATTTTTCGGGCGCGGCAACTATATCAACGGCAAAATGACGCTCATAACGTCCGAACAGCAAAATATAATTATCGGGGACGACGGGCTGTTTTCCTTCGGTATTTTTATCCGCACGGCAGACCCTCACCTTCTGTATGACTGCGAGAACTGCACACGCATAAATCCGAGCAAATCCGTCTTTATCGGCGACCACGTTTGGATAGGGCAGAACGTGCTGATTCTGAAAGGCACGGCAATCGGTTCGGGCTCCGTTATCGGCGGTGCGGCTCTGCTTTCGGGCAAGTCCGTCCCTTCGAACACCGTCTGCGGCGGCAACCCCGCAAAAATAATACGCCGCGGCGTATTTTTCTCCAAGGAGTGCGTCCACACATGGACAGACGCGCAGACAGAAAAATATAATACTATGAAAACAGACCGCTACACCTACCGCAGGGATTCGGACACCGTGTCTCCTCAGGAGATAGATTCGGCGCTCAAGGCCTGCAGGAATTCCGACGAGCGCCTTGCCGCCGTCAAAAAATATCTCGCCGACAAGTCGGGCAAAAACCGATTTTTTATCCCGGATACAGAGAACGGCAAGCCGGAAAAGCGCGGATTTTTTAGAAGATAAAAATACAAAGCCGCAAAAGCTGCGGCTTTTTTATTCGGGAGAAAACAATGTCTATAGAGAGAGTCAGAGAATATTTTAAAACGCTCGGCATAGCGGACAGGATAAAGGAGATAGACGAGTCGAGCGCAACCGTCGCGCTCGCGGCTAAGGCGCTCGGCTGCGTTGAGGGCAGGATAGCAAAAACCATATCCTTCTCGCTCGACGGCGCGCCGATACTCATAGTCGCGGCGGGCGACATGAAGATAGACAACGCAAAATACAAGGCCTGCTTCGGCAAAAAGGCGAAGATGCTCTCGCACGAAGAAGCGGCAGAGCTCATCGGTCACGCAGTCGGCGGGGTATGCCCGTTCGCGGTGAACGAGGGAGTAAAGATATATCCGGACGAGTCGCTGAAAAGATTTCAGACGGTATTCCCCGCCTGCGGCAGCAGCAACAGCATGATAGAGCTGACCCCCGCCGAGCTTGAAAAATACTCGAAGCCCGACGGCTGGGTAGATATCTGCAAGCCGATCGGATGAAAAAGCGGGGCGGCAAAGAAAAATTTTTCCAAACCGCTCCGTAACACTTGACAAACCGAAAAAAAAATCTTATAATCACATAGCAAACAAATGGGGGCGTAGCTCAGCTGGGAGAGCGTACGGTTCGCATCCGTAAGGTCGAGAGTTCGATCCTCTTCGTCTCCACCAAAAAGAAACGACTATTTTCGAAAGAAGATTGTCGTTTCTTTTTGTTCTTTTCACTGTTCTTTTCTCGTTCTTCTCTTTTCCCTGAAATTATCGTTTCCAAATAAAAGATAAAGGAGAAAAGATAAAAGAAGAGGTTGCTTTGCTGTGCAAAGCGTTGATTGTAAATACTGTTTATGATACAATTCATTTTGAGGTGATACCGATGAAAAGCCCCTTGCTTAATAAATCTCTTGACTTTGCAACTGAAGCAGTATTGTTTTATGAGGAGTTTTATAAGACAAAAAAGGACACCACTGTTGCAAAACAGCTGCTTCGTTCCGCTACGAGTGTCGGAGCGAATATAAACGAAGCTGTTTACGGCAACAGCAAAGCAGATTTCATTGCAAAGTTACATATTGCGCTTAAAGAAACAGGCGAAAGTATCTATTGGCTCACTCTTTTGAAAAGAACAAATTTAATTGATTATAAATATGACGAATTGCTTTTGCTTGCCGAAGAAATAAAAAGAATGCTGATAGCGTCACTCAACACAGCAAAGGGAAACAAATAAAACGATTGATATTTTTGATATAATGCTGTATTTCAAAGTGCATGAGCTGAAATTTGCACAGCAAAAATATCACGCCGAGCGAAGCGCGGCATATCGCAAGGGGATGTGCCGTTAAATCAAAAAACGCCGATAAAAGCAGTACGGCGGACGGTCGGAAAGTCCTGCGCAAAATTAACAGAATATAACTGTGTCGGTGTTTTTATACTCGATACGTTATACTGAATTCGATAAACCGGATGCTATGGAGGAAATGATGATAATCAAAGTCGATAAGGACACTGAGCTTGCGAAAATGCTTCTGTCCTTCGCGGAGAACTGCTCGTGGGACGGTGTTAAAGATCATATTGCGGATATGCTCCGCTCATGGACATTTTCGGATTGGGAAACGATGTTTGCCGCGATTGCAGACGGAAAAATTGTCGGCATGGCGTCCGTGATGAAAACGGATTATTATCCGCTTGCGGAAATCTATCCGTGGGTGTCCTGCGTTTTCGTATCCGAAGACTCCCGAGGTCAAAAAATCAGCGAAGAACTGATTGAATACGCAAACAGATATCTAAAAGAAAACGGCTTCGGCAGAAGCTATATCCCCGCGGAGTTCTTCGGCTTGTATGAGCGCTACGGATACAGGTATCTCAAGGATATCGTAAACTATGACGGCGGTACGGATCATTTATTTGTGAAAGACTTTTAAGAGACAAACCGCGCCGAAGTTGCGGGTGCCAAGTTGATTCATCTTGTGGCGAACTACGCTCAATTCCTGCTCATTCAGGCAGATTTCCTTGCGGATGGGTCGTGTGCGGTCTGGCATATCAAAGAACTCCTTTCACTTTACAACGGACATTTTTAAGTCAAACCGCAGGTATCGAAACGAAAGATTTTCAAAAAATATGCGCTCCTGCTTTTGCGAAAGCGGGAGCGCGTTGTATCTGCGGATATGAGATTTGAGAGAGTAGCAAGCACATCCGGTGTCCGGACACACCGGAAAAATGGGCGGTTCAGCTTTGCAGCCGATACGCCCATTTTGATTTTTGGAGAAGCCCCAAACCCTTGATTTTTGAGTTGAAAATACTTCCTGAACTTTTCCGAAAAGCCCTTGCTTTTATTCGCTTTGACGATTATAATTATACTGTGATTTTATAAGCAGACGCAGGAGCGAACTGCAACAGGAGTACTGCCCATGAAGTATTTATCTATCACGCAGACCGCCGAACGCTGGGATATCTCCACTCGCCGTATTCAGATTTTGTGCGGCGAGGGACGCGTCCCCCGGTGCGATCCGCATTGGCACGGTCTGGGGGATTCCAGAGGACGCAGAGAAGCCAGCGGACGCGAGAATCAAGAACGGGAAGTATATCAAAAAGCCTGTCGAAAATGAAAGCCGCATCATATCAGCGACTCTAACTCGAAATAATGGGGTCTATTCCACCTCGCGGGTGCGAATGGGCGCACTGACCCCTTGGTTACGACTCTACCCAAATCGTCGATTTGACAAACGATAATTCGTTCAAATAGAGCTTTTGAATTTTGATCAGATGTATGCATCTTTTTAGGAGGAAGACCAATGGTACATATAAAAAGCGAAACCGAAACTGTTATTAAAAAGATTTTGCCATATCTGAATAGACGCGGCTATGATACCGTTAAAGATTTTGATTTTGAAACCATGTCTACTCTTACAGATAGTTACTCAAAAGGTTTTGTAGATATTCTTGTTACTTTAGGAAAGAAAAATGCTGCATTTCTCATTGAAGCAAAACGTATTTCCAAAAAGCTGACTAACAAAGATAGAGATCAAGCTATTTCTTATGCGCGTGCGAAAGAAATCAGAGTTCCCTTTGTTGTTGTAACAAATGGTATTGACATCCATTGCTTTAATACCAAGAACAAGAAGCGCATCCTGTGGGACGGAAAAGCAATAGATAAGATTCCGAGCAGGGATCAAATTTCCAAGGTGTTAAAAGAACTGAAAAAAGATCCGAACGCCACTTATATCCATATCTCCAATGACACCAGTTTGCCTTATCGTCCAGGGCTTCCTTTGAGACAATTAAATGCACTATTTTATAAAGGTCACAGTACCATTAGAAAAATTTAGAAAAATGAAGAGTTTGCTTTTGCTGATTTTTCAAAGCTTCTTTTCCTACGCCTCTTAGAGGAAAAAGCGGATTTAGATGAACATTTTGAATTACCGTACTCCTATCGTTTTTTTGAACTGGCTGAGACCCCTGTTAAAAATGCAGATCAGGTAAAAGTTGCTGTCGAGGCGATGATAAAAGGCATTGTCAATCAAACACCTTATGGTGAAGTTTTGGAAGATGCAATTCACTTGAAGAATCCCAGAACATTTCTGAGTCTTATAAAAGACTTATCTTCCGTTTCTTTCTGCGATTGCAGTGTTGATTCGAAGGGGGCAGCATTTGAATATTATGTTCGCGCAACCTTGAAAGGGAAAAAACTAGGCCAGTACTTTACGCCTAGAGAACTCGTTCAAGTAATGAACGCATTGATCGGTGAAAACAAGATTGTTAACGCGGTCATGTCAAGCACCAAAATTAAAGTGTTGGATCCTGCATGTGGTACCGGCGGATTTTTGGTATATCTCCTACAAGACTCTCTGGCAAAACTACAAAAGAAATTACAAAATCGAGAAATTACGCAAGCAACATACGATAAACTGGCGAAGCAAATCAAGGAACAGGTATTTTTTGGATCGGATGCCAACGAGGGTGTTGCCGCCTCAGCTAAAATGAATATGATTATTGCTGGTGATGGTCATACAAATATACGGTGCGAAGACAGCCTTTCAGTTGAAGCAAAAAATTGGAGCATAAGCAATCCAAATTGCGATCTAATTATTACAAATCCTCCGTTCGGTACGGCAGAAGGCGATTCTCTATCAAAAGACGATATGATGCAGTATAGCGTATCAACTACAAAAGGTCAGTACCTTTTCCTCCAGAAGATGATCGCCTCTACAGTTCCTGGTGGTGAAATTTGCACAGTTATTGATGAGGGTTTGCTGAATACTGAAACTGGTGCCGACCTCAGAAAATTTATTTTGCAAAACTGCCGCGTAAAAGCAGTCCTTAATCTACCCAGTGATACATTTAAACCAAACAAAATCAATGTGCGTTCAAGTGTACTGTATATGGAAAAGCGCACTGTCCCAGACATTGATTTTGATGACCACTATCCAATCACGTTCTGCAAACTGGACTCCTTGGGTTATGTTGGTTCTGGCGATAAAATCCGCGGATTTGCAAATGAACAGCTCTATTCTGAGATCGCATCCAAAGTGCTGGATACATCTATAGGTTCACCTCGTAGCGGTTATCATTGGATTGCTTATGATGTAGATGCTCCCCTCATTGGAAATAGTGTCACAGTCCGGTTAGACTATAAATATTGGGATGTTGGGATTCGCAATAAAATCGAGGAACTATTGACAGAAGGTCATCCCACAATAAAAGACATCAACCAAATTGAAACATCTCGGGGAAGAAGCCCTAATTCTGATAGTTACGTCGATGAGGACGAAGGGTTTGCGGTCGTTATCAAGGCTGGTAGTAATATTAGCCGTTTTGGCACTTTAACACTTGCAGGTGCAGACTGGATTGAAAAGTCCGTATATGACGAGTATGTAGAAAAGGCTAACAATGAAGGATACAACCTGAATTTAGTCCAGCAGGGAGATGTTTTGCTTGCTTCAACTGGTGATGGTACTCTTGGTAAAGCATGTGTCTATGATGCTGCACATCCTGCCATTGCCGATGGTCACGTAACAATAATTAGAGTTGATACACAAAAGATTGATCCATACTATTTGGCGGATTATCTGCGCTACAGCTTTGGTTCGCTTCAGGTCAATCGCTTATTTACTGGCTCAACAGGTTTGATTGAACTTACTCCAGAACAAGTAGACAGCATCGTAATTGAATTGCCGGTTTCTGTTGATGACCAAAAAAGCATTTCCACCCAAATTAGAAGTCTTGAAGCTAGATACAATGCTATGCTTTTTGAAGCAAAAGAGCTGTTAACACAGGCACAACAGGTAATCAAGTAAAGAAAAGTAATTATTGTGACCATATTTGAGAAATTGTGGGACGGGTTGATAGGCGTCAGTATTTTACCGAGCAGTGGTATTTTAAGGAGTGGTTCAACAATCTGCCACCGGAAAGCCGAGTACGTCAATGCAAGGAAATGATGTTCAAGCAGCTTAACAAGCTGAACATGGTAGACGCTGCCGAACTGAAAGCCTACATAAACCGCATTGTGGACGATATGGATAAGGCACAGCTTGCCGCTATGGAGAAAGCCCCGCTGGGCTACGCGGCGAAGATCCGCGCCAAAATTGAAACGCTGCTGGAAGCCCACTATCGGGAAACCTTTGATAAGTGGCTGGAAACGGAGCGTATCGTCTGTATGCCCTATTTCCGTCTGCGCCCCTCTATCCATCCTGCCACATATACCGACATATATGCCCGTTCTCTGTATGCAGCAGAGGACGGCGACATGAACAAGCTGGAACAGAAGCTGATTGTGGAGTTGACCGCCCTGCCGAATGTCCGCTGGTGGCACAGAAAACGGCTGTCGATGCGCTCCGTCTCGGTTTTCACGAGGTCGCACATCGCCTTTACCTCCCGCTCGGCGGTGAACACCTCGCCGTGATCCGCCACCCGCTGTTTGGATTTCACTTGCTTTGCCACGCTTTTGATCCCCCCGGAAACATAATCCCGATTATGTTGTAAACAGCGCAGCAAAAAAGGCCTGTCACAAATCGGACAGGCCAAAAAGGGTATGGAAAAGCAAGCCTTCTCTTATCGCTTCAAAAAGTGCGTCGGAAAGGCTTTCTTGTTGTGCTCAAAATTAGACAATTTTAGGGTTTTCACGCTTTTCGTCGATGCTTTCTTTACTTTTTTGTGGTTTAATGCTACAATTCAATATGTATAGATGTACCGCTATCAAAATGGAACTACAACATAATCGGGATTCTGTTGCTTATAAAATCAGGTGCATATTTTCCATGCGGCGTCGGTGCTCCGTGCCGCTGGAGATGATATAAATACGGGTCGTATCAATGCTTGAGTGACCGAGAATGTCGGCCAGCTTAGCGATGTCCTTTTCGATGTCGTAAAACACCCGGGCGAACAGGTGTCGCAGGTTATGGGGAAACACTTTTTGAGGGTTGACATCTGCCTCCGCGCATAGCGCTTTCATTTCCCGCCACAGATTCGTCCAATTGATCGGCTTGCCCGTGCGTGTCACGAAGATCGTTCCGCTTCTGATTCCATGCTCCGCTGCGTAGCGGAGCAGTTTTTGTCTCAGCGCCTTTACGAGAAAAACCGTCCGGGTTTTCGCCTTGCAGCTTACCGCCGCCTCGCCGCACCGTGCTGCCTCAACGGTGATAAATTGCAGCTCACTGACCCGAATGCCGGTGCCGCAGACGGTCTGTAAAATCAGACAGAGCCGTTCATTGTGCTTTCGTTCCGCCGCCCGGCAGAGCCGTGTGTATTCCGCTTTTGTCAGTTCCTTTTCTTCGGGGCAGTAAACCTGCTGCTGCAATTTCAGCGTTTTTACCTTCAGGTCGTGCCAGTCGAGAAATGTGAACAGGCAGTTGATACCGGCAAGCATGGAATTTACGCTCCGCACGGCGTAGATTTCTTGCAGGTGCTTTTTGTACTCGATCACGGTTTCCTTTGTAATTTCTCCATTCTGTGCGTATGCCGCAAAGGTGCTGACATCCCGAATATATTTTTCGACCGTTGCGGTACTCCTCTCCTCTAAAATGAGGTGTTCCTTAAATTCGGCAATTCTCTCTGCCGTAACAGCTCGTCCTTTCATCGTATTGACCTCCGGGTTTTTTTAATATTCTACCCGAAAAGGATGAAAACAAAATTGTCACCGATTATTGTAAGAAAATCGGTGACAAGAATCGAATCTATGGATTTTTGTTCAGCTGTTTTCTCAATGTCTTTGTAGGGTGCGTCGAGTCGCCGACCCCTACAAAGTGAATAGCCGCAAGCTACCGCAAAACCCGCAGGCGCATAATATCCGCCCCTACACGGTTCAATATACGTTAGCCGCTGTGTTTTGCGGGCGAACAAAGTTCGCCACTACGGGTTACCTCTTGAAACGGCTCGCCAAATTCCAATCTGTCGTGAGCACCGACAGATTATTATATCGGTGCGGTGTCCGATCCTTTTCAATCTCCGAAAGATATGATAATATAAAAACATAAATCAGTGCGTTACCTAAAGCACCTTTTTGTTGTCTTTAAGAGTGAGCGGATGTCGTTGGAGAGGAGGTAATTATGGAGGACAAACTGCTTATTGACGGCTTGTTCGCCCGCGACGAGAGGAGCGTGGCGCGGCTCGAGGAAAAATATTCGGGCTACTGTTATACCGTGGCCTATGCCGTTGTGCGCTGCCGCGAGGACGCGCAGGAGTGCGTCGGCGACGCCATGCTCGGCGCGTGGAATTCTATTCCGCCGAACAGGCCGGAGAATCTCGGAGCATATGTCGGCAGGATAGCGAGAAACTCGGCGCTGAATATGCTCAAAGCCCGCCGCTCCAAAAAGCGCGGCGAAAAGAATGTCGCCCTTGCTCTCGATGAGCTGTCGGAGTGTATTCCGAGTGCCGAGAATACCGAGCAGCAGGCGGACACCGTTCTGCTGCGCGAGGCGGTGAACGGATTTTTAGACTCTCTCGAGCGGGAGAGGCGAATAGTTTTTATTCAGCGCTACTGGTATATGCTCGGCATATCGGAGATAGCCGCCGAGCGCGGAATGACCGAGGGCGCGGTAAAAATGTCGCTCAAGCGAACAAGGGACAGCTTAAAGATTTTTCTCGAAAAGGAGGGCTTTACGGTATGAAAAAAGAAGATTTATTGAAGGCCGTAGGAGGCGCTGACGACAGGTTTATAGCCGAGGCCGCGCCGAAAAAAATAAATTTTAAGAACAGAGCGCCGCGCTATCCCATGCGCTTGATGACGGCGGCAGCGTGCCTCTGCATAGTCGCGGCGGTGTTCTTCGGCTATTGGCTGATAAGCCCCGCCAGACTGCAAAAGATATCACTCGGCACAGTGGGCTTTTCCGGCGAGGGAGCCGGCGCTCACACGCCTGTTGTGCGCGACATAAGCGAATATACGACGGGAAACCCGTGGAGCGCGGAGATGAAGCTGAAGCGTCTGCCCGTCTACAAAAACACGCAGTCGCTAAGCTATGACGAGCTGCTCTCGACCGTGCGCAAAACTGCCGAAAAATCAGGCGCGCAGATAAAGTCGGTGACGCAGGAGAATCTCCCGGAATGCGAGTGGGTAGTCAGCGAAAATTCGCTCTACGCCGTCAGAGCCGAGACGGACATCGGGACGGTTTCCGCATATGTGACGGGCGATGTCAATATAGTCTTTTACGAGCCCGTCGCCGGCGAGGGTACAGGGCGCGAGGCGGCCGAATATTTCCTCGGGAAGTACTCCGCGGTCACAGGTTTCAAAGATCCCGTGCTCTGCGTCATTCAGTACTTTGATGCGAACGGCGAAGAGCGCTCGGAGTACCGATGCTACGACAATGCGAGCGCCGCGCTCAAGCGGGTGGAGAACTATAATTTCGAGAGCGTGTATTTTGATATAAACGAAAACGACGAGCTTGAGTCAATAAGAATAAGCTCCGTTGACGGAGCAAAAAAGCTCGGGGACTATCCGGCGATATCACTCGGGGAGGCGGAAAAATTGCTGCTCGACGGAAAATACATCTCCGGCTCGGCGGACGGGATAAAGGACGGCAGGGTGACGCGCGAGAAAATAAAAAAGACCGAGCTCGTCTATTCGACCGACGCTATGGACAGCTGCTTCGTGCCGTATTACAGATTCTATGTTGAACTGGATCGCTCGCCCGTTCCCGGCCTTAAATGCTACGGCGAGTTTGATGTTCCCGCGATAAAAGGAGAGTATATCTCCGAATAAGCAAATATTTTCGGGGCTGTCCTCAGGGCGGCCCTGTTTTTTATAATTTGTTTATTGGCTTGCGCGTCAAAAGGTGCTACAATTATATATCGATACAGCGAAGCGTTCGCGGAATGACTTCGCAAAAAATTCCCGAAAAAGCCGGAGACGGCGGGAGGAGTAGACGATGAAAAAAATAACAAACGGCAAAATCTTCGCCCTGTGCCTCGGAGATTTTGCGAGAGGACTCATCAACGGTATAATCACAACGTACCTGCTGACGTTCTTCATCCCCACGAACTCAAACACCACATTGCCGCAGTTCTTTGCGAAAGCCGCGCTGACCATGGCAATAATCCGCGGAATCGGCACCGTTATAGACGCCGTCACCGACCCGTGGGTCGCAAGCCTTTCGGACAACAGCAAGGCAAAGAGCGGCAGACGCATATCCTTTATGCGCTGGTCGGCCATACCCTACGGCCTGTTCTGCCTGCTTATCTTTTTCCCGCCCGTGTCGGGCTCGAGCATTATAAACGCCATATGGGTCGGCGTGATGCTCGCTCTCTATTACCTGTTCTCAACGCTCTATAATATCCCCTACAGCGCGCTGCAGGCCGAGGTCGTCGCGGAGCCGCGCAAGAGAGTTTTCCTCTATTCGATAGTGAGCCTGCTCTATGTCGTATCGTCGGCTATGGTGTTCTGCACCTCGATGATAAAGAGCTTGCTCATGGGAAACGGCGTCCCCGAGATATGGGCGCTTCGCATACCGTTCATCGTGTTCTGCGTGCTCGGCGGAATATCGGCGCTCATCCCGTCGTTCGTCATAAAGGAGAAGGACTATGTCGAGCCCAAGGAGTATCACCAGTCCATCTGGGGCGCTTTAAAGGCTACGGTCTCCTATCCGAACTTCGCCATAATCACCGTGGGATATCTCATTATGTGGATAGCGTTCACCTTCTTCAACACCGCCGAGGTCTATTACATAACCAATCTGCTGAGTCTCGGCGACGAATGGGTGACCTACGTCTCGGTCATCTCTATAGGCGTCGGCATAATGACCTATCCGCTCGTCAATATCCTGGCGCGCAAGGTCGGCAAAAAGCCGCTGCTGCTCGGCGCGTGCATAACCTATGTTCTGCTCTACTGCGCCATTTTCAACTACAAGCTCGTTATCGGCGCGATAGGCGCGAAGCCGTTTGCGATACTCATCGGCCTCGTCATAGCCATGCCGATAGCGATAACCAATATTATCCCCGCGTCTATCTTCGCGGATCTCGCGCAGTACGACTCGATAAAGACCGGTCAGAACAGAGCCGGTATGTTCTTCGCCGCGCGTAACTTTGCCAACAAGATGTGCCAGTCGATAGTCGTTATCGCGTGTTCGCTCCTGCTCGGCATGGGCGCGGACGGCACGGGCGCCGCAACGAGCAAGGGCGTTCGCAACACGGCGCTTGTGGCGATGATATTCGTCGCGGTGTCGGTCATTGTCTATGTCTTCTATAACGACAAGGAGATAAGCGCCGCGATAAAGGCGCACAACGAGGCGCAGGAAAAAGAGAGCAAAAAAGCCTGATTTCAGCGCAAATCAGGCAAACATAAAATCAACCGCCCCCGAATCGGAGGCGGTTTTGTGTTTTATTTTATCTTTAATTCGGCAGCTGCTCGAGCGAGCGGAATTCATAGCCCTGATTTCGCGCCCAGTCGATGATATCGCCGAGGGCGGCGGCATTGTCGGGCGAGACGGAGTGGAGCAGTATGACTGCGCCCGGATGCAGGCGCGAGGTCACCGTGTCGAAAGCGTACTGCTTGCCCTTTGTGTCGTTGACATCCCAATCGGCGTAGGCCACCGACCAGAACACCGATTTATACCCGAGCGAGGAGACGAGGTCGAGCGACGACGCGGAATAAGAGCCCATGGGGAAGCGGAAAAACGGCGAGGAATAGCCGAATTTTTCGCGCAGATAGTTGTCGCAGTTCTCTATCTCCGCCGCCATCTTCTCGCGGCTTATCTTCGAAAAATCCGGGTGGGTAGTCGAGTGGTTGCCGACTATGTGCCCCTCCTTTATCATCCTTGCTGTGAGTCCGGGCTCTGCCTTGATATTCGAAAGCGTGCAGAAAAACGCGGCAGGCACTTTCTTCTGCTTCAGGGTATCGAGCACACTCGAGGTGTACCCGTTCTCCCAGCCGCAGTCGAAGGTGAGATAGAGCACCTTTTCTTTAGTCTTTGTGTCTATCGAGACGGCGTTGAAGCCGTTAGAGTCAAAATATTTCTGGGCGTTCGTCGAGTTCTGATGCGGCACGCCGTTTTTCGATACGCCGAAGCTGTATCCCACGGTAGCGGTCGAAAGTCCGCGCGTGTTCTGCGGGTCGGATACGGTGAACTTCGCTTTCGGCAGAGGGGAGAACCCCGTATAAGTGCCGGTGTTCGGGTCAAGCTTGCCCTTCTCCGTCCTGCGCTGCGGCGCTGTCACGCGCTCCGCGGCGGCGGTAGTTTTTGGTGCCTCGGTCGTCTGTACAGGCTCGGTCGTCGTCTCGCCGCGAGTCTCCCCCGTCACGGGTGCATTGCCCTGGGTGGTGTCGTCATCGACTATCTTCGTTTTGCACGCGCACAGCGAGAGCAAAAGCGTCAGCGCGAGCGCAAGGCTTAAAAATCTTCGTCTCTTCATTTAACACAGTCCTTTCACAGATATTCGTGATTATTGTGTGCCGAAAAAGGCGATTTTAAAAGGCTGATGATATCAGACTCCAAAAAACATTTTATGTTTGTGCTATACCAATTTACATTATATCACAATAACCAATAAAATCAATCGGGAATCCCCAAAATTCGCTTTCTTTAGGGGGAGCGGTGCATTGACACCGGGCGGGCGATAATATATAATTAAGTGTATTTGATTTTTCGGAGGTGCGTTTAAGTATGGTCAGAGCAATTGTGGGTGCCAACTGGGGCGATGAGGGTAAAGGTAAAATTACCGATATGTTCGCGGCTCAGGCGGATATGGTCGTGCGTTTCCAGGGCGGCGCCAATGCGGGACATACGATAATCAACGACTACGGCAAGTTCGCGCTCCATCTTCTGCCGTCAGGCGTGTGCCAGCCCGGCACGGTCAACATCATCGGCAACGGCGTGGCTCTCGATATCGAGAAGCTCGTCAAAGAGATAGAGCACGTCACTTCGGCAGGCGTGCCGCAGCCCAATATCCTCGTTTCCGAGCGTGCGCAGATCATGATGCCTTATCATGTTATGCTCGACACCTATGAGGAGGAACGCCTCAAGGATAAAAAATTCGGCTCGACAAAGAGCGGCATAGCTCCGTTTTATTCGGACAAGTATGCGAAGATAGGCTTCCAGGTCTGCGAGCTGTTTGACGACGAGTATCTCAAAGAAAAGCTCGAGAGAGTCTGCGAAGTAAAGAATCTTCTGCTCGAGCATGTCTATCACAAGCCGACTCTCGATGTGGACGAGCTGTTCGAGTATATGATGAAGCTTCGCGAGATGGTCAGACCCTATGTCGCGGACACCGGCAAAATTATCCGTCAGGCCGTCAGGGACGGCAAGAACATCCTGCTCGAGGGTCAGTTAGGCTCTCTGAAGGATCCCGATTTCGGCATCTATCCCATGGTTACATCGTCGTCTACCCTCGCGGGCTTCGGCGCTGTCGGCGCAGGCATCGCGCCCTATGAGATAAAGGAGATAATGACCGTCACCAAGGCGTATTCGAGCGCCGTGGGAGCGGGAGAGTTCGTCAGCGAGATTTTCGGCGAAGAGGCGGACAAGATGAGAAACCACGGCGGCGATGCCGGAGAATACGGAGCGACGACCGGCAGACCGCGCCGCATGGGCTGGTTTGACTGCGTCGCTACCCGCTACGGCTGCGAGGCTCAGGGCGCAACCGCAGTAGCGCTCACTGCTCTCGACTGCCTGTCCTATCTCGACGAGATAAAGCTCTGCGTCGGCTATGAGATAGACGGCGAGGTTACAAAGGATTTCCCCGTCACCCCGCTGCTTAAAAAGGCAAAGCCCGTCTATGCCACACTGCCCGGATTCAAGTGCGATATCCGCGGCATAAGAGATTTTGACAAGCTTCCCAAGGAGGCCCGCGACTATGTTCTCTTCATCGAGAAGGAGATAGGCGTGCCGATTAAGCTCGTCTCCAACGGACCGAGAAGAGAAGAAATAATAGTCAGATAAAAAGGGTGATATAATGCAGGACGACCATGAAAAAGTGCTTGTGCTCGATTTCGGCGGTCAGTACAATCAGCTTATCGCGCGCCGTGTGCGTGAGCACAATGTCTATGCCGAGATAAAACCGTACAGCCGCATAACCGTCGAGGAGATAAAGTCGGCGGGCTATGTCGGAATAATATTTACAGGCGGACCGAACAGCGTCTATGACGCCGCTTCGCCCCACTTTTCGCCCGAGATACTCGACGCGGGTATCCCCGTGCTCGGCATCTGCTACGGCGCTCAGCTCATAGCATATATGGCGGGCGGCACGGTTAAGACGAGCGGTTCGAAGAGCGAATACGGCAAGATAGCCATGACCCGCAGCAAGGACAGCCGTCTGCTCGGGAACATCCCCGAGGATACGAGCGTCTGCTGGATGAGCCATACCGACTATATAAGCGCTCTGCCCGAGGGCTATAGGGTGACAGCCGTCACGCGCGACTGCCCGTGTGCCGCGATGGAAAACGACGAAAAGAAAATCTACGCCGTTCAGTTCCATCCCGAGGTCATGCACACGCAGTACGGCGAGGAGATATTCAAAACTTTTCTTTTTGATATCTGCTCCTGCAAGGGCGATTGGGTCATGTCGAGCTTCGTCGACGAGCAGGTAAAGAGCCTGCGCGAGAAGATAGGCGACAAGACGGTGCTCTGCGCCATGTCCGGCGGAGTGGACAGCTCCGTTGCGGCAGTGCTGCTGCACAGGGCGGTCGGCAAGCAGCTGACCTGCGTCTTCGTCGACCACGGTCTGCTCAGAAAGAACGAGGGCGACGAAGTTGAGCATATATTCCGCGAGCGCTTTGACATGAAGCTCGTCAGAGTCAACGCCCAGGAGCGTTTCCTCACCAAGCTCGCAGGCGTGACCGAGCCCGAGAAGAAAAGAAAGATTATAGGCGAGGAGTTTATCCGCGTTTTCGAGGACGAGAGCAAGAAGCTCGGCAGGATGAATTTCTTCGTTCAGGGAACAATATATCCCGATGTTATCGAGAGCGGAGCGGGCGACGCGGCGGTCATCAAGAGTCACCACAATGTCGGCGGACTGCCCGACCACATCGATTTTGACGAGCTCATAGAGCCTCTGCGCGACCTGTTCAAGGACGAGGTGCGCAAGGTAGGACTCGAGCTCGGAATACCCGAGGACCTTGTATGGCGTCAGCCGTTCCCCGGTCCCGGACTTGCCGTGCGTATCCTCGGTGACATAACGGAGGAGAAGTTAAGCATCCTCAAGGATGCGGACGCCATCTTCCGCGAGGAGATTAAGCTCGCCGGCATCGACCGCGACATCAACCAGTATTTCGCGGTGCTCACCAACGTCCACAGCGTCGGCGTCATGGGCGACGCGAGAACTTACGACAGCCTCATCGCGCTTCGCGCGGTGACTACCGACGACTTTATGACGGCGGACTGGGCGCGAATCCCGTTCGAGGTGCTTGCAAAGGTCTCGAACCGAATCACCAACGAGGTCAAGGGAGTCAACCGCGTAGTCTATGATATTACAACAAAGCCCCCGGCAACGGTGGAATGGGAATAAATTCATAAGGAGAGAATTTCATGAGCAGCAATGTGCGTCCCGAGTCCATGGAAAGAATAACCACATCCGAGCTTGCAAATAAATTTATCGAAGAGCAGGTTGCAGCCGTGCGCGAGCAGGTAGGCGACAAAAAAGTTCTTTTAGCGCTGTCCGGCGGCGTCGACTCGTCCGTAGTCGCGGCGCTGCTTATCCGCGCGATAGGCAAGCAGTTGGTCTGCGTCCACGTCAACCACGGACTTATGCGCAAGGGAGAGAGCGAGCAGGTCATCGAGGTTTTCAGAAACCAAATGGATGCGAACCTTGTCTATATAGATGCTACCGACCGTTTCCTTGATCTCCTTGCCGGAGTCAGCGACCCCGAGCAGAAGAGAAAGATAATCGGCGGCGAATTTATAAAAGTATTTGATGAGGAGGCCTCGAAGCTTGAGGGCATCGAGTTCCTCGCGCAGGGAACGATATATCCCGACATCCTCGAATCTCACGGCGTAAAGGCTCACCACAACGTCGGCGGTCTGCCGGAGGATATGAAGATGGAGCTTGTCGAGCCCGTAAAGCTGCTCTACAAGGACGAAGTCCGCGTTGTCGGCGAGGCGCTCGGCCTGCCGCACAGCATGGTCTACCGTCAGCCGTTCCCGGGTCCCGGACTCGGAGTACGCTGTCTCGGCGCGATAACGAGAGACCGCCTGAACGCTCTGAGAGAAGCCGACGCTATCCTCAGAGAGGAGTTCGACAAGAACGGCCTTGCCGGCAAGGTCTGGCAGTATTTCATCGCCGTGCCCGACTTCAAGAGCGTCGGCGTGCGCGACGGCAAGCGCTATGAGGGCTGGCCGGCAATCATCCGCGCGGTGAACACCACCGACGCCATGACTGCCACCATCGAGGAGATACCCTATCCCCTCCTGCACCATATCACCGACCGCATCACCCACGAGGTCGAAGGTATCAACCGTGTCGTAATGGACCTCACCCCAAAGCCGATCGGCACGATTGAGTGGGAATAAATATTTAGTGTTTTCTGAATCCTGAAAAGCGTTGGTAATACAGCGTTTTTCAGGATTTTTCTTTTTTAGCGGCTACAAATTGGCTACATTTGCAGCGATTTTTGTAGCCAGAGGCTCACGGCATAATGCCGTCAAGCCGTCTGGCTACCTCCACCTGCTTGTTGGGGTACAGGTGACTGTACGTGTCCATCGTTGTCTGTACCTTTTCATGTCCGAGCCGCTCCGCGATCAGCAGCGGAGAGAAGCCTATCTCCACCAGCAGGCTGGCGTGGCTGTGTCGAATGTCATGCACCCGTATCCGCTTCACGCCCGAAGCCTTGCAGCCATACTCCATTTCGTGGTATAGAAAGCTCTTGGTGTAGGGAAAGAGCCTGTCGTCCTTTTGCAGCCCGTAGCAATGGGACATATACTCCTGCAAACAGTTGCAAAGGCCGTCGGGAATGGGGATGGTGCGGTTGCTCTTGGGCGTTTTCGGCGTGGTGATGATGTCCTCTCTGCCGAGACGCTGATAGCTCTTGTTTACCGTCAGGGTTTTCTTTTCAAAGTCGATGTCCGACGGTGTGAGTGCCAGCAGCTCTCCCTCCCGAATCCCCGTGTAGTACATGGTCATGAATACCGTGTAGCTGGCGGGACGGTCTTTCATGCTCTCGATAAATGTCTGGAACTCGTCCTTTGTCCAGAACAGCATTTCATCGGCTTTCTTCTTGCCCATGCTCCCCGCCTTGTGGCAGGGATTTTCTTTCAGCCCATAGTATTTGACTGCGTAGTTGAAAATCGCCGTGAGCTGGTTGTTGATGCACTTGAGATAGGTCTGGGCGTAAGGCTTGCCGTTTTCATCCCGGTAGCTGGTCAGGGAGTTCTGCCATTGGCGCACGTGAGTGGGCTTGATCTCGTTCAGCGGAATTTTCTTGAAGAAAGGCGTTACCTTCAGGTCGATCAGCCATTTCTTGCTGGCAACGGTGGATGGCTTGAGGCGGTGCTCCATATCCTTGACATACAGAGAGATGAAGTCACCGAAGGTCATGCCGAGGCTGCCCGTGGATTGGCTGATAAAGTCACGTTCCCATTGCAGGGCTTCCTTCTTGGTGGCAAAGCCACGCTTCTTCTTGTGGATGGTCTTGCCTGTCCAGTCCGTCACGCGGATCTGGGACATCCAGCGACCGGTGTCGCCGTCTTTTGTTACTGACATTTTTACCTCCTTCCCTCAAGAATCAGGCTTTGATCAGGTTATTCACTCGTTACTCTCGCTTTTACCGTATTCCTTTTCCAGAAACTCCGTCCGCTTTGCGATTCGCTCATCGCGGTCAAGCTCCTCTGGCTCTGTGCATTTGACTGCGTTCGCGGCGTAATATGCCAAAGTCTGCTCCTTCCAGCGCTTATATGCTGCCTGCGTGGAGTTATAGGCGCGAAGCTCGCTGCGCTCGTCCTCCCACTGTTCAAGAAAGAGGCACATATCCGCATTGAACTCCGCCGTGCTCTTTCCATCAAAGGAAACCGAGCACTCCCATTGCTTGCTGCGGGGCGGCTTCTGCACATTGATCTTGAAGTCGATGTCCTCTACCGTTTCCAGCTTAAAGAGGAAGTCCATTACGTCGGCAAGCGTCCTGATCTGTGTCGTGCTGGATTCATACCCAAGAATATAGGTTGAGGTCGTGTCCAGCAGATCTGCGATCTGATTGACAACGGCAATCGACACTTCAATCTCTCCGGTTTCGTACTTCTGTACGGTGCGGAGAGATTTTTTCAGCATTTGTGCCAGCTCGGTCTGGTTCAGCCCTTTGCGTTTTCGGAGCTGCTTGATTCTCTGCCCAATGGCGGGATAATCGAAATTGTCCATGTCTGATTCACCTCGTCCATATCATATCACAGAATAAAGCGAATTGCAAGTACATATTTTTATTTTCTAAATGCTTGACAGATGCATCTTGTGTGCGTATAATAAAATATGTACTCAGGATACGTATTTCAGAGAGACTGGGGAAAGGAGCGTGAACAAAAGATACGCAGACTGAGGAAAATCACATTGAAACAGGAGGTACTATGAGAGCACAGTTTATCACAGCGTCAGAGGTGGCGGAGATCATGGGCATCAGCCGCAGCAAGGCGTATCAGATTGTCCGGGAAATGAACAGAGAGCTGAAATCCCAGGGCTATCTGACCGTAGCCGGAAAATGCCCCGCCCAGTATTTCAAGCAGAAGTTCTACGGCTTCCAGATTCCCGGAGGTGAGCGCAATGACGGAAAATGAGAAAACGACCGCCCTCATCCCATCTGTTGGCGCAGATGGAGGGCAGCCGCCTCACAATTCAACCTACCAGAGCATACCACATGAAACCTGCGAAAGCAATCCCCCGGAGGAAAATATTGAGGAAATGCGTGAGAGAATCCGACGCATGAACGACCCGCATTATCTTCATACGGTTTCCATGACAGAGCTGTATCAGACCGCCTACAAGAGCAGACCGCCCGTCATAGACGGTCTGCTCTACTCCGGGGCATATATCCTCGCAGGAGCGCCCAAAATCGGAAAATCATTTCTGGTAGCGCAGCTTGCCTACCATGTCAGCACAGGGCAAAGGCTGTGGGGCTATGAAGTCCATCAGGGTACGGTTCTGTACCTTGCGCTGGAGGATGATTTCCAGAGAATCCAGAGCCGGATGTTTATGATGTACGGCGTGGCGGATACCGCCAGCCTGCATTTTGCAACGGCAGCAAACAAAATCGGAAACGGTCTTGACGAGCAGCTTGAGAATTTCATAAAGGAACACCCCGACACGAAGCTGGTTATCATTGACACCATGCAGAAGATTCGGGAAGCCGGAGGTGAGGCTTACAGCTACGCCAGCGACTATGAGATCATCGGCAAACTCAAGCGTTTTGCAGACAGGCACAGCATTTGCATCGTTACCGTCCATCACACAAGAAAACAGCCAGCCGGGGACAGCTTTGAAACGATCTCCGGCACAACAGGACTTCTCGGTTGTGCAGACGGAGCACTCCTGATGCAGAAGAAGAAACGGACAGCATTGGAGGCCACGGTTGATGCCGTGGGGCGAGATCAACAGGATCAGATTCTATATCTGAAAAAAGATGCCGACACGCAGATATGGAGCCTTGAACGGACAGAGAACGAGCCGTATCAGGAGCCGCCCGACCCGGTATTGGATACGGTTTCCCAGCTTGTTTCCTCCGAAAGCAGAGAATGGATAGGCAGTCCGACCGAGCTTGCGGAAGCGGTGAATACAGGCATGGCGGCAAATGCCCTCACCAAATACCTGAACGTTAAATCCGGCAGGCTGCTGGACGAGTACCATGTGAGGTATGAGAACAGAGCAAAACACTCCGGACGGCAGGTGAAGCTCACCTATATGGTAATCGGCAATGTTGAGTACGAAGTAATCGACTGAGGACAGCGCGACGGCTGCGACGGTCGCGACGGTGGAAATGATGCCATCAAAGCAACCGTCGCAATCGTTGCGACCGTCGCGGAAAGGAAAGGATAGGAAAATGAAAAGCGTACAAATCCCCTATGATCTGTTCATCGACCTCGCCATGTACCATCTGCGGGGCGATGATGATTTCGAAGAAGAAATCCGGCAGAGCTTAGAGCAGAAACTTGACGCCATGCTGAACCGGCAGCTCTATTCCCGGTACAAAACGGCACCCACCGAAGAGGAACGGGAACAGGCAAGGCAGGAGTATCTTGACCGGCGTGGAGTGCCGCAAAGCTATCGCTGGACTACTCCTCCTTGGGAGCTGTGACAGGAGCGTGCCACGCTCCTGTGGCTGGCAGACAAGGCAATGCGCTGCTGTCCCCTCGCGTCCCCCGTCCCCATCGAAAAATCCGCAGAGTTTGAGATGGATGGCGGAGAGGATTTTCAAAATTCTCTCTGCCTGTGGGCGGCAGCGTTGAAGCAAATTCGATTGCTGAAAGGCTGGCGGTCACGCCGTGGATTTTGCAAAGTGGGTACTACTTGCAAGCCACGGCAGAGGCTTCCGCAGAAGCCGCATTCCCCGTTCCCCCTCGGAGAGCCCACGATACTTTGCAGCCGCAGGATGAAAGTATCATAGTGGGTTATTACACTTCCGCAGAAGTGCTCCCCCGAAAGCCACCTTGTCCTGCGAAATCTGAAATCAGGAGGTAAATGCCCATGGCAAGAGGCGACGGTATCCATCGTACCAACGCAAGAAATATGAGGCTGACGGCTACCAGAATCGGCAACGCGCAGCAGCACAACGAACGGGAAAAGGAATCCTATGTCAATCAGGATATTGTCCCGGAGAGAACGCACCTCAATGTCCATTTCAAGAAACCGACCGCCGGATATGCGGAGATGTTTGAGCAGTTGAAAAAGGACGGGATCATCTCCACCCGTGGGTTGAAAGAGGATGCCTTTCTCTACGGCGAGCTGGTCTTTGACGTAAACACCGCCTATTTTCATAATCACGGCGGCTATGACTTCGCAAAACAATTCTACACCGACGCATACAAATCCGCAATAGAAATCGTAGGCGGAGAGCAGTACATTCTCTCTGCGGTCATGCACGCCGACGAGCGCAACCGCGCCATGTCCGACGCGCTGGGGCAGGACGTGTACCACTATCACCTTCATGTGGTCTACATTCCCGTCGTGGAAAAGCAAATCCTGTGGTCGAAACGCTGCAAGGATAAATCGCTGGTGGGCACGGTCAAGGAAACGATACAGCAGGTCAGTATGAGTAAAAAGTGGGATTCCAAGCCCGCGCTGGACGAGCATGGGAAACCGCTGCTGAACGCAAACGGGAAAACTGTGCTCCGAAAATCCTATTCTGTTCTGCAAGATGATTTCTTCGCCGCCATGCGAAAGGCAGGGTATGACGATGTGGAGCGAGGCGAACGCGGCAGCTCTGAGGAACATCTGACGGTGACGCAGTTCAAGGTGCAGCAGGAACAGGCGCGGCTGGCAGAATTCACAGAGCAGAACCGTCAGCAGGAAAAACAGGCAGCAACGCTTGAAAGCAAAATTGAAAAAATCCAGAATCAGCGGGCCGATGTGCGGTCTATCGAAAAAATCGTGGCAACGTCCATTCCCTTCTCACCCAAAGTTGCCGTGGAGCGTGAGGACTTTGACCGACTTTCCACTCTGGCAAAGAAGTACGTTACAGCAGAGAAAAAGGAATCCAAACTGCAAAAGGCGTTGGATGCGGCAAACAAACTGATTGCAAAACTCAAGGCTGAGATTGACGGTTTGAAGCAGGAGATTTCCGATTATAAGTCTGTTCGCGGCAAGCTCCGTGCAGCAGAATTGGAGCGTGAAAATACGGAGCTGCGCGGGAAAGTCCGCAGCTATGAGGATGTGATTCAGCGCAATAATCTGTGGCGATTCTTCCATCCGCACAGAGAAAAAGCGGTCACGAGGGACGAAGCTCGCTGATTCCTGTGTAGAGCCGGAAAAAACGGATTTTACCGAATGGGAGCGCGTCAGACAGGGCAGACATCGTCCGGCGTGCTCCTGTTTGAAAATCGCCGTTTTCCCCAAGTCAAGAGCCGGAGAAAACAGCCGAAAAATGCCACTCCTGTGCGACAGAGGGCAGAAAGGAGAGTTTATGAGAACAGGGCTTACGAAGCAGGAAAAGACAACTGATATTTGGTTTGACGAGAAAGACCCCCTTATCCATATCCGCACCCACAACACCGACCTCAAGAACAGGTTGACCGCCTATGCCGCAGCACACCCCGGCGAGTGCCGGCAGACCGACGCAGACCCGGAAACGGGCTGCATGGAATTTGAAATCCGCAAGGGGCGCTTCTCTTTCCGTCTGACCGCCCCATACAGCGAGGAACGCCGCAGGGCGGCAAGCGAGGCGGCGAAAAAGTGCGGCGTTCATAGAAAAGTTGCACATTTGTATGGAGACTGGAATTGAAAAGTTCGTGCTTTGCATGGTATAATTATATTGGATAAGTTTATCCGCACAAAGTGAAAGATGATGATATGCCCGAAAGGAGGAACACTTTTATGAAACGACTGCCAATTATTGTGCTGACGCTTGCGCTCTGCCTGCTGACAGCGGGCTGCGGCGCAAAGCCAAACGAGCCAGCCGACGGGGACTCTGCAAAAGCGGGGATCGTCGAGCGGATGGCAACGGTAAAAGCAGAGGAAATCAAATATATCTCATCATTCTTTTCTCGTGAGTATGTAAGCGCCGAAGACATGGCCTCCGTCCTCAATGCCGCAGCGGAACACCATAGCGAGCAGCCCGGTCAAGGCTTGGACCATTATACGATGGAGATATACCTCTCCGGGGGGCCTGACGCATATAACTCATCTGACGAACACTTCGTTTTCTTTGCCGGATTGGATGAAAACCATATAAACGGCATTTATTTCAACGGAAAAGGAGACAGCCATCGCATGAGCTTTGAGGACGAAACGCTCTACTGGCTGATCCGCAACGGTTACCGCACCGAAGTACAGGTAGACAAAGACGCTTATGAATACCATCAGGCCATTCTTGACCAGCGGGCGCAGCGATTGGCCGCGCAGTGCGCCTCTCCCTCCCGAACGGATATCCTCACCGGCTATGAGGTTGTGCAGTTTTATCAAAAAGAAGTCCTTACGGATGAAAGCGGCAGCTACACGGTCTATTGCTGGGAACCCGCGTTTCTGACGGCTTCTCCCGATGATATTCCGTGGGCGGGCGGAATGTATCTCGATGCGGACGGCAGGCTCTGCGCCTATGAGCAGTACACCTATTTTGTGACAAAAGGGGAACCCGGAGACTTCCCGCCCTACCGCTTCCTGCCGTTGGATTTGTATAACGGGGAAACCGAAGAAGCGGGAAAAGAGCACGCTTTGCAGCGTATCCGGCAGGCGTTTGAGCCTGCGATTCAGGCACATTGGGCGGAGGATGTGTTGGACGGCATTTCCGATTACCACGAGGTTTCCGTCAGTACGGCAGAGCCGCTGGCCAGGGTGCTGCTTTCCTGCGAGTATGCCGTAAATGACTTCAAGGTGCTGGGAATCGAGGCTTCTATGAGCAGCAGCCTATCGTTTTCCACAGAAGAGCTGTACGCTCTGGACGAACTGTCACCGGATCGTCCGCTGCTGCTGAATATGACATTCTATGGTCTGCTGCCATATTACGGGGTATCCTACGTCGATGACAGCGGCGAAACCATAAGCTATTCCATCAATATGAGCGGCAAAGACGGCTCTGTGATTTTAACCGAGTTTTTACCGTACACACAGTGCGGTACAGCCCCGAACGGTCGATAATCAAAAACACCAAAGCGCAATCGACAAAAATCGGTTGCGCTTTTTCATTGCCTTCCCCATACAGCGCAGAACGCCGCAGGGCGGCAAGCGAGGCGGCGAAAAAGTGCGGCGTAAACGATATAGGTAGAAGCGTTCATAAAAATCTGCTATAATTCTTTGAAAAACCTATTGACTGGCACCTTGGGGAATAGCTTATCCTGTATGTGGAGGTGAGTACAATGCTCATAAATGAAGTATGCAAAGAATGTAACCTGACCAAAAAAGCAGTTGAGTATTACACAGAGCAGGGACTAATCCAACCAAGGATAACAGAAAACGGGTATCGGCAGTTCTCCGAGACAGATGCTTTGAAGCTCAAGCGAATTGCAGTTTTGCGCGGGCTTGGCTTTTCCGTTCCAGAGATTCGCACAATTCTTGAGAATGATAGCCGTACAGCAATTTACGATGTCCTCAACAGGAAAGAGTTTGAAATCGTCGAGCTGCAAACAAAGCAGGCATTGATAAAACAACTTGCGGAAAGCGGCGATTGGGAGCATATTGAAGGACAAGTGGAGGCGCTTCAAAACAAGCAATCCATATTGAACCGTATCCTTGATAAGTTTCCGGGCTTCTATGGAAAATTCGTATGCTTGCACTTCGCTCCGTTTTTGAGCGAAGCAATCACAACGAATGAGCAGAGGGAAGCGTTTGAAACGATCATCCGATACTTGGACGGCGTTTCAATAGCCGTTCCCAGCGATGTGCAGCAGTATCTTGATGAGATTAGAGAAAATGCTGATGCTGCTGTGACGCAAAGCGCATCTTCTGCACTTGCGGCAGCTATGGCAGACCCGGAAAAGTATATTCACGACAACAAGGAAATGCTCGAACAATATCGAGCAGTTGCGAAATCGGAGGAATATAAGGCATCTCCCGCCTACCGACTGCAAGAATATCTAAAGCAATTCCAAAGTGAGAGCGGCTATAACGATGTATTCATTCCCGCAATGCAGAGGATTAGCCCCGCTTACCGGGAGTATCACAAATCCTTGCAAGCGGCGAATGAAGTTTTCTTGCGGCATTTCCAGCAGGAGTGATTTTGCAAAAAGTTCATAGAACAATTCCCACCCACCAAAGCGCAATGGTCATACCTCCAAGATGTTTTTTGAGGTGAATCAGGCGGTCAATTCCGGGTGATTATTGGCGGGAATCATACCGAAACCCGCTGCAAATCATTTAAAATAAGTCGTTGCGAACGGTTAGTACGTATAAAATAGTTGGCTACAAAACGGCTACAAAATTCGTAAGGAACCTATGTACATCCCGAAATACGTGGATTATTTGGACAAAAAGCGTATCGAGAGTGCATTTTATAACCCTAAATCAAAGCCCAAGACTTGAGTGGGAATAATTTCACACCCGTGAAAAAGCCCGTAAATAAAGGCTTTTCGCCGTTTGGAAGCCCTCTGTGGCAACAAAATGGCAACATTATTTGAATTATTATAAAAGTAAAGAGCTAACTGATTTTTTGAGAAGTCAGTTAGCTCTTTTTTCTTTTTATTCGCTTTTAATAAAATTAAATGTTTCGGGGCGGTCTGTTATTTTGGGCGAAGTAAGTATATCGTATAGAATTTCGCTCATTTCGTTTTTTACCGAATAATCAAACGCATTGTAATCGTGATCTGTATTTCCTTCGGTTTTCTGTAGATGAACTCTATTTCTCAAATCCTTTAATCGCTTTAGTGCTGGATAAATAAGATGATCAACTCCTAAAGCGGAATGGTGTCGATTCAAAATTTTGATTAATTCGTCCAAATTCATTTGAACATTATATGGCTCAACCTTTTTGAGTAGTTCGGTTTTTATTATATACTTTTGATCTTCAAATTTTGTTTCATTGGCTTGAGTTGTTCCTAAACTTTCCAAATCTGAAGTTTTCCACCAATCATTTGATTTTACAATATTAGTAAATAGCCCTTCAATAATTGACATACTTGTAATTACATAGTTTTTAACAACCATTATGTATACAACACTTGATAAGTTCAATTCCTCAAGTTCTTTTTCCAAAAACTCAATGTATTGCAAGTTATATGCTATGTTACTATGCAGCGCCCTGGCGTTTTCAATGCTCATGTCAATCTTAACTGAATATTTCAAAGTGTCAATTGGTGTAGGATACCATCTGTCTTTTGAATCATTAGCTTTCAGCAGTGTTTCAAATGGTAAATCATTCATTCGCAGTCTCCTTATCACTATTAAGAACATTGAACTTTGGATAGTTATAACGCCAGTGGTCATATTCCTCTTTTGTAATTTCGCCATTCTTCAGTTTTTCAGCTTGCTCTTGCCAAGCTGAAAACATATCAAACATTGTAAGATAATTTGTGCCCATACCTTTATCAAGTCGTATGCAAAGCTCGTCATCAAGTTTATCAATACGGAAGCCATATAAATCTTCAAGTGTAAACAGCGTGTGCATTAAGCCGTTGTAACTGTCAATATCCGGCACAGTTAAAGCACTTGTTGATATGTCAAACACATTTGCAAGATTGTTTGTTAAATCAACCTTAGGCGTTCTGCTGCCGGATTCATACTGTGCCATACGGATGTCAGCGGTTTTTTCCGGAAAGCCCACCTGTATACCAAGGTACTTCTGCGTCATACCTTTTAAATTTCTGAAAAATCTTATTCTTTCGCCGATAGCCATACTATAGCTCCTCTCACTTTACTGTTAAATATCATAGCATAACAAGTTAAGCAATGTCAAGTAACATAAAACAAAAAAGTTTAATATTTTTGCGAAAACCGCTTGACATAACGGAATATGTTTAGTATAATCATTAAGCAAATAGCGTTAAGCTGTTTGCGAAAATTGAATAACCGTCATACATCACGGTAATGGTGTATCCGCTCGGGCAAATCGGAATGCGGTCAGAAAGTATCCGACACTAAATAAGAAAATTATATCTAAAATCAGAAAGGGGTGATGAAATGGAAAGTGCAAGCTTTATGAAAGTAGATGAGGTGGCGCAGGAATTAGGTGTTTCCAAATCCTATGCTTACAAAATCGTCCAAAAGCTCAATGCCGAGTTAGCCGAAAAAGGCTATATGGTGATTTCCGGAAGAGTAAACAAACAATATTTTACAGAACGCACCTGTTACGGTGCCGACAAGAAAGAGAGGTAAATTTATGGCAGTATATAAAGAAGATAAAACAAATACTTGGCGTGTTATCTATCGCTATACCGATTGGAACGGCGAGAGAAAACAAACGCAAAAGCGAGGCTTTAAGACAAAGCGTGAAGCGCAGTCTTGGGAGCGAGAACAGCTTAATAAGCTGGGCGGCGACTTGGATATGACCTTCAACAGTTTTGTCGGGCATTATGCCGATGATATGCAGACTCGACTTAAAGAAAACACCTGGGAAACCAAGAAACATATTATTGATAAAAAGCTTGTTCCATATTTCGGTAAGCTGAAAATGTGCAACATAACGGCACAGCAAATTATCACTTGGCAAAATGAACTTATCAATTACAAGGACGATAAAGGCAAGCCTTATTCGCCGGTGTATTTGAAAACAATTCACAATCAGTTGTCTGCAATTTTTAACCACGCAGTTAGGTACTATAATTTGAAAGAAAATCCTTGCCAAAAAGCAGGAAGTATGGGCAAAAAGAAAAATCGTGAAATGCTCTTTTGGACAAAAGATGAATATCTTAAATTTGCCGATGTGATGATGGATAAGTCTTTATCCTATTACGCTTTTGAAATGCTCTATTGGACGGGTATTCGTGAGGGCGAGTTGTTGGCATTAACGCCTGCGGATTTCGATTTTGAAAAGCAGACTGTCACAATTAACAAGTCTTTTCAGCAATTGAATGGCAGAGATATTATAACTTCGCCGAAAACAGAAAAGAGCAACAGGACAATCAAACTGCCGAACTTTCTTAGCGAAGAAATACAGGACTATTTGAAAATGCTCTATGATGTAGGCTTAGACGACAGAATGTTTCCTGTTACAAAAAGTTATTTATACAGAGAAATGGAACGAGGTTCTAAACAAGCCGGTATTAAAAGAATTCGTATTCACGATATTCGTCACAGTCACGTCAGTTTGCTGATTGATATGGGATTTTCTGCAACAGCTATTGCAGACCGAGTGGGACACGAAAGCATTGATATTACTTATAACTATGCACACCTGTTCCCCTCAAAGCAGACTGAAATGGCAGAAAAATTAGATGTGGAAAGGGGTAAATAATTATGTCACTTAAAAACAAAGATGAACACAACCGTTGGAGAAATAAAACCGTAGCGTTCAGAGTTTCGCCCGAAGAGTGGGAACAGATTGAGCGCTATGTTCAGCTTTCGGGTTTAACCAAGCAGGACTATATCACAAGGCGACTTACTAACAAAGAAGTGGTCGTTCAAGGTAATCCGAGAGTATACAAGGCTTTGCGTAATAATCTTGCAGATGTACTTACGGAATTACAGAGGATTGAAAACGGCGGTGAAGTCAATGACGAAGTGCTTGACTTAATCAAAATGATTGCTGATATTCTCGGTGGATTAAAGGAGGTATTAGAATGACAGAAAAAGAAAAGACCGCTCCTGTTGTATCTGTTGACGCAGATACGGAGCAGTCAATCCTAAAACAAACTAACAACAGTATAACCGATTTTAACGAATTTGACAAGGGCTTAGATAATTATCTTGAAGAGATGCAAAAAGAATTCTTACAACAGCTCGACCCATCACATTTGAAAACGGTTTCTATGAGCGAATTGTATAACACAGTGTACCAAAGCAAACCGCCATTGATTGACGGCTTGCTTTACCCCGGAACATATATTTTTGCAGGAGCTCCGAAGCTCGGCAAAAGTTTTCTTATGGCACAGCTTGCTTACCATATTAGCTCGGGCACACCGCTTTGGAATTTTGATGTGAGAAAAGGAACAGTTTTGTACCTTGCGCTTGAAGATGATTACCACAGATTGCAGGAAAGATTGTATAGGATGTTCGGAACAGAAAGTGCGAATAATTTGTACTTTTCTGTTTCGGCGAGTCAACTTGGAAATGGACTTGACGAACAGCTTACAAGATTTATGGCAGAACACCCCGATACAAAATTGATTATCATAGACACTCTCCAAAAGGTGCGTGAAGTGGGCGGTGATAATTACAGTTACGCAAACGATTATGAGGTTATAACAAGGCTTAAAAAGTTTGCAGACAGTTACGGAATATGTTTGCTGCTTGTTCACCATACACGCAAGCAAAATTCCGATGATAAGTTTGATATGATTTCGGGTACAAACGGATTGCTTGGCGCCGCCGACGGTGGCTTTATTTTACGGAAAGAAAAGCGTACAAGCAATTCGGCAACGCTTGAAGTTTCAGGCAGAGACCAACCGGACCAAAAGATTTATCTTAATCGCAATCCCGAAACTCTCGTGTGGGAACTTGAGAGAACTGAAACAGAACTTTGGAAGTTGCCGCCCGAACCATTGCTTGAAAATATAGCAGGCAAAATTACAAATGAAAACCCCGAATGGTATGGCAGTCCGACAGAGCTTGTTGAATTTCTCGGTGCTGATATGAAAGCAAATGCGTTGACTATGAAGTTGAATATCAATGCAGGGCGCTTGTTTAACGAGTATGGAATAAGTTATCAAAACAAACGCTGTCACGATGGGCGTAAAGTCAGCTTGATTTATGAACAGCGTGACGATGTGTGACGGTTGTGTCGCTGTTTTAGGCGGTAGCAAAATTACCGTCACTATCGACGCAGACCGACACAGCGAAAGTTTTTGCAGGGTGCAGGTGGCTTTTTTCAAAAAGCCTCTCCTGCCTCTCAGGGAGCGCAAAACCTGCTTGCAGGTTGCATTTTTGATGGGCTTGCCTGTCAAAAGTGCTTTTGCGTTACTCTTGACAAGAGTAACAGAACCGAGGATGAGCAAGTTTATGAAATTGGAGGTGAATATAATGCAAAGAACGATAAGTGCAATGGTGGGTAAAGGCTCCGTAAATCACAACAGCCGTAAGTTCAAGGCTGAAAATGTTGACGGTAGCAGAACGCATTTGAACATTGATTATTGCAACGAGCCGATAAAGAAAATCTATCACGAATTGTTTGACGAAGCACTCAAAAGATACAACGAAAAGCAGACAAGAGCCGACCGCAGAATAGAAAACTACTATGAGAAAATCAGAAACTCAAAGCAAGAAAAGCCGTTTCACGAACTGATTTTACAGATTGGCGATAAGGAAAATATGAGCGCCGAAAGCGAAAACGGACAGCTTGCAAGGCAGATTTTAGATGAGTATTACCGTGGATTTCAAGAGCGAAATCTTAACCTGAAAGTGTTCTCTGCTCATCTGCATATGGACGAGGCAACGCCCCATTTGCACATTGATTTTGTTCCGTTCACAACCGGCAGTAAGCGTGGACTTGATACGAGAGTAAGCCTGAAACAAGCGTTAGCTGCGCAAGGTTTCAAAGGCGGAACTCGTAGAGATACCGAGTGGAATCAATGGGTAAGCGCAGAAAAATCCGCACTCGCATTCGTTATGGAACGACACGGAATTGAGTGGGAACACAAAGGAACGCACGAAAAACATTTGTCTGTTCTTGATTATAAAAAGCAAGAAAGAACAGCAGAACTTGAACAATTGGGTGCTAAAATCGAAGAAAAGCAAGCCGAATTTAATGTGTTATCCGAACGAGTGTTAAACTATGATGATGGTTTGGAAAAATTAAGGAATGTGGAAGAAATGCTCGATAATGCCCCCGAATATCAGCTCTCCGAGCCGCAAGGCTTTATGTCCGCAAAAGCGTATAAAACTAAAATTGCAGAGCCGCTTATTCAAAAATTAAAAGCGTTAGTCAAGACGGCATTGGCTCGTTGCTTTGAGGGTTGGGACGGTTATCATAGGTTAAACATCACAAACGGCAACCTCTATCGTGAGAACGAAATGTTGTCGAAAATCAACAGCAAACTAAAAAGCGAAAACGAAAATCTGCGTTCAGAGGTCAAGGATTACAAGCTTTTGCGTAAAGTTTTCGGGCATAAACAGATTGATGAGTTGCTTGAACAGGCAAGAAATATTAAAGGTCGTAAGCGTGAAAATCCACGCTCCAGATAAATAAATTTTTGGAGGTAAAACAAAATGGCAAACACAATTTTTGAAAAGCAAGGCGGTACTTATACGCAGGTGGGCGACTATATGTTGCCCGATTTATTACCGGCGGAAGAAGAAAAGGAAGCGAATATCGGTATTTGGGCAATGAGGCATAAACGATATTTGAAGCAACACCATAAAGTGCTATATTATAATTTGCTGACAAGCGGTAAGCTCAATTCATATCTTGCAGATATTGAAGAGCAGGCAAGTAATATGTTTTCTCGGCTGGTAAAAGACCTTGCCGAAAAAGAAAATGTAACCGAAAACTTAAAAGCAACCGACCAAATGCTATGGGTTCGAAAAATGAACAATATCCGTAACCGTGCAACGGAAATTGTAAATGCGGATATAATTTACAAGGTATAAACATAACGACGGCAGGGAGTAATCCCTGCCGATTTTTTGTTGCTTAAAAACAGTTGACTTATTTGCGGATTAAACATATAATTAAACTGTATAAATATAGTCTGCGGTATGTGCAATTTAATATCGAGGGTGCATTATGATTACAGATAAAATTGGTAATAGAATACGAGAGTTAAGAAGTCATACCGGATTGAGTCAAGAAAAATTTGCTCAAAAAATAGGTATGGACAGAACTTATTTTGCAAGCGTTGAACTCGGTAAACGCAATATTTCAATCGTCAATATTGAAAAAATCGCAAGCGGCTTAGATGTATCACTTTCCGAGTTTTTTGAAGATATTTGAATCCAGTCCGATTTAATGGACGATATTTAATTTATAATTAAGTTAGAATAAATCAGCGGAGGAATTACAATGAGTGTAACTGAAACAACATATAAAACCTCATTGATAAACAATAGACGTTATTTAGGTAATAAATATAAGTTATAATATAAAACAAAAATTGTAAAAATTAATGGATAAATGTATGAAAGACAATTTTAGCAAAACATTATATGTTATAAAATGGAATAGTGATCATCAAACTATAATTACCAGCGGCTGGCAAATTAGCGCTATAAGGCATAGTGAAAAAAAGTGGTATAATGGTGAATCACAGATGAGGGTTTTACGAAAAGCCACTGACGAAGATTTTGAAAAGATGGAAGTGATACTATAAATGGAAAAAACAACATATCTTTCATCAATTATATCAGCACTTAACAAATTAAACGGTATGGGATCGTTAAATGAAATATATGATGTTATTGAGAAGGAAGGACGATTGAGTTATATTTTTTCCAACCCTAATTGGAAAGATAATGTAAGGGCAACAATACAAAGACATTGTATCCAGACGAAATCTTACAGAGGAAGCGAAGATTTATTTCGCTCAGTGTATGGATTGGGTGAGGGTTACTGGAAATTCAAAAATTTTGATTCTTCAGAATATGATAATCCTATAATCGATCGACAACTGAAAATGATTGCAAATTTAGATATTTCAAATACAGAAAAAGAAATGATAATAAAATCCAGAATTGGACAAGGAATCTTCAGAGATAGGATAATACAAAAATATGAGCATTGTATAATCACCGGAATTAATGATAACCGTTTGTTATTAGCAAGCCATATTAAGCCTTGGCGTTCAGCTTCAAATTACGAACGATTAAGTTCGGAAAACGGACTATTATTATCCCCATTATATGATAAGCTTTTTGATATTGGGTTAATTACTTTTGATGATAATATGAAGATTCTGATATCTAATAAACTAAGTTGTGAAAATGTTTCTAGAATCAATATTGACACAAATAAGATATATGTTAATAACCCTTCAAACGAAATGATGGTTAATATGAGATACCATAGACAAAATGTATTTGTAGAATAGTTATATTGAAAATGCATCTCAACATAAATTTTATTTCTGATTTCCGTAGCAGAAAATCAATGCCGTTCTATGATCCGCAAGATTACTCTAAATCCGTAAACGGAATGAAAATTATTCCGTTGCAAACATCGGAATTAAAGAAAATTGTGTCTAACGGTAAAACATATAAAGAATTATATCCGTTGTTTGAGGCAGCTTTTAATTCAACTTTGCCCCCTCACGAGTGGTACAATCCGTTTGTTCAAATGCTATGACATAGGTTTGAATAATAATTAATTATTGGCGATAAAATATATTGTATAATCTTTTTAAGGAGTTGTGCAATATGGACGATCGCTTATCTAAAAAGGAGAGAAAAAGAGAATTGAATATAAAACCGCAAGATAAAACCATAAAGGAATTACTGCTCTCTGGTCGTCAATTTATTATTCCAAGATTTCAGAGAGAGTATTCTTGGGACAGAAAAAATTATAAAGAATTTTTAGACGATATGCTCAATTGCTTAATTGTTAGTGATGGAAAAGTTATTTACGATCAATATTTCCTTGGAACAATGTTGTTTGTTGGAGATTGTTTTGAGGGGGATAAGAGTGAAATTGATGTAGTTGACGGACAGCAACGCTTAACAACTATTACCATATTATTTTCTGCTTTATCTGATCGTTTTTTACAAATAAATCAAGATACACTCAGTAAGCAAATATTCAAGTATATTATGACTAAAAATGATGATGGCGAAGATGTAAGGATTATAAAAAGCAAAACTCATTACCCATTTTTTGCTTTTTATATACAAGAGCGAGAAAAAACAAATACGAAGAAACCGTCAACTGAAGAGGAACAGTGTATAAAAGAAACTTACGAATACCTTTACAACAATTTAAGTGAAGAAAAGCTTAGAGCGTTTTTAAAGAAAAAATACGGCGATGACAATATTGATGAATTAAACTATGTTGATATTCTCAAAGCAGTGAGAGATCAGGTTTTGAATACCACCTTTGTATCAATATCTACAAAAGAGCGCAAGCAAGCAAATATGATTTTTGAGATACTCAATGCTAAAGGTAAAAATTTATCAGGCGTTGATCTAATTAAAAATAAAATTTTTGAAATAGTAAATGACACAGAACCAGCAGATTATGCCGAAGAAAAATGGAAATCAATAAAGAATATTTTAAATGCACGCAATGTTGATGTTGGTTTCGTGCAATTTTACCGCTATTTTTGGATTTCTAAATATAAGAAATCTAATATAAATAAGTTGTACGATGATTTTAAATCCACTATTAAACCAGCCAATAAAGATCGATATAAAAAATTTTTAACAGAAATAGAAGATACCGCAAGAATATATGTTCAAACCGTTTCTCCTGAAAGAAATGATTTTCAAAATAAAAAAGAGTATTTTGGACTTGTTCAAAGTATTAAAGTTATGTCGGATTACTTTAATATAACGCAAGTACGAATAGCTTTAATTGCGTTAATTGAAGCTAAAGAAAAAGGAATTATAACTTTGACACAACTAAAATCAATGGTTTATGAACTCGAGAATTTCCATTTTTCTTATAATGCGATTTGCTCTAAACCCACAAATAAACTTGAAAAGATTTATTCTGATTTTTCAATTTCTTTAAGAAATTGCAATGATAAAATTGAAGCAAGAAATATTATAAAAAAATTAACTAATCAGTTGAATGAAATTTATGTTTCATATCAAGAATTTGAAAGTGAATTTATCAATTTGACATATACCAAGAAAAGCAATAATTCTGATAATGTGATAACTAAGTATGTTGTTAATAAAATTGCTTCTTATTATGAAGGTAAAGAAATTTTTGAAGATGACGGAAGTATTGAACATATACTTCCTGAATCAAACGATATAAAAAATAATAATATAGGAAATTTGATTTTGTTAGAACAAGTCTTAAATGGAGAAGCGGATTGTTTAGAATATATAGACAAAATTACAGTGTACAAAAAATCATCATATAAATGGATAAAAGAGTTTGTAAGTAGTAATACAGAATGGTCAGATGATAAGATACAAGAACGATCAAAAAAATTATCTGAATTTTACTACACGAAGATTTTAGCAAAAAAGATATCATTAAATGCTTTGAAACGATAATTCGTAACAACAAAATGACAACAGAAATTTGGAGAGTCCATATTTTATGGATATTTCAGATAACTAAAATAACTCGTGCTAAATCACCAATACAAAATTGTTTAAGTGGTGGCTTTCAGGAGCGAGTGGGAGTAGTTCCCTTTGGTTTAGATGTGCCGAAAAAGCCCAGTATTTATGCGGGTTTCGGGACTCGGCACTTTTCGAGTAACCGTTTTTGCAACAGATGAAATAGTAACACTTGGCTTACAACTAAACCTAAAAATCGCATAATTTTTAAGGCTTCTGCCCTGTTAGGGGCGGAAGCCTTTTACATATTCGATAAAAATTCCGTTTTGACATACCGTCAAGGCGGAGAAAAATATATTAAATGAGAGAAATTTTCTTAGCATAAGCATGAAGAAATCATAGAACAACTGCCTTATATGTTTCTTAGTAACATATAAGTTCTCGCTTTTCTAAGTAAAAACACAATATTTCGAAGCGGCATAGCTTGCTGTTATCATAGCTGTAGGTCGAGTGTTATCAGTCTCGATAACAAACCGATAACACTGCCAGTATAATCAGGATAATTTGGATATCTCGAATAATCAAAAACGCCGCGAACAGTACGCTCTTTCTATGTAAAAGCTTTTTTGCTGCTTGCCGTCCGTTTATTCGGCCGACGCAAACTCCTTAAAATGATTATATAACTGATTGACATTGAGGCTTGCTATATCGACAAGCGAGTATTGCCGCTGCAAATATTTGACGAACTCGCAGCCCAGATAATAGCCCACGTCGCTGTGATTTTTGTAGCTGCACCAATCCCCGAAGAAATCCTGCGTGCTGATATTTTTGTCGATGCGTCGGAGATATTCACGCTTTATTTCGGCTTCGTTTTCCTTGCACCAATCGAGCCAGCCGTTTTGATTTTGATGATAGTATCTGTCATCTTGGCATAGAATATGTTCGCAGACCATGGCAAGTCCCTCTTGATAGAGCTGAGCCAGTGAATTTTCGCCCTCTGACCGAGCCTCGGGATAGAGATTCCCGTAGGTTTTATGCCATATGTGGCCTATTTCATGAAAAATCAGAGCCTGCATGGCGGATTCATCCTGCCAATTCAATTCGATAATTTTTTCTATTCCGAGCAAAACCGCGTCTCTGCCGTCAAGCGATGTCGCCCAGCCCGCGCCGTTGCACAGCCCCAAATAGAGAATAATATCCGTCTCGACGCCGTTTTCAAAAAGCCGCTCTATATTGCTCGCAAGCTTGTCGGTCACGGCGACAAAGGAGTCGTTTGCCGCAATCGCCGCGTCCCTGTTGAGCAGCACGTTATTGACTACGGGCAGCACGTCGTTATTGAAATCATATTCCCTCGAATCCCGTTCGCATTTTTCGCCAAGCTCCGGCGAAATCGCACGGGCGTATACTCTCCATGCATCCAAATCAAAGGCGCTGTTCTTAAAGCAGCCGGGTATTTTATCAAAAGTATTTATTATTCTCATAGCTCTGTTCCTGCGATTCTCTCAAATTATTTTACCTGCTTTGACATATGCATTTCGCCGTCGCACTCGAAGCCGAGGGCGGAGTAGAGCTTTTGCGCGGCAGTGTTATCGCTGCCCGTCAACAGCTCGAAGCTGTGGAGCGGGTATATTTTTTTGCAGTATTCCTGCGCGAAGGTCAACATTTCCCGCGCGACTCCCCGCCCGCGATACTCGGGACGGACATAGACCTCCGTTATCTCGGGCATATATTCGTCGTAGCAGAACGATTTTTTCAGCTGAACGCAGACAAAGCCGGCGAGCCGTCCTCCGTTGCCGTCCGCAACGATGACAACCTCGCGCCTGTTTGTAAGAAGCGAGGCGCGAATGCTTTCTTCCGTAGTCTTGCCCTTGCCGTTGAACTCTGCATTGAGGCGCTCAAGCTCTCCCGCATCGCCGACCGATGCCAATCTTACCATTTTTCATCTCTCCCCGTAGTTTTACGATTGAATTATAGCATGATTTTTTCGGGATGTAAATATATCACGACTATGCGGGCAGAACGGCATTGAAAACGCATAAGGCGAAAGGATAGATTTTCGGTGACGCTGTCGCGTCAAAGGGTCGTCGAGTCGCCGACCCCTGCAAAAAGGCTTTCCGCAATCCCCGTGCAGGACGAACAAAGCTCTCCTGCTGTAGCTGCTGCAAAAACCTCAGGCGGATGATATCCGCCCCTACACGGTTGCAATATACATTAGCTGCTGTATTTTTCGCTGCCGAACAAAGTTCGCCCCCACGATGTACCGCTTGAAGCTCCTTCGCAAAGCCCGATTTGCAAAAAAATCAACTTGGCAAAGCGCCCCGCACGGGTCAATGTGCGGGGCGCTTTGCTTTCGGATACAGGAGTTTTAATACTTAACGGTGAAGTCGTTTATTGTTGTCATACCAACCTTGACTCTCGTGTTCGAGCCGAGCAGGTGCGCTGTGAGTTCGATGATGACGGGATAATCATAGTGGGCATAGACTAAGTTGTCGGTAGCCTTGCTGAATCTTGCTACTATCGTTCCGTTATAATAGGTGAATTTCTGGTCGGTGAGCGAGAGGCCGGGATAGTCGAAATTTACCACGTCGGCGGTGAGCACGCCGAACGCTGCGGCATAGCCTTTTTCGCCGGAGGGATTGACCTCAGTGCCGAAGGTCAGGGTTATCTGATATTCGCCGCCCTTGTCCTCGACCTTTGCGCCCTTGACATCTGCGGGAGTGAGCTTGCTGACCCAATCCTTGCCGCCGACGGGGAATACGTTTCTGATATCCTCTTTTGAGGTCAGAACTATCGCCTTGTCGTCGCGCTTCATGAAGGTCTTCATCGCGCTCTTGCCTATTGCATCTATCGCCTTGGGCAATTCGGTCTTGTCGGCGTCGTTCTTCGTCTCGGTGTAGTTGCGGGTGACGGACTTCGCCTGATATTTTACTCTGTTCGCGCCGGCGTTGAAATAGGCGATTATCTCGGCCTTGGTCCAGTCTTTTGCATTCTTCGAGGGCGCGGCGGTTACCTGATTCGAAGCGGTCTCGCCGGGCTTTGCGGGGTCGGCCGATTGAGTTTCGTTTGTCTCGCCCTCCTGCGCGGTGCTGTCCTCGGGAAGGGCGGTCGTGTCATCGACAACATCGCCCGCCGCGCTCGTCTGAGCGTCGCCCGTGGTGTCCGCACCTGTTTTGCCGTCGTCCTTCTTGCACGCGCAGAGCATTGACATGAGCAGAGCAAAGAGTGCTATAACGGCGACTATTGATTTTTTCATAAGTTTTCCTCCTTAAAGTTCATGTTCACCTGCTCCGACGGTCTGTTTTCTTCCGTCGGACAGAATAATATCGGCTTTGCAGTTCGACGGGACGGATATTTTATATTTATATCCACCGTCCGTCTTATCCCAGCGCACAGAGATTTTTCCGTATACGCTGTCGTAGCTCGCCTCGGCGAACTCGAAATGCCCGCCCGGGCGCGGGGCTATAGTGAATCGGTTTTCTCCGGCGACATTTATTCCGCACATCGTGCCGAACAGCCACTCGCAAACCGCACCCTTTGAATAGTGGTTGAGCGATGCTATACCGCCCTGTGCCGCAGTGCCCTCCCACGACTCCCAGACGGTGTTTGCACCGTTTTTGGACATAAACAGCCAGCCGGGCATCTGCTCGTTTTCGAGTAAGCGGTAGGCGTATTCAATATCGATATCCGCCAAAACGCTCAGTATCAGCGGCGTCGAGAGAAATCCTGTGCCGAGCCTCCACGAGTAGTTGTCGAGGGCTTTTATGAGCCGCTTTTTCGCATATTCCGTCTGCTTTTCGTCGAGCAGACCGATATAAAGCGGGCGAACAAGCTTCGCCTGGCGGTCGGTGTCTATTGAAAACTTCTTCGTTGAGACGAGCGCGCTGTAGCCCTTTCTCGCCCTCGCCGCATTCTTTTCGCAGAGCTTTCTGTCATCGTCTTTGCCCAAAATGCGGGCGATATCCGCCATCGCCTCAAGCATGAACACTATGTAAGCCGTCGTCTCCTCCGGGTTCGGATTGACAAAATCTTTAAATTCAAGAGTCTTGACATCTGCGGGCTCCGCCCATTCGCCGTAGGACTGGCGGTAGTTTGAAATGTTGCGGAAATTTTTCAGCCCGACGCCCGTCGGCAGGGCGGTAGGATACCACTTTCCGAGAGTCTTTATTTTATATTCCGCGAAGGCGCGCATATTCGGATAGAAGCGCTCGAGAATTTTTCTGTCGCCGTACTGCTTATAGAGCCTGTACGGTATGAACACGCCCGCATCCGACCAGCCTGCCGAGCCGTCCATGAAGGTCATATAGAAGTCCACGCCGCCGCGCGGAGATATCTGGCGGAAGTTTCCGTTTTTGAGCTGCTCGTCGCACATATCGCGCACGTACTTTTCCGCAAACGGGGCATAGTCGAAAAGATAGCTCGCGGTTTTGCAGAATATCTGTGCGTCGCCCGACCAGCCGTGACGCTCTCGGGTCGGGCAGTCGGTGGGCAGGTCAGTCGAGTTGCCCTTTGCCGACCACTTTGTCACCTCGACGAATTTGTTCAGCAGCTCGTTTGAGCTGTTGAAGAATCCCGTCTCTTCCATGTCCGAATAGACGGCTATGGCGGTGAAGTCCTCCGGGCGGACGGTCACATCCGTCTCGACGCTTATATACTGAAAGCCGAATATCGCAAACTTGGTCTTGTAGCGGTTAACTCCCTCTTTGCAGATGTATTCGACTCTCTGCAGAGGCGTTGTCTTATGCTTGTTCTTGCACTGTATGTTTTCGAGCGTCAGCTCGCCGTCACGTAGCAGCTCGCCGAACTCGAGAATAATTTTCTGTCCCTTGCGGGCGGTTACCTCAAACTCGGCATAGCCCGCTATATTCTGTCCGAAGTCGAGCAGCTTTTTCCCGCTCGGGGTGACGGACAGAGTGGGCTTGAAGCGTTCCTTTTCGGCTATCGGGAAATTGTTTGACGCGCTCGGCAAAACCTTGCAGACGGTCTCTTTCGCATGATTTTTATATGACGGGATATTATTTGCGTTGACCCGCTCGCCGTCCTTGTTGTCCGCAAAGCGTATGGCGCCGTCGTTGCTCCAGAGCCACGAGCCGTCGGATATAACGGTCTGCGCCGTGCCGTCGGTATATTTTATCTCAAGCTGAGCGAGCAGTTTAGTCTCGGTGCCGTACTGGTTTTTGAGTCCCCATGCGCCTACGCTGCCCCTGTACCAGCCGTCGGCAAGCTCGGCGCAGAGCACGTTGCTTCCCTCATGCAAAAGTGCGGTCACATCGTAGGTCTGATACTGTATGCGCTTTCTGTATTCCGTGATTCCGGGGGCTAAGGGCATGGTGAAGTCCGTACCGTTTAGCCCGGCCGAATATATTCCGCAGGCGGTCATATAGAGGCGCGCCGAGAGCACGGGCTTTTTGCACTCGAACTCCTTTTTGAAGCAGTCGACCGGGTAGCGCTGCTTTTTGTTGACGCTGTAATTCCCGGTTATCCACTTTGCACGCCAATCCGAGGCGTTTCTTAAACCTATCTCGAAGAACGCGGGCTCGCTCCAATCGCCCTCTGCGCCGTTTTCGTCCCAGAGCGTTACCTTCCATTCCACTCTCAGGCGCGACGGCGTATCCAACGGATACGGAATAAAGGCCATCTGCGGCGATTCGACCTTGCCGCTGTCCCAAAGTGTGTTGCCGCGCGTGTCGCAGGCGACTATTCTGTATGCGCTCTGAGCTTTTCCGCCCTCGCAGTTCCACATGAAGCGCGGGTTTTCGAAGTCAATGCCCAGAGGGTTTTTGAGATATTCGGTTTTTAAATTAACTGCTTTCACTGTATCACTTCGTCTCCTCTTTCATAACCCCGAAAACGGTTTTCTCCATAAACGGAGTCCATATTTCGAGATATCCCGCCTTTGTGGGATGTATCTTATCCGCCATATACAAAGCTGTATTCTTATTTAACGCTGCGTTAAGCTCGGCGTCGTTCCACATATCTATAACGGATATACCCCACTTCGCCTCGGCTTCTTTAAGAATATCCACCATTTCCCCGTACAGTTCGCTGTCATAACGCGGGTTCGTGTAAAAAATCACCGGGCAGTTCCATTTCTCTTTTGAGTAACAGATTATATATTCTATTGCTCCGGCTATTGTCTTTGTATTGAAGTCATTGAGATTTTTCGATTCGATTATTTTCCCGAGCTCTTTCTTCTGCGAAGCGTCATTTGTAGAGAGCTGGCAGACAAAGAGATCGACCTTTTCGGCGTCGAGCTTTTTAAGCCTCGACACATAGGAATTGATTCCCGATTCAACAAGTGTCGTTCCCGAAACGGCGCTCTTAATTACCGTGCAGCCGTCCCGCTTTCCGATATAGTCCGCAAAGGACACGCCGCCGGAGGCGGAGCCGTAGGTCACGGACGAGCCGAGGAAAAGCACCGTCTTGCCCTCTATCGGGCTGTCGGCATTCGGAGCTGCGTTATCGAGCGAATATTTTTCACCGTTTCCTTCGAGAGCCGAGGTTTTAAAATCATGAAGCTTCATAAAAGGCCCCCAACTCCACTGATAGCCGCAAAACGCTATCCATGCGGCAGCAACAACCGCTGCAATCGGAATAATTATCAGAAGTTTCTTCTTCATATTATTCGGCTGTCTCCTCTTTTACCGTCTCTTCGTTTCTCTGCTTTATTTTCTCCTGCTCCCTGGCTATGTTCTTTTCGACATTCAGGAACAGCAGAAGTATTGCGAGCACAACGCCCGTTATCGTCTCAAGTCCTACAAATGTAAAGGTTATGGCGCTCTTTACGCTGTCCGACTGCACGGCGATGAGCTTGCCCGCCGCATCGAGATAGGGCGCGACATAGCCGGATTTCGAGAGAATAAGATTGAATACGCCCGTGCAAATTCCGACGCTCGCCACGGCAATGGTGTTATATATCGACATCGCTATTCCGTCGCACCTGAAGTTGTGCTTCCACTCGATATGGTCGAGTACGTCCGCAAACAGCGCCATGAACACATAGGAGCACGGCAGACCGCCGATGTTCTTTATAAACTGACCTATGAGGACTATCACCATATTTGTCGGCGCCAGCCAGCATATCGCCGAGCCTACGGCGTATAACACGAAGCCTATAGCCGTAATATTGCGCTTGCCGAATTTTTTGGCGAGCGGCCAGACCGCAAAGATGCCGATACCCATCGGTATGCCGCCGATAACGGAGAGCATGGTCTGCGTCTTTCCGTCGTTATATGTACCGAGGACATAGTTCGAGAAATAGACGAGCGAGATGTTCTTGATAGTAGAGCCGACAGTATAGATAAGAAAATATATAAAGGTTATCAGCATATATTTGTCGCTGAATATCGCCTTTAGCTGGGTTTTCATCGCAACGCTCGGCTTCTCCTTCTCGCCGCCCTCAAGGGTTATGCGCTCCTTTGTGAAGTAATACTCCATGAGCGTCAGCGGCAGGGCTATGCACGAGAGGATGCTCATCGTTGTTATCCACTTCGACCTGTCAACGCCGAGCTGGGGCATAATGAGCATGGGGAAGATGAGCGCGACGATTATGCCGCTCATCATAATGGTCGAAACCTGATTAAAAACCGAGAGAACTCCGCGCTGCTCGGTATTTCTCGTCGAGAGCGGAACCATGAGGTTGTGGCTCATGTTATATATCGTATAGGCAAACGAATAGAAGAGGTTATATGAGAGCATGATCCATATCACCTGCACCGTCTGATTGCCCGTGGGCACGGTGAAGAGCAGTATGCCCGTCACGGCGACGAGCGGCGCGGAGAGCAGCAGCCACGGACGCGCCTTGCCCTGCTTTGTGTGCGTGCGGTCGATGATATAGCCCATAACTATATTCGTTATGGCGTCGATTATCTTCGACACTATCGGGAACACCGCGAGGAACGCGCCGCCCCAAACGGTGGTCAGGTTCAAAACGTCCGTGTAGTAGACGTTCAGATATGTAGCGAGCACGGCGTTCAGCAGCAGCGCTCCGGACGGGCCGAGCAGATAGCCCAGCCACTTTTCCTTCGCCGTTACCTCGGGCGAGGTCAGACGCGAATCAAGCGCCCGCTTTTCGAAGATTTTTGCTTTTGACATTTCTAAAAACTCCTTTATCCTTTTGTCTCATAAATTTGAAAATATTTTCAGCCGTCCTGCGGCTTATGCGCTTTTTGGCGGTTTATCCCGCTCGAATGCGGAGATATGCCGCGCCGGAGACCGACCCCGCAGGGTCGGCGCGGCAAAAAAATTAAAAGGGCTGTATAAAAATGTTTGTGTGCAGATTATTCTGCGGTCCGGGCGCGCCCGAGTTTCCGTCTGAAGGTTTTCGGGGCGCGCCCGAGTTTCCGTCTGAAGGTTTTCGGGGCGCGCCGTTTCCCGCGGGTAACAGAAGTGTCCAAAGACGAAAGTCGCCTTGACATTTGGGAGATTTCATATTACACTATTATTATAGCTACATGATGTTGGATTAACAATCATCAGTTTTGTTAATAACGGTTATGAAACCGACAAAATTCACCGAAAGTGACGGTATAAAATATGAACACAAAAAATAATCAGCGCACAAGACTTTCAAAAATTTTGCTCAAAAACGCTCTGATGGATCTTTTGAGCGAAAAGGGCTCGGTGACTAAAATTTCCGTAAGGGAGCTTTGTGAGCGCGCCGACCTCAACCGCTCGACGTTTTATGCCCACTACTCCGAGCCGAAGGAGCTGCTCGAGGAGGTGGAGGCGGAGCTGCTCGACGCAACGCGGGAGCACCTCCAAAAGATAGGCGCGGAAAATGATATCGGCGCGCACAGATATCTGCTCTCGTTTTTGATTTATATCAAAGAAAACGACAAGCCGTTTCGTACCCTGCTCATCGACGCGGGCGACCCGGAGTTTCGCTCGAAATTCATGCAGCAGTCGATAATTCAATTCGTAGAGAACCTCAATATCTCTTTTCCGAAGGATCAGGAGCAGTATATCTACTCCTACATCTTAAACGGCAGCACGGGCGTTATAATCCAGTGGATGCGCTCGGACTACAGCATAGACGAAAACGCACTTGTCGACCTGCTGTTTTTCATAAATCAGAGCGCTCTCGTAAATCTTGCCACAAAAAAGAATTTATGATTGAAAACATAGTAAATCGGCAGTATAATACTCCGTAAATAAGCAAGGCAAGGAGACGGTTAAAATGAGAAAAAGCAACATCACGAGAGACGAGGCGTTTGAGCTTCTGAAAAAATACAACAAAGATCCCTTTCACATCCGCCATGCGCTGACCGTCGAGGGCGTTATGCGTTGGTACGCGAAAGAGCTCGGCTATGCGGACGAGGAGGAATACTGGGCTATAGTCGGACTCCTGCACGATATAGACTTTGAGCTCTATCCCGAGGAGCACTGCAAAAAGGCGCCCGAGCTGCTCAAGGCGGGCGGAGTCGGCGATGACATGATATATTCCGTCTGCTCCCACGGCTGCGGTATCTGCGTTGACATCGAGCCGGTTCACGAGATGGAGAAGGTGCTCTTTGCGGCGGACGAGCTGACGGGGCTTATCTGGTCGGCGGCGCTGATGCGCCCGTCAAAGAGCGTCATGGATATGGAGGTCTCGAGCCTCAAAAAGAAGTTCAAGGACAAAAAGTTCGCCGCGGGCTGCTCGCGCGACATTATCCGCACGGGCGCGGAGAGGCTCGGCTGGGAGCTCGACAGACTCTTCGAGCAGACGATACTCGCCATGCGCTCCTGCGAGAGCGACATAAACAGCTTTATGGAAACCTATCAGTCATAAATAAAAACGGAAATCCCCCGGAGCGCATAACACTGCTCTCCGGGGGACATTTTTAATTTATCAGAGCTCGCGCTCTATTTTTTCGCGTGTCTCTTTGAGTATGGCGTCGGGGTCGTTGCCGAGAATATCGAGCCCCTCCGCGCTGAAAAAGCTGAACTTTTCAATGCCGAAAAACGACTTTGTTACGGTCTTTACATATTCGAATCCGAAGTCGCTGTCTCCGATATAGCCGCCGGCGGTGGTTATATATATCAGCTTCTTTGCCCTGCAATAGCTTATCGGAACTCCGTCGCTGCCGTACAAAAACGTGAGCCCGCCGACGCACAGGGATTCTATGTATATCTTCAGAATCGACGGGAAGCTGTAATCCCAAAAAGGCGCGGCGACAACAACCGTGTCGCAGGCGGCGAACTGCTTGGCGCAGTCATAGACCGGGTCGGAGAAGTCGTTTTTCTCCGCGCTTTCTATGCGCTTGGCAAGCCCCGCCGCGTCGAGCGGCTTCTGATTTGCCTCGGTAAGGCAGATTTCCTCTATATCGCCGTCAAGACGGTTGAGCGCCGCCTTTGCGAGCGCAAGGGTGCGCGACTCTTTCTCCCCGCGCACGCAGGCATTGACAAAAAGTATCTTCTCTTTCATTTGTTCCTCCTGTTTTCACTCTCTGATTATTTTAAACGTTCCGCCGTAAAGCTCTTCAAGGCTGCCGCGCCCGTCCTCGAACGCGTAGCCGTCGGGCAGCCTTATGCGCCCGTGAACGCCTCTGTCCGCAGATATATTAAGGGTTATACCCTCGTTCGTTCTGCACCATTTTACGCTCACCCTGCCGCCGACCGTCTCATACGAAGCCTCGGCGCTGTCGAGCTTTTCAATAAACACCGGCGATATCTCGACCTCGGACGGGTCGGTCAGGAAAGGATTCACTCGTATGCCGCCGATATATTCGATGAACCATGCGGAAATGTCGCCGTACATATGGTGATTCTGCGAATTGGGGGTGTCCTCCTCGCGCAGGAAATCCTCCGGCAATGCCGTAAGTCCGCGCTCGACAAAGTTTCCGTAGGACGGATAGTCCGGGCGGGTTATCAGCTTAAACGCGAGATCGGGTTCGCCGAAATCCGAGAGCACTCTGAACAGCACGCGCATACCGAGTATGCCGGCGTCAACGTGGTCGTCGCGCCGTCTGATTATCTCAACAAGCTTTTTAAATGCCGCCGTTTTTTCGCCGGGGGTGAACACGTCGTAATATATCGCCATTGCCTGCGAGGTCTGGCAGGAGCCCGCGGCGGTCATGGTGCCGAAGTCTGTTAAGTGCCGCCTGACGGCGGTTCTCAGCTCATCATAGAGCTTTTCGCAGAAGTCGCGCTCGAGCGAAAGTCCGAGCTCCGAAAAAATATAGACGGCCTTTTTGAGTATACTCATGCAGGTGACGCTGTCCGTAAACTCAAGCGGTGATTTTACGCTCGTCACCGGACACCAGTCACCGAGTCCTATTGCAACAAGCCCGCGTTCGTCGCGTCGGCGTGAGATATATTCGCAGTAGCGGAATATCGCCGTCGCGTTTTCTTCGATTATCTTTCTGTCGCCGCGCAAGACATAGCAGAAATAGGGAATATATGTCAGCGCCGCATCCCAAGCGGGTCCGTTGCCCCACTCAAAGCCCCAGCCGCCGGTCGGCACTATGCCGGGCAAAGCCCCGTCCGCACGCTGAGCGGCGCGGATGTTGCGAAGCCACTCGCGGTAGCTGTTGACGGCATCGAGATTCATCAGTATATGCTCGGCAGAGAGAGCGGCATCGCCCGTCCAGCCGTTTTTTTCGCGGTGCGGGCAGTCGGTCGGGAAATAATAAAAATTCGAGAGATCCGAGTTTCTCGTCATCGCCTGCAGCTTGTTTGTCGTCTCGTCGGAGCAGCGAAACGAGCCTATCTCGCAAAGAGCCGAATTCTGCACGATAAAAGTCAGCAGCTCCTCGGTCGCCTCCTCCTCGGTTATACCGAGCACCACGCAGTATCTGAAGCCGTGATAAGTGAACACGGGCTCAAAAACTTCCTCGCCCTCGCCTTTGAGAATATACACGTCGTGCTGGGAATATCCCTCGGGATAAAAGCAGATGTTGCTCGTATCGGGCTCACCGTCGGGCGCGATATATTCGCCGAACTGCAAATCGATTTGCCGACCGCGCTCGCCGCTTATCCTGAGCCTTACGGTACCCGCCGAGTTCACTCCGAAGTCATATAAAAAACCGTCGCGCTCGTCGCTCGCTACTTTCTTCGCCTCTTTGACAACATCGCCGCGGGAAATATATTCCTTGAGCCTGCATTTTCTTATCAGAACCGGCTTTATCTCGCGCACGGGCGCTATCGGCTCCGCCTCGCACAGGCGCCTTTCGCCGCGCGGCGTCTCCGCCGCAAGAGCGTTTTTCCAAGTGCTGTCATCAAACTCGGGCGTTGACCAGCCGGGAATTTCAAGGCGGGCGTCGTAGTAGCAGCCGCAGCGCAGGTCGTCAAAAATAATCGGTGACGGCGCGGTTCTGACCGAACCGTCCGCCTCGAAGGTATCGGTTCTGCCGTCAAGGTATTCAATCGAGACGCAGAAAGCCGTGCGCGGAGCACCCCTGAACGCGGCTATATCGAAATCCCAGATCTGACCGCCCGGCGCGTTCTGCATACCGTTGCCGAGCAGAATGCCCAGAACATTTTTCTCCGGCACAAGAGCCTGCGTTATGTCGTATTCGTCGTAGTAAACAATATCGTCCGGGTTCGAGATATACGGGGCAAGAATACCCTTGGTAATCCGTCGCCCGTTAACATAAAGCTCATAAAACCCGAGACCCGTCAGAGTAATTATGCTTTTTTTGATTTCGCCGTCTGCTTCAAAGGTCTTTCGGAAATACGGCGCGGGGACATGGAAAGTATAGTCGGTGTATTCATAGTCTGCACAGATAAACTTTTCAGAAAACATAACAACACCCTTTGCGTTAATATCATAATCAAAAAGCGGAAAAACCGCAAGCGCGGACTGCTTTATTTGCCGCCGAACCGAGCGATATACCCGTCCCAGCGTCTCACTACGGCTCTCAGTGGCTCATCCAGATAGGAACACGCCTTTTCCTTTATCCTATCCGGTATGCCGTAGGCGGCCTCGGCCATGCTTCCCGTAATGGCCGCAACAGTATCGCTGTCTCCGCCTATGGATATCGCGTTTCTTATGGCGTCCTCAAAATCCGTGCTCTCCAAAAACGCTGTTATCGCCTGCGGCACGGAGCCCTGACAGCTAACGTCAAAGCGGTATGACGGGCGGATTTCGTCGATCGTTTTGGAAAGGTCGTACCCGTATTCGCGCTCGATATGCTCCCTGATGAGTCTTTTGCACTCAGTCGGGTCATTATTGACGGGTTGTTCGTTTTCGCCGTGACAGCCCCCGAAGTAATACCGACACAGGAAAATCGCATCGACTGTTGCCACTGCTCCCTTGACTCCCTCCGGGTGGTTGTGCGTAACTTCGGCGGAAAGCCTCGCCAAATCCCTGCACCTGTCGGGCAGCTCCGCTTTACTCACACTATCGCATTCCGCTGCCCACGCGCACGGCGAGACGCGCATGGCCGAGCCGTTGCCGAAGCTCCCATACGGAGCGCTGCCGTCCGAGAACAGCCACGCTCTGAATTTGCCGCCGTAACCGACATTCGGATACAGCCGCCCGTACTTTTTCATCGCTTTGACAAAATCTTCCCTTTTCCCGCCGTTCATAACGGCCTCCGCCACGGCGCAGGTCATGACCGTGTCATCCGTAAACGAGCAGCGGCTGCCGAACAGCGGAAAGTCCTTCGTCTTGATATTCCTCCGCTCATAAATCGAGCCCACGATATCGCCGACTATCGCTCCGAGCATTCGTATTCCCCCTTGCCGTCGCGCAGCGAAAGCGCCGCGGTTTTATGTGTTTTAGATTCGTTTTGTCTCAATGCAATTATACAACAGATACTGCCGCTTTGCAACGGGGACGCAAGCGGTATAAAATTAAAAGCGAGTGGTCATAAGTGAATTTCCTTATGACCACTCGATATGGTACGGATGTTCATAAGGGATTTAATAAACACACCGGAACCGTACAATCATATTTCAAAAAACGCACATTTTTGTTTTATCCTCCGTTGCGGTACAATGTACTTGCAAAGGAGGATTTTGCATTATGAAAGTTAAAGATGTTAAGCACAAAGTAACCCTTGATGATTTTGAGTACCGCCTGCTCGTTGGTTGTGTCAATGTCGTAAGGACAATGTATCTTGATCAAAAGAAACCGACTGAGAATGTGGATGATTTGCTTGTCAAAATCATTAAAGCACCGTCAAAGAAAGTGAGTGTGAGAGTATGAAAGATGAATTTGTAAAGAACATAGGGGCTTGGGGACAGCTGCACTATGCTTACTTGAAAAAACACAGCCCGACAGTAATCAATGTTATGCGGATGAAAGGAACGCTTGAGCAGTATCTGCGTGATATTGATCAAGATGCACAGGAGATGTTCGACCTGCTGATGAAACAGTACGCCGAGATTGAGGGCATCACCGAACAACTGAAAGCTGAGAATCAGATGGATTGGGTTTGTAAAATGAATAATATCCGTGACAGAATCAATGAGATTATTTATAAGGAGTTGATTTATGTATGAGTTGCACCATACCCAAAGAAGCACTTGAATCTTTTGCTCATGCCATTTATCCTGATATAATTGCTTTCTTTGAATCCAAAGAAGGACAACGTGAGTATGAAGAATGGCTAAAAACAGAAGAAGGTCAAAAAGCTATAAACAAAATTAAATAACAAGAATCTCGGCTAAAATCGCATCCAATCGTATTTTAGCCGAGATTTTTATTTTGGGAATAACTAACGCATCATTCGTTATATAAAACCTCTTGATATTATTCCTGAAATGTGATATACTACTAACAAATAAGGAATAATCAGTCGGAGGTAAACTCGAATGGATTATATAAAAGTATCAAAAGCGGCTGAAAATTGGGGCATTTCTCCCCGCCGTGTGCGTATTCTTTGTGCCGAAGGCAAGATTCCCGGTGTGATCCGCAAAGGTAAATTATATATGATTCCCGCTAACGCCATCAAACCTGCTGATGGACGTTTAGCTCGTCCTGCCATTTTTGCAGTTATTGATGCTAAAAAGGAAAGATTGTCTCACCTTCGTCCTTTGACTGAAGGCGAGGTTGAGCGTTTGCGCGAAGAATTTATGGTCGAGTTTACTTACAATTCCAATGCTATTGAGGGAAACACTTTAACGCTCAAAGAAACCGCTATGGCATTAGAAGGTATGACCATTGACCAAAAACCGCTTAAAGACCATTTGGAAGCAGTAGGTCATCGTGATGCCTTCCTCTATGTGCAAGACATTGCTCAAAACGATACCCCTCTCTCCGAGTCGGTTATCAGAAATATTCACTCTTTAGTATTGATGAATCGCCCGGATGATAAGGGCGTATATCGTCGTATCCCTGTTCGCATTATGGGTGCCTACACCGAGCCGGTTCAACCTTATATGATTGAGCCTAAAATGGCTGAACTTATTTCTAATAACGAAGGTCGCGAACAGTCAATGCACATTATTGAACGTATTGCTCGCTTCCACCTTGAGTTTGAGGGGATCCACCCGTTTATTGATGGCAACGGAAGAACGGGACGTCTAATTATGAATCTTGATTTAATTCGTAATGGTTTCCCGCCTATCAACGTTAAGTTTACTGACCGCAAACGCTACTACGAAGCATTTGATGCTTACTATAAAGAAGACGATGCAATGCCTATGATTGAACTCATCGCGGAATATGTTGATGCGAGGTTTGAGGATTATTTTGCAGTGTTAGAACAAAATAACGGATAAGGAAGGAGAGTAAATATGAATTCTATAAACAAAAAAGAATTATCCGAGATGGATATTCGCACCAAATTTATTACTCCTGCCATAACCAATGCTGGGTGGGACTCTATTACTCAGATGCGCGAGGAGTACAAAGTTACGAATGGCCGTATTATTGCTCGCGGTAAATCCTGTAAGCGCGAAGCTCCATTGAAAGCTGACTATGTCCTCTTTTACAAACCCAATAAGCCTATTGCCATTGTTGAAGCAAAGGACAACAAGCACACTATGGCTGACGGTATGCAGCAAGCTTTACAATATGCATCAATGATGAATGTTCCGTTTGTTTTTTCTTCAAACGGTGACGGCTTTGTTTTCCATAACAAATTCATCACCGAAGGACATCCCGAGATAAATCTTTCTTTGGATGAATTTCCTTCACCAGAGACTCTATGGAATATGTATCACGAGCAAAGCCATATCAGTTTGGCACAAGACACAGTTATAGACGAGCCGTATTACTCGGACAATCCCGATAAACAACCGCGTTATTACCAGATGAACGCAATCAACAAAACCGTCGAAGCTATTGCAAACGGTCAGAATAGAGTCTTACTTGTTATGGCAACTGGTACGGGAAAAACCTACACGGCGTTTCAAATTATTTGGAGACTATGGAAAGCGGGTATCAAAAAGCGTATTCTGTTCCTTGCGGACAGAACTGCGTTGATTTCACAGACATTTACAAACGACTTTGCTCCGTTTAAGGATAAAATGACCTGGGTCACAAAGCAGAATTTCGATACTGCTCATGAAATATATCTCGCTCTATATCAAGGCTTAACAGGTGAAGACGAAGATGCCAACAGTCTGTTCAAACAGTTCAGTCCCGGATTCTTTGACCTAATTGTAGTTGACGAATGCCATAGAGGCAGCGCGAAAGCAGACAGTCAATGGAGAGAGGTGTTGGAGTATTTCAGTTCTGCAACTCAAATCGGCCTTACGGCAACTCCCAAAGAAACCAACTCTGTATCTAATATTGATTACTTTGGCGATCCCATATATACATATTCGTTGAAGCAAGGTATAGACGATGGCTTTCTTGCACCTTATCGCGTTATTCGTGTGTTCTTTGATAAAGATATCGAAGGCTTTACTCCATATTTAGGACAGACCGATGATAATGGCGAAATCATTGATAACCGCATATATAACACATCAGATTTTGATAAAAACATTGTTCTTGCCCAAAGGACAAAGTTGGTCGCTAAAACAGTATCGGATTATCTCAAAAAACACAACTGCCGCATGGATAAAACTATCTTCTTCTGCGTTGACCAAGAGCACGCAGATCGTATGCGACAAGCACTTGTGAATGAAAATGCCGATATGTGCGCTATTGACGATAAATATGTAATGCGCATTACCGCAAATGACGAAGCGGGCGTTAAACAACTTGATAACTTTCGTAACGTTGAAAAAGATTACCCGGTGCTTGTAACGACCTCAAAACTTCTTTCTACCGGTGTTGATGTCCAAACTGTTAAATATATCGTTTTGGATTCCAATATTCGCTCAATGACAGAGTTTAAGCAGATTATTGGTAGAGGTACACGAGTTCGTGAGGATTTGGGTAAACTGTATTTCACGATATTTGACTTCCGCGATGTTACCCGCTTGTTCCATGACCCTGACTTTGATGGACCAATCGAACAGCAAGATGATTTTCAACCGAACAAGCCCGGCCCCGGTCCTGACGGGCCGCCCAAGGTTCCACCGCAGCCAAGCGATAAAAAAACTAAATATTTGCTCGGAGGCACTAAAGTCACTGTTGCACAAAAACATATTCAGTATCTTGACAAAGATGGCAATTTGATTACCGAAAGTCTTATCGACTATACCAAGCGTAACGTCCGCAATCAATATGCATCTATGGATGAATTCTTAAATGCGTGGAGTGATGCCGAGCGTAAGCAGACCATTGTTGAGGAACTCGAAAAGCGCGGTCTATTCTTTGACGATCTTTGTGACGAGGTGGGTAAAGACCTTGATCCCTTTGATATGATACTTCATATCGTATTCGATCAGCCGCCGCTGACAAGGAAAGAACGCGCAGAGAACGTTCGTAAGCGCAATTACTTCACAAAATATGGCAAACAAGCCGCAGAAATTTTGGATGCTCTTTTGACGAAATATGCGGATAGCGGACTTACCGATCTTGAGAATGTTGACGTGCTCAAAGTCGATCCTATTAAGCAGTATGGAACGCAAGTTTATATTGTTAATACAATCTTTGGCGGTATCGCGAAATTCAGAGAAGCAATAAAAGAATTAGAAGCAGCTATCTATGCTGCGTAAGGAGTAAACACTATGGCAATGTCCACTATGATAAAATCACTGGAAGACATTATGCGCAAGGACGCAGGTCTGAACGGTGATGCGCAGTATATTGAACAGATTACTTGGCTTTTGTTCTTAAAGGCATTTGATGCCAAAGAAATGGAATGGGAGTTTCGTCCAGACTATAAGGGCGTAATTCCCCACGGCTACCGTTGGAGAGATTGGGCGGCGGACAAAGAAGGTGTCACCGGTGACGCTTTAATCAAGTTTATCGATGAACTTTTTGACAAACTCAAAAAATTGGATACGTCCGACGGTGATATGCGCAAATTTGTTGTTCGCAATGTATTTGAGGACATCAACAACTACATGAAATCGGGCATCTATCTCCGTCAGCTTGTTAACCGTATCAACGAGAAAGTTGACTTTATTGATGCAACGCAAAAGCATACTTTTAACGAGCTTTACGAAGGTATGCTCAAGGATTTGCAGAGCGCAGGTCGTGCAGGAGAGTTCTATACACCCCGCCCTGTAACCAACTTTATTGTGGAAAAAGTGGATCCGAAACTCGGTGAAAATGTTCTTGACCCTGCTTGCGGTACCGGCGGATTCCTTACAAGTACCATTGCACATATCGGCAGCGCAAAAACAGTTGAAGAATTTGAAACTCTGCAAACCTCTATCAACGGTTGGGAGAAAAAGCCGCTTCCGTATCTGCTTGCTATGACCAACTTGATTCTGCATGATATTGAAATTCCAAGGATAAAACATATCAATTCGCTCAACCGTCCTCTTTCCGATTATACCGCAAAAGATCGTGTAGATGTGATCGTGGCAAATCCTCCTTTCGGCGGAGCGGAAGACGCGGCAGTAAAGCAGAATTTCCCGAGCGAATTTCAGACAAGTGAAACTGCCGACCTTTTTATGGCACTGATCATGAATCTGCTGAAAGACGGCGGCAGAGCCGGTGTTGTTCTGCCCGACGGATTTATGTTCGGAGACGGTGTAAAAAACACGATCAAAGAGAAGCTTTTGAAGGAATACGGATTACATACGATTATCCGTTTGCCGCAGGTGTTCAAACCGTATGCGAGCGTCAATACCAATCTTTTGTTCTTCAAAAAAGGTGTTGTCAGTCGTGGCGTATGGTTCTATCGTCTTGACTATCCGGAAGGCGTTAAGAGCTTCTCCAAGACTAAGCCGATGCAGGACAAGCATTTTGATCCCGTTCGTGAATGGTGGGAAAACAAAGAAGCCATTGTAGTCGATGGCTTTGACAAGGCACGCTTCTATACACCCGAAGAATTAGAGACACTGAATTACGATTTTGATAAATGCTGTCCGTTTCCTCATGTGGAAGAAGAAATTCTTGAACCGAAGGACTTGATTGCCCGATACGAAGCGGAACGCACCGAACTGAATGCCTCTATTGATTGTATCTTGGCAAGCATCACCGCAAAATTGGAGGAAAATAAATGACGGCACAAGAATTAAAAAACTCCATTTTGCAGTTGGCGGTTCAAGGGAAACTTGTACCACAATGTAAAGAGGACGAACCGGCATCGGAATTACTGAAAAGAATTTGTGCCGAAAAAGATCAAAATGGCATAAAAGGAAAGAAATTACCACCAATTACAGATGAAGAAATTCCGTTTGACATTCCTGAGAACTGGGTATGGACACGTTTAGATACCATTTCATCAATTACTTCAGGTGGAACGCCTGCACGTACCAATCCATCTTTTTGGGGTGGAAATATTCCGTGGGTAAAGATTGGAGACATTAAAGAGAAATATGTTTTTTCTTCCGAAGAAAAAATTACTGTTAAAGGCTTGAATTCGTCTTCAGCAAAGGTGTTTCCGAAAAATACTATCCTCTATACTATCTTTGCAACAATTGGAACCGTAGGCATATTGGGAATTGAAGCGGCAACGAACCAAGCGATTGCAGGTATAACTTTTTATGGTGAATATTGCCTCGATTATATGTACTATGTTTTAGTGGGGCTAAAAGATATCCTTGTGTCAAAAGGGAAAGGAATGGCACAAATGAATATCAATCAAACCATTTTGAAAAACACACCAATCCCTTTGCCTCCTCTCGCAGAACAAGAGCGAATTGTGGCAAAAATCGAAGAATTGAGGCCTTTGGTTGAGGAATACGGCAAGGCAGAAGAACAGTTAACCAAATTGAATGCCGAATTTCCGGACAAGCTCCGTAAATCCATTTTGCAGCAAGCAGTTCAAGGTAAGCTTACCGAACGTGATCCTGCCGATGAACCCGCTTCTGAACTGATCAAACGCATTAAGACGGAAAAAGAAGCTCTCATTAAATCCGGCAAAATCAAAAAAGAAAAGCCTCTGCCGGAAATTACAGAGGACGAAAAGCCGTTCGATATTCCTGATACTTGGGAGTGGGTGAGATTATCTGATATTTGCAATATATCAGACGGCACACATCAAACTCCGACTTATGTTGAACATGGTATCCCATTTATTTCGGCACAAAATGTAAAACCATATCGTTTTCTTCCCGAAAATCATAGGGATGTATCGTATGAGGATTACTTAGAATACAACAAAAACATATCCCCTGAAAAAGGAGATATTTTGATGGCTCGTGTTGGAGCTGGGATAGGAGAAGCAGCAATAATTGATCAGGATTTCAAGTTTTCTATCTATGTAAGTTTGACATTAATTAAATGCTATTCAAAAGAATTTGATATGATGTATCTTCTTCATGTGTTAAATTCTCCTATCGGTAGGAAACTTGCAGAAAAGAAGACATTGGGTAAAGGTGCATCACAAGGTAATTTGAATTTGATATTTATTAGAGAATTTGTATTGCCTATCCCACCTCTCGCAGAGCAAAAACGGATTGTCAAACGAGTTGAAGAACTTCTCGCCTTGTGCGATGAATTGAAATGAAAGGATAATAAAAAATGAATATTGATGTTATAAGAAAAATTGATTTTGGGGAAATCGACGGATACGGAGATCCCAATCTTGAAAAATATTTTTTGGATAATGATTACTGGCAAAAAGTTATTGAAAACAATGTGTTTTTTGTTGTTGGAAAAAAAGGCACTGGAAAATCGTCAATCTATCAAATGATTGCACGTGAATCCTTCCATAAGGGATGTGTAATTGTAAATAAGGATTTTGGTGAATTCCCATTTGAAAAATTATTATATCTTCACGATGATAATTTTGCAAAGCCTAACCAATATCAAACTATTTGGAAAAATGTAATTTACAATTTGTTTATTCAAGCAATAGCAAAAATGCCTGAGGAAGAAAATGAGTATTACAAAGAAATAAAAAAGTATCAAGAAATGTATCTTGGAAACTCTATAGATTTGCATAAAGATATTGTTTCTACTACAACAAAGACTCAAGGAAATTTGCTCGCTCATGGGTTGGGATTAAGCCGTGAAAAGGGTATTCAATGTGACTACAAATATAACGATTATAATATCACCACAATTAATGCGTCTTTATTTGGATTGCTTGAAAATTATTTCATAACCACTACCTCTGACAGAAAAATTGTAATTCAGTTTGACAGGTTGGACGATAATTATAATCAGTATCAAGATACCGAAGAGTATTACCAAGCAATGATTAGTCTATTTAAGGCTGTATATAATTTCAATCAATCACTTAGATCAAAATCAATTAATTGCGCTAAAGTAGTTCTGTACATACGTTCTGATATTATAAAAGCTATAGCATCTCGCGATGCAGAAAGCGCACGATGGGATGATTTTAGATTTGATTTGGATTGGCGAGTAAACAGTATTAAAGAGATTTATCAATCTGACTTGTACAAAATGGTGAAAAAAAGAATCGATGCATCTTGTCCTGAAGCGTCAGAAAAAACCTTTAATGAAATCTTTGCTCCCGAAAAAGATTTGGAACTTGAATGCAGGGGGCTTGATTTCTTTAAGAAGCTTGTTTTACAAACATTGTTTAGACCGCGTGATTTAATTAAATTGTTAAAAACGCTCCAAAAAAGTGTTTGCGATAAAGGAAGATTAAACTGTGCAAGTTATAATGAAACATTAAAAAAATACTCTCATTGGCTTGTTAATACTGAAATAGCAAACGAAATCAACCCAGTTTTAAGGGATGATTATCCCTATGTTATTGAATTACTTAGACTTTGTGGCTCTCGAAATATGACTGTTAAATCTTTTTCGGGAAGATATTATTCAGTAAGACACACTTTCAAAATGAAGCCATTGGATATGCTCAATTATCTATATAGTGTAGGAATAATTGAGAACAGTTGGCGAAACAATGACTTAGGAAAATATATGCATAGGTCAATTTTTCGAAATGAAGGGGATTTTGATCGCAATCTTGAGTTTCGTATAATTCCTGCTGTTTGGAATGGGCTGACAGTTTAATGGTATGAGGTGGTTTTATGTGGGAGATCAAAGATGTAGAAGAATATTTTTATAACGAAACAAAAGATTTTAATATTTCAAAATCAGAACTGATAGAAACAAAGCATTCTTACTTTGATACGGTAGATTGTTATCTCATCTCAACGGTGCAAGGCTATGATTTTTATGTTTTTGTAGGAGATACTACACTAACAAATTTATATCCGGTGCGCAAAGGAGAAACTCTTGATGAGTGTTATTATAAGCATATTGGATTTATTGCTGAATATTCGTCTGCGGCAATACATCAAAATTTCATTTTAGATTTCATTAAAGACACATCGGTTTTTCCAATCCTTGATAGAAGAATGCAAGAAATTGCGAAAGATATCACTCTTGATAAAAACTCCAATCAATTAAGTGGGATATCAAATCAAATTCGCGATTGTTATATTGTGTTGAGCAATTACTTGATGAATAAGGTTAGATCACAAAATCCAAATTTTAAAAATGATAATTTTAAAGATAATTTGGAAGAATTTCTGAAAGTGATATTACCTGGTACTCAATCTGAAACAAGGAGAAATGTAATCAATACAATAGCACAAAAAGGGTGGAAAATGACCGCTGAAATGGTTCATAAAGATTCTATTACTGTTTTTGACATCCTAATTTCTTTTAATATTTTGCAACTAATCGTGTCTACTATAAGCAATATTTTAGTTGGCAATAATATTCCTTTTAATAAGGTAAAATGCCCTTTATGCATGGGAGAAAAGCACACAATGCAACAAAACCAGGATAAGGTCGGATATCAGTATATTTGCAGCTCTTGCGGACACGCTTTTGAAGTATCTATGGACAACATCATTAAAAAATTTTAAGTATAAAAATGCAAACCGTGTATGTTGGGGGCAATATTTTGAAGATTATAATACCAAAATTATCAACTTCAAACGCTATTACTTTTTGCAGAACGTTACAAGAGTGTCAGCGTGACGATACATACTTTTTTGACGTATCGGGCGTAAATAATTACGAGCCGTTGCCAATGCTTTTAACTGCTGCTTCAATTCGTCAGTTTTGTGAGCAACGAGATCTTGGTCCGTGGGACATACAATTACTTTATAGTGAAAATAAAAACTATGATTATGCTTGCCATATGGGATTCTTTCAAGCGGCAGGATTTCCACAAGGCAAGGCACCCGGAGAAGCTCCCGGAAGCTCCTCATATATCCCGTTAACCAAACTCAACATAGGAGAAATGCAACAAGAAGCAATTGAAAATGGCGAGTATATGGAACAGGGAGATTTAATAGAGCGAAAAAGTGATGAACTCGCTGCAGTTCTTGCTCAAGGTAACCGCGAATTACAAAAGATGTTTCGTTATCTTATTCGCGAAGCAATTCGCAATGTCCCTGAACATGCAGGTACTAATGAAGTATGGATTTGCGGTCAATATTGGCACAATCGCGACAAAGCCGAAATAGCAATTTTGGATGAAGGTATTGGAGTATATGAAAGTTTAAAGCAAAACCGCATCCACAGAGAGTACGTGACTAATAATGAAGAAGCTTTGCGTTGGGCAATAAAACCCGGCATATCGGTTGCTTTTAATCCTGCGCGAGGACAACGAAGTCAAGATACTTGGGCGAACTCAGGATACGGACTTTTTATGATCAGTGAGATTTGCAAAGCAACCAATGGTTGGTTGACTTTTGTTAGTGGCGATGATTGTTTACGTGTATATCCTAATGGTAATGGCGTATATGGTGCTCATTTTAAAGGAACGGCATTGGGTATTAGAATCAAGCCTTCTTGCGTAAGTGAGTATCAGTCGCTTATTGATTCCGTTCGTAAAAGTGGTGAAGATACTGCTAAAGCAATAAAAAATTCTTTCAAAGAAGCATCTACCCCTTCTAAAGGTTTGATGTACTAAAATATTCAATCTCTAAGTCGTCATACGACTTCTTTTAGATGTTGTGTGGCGGCTTAATATTTTATGACCACTAAAATCCGTATTATGGTACACTTAATTTTGTAAGATGTATATACACAAAGCAAGTAATAAAGCCAAGGGGGCTGCTCACATGACAAATAAAGTTGAACTTACACCCGAACAAAAAGATGCATTAGTCAAATTCTTTCAGAACAATGACTTTACGGCGAACATGACGCTGAACCGTGAATGTAATTTAAAGGACGAACAGGCTGAAATTTTTGTTCGCACCAAAAAGATTTTCGGGGAATACTGGCTTGGAAATTTGCGTTCGCTCGATGTAAACCGAAAGATGAAAAACTTTTCAAAGAACTATCCGGTAAACTTTTTGGAGAATGCCGACGCAGACTATTTTTCCGAAGAGATTTCAAAAATCCATACAAACCCCGAAATGCTGAACAGGTACATAGACAGATTTTTTGAAATGTATGAAGAACCGGTTATGCTGGGGCTTGATTGTTATGCAAAATCTGTCGGCAAAGAGGTTGACAGTCTTACGGATGAGGAAATACATACGGTTGTGGAAAAGGTCGCTGGAGTGATTGACGAGACGCTGATTGAAACGGTTATGCAAGGTCAACAGGTTTCGTAAATTTTCGGCATCTCAAAAAAGATTCCGCAGCACGAAGATTTTTCGGAGCAGTTAAATCAGGACAAAATTAACTTCTACAACAAGTGGACCCATTGCAAAACCAAGCTCGGCGCACCGCTCTTTTTCAGCGAGTTGTCGGAGGATGAATCTACAAACATTGAGGGGGTAAAAAACTTTTTCGCAAATAATCCCGCTGAAGAACAGCGGTATATTTTCCTGCGTGATGAGTTTGCAAAAACCTTAAGCAGCACCGATAAAGAGATATATTATCTTTCGGAAAAAGGACTTACTCAAAAAGAAATTGCCGATCGGCTTGGTTATAAAACCCACAGCGCGGTCAGCAAGCGGAAGAAAATAATGAATAAGGATTTTAAAAAATTCATAGGCTTTGAAAACTGAATAAGTAAAAATCTACGGCGGTGTTCCCCCAAAAGGAGCACCGCCGTTTTTTATATCCGAAAATATTTTTAAAAAGCCTAAAAAATTTTTTCAAAACTCAGGAACATTTTTAAATTTTGGCCCTGTACTGTATATGGATTGGGATAAAGCTACAATCGTTTTTTCAAATGTCATTGAAAGATAGAAACGACAATATTTACATAAAAATAAACAAAAAGGAGTACGATACAAAATGACGAATAGCAGTCTTTGGGAACAGGAAAATCAAGAAAAGCTTAGGGATGACTACTTTTACAGATGCGCTCATGGAATTCAAAACGATTATGTTTATCCTATTCGACGGATTATTTGTGAAGGTTGCGGCAACATCTTTTATACTATGGTGCCTGTCAAAAAATACTGCAACGAAAGATGCTGCTATCTGGGCTTTTGGAAACACAAGCGTGAGAAAAGGTTGACGATGAGAAAAGATACGGTTTGCAAAACCTGCGGAAACACTTTTACGCCAAAACGTTCCGATGCCGTATATTGCAGTAATGCCTGTCGGCAGAAGGCATACCGACAAAGTGTTACGACTAACGGTAAGTGCTCAAAATGACCACCTACCGTTATCTGTAACGTTTGAGGAACCGATAAACTATTCCAAGGTGTCAAATTGGCACCTTGGAATCAGAAAAATTCAGATGCTTAAGTTAATTCAGATCGGCTGAAAAGTCGGTCTTTTATTATGCGAAATTTCAAGAAGGAGATGGTAAAAATTGATTGTATTAAAACGGCATTAGCTGACGGCATAGACTTAGCAAGCACTGAATTTGGGTGTACCAAATTCTATTCGCTTGCAAATGGCATTGCATTAGCAAGCATCGCGTTTGGGTGCACACACCGCAAACACACTTGTTAGGGGTAGCTTTCCGCGTCCCCTAAAACCCCAAAAAGAAAGGATGGTAATTATCGAAAAAAGAACAGAGAGAATTAAGTTTTGGTTGACGGATAAAGAGTTAAAACAAATCGACCGTAAAGCAGGAAAGCTCGGTATGAATCGTTCCGAGTATATTCGCTATCTCATCGCCAACTGCAAGCTTGTTCACACACCGAACATTGATTATGAGGGCTATTACAACAGACTTAAATGTATCAGTGATGAAATAAACCACCACTTAATTGTTCTGAATCAAATCGGTACATTGGATGAGCAACGGTTTAGTCATCTCTGTAAAGACGCGGTCAAAACAGCGAAAGAATTGTCTGACGTGCTGACCGAAGAGCTCGACATTGAAATCGAAAAGTCGAAGGAGGTGAACACTTGAGAAACGGAAAGCATTATGTCCCCGTTCGGATGACAAAAAGCGAAAAAGAGAATTTCTTAAAGCTCAGTGAGTTATGCCGTGCCCCTGAGAAAACAGTTTTGTATTGGCTTCTAAACGGTATGATTGTCTACGAAAAGCCGCCCGAAATCTTTTTCAAAATCACAAGATTGATGTTGAGACTGGAAACCAATGTAGCCCATATTTGGCTTGGTGGCAGTAATTTATCTGAAGCGATAAAAACGAAATATTACAACCTATCAAAAGAAATAAACAATTACGATTGCGAAATTACCTTCAAAGGATTGTTCGCAGAAGCGCACTACGGCGAAAACCGAAAATAACAGTATTGAAAGGCAGTAATTATGAGACAAACAAACTACGCTGCCGTTTCAATCATATTTTTATATACACAATTTTCTACAACAGAAACGGCAGACAAAAAGAAATTAAAATCAGGAGGAAAAACCTTATGAAAGAAACTAAAATGTCTGCCGAAAAGGTAGTAAAAGAACCTAAGCCGAAGCTTATGAACATTAAGCTTGAAAAGCTTCACCCATTTGAGAGCCACCCCTACAAGGTGCTTGATGATGAGTCAATGACGGAGCTTGTTGAAAGCATAAAAGAATACGGACTGCTAAATCGCATTATCGTCCGCCCGCTTGAGGACAAGCCTGACGAATACGAAATTATATCCGGACACCGCAGAGTGCGCGCCGCCGAGCTTCTTGAAATGAAAGAAGTTCCGGTGGTTGTTCATTTTATCGATCGTGACCAAGCCACGATCTTGATGGTGGATTCAAACTGCCAAAGAGAAAACCTGACGCTTATGGAAAAAGCGCGGTCTTACCGGATGAAAGCAGACGCCCTTTTTCATCAGGGACAATCTTGTGGACAGACTGGCCACAAGTCACGGGATAATGTTTCGGATGTAGACAGTGGGCGCACCGTGCAACGCCTTATCCGTTTGACCTATCTTGTGCCGGAATTACAGCAGTTTGTAGATACCGGCAAAATGAAAATGCTTCCGGCTTATGAGCTTTCCTTCCTTAATGAAGAAGCTCAGCGAGATATTGTTGACCGTATTGACGAAACCGAAAGCTTTCCGTCGCACGCACAAGCCCGCCGTATGCGCGCTGCTTTTGAAGAGGGCAAACTTTACTACGATACCGTAGCTGAAATTATGGCAGAGGTTAAACCCAATCAGGTGGAAAAGCTGAAAATCCCGATGGATGACATTCGCAAATATGTGCCGCAAGATTTTACACCTCAGCAAATATCCGAACTCGCCATAAGTCTGTTCAAGCAATACCATAACCGTCAGCACAACCGCGACGCGAGATAAGGAGGGCTTATGAATAAGTTTATTGTAGGCTTCGGCACTGCACCGCAGGAATATGTTATTAACGGTGTAAGATATGTGGTTGAGTCGAGATTTCAAAAGTCCGATTACAAAAAGCCGAATAAGAACATTTTGCTGAATAACCGTATAGGGAGTTATCTCACAAGCGATTTCGCAGATTTGCCGTCTGTCGGTACAAGTAATATAATAAACACCGAATATGATTGTACGGCTGCCGGGAAGGAGGATAATAATGCAGCCGAAAAAGAATAACAAAATCGGGATAACGGCGCTTTATTGCCGTTTGTCCCGTGATGACGGAATGGACGGTGAAAGCAATTCGATAGTTAATCAAAAAACGCTGCTTTCGCAAAAGGCAAAGGAAAAAGGATTGACCGATATAAAATTCTATGTTGATGATGGATACACAGGGACAAATTTCAATCGACCGGGATTCGGGCAGTTAATATCGGATATTGAAATGGGGTATATCTACGCCGTAATGGTAAAAGACCTATCCCGTCTCGGACGAGATTATGTTTCGGTCGGTAATTATACCGATGTGTATTTCCCCGATCACGATATTCGGTTTATCGCCGTAAATGACGGAATAGACAGCGAAGAGGGTGAAAGCGAAATTGCCCCTTTTAAAAACATCTTAAACGAAATGTACGCGCGGGATATATCTAAGAAAATTCGTTCGTCACACAGGCTGAGGGGCAGTATGGGTGAGCCTTTATCCCAACCGCCATATGGGTATATGAAATCCGCTGAAAACAAAAAGAAGTGGGTTATCGACCCGGAGGCAGCAGAGGTGGTGAAAAGCATTTTCAAAATGTGTCTTGAGGGTAAGGGCAACGAAACTATCGCGCGAATATTGCAGGAGAAACAAGTACTTGTTCCTATGGCGTATTGGCAAAGCAAAGGTCTGCCGAGAGGCGGAAAGAAAACACAGCCTAATCCGTACAAATGGTGCAAGACAACAATTCAAAAGATTTTGTTTCAGCAGGAATACTGCGGTGATGTAATCAACTTCAAGACCTGCTCAAAGTCTTTTAAGAACAAAACAAGACTTCCAAACGATCCTGAGAATTGGGCAATATTTAAGGATGTTCATGAGCCGATTATTGCACGGGGCGATTTCGAAAAGGTACAGACGCTCATAGCCAAAACCAAACGCCGCGCACCAAAGGCGAAAAACGGCGAGAAAAGCATATTCTGCGATTTGCTGTTCTGCGGCGATTGTCACGGTAAGCTCCGTCATCATACGAACACTATCAATAAGGACATTCACTATTTCGTGTGTGCTAACAACAAGGTGGATTACAGAGGTGACTGCCCCGGCAGACACTATGTCAGAGCAGATGCTATTGAGCAGGTGGTAATGCTTGAACTACGGAGAATGGCAGAATTTTTGGCTGCGGATGAGGAAGCCTTTGCCGAGCTTCTCGCCCAAAAGACCGACAAGGAACTGTTGAAAGAAAAGAGGCACGATGAAGAGGAGCTTCAAAAAGCAATTATGCGAAACGATACCGTGGCACAACTTTATGAAAAGCTATATGAGGACAACGCTACCGGCAAGGTAAGCGACGAATGGTTTATGCAGTTATCCCAAAAGTATGAGGTAGAACGGTTGGAACTGAAAGCTAAGATAAAAACTCTCCGTCAAAAGCTATCCGAGTGCGGACAATGCGAAAGAGACCGTGAAACCTTTACCTCAGCAATCCGCAGGTTCATGCGAATGGACGGACTGACCGCACCGCTGCTTCGTGAACTCATCGACCATATTGATGTTTTCGAAACGGAAGGCAAAGGTAAAAACCGAACGCAGAGAATCGTTATCTATTATCGCTTTGTAGGATATGTGGAGATACCCGAAGTATCTCACAGACCGAATATCGTCGCAGATACCAGAAAAGGTGTCGCGACCAAGTATTTAACCGAGCCGAAAACGGCATAACAAAAGGAGCAGGCGAAAACCTACTCCGTACATAAAACCATATTAAATAGAAAAATCGAGTATTCATAAGTGAAATCCCTTATGAATACTCGATATGGTCCGAGTGACAGGGTTCGAACCTGCGGCCTGATGGTCCCAAACGGACCTATGAAGGCAATTTCCGCTAAAAATAGCTTTTTCCGCCCCTTTCCGCCTGGAAAACCGCGCTCTTCGGCACTCTTATCTCCACTGTTTCCGAGTGCTCCGAAACGGTAGGTGGTCTGTTATGTGGTCAACAGCAATTTCCGCAGAATAATACACACTACACGCCTCTCGTTATCATGCGAGAGGCGATTGCTTTTTATACGGTTATTATAACTCTGAACAACCCCTGATTCAAGTCAAAATTTGCACCGCAGTAGACAAAGAAAAGGAGATTACGGAAAAGCAAGGAGGAAATAGAAAACTTGCAACAAAAAGTTGAAAAATACTGAAATCGCAGTATTTTTCTGCCGAAAACTGTTGATGTTTGGAGTAGAGAGTGGTATAATGATCTTTAATGATACAATGTACTAACTATAACTATCTATGAGGTGTAATGCAATGGCCGCAAGCTATAAAAAATTGTTCAAGCTTCTGATCGACCGTGATATGAAAAAGAAAGAACTCGCCGAAAAAGCCGGCATCAGCATCGCCACCATCACCAAGATGGGCAAAGACGGTGCAGTAGTTTCCAGCGATGTGCTCGTAAAGATCTGTACCGCGCTTGAGTGTACTATGGACGATATAGTTGAGATAGTAAATTAAAAGCGATAGGAGTTTGAATATGAAAAACAATATTGTTATACCAACCTATGCTCAGTTGATTGAAAATACTTTTATTGCATTGAAGGAACTCGGGGGATCCGGAAAGAATACAGAAATCAACGATAAGGTCGCACAGTTAATGAATCTTCCGGATGACGTTTTGGATGTTCCGCATCTTAACAGCAGTAGTATGTCCGAAGTGAATTATAGGTGTGCGTGGGCAAGAACACTTTTGAAGAATCATGGTGCGATAGAAAACAGCGCAAGAAGTGTTTGGGCTATTACTGCTGCTTTTGCATCCGTGGAAACTGTCGATGGAGACTACATAGAGAAGAATTGCAAAAAGCCGTCTCAAACTAAAAATGCGCCTGCAGAGGTGCAAATGGAAAACGCAGGTGTAGAGATTCCTGAAGAAGTAAGATCTTGGAGAAGCAAACTGCAAGATGTAATTCAAAATATGGATCCGTATGGATTTGAACGATTGACTCAAAGGTTACTTCGCGAATGTGGGTTTACACAGGTTGAAGTTACGAAAAAATCGGGCGACGGCGGAATTGACGGTACCGGCAAATTGAAAATCAATGGTATTTTCAGCTTTAATATAGCTTTTCAATGCAAGCGTTATCACGGAGTTGTCGGTGCTGGTGATATACGAGATTTTCGTGGATCACTAACTACCAATATTGAAAAAGGCGTATTTATATCGACAGGATCTTTTTCTAAAGCAGCTATAGAGGAAGCTGCAGCTCCCGGAAAGCAACAAATCGATTTGATTGATGGCGAAGAATTCATCACTAAACTTGCCGAATTCGGTATCGGAGTTCATGAGATTAAAGACTACGAAATTGATGAAGATTATTTCGCAAAAATCTGAGGTTTTCTCTGGACTTTTTGAAACGGTTGGATATAATTGTGGTTGCAAAAAAGGAGTAGCACATCATGGATAATCATACCCCCGAACAGCGGCGCAAAAACATGAAAGCTGTGAAGAATAAGGATTCCGAAATAGAGCGGTTGCTTCGCAAAGAATTATGGTCTCGCGGATTACGCTATAGAAAAAATTACAAGAAAATCATAGGTAAACCCGATATCGTGTTCGTTGGAAAGAAAGTTGCGGTTTTTTGCGACAGTGAGTTCTGGCACGGTTATGATTGGGAAAACAAGAAAAATGAAGTTAAGTCTCATCGAGAATTTTGGATACCAAAGATCGAACGCAATATGCAAAGAGATGTTGAAGTGAATCAGGCACTTGAAGGCGAAGGCTGGACGGTGTTGCGATTCTGGGGTAATGATATTAAAAAGAAAACCAAATGGTGTGCTGATATAATTGAAAGGGCGGTAACAACTGGAATGAAAGTATACAAATCGATTGACTTGTTTGCAGGTATCGGTGGTATTCGTTTGGGATTCGAAAAGGCATTTAAGAATCAGATAGAAACGGTATTTGTCAGCGAATGGGATGAATATGCACAAAAGACATACAGAGCAAATTTCAAAGATGATTTTGAAATTGCCGGCGATATAACGAAGATAGATGAAAGCGATGTTCCCGAATTTGATATATGCTTAGCAGGATTTCCATGTCAGGCATTTAGCTTGGCGGGAAAAAGGCAAGGCTTTGAAGATAATTATAAAGGTCTGTGCCGTGGTACTTTATTCTTAGATGTTGCAAGGATTTGCGAACATCATCATCCGAGTGTTATATTCTGCGAGAATGTAAAAGGACTTGTGATCCATGACAGAGGAAGAACTCTGCAAATCATCAAAAAAACTTTCACCGACCTCGGATATACGGTGTTTACGAATAACGATACAACACTTAACAGTAAAAATTTCGGTGTGCCTCAAAACAGAGAAAGAATCTATATTGTGGCATTTAGAAATGATATTGCACCTGAAAAATTCGAGTTCCCACAAGGAAATGATAATACCAAAAGAATTAAAGATATTATTGAAGAAAATCCTGTTCCCGCAAAATATTACCTCAGCGATGTATACTTGGAGACGCTTCGCCGACATAAAGCCAGACATGAAGCCAAAGGAAACGGCTTCGGATATGAAGTGAGAGGGATGGAAGATATCGCAGGTGCTATTGTGTGCGGAGGAATGGGCAGAGAAAGAAATCTGATAGTCGATAACCGCCAAACAAATTTAACACCTACTACCCACATCAAGGGTGAAGTAAACAGAGAAGGTATACGCAAAATGACTCCTCGTGAATGGGCAAGATTGCAAGGCTTCCCCGATACCTTCAAGCTTCCGCTTGCCGATGTACACCTGTATAAACAATTCGGCAACAGCGTTACCGTTAATGTAATAGAAGCGATTGCCGAGAAAATCAAGGAGGTGCTTGATAATGCCGATTAACGGATTAAAGCTTAATAAAGGCGAATGGGCGGAATTTTATGTTATGTTGAAGCTTCTCGGGGAAGGCAAGTTATATACCGCCGATAAGCTTCTCCAAAAGAACTATCAAAGTTATTTGGATGTTTTGAAAGTCATTCGCCAGGAGTTTGATACTCAAGTTTTAGAATATGTTATTGACAATAAAAGTAATACGGTAAATATAATACCTCAAGACACAAATACGGTTTTGGCGTCCGTTCCGATTTCTGAGTTTTCCGTAAATGCACAAAATTTGTTTGAAGGCATACGAAATCTTAAAGGCAGTTCTGTTCTTGCACCAGATTCGGTATGCAATTTTGCAAAGATAATCTATGTAGAAAAGCCGAAAGCTCCTGCCGTAAAAGCTTTGAAGAAGCAATTCGGAGGTAAAAACGATATCTTTGTTGAAGTCCGTGACGGTCAGACGTCAATTGTATCTGTAATGGGATTCTCCATAAAATCCAAGTTCGGTCAAAATCCGACTCTGTTCAATGCGGGATCATCATCACAATTTTTATATAAGCTTTCCGATTGCAACGATGATCAAATGAGTCGTTTTAATTCAATTTCCGAAAACGGCGGTCGTGGCTGGGCAAAATGCAAAGAGTTTCTTTCGGAAAACAACATATCACTTGAATATTGCAAAGCACAAAATCCTATTTATCAAGATAATCTGTTCCTTGTGCGTGAATCAATGGATAAAATCATTGCGTGGTGCTTCAAGGATAGGCTCATTGATGCCGAAGGTAATTTTGAAGTTAAAGAAACAGTAGAAAGAATGGCTTTGTCCAATCCGTTGAATGTCGGGAACCCCGATGTCTACTATGAAAAAGCCATGAAGGATTTCCTTATTGCAGGTTTCACCGGCATGACTGCCGGGAAGAAGTGGGACGGAAAAGAACAGGTTAACGGCGGTTACATAGTCGTTCTGGATGACGGTGATGTATTATGCTATCATTCAAATGATCGTGAAGCTTTTCGTGATTATCTGTATCGAAACACATATTTTGAATATGTCAGTGCCGATAAATATGTTTGGATCAGAATTATCAAAATTGACGGTGAATACTATTTGCCGTTGAACGCTTCTGTCAGATTCAGGACTCGTACACGTTGAAATGACTATAGGTAGTTTATTCGCCGGCATCGGCGGAATCGACCTCGGCTTTGAACAAGCAGGCTTCAGAGCAATATGGGCAAATGATATCAATAAAAATGCTTGTAAAACATATCGGTACAATTTCCCGAATGTTAATCTTTACGAGTGTGACATAAGATCTCTTGATCCGAGTATCCTTCAACCTGTTGATGTTCTTACGGCAGGCTTCCCCTGTCAGCCGTTTTCAGTTTGCGGACAAAAGAAAGGTTTTGCAGACGAAAGAGGAAATCTGTTTTTTGAAATAATGCGGTTTGCAGATGTACTGCAACCTCCGATAATTTTTCTCGAAAATGTTGCAAATCTAACCGAGCACGATAACGGTCGGACATTCAATGTGATTCATAATGAATTGGTTTCTCGTGATTATGCAATAAGATATTTGATCGCCGACGCTTGCGATTACGGTATTCCACAGCATCGCACAAGGACATATATCGTCGCATTCAAATCGCAAAAAGCCTGCGACAGTTTCAGATTTCCCGAAAAGTGTGAATTACAAAAACACTTATTTGATGTAATTGATAAAACTGTCAAAGGCAAAGACCGTTATTATGTTTCCGAAGGTTCTTATGAGCACAATCGTCTTTCGGCTGCTATTACGGATGATAAACAAATATATCGTTTTTCGGACTACGGAATTCAAGCAAGCAAAGACGGAATTTCGTTTACGCTAAAAGCCAATATGGGGACTTGGAAAAATCGTGTGCCGTACATAAAAGACAATTTCGGTATACGTAAAATAACCCCCTATGAATGTCTTGCATTGCAAAGGTTTCCTAATAGCTTCAAATTTCCCGATATACCTATCGCAAGTGCGTACAAACAGTGCGGAAATTCGGTATGCGTGCCGTTGATACAGCAAATTGCAAAAAATATTTTTAAGTTGTTAGATGCACAACTCTTTGGCTAACGACAACTTACCGGAAAGGGGCAGAATATGCCTGTTCAAACAATTGATTTATTTTGTGGCGTCGGAGGACTGACCCGCGGACTGCTTGATGCAGGATTAAATGTCGTTGCAGGATTTGATATTGATCCAACATGCCAATTTACCTATGAATTTAACAATCACGTTGATTACCATCTCCGTAATATTCGTGAAGTTATGGGTGAAGAACTCAACGAAATATATGATGAAAATGTAACTAAAATACTAGTCGGATGTGCGCCATGCCAGCCTTTTTCTCAAATGAGATTTAAATATGGTGGCGCAAATCAAAATGACGAAAAATATGATCTACTATTGGAATTCGGACGATTGATAGAAGAAATACACCCTACGGTTATTTCTATGGAAAACGTCCCTCAAATTCGTGAAACGGCAGTTTTTAATAGATTCCTTGAGGTTCTTAATAGAATCGGATACCATATTGATTCTAAAGTTATCTTTTGCCCGGATTACGGAATACCGCAAACGAGACGAAGGTTTGTACTTGTCGGATCGCTTTTAGGCGATATTCATATTGTTCCGCCAACGCATAACAGTTTGAATATACATGTAAGAGATTTTATTGATGATTTGCCTGCACTTGCAGCCGGGCAAGTGGATGAAGCTGATCCATTGCATCGGAGTGCCTCGTTAACAGAAATAAACTTACGCAGAATTCGTGCTTCCGTTCCGGGAGGGACTTGGAAAGATTGGCCTGAAGAATTAAGATGCAAATGTCATAAAAAAGAATCGGGACAGACATACGGCTCTGTTTACGGAAGAATGACTTGGGAACAAATCGGGCCGACAATAACAACCCAATTTTACAGCTACGGCACTGGTCGGTACGGCCATCCCGAACAAGATAGGGCACTATCTTTAAGAGAAGGAGCACTATTACAAACATTTCCGCGCAATTATAATTTCATTGATCCTAACAGACCTTTTGTCTTCAGAGATGTGGCAAGACATATCGGTAACGCGGTTCCAGTTAGACTTGGAGAAGTAATTGGTTTATCAATAAGAGCTCATTTAATAAACAATGGTGTGGAGGTTTAAAATGGAAAGAGAATTTAAATTAAAAGTTAGTCCGAGAATGCTTGAACTGCTGAGTAAAGATTTATATACAAATATGTATTTCGTGCTTGCCGAATTGATAGCAAATGCATATGACGCTGAAGCTGAAAATGTTTATATCTTTATTGATGAACAAGAAATTCGTGTAGAAGATGATGGAAATGGTATGGATCCTGATAGCTTGGATCAAAAATATCTTCTCGTTGGAGGAGAATCAAGAGATTCAAAAGAAAATTCAAGTACAAAGACTAAAAAAAGATTAAAAATGGGCAGAAAAGGTGTTGGGAAATTAGCTGCTCTTTCAATCTCAAACGGATTTAAGCTGGTTACAGTATGCGATTCTGCAGCAACAGGATTGTTTATTCCAAATAGAATTGAACGCGATGATGAGATACTTAAAATTTTGGATTCAAGCGAGTATTCTTTGAAAAAGATATCAACTCATGGAACCGCTGTAATTATGGAAAACCCTAAGATTTCCATTCCGAAACTTCATGAAACGATATTGCGAAACCTCGCAAAAATATTTCCTAATGACATAGCTGATTTTAAAATTCATGTTATTTTCAAAGGCATTGAAAAAGAACTTGTGCCAGATGAAAATGATGTTATTAAAAGATTGGCATCATTTATTTCAATAGGTCAAGAGAAAAAAGAATTAGAAGCATCCCTGCCTACGGATCAAAAAAATTTGCAAAAAGCTTCCGTTGAAACAATTTCAGAAACTATATCAATGCTTAATACAAAAGGTGTATCAGAAAATGTTACAGTATCCATATATGGTTGGATTGGTACATATCCAACCACGCGTGGAATGAAAAAGGAAATCAATGAGTTTTCTGATAACTATCTTGCCATTTTTGCTCACAATAAAATGGGGCTAAGAAATGTTCTTCCTATAGTAGGGAAAAATCGTGTTTATGAAAGCTATATTGTAGGGAACTTATACATAGATGCGTTTGAAGAACCAGATTTTCCAGACATGGCAGGAACAAACAGACAGGGATATAATGAAAGTGACCCCAGATGGGAGTGCGCTTTAAAGTATATTCGTGAGCTTGTCGACAAAGCGGTTAAATTGCATGAAACTTTTGCCGTGGCAGAAAGAGCAACAAAAGAATCAGAAAAAGAAAGAAAAAAAGAGGAGGAGGAAAGATCGCTTCGTGAGAAACTTCAAACTACTACCAAAACTATCACAGATAATATTACTGCACGAATTTCGGCAACCCCATCAAAGGAATGCATTGAAAAAGTAGTTACTGATGAAATTGAAGCGATGAAACCCCTTCTCGGCTTTAAATCTTCTGTTGATGCAAATAAGAAAAAAATAATGATTAGCCAAACATTAAAAGACAAAAAAGTCTCTGATACGATTTATAATATGCTTTTATTTAATGGTGTCCCTAAAGAAGATATTATTTATTCCAATGGTTCAGATCCTGAAACTAACCTTCCAGAAAAAGATATATATGGATATTTACAGAAGTTTTTTATAAACAGTGCTTCTACGGAAATGATATATGTTTTGTTCGTGACAAGTAAAAATGTTCTAAATGTCGATCCAGAGCATCCTTCTGCAGCTTGGGGTGAATTAATGGAAATCGGAGCCGCTTGGGTAACCAAAAAAGACCATTGGATATTTAATATTAATGATTTTAAGCCGGAACAACCTTTGAATATAGAAAACAAATGGGTGGCAGTATATACAAAAGATGATGATGATGGACAGGTCATTCTGTCGTTGACGGAAGCAATGGTTAATAGTTTTTGTATAAAAATCATAAGTACCTGTCAGGCATGCGGATATGCAGCAAAATCTTTTGAAAGTAACAAAGAGCATCTTGTGAAAAACTATGTTACTATATACAACTAACTAATGTTGTACTCACCTATTACATTGATAGGCGCAATTTTAATACCTGTGGAAGTGTACACTTGGTTGCAAAACTGATCTGAAGGTATAAAATGCGAAGTTGATATAAAAGCGGCAAGATCATACGGTGTTCTATCTTCTATAGCTGAATTGATTTGGTAATATTTTATAGTCGATTTTTGCCTTAAAACAATAATATTTATCATAATATACCTCCAATAAATTCTACATATATAGTATTTACGAATAATTACTATATATTAGGCATTTTAAATAATCATAAAAAGAAGTTATGGTTAAAGATGCTTCATTATTCATTTTTGTAATACTTTGATAACTATTAAATTTCTCTGGACTTTCTCTGTCTTCTGTGGTATATGTTTGTGCTACGAAAGGAGCATGGCATATGACAACACTTGAAGATTTATACTACGGCAATATCGTTCCGCACGAACACAGTTTTAAGCGCGGGAGTGCTTACAGCGAAGTGTTGAGCTATGTTATCCGGCATCAGGACAGCTTGATACCGACGCTTACGGCTCAGCAAAAAGAAATCTTTGAAAAGCTCAAAGACTGCGAGGCGGAACTGCACGGTATGAATGAGCGCGAAGCGTTTATCAGCGGCTTTAAGCTCGCGGTGAGAATCATGACCGAAGTGTTGTACGAGCCGTCAGAGGATTGAATTTGCAGAAACAAGGCCGAGCTGATTTCGCGGTTTGGCCTTGCGATTTTCAGTTCGACACAGCACGGTTAAAATCTGCACCTCAGAAAACAAAGAAAACAGTATTCCCGCAAAAGCACCGGAATATACACTGTTGGCGAAAAAACTTGACAGAATTTCCCCGGTATGTTATACTGCAAATGAAGAAAGTAACTGACAACTGAATACACATATTTCTCTTTTGAGTTTCAGACTCGCACTTACATAATCACTGATGCAGATCAGCATCGGGATTGAGTGCGGGTCTTTTTGTTTTGCAAAACAGCAGTTCTCTACATAACACGGCGAAAAACCGTGTGAATTTAACAGGAGGAAAAACCAATGAAAGAATCTGTTTACACCGCTTATGAGGATCTGCCGTTGTTCCTTAATGCTGAAACGGTAGCCAAGCTCCTCGGCATCTCCATCTCAAGCAGCTACGAGCTGATGCACGAGAAAGGGTTTCCGTCGTTGCGTATCGGCTCACGGCTCATCGTACCGAAAGAAAAATTCCGCGCATGGGTCGAAGAAAAGACGGGAGGCAGCATTTGAAGTTCACCCGATATCCAAAGCGTGATGCGATCCGGGATTATTTTCCTCTGCCGAATGAAATTTTCAGCTTTGGTCTCAGCACCGGTGAGATCGCAGTGTATGCGTATCTGATGTACTGCGAGGACAGGAAAACATTTCAGTGCCATCCGAGCTACAAAACGATTGGCAACGCTGTCGGCATGAGCAAAAACACCGTCAAGAAATATGTGGACAGTCTGATTGAAAGGCAGCTGATTACTGCAGAGCCGACCTCCGTTATCACCCAAAAGGGAGAAAAGCGCAACGGCAATTTGCGCTATACAATACGCCCGATTGCGGAAGCGGTAGAGCGGTATTACGAGCAACAACTGATACGGCTACACGAGGAAACAAGGCATCAGCAGTTTTGAAAAAGCTCGCCGAATTTGACCGCAAATACGGGGGATCGGCGGTTTAACGGCAGTTTTACGGCTCGTCCGAAAATAAGCAGGAGAAAGCCGAGGGGTTGCACGGCAATCCCTCGGCGGCTCACAGCGGACGGCAACGCCGACCGCATAAGGCTTTGTGCGGCTTTTAAGAACGGTTATAAAAGCCTCAATTTAGGGGTTGCGGCGATAAAAACCTCGCTGATTTAGGGGTTGCGAAATTTACCGCAAATTTAGCTGGATATTCCGCCATGTATGTGGTATTGTGTTGTACTGCGAAAGGAAGTGATACTATGGCAAAACGAAGACCGTCGGGAGACGGTATGGTGCGCAAGCGCGAAGACGGAAGATGGGAAGGCCGCATCGTTGTCGGTCACAAAAAGAACGGCGATCCGATTCACCGCTATGTGCTTGCCCGAACACAAAAGGAGTTAATCGTAAAGCTCCACGACTGCATCGAGATGTACCGCGACGCCGACCTCACCGAGGATTCGAATATAACGCTCGGGGAATGGCTCAACCGATGGATCAATGAATATATGATCTTCACAATTCGCGAGAGCACGCTGGATTCTTACAAAGCGATGATTAAAAATCAAATCAAACCGTATCTCGGCGACAGACCTTTGTCGGCGCTGACCACGCAGGAACTTCAAAAATTCTATAACACCGTCAAAAAGAAAGGTCGTGTGAAAGCAGACAAGCTGCACGGTACAGAGCTTGCCGACAGCATGGTGCGCGGTATTCATATGATGCTGCACGAAGCACTCGATATGGCGGTGCGCCTACGGCTGATTGTTAAAAATCCAACGGTCGGCACAACGATTCCCAAAAACAATTATCCGCCGAAGCAGATACTCAATGACGAACAGCTTGAGCGATTCATGCAGCGCATCCGACAGGATGAGCGGTGGTACGATTTCTTCTACACCGAGCTGACCACAGGACTGCGGCGGGGTGAAATCTGCGGACTGAAGTGGGAGGACTTCAATGCGGAAAACGGAAAGCTGAAAGTGAGGCGCTCGGTTGCTAAAAGGAAAGGCGGCGGATTGAATATCGGCGAAACCAAAACCGAGACGGGAACGCGCACGATTGTCCTGCCGCCGAGCACTGCGGAACTTCTGCGGAAGCGAAAAGAAACGGCAGTCAGCGAATGGATATTCCCGAATATCTATGAGCCCGAAAAACCGATGCACCCCGACTATGCTTACCACCGATTAAAAACTCTGTTAAAACAGGCGGAGCTTCCGCTGATTCGGTTCCACGATCTGCGCCACACCTTCGCCACTCACGCGCTGGCGGGCGGCGTGGATGCGAAAACCCTGTCGGGAATCCTCGGGCATACCAACGCCAGCTTTACGCTGGACACCTACACCCATGTGACCACCGATATGCAGAGAAACGCTTCCGCTATCGTGGGGAGCTTTATGGATGAGATTATGCTTGAAGGAGATGATACCAATCGCTAAAAAAAGAAAAAATGGTGAGGGCACATTACGCCTGCGTAAAGACGGTCGGTGGGAAGGAAGAATTGTTGTCGGGTACAATGAGAAAAGCCTGCCTATTACAAAATGCGTAACGGCGAAAACAAAAACAGAATGTTCCACTAAGCTCGAAGCGCTGAAAGAACAGTACGGACGCTCTTCCGACAGAATCAAGGCGGATATGCCGTTCGGGGATTGGATCGACTTCTGGTATCAGACCTACTGCCGGCACACACTCCGCATTACCACAAGAACCGACTATGAAAACCGCATTTTCAATCATATCATTCCCGAAATCGGAAAAATTCCGCTGAACAGGCTGTCACAGTCGGATTTACAGCAATTCTACGCAAAGGAAAAGACAGACGGAAGAAAACTGCATGCAAAAACTTACGGAAAGGGACTTTCGGACAGAACGATAAGGGGGATACATGCCAACTGCCGCACAGCTTTACAGCGGGCGGTGCAGGAGGGCCTAATTCGCACCAATCCCGCCGTCGGCTGTAAGCTGCCACCGAAGAAAGCACGGGAGATGCAGGTGCTCACGCAAAATGAAATTATCCGATTTCTGCATCAGGCAAAGGAAGAAGGTTGCTATGAGCTCTTCTTGCTGGAGCTCGGCACGGGGATGCGGCGCGGTGAGATATTGGCACTCAAATGGAGTGACCTGAACTTCAAAACAGGAGAGCTGCATATCGAACGGCAGGTATATATCATCAAGGCAGAGGTGATTATATCGGAGCCGAAAACAAAAGCCTCGATACGCACCGTTATTCTGCCACCGTCACTCTTGAAAACCCTTGTGGCGTATAAGGAAACGGTGGATTCGGAATGGATGTTTCCGTCACCGACGGATAACGGCAGACCGAGAAATCCGTCATCGGTTAGAAAACGGTTACAACTGATCTTGGAACGGGCAGGCTGTAAAAAGGTGCGCTTTCACGATCTGCGGCACACCTTTGCGACCATGGCGCTGGAGCACGGTATGGATGTGAAAACGCTCTCGGCAACCATAGGCCATGTGTCTTCGGCAACCACGCTTGATATTTACAGCCATATCACCGATACCATGCAAAGGCAGGCGGCAGTGCATATTGACCGCAAAATCGGCGGCACAGACGCCCAAATGCCGACGATGAAGCGGGAAGAAAGGAAAGATACCTCCCCGGTCGAATTCACGCCGTACAAGTCGAAAATACGCAAGCCGGGGACGGGTTGTGTCACCATGATTAACGACCACCTCTACGAGGGACGGTACACGCCAACCAATGCCTACGGCAAGCGGGAAAGCCACAACATCTACGCGAAAACGCGCGAGGAATGCGAAGAAAAGCTCGCGGAAATGATTGCAGAGGTTAAGGCACAAATCAAGGCGGAAAAAGACAAAATGACAGGGTGACCGAAAAAGTCACCCTGTCAAAATTTGCGTCGCTGTAAACAAAGAAAAGTCTTACCTGCGATATCCGTTTTTCTGGCACATTTCATTTATTGATTCTGCAAAAATCGAACGGGAGTGTTTATCAGGGTTATCATTGCAGTTTTTCTTGTATATGTAATAATCCTGCAACTCGCCCCAAAGGTTCTCCCTTTTTAACCAATCCATTTTCTTTTCTAATCCTACAAAACCCTTCCCCTGATATTCCCAATAATAATAATTGTTATCTTTGTTGAACCGAATATACTGTTGTCTGCCATCAGTGCAGTTATACACTATTGCAAAATCACAGCTATGAATAATGCGAGAATGAGAAGTGTCAACCTTTTTAATCGTAAGAACGCGAGTGGAATCCTCGCAAGATTTATATCCATAGCGAGGTGCAACACGGTCGATAGCAGTACGTATTATTGTCCGTATTTCTTTAGGTTCAAAATCCTCATTATCGTCATTGACCTCGATGTTAATATCGAAGTCAAAACCGATGTTAGATTTTGCATCGTAGGTTATCATGTTACGGCTTGAACTGCCAATCGGTGTGAAGCTAAAAGTGAAATTGTCACGCACCAAATCCTGTACCATGTAAAGAATTTGATATAGCTCATCTTTTATAGGCTGAGCTTGTTTTTTGGTTACATACCTAAAGTCATGCATTATGGTTTCTCCTTAAGATTATCTCCCTAACCGACCATCTAACCTGAGTTAAATCGTTATATTATACTACAATAATATCATTTGTCAAGGATTATTTCTGGGGGTTATCTTTTGCTAATTTTATCTGATTATTATACTCTCAACCTAACAAAATTTGTATCGCAATAGACAGAGAAAAAGGCTGGAACGGTATGAAAAATCCTCTGAAACGCTCGGTTTCAGAGGATTTTTGGTCGGAGTGGCGAGGCTCAAACTCGCGGCCTCCGCATCCCAAATGCGGCGCGCTATCAACTGCGCTACACCCCGATAGTTATTAAATTGTGGTCATGTAAGTGGTCAAATTTGTGGTCAAACACATTTTTGACCGCTTTTTTTCATTTTCCGAACCGCCCGAAATCCGCACGGTTGAAGGGTTTTCGGCGGTTTTCGCTTTCGTGCGGTGCGAACACCGTCTATGCTCCCAAACCACCCGCGCTTCCCTCAGAAACATAGTCGCGGTTCTTCGTCCGACAGAGGGACAGACTCCGCAAGAGCCGTTCAAATTTACCCATGATATTTTACCTTTTTTAGCCCGATTTGTCAACCTTGACGAGGATGTTATCGGCGGCAAAAAAAATCCGCGCCTGTATTTTCCGTAACCTGACAAGCGGGCGGTGAATACTCTGTAATATGACTTTTCGGGAGGCATATTATGGGTAACATCGGCTATTTTCTCGGGTGCAGTTCACCCGAGGGCTTTCATTCGTTTTTCGGCGAGCTGTGCCCCGCTCATTCGGGCGGGTACACATATATAATAAAGGGCGGTCCGGGCACGGGGAAATCGAGCCTGATGAAAAAGATAAACGCCGCCCTGACCGACGCGGGAATCGGGACGGAGCTAATATACTGCTCCTCCGACCCCGCCTCGCTCGACGGCGTGTATGCGCCCGCTCTCAACTGCTTAGTAGTTGACGGCACTCCCCCGCACACGCTCGAACCGAAATATCCGGGTGCCGCGCAGGAAATAATCGACCTGGGCAAATTCTGGGATAAAGATATTCTGCGCTCGCGGCGTGACGAAATCATCTCTCTCAGCGACGAAAACGCGGCATTTCACCGCAGATGCAGACGTTTTCTCGAGGCCTCGGCTCTCTTGCGCGAGGATATTCTGCGCCTGACGCTCGCCTGCGCCGACACGGCAAAAATAAAGCGCACGGCATCGCGCATAGCGGCGCGCGAGTTCGGCGCTCCTACGGGACGTATCGGCGAGGAGCGGCACATAAATTTGTCCGCCGTCACGCCGGACGGGATAACCTTTTTTAATAAAACCGTTGAGGCGATGTGCGAGAAAGTCTATGTCATAGAGGACGAAAACGCGGCGTGCTCATCGGCGCTGCTCTCCCTGCTGCGCGGATATGCGCTGTCGGGCGGGCACGATATAATCGCAAGTCCCTGCCCGCTCGACCCGAGCGGCGAGCCGGAGCATCTGCTCATTCCCGCGCTGTCGCTCGGCTTCGTGACCTCAAACAGGCTGCATGAGGCGGAGCTTGACGGAGCCGTGAAAATAAACTGCGCGCGCTTCACCGACCGCGCCGCGCTTCGCCGCCGTCTGCCGCGGCTGAACTTCACCAAGAAGGCCTACGGCGAGTTTATCGCCGAGGCGGCGGACTCGCTCAAGAGCGCAAAGGAAATTCACGACAAATTGGAGAGCATATATATCTCCGCCATGGACTTCTCGCACATGGATGAGCTTGCAAAGAGAATTGCCAAAGATATGCTTTCGAGAAGAGACGCTTAAAACAAAAAAATCGGGAAAAAATAAAGGCCATAATCCACGCTTTGTGAATTATGACCTTTGTCATTTTGCTCTGCGGTCAGCGGAAACGCGGCCGTCTTATCAACTGCGGGAAAAATTATTCGCCGACAACGTTGACAGCTCTGAGCTTGCTGGAATCCTTGGGATCCGGCTCGACCTCAAAGGTGACCTTCTGACCCTCGGTAAGAGTTCTGTATCCGTCTGCAACGATAGCGGAGAAATGTACGAAAACATCGTCGCCGCCCTCATCGTTAGCGATGAAGCCAAAACCTTTTTCTGCGTTGAACCATTTGACTGTACCCTTCATTGCGGTACCTCCGTGAAAAAATTTGCATTCTATATTATATGTTGTGCAATGGACCCGCACATTTTCTCGAACCATCAAACGCAAACGGTCAATGGCTTACAAAAAACATGCGAGTCCACAGAAACATTTGTCAGAATACGCAAATAATTATATAATCCCGTTTCGCCTTTGTCAATAGCAATTTTGTCGAATAATCACGAAAGCCCGATAAAAATTTACAAATTGTTAATTGACAAAATATGTCCTTTAGGATATGATAAATGTAATCCATTGGGGAGTAGCTATGGGCGAAAGCCCATCTTGCTGTCACCAACCGTCGTGCAGGTCGCAATAACCGACCGAGCCCGGCTGGCAGCAGACATATGCGTTCAGGCGCGTTTGAGGCAAGACCTTTGGCAGACATAAGTCTGTCGAAGGTCTTTTTTGTTTAACCGAAAGGGAGGCATAAAAATTGAAGTACTATCTTGAGGACGTCCGCGAGGTGTTTAAGCGGACGGAGAGCTCGGAAAACGGACTTTCGCAGTCCGAGGCCGAACGCCGTCTTGAGAAATACGGCAAAAACAAATTGGCACAGGCAAAGCAGAAATCGCTCGTCAGGCGGTTTTTTGAACAGCTTGCCGACCCGATGATAATCATCCTTATCGTCGCCGCGGTCATATCCGCCGTGACGACAGTCTACGAGGGCAAGGTCTCCGGCTCGCCGTCCTTCCCTACGGACACCGTGATAATCCTCGCCGTTGTGCTCATAAACGCCGTGCTCGGCGTCTTGCAGGAGAGCAAGGCGGAAAAGGCTATCGAGGCGCTTCAGGAGATGAGCGCGGCGACCTCCAAGGTCATACGCGAGGGCAAAATCATGACCGTCAAGAGCGAGGAGCTGACCGTCGGCGACGTTGTTGTGCTCGAGGCGGGCGACGCTGTTCCCGCAGACTGCCGCATATTCGAGAGCGCCAGCCTTAAAATAGAGGAGGCTGCGCTGACGGGCGAGAGCGTGCCCGTGAGCAAGATTATCTCCGTTCTCGGCGCGGGCGACGGCGGCGATATTCCGCTGGGCGACAGAAAGAACATGGCGTATATGGGCAGCGCCGTTGTCTACGGACGCGGCAAGGCCGTTGTCACCGACACGGGCATGAATACCGAGATGGGCAAGATAGCCGACGCCATAACAAAGGCGGAGGACGGGCAGACCCCGCTCCAGAAAAAGCTTGCGGGGCTCTCTAAGACTCTCACCTTCCTTGTGCTTGGAATCTGCGTTTTCATCTTCGCATTCTCGCTGTTCATGGAGCGCTCCACTCTCGCGGGCGGCGATCCCGCGCTGATATTCAAGAGCGTTATCGACGTGTTTATGGTAGCCGTCAGCCTCGCCGTTGCCGCCGTTCCCGAGGGACTTGCGGCGGTGGTCACTATCGTGCTGTCGATAGGCGTTACGAATATGTCGAAGAAAAATGCGGTTATCCGCAAGCTCACCGCTGTTGAAACGCTCGGCTGCGCGCAGATAATCTGCTCCGACAAGACGGGCACTCTCACGCAGAACAAGATGACCGTCGTCGATCATTACGGCGACGAAAAGCTGCTCGCAAGAGCCATGTCCCTCTGCTCCGACGCGCAGGAGGATTCCGACGGTCTCGTGATCGGCGAGCCCACGGAGGCGGCTCTCGTCAGCTACGCGATAAGCCTCGGACTTCATAAGGGCGAGCTGAAAAGCGACAGCCCGAGAATCGGAGAAGCTCCGTTCGACTCCGGCAGAAAGATGATGTCCACCGTCCACAAGACATCAGACGGCATTGTTCAATACACAAAGGGTGCTCCCGATGTTGTCGTCGATCTCTGCACCCACGCCTTTATCGACGGAAAAATCGTTCCGATGACAGACGGGATAAGGGCGACAATAGCCTCGGAAAACAAGAGGATGGCGGATAAGGCTCTGCGCGTGCTCGCGGCGGCGATGAGAAAATACGACTCCGCGCCCGACGATTTTTCGCCCGAGGCGCTCGAGCATGACCTGATATTCATCGGCCTTACCGGCATGATAGACCCCGTTCGTCCGGAGGTCAAGGCGGCTATAGAGGAGTGCCGCGGCGCGGGCATAACCCCCGTTATGATAACCGGCGACCATAAGGACACCGCCGTTGCCATCGCCTCGGAGCTCGGCATACTCACCGACCCCTCGCAGGCCGTAACCGGAGCGGAGCTCTCCGCGATGAGCGACGAGGAGTTCGCGGACAGAGTCGAAAATATATATGTATACGCGCGCGTGCAGCCCGAGCACAAAACAAGAATAGTCAACGCCTGGCGCTCAAAGGGCAAGATAACCGCCATGACGGGCGACGGGGTCAACGACGCGCCGTCGATAAAGAGCGCGGATATCGGAATAGGCATGGGCATAACCGGCACGGACGTCACGAAGAACGTCGCCGACATGGTGCTCACGGACGACAACTTCGCGACCATTGTCAACGCCGTCGAGGAGGGGCGCAGGATATATGACAATATCCGAAAGGCCATTCAGTTCCTGCTCGGCTCGAACCTCGCGGAGGTGCTCGCGATATTCACCGCAACGCTTCTCGGCTTCACCATTCTCGAAGCGCCGCATCTGCTGTTCATAAACCTCGTCACCGACTGCTTCCCGGCGCTCGCGCTCGGACTCGAAAAGGCGGAGAGCGATATCATGCGCCGCCGCCCGCGCGACCCGTCGGACGGAATATTTGCAGGCGGGCTCGGCTTTGATGTGCTCTATCAGGGCGTGCTCGTTACCGCGCTGACCCTCGCGGCGTTCTTCATAGGCGAACGCTTCGAGACGGGGCACTGGGCGTTCATGAACATCGCACAGTGCGAGCAGGGCATGACCATGGCATTCCTCACCATGTCGATGTGCGAGATATTCCACTCGTTCAATATGCGTTCGCAGCGCGGCTCGGTCATAAAGATGAGCCTTCGCGGCAGCCACAACCTGCCACTGTTCGGCGCTATGGTGGCGTCGCTCGTGCTGACTACGGCGGTTATTGAGATACCGTTCCTCGCAAACGCCTTCGGCTTCACTCCGATAGGCTTCGCCGAATATGCGACATCGCTCGCCCTCGCGTTTTCGATAATCCCGATAGTCGAGATAATCAAGGCCGTTCAGCGTGCCGCAGCGAAAAGAAAAGCCTCCAGATAATATAATAATTTGACATTTTTTTCGACAAAAAGATAATTTTTTATTGAATACGCCTTGACTTTTCCCCCGAATATGATATCATTTATTGATGTACCAATGGGGAGTAGCTATGGGGATTATCCTATCTGTTTGCCAACAATCTCGCTTCGGCTGGCAGCAGACAGACGGCCTTTAGGCGTTTGATGCAAGACCTTTGGCAGATAATACTGTTGAAGGTCTTTTTTCAATCTTTTCCTGCGCTCTCTGCCATTCAAATTAAAAAGAAAGGTCTTGAAAGCGCATGAAATTCTATCTTGAGCCGACAGAGAAGGTTTTCTCGGCGGTCGAGAGCTCCGAAAAAGGCTTGACCTCGGCCGAAGCGGAGCAGCGCCTTGCCAAATACGGCAAGAACAAGCTTAAAGAGGCGGAAAAAGACAGCCTCTTTAAGAAGTTTATCAACTCCCTCGCAGACCCCATGATCATCATGCTCCTCGTCGCAGCCGCAATTCAGGCCGTTGTGACGGTCGTGGAGAGCGGCGCAAACTTCTCGTTCAGAGATTTTGCGGACGTGCTGGTCATTCTCGTAGTTGTTATCATCAACACCGTCATGAGCCTCGTTCAGGACAGCAAGGCGGAGGCCGCCATGGACGCTCTTATGGAGATGACCGCGGCGACGAGCCACGTTCTGCGTGACGGAGAAGTCGTCACGATAAAGAGCGAGGATGTTGTGATAGGCGACATTGTAGTGCTTGAGGCGGGCGACGCCGTTCCGGCGGACTGCCGCATAATCGAGAGCCACAGCATGAAGGTCGAGGAGGCGGCTCTGACGGGCGAAAGCGTCCCCGTGACGAAGCTTATCGACGCGCTCAACTGCACGGCGGGCAGCGATGATATCGCCCTGGGCGACAGAAAAAATATGCTCTACAGCGGCTCGACTATAGTCTACGGCCGCGGCAAGGCAGTTGTTACGGCGGTCGGCATGGACACCGAGATGGGCAAGATAGCCGACGCCCTCTCGGACGCCGAGCAGGAGCAGACTCCCCTTCAGAAGAAGATGGCGGAGCTTTCAAAGTTCCTCACGAAGCTCGTTATCGCAATATGCGTAGTTGTGTTCGCGGTCGGTCTCGTCGAGTCACTGGTGCTCAGCAATGAGCCCTTCTCATGGGAGCTGCTCGGAAACACCGCGCTGAGCACGTTCATTTCCGCAATCGCTCTTGCGGTCGCCGCCATACCCGAGGGACTGCCGGCAGTCGTCACGATAATCCTTTCCATAGGCGTTACCGCGATGAGCAAGAGGCAGGCTCTTATCCGTAAGCTTACCGCAGTTGAGACTCTCGGCTGCACTCAGATAATCTGCTCCGACAAGACGGGCACTCTGACCCAGAACAAGATGACCGTCGTCGATCATTTCGGCGACAATGAGAAGCTCATAGCCGAGGCTATGGCTCTTTGCACCGACGCTCAGATAGACGACGCCGGCAAGGTCACGGGCGAGCCCACCGAGGCCGCTCTCGTCGGATACGCCTATGCCCTGGGCATGAGCAAGAATGACCTCGTCAAGGCGAGCCCCAGAATCGGCGAAGCTCCGTTCGACTCCGGAAGAAAGATGATGTCCACCGTCCATAAGACGGCTTCCGGCATAGTTCAGTACACAAAGGGCGCGCCCGACGTTGTTATCAACCTTTGCAAAACCGCGCTTATAGACGGCAGGATAGTTCCCATGGACGACGAGTTCCGGGCAAAAATCGCCGCGGACAACAAGAGAATGGCGGACAAGGCTCTGCGCGTTCTCGCCGTTGCGCTTAGAAATTACGATTCCGTCCCCGCGTCCTTTGAGCCCGAGGCGCTTGAAAGCGACCTCGTGTTCGTCGGACTTACCGGCATGATAGACCCCGTCCGCCCCGAAGTCAAGGCAGCTATCGAGGAGTGCCGCGGCGCGGGCATAACCCCGATAATGATAACCGGCGACCACAAGGACACCGCAGTCGCCATAGGCCGCGAGCTCGGCATAATCTCCGACGCGTCGCAGGCTATTCTCGGCGCGGAGCTTGACAAGTTCAGCGACGAAGAGCTTGTCGAAGAGGTTACCAAATACTCCGTCTATGCGCGAGTTCAGCCCGAGCATAAGACGAGGATAGTCAAGGCATGGAAGGCACGCGGCATGGTTACGGCGATGACCGGAGACGGCGTCAACGATGCGCCCTCCATAAAGGCCGCCGATATCGGCATAGGCATGGGCATCACCGGCACGGACGTCACAAAGGGCGTCGCCGACATGGTTCTCGCGGACGACAACTTCGCCACTATCGTCAACGCGGTCGAAGAAGGCAGAAAGATCTATGACAACGTCTGCAAGGTGCTCCAGTTCCAGCTTTCAACGAATATGTCCGAGGTTATAATCATGTTCGTTGCCTCTATTCTCAACTTCCAGCTTCTCGAGCCCGTTCACCTGCTTTGGATAAACATGGTCACCGACTCCCTGCCCGGCCTTGCGCTCGGCATGGAGAAGGCCGAGGGCAACCTGATGAAGAGAAAGCCCAGAGCGACTACGGACGGCATATTCTCCCACGGCGCGGGCTTTGACATGGCATGGCAGGGCATCTACCTCGCAATAGTAGAGCTTGCCGCCTATGTCATCGGCTACCGCCTCGAGGTGGGCAGCTTCGAGAATATGTTCTTCGGCGGTGCCGACGGCTACTGCATAAACGCTATGTCCATGGCGTTCCTGACGGTCAACTTCGCCGAGATGATGTGCGCTATCAATATGCGCTCGCGCACAGGCTCCATCTTCTCTAAGAGTATGTTCAAGAACATGAACTGGTGGCTCGTCGGTGCGTTTGTCGTGACAACTGCACTGACCCTCATTGCCGTATACCTCCCCGGTCTCTCCGACGAGGTCTTTGATATCGAGCGCGGCACTTTCCAGACCAATGAGCTGCTTATTTCCGCCGGTCTCGCAGCCTCCACTATCCCGGTATTCGAGATAGGAAAAGCTATCAGACGTGCGGTTGAGCGCAAAAAAGAGCGAAACGCTGCATAAATATTTAATTTAATCCGAGTATCCCCTGCGTCGAGCGGCGCGGGGGATATTTTATTGCGGGCGATATTTTTGTCAGAGACTGCGGCGAATCTGCGGTTCTTATTTTTATATCCGAAACAAATATTATTCGGAAAGCACTTCAATGTGACAAAGCATAGTATTTTTCTATTCTTTTGCGTCCCTGCGTCCCGTCTAATCTGTTTATATAACATTAATGAATATATTTTCAATTTTTTATTGAAATCTATAGTTATCTATGCTATAATTTCCTCAAAACTGTGGTTATTTTTTATGCAGTAAATCTAAACGCGCGGCGGCGCTTTGATAAGGAGGACTTTTTTTGAAAGCCTATAACGCGAAAGACATCAGAAATATCGCCATTGCAGGCCATGGCGGAAGAGGAAAAACTACCCTTGCGGAGGCCATGCTCTACACCGCGAAGGCTACAGACAGACTCGGCAGAGTCGCCGACGGCACCACCGTGCTCGACTTTGACGCCGAGGAGAAAAAGAGAAAGGCCACGGTATCAACCGCTGTTGCCGCTATAGAGTGGAACGGCGCGAAGATAAATATAATTGACACTCCCGGTCTTTTTGACTTTGCGGGCGGCATGAGCGAAGGCATCCGCGCGGCGGACAGCGTGCTCATAGTCACCGCGGCGGGCTCGGGCTTCGACGTCGGCGCGGAGAAGGCTCTCAAGGCCGCGAACGCCAGAGGTATCTCGAGAATGTTCGCAATCACCCGCTGCGACGCGGATAACACCGATTTCTACAAGACCTTTGCAGCCATAAAGGAGGAGGTCGGCGCCGCTATATGCCCCGTTATCGTCCCACATATGGAGAACGGCAAGGTCGCATCGTATGTCAACCTCGCATCCCGCAAGGCTTTTGACTACAGCGGCGGCACTAAAAAGGAAGTCGATATGCCCTCCGACGCGCAGCTTGACGAGATGCTCGATATACTCACCGAGGCCGTCGCCTCGAGCGACGACGAGCTTATGGAGAAGTTCTTCGCCGGCGAGACCTTCACCCGCGAAGAGATAATCAAGGCTCTCAACTCCGGAGTCAGCGACGGCTCCGTTATCCCCGTATACGCCTGCGCGGGCTACACCTGCGAAGCTATCGATATGCTCCTTGACGAGATAGTATATTCCGCTCCCTCCGCAGCCGACAAGGCGGGCGAGAACGGTCTTCCCTGCGACGAGAACGGCCCTCTTGCGGCTATATGCTTCAAGACCATCGCCGACCCGTTCGTCGGCAAGATGTCCTTCTTCAAGGTCGTATCCGGCAAGATAACCGCGGACACTCCCGCATATAACTCCCGCACCGAAGAGAGCGAGAGAATGGGCAAGATAATCACCCTCAAGGGCAGCAAGCAGGAGGACGCAGCCTGCATCCCCGCCGGCGATATCGGCGTTGTGACGAAGCTTGCGGGCATAAAGACGGGCGACACTATCTGCTCGCCCAAGAACCCGATAACCCTCGAGGGCATTAAGTTCCCGACCCCCTGCCTGTCCATGGCAGTCAAGGTTCGCAAGAAGGGCGACGAAGAGAAGGTCGCGGCGAGCCTGCTCAGACTTCTCGAAGAGGATCCCACGATTTCGTTCGTCATCAACAAGGAGACCCGCGAGCAGGTGCTCTCCGGTCTGGGCGAACAGCACCTTGACGTTATCGTATCCAAGCTCAAGAACAAGTTCGGCGTTGAGGTTGACCTCAGCGTGCCGAAGGTTGCATACAGAGAGTCCATCCGCAAGAAGGTCGAGGTTCAGGGCAGACATAAGAAGCAGTCCGGCGGACACGGCCAGTTCGGCGACGTCTTTATCCGCTTCGAGCCCTGCGAGAGCGACGATCTCGTTTTCGCCGAGGAGGTTGTCGGCGGCTCCGTGCCGAAGAACTTCTTCCCCGCAGTCGAAAAGGGTCTGCGCGACAGCGTCAAGAAGGGCGTGCTTGCAGGCTATCCGATGGTCGGCTTAAAGGCTACTCTCTATGACGGCTCTTATCATCCGGTCGACTCGTCCGAAATGGCGTTCAAGACCGCTGCCAACATAGCCTACAAGAACGGTATTCCGCAGGCTAACCCCGTTATCCTCGAGCCCATAGGCACTCTGAAGGCCTATATGCCCGATGAAAATCTCGGCGACATCATGGGCGACGTCACCAAGCGCCGCGGCCGCGTGCTCGGCATGGGTCCGTCCGACGAGCCGAAGATTCAGGAGCTCATCGCGGAGGTTCCCATGGGCGAGATGGGCGACTTCTCAACAGTCCTGCGCTCCGTGACCGCCGGCAGAGGCTGGTTCTCCCTCGAGTTCACCCGCTACGAAGACGCACCGCCCGTAGTCGCGCAGAAGGTCATCGACGAAGCCAAGGCTGCCGAGGCCGAGTCCGACAAATAAACATAAAAAACAGAGAGAGCTGTCAAAAGGCAGCTCTCTTTTATTGCCGTGAAAAAACGGGACTGTCGCGTTTAGCCGCAGACAGTCCCATATTTTATTTTTTTACACCGTTGCGAAGCGTCGTCCCGTCATTAGTCTTTATGACGTAATCGACCGCGCCGCCGGTATCCGTTATCAGCATACTGTCGCTGCCCGCTATACTCGCGTATATATTATCTACATCTATATCGACGGTGTAGCTCCATGTGCCGCTGACTATCGTTCCGCTGATATTATCGATTTTGACAACGACCTTGCAGTCGTCATATCTGAGCGTAATGCTGCCCTTTGAGGTGTCCACCTTGATGCTCGGTATCTCGTCAAAGACTCTGTCAAGGTTGCCTACCGTGCCGACAGTGCGTCCGACAGGCCCCTGATGCTCATCCTTTGTGTTCTGATCATCCTGCTGTGTTCTGACATTCAGGGTCACTATAGTATAGTTGCCGTAAGCGACGGCATTCGCCGAAATGAGGTCGCTCGACTTAATTTCATCGGGCACTCCGGGCACTTCGTTCACAGGCGTGCTGTTCGCCGCGAGCGCCGCAGAGGCTATGCCCGTAAACAGGGAGAGCATTCCCTTTTGGAAGCTGTTGCGCGGAGTGTAGTCAACGCGCTTTATCGACATAAGCTGCGTGGCGTCTATGCTCTTTGTGTTCGCAGCAGCCGCCTTGTAATATCGGAGCACCTTAGAGGTATTGGTGGAGTTGAGCCCGCTGTGAACATTTATCGTCTCGGGCTTTGTCGTGCCGGAGGGGCCGGTCTGCGCCGAGGGTCTTGAACCGACGGTAGTCGGCTCGCCAGTTGTGTTCTCTCCCTCCGGTTTTGTCGACTCGGTCACGGCGCCCGAGTCTACCGTTACCGACGGCTCCTCGGTTGAGGAGTCGGAGTCGCCGTCCTTTATCTTGCACGCCGAGAAGGAAAAGAGCAATATCGCCGCAAGCACTGCCGCAGCGAATCTCAAAAGCTTTTTATCCATTCTTCTCCCTCCCGTAGTATTTATTCCCAGATTTATATTTTAAGCTATCGGCGCAGTCAGGTCAAGAAAAATCTTATAAAAAAGTGTATATAATAATTAACTTTTAATAAAGCCGACAGCATCTTGCTTTTTCGTCAAAAGACAGCAAAAAAACCGCCCGCCTGAAAAAGACGGACGGCTTCGGTTTTTCGGTTATCAGCCCTTCGCGGTATACGAGAAAGCGACGATACCCTTGAGGTTGTTTACGGAGACGATTGAGACCTTGATGCCGTCTGCATAGACGTTGACATCATAAACCCAGCTGCCCTCGACGATCTTGCCGGTGGTGTTGTCAATTTTGACAACGACCTTGCAGTTGGTGTAGGTCAGAGCTATCTTGCCGTCCTTATAGTCAACGCTGAGACCGAGCTCCTTTATAGCTCTGTCAACATCGCCGAGAGTGCCGACCGCACAGCCGACGGAACCGACATGGTTGCTCTCCTTGGGACCCTGAGTCTGATCCTTGACGTTGAAGGTTATGGTGGTGTAGTTGCCGCCGGTCACTGCGCTCGCGCTCTTCATGTGGCTCGCCTTCATGCCCGAGGGGTTGCCGGGGATATCGGTGCGATCCTTGGAGTTCTTGCTCAGCGCGTTGGCTACGGGCTTCTGAGCTATCTTGAGCAGTGCGCCGAGGCCGCCGTCAGCGGTAATGCTGCCCTTGAGGGACATGCTCTGTCTGCCGCTCTTGAACTGCTTTGTCTTGGCGATTGCCGTCTGATAAGCCTTGATGCAGGCCGCAGCGTCGTTGGTGTTGAGATCCTTTGAGGGAGTCACGGTGTTGCCGCCGGACGGGGTCTTGTTTTCAGAGGGCTTGACAGCGCCTGTCTCATCGGAGGTGCTGCCCTCGTCGGATGCCGCCTCGCTCTCCGCCTCGGAGGAGGTCTCCTCACCGGTCACGTCACCCGCCTGCTCTGAGGTCTGAGCGTCGGCCGCAGCGGTTGTATCGGGGTTCTTGTCGGTCTTCTTGCAGGCCGCAAACGAAAGAACGAGCACAGTCGCAAGGATTATTGCAATAATCTTCTTCATCTTTTCCACTCCTTTGGGGCTTTGTTACATATATTGTATAATTGTTGCACAAATCCGTCAATAGACAAAAAATAAAAAATCGCTTAACAAAAAGGTTTATAAATTGTTGAAATACGTCATCGTAAATCGCGGCGGCAAGAAATATTCATTTCGGCAAAAGAATATCGCAGACAGATATTGTCTCTCACCGCCGACCCGAGAAAGGAAAAGCCCTCCGCACGAAAAAGCGCAGAGGGCTGAATTTCGGAGAGTTATGCGAGTATCTCGCCCATGAGGCCGGGAGTTGCGCCTGCGGCGTTGGACTCGTCGGTATCGATGTGCATTGCCAGAGCGTACTTCGGGCTGACTCTGACTACCACGTCGCCGAATACAAGCGAGCGTCCGTCGGAATCGATCTTCACGCTGACAATCTGCTTGTCACTGAGACCGAACTTCTCGGCGTCCTCGGGAGTTGCATGGATATGTCTCTGCGCCGCGATAACGCCGCACTCAAGCTCTATTTCGCCCTTGGGGCCGACAAGCTTGCAGGCGCCGCTGCCCGCAACGTCGCCGCTCTCTCTTACGGGAGCGGTCACGCCTATCGAACGGGCGTCGGTGAGCGAAATCTCAACCTGATTCTCGGGACGCACGGGGCCGAGGATAGAGACTGCCGGGAAGCTGCCCTTCGGTCCGATAACGGCAACGCGCTCGTTGCTCGCAAACTGGCCGGGCTGAGAGAGCTCCTTCTTGACGGTCAGCTCATAGCCCTCACCGAAGAGGATATCGAGAGCTTCTCTGGTGACATGTACATGGCGGGCGGAAGTTTCAACAAGAACTTTCTTTTCCATTTTAAATATCCCTCTTTTTTAATATGTTCAGAAATACAGTTTGAGGCAGGAGTTTTCCTGCCTCAAAACAGTCATTTTGTTTAATTAGTAAGCGATGTTATAAATGGTCTTTGTTCCGAAAGGAAGCACTACCATTCCGTCGCCAAGGGGAAGGTGAATTGTCCATTTGGCATCATATGTAGCATTGATAACGCGGCTGGTCTTAGCATCAACCTTAACGGTAACTGTGCCGGAGGGATACTCCATCTGAGCGGTGCCGATTTTAAAGGTTTTGGCGACAGATTTAAGCACGCCGCCGCTAAACTGATCGTTGATAACAGACGGGAGAACCACGCTGAAAACCTTCGGTGCATGACCCGAGCCGTGCGAAACGTTGGAGGAAGCCTTGTCGGCAACCGTCTTTATAGTGATGGTGTAAACTCCGCCCGCCTCGGTGCAAGTTGCGCTTGCGACATCATTCGCAGTAAGCTTGCTCGACCAGGACTCGTTCTCAACAGGGAAGTTAGCCTTTATAGCCGCAGAATTGGAGAATGTTTCGGAGCCCTTGCTGTTCTTCTTGAGCTGACCGTCAACAAAGCTGTCTATACCGCCGACAAGCTTATCAACGATGGAGGGTACTCCGGTAATGTTGCCGCTTCTGTAGTTCGTCTCAGAAACTCTTGTAACGCTCTTCGCATTGGGCTTAACGCCGTTAATGGCCTTGTTGAAATACTCAACTATCTCAGCCTTTGTCGCGGGCTTGGAAGCAGTGCTGCTGCCGCCCTGATTGCCGCCCTGATTGTTCTTCTTGGTCTCCTCGGGAGCTACGGTGTTGCCGGAAGCGTCGGTCTCGGCCTCGGTGGACTCGTCGCCGCTCGCGGGCTCCGCGTCGGTGGACTCGTCGTTTGCAACGGTCTCGCCGTTTGCGGAAGTGTTGGGCTCGCCTGTGGTTGTGTCGCCGTTGTCCTTATCTTTCTTGCAGGCTGCAAAAGCAAAAACGAAGCAGAGAGCAAGGACAAGAGCTATGATCTTCTTTGTCATTTCTGTTACCTCCGAATATGAAATCTTCATTCAGTCGCGCTTTTTTTGCGGTTTTCTCTCCCGAGCGAATGAGCACGAAAAATCAATTCACTGCTTGCGCGGTCGTATTCATTATAAAATAAAAGAGTGCAAAAATCAATGGAAAATTAAAGATTTATGAAATTTTTATCGATTACCCTCTTTTGATTTGAGAAATTGTTCTTTGGCTCTTGATTGACGGGCGTTTTTCTGCGATAATATAGTGTATATATTTACTCAAGAAACGGAGTGCGGTTTAATGACTGATAACGAAAAACTCGCCGATCTCCTGTTCGGCCCGGACATATTGACGCCGGAGGAGTGCGAGCTGAGATACCCCCCGCGCGAGCTTCCCGAGGGGGCGCGTGTGACCCGATTCTCTCCGAGCCCGACGGGATATCTCCATATAGGCGGCCTGTTCGGCGCGCTCGTCGATTTTCTGACGGCGAGAGTCAGCGGCGGACTGACTTATCTGAGAATAGAGGACACCGACAAAAAACGCGAGGTCGCCGACGGCGTCTCCGCGATAATCAACGGATTCAAAAATTTCGGTCTCGAATTCGACGAGGGCGTGACCGGCTTTGACACGGAAAAGGGTGACTACGGCCCTTACACGCAGAGCAAGCGCGTTGAGATATATCACGCGATAGCCAAGCGTCTCGTGCAGGAGGGCAAGGCCTACCCCTGCTTCTGCACGGCGGACGAGCTCTCCGTCATACGCGAGGAGCAGGAAAACGGCGGCGCTGCGATAACCGGATATTTCGGCAAGTGGGCAAAGTGCCGCAACTTGAGCTTTGAGGAACAGAAGAGACGCATAGAGGCGGGCGAGCCCTATGTTCTGCGCTTTCGCTCCGAGGGCGACGAAAACAAGAGGATAGTCTTTGACGACTTGATCCGCGGCAAGATAGAGATGCCCGAGAATATAATCGACGAGGTGCTCTTAAAGAGCGACGGCGTGCCGACTTATCATTTCGCGCACGTCTGCGACGACCACTTTATGCGCACGACCCACGTCATTCGCGGCGAGGAGTGGATATCCTCTGTCCCCAAGCACATCGCGCTGTTCAAGGCCTGCGGCTACAGAGTGCCGAAATACGCGCACACTCCGCAGGTGATGAAGATAGACGAGGAGACGGGCGCAAAGCGCAAGCTCTCCAAGAGAAAGGACCCCGAGGCGGCGGTCAGCTACTTTGTCGAGCAGGGCTATCCGAAAGAGAGCGTCATAGAATACATCATGACGCTTCTCAACTCGAACTTCGAGGACTGGCGCAGAGCCAATCCCTCGGAGGATTGTTGGAAATTCCCGTTTAATCTCAAGAAGATGAGCGTCAGCGGCTGCCTGTTCGACATGGCGAAGCTCAACGACGTGAGCAAGAATATTATCTCACACATGACGGCGGACGAGGTGCTTTCAAGCGTACTCGACTGGGCGCAAAAATACGACGGCGAGCTATACACGCTTCTCGACTCCGACCGCGACTTTGCGCGCGGCATATTCTCGATAGACCGCGACTGCCCGAAGCCGCGAAAGGATATCGCAAGCTGGGAGCAGGTCAAGGACTTCGTCTCCTATTTCTACGACGGGCTGTATACCCCCGACTACACCCTGCCCGAGAACATCGGCGCAGGCGACGCGGCGGCAATACTCGAAAAATACACCGGCGAGTTTGACATAAACGACGACAAGGACGCGTGGTTTGCGCGCATAAAGGCCATGTGCGAGCCGCTCGGCTACACGCCCAATGTCAAGGAATACAAGAAAGACCCCTCGGCGTTCAAGGGTCATGTCGGCGACCTGTCGACCGTTATCAGAATCGCCGTGACCTCGCGACGCAACACGCCCGACCTTCATTCGATAATCAGGCTGCTCGGCGAGGACAGGGTCAAAGCGAGACTCGCCTCGGCACTCGCACACTACAAGGAGGAGATATAAATGGCGGACAGCACAAATCTCAATTCGAATTTCATAACCGACTTCATAGATGAGGATCTCTCAAACGGGGTCAACACCCGCGTGCAGACGAGATTTCCTCCGGAGCCCAACGGCTATCTGCATATCGGCCACGCAAAGGCTATTTGCATCGATTTCAGCATTGCCGAGAAGTACGGCGGCATTTGCAACCTCCGCCTCGACGACACCAACCCCTCCAAGGAGGATGTCGAATACGTCGACGCCATTAAAGAGGATATCGAGTGGCTCGGCTACAAGTGGAACGAGGTATATTATGCCTCGAGCTATTTTGACTTCCTCTACGAGTGCGCGATAAAACTCATCAAGGAGGGCAAGGCGTATGTCTGCGACCTGTCGCCCGATGAAATACGCGAATACCGCGGCACCTTGACCGAGCCCGGCAAAAACAGCCCCTACCGCGACCGTTCGGTCGAGGAGAATCTCGACCTGTTCCGCCGCATGACCGAGGGCGAGTTTGCAAACGGCGAAAAGGTGCTTCGCGCCAAGATAGACATGGCGAGCCCGAATATCAATATGCGCGACCCCGTCATCTACAGAATAGCGCACGTCTCCCATCATCAGACGGGAGACAAGTGGTGCGTCTATCCGATGTACGATTTCGCGCATCCCCTCTCCGACGCTGCGGAGAAAGTCACCTACTCCCTGTGCTCGCTCGAGTTCGAGAATCACAGGCCGCTCTATAACTGGTTCGTCGACGCTATCGGCTTTGAAGAGCCGCCGCGCCAGATCGAGTTCGCACGTCTGAACCTCAACTACTGCGTGACGAGCAAGAGAAAGTGCCTCGAAATGGTTCAGAACGGCGTTGTCAACGGCTGGGACGACCCGAGAATGGTCACTCTCTGCGGAATGCGCCGCAGGGGCTATCCCGCCGCCGCGATACGCGACTTCATAGGCCGCGTCGGCGTAGCAAAGGCCTACAGCGTTGTTGACTACGGCCTGCTCGAGGCGTGCGTCAGAGACAATCTCAATCAGAACGCCCCGCGCGCCATGGCTGTTCTCAACCCGTTAAAGCTCGTTATCGACAACTACCCCGAGGGCAAGACCGAGGAGATAGAGGTCGAGATAAATCCCGACAAGCCCGAGCTCGGTCACCGCAAGGTCACGTTCTCCCGCGAGCTCTATGTTGAGCGCGAGGACTTCATGGCGGAGCCCGTCAAGAAATATTTCAGGCTTTTCCCCGGAAACGAAGTGCGCCTCAAGAGCGCATATTATGTGACCTGCAACTCATATGATACGGATGAAAACGGCGAGGTCACCTGCCTGCACTGCACCTACGACCCCGAGAGCCGCGGCGGCGAGACGCCCGACGGCAGAAAGGTTCGCGGCACTCTGCACTGGGTCAGCGCGGCGGACAACGTAAAGGCTCAGGTGCGCCTCTACGACCGCCTGTTCAACACCGAGAATCCCGCAGGCGAGGACGGAAACGGCGATTATCTTCAGAATATCAACCCCGATTCGCTTAAAATTATAGACGGCTGCCTGCTCGAGGGCGGACTTCGCGGCGCAAAGCCGGGCGACACGTTCCAGTTCATGCGCCAGGGCTATTTCTGCGTTGACAAGGACAGCACCCCGGATAATCTCATAATTAACCGCACCGTCGCGCTCAATTCCTCATGGGATAAAAAGAAGAAATAAGCATTTTCAAGAAAGAAGGTCGGTCAGCATGAAGGCTCTCAACAGGATAGTGACTGCGCTGCTCGCGGCGGCAATTTTCCCCGTTGCATATTTCACGGATATAATCACCGTCTATGCGCACGCAAACCTCTATGACTCGAATATCGTAGAGGCGCTGAGCATAAAGCGCATCGTCGAGCTTTTCACGGGAGACGGTCTTTTTGCCGGCGTTTTTAACAAGGATAATATGTCCGAGATTCCCGAGGGACTGCTTAAATTCAAGGGCAACTTCATAGCCTTTGCCGTTTGCTTCGCGCTCGCCCTGCTCATCGCGCTCGCCATTATCATTGTTGCCGCGGCGACCAATTCGAGAAAGACGACCGCCGCACTCGGCGCGGCAGGCATTTTGTGCCTCATCGGCATGAAAATAGCGTTTTCGGATATCGCGGCCGCCGTCGACGCGGGCAAGCTGACGCTGAGCTCTCTTACCGACATGGCGTTTATGAATCTCTTCGGCAAGATAGTTCTCGTAACAATGAGCACCGCACCCGTAGTTATGGCAGTCCTGTTCCTGGCGATACTTATCTGGAATGTCTCGTTTATCCTAATCGACCTCGGCGAAGAAAAGCCAAAGAAAAAAGCAAAAGCTCGGCAGAAATAAAATTAAGGGAGTCAGTTTCGACTCCCTTTTCTTTTCGGCAAAACGACCTCCTGCGCTGTGCCGAGTTTGATAAACGGGTGCAGAGCAGTTGCAAGCGGCACGCACGTCATCCTCCCGCAGTTCATGCAGCGGCTGCAGCAGATGAGCTTAGCCCGCCTCTGCAGGGGAATTGCGGAAAGCTTTGCTTTGCAGGGTGCGTCGAGTCGCCGCACTCTGTAAAGACATTGAGAAACAAAACAGTCGAGACAATGCGGGCGAATCCGTGCAATAACCCCTCAGACTCATCTTCGCCGAGCCGATAAACGGCGCACTTTTATATGCCTTGCAATAACAAAAACCGACCTGTGACCGGGTCGGTTTTGTCTTTCGGACACCGCTGAGCGTGTCCTTTTTCTTTGGCTTTATGGGTTTTACTTTTTGCCCTTTTTCTCTGCTGCGCCGTGGCAGGAGCCGGACATGGCGCAGTGGGCACAATTGCAGCCGCAGGAGGATTTGCCCTTTTTCTTATTTTTTACGAGGCTGAATATTATCAGCGCCACGATAACGGCAAGTACGAGGCTTATTATAACGGTTGCGATATTGTTTGATAACCATGCAAGCATTTCGGAAGACTCCTTTCACAGCATATAGCTTGGTTTATTTTGTGACCTTTACATCGGACGCGAGCTTTGTGGCCTCTTTGTAGGGGCGCACGAGCATGAAGATTATCAGGGCGAGGAACGCGAACGCGAACACAAGGCTCACTATATCGACCGCGCCGTGAATGTTTCCGGTGAAGAGATTGCCGAACTGGTTTATCATCAGGGAGACGACATATGCGAAGCCGCACTGATAGCCTATTGCGAACCAGGTCCACTTAGCGCTGTTCATCTCGCGCTTGATTGCTCCGATAGCCGCGAAGCAGGGGGCGCACAGGAGGTTAAAGACGAGGAACGAATAGGCGGTCAGACCCGTAAACGCCTTGGCAAGGGTTGCATAAACATTGCCCTCTGCACCGTAGAGGATGCCCATAGTGCCGACGATGTTCTCCTTTGCGACAAGGCCGGTTATCGAGGCGACGGCAGCCTGCCAGTTGCCCCAGCCGAGCGGGATGAATATCCAGGCGATAGCCGAGCCGACCTTTGCGAGCAGCGATTCGTCAAGCTGATCCTCCGCGAGCATTCCGAAGTGTCCGTCGACGAAGCCGAAGTAGGAGGTAAACCATACGACTATAGTCGAAAGCAGGATTATCGTTCCGGCCTTCTTTATGAACGACCAGCCGCGCTCCCACATGGAGCGGAGGACGTTTTTAAGCGTCGGCCAGTGGTAGGCGGGCAGCTCCATAACGAACGGAGCGGGATCGCCCGAGAACATCTTTGTCTTTTTGAGCATGATACCCGAGCATATAATCGCCGCCATGCCGATGAAATAGGCGGAGGTCGAGACCAGCGCCGAGCCGCCGAAGAGGGCGCCCGCTATCATGGCGATAAACGGAACCTTTGCGCCGCAGGGGATGAAGGTTGTTGTCATTATTGTCATACGGCGGTCGCGCTCGTTTTCTATGGTACGCGAAGCCATGATTCCGGGAACGCCGCAGCCCGTGCCGATAAGCATGGGGATAAAGGACTTTCCGGAGAGACCGAACTTGCGGAATATACGGTCAAGGACGAACGCTATACGCGCCATATAGCCGCAGGCCTCAAGGAACGCGAGGAGCAGGAACAAAACGAGCATCTGGGGCACGAAGCCGAGCACCGCGCCCACACCCGCTACGATACCGTCGTTGATGAGACCGCTGAGCCAGTCGGCCGCGCCCGCCTTTTCAAGTCCGCTGCCTATAAGCACCGGGATTCCGGGCACCCACACTCCGTAGGCGGCGGGGTCGGGCTCGTCGAAGCCCTTGTTTTCGAGGTACTTGACGGCGTCAACATAGCTCATCGCCACGGTTTTCTCTTTTTCGGCCTTTGAGAGGTTCTCGGGAACTGCCGAATAGTAGGCGGTCAGGGTGTTTACGGCGAGGGTCTCCTCGTCCTCAACATCAATTGTCGCCGTATTTGCCGAGGGCTTAAACGCTTTCATCTCGGAGAGCGCTTTGTCCGCGTCGAAATCCTCCGCGCCGAAGTCAATGCCCGTGAAGGCGCCGACGGCTTGGGTGGCGGCGGTGTAGTTGTCCGCGTCGGTCGAGTAGGACTTCGAGCCGATACCCAGCAGGTGCCAGCCGTCGCCGAACACGCCGTCGTTCATCCAGTCGGTCGCAAACGAGCCGACAGAGACCATGGAGATATAGTAGACGAGGAACATAATGGCCGCGAATATCGGCAGTCCGAGCCAGCGGTTAGTGACCACCTTGTCGATTTTATCGGAGGTCGAAAGCTTGCCGACGTTCTTCTTTTTGTAGCAGGCCTTGATTATCGAGGCGATATAGACATATCTCTCATTGGTGATAATCGACTCCGCGTCGTCGTCCATCTCTTTTTCGACCTCTTTAATGTCGCCCTCGATGTGCTCAAGGGTCGCCTTGTCGAGGTTGAGCTTTGCAAGCACCTTGTCGTCGCGCTCAAAAATCTTTATGGCGTACCATCTCTGCTGCTCCTCGGGGAGTCCGTGGACGGCGGCCTCTTCAATGTGCGCGAGAGCGTGCTCGACGGAGCCCTCAAAGGTGTGCATCGGGAGGGTCTTTGTGTTCTTCGCCGCCTTGATTGCCGCCTCGGCCGCAGTCATGACTCCGTCGCCTTTTAACGCGGATATCTCGACTATTTTGCAGCCGAGCTGACGGGAGAGCTCCTCAACATTTATCTTGTCGCCGTTTTTCCTGACGACGTCCATCATGTTGATCGCTATAACAACGGGGATGCCGAGCTCGGTCAGCTGGGTGGTGAGATAGAGGTTTCTCTCGAGGTTCGTGCCGTCGATTATGTTGAGTATGGCGTCGGGGCGCTCGTCTATGAGATAATTTCGCGCCACGACCTCCTCAAGCGTGTAGGGTGAGAGCGAGTATATGCCGGGGAGATCGGTTATTACAACGCCGTCGTGTTTTTTGAGCTTTCCTTCTTTTTTCTCCACCGTAACGCCCGGCCAGTTTCCGACGAACTGATTCGAGCCGGTGAGAGCGTTGAACAGTGTGGTTTTACCGCTGTTGGGGTTACCCGCAAGAGCAATACGCAAATCCATTTTGACAGCCTCTCTTTCTTTAAAGTAATCTGAGCTCAGGTCTTATTCGACCTCAATCATGTCGGCGTCGGCCTTTCGCAGCGAGAGCTCATAGCCGCGCACCGTAATCTCCACGGGATCGCCGAGAGGCGCGACCTTTCGGATATAGACCTCCACGCCCCTGGTAAGTCCCATGTCCATGATTCGGCGCTTGGTTGCGCCCTCTCCGTGGAGCTTTACGACCTTGACGGTCTCGCCTATTTTAGCTTGCCTCAGTGTTTTCATTACCCGTATCCTCCTTTTTCAATTTAGTCTCGGAGATGCCGCAGCCGACGGGCGCAGCACCGTATGAACCGCGCAAAAGCGCCGTCATATCATGATTTTTTTCGCCATCTCTTCGCTTATCGCGACGCGCGACTCCTTGACGTTGACTATGACGTTTCCGCCCAGAGCGTTGACCACCGTGACCGTGCCGCCGACAACGAAGCCGAGATTTTCGAGATGCTGTTTTATCTCGGGGCTTCCGCCTATCTTTCTGATAATATTTTCTTCGCCTATCTGTGCGAGCATCAAAGGCATCATGCCGAGAACCTCTTTTCACTTTGTTTTCTTAATTAGCTAAGGCTAACCGAACAGCCTTAAAAATAGTTAGCGCTCGCTAACCGTGATATATGTTACGCCCACGCAACACGTCTGTCAAGGGATTTTTTCGTTTTTTTTGCCGCAAAACGCAATTTCAGCGACATACACAAACAATTAGCCTTTGCTAACTGCCTGCTTTGGATATTTCACACATATAGCGAGACCTTGATTTTTTTGGGGGTAAGTGATATCATAAAATTACTATACACTGCACGGGAGGAAAAAATATGCACCTTCAGGAATCGGGCGAAATGTATCTCGAAACTATATATGTGCTTTCAAAAAACGGCGTTGTGCGCTCGCTCGACGTCGCGGAATATATGGGCTTTTCAAAGCCGAGCGTCAGCCGCGCCGTGGGGCTTTTGAAGCAGGGCGGCTATCTTATCATGGACAGGGACGGCTCTCTGACCCTCACCGAGGATGGGCTCGACGTGGCGAAAAAAATATACGAGCGCCACACCCTGCTCTCTGATTTTCTCGTCCGCCTCGGCGTTGACGAAAATACGGCGGCGGAGGATGCGTGCAAGATAGAGCACGACATCAGCGACGAGTCGTTCGCCGCGATAAAGAGGCACGTGAAAACCGGCACAGGGCTGAAATAATCGAAAAAGATACGGGGATTTTTTGAAAGGAGAATCGCCGTGGCTGTACAGGTATATAACTTCCGAGTGACATATGAGGAATGCGGCAACCGAATATGGCGGGACATCGCGGCGTCGTCGAATTACACGCTTGCCGACTTGGGCTGCGCCATCCTCGCAGCCTTCGGCACTCTCGCGTATCATCTTTTTGAAATGAGCTTTAAGGGCGTGACGTATTTTCTCTCGGAGGAGGAAATTCCCGACACATATGCCGACGGCAACAAAACGTTCGCCCTTCTCTTTGACTGCAAGCTAAGCACTTTGGGAATGGAAATCGGCGAGAGCATAAAGATGATATACGACTTCGGCTGTGAGCAGCGTTTTGACATAAAGCTCACGGGAATTGAGCCGATGCCGAAGGGACACGGCAGAGCATATCCGAAAATTCTTGCGGGAGAGGGTAGGAGTATAGTTGACGATATGCCCGCCTATGAGCTGCTCGAAATAATAAAGAAAATCGATGCGGGAGAGAGCTCCGGAATTTATTATTCAAGACACGGCATCTCATCGCAGTACAAAGTCCCCGAATGGGATTACAGAGGCTACGATCTCTCCCTTGACAACCTCCTTTTCAAGGGAGAGACAAACCTCATCCGCGAGGGATACGAGGAGTGCCGAGACGGATATTAACGGAAATTGCCGCACAGCGCGGGTACAGTTATCAAAAAGCGCATCCTCTGAAATTCGGCCATTAAAATAAAATCAGAGCAACAAAATAACCCCGGAAAACTCCGGGGTTTTCTCATTATATCTCACTGTGCCAGTCCGAGCTTCTTTGCCATTTCGGCGGTCTTGAGCTCGAGCAGCTTGGACACTCCGTCCTCCTGCATTGTGACTCCGTAGAGGACATCCGCCTCCTCCATGGTGCCGCGTCTGTGCGTGATGAGGATGAACTGCGTGTTCTTCGTCATGCGGCGGGCATACTGCGCGTAGCGCGTGACGTTGACATCGTCGAGCGCAGCCTCGACCTCGTCGAAGAAGCAGAACGGCGCGGGCGTGACCTTGAGAATGGAGAACAGCAGCGCGATAGCCGCAAGTCCTTTTTCGCCGCCCGAAAGCAGGTCTATATTCTGAACATTCTTGCCCGGGGGCTGAACCTTTATCTCAATGGCGCATTCGAGCACGTCGAGCGGATTCTCGAGGATGAGCTCCGCCTTTCCGCCGCTGAACAGCTCCGAGAAGGTCTGACCGAATATACTGTTTATGCGGTCAAACTGCTCTCTGAAGCGCTCCGACATCTTGCCCGTGAGGTCGCCTATCAAGGCGAGCAGCTCCGCGCGCGAGCTCTCCACATCGTCTATCTGCGTCTTCATGAACTCGTAGCGCTCGGATACCTCTTTATATTCCTCGATAGCGCCGACATTGACGTTGCCGAGGGCTCTTATCTTGTTCTTTATATCATTCAGGTCGCGCTGAGCCTTCTGCGCGTCCTCTATAACTATGCCGAGCTCCTCTGCCTCGCGGCGCGTGAGCTGATATTCGTCATAGAGCTTGTTCTGCGCGTTTTCAAGCTCGCGCTGCATTGAATCGCGGCGCTCCTCGAGCCTTGCCCGCTCGCCGGACAGTCTCTCTCGCCTGTCGCTGACCGAACGCTCCTGCGAGCGCAGTTTGGTGCTCTCGCCCTCGACGCCGCTGCGCTTTCGGACGAGCTCGGATATCTCGTCTTTCTTCTGCTGCGCTTCCTCGCGCAGACCCGCAGCCTCGACCTTGAGCTGTTCGATAAGCTCGTTAGTCGCGGTCATCTGCTCCGTTATCGAATCTATCTCCGCCTTGAGCTCGTCGGCGTGACCCTCATGGGAGCTTCTGCGACGCTTGAGCGTTCCGATAGCCTCCTCCTTAGCCTGAACATCCTTTTTGAAGGCCAGGATGCTGAGGTTTATGCTGCTCTCCATATCGGCGTTCTGCTCGCGGGTGCTGAGCAGCTCGTCGCGGCGCAAATCTATCTCTGTTATCTTTTCGGTTACGCAGTCGAGCTCCGCGGTCAGCCCGTCTATCTTCTCCTGCGCCTGCGCCCGGATTTCCTCAAGCTTTGCTGTGCGCTCTGCGGCGTTTTTCTTCTCCGCTTCGAGGTCGTTGAGCGCCGATTCGGAGGTCTCTATCTTGTCGTCTATCATGCGCAGCTCGCCCTCGCGGCGAATTTTTTCCTCCTGCGCTTTTTGAAGCTCGGCTGTCACGCCGTCATATTCGGCCTGCGCCGCCGAGACCTCTCCGGAAAGCTCCTTGTATTTTTCCTGCCTCTCGACAAGCTCCTTTTCGAGCTTCGCAACTGTCTTTTTGAGCTGCTCTATGTCGTTGCCGCGGCTGAGTATTCCCGCATTCTGACCGCGCGAGCCGCCCGTCATCGAGCCGCCCGCATTCATGACCTGACCGTCGAGCGTGACGACCTTGAAGCGGTGACCGAAGCGCTTGGATATGGCTATCGCGCTGTCGATATTGTCGGCAACGGCGGTGTGCCCGAGCAGGCTTTTGATTATCGGCAGATACTCGTCGTCGCAGCGAAGGAGTCTGTCCGCCATATCTATAAAGCCCGTGCAGGAGTCGAGTCCGTCCTCTCTGAACGGGCGCGGCTTTATCGTCGTCATCGGCAGGAAGGTCGCGCGTCCCGCACGGCTCTCTTTAAGGTAGGCTATGGCACGCTTCGCGGCCGCCTCGTCGTCGGTAACTATGTTCTGCACGGCGGCTCCGAGAGCCGTCTCGACCGCCGCGGCGTATTTCGCATCGACGGTTATCAGCTGGGACACGGGGCCGTGAATACCGCGCAGTGTTGCACGCTTTGCCTCGCGCATGACCGCCTTGACGGAGCCCGAATAGCCTTCCATGTTCTTCTCAAGATCCTCGAGCATTCTTATCCGCGCCTGCTTCTGATGGATATCGAGCGTGGCGGCGTCGAGCTCGCGGCGCAGCTTCTCCGCCTTTTCGGCGCGGGAGCGCACTATCATGGAGTAGCCGTCTATCGAATTTGAAAGCGATTCTATGTTTTCAAGGCACGCATCGAGATTTTTTCGGCTGACCTCAGCCTGCTCGCGAAGGGCGTCAAGCAGACCGCCGCGCGAGGCTATGACCTCGTCAACGGTGCTCATGCGCGCCGCTATTTCCTCCGCGGAAGAACGCGCCGTGCTCTGCTCGATTCTCGCCGCGGAGAGGGCTTCGTTTACGGTTTTCGCCTGCGCCTCAGCGCTGTCGCGCTCTGCGGTTATCGCACTCTCCTGCTCCTTGAGCTTACCGGTGCTGTCAAGCAGCTCGAGCAGCTGCAAGCGGCAGTTTTCAATCTGCCCGTTTATCTCGGCTATCTCTTTTTCTGCGGCCGTTATCTGGTCGTCAAGGTGCTGCTCTGTGGCGGTCGCCGCCTCCATGTCGCGCTGTATTCTCTCTATCGTTTCGCGGTTATGGGAAAGGTTATTGCGCTCAACGGCTATTCTGCCGTCAACCGCAGTCGCCTGCTCCTCGTCGGAGGCTGCCTTCGTGCGCAGCTCCTCTATCTGCACGGTTATTCCGCTGCCCGTGCTCATCAGCTCCTCTATCTGAGCCGATATTCTCTCAAGCTCGCGCTCCGCCTGCTCATAGTCGGCGGCGGCGAGAGAGATTTTATCCTCCTGCGCCCTCAAGCCCTCGCGGGAGCGCTCTATCGTCTTGAGCCAAAGACCTATCTCCAGCTCCTTCTTTTCCCCTGCGAGAACCAAGAACTTCTGCGCCTTTTCGCTCTGCGTTTTGAGCGGTCCGACGCGGCCTTCAAGCTCGGTCAGTATATCGCGCAGGCGCACGAGGTTTTCCTCCGCCTGCTCGAGTCTGCGCGTTGCGTCTGCCCGGCGGTATCTGAAATGGGAGATTCCCGCCGCCTCCTCAAGCATATCCCGCCTCTGCGGGGAGCGTGACGAGATAAGGTCGGCGACTCTGCCCTGGCTGACCATTGAGTAGCCGTCGCGCCCGAGTCCCGTGTCCATAAACAGCTCATGGATATCGCGCAGACGCACCGTCTCGCCGTTCAGCTGATATTCGCTCTCACCCGAGCGGTAATAGCGGCGGGTGACGGAGACCTCGTCCTTGTCGCAGTTATTCAGGGTGCGGTCGGCGTTATCGAGGCGCAGAGTGACCTCGGCAAAGCCCATCGCCTTTCTGAGCGATGTGCCGCCGAATATGACGTCCTCCATTTTCGAGCCGCGCAGGCTCTTTGATGACTGCTCGCCGAGAACCCAGCGAACGGCGTCGGAGATATTGCTCTTACCGGAGCCGTTGGGCCCTATGACGGCGGTTATGCCTTTGCCGAATTCAAGAGTCGTCTTGTCGGGAAAGGATTTGAAGCCCTGCAGTTCGAGTGCTTTGAGTAACATTTATTTGCCTGCCTTTATAATAAGTTGACTTTTTCCAAATCTATGTCGCGCGCAGTGAGCCTTGCGCTCTCTTTTATCCTGCATTCGTAGCCGAGTTCTTTTAGCTTTTCGAGGTTGCACCGCCTCTGTCCGGCGGCCTTTGACACCTCGCGCGGGGCGACATATATTATGTACCTGCCCCTCTCCCTGCCGGCGAGCGCCTTTGAGATGATATCAAAATATATATGCCCCTCGCACATCTCGCGCAGAGCCGGATGATATGCGCCCGCGACGAAAGAGCCCTCTACGTCGCCGCCGGAGTGAAGTCCGAGCCTTATCACTCTTATCCCAGCGCTCTCGAACATCGGCAGGAGCTGGGCGCAGAGCACCGCCGCCTCCTCGGGAGTCTGCGGGCGGTATTCGCCGCGCCTGAAAAGCTCGGCCAATTCCGTATGCTCTATAACTACCGTCGGGTATATCCTGACCGTATCGGGCGCGAGGGAGATTATATCCCGCGCCGTGTTCATGCAGTCCTCGTCCGTCGAGCCGTAGAGCCCCGTCATCATCTGGAGCCCAGTTTCAAAGCCGCGTTCCTTTAAAAGCCGCGCCGAGCGGAAAATATCCTCGCGCGTATGCCCTCTGCGGTTCATCGCGAGCACCCTGTCGTCGGTGCTCTGTGCGCCGAGCTCGACCGCCGTGACGCGGTATTTCTCGAGGATATCGCAGATCTCCCCGTCAACGGCATCCGGGCGGGTGGATATTCTTATTCCCTTGAAGCCGTTTTCGCCTATGAACTCCTGCGCCGCCGAGAGCAATTCGGTCATATAATCCCGGTCGATAGCCGTAAAGCTGCCGCCGAAAAACGCTATCTCTCCGTCCTTTATCCCCTCGGGTGACGAGCGCATGGCGACGAGCGCCGCATCGCGCACATCCTGCGCCGTCGGCTGACTCGCAGCGCCCGAAATGCTCCTCTGATTGCAGAAGCTGCACTGATGAGGGCAGCCCGCATGGGGCACAAAGACGGAGACGTTTATATGCTTCATGACTTGAGTCCCATGAGCTGGAGAGCCTCTTTTGCGGCCGCCTGCTCGGCTATCTTCTTGCTGCGTCCCGAGCCTCGGCCGATGACGTTGCTGTTGAGGTGAACCTCGACGCTGAAGGTCTTATTGTGATCGGGGCCGCTCTCGCCTACGAGGACATACTCCACCGCCTCCTCGGGGTTGCGCTGGACTATCTCCTGCAAGGTGGTCTTATAGTCGGTGACCGCCGGCTTCTCCTCGTCCGCCTTGTCTATAAAGCGGAACACGAATTTCTTCGCAGGCTCTATGCCGCCGTCGAGATATATGGCTGCAAGCACCGCCTCGAATGCATCGGCGAGTATGGACGGGCGATCCTTGCCGCCGGTGAGCACCTCGCCCTTGCCGAAGAGCAGAAACTCACCGATACCGAGAGTGCGCGCAAATTCGCTCAGCGACTTCTCGCAAACGAAATAAGCGCGTCTCTTGGTCAGCTCGCCCTCGGGCAGGTGCTTAAAGTGGTGGAAGAAATGCTCGGCTGAAATAAAGCCGAGCACCGAGTCGCCCAGAAATTCAAGGCGCTCGTTGCAGCGCGTGCCGTCCTGCCGCTCGTTGGCGTATGACGAGTGGGTCAGCGCCTCTATGAGCAGCTTTTTGTTCTTAAAAGTATAGCCTATTCTCTTTTCAAGTTCTCTGTTGTCCATTTTATTACTCCGCGTCGGCCGCGTCCCTGACGCTCTGTGCGATGGTGCCGACTATATTTTTTTCTGCGCAGGTCTTGGCCTGCTTTATGGCGTTGCGGATAGCCTTTGCGTCGGACGAGCCGTGCGCCTTTATGACAACGCCGTTGACTCCGAGCAGCGGCGCGCCGCCGAACTCGGAATAATCCATTCTCACCTTGAGCGCGAGCAGTCCGCCCTTGACCATCATGGCGGCGAGCATGGTTATCGAGCTCTTTTTGAATATGCTCTTGATATTTGCCATCATCGCGCCCGCGACACCCTCATAGAGCTTGAGGATAATGTTGCCCGTAAAGCCGTCCGCAACGAGCACGTCGCAGCAGCCGTAGGGCACGTCGCGAGTCTCGACGTTGCCGATGAAGTTGATTTCTTTCGTATCCTTGAGAAGATCGAACGCCTCATGGCGCAGGCGGTCGCCCTTGCTGTCCTCGGTGCCGATATTGGCGAGCGCCACGCGCGGCGACTGAACCTTGACGAATTTCTCCGAGTATATTGCGCCCATCTGAGCGAACTGCTTTAAGTGCTCCGCGGTGCAGTCCGCGTTCGCGCCGCAGTCGAGCAGGAGGAACGGCTTATCGTTCGAGGGCAGGACACTGCCTATCGCGGGACGCTTAACGCCCCTTATGCGCTTGACGATAAAAGTTGCGCCCATGACCAAAGCGCCTGTCGAGCCCGCGCTGACGAACGCGTCGCCCTTGCCGTCCGCAAGAGCCTGAAGTCCGACTGCCATGGAGCTTTCTTTCTTGCTCTTGAGTATCTCGCCCGGCTGGTCGGTCATGGCGATAACGTCGGGCGCGTCGATGATATCAATGTCGTTGAGCGAAATCTTATTCTGCGCGGCGCAGGAAAAAATCTTCTCCTTGTCGCCGACGAGCGCTATGTCAACGCCGAAATCGTTCTTTGCGCTGCGACTGCCCTTGATTATCTCGAGGGGTGCATTGTCGCCGCCGAAAGCATCAACTATTATCTTCATTCTTCATTCTCTCCTTCGATATATTTTCTCGCGGATTCCAATCCTCTCTGCGAGATTTTTTCATATCGCTCCTGCTTCGAGCGGATTCGCTCGCCGAGGGGCGGAAGTATTCCGAAGTTTGCGCCCATGGGCTGAAAATCAGTCACGCTCCCGTCGCTTATATAGCGTGCGAGCGCACCCATGACGGTGTCCGCGGGCATGACGAACGGGGCTTTCCCCTGCATCTGCCGCGCGGCGTTTATGCCGGCGAGGATTCCCGAGGCGGCGGACTCCATATAGCCCTCCACGCCGGTTATCTGACCCGCGAAAAATATACGTCTGTCGCTCCTGAGCGAGAAATCCGCGTTGAGGAGCTTTGGCGAATTTATGAAGGTATTGCGGTGCATGACGCCGAAGCGCACGAACTCCGCATTTTTGAGCGCGGGTATCATGGAGAAAACCCGCTTCTGCTCGCCGAATTTCAGATTCGTCTGGAAGCCGACGAGATTATATAAAGTGCCCGCCGAATTCTCTTTTCTGAGCTGGAGCACCGCCCACGGTCTGTGTCCCGTGCGCGGGTCGCGCAGGCCGACGGGCTTCATCGGGCCGAAGCGTATGGTATCCTGACCGCGCAGCGCCATGACCTCTATGGGCATACAGCCCTCGTAGACGCCCTTGCGCTTGTCAAACGAGTGAGTCTCCGCGCTCTGTGCGCCGACAAGAGCCTCATAAAAGGCCTCGTACTCCTCTTTGCTGAGCGGACAGTTTATATAGTCGTCCTCGCCGCCGCGGTCATAGCGCGACTGCTTAAACGCGCAGGACATATCGAGGCTCTCCGCCGAGACTATCGGCGCCGCCGCATCGTAGAAGCTCAGATGCCCGGGACATATCTTCTCTATCTCCCCGGACAGCGCGTCTGACGCGAGCGGCCCTGCGGCGATTATAACAATGCCGTTGGCGGGTATCTCCGTCACCTCGCCGCGGACGACCTCTATAAGAGGGTCATCCTCGACCGTCTTTGTCACAAGGGCGGAAAACCCGTCCCTGTCAACGGCGAGCGCTCCGCCCGCGGGGACGGCTGTCGCCTTGGCGCAGCTCACGCAGAGAGAGCCTAACAGCTCCATCTCCGCCTTGAGCTCCCCTGCGGCGCTCGCGGTGCGCAGAGCCTTGAAGGAGTTCGAGCAGACGAGCTCGGCAAAATTCGGGCTCGAATGGGCGGGCGAGAATTTCTGCGGCTTCATCTCGCACAGGGTAACTCTTATCCCCGCGCGGGAGAGCTGCCTTGCGGCCTCAACGCCCGCAAAGCCCGCTCCTATAACGGTAGCTTTATTCATCGGTTTTTTTACCTTTTCTTGCGCTCTTCTTGGTGTAGCCGCAGCCCTCGTTGAGGCACTCGACAATGCCGCCCTTCTTTTTGAACAGCGATTTGCCGCACTGCGGGCAGACCTCGTCCGTGGGCTTATCCCAGGTCATGAAGTCGCAACCCGGCCAATTCGAGCAGCCGTAGAAGGTGTATCCCTTTTTAGTCTTTCTCTCTATGACCTTTGCGCCGCACTTGGGGCACTTGGCGTTGGTCTCGAGCACGAGCGGCTTCGCGTTCTTGCACTCGGGATAGCCGGGGCAGGCAAGGAATCTGCCATAGCGCCCGGTCTTTATGACCATCATTCTGCCGCACTTCTCGCAGGGGATGTCGGTCACATCCTCCTCGAGCTGGATCTTGACATCCTTCATCTCGGTCTTGGCCTTGTCGAGCGACTTTTCGAACTCGCCGTAGAAATCGTCGAGGACGGAGACATAATCGACATCGCCGGAATCGACGCGGTCAAGCATATCCTCCATCTGCGCGGTGAACTTGACGTTGACTATGCGCGGGAATTTCTCCTTGAGCAGCTTCGTAGTCGCCTCGCCGAGCTCGGTGGGCACGAACTGCTTGGACTCGCGCTTGACATAGTTTCTCTTTACTATGGTTGTGATTATGGTTGAATAGGTGCTCGGTCTGCCGATACCCTTTTCCTCAAACTCCTTGACGAGCGACGCTTCGGTGAAGCGCGGAGGGGGTGAGGTGAAATGCTGCGAGGGGAGCAGCTCCTTGAGCTTCGCCGTGTCGCCGACCTTTATCTCGGGCAGGAGCGAGCTCTTGGCCTCATCGTCGTTTATCTCATACAGCTTTGTAAAACCGTCAAAGCGCACGGAATAACCGGCGGCGGTGAACAGGCAGTATTTGCCCTCGGCGGCGTCCTTCTCGTTGGCGCCCGCTATTTCGAGCTTCGCCGTATCCTGCACGCAGCTCGCCATAAGGCTCGCCATGAAGCGCTTCCAGATGAGATTGTAGAGCTTATACTGATCCGAGGTCAGGGAGTCCTTGACGCGCTCGGGGGTTATCGACGGATTTGCGGGGCGGATAGCCTCGTGACCGTCCTGCGCGTTGGCTCCGGTTTTATAATAGCGGGGCTTGTCGGGCAGATACTCCTTGCCGAAAAGCTCCTCGATAGCGGCGGCCGCCTGGGCGCGCGCCTCCTCGGAGATTCTCAGAGAGTCGGTTCTCATGTAGGTTATAAGACCGGTGGTGCCTATACCCTGAACGTCAACGCCCTCATAGAGCTCCTGCGCGGTGCGCATCGTCTTCTGCGTCTGGAAGCCCAGCTTCCTCGACGCCTCCTGCTGGAGGGTCGATGTGGTAAAGGGCGGCGCGGGATTCTTCTTCCTCGTGCCCTTTTTGAGGGTCTTTACCGTATATGAAGCTCCGTCGAGACGGCCGAGTGTAGCGTCCGACTGCTCCTTGTTCTCTATCTTTATCTTACCGCTCTCGTCGCCGTAAAACGATGCGGAAAACACCTTGCGCGACGGGGCGGTGAACTTCGCGTCTATAGTCCAATATTCCTCGGGCTTGAACGCGCGGATCTCCTCCTCGCGGTCGACTATCATGCGCACCGCGACGCTCTGAACGCGCCCTGCGGAAAGACCGCGGCGTATCTTCTGCGAGACAAACGGACTCAAACGGTAGCCGACAAGTCTGTCAAGTATTCTTCTCGCCTGCTGCGCGTTGACAAGGTTCATGTCTACGGCGCGGGGATTATCCATGCCGTTTTTGATTCCCGTCTTGGTTATCTCGTTGAAGGTGACTCGGTTTTTGTCATTGAGATCAAGGTCGAGCAGCGTTGACAGGTGCCAGGATATAGCCTCTCCCTCGCGGTCGGGGTCGGTTGCGAGAATGACTTTATCGCTGCTTGCAACGTCTTTTTTCAGCTCGCTGACGAGCTTCTCTTTTCCTTTTATAACGGCGTATTTCGGCGTAAAGCCGTTTTTGACATCGACGCTGAGCTTCGCCGCGGGCAGGTCGCGGACATGGCCCATGGAGGCTACTACCTCATAGCCGGGTCCGAGATATTTTTTGATTGTTTTCGCCTTTGCGGGCGACTCGACTATAACTAAAGTGGACATTTCGTTTGCTCCCCTGTTCAAATTTTTTTGTATCGTTTCCCTGCGCACAGACACACGAGATCTTCGAGCTCCAGCTCGGTCATCGCGCTGACGACCTCCCACGGCGTAAATCCGGTCTTAGCCGCTATCTCGTCTGCAAACAGAGGTTCTTCTCCCATTGCTTCGTATATTTTCTTCGCCTTGTCCGACAACCCGACGGGTATGGACACGAGCTTTTTGACCCTGAATTCCTCGGGCTTCGGCTCGGGCTCGAACTTTTTGACCGATTCGTGCGGCCGCTCGACGGTTTTGGGCGGCTCCTTCGCCTGCTCCGGCGTCAGCTCGCGCTTGCCGCTCAGATATTCGAGCGCCTTTTCCATATTCTCCGGCTTTATCCTGTCGGGATATCTCATGGCGTATTCGGTTATCAGATCGTAAATCGACAGAAGCGGTCTTGCGCCGTCTCTTATGAGCCTGTTCGCGCCGGCATAGGACGAGTTGAACACATCGCCCGGCGGAGCAAACACCTCGCGCCCCTGCTCGATAGCGCAGTTCGCCGTTATGAGCGAGCCGCTCTTGACTCCCGCCTCTATGACTATTGTGGCGTCGCAGAGTCCCGAGATTATCCTGTTTCTTATGGGAAATGTCCGCGCCGAGGCGGGAAATCCGGGCGGAAACTCCGTTATCAGAGCGCCGCTTTGAGCGACACATTCGCGCAGATACTCATTCTCCATGAGATATTTGTGTCCGAAGCCGCAGCCGAGCACCGCCGCCGTGACTCCGCCGGAGTCGAGCGCGCCGTTGTGCGCGCAGCTGTCAATGCCCGTCGCCGCGCCCGAGACCACGCAGATTCCCGCATACGCCAGCGCCGCGGCATAGCGGTGCGCGAGATAGCTGCCCTGAAACGACGCCTTCCGCGTGCCGACAACAGCTATGCATACGCGCTGCGTCACCCGTTTTATGTCGCCCTTGACGAAGAGCGAGAGCGGCATATTGCGCAGATTTCTGAGCTTTTGCGGATAGTCCTCATCGTCGGGCGTGAGTATGCTCCAGCCGTTCTCGCGGCAAACATCAACAATGCCCTGCGCCTTTTCGGGAGAGCATTGCCTGAGTCTTTCTATCTGCTTATTGGTGAGTACACCGCTCAATCGCCATTCTATCTCGCCCTTTGAATACATCTCCTCGGGGGATGGAAACACAGCGGTAATCTCATCTGTTACGGCTCCTGCGCCGAGAGCTTCCCGGAGCCAGAGCCAGTAGGCCTTCTTGTCCATTGAAGCCTCCGTTTGTTATTTTGTCAGCTCCCACATGAGCACTGCGGCGGCGGCCGCCGCGTTGAGCGACTCGGCACGCCCGCGCATGGGAATGGTCACGGGCAGAGCGCAGGCACTCGCAACCTCGGGCGAAATTCCGCTGCCCTCGTTGCCCACAACGCAGATAACGGAGCCCGAAAAGCTCATGTCCGTTATGCTTTTCGCCCCGTCGGAGGGCGTGGAAGCTAAGGTAAGCATACCCTTTTTGGCGGCAAAAATCAAGAGAGAGGGCAAATTTCCCGTTGTCAAAACAGAAATTCGCATTGAAGAACCCATAGCGGCACGCAGCGCTTTCGGGTTATATATATCGCAGCCGCCGCCGACTATGACGCCGCTCATGCCGAACGCCTCCGCCGTTCTCAGCACTGCGCCGAGGTTCGACGGGTCCTGCATATTGTCGAGGGCTATATATGTTCCCTTGGGGTCGATAGTCTCGATTTCAGCCTCTTTTCGCTTGACGCAGATGCAGAAAACGCCCTGCGCCTCGCGGGTATCGGAGAGCGTTCCGGCGAGCTCGTGCGGTATCTCGAACGACTGCTCGGCGCGGTCCGCCACGGCCGAGATATAGTCGGGGTACTTTTCAAGCGCCTCTTTGGTGAAGAACGCGGTCTTTATCTCTATCCCGGTCTTTGCGACATCCGAGCACAGGCGTGCGCCCTCAAGCGCAAACAGCCCCGTCTCCCTGCGGAACGAGGCACTCTGCGACAGATGCCGAAAAAGCTTCACCTTTTCGTTGGAACGCGACGAGATCTTTTCAAATTCCATCTTCTTTCCTCCGATATAAAATAAGGGACTGCTGAGCAGCCCCTTAACTTTCAGATTGAGTATCTAACCGAAAATCTCCGATCACTTACTTGAGGGCAGCCTTGGCCTGCTCGGTCAGAGCGGTGAAAGCGGCGGGATCGCTTATGGCGATCTCGGAGAGCATCTTGCGGTTGAGATCGATGCCGGCCTTCTTCAGACCGTTGATGAACGTGGAATAGTTCATGCCGTTGAGCTTCGCTGCTGCCGAGATTCTTGCGATCCACAGGCGGCGGAAGTCACGCTTCTTCTGCTTGCGGCCGATGTAAGCATACTGGCCGCTCTTCATGACAGCCTGCTTGGCGGTCTTGAAAAGACTGTGCTTTGAGCCATAGTAGCCCTTGGCAAGCTTCAGAACTTTATTTCTTCTCTTGCGAGTCATTGTTGCACCTTTGATACGTGCCATGGTTTTCTACCTCCGAATAATTAATGAGTGGTTGGCTGTCTCTTATTTGTAAGGGATAAGCTTCTTTATCTGCTTGACATTGGTGGTGTCGGCAACAGAAGTCTTGCGAAGATTTCTCTTACGCTTTGTGTTCTTCTTGGTAAGGATGTGAGACTTGTTTGCGTGTGCACGTATCGGCTTACCGTTTTTTGACAGCTTGAAGCGCTTTTTAGCACCGCTGTGAGTTTTAATCTTGGGCATGAGTTCTTTTCCTCCTTCAACTTTTTGACCGGTGTTTTACCGGGATAATCACTTCGCGCTCTTGGGCGCAAGGAACATGAGCATCTGGCGTCCCTCAAGCTTTGCCGGCTTCTCGACCGAGGCTATGTCCCCGCACTTCTCCGCGAACTGAGCCATTATGGTCAGACCGAGATCCGTGTGGGTCATCTCGCGTCCGCGGAAGCGGATAGAGACCTTGATCTTGTTGCCTGCCGTCAGGAACCTTCTGGCGTGACCGACCTTCGTATCAAAATCATGTACGTCAATGTTGGGTGAAAGGCGGATCTCCTTTATCTCGATCACACGCTGATTCTTCTTCGCTTCCTTTTCCCTCTTGGACTGCTCAAAACGGTATTTGCCGTAGTCCATGATCTTACAGACGGGCGGCTTTGCCTGCGGAGCTATCTTGACAAGGTCGAGATTTCTCTCTGCGGCAAGCTTCTGAGCCTGAGCGGCGGAAACGATACCGAGCTGTTCACCGTCATTGCCTATAAGCCTAACCTCTTTGTCCGTGATCTCTTCATTGATCTGCATTTCTTTGATACCTATAACCAAGCACCTCCATATGCTCTGACCGGGGTTACCGGAAAAATCAAAGCGAGGGCACAGAGATGCCCTCGCTCAATAAACAACAGAAAAATCCGTTCTTATTGACCCGCGCGGACAAAACCCCGGAGGTGAGAGCTGCGGCACAATGCGTCACTCTGCTTTGTTGTACTCGTTATTTTAACAGCCCCCGCGGCATTTGTCAAGCGGTTTTTCGGATTATTTTATAAAAAGCACCGACGACGCTATTATGAACTGCGCAGCATAGTAGGAAACATGGTTTATGATTATATTCGCCTTCGTGTTTCCGCCCTCTTTGAAATACATGGTCGAGAGCACGGCGTCGGAGAACGCGAACAGAAGCCCGCCCGCCGACATGAGTATCCACTGCTTTGCAAAGGAGTTGAGTATCATGGCGGAAAAGCTCACGGCAAAGGTCATGAACAGCAAGAAGGTATACACTCCGACTATTGCTCTGAACTTCCCGAATTTCAGCTTCATCAGCTTTTCGCTGATTATGATATTGCCGATTGAGACTATGACCGACGCTGTTACCGGCAGCAGAACAGAGAGCGCCGTCCACTTGCCGCAGGAAGCGAAAACCGCGCCGATATAGAACAAATGGCCTATCATGAACGCGATAAAGCCCGCGTTCAGAAACTTATCCGCATCAGCTTTGTATATCCACTTGAGGTCAAGCCAGATATCGCCCGAGAGACCGAGCGCAAGGCCGAACACGATAAGCACCGCATAGACCCCGTGACCCGGATTTGCCGCCGCCGCGCAGAGCGCCGTGAGCAGAAAGAAGAAGCTCGCCGTTGCCTTTGAAAAAAGCCCCTTGAAGCCGCCGCACTTCACTCGCAGGACAAGGAAAACGGCTACCGCCGCCATTCCCGACGCAAGTGCGGCACAGAAATACGCTGTTGACAAAATAATAGCCTCCTGATTCGTACCCGCCGCAGAGGCGGGAAAATTCACACGGAGACGAGTATACAACATCCGACACGGTTCGACAATAGGTTGAAATGTAACATTATTGCAACAGTTTTGCTTATTTTGTCTCTGTAAAATATTGTGCTTGTTTTGAGTCGGAAATGAGAAAATCCGCCGCATCCGATTAAAGACGCGGCGAAAAAAATCTGCTTTTATTTCTTGCTGACGCCGAGAGTCATCTTCTCGCCGTTGATGTTCCACTCCTTGGCGCTGTCGCCTCCGAGGGCATAGACTATATCGTCCGCAAGGACATCGTGCTTTATGGACTCGGCATTCTTCTCGATTATACCGTTGAGCTTTGCGTTGTCTCCGGTATAGAGAACTATCTTGTCCATAACGTCGAAGTCGGCCTCCTTGCGCATGGTCTGAATCTTCGAGATTATCTCTCTGACAAAGCCCTCCTCGATAAGCTCGGGGGTGAGGTTCGTGTCTATGGCGACGGTGATTCCGTAGTCGGAGACAGCAAAGCTGCCCTCCTTCTGGACGGAGTCTATGAGCAGGTCGTCAACGCCGAGCTCTATTTCATTTCCGTCGATATCGAACTTCAGAGCGCCGTTCTCGTCGAGCTCCTTCTTGGCGGCCGAGCCGTCGAGAGAGGAGAGGTGCTCCTTAATCTTCCCGAGGAATCTGCCGTATTTCGGGCCGACGGTCTTGAGCTGCGGCTTGAAGCTGTAGCTGACGAAATCTGCCTCGCCGTCAACGAATTCGAGTTCCTTGACATTGAGCTCGTCTTTGATTATCTCCGCATATTCGCCGCCGAGCACCTCGTCCGCGCGGACAAACATCTTGCCCAGAGGCTGACGGTTCTTGATATTCGCGCCGTTTCTTGCGGCACGGCCGAGCACGACTATATTAAGCGCCTCGTTCATTCTCTCCTCAAGCGCCTTGTCGATATATGCGGCGTCCGCAACGGGGTAGTCGCACAGGTGGACGCTCTCGGGAGCGGACTTGTCAACGCTGCAAACGAGGTTGCGGTAGATATCCTCCGTCATGAACGGAATCATCGGAGCGGCAAGCTTCGAGACAGTGACAAGTGCTGTGTAAAGGGTCATATATGCGTCAGTCTTATCGCTGCTCATTCCCTGCGCCCAGAAGCGCTCGCGGCAGCGGCGGACATACCAGTTGCTCATCTCGTCGACGAAGTTCTGCAGCGCACGCGCCGCCTCGGGGATGCAGTAATCCGCAAGGTAGTTGTCAACGGTCGTGATAAGCGTATTGAGTCTCGAGAGCAGCCATCTGTCCATGGTGGGCAGCTCCTCCGCCTTGCGAAGCTCATGCTTAGAAGCGTCGAACTCGTCTATATTGGCATAGAGCACGAAGAAAGCGTAGATGTTCCAGAGCGTGCCCATAAACTTGCGCTGACCCTCGATAACCGCCTTGCCGTGGAAGCGGTTGGGCAGCCACGGGGCGGAGTTCGTGTAGAAATACCAGCGAACCGCGTCCGCGCCGTAGGCGTTGAGCGCGTCGAACGGGTCAACGGCGTTGCCCTTGGACTTCGACATCTTCTGACCGTTCTCATCCTGAACGTGGCCGAGGACAAGAACATTCTCATAGGGAGCTCTGTTGAACAGCAGGGTCGATATGGCGAGCAGAGAATAGAACCAGCCTCTCGTCTGATCGACGGCCTCGGAGATGAACTGAGCCGGGAACTGCTGCTTGAACAGGTCGTGATTTTCAAACGGATAGTGGTGCTGCGCGAAGGGCATAGAGCCGGAGTCGAACCAGCAGTCGATAACCTCGGGCACGCGGTGCATTTCGCCGCCGCACTTCGGGCACTTTATTGTAACCGCGTCGATATAGGGGCGGTGCAGCTCGATATCGTCGGGGCAGTTCGAGGACATGCTCTTGAGCTCCTCGACAGAGCCTATCGAATGTCTGTGGCCGCACTCGCACTCCCAGACGTTGAGCGGAGTTCCCCAGTAGCGGTTACGGCTGATGCTCCAATCCTGGACGTTCTCTATCCAGTCTCCGAAGCGTCCCTTGCCTATGCTCTCGGGAATCCAGTTGACGGTATTGTTGTTTCGCACAAGGTCGTCTCTGACCGCGGTCATCTTAATGAACCACGAGTCCCTTGCGTAGTAGATGAGGGGCGTGTCGCAGCGCCAGCAGTGGGGGTAGCTGTGCTCAAACACGGGGGCGGAGAAGAGAAGCCCGCTCTTTTCGAGGTCAACGAGCACGTCTCTGTCCGCGTCCTTGCAGAACTTGCCCGCCCACGGGGTGCTCTTATCCATGCAGCCGGCGGCGTCGACGAGCTGAACGAACGGAAGGTCATAGTTCCTGCCGACGTTTGCGTCGTCCTCACCGAAGGCCGGCGCGATATGGACGATACCGGTGCCGTCCGTCAGAGTGACATAGCCGTCGCAGGTGACGTACCAGCCCTTTTTGCCGTCATTCGACTTTGTGCACTCGAACAGCGGCTCATACTCTCTGTATTCAAGCTCCTTGCCCTTAAAGGTAGCGAGAGTCTCGACTCCCTCGGGGAAGAACTTCTCAACGAGGGCCTGCGCCATATAGTATACGGTGCCGTCCTCAACCTTGATTTTAACATAGTCCTCTGCGGGGTTGACGCAGAGCGCGACGTTCGAGGGCAGAGTCCACGGAGTTGTCGTCCATGCGAGGAAATATGCGTCCTCGCCCTTAGCCTTGAACTTGACTACCGCCGAGCGCTCCTTGACATCCTTATAGCCTTGAGCGACCTCCTGAGATGAGAGCGGGGTGCCGCAGCGCGGGCAGTAGGGCACTATCTTGAAGCCCTTATAGAGCAGGCCCTTGTCCCAGATCTGCTTGAGCGCCCACCACTCGGACTCGATAAAGGTATTGTCATAGGTGACGTAGGGGTGCTTCATATCGGCCCAGAAGCCGACCTTGCCGGAGAAATCCTCCCACATACCCTTGTATTTCCATACGCTCTCCTTGCACTTCTTGATAAAGGGCTCGAGACCGTATTCCTCTATCCCCTGCTTGCCCTCGATGCCGAGCAGCTTCTCGACCTCTATCTCAACGGGCAGACCGTGGGTATCCCAGCCGGCCTTTCGGGGCACCATATAGCCCTTCATGGTCTTGTAGCGCGGGATCATATCCTTTATAACTCTCGTCAGCACGTGGCCGATATGCGGCTTGCCGTTTGCCGTCGGCGGGCCGTCATAGAAAGTGAAAGTCTCCGCATTTTTGCGCGAGTCGATGCTCTTCTCGAAGATGTGGTTCTCGTTCCAGAAATCGAGCACCTTTTTCTCGCGGTTGACGAACTCGAAATTCGTCGATACCTTGTCGTACATAACAGCTATCCATCCTTTCAGGGAATCGCGGACGGAAACAAAAAAGGCCTCTGCCCATAACAGGACAAAGACCCGGCTTTGCAACCACCCACTACATTCAATTAAATGCCGCCCGGTAACGGTGGGACGCGCCGTCGGAATCTACTCGGCTTTCGCCTTTCGTCCCGCTGCTCGGGAGTGATGTTCGCTCCTGCGCCGAGTACCGACTTTCCACTGCCGCCGGCTCACTTTGTCTCTTTGCGCAAGGCTACTGTCTCCGTCATAGCCTTTCAGATATGCTCATTTGAAGTGATTATAATACTTTTGGATTTATTCGTCAATAGGTTTGAGCCGACTATTTTCAGTCGGTATCGGTATTCATGATCAACTCATAAGCCCTCATGCATTCGTCGGCGGTCAATCCCGTCTCGTTCTGCATAAATGCCACGGCCTCCTCCGATTTCTCGAATTTCTCCAAAACGTCCTTCGCCTCGGAAAATCTTTTTACCGCTTTTTCGAATTCATTACCCATAACTTTTCTCCTCTCAAGGTGCCGCACCGACGGGTGAAGCAGGTTTAGTTTATATAAGCCCCGACAGGCTGACTGCTGTTTCATAGGCGTTCTTCGCGGTCTGATATACCGCAACGCCGTTTTGCTCTGCGCGGATACGCGCGTCCTCATCGAGGGGCGCGGACTCCGTTAAAATAATGCAGGCTATGTCCGCAAGTGCCGCCACGCCTATGGCGTTGACATTGCCCATGACGGTCATCCACGCGTCCCCCGCCGCTGCGCGGGACATGACCCAGCTCAAAAGGTCGCCGCAGTATCCGCCAGTGACCTCGCGCGAAAGCGATTCCTCGCTCTCGCACAGAGCTTTAAGCTCAAGCCTTTCTTTTATATCCCCTACGGTCACTTCGTCTCCTCCTTTTTGCCCGTGCTTCTGAACGGCGCGGGAATATACTCCTGCATATCCGTGCCCGCGAGCTCGTCGCGCATGGCGAAAACGCAGTCGTGGAGCGTCGCGCTGCCCCTGACTATATCCTCGGCAAGGGCGCGGCAGGTGGGCGCGCCGCAGGTGCCGCAGTCAAGTCCCGGCAGGCGGGCTATTATTTCGGTCATCTTCGACATCATCGCCATGGCGTCGGAGACGTTGTCTGCGAGCTTCAGCACGGACGAGCCCTCGAGCGGGCACTGCCACTCCATGCTGTCGGGCACGTCGCCGTCCTCCAGATGATTCGCCGCAACGGGCAGATATCTTCTGAGCTGCTGAATGCGCGCCTTTGCGACATACGGATTTTCCGCAGTCAGCGAGCCGCCGACGCAGCCGCCCGAGCAGGCGTTCAGTTCGACGAAATCGAGCCTGTCAAGCTTTTCGTCCTCTATCTCCTCGAGCACTTTTATGACATTCTCTATGCCGTCCGCGGCCAGATATTTGTCCTTGAGCAGAGCGGCAGATTCGCCGCCGCTCGACGCCCAGCTGACTCCCATGAGTCCCGACTCGCAGGCGTCCTCCGGCGCTCCGAGGTGGTTCATCTGCTTTAAAAGCACAGGGTATATATCTTTCATCGCTATCGCCGCGTCAACGTTCGACTCCGGCAGGCAGATGGGCTGCTTGACGGCGGTTATCTTCGCGGGACAGGGCGTGATAAAAAATATGCCTATCTCCGAAGAATCGAGTCCCGTCTTGGCCTGCGCCTCTTTGCGCGCTATCATGGCGGCGGTCTCCATGGGTGAGTTGAGCGGCAGAACGTGGGGAATAAGATTCGGGAAGCAGACCCTTATCAGCCGGCACACGGCGGGGCACGCCGAGGATATGACGGGCTTGGGGATATCGTGCTCCGCGATATATTTTCGCGTAGCGTCGCTTATCAGTTCGGCGCCCCTTGCCACCTCGAAAACCTCATCGAAGCCGAGCCTTTTCAGAGCCGTTATGACATAGCCGATATCGTCAAGGTGGTTAAACTGCCCGTAAAGCGAGGGCGCGGGCAGAGCTACTCTGTATTTGAACTCGATTATTCTGTTCATCGAATCGCGGTGCGAATATTTTGCATGGTGCGGGCAGACGCGGATGCACTCGCCGCAGTCGATGCAGCGTTCGGAAATAATATGCGCCTTGCCGTTTCGCACGCGGATGGCCTGCGTGGGACATCGCTTTATGCAGTTGGTGCAGCCCATGCACTTCTCCTCGTCGAGCCGCACCGAATGGAAATACGTGTTCATATGGAAAACCCTCCCGGCGCCCGCGGACAAGGGCGCTCAGTCAGCAATCGTTATTATATACTGTTATACACTTTGAGCCTGATAGTCGTTCCGACATCCTTTTCCGTCTCTATGTTCATCTCATCGGTATACTTCTTTATATTGGGCAGACCCATGCCCGCTCCGAAGCCGAGGGCGCGCACCTTATCGGGCGCGGTCGAATAGCCCTCCTGCATGGCGAGCTCGACATTCTCTATGCCGGGGCCGTGGTCGGTGAGCACCATGGAAATGCACTCGGGCGATATCTCGACGTCTATCTCGCCGCCGCCCGCATGAATGACCATATTTATCTCGCCCTCATACATGGCTATCGAGACATTTCTTATCACGTTGGCGTCAAAGCCGAGCCCCTTGAGCACGCGCTTTGTCTCGCCGGACGCCTCGCCCGCGCGGGTAAAATCCTCTCCGTCAACGTCAAAGTGGAGCTTCATATTATCCATTTGCCGCCCGTCCTCCTCTCAGCCCTGCCTGATAGAGCTTTCCGCAGGAGGTAAACATTTCGAGCTCGGTTTTGAGCACGACTATATCAAGCTCGCGCGCAAGGTCGAGTATCGCGTCACCCGGCACCTTGCCGCGCACAAACACTATGACTTTCATATCCATCATTTCGGCGGTACGCACGACCTGAGGATTGACAAGCCCCGTGAGCAAAACAGCCTGCTCCTTTACAAACGCGAGCACGTCGCTCATCATGTCGCTTCCGCAGGCGGTATGCACCTCTCTGTCCAGATGATCGCCGCCGCAAAGCAGTTCGGCCGAAAGAATTTCTTTAAGCTGTAAAACAGTCATTATACTCCACCCTCTTAGCAAAGTTCTCAACTTTTTCGGAGTTTTCCTCCGACTTATGTTGATTATAACATGACAGCGCGGTCTTTTCAACCTCGGGGAAATAAAAACGGGCGGGATTTATCCCGCTGATCCCTTCGCAATCTACTTGCAGGGTCGAGCTTTGCTCGCCTGCTGTAGTTGTTTCATAAACCGCGGGCGGATGATATCCGCCCCTACACGGTTGCGATATACGCAAGCTGCCGTAAGTTTGCGGCTATTCACTTTGTAGGGTGCGGCGACTCGACGCACCGCTGCCGCTGCCAAAAGCCCAAGTACAGACAATGAAGCCGGGATTTGCGGGAGATAAGCAATTACGGCTCCCCTGCAGGGGAGCTGGCTCGGCGAAGCCGAGACTGAGGGGTTATTGCACGGATT
>OCHG01000015.1_pt1 | contig 213263 bp, 202 predicted proteins | sample 1538801 | NCBI WGS metagenome assembly OCHG01 (sample SAMN04571727, study PRJEB22368) | human gut metagenome | biome: human gut; material: stool | host: Homo sapiens | place: Luxembourg | collected 2012-09-20 | reverse complement strand
ACCAAAGCTTATAATATCCGGAATGCCTCTTATATTATTCATACAGTAGGACCGGTTTATCGCGGTGTAGCTGAGGATGCTTATTTGCTGGCTGCGTGTTACCGAAATTCTCTTGACTTAGCGTTGGCGTATAGGTGTAGGAGTATTGCTTTTCCCTGTATTTCTACGGGCGCATATGGCTATCCGATTGAAAAGGCGGCAAAGGTGTCCCTGTTGGCGGCAGCGCAGTGGCTTGACGCACATCCGGATGTCGTAATGAAAATATATTTCTGCTGTTTTAACGACCGGGAAATGGCGGCATACCAAAAATTAGCAATATAAAGTACAGTAGCAACATGAAGTACAGGAACTTATGCCTCATCAATGCTGTTTTTGATGCGCATTGTGATACTTGTTCAGTATTAAAAAATTCATCTTTCGTTACGATACCTACGGAAGACGAATTTCTTTATTGTCTTGAGGCAATACTGCAAACCAATCTTCATTCAGGAAAAGACACAGCCGCTTTAGTGAAACAGGTAAATCAGGAACATTTCCCCGTAGTAACCTATGGTTTTTATCATATATCGAATGTATTTTATTATGGAGAAAATATAGCAGACCTTCAATGGGAGAGAGGTACAAGCAAGCTTCCCGGGAGGCCTGATCTGGAATGCGAAAAATGTGATGCCCTTTTTGCGATAGAAGATTTGCCGACAGGGAAGCCCCTATGAGTGAGACAACGGGCCGCTTGCTGCGGGAGAATAAAATTGAGGTTGGCTCCTATCGGCTTTTGTCTTAGAATCGTTCTGTCATGATGAAAAAATGAAAACAAATCACTATATTTCTATCCATGTATCTTCACATTATTTAGAAAGGGGGCAGAAGCCCCCTGTTTTTGTATAATGGTTATTCTGGTCGCGGACAATCAGTAGAAATATCCTCTGAATCATGGTAGGATAAAAGACGGGAGAAATAGCGATGCGTATAAGAGGACTTATCTCTCCGTGAGAGATTGCTTTTAACTGGTATTTGCCGGCGCGTCTGCCTTTTATGGACTCCCGTTCTTTCTTTTAAATCAGAGTACTGTGACAGACCTGTGCATTAGCAGGTATAAAATATTGTATTGTACGTTATTTTCTGTCAGATTCATACTATACAGAAAAGGGAAGAAAAGATAGTGAAGAACGATAAATTACAGATGATTTTAGCGATGGTGATCTTCGGCACGATCGGTCTGGTGCGCCGCTATATCCCATATCCTTCCGAGTGGATTGCTTTTATAAGGGGCTTTGTTGGCGTTTCGTTTTTGCTTTTGCTCCAGATGTTGCACAAGAAAACCTTTGTCTGGGAACCCGTAAAACACAACCTTGCTTTATTGCTTGTGTCCGGCGCCTGCCTTGGATTTAACTGGATCTTGCTTTTTGAAGCCTATTGTTATACTTCGGTTGCCGTGGCTACGATTTGCTATTACATGGCGCCGGTTATTGTGATTGTACTTTCGCCTGTGGTACTAAAAGAAACAATAACCTTGAAGAAGGGGCTTTGCGCTATGGGCGCTGTGGTGGGGATGGTTTTGGTCACTAATGTGATCAATTCCGGAGTCTCCGGCTTGCAGGGTGTATTTTTTGGCCTTGGGGCGGCAGTTTTGTACGCGGCGGTCGTGCTTCTGAACAAAAAGATTACGGACATTCCTTCCCGGGACAGAACTGTTTTCCAACTGGGAATTTCTGCTGTCACTTTATTGCCGTATGTAATGGTGAAAGGTAACATCACTTCCTTTACACCGGAACCGCTGGCGCTGAGTATGTTGCTGATGGCAGGCATCGTTCATACCGGGATTGCTTATTCTCTGTATTTTGGCAGCATAAATAGGATTTCCGCGCAGACCGTGGCTTTATTCAGCTATATTGACCCCATTGTGGCAGTATTACTGTCCGCTTTTGTGCTGCATGAGCCGATGACTCCCGTTATGGCAGCGGGCGTGGTTCTGGTGATTGCTTCTGCTGTTGTCAGCGAAATTGATCTTACGGCATTAAATTTGTTTCAGTAACATTTATCGGATTGCTTTTTAGCATTCTGAAACCACTCTTTCTTTTGGCAGTGGTGAGCAGCACACAGACTGAGAAAAAATAAAAATTACGCAGTAGAGTGCGGAAAATCGTATGATATAGTATGATATAAGATAAAGAAATTTCAGAAAATAACCTTGAAAATGGTGTCTGACTATGGGATAATGAAAAAAGAAATACAGGTAGGTTCAGGTTTGCATAACCACTAATTGAATAGAGAAGCAATAAGAGAGTCCGGAAGAAATAAGAGTAATTGAAATAAAATTTTGCTGGAGAAACGGCGAAAACTTTCGCTTATTCCGTCAGGTATTTCTGTTACTGATCAGGCATCCTAATGCCGGACGGATATTCGTTCGGTGTTTTGTTTTATTGCGATTTTATTATTTATAAATCAGGAGGAGGAAACATGAAAAAACTTATGACAGCCGTTTTTTTGGCCTTACTGGTGTCCGTTGTTTCTTTTGTTTTCAGTTCTTCAGCGTTCGCTGCCTTGGATTGTGTAAGTTTGGAGAATTCCCGCAAAGCGATGAGCGATTCCATACCTTATGATTGGCCGATTGCGCTGTATTCCACCGGTTCTGATGTAAATGTTCGCAGCGGTCCCGTGGTGGATCAGGGAGAGATTTTGGATTCTTTACAGGCAGGAGATTGGGTGTATGCGGAAGAGTTTACAAAAGAACACTACAATGGTTATCCTTGGGCAAAAGTAATTACCGAGGAGGGAGTCCGGGGTTATGTCAATGTGAGGTATCTGGGACTGATAAAGGACGCGATGACCCGAAAAGAGCGTTTTGAGGCTGCGTTTCGGAGCAGTGTGTTTTTTGACTTTGACAGTTTAGTAGGTTCTTATGAAAATATTCATGGCAATGGATTTGGTGATCTCGAGGCGACAGACCGCAAGTTTGCCGGAGCAGAGTTCAAAATAGCCGTAGGTGAATACGATATGTGGGCCTACTGCAGCAGAGACCTCGGTGAGTCTGAGGGGCTTAATATTCGCATGTGGGGAGCTTCGGTAGTTTCTTCAAAACAGCCGGCGGCAGGGCTTAGAATCGGACAGAAGATGGATGACAGAGAGCTGGTGCAATTCCATCGGGACATGGAGTCGATCGGCTGGCATGCAACGCCGGGAGAAAATGGGCTGTACTGGTACAGGAACAGAGAATATCTGGGAGAGCTGCCTGACAGCAAAGGCTTTGGCTTTTCCTGCTCCAATGGTGTAATCGATGGTATTTACTGGTGTAACTATCCGGCGGATAACTGAATGACAACGGAGAAAAGTTTGACACTGGGTAACTGGTTTTACCAAAACCATATTAAGTTCGAAGTAGAGTAGAAAGCAGTAGAATATATTTAAATTAAAATATATTATGGTTTGACAAATTTTAGTAAGAGGAGTGATGTTCATGAGAAAAGCAATGCGTTGGTTGGTACAAACGATTTGCATGGTGGCTTTGCTGGCCTTTACTTCATTAGCAGCGGCAGCTCCCGTGAGCAGCCCCTATTCCACGTTGCCTCCGTCTCCGGTGCAGGGCGGTGTGTTCCAACGGGGCGATGAAGCGATGCCGGTCATCCTGGATGCGGATATGGTGGATCTGTTTGATGATGGTGTGGCCATGATGATGTTGGCAAAATCGCCAAGAATTGATTTACTGGGCGTAACGATCTGTATCGGTAACAGCTGGGCAGAGGATGGGGTAGCCAGCGCGATTCGCCAGTTAGAGGGCATCAAACGGACGGATATTCCGGTATTCCAGGGTGTGAATCGCACGATTCGCAAGAACCGGTATAAAAACATGGAAAAAGAGCGCAAAATGTTTGGCTGGGGCAAAGAAACATATATGGGATCGGTAAGTTATCCACAACCGAAGAGCTGGCTGGATGCGTACCGGGAACGCTTTAAGGAAGAGCCTTCCGTGATGCCGCAGAAAGAACATGCGGTGGATTATCTGATTCGTACTATCAAGGCCCGTCCCCATGAAGTGACGGTCGTTGCTATCGGCACAGGGGCTAATATGGCGGCGGCGCTGAAAAAAGCACCGGAAATCGCGCCTTTGATCAAACGGATGATTTATATGGGCGGCGCTTTCTATCACGAAGGCAACTCCACTCCTTTGGCGGAATTTAATTACTGGATCGACCCGGAAGCTGCAAAAATCATGATTCGTGCGCCGTATCCGGACCAGATTTTCCTGCCCTTGGATGTTTGCGAAAAAGTAACGATCGACTATAAGGATTTTCTGGAGTTGGAAAAACGAATCAAGAACCCGTTGTTCAAGAGCATGTGGGAGAACCATTATATGGTAGGCTTATTCCGTAAAGATCCGGAACACTATACTAACTATATCTGGGACGTGCTGGCAGCGGCGGTTGCCATTGATCCCACTTTGGTTCAGGAAGAATATTACCAGTTTGTCGATGTAAATGACGTGTATTCTCCCTGCTACGGCAAAACCATTGCCTTTATCGGCGAACCTCCTGTTGGCACGCAAAAGGCTCATATTGTGCAGACCATTGACAGAGAACGCCTATGGCCCATGATTTTGGAAGTCTTTGACGAGCTGTAAAAAAAACGCATAAATCCTAATAAAAAGAACTCCCTTTCCTAAGCGTTTGAGAAAAGGGAGTTCTCTTTGTGCAATTTTAAAGGAGAAGATAGCTTAATAGGTTGCAAAAATTCGTCTTATTTCATCTTTGTCCGTGGTTTTTAAGAGCGCGAGCATGAGTAAAATCCGTGCTTTTTGCGGATTAAGGCTGTCAGCAGCTATAAAGCCACATTTGTCGTCCAGGTAGTTTTTGCTGACGATTCCGTTAGGAACCCGAGAGCTACGTACGACCGGGATACCGCTGGCTGCAATCTCTGCTAAGCCTGGAATCATGTCCTTGTGGATATTGCCGTGTCCGAAAGATGCGACAACAATACCTTTTGCTCCGGATTCAACAGCTGCTTTTGCAAGCTTGGCATTGCAGTTGATATAAGAGTAAACAATATCAACTTGCGGAAGTTTCTCGACATCCATAATATCAAACTCAGTTTGACAGGTATGTTTTCTAGTCGTTTTCTTATAAAATACGGGCGCTCCATTTTGAAAATAACCTAAATAACCTAATTCAACGGATTTAAAGGTTTCTACATGGGTCGTGTTTGTTTTGGTGACGTCTCGTGCACCGTTGATTTGGTCGTTCATTGCGATAAGAACGCCTTGCCCTATAGCTTCTTCACTGCCGGCCAGGCGAACGGCATTTAAAAGATTGACAGGACCATCGGCACTGATAGCAGTTGCAGGACGCATTGCACCCACAAGGACAACAGGCTTTTTACTTTTTACAGTTAAATTTAGGAAGAAGGCTGTTTCCTCTAAAGTATCCGTACCATGGGTGATTACAATCCCGTCAACATCTTTTTGACCTAATAATTGGTTGACTCTTTTGCCTAACGCCAACACAATATCCCAAGTTAAGTCGAAACTCCCGCAATTGCAGAACTGTTCTCCCGAAACATTTGCGACATTCAAAATTTCAGGAACTGCATCGATTAATGATTGGATGCCAATTTCCCCTGCTTTATATCCCGTCATTTCAGTATTAGAGCCTGCTTTTCCTGCGATAGTTCCACCGGTTCCTAAAATTATTACGTTTGCTTTTTTCATTTTTTCCTCCTTTTATCAATACCATTTTTCCAATAAGACATACGATACCACAACTGTTAAAATACAGCCAACCGCCCAGACTGTTAACATAGGACTATTCCATAACATTGTCATACCTCCTTCAAGAGCACAACTTTAGAATGCTTAAGCTTCTGTGTTTTTTGAATCAGTAATAAATTCTTCCTTTTTCCTTCCCGAAGAGAGGACCCACATTACAATAAAGCTTACGATAAGTCCCCAAGCTCCAGCCGCCATAACGCTTTTTTCTATGTTGCTGAATAAGTAGACTGCCATATACACAGCCTCTCCTGCAATTGCTCCAGCAATTGCAGCCTTCGCATTAATTCTTTCAGGCCAAATAATCGCAATTAACATTGGAGCCAAAGTAGCAGAAGCAACTCCGGAAATTCCTATCCAAACCATGACTCCCATAAATTTAGGGGGATTCAATGTCATTAACACACAAATAAAGCCAAATACAGCAGGCAATATTTTGGTCATTGCAAAAGCTAAATTTTGAGCTTTTTCTTCTTCCATGTGAATGATGTGGTTTTTCACAAGTGTTTTTAAGAAGAGGTCATTTGAAATGCAAGTTGTCATAACCAAGAGAAGACCACAAGCAGTGGACATTAGAGCTGCGACTATGGATATTGCTAAAATGGTGCTAATAATGGGATGGAAATAAAGTTTGACATATTCAACTACGGCATAGTCTGGTTTGGGTAAGTGTGGATTAATTGCCAACATGTAAAGCCCACCAAAAATTACCAGCATGCAACAAAATGCGGCGATAATCCATGTCCAAATCATTTTTTTCATATCTCTGGGATCTTTTAATGCTAATATTTTTGTTAGTAACTGTGGTTGACCTGAAAATGCAAATTCAATTAAAATTACTCCGAAAACTGTAGCATAACTATACATATGCAAAGAATCTGGATTAAGTGTTGTAATAAAATTAGGATTTTGTGCTGCAAGAATCGTGCTTACTTCGGTTATTCCCCCTTTAAAAAACACAAAACCACTAAGGAAAACGATAACACCTGCTAGCATCATCAAGCAAGTTTGACCGATACTCGTATAAACGTCAGCAAACAATCCTCCTAATGTCACATAGATAACAGTGACAACGGTAACTGCAATTACTGCTGTACTATATTCCATTCCCAAAAGACCGGAGAGTAATGTACCGCCAGCAGATAGTTGACCGGCTACATAGAAAAGCTGGATTAAAATAATGATAGAAACCAGAGCGCGTAAAATATCACTATGGTACATTTCACCTAACCAATCAGGTAAAGAAAGCGCTTTAATTTTGGTGTTGCTGCTTCTAACGCCTTTGGCAATTACGATGAATCCTAAAGTTGAACCTCCAAAAATTGCTAAGAAAATCCATAATGCGGAAGCGCCCCATGCATAAGCGAAGCCAACATATCCTAGGAATGTAGCCGCACTAAAAAAGGAAGCTGCAAAAGCTAAACCGAGAGAAATCGGTCCCATACTTTGCGACGCAACAGCAAAGTCACTTAGTCCTTTAATTTTTTTTGCACCTACGAATCCAACATAAATAACGAAACAGGTATAAAGTAACAACCCAGCATACAAATACGTACTTAATTTCATTATATAAGGCCTCCATTCCTACAATATTGATAACTTTACTCAACCCTCCTTTACTTGCTTTATTTAAAGTCTAACATATAATATAAATTAGAAGTTAAAAGCAAACATAAGTTGCAAAAATTAATAGGTTTTATGCATGAAAGAGGCCTTAATATGTTTGAGTATTTATACAATGTTTTTGCCCGTTTATTAGTCGGGTTAATTATTCCATTAAGTATTTTTTATTTGATTACACGAAGTGAGTTGTTTGAGAGAAGCTATGCTTCAGGACACATTCAACAAATAGATTATACACGTTTATCCTTATTATTTTTTATGTTTTCAGTTTTTGATATTTTATGGAATTATACAGGGAATAATTCGATTATTAATGTTTCACTTATCTATCTAATTATTATTGCATTTTTGGGTAATAAGATAGCTTTGATTTGGATTTTATCGTTGAGTTCCATTATTTATTTTTTTATTACGGAGTTTCCGATATTTTTGTACATTCTTAGTTTTAATACGCTGAGTTGTTTAATAGCCTTTTATTTTTCAAAATATGCCAGGGAAAAAAGATTTGCAAATCTTCATATGCTAGCCTTTATTGTGGTGTTATCATCTCTTTATGTAGTCTACTATTCTCTTGTTGCAAATCAAAAGCTGTTTTTGAAATATGGAGTAGAAGATTTTGCTGTCCCAATCATTATTAGCTTTATTTTCGGACTAATGGCTTTTTTAAAAATTTTAGAAGACACGCTGTCTCAGCAAAAATATTGGGAGGGAACAACTGCAAAAATCACGTTGGATATAGTTAGTAAGTCTCTTAATATTCTTCAGATGGGTTTGGATGCAACTACATCCCAGGCATTTTCAGATACGATATTAACTCACCTTACGAACTTTGATTTTGTGGCAATTGCAGATCGGGAGAGTATAAAAAGCCTTTCTTGTTATGGAAAAGAACCTGCTTTCATGAAGTTCTTGACAATGGATATTTTGGAGATTCTTAACAACGGTTTGGAGCATAATATTGGGTTACAGGTTATACGTTCTTATTCTGTTGGTGTGCTAAGTGAGGAAAACAATAAAATTATTGGGTACATTATTGCGGGGCATATATTACAACATTATTCTACGCAATACGAGATTAAGATTATTGAAAGTATGGCAAGTTTGGTTTCTGAACAATTAAGGATTCATAAGTTGAATGAAATGGGAAAAAACTTATCTGTGGCTGAAATTAAAGCGTTGCAAGCGCAAATTGATTCTCACTTTCTTTTTAATGCTTTGAATACAATTAGTTACTATTGTTCGTCAAATCCTATAACAGCGAAACGATTAATCAATCATCTGGCAAATTATTATCGCAGAAATATTTCAACTGATGAGCAGCAAATTTCAATAACAAAGGAAATTCAGCATGTCAATGCCTATGTCCAAATAGAATTAGCAAGATTTGAGGGGAAATTAAAAGTAATCTATGATGTAGATGAAGGAGAACCATTTTTACTTCCTCCCTTTATTTTGCAGCCAATAGTTGAAAATGCTGTTAAACATGGTATTCGACCAAAAAAAAATGGTGGAAAAATCAAAATTATAATAAAAAGAAGTCATAATATTGCCCATATATTTATTAAAGACAATGGAATCGGCATTCCTGCGGAAAAGTTAAAAACAATTTTAACCAACGAAAATAATGTTTCCATAGGCTTATTTAATGTTAATCAAAGACTGAAAACATTGTATGGGGAAAACTATGGTATACTTATTCTTAGTAAAGAAAACTTTGGGACTTCCGTACACATAAGGATTCCCATGTTGGAGGTATAAAGATGCTTAAATCTATTATTGTTGATGATGAGTTCCCTGCAAGGCAGGAATTAGCAAACATATTAAATAATATCAATGATATAGAACTAATAAACTCTTTTGATAATGGCAATGCAGCTTTACAGTATTTAAAGGTAAACAAAGATATTGATGTAATTTTTCTAGATATTGATATGCCGGTTCTCAATGGGCTGCAACTTGCAAAAAAAATCCAGCAATTTAATCGATCGATAGCCGTTATTTTTTCTACAGGTTTTAGTGAATTTGCTGTCAAAGCATTTGAATTGTCTGCTTTTGATTATTTATTAAAACCGTACACGGAAGAACGAGTTTCGCTTAGCGTATATCGCCTGTTAAAAAATCGAAGTTCTCAAAAAGAGGGAATAAAAATGGCAACAAAAATCCCTTTTCGGGTTCAGGAAAGACTTGTTCTTTTTACCCCGGACAAAGAGATTTATTTCGCACAATCTGATCAGAATAAACGTGTTTTAATATCAACATCAAAAGGCACATTTGAAACGATGCTTACCTTAAAGGAATTAGAAGATAAATTAATACCCTATAATTTTTTACGTACGCATAAATGTTATATTGTAAACATGAATAAAATTAATGAAATTATCCCTTGGTTTAATAACACATATATTTTGAAGCTGAGCGTATCAAATGAAATTGAAATCCCTGTTTCAAGGCATTTTTTACCAGAATTTAAAAGAAATCTTGGTATAAAATAATCCTTTTATTTTGAAATTTATAGGAGAAAGGTTTGCCTATCTGTATATATAGTGAGAGTGAATTGCTTTTGTAACAAACCTTATAAATATAATTTTAACAGGGGAAGTTCAAAAAAATTTCTGAATTCCCTTGTTTTCTTTTTTTAAAAGTATGGTAAAATGTTCGTTGGAGTAAATGGGAAAGGCAAAACAGGGCGGCCCCTGTTTGGTATCTTTTTCCCGCTGTATGGCACGGTGGTTGAGGCAGAGGAGAGAAATTATGGCGCAAAGAACAGACATCCGTAAGGTACTGATCATTGGTTCAGGTCCGATCATTATCGGTCAGGCCTGCGAATTTGACTATTCCGGTACACAGGCCTGTAAGGCGTTGCGTTCCTTAGGCTATGAGATCGTATTGGTCAATTCGAATCCGGCGACGATTATGACGGACCCGGAAATGGCAGACAAAACGTATATAGAACCGTTGAATGTGGAACGGTTGGAGCAAATTATTGCAAAAGAACGGCCCGACGCATTGTTGCCTAATTTAGGTGGACAATCCGGGCTGAATTTATGCTCGGAATTAAATCAGGCCGGTGTGTTGGATAAGTACAATGTAAAGGTCATCGGGGTCCAGGTCGATGCCATTGAACGAGGAGAAGACCGGGTCGAATTTAAAGCGACCATGGATAAACTGGGAATCGCTATGGCCCGCAGCCATGTTTCCTATAGCGTAGAAGAAGCGTTAGCTATTGCGGACGAACTGGGTTATCCTGTGGTGCTGCGTCCGGCTTATACGATGGGCGGCGCCGGCGGCGGACTGGTCTACAATAAAGAGGAACTGAAGACGGTTTGCGCCAGAGGGCTTCAGGCCAGTATCATTCACCAGGTTCTGGTGGAGGAATCCATTTTAGGCTGGGAAGAGCTGGAACTGGAAGTGGTCCGGGATAAAGAAAATAATATGATCACCGTTTGCTTTATTGAAAACGTAGATCCGGTGGGCGTGCATACAGGGGATTCTTTCTGTACGGCGCCCATGCTGACCATTCCCGAAGACGTGCAGAAGGAACTGCAGCGCCAGGCTTATAAAATTGTTGAACATATTGGCGTGATCGGCGGCACGAATGTGCAGTTTGCCCGTAATCCTAAGGACGGGCGTATCGTCGTTATTGAAATTAATCCCCGTACGTCCCGCTCTTCGGCGCTGGCATCCAAGGCTACCGGTTTCCCCATTGCCCTGGTATCGGCCAAATTGGCGACGGGCCTCACGTTAAAAGATCTGCCCTGCGGCAAGTGCGGCACGTTGGATAAATATGTGCCGGACGGAGACTATGTGGTAGTTAAATTTGCCCGCTGGGCCTTTGAAAAATTCAAAGGAGTAGAAGATAAATTAGGTACTCAGATGCGTGCCGTAGGCGAGGTTATGAGTATCGGTAAAAACTATAAAGAAGCGCTGCAAAAAGCGATCCGCTCTTTGGAAAAAGGACGTTTTGGCTTAGGCCATGTGGGCAATTTGCACAGTCTTTCCAAAGAAGAATTGCTGAACCTGCTGCGTACGCCTTCTTCCGAGCGCCACTTCCAGATGTATGAAGCATTACGTAAAGGCGCTTCTGTTGAGGAAATCCAGGGAATTACTTTTGTCAAAGAGTATTTCATTCGTCAAATGCAGGAGTTGGTGGAAGAAGAAGAAGAGCTGCTGCAATATAAGGGGTCCGTTCCCCCTGTGGAAAAATTGGCTCAGGCGAAAAAAGACGGGTTCTCCGATAAATACCTCAGTGAAATTTTAGCTGTGACAGAAGATGAGATCCGCCACACCAGAGAAAATGCGGGGGTAGTGGAAGCCTGGGATGGCGTACATGTGAGCGGTACGCAGGACAGTGCCTATTATTACTCCACCTATAATGGGGCAGACCATAATCCCGTTACTGATAAGCGAAAGATCATGATCCTGGGCGGCGGTCCTAACCGGATCGGGCAGGGTATCGAGTTCGACTATTGCTGCGTACATGCGGCCATGTCTTTGAAGAAGCTCGGCTTTGAGACGATCATCGTAAACTGCAATCCCGAAACAGTGTCTACGGACTATGATACGTCCGACAAACTGTATTTTGAACCGTTGACGCTGGAAGATGTGCTGAGTATCTACCATAAAGAAAAACCGGTAGGCGTGATTGCCCAGTTCGGTGGGCAGACGCCGTTGAATTTGGCGGCCAAGCTGAAACAGGAAGGTGTGAATATCTTAGGTACCACGCCGGAAGTGATTGATTTGGCGGAAGATCGGGATCAGTTCCGTATGGTTATGGAAAAACTGGGCATACCCATGGCGGAATCCGGTATGGCCAGCACGGTAGAGGAAGCAAAGAAAATCGCCGCAGGTATCGGTTATCCGGTGATGGTACGGCCCTCCTTTGTGTTAGGCGGCCGCGGCATGGAAGTTGTGCACGATGAAGAGCAGATGACGGATTATATGGCGGCGGCAATCGGCGTCACCCCGGACCGGCCGATCCTGATCGATCGGTTCCTGCATAATGCGCTGGAATGTGAAGCGGATGCGATCGCCGATGGCACGGACGCCTTTGTGCCTGCGGTGATGGAACACATCGAACTGGCCGGTATTCATTCCGGTGACAGCGCCTGCATTTTGCCCAGCCGGCAGATTCCCGCGGACTTATTAGAAACGATTAAAGAATATACCCGCAAGATTGCGGTGGAAATGCATGTGGTCGGACTGATGAATATGCAATACGCCATCGAAGACGGCAAGGTCTATGTGCTGGAAGCAAATCCCCGTGCATCCCGTACGGTGCCGCTGGTTTCCAAGGTTTGCGGGATTCGTATGGTGCCCCTGGCAACCGATATTATTACCGGCGCGCTGACCGGTCGTCCATCCCCGGTCAAGGGGTTACAGGAACGGAAGATTCCGTACTATGGCGTCAAAGAAGCCGTATTCCCCTTCAATATGTTCCCGGAAGTAGATCCTCTGTTAGGGCCGGAAATGCGTTCTACAGGCGAGGTGCTGGGACTGGCTTATACGGTGGGCGAAGCGTACTACAAGGCGGAAGAAGGCTCGCAGTCCATGCTGCCTTTGCAGGGAACGGTGCTGCTTTCTGTCAGTGATCAGGATAAAGAGGAAGTAGTAGCGGTGGCGGAAGCTTTCCATGAGGACGGATTTAAAATCATTGCCACTACCGGTACGGCAAGATTGATACAGGAAGCAGGGATTCCTGTGGAACGTGTCAATAAAATTTTTGAAGGGCAGCCCAATATTGAGGACTGGATCATCAACGGGCAGATCCAGCTGATCGTCAATACTCCGGCCGGCAAGACGGCGGCTCACGATGACAGCTATTTGCGCAAAGGGGCGATCAAGCATCGGATTCCGTATATTACCACCATGGTGGCCGCTAAAGCGGCCGCCGAGGGGATCCTTCAAACGAAGGCCCATGGGAAAAGCGATGTTCTGTCCCTGCAGGAATGGCATGCGTTGATTAAGTGAGCACTCCGTGTAATGCGGCAGTAACTTGGTCATAGTTTATTTGTTCTTTTCCTACACCGGGTACACCGTCTGCTGCGACAGCAACGGTTGCCTTGCTTCTATATTGCTGGAAATAAACTTATGGGAAGCTTGTGACAGAGGATTCGATAATCAGACAAAAAAAAATATTTTTTAGGGATTTGATAAATTTGGGTAAAAATTAATAAGAAAGGCAGAGGAACACCGATAAACCTGAATAGGGCATTGGCTTATACAAAAGAAGATGAAAGAATATAAACCTTTTAAATCCGGCAAAGTACGTGAATTATATGATGTAGGGGACAGTCTGGTCATGGTATGCACCGACCGCATTTCGGCGTTCGACAACATACTGAAAGAACCGGTGCCTCAAAAAGGCGCTGTGTTAAATAAAATGTCCAAATTCTGGTTTGACTTTACCAGAGATATCGTACCTAATCATATGCTTTCTATTGATGTGCAGGATATGCCGGAATTTTTCCGCCAGCCGGAATTTGACGGCAACAGCATGAAAACCCGGAAGTTGGCTATGTTTCCTGTGGAATGTATTGTGCGGGGCTACATCACCGGCAGCGGTTGGGAAAGCTATGAAAAAGAAGGGCACATCTGCGGAATCAAATTGCCGGCCGGACTGAAAGAATGCCAGAAGTTGCCGGAAATCTTATTTACCCCCTCTACGAAAGCCGCGATAGGAGAGCATGATCAGAATATCTCCATGGAAGAAGGGGCTGCCTGGCTGGAGCGTTCTTACCCCGGCAAAGGGAAGGAATACATGGAGACATTGCGTGATCTGACCCTGGCCTTGTATAAAAAATGTGCGGACTACGCTTTGGAGCGCGGTATCATTATTGCCGATACCAAGTTTGAATTCGGTTTGGACGAGCAGGGCAATATTGTCCTGGGTGACGAAATGCTGACCCCGGACAACAGCCGTTTCTGGCCGTTGGCAGGATATGAGGCAGGAAAAGCACAGCCGTCTTACGACAAACAATTTGTTCGGGATTACCTGAAGACGCATCCCTCTGACAGTTTGCCCCGGGAAATTATTGACAAGACCATTGGCAAGTACAAGGAAGCATATGAATTGCTGACCGGGAAAAAGTTTGTTTGATTATTGGCAAACAGGGGACGACAGATTCCTCTCTTGCGTGGTTTGCGGTGGGAGAATATAAGAAACGCGCCAATGTTGTTGGGGGGGGCGAGAAACTGCAAGACCGGAGGATGTTCCGGAACGCATGCGAAAGGTGCTTGCGGATTATGAAGCTCTTCCTGCGCATGTTCGATATTGATGTCTGTTCTTTTGAGGGTGTTCTGTTTTTCGGAATATTTTTGGCGTTATCTCGCCGTAATTTATCCTCCGTACTGATAAAAAATTGAAAAGCTCCTCAACTTCGGAAAATCCGAGGCGCAGGAGCTTTTTTGTTATTGACATGAGGGTGATACTCAGAGTTGACTGACTAACTGACTAACTAACTAACTAACTATCTAAACTAACTAACTATCTAAACTAACTAACTAACTAACTAACTATCTATCTATCTATCTATCTATCTATCTGTCTGTCTGTCCAGATGACAAATCTATTTTTTCTTTTCTTTCAGAATCGCTTCCGTGGTGTCTTTTAATTTGGCGATGCGGTCTGTCCAGGCAAAAAAATCCGGCAGATCATAGTCTCCGTCGTGCCCGTAACCCCAGGCAACTTTAAAGTCCACATTTTTTCCTGCATTTCTCAGTTTAGCCGCTAATATAGCGGGAATCGCCAAAGCGGCGTCGCTGTCTAACGCCCCATGGCGGATACGCCAGTAAGGCGCGGTAGCTACTCCTTTTCGATTAATATAGTTCATGGGATTCAGCATGCGGATCTCACGCTCTTCTGCCATATAGGGAGAGAAATCCTGTTTGTCTTTTTCTATCTGCTCTAAAAGATCCGCTTTTTCCAAATATAATTTTTCAATCGGTGTAGCTGACCGATATAAAGCTGTCTTTTTTTCCTGTTTTGCTTTTTCTTCTTCCGGGTCCGGCAGAGCGACAGAACCGCTGTTGCCTAAAGAGAAGAGCGTAAAATGGCGGCGATCGGTTTCGGCTGAACCGAATTCATGATTTTCCGCAGAGGAAAGATCGAATGCATCAAAGGCGGGAATTCCTTTCAGATGTTTCAGGCTTCTTCTGTATTTGGCAAAGTCCATATGAACTGCCTGGCCTTCGCTTAAGGTAAGCCAGTCGATGCGACTTAAGTCTTCCCCTGTATCAAGCGCTTCCTGGGCAGAAGACAGGTACAGGGATTCAATGTATTCACGGAAAATACCGTCTCCGCCCGGGGACAGGTTTAAGCGTCCGCCCAGTGAATCACGTAAATTGAGCGAATTAAGATAGTCCGGGAAGTTGTTTTTTAATTGTGCGGAAGCATTGGCCTGAGCCTCTGTAAGTCCGGCACCTTCCTCGCTGCGGAACATCCACTCATAAGCCATATCGGCGTGTTCCAGGTTGGTGATCGGGCAATAGGCCATCACGGCAAAAACATCGTCACGTTCTCTGGCTGCGCCCATGGCTTTTAAAGGCGTTTCGTAATCGGCGGCATTTCCGGCAGCGCCCAAAAGTGCTGCTAACGCGCCGCCCGCACCGGTACCGCTGACAATGATCTTTTCCGTATCACCGGCCGGCAGCAAGCCGGAACGGCGGTTTTTTCTGACGAAGCGGACGGCTGCTTTATAGTCTGTAATGAGCGCCGGAGCTTTGCCAATATAGTAGCCGTTTTTAGCCTGTAAAGTGCGGCCGCGAACGGCGGGAGATACAACGACATAACCGTTGCTCAGGGCATAAAGCGCAGCGTTTGCTCCCTGATGACGGGAGGTTTCGGACGGCTCGACGATTTCGCCGGGCATATAGCCGCCGACCCCGTTCGGCATAAAAATAGGCGCTGTTTCCGCGGTAAAGCCGTTCACGATTTCTCCGTGGAAATAGGCTTCGGGAATGTACACGCTTAACATCTGATTTTCAGCGCTGTAAGGATGTTCTGCATATACCAGATGTTCGTAAGCGCGAAAAGAAACACTTTCCCCGTTCGCATTCATTGTTTTAGAAGTATAGTCGGACGGATTGAAGACAATGCTGTATTCCTGCCGGTTTTTAAAAGCCTCCTCAAAGGCTTTGTTTTGTGCTTTTCTGGCTTTACTGCGCTGCTCTGACAGAGCCTGGCGTTGTCGCTTCAATATCCGTATTTCTTTGGCAAGGATTTTATCTTTTTTACGCATTTCACGCGTCCATTTTATTTCGCCTTCGTAGGGTATTTCACTGCCCGGCAGGCCTTCACCCTCTTTTAAGAATTCATTCTGCACGGGCTTAAATTCCGCCGAATGATCCGGCGGTTCGCCGGTCTGTTCAGATGTGGTCTCGAGGGTATCAGGGGCGGAAGCCGTTGCGTCAGTTGCTATGTGATCGGGGCGTGGGGCAGTTACTTCTGTTTGTGCGGGTGTGGCAGCCGCTGCCTGTAATGCAGCGGTATCAGTTACGGCCGGCGCGGCAGATGCGGCAGAAAAATGTAAGATGGCACTTAGTACCGACGCTGTAATATATAATTTAGAACGGAATTTTTCTGGCTTCATAATAAAATTCTCCTTACTAAAGATACTCTATTATACCATAATTTTTGTTAAAATATTTGTATTTAGCAAGCAGACTTTTGATAAGAGAGAACGGATGTGCTAAAATATATTTAGCAAATGACACTGAATTGACGCAAACTTTTTTAAAATAAAAACATAAAAAAGCAGGGGGACGGAAGTTATGAAAAAAATTTTTGCTGTAGTGTTAGCTTTGGTGCTGACGCTGGCTCTGGTTACGGGCTGCAGTGACAATAAAAAACAAACGGGGAACGCATCGCAGGCGAAGACAACGCAGACTGCCACTGTTAATGGAACGGCAGGGAACAAGGATGCTGCCGGCAAAGCGACAAAAGCTGATGGGAACAGCGGGGCGGCAGCTACTGTTTCCGGCATCCGTGTGGAAAAGGGAAAAGCCTATACGGATAAGAGCCATGTGGCGGCCTACATCCATTTATTCAAGACGCTGCCTCCTAATTATATTACGAAAGCACAGGCGGCCAAACTGGGATGGAAAAAAGCAGGCACACTGGATCAGGTTGCCCCGGGAAAAAGTATCGGTGGCGATCGTTTCGGTAACTTTGAAAAGCTCCTTCCGGATAAGCAGGGACGGGTATGGAAAGAATGTGATATTGATTACCGCAGGGGCAACCGTAACGCCAAGCGCATTTGTTTTTCCAATGACGGCCTGATTTATTATTCGGATTCGCATTATCAGAATTTCGTAAAATTATACTGAAGAACGGCAGGGAAATATCTCGGCGAAGGTAAGGAGAGAGATACATATGAAAATTACATTGGATATCAAGGAATTTAAAGATAGAAAGAAAGCTCATTTATACTTGAAAAAAATCCTGAATTTGCCTGATTACTACGGCGAAAACCTGGATGCGCTGTATGATTGTCTGGGAGAAGTCGTGGAAAAAACCGTGATCGAGATTCCGCGCGGTATTCAGGACAAGGCGTATCTGGGCGAGTATGGCAAGACTATGCTGCAGGTGTTCCGTGATGCGGCTGTGGAGAATGAAGCACTACAGATCAGGATAAAATAAAGTGCAGGGTACGAGAAGTGTAAAAATAACAGATTTTGCAGGAAGAGTTTACAGTATTTTCACTTGCAATATTTTTCAGAGCTTGTATAATCAAACTGTCATCATCACTGTTTTAATGGCGGCGTAGCCAAGTGTTTAAGGCGCTGGTCCGCAAGACCCGTATTCCCTGTGTTCAAATCCAGGCGCCGCCTCCAATGATAACTGTGAGGGCAGAGAGAATGCTGAAAAAGCTGAATTATTTTTGGGTGGGCGATTTTTATGGAGGAAAGCAGAACCTTCTGCCGGACTTCATTATGCGTTACGCCGGTTGCGCTGCGTTAACCGCCTGCGACAGCTTCATTTATCTGAAGTTGTACAAAGATAAAAAGACCCTTTGTCCTTTTTCCGATAACCAGCTGAAGGGGAAGGAATACACCGCTTTTTTTAAAACGGTAAAGCCTTACCTGCGTCCCCGCCTGACGGGGATTAACCGGCTGGACATTTTTATTTCCGGGGTTAAACAATACCTGGCGGATAAAAATCGTCAGTGACAGCAGATGCTGTGAGGGCGATCGAATCGGGTAAGCCGAGCGAGGTAGGAAGATGATGTTGCGAAATGCCACTTTGGCGGATGTGAACGCCCTGGCGGAAGTAGAAAAAGCCTGCTTTCCCGCTGCGGAGGCAGCCTCATTGGCTGCGATCCGGGAGCGGGTGGCGGCCTATGGAGATTGTTTCTGGCTTTTATTTCAGGAAGCGAAGCTGCTGGGGTTTGTTGACGGAATGGTTACGGATGAAAAAGATTTGCGGGATGAGATGTATCAGGATGCTTCCCTGCATAATCCGCAAGGCAAATGGCAAATGATCTTTGGGCTGAATACATTGCCGGAATATCGTCGTAGAGGCTATGCGGGGCAGATGATCAAGGCGATGATAGAAAGTGCGGAAACGGCGGGTAGGACTGGCGTTGTGCTGACCTGCAAGGAACCGTTGCTTCACTATTATCATAAATTTGGTTTTGTCAATGAAGGTATTTCAGAATCTACACATGGAGATGTTCTCTGGTATCAGATGCGGTTACTTTTAAAATGATTCTGTGGTGTGAGGAAGGAGGCCCAAAAATGAAATTTTCGGGTAAAAAAACAATTGTTGCAGCGGCTCTTTGCGGTTTTCTTGCAGGGAATCTCGTTTCTGTTCCGGCTGCCAATGCAGGCGGAGTTTTAGGTGGTCTGGGAAGCATATTGAAAGCAGGAGGAATCGTTTGGGCTGTAGATCGGTACAGTACTGAATTAAATACGTTTATCAACAAGCTTACTTCTAAATACGCTGTCAGTGAAGAATATTCGACGAAGGTCGTACCGATCCTGGCGGTAGGCACCAAAGGCTATGTGGGCGCTGCGCAAATCAGCGGTCCCAAAGCCATGGTAGACCAATGTCAGGCTGCATTGGCCCTGGAAGGGGAGTTCTTAAATCGTACTTTCCGTATTCAGGCGTTGATACCTGTGGATTCCAAGGACCCGTCTAACTGTAAACGGGTACAGGGCGTGGGAGTCAGCGCCAAGATCGATGTGGCGATCTGATAATGAGGGGATGGAAATGAAACACGACCAGATAACAAAATTGACATTGGCAGGCCTGTTTGCGGCTCTGGCTTTTTGTTGTTTTTCTTATTTGCGTATAGAGATACCGATGGGGATGGGGATGACAGGAAAAATTTATATCGGTCATGCCTTTATTCTGTTGTCGGCTGTATTGCTGGGAGCAAAATACGGCGCTCTTTCCGGCGCGGTGGGTCTGACTTTGGCCGATGTACTGGCCGGCTATACTACTTCTGCTCCGCCTACGTTTGTGGCTAAGTTTATTTTGGGTTGGACGGTGGCCTTTATTGCTCACCGAGTATTCAAATTGGCGGCGGCCGCCTCGGAAAAAGAAGAAACAAGAATCGTGGCTATTGCCTGCATTGGCGGTTGTCTGGTCAATGTGCTGACTGAACCGGTGCTTCGTTACGGCTTTAAATATTTTGTGTTAGGATATGCTCAGCAGGTTGCTTTCGTCAGCGCGGTGAACTGCGCCGTTTCTATGGCGATAAGTGCAATCCCTTCTGTGTTTGCGGCGGTCCTTTTGTATAAGGTCCTTCAGCGAAGCGCTTTAAGAAATTTGCGTTTGGAATAAAAGCAGGTTCCCTGCAACAAGTTAACAAATAAATAACATGAATCGTTCCGATTCATGTAAAAATTCCCTGTCTATGACGGCTTGTCAGCAGACAGGGATTTTTATGGTGCTTGTTTAACGAGATTAAAGGAGCAGTAAGAAATCATTTGCAAGAAAATTTTGCCCAAGTTTTATATGTATAAAAGTACGGAGGCAGTATGGCGATGCTATGGCTGAGTCCTTTGTTTTTCGGGATTGTACGTTGCAAAAAGCAAAGAAGTAGCCTAAAATAAGAGAGAAAGATAACAAATTAAGAAAAGTGGACAAAGAGGAATGAAACAAGGCGAATAAAATGCGCAGAGTGGTCATTACTCGTAATCAGAGGTAATCGTATGTCAGAACAGTTTTCCCGTACCGCCCGCCTGATCGGGGCAGCGAACATAGAAAAACTGGCGCATTCCCACGTGTGCCTGTTTGGCGTCGGCGGCGTCGGCGGCTATGTGGCAGAAGCCCTGGCCCGCAGCGGCGTAGGCTACATTGATTTAGTCGATCACGATCAGATCTGCCTGAGTAATATCAACCGGCAGATTATTGCGACACACCGCACGCTGGGGCGGGATAAAGTGGATGTGATGCGGGAGCGGATTTTGGATATCAATCCTGATGCGCAAGTGACGGTGCATAAATGTTTTTATCTGCCGGAGACGCAGAATCAATTTGATTTTTCACAGTATGATTATGTCATTGATGCGATAGATACAGTGGCGGGCAAGATTGCTTTGGTCTGCCAGGCGGAAAAGGTACATACCCCGATCATCAGCTGTATGGGAGCCGGAAATAAATTAGATCCGGCTGCTTTTCAGGTGGCGGATATTTATCGGACCAGCGTTTGTCCTTTAGCAAAAGTCATGCGCCGTGAATTAAAAAAATATGGCATAAAAAAATTAAAGGTGGTGTATTCCCGGGAAACTCCAATTGCGCCCCAGACGGAGGAGGAAAGTTCCGAGTTGGCGCTTTGTGAAAAAAATACAGCAACCGGCATTGAGACGGGCTGTGAAAATTCACTCCGGGCAGTTCGTCGGGCGGTGCCGGGAAGCGTTGCCTTTGTGCCTTCGGTGGCGGGCCTGATTATTGCCGGTGAAGTAGTAAGAGATTTAATAAATTTAAAAATAGACCAAAAAGATTTAAAGGCATCGATATGACGTCATAATGGCGGCCGAATAATTGGCATAAAATTTTAAAATATAAAAGAATAAAGTAGGTAAGTGGAGGAGAAAAAATGAAAAAAGTTTCTGTTATTTTGTGTTTATTATTGTGGGTAGCGATGTCGGGTTTTGCCGCGGAAGAACGAACGACAAAAGAAATTTTTAACGACCCTTCGGTAGCTTCTGTGACCATTACGGGCGATCAATTGCGTTTGCGTACGCATCCGGATCTGGACGGTTATATTATTACCACATTGCGCAAAGGGCTGGTTTGCAAGTTTATGAATAAAGTGGCTGATAAGAACGGGGAAGATTCCTGGGTCTATATTATTTTGCCTGATGGTACGGTTGGCTGGGTGTTTGGCGGCTATGTATCGATGGAAACAAAGGCGGAATAAACGTATGGAAGAAAGCTGTCTGAAACTGTGCAGGATGTCATTTCTGCAAAAGAGAGCGGCAGTTATAAACTTTTGTAAAAAAACGATTAAAAACAGAACGGAGGCTTTGCTATGGATTTCAAAATGTTGCATTACGTGAAGGAAGAAGCGGTAGCTCTTATTACATTGGACTATGCGCCTACGTTAAACGCGCTGGATATGAACCTGGCGCTGGAATTGGAAGCGGCTTTACAACAGGCGGAAACGGATTCGTCTGTAAAGGTCGTTGTGTTGACAGGGGCCGGCCGGGCTTTTTGCGGCGGCGGCGATATCCGTTATATGAAGGCGCACTGTGAAGAAACTGATTTTGCGGAGAAATCCATGGCGCCTTTGGCAGGCAAGCTGTCAGAAATCGTTTTGTATATTAAGAAAATGTCGAAGTTAGTCATTTGCGCAGTAGCCGGCGCTGCTGCAGGGGGAGGCTGCAATCTGGCTTTCGGCTGCGATTTCGTCTTTGCGGCAGATAACGCAAAATTTATTCAGGCGTTTGTGGGGATTGGGCTGATCCCTGATACCGGCGGTGGTTATCTTCTGCCTCGCTTAATCGGGACCCATCGGGCCATGGAAATGTTTGTCAGCGGCCGCCCTGTGAATGCGGAGGAATGTCTCGCTCTGGGATTGGTGAAGGAAGTGACGACGCAGGAAGAATTACTGCCGAAGACGCTGGCTTTCGCCAAAAAGCTGGCAGGAGGTCCTACGTTGGCTTACGCCAATATGAAAAAGATGATGTTTGTAAGCATGTACCAGGGATTTGCAGAGTTTGCCAAAACGGAAGTCGCTTTGCAGGATCAATGCGCAGACAGCGCTGATTTCCGGGAGGGGATTACAGCTTTCCTGGAAAAACGTAAAGCGCAGTTTAAAGGAAAATAATTTGGATTGGGAGCATAGAAGTATTGTTTAGTTGCGTGGCAATGCACGTTTCTTCAGAGCGGTTGCCTGTGTTATACTACTAATATGAAACTGAGCGAAGTTTTACAGAAAAAGGAACTGAATAAGGAAGACCTGATTTTTTTGCTGGGGCTGAAAAAAGAAGCGGAAAAACAGCAGCTGTATGCGGCCGCCTATGAGATGAAAAAGAAATGGGTGGGGAATGTCGCCTATTACCGCGGTCTGCTGGAACTTTCCAATCGCTGCATTAAAAATTGCTTCTATTGCGGCATTCGGCGGGATAATCAACAAGTCCGCCGGTTTGACTCACCGGTGCAGGAGGTTCTGGCGATGGCCCGTTGGTGTTATGAAAAACAATACGGGTCGATTACGCTGCAGTCTGGCGAGCGTCAGGATGAAGCATTTATAGCCTGCATAGAAACACTGGTTAAAGAAATAAAAAAGATCGGCGGAGGCGCGCTGGGAATCACCCTGTCTTTAGGAGAGCAGACACCGGAGACTTATTTACGTTGGTATCAGGCAGGCGCGCATCGTTATCTTTTACGGATCGAAAGCAGTAACCCGCGATTATATGAGACCTTGCATCCACAGGACGGAAGGCATATCTGGGCGGCACGCGATGCCTGTCTGGACAACCTGGGCGCCATTGGCTATCAGGTGGGTACCGGCGTTATGATCGGCTTGCCGGGGCAGACCCTGGAAGATTTGGCTTCTGATATTCTTTATTTTCGCAAAAAAAATATTGCGATGATCGGTATGGGGCCTTACGTGGTCCATAAAAATACGCCTTTAGGAAAAAGGGTCATAGCAGCGGGAGGGGATACCGCTGCAGCGCAAAGCGAGCGCTTGTGTCTGAGTCTCAATATGATTGCTGTCGTCCGTCTTTTTTTACAGGATGTTAATATTGCGGCCACGACTGCTCTGCAGGCTCTCCATCCTTTGGGCCGGGAGATGGCGTTAAAGGCGGGGGCCAACATCCTGATGCCGATCGTTACGCTGCCGGAGTTTCGCAAAGACTACCAGCTGTATGAGAATAAGCCCGGGCTGGAAGATGATAAAGAAACGTATTGCGCCGGTCTCAGCGCCAGAGTAGCTGCTGTGGGAGATACTGTGGGTTGGGGACAGTGGGGCGATTCGCCGCATTTTTTCAATCATTAAAAATTACTGAAATCCCGTACCTGTGGGCGTGTTTAACGCTGGCAGATACGGGATTTTAGTATTATTTTAGTATTTCTTCTGAATTTTAAATTTTATTTGCTGAAAATCGCGATATAACCATTGATGAAGATATAGAGCACGATAATAGGTAGGATATACGTCAGATAAAAGCGCAGCCCGCGAGGGAATTTGACCCCTTCGCCTGTATCGGCTTCGCGGATGAAGTTATCCCAGCCCCAGCCATAGCGGCTGGTACAGAACGCAAGATAGATAAGGCTTCCCAAAGGCAATAAGTTGTTGCTTACGAGGAAGTCTTCCAGGTCCAGGATAGCAGAGCCTTTGCCCAACGGCTGAATATCGCTCCAGATATTAAAACCGAAAATACAGGGCAGGGAAAGCAGGATAATTGCCACCGTACCCAGGGAGATGATTTTTCTCCGATCCCAGCCTGTCAGGTCATAAATACAGGCAATGAGGTTTTCAAATACAGCAATTACGGTAGACATGGCGGCGAAGGTCATGAACAGGAAGAAAAGCGCACCCCAGAACTGTCCTCCGGCCATATGATTGAATACATTGGGCAGCGTAACAAACAGAAGGTTCGGACCGGCACTGGGATCAATGTTGAAGGCGGAGCAGGCAGGGAAGATAATCAGACCGCTCATCAGAGCGACAAAGGTATCCAGCATGATTACGTACAACGCTTCACCTGTAAGACGCTTTTCTTTACCAATATAGCTGCCGAAGATTGCCAGAGAGCCGATGCCCAGACTCAGGGTAAAGAAGGCCTGACCCATCGCCGCAAAGATTACTTCATTGGCGCTATACTGAGCCAGTCGGCTGAAATCAGGCAGCAGATAATACTCCAACCCTTTTTCTCCGCCGGGCAACAGGACAGAATTGACAGCCAATGCAATCATTAAAAATAAGAGGCAGGTCATCATAAACTTGGTGATACGTTCGACACCGGCCTGTACGCCTAAATAGCATACTCCGAAGCCGCTGACAACGGCTAACGCCATATAGCCTGTCATCGTTACAGGATCCGATACCAACGCGCCTAACACGCCGCCGATCTGTTCGACAGATAAGCCGTTGAAACCGCCCACCAGCATTTTATAAAGATAATAGAACATCCAGCCGGTGATTGTGGTATAAAACATCATCAGCACTGTATTGCCGGCAATACAGCCGTATTTATGCCAGTGCCATTTCGTCCCTTTGGGTTCCAGCACGTCAAAAGATTTGGCCGAACTCCGAACACTGGCACGGCCGACGGCAAATTCCGCGACCATGATCGGCAGGCCCAGGATGGCCAGAAACAGAAGATAAATCAATACGAAAGAGGCGCCGCCATATTTTCCTGTGATATACGGGAAACGCCACACATTCCCCAGGCCGATCGCGCAGCCGGCGGAAACAAAAATAAAACCAAGTCGAGTTGAAAAATTACCGCGGTCCAAAATAATTCTCCTTTTTTCTGCATTAAATTACATGCTAAATCTACCTTTAAATATAAACCATTTCGGGGACTATATTCAATAGCTAAAGAAGGTGAAAATGGTTTTTTTCAAAAGTCAGGATACCCTCGTCCCGGAGTTTGCCTAAGGCGACGGATAGCGCGCTGCGGTCCACACAAAGGTAATCGGCCATTTGCTGTCGGTTCAGCGGCAGATTGAACACGGACGATTTGTTTTTCAGGGCGGCAGCCGATAAAAAGGAAAGCAGCTTTTCCCGAATGGTGCGTTGCCCCATGTGCGTCATTTTTTCATTAAATTGCAAATTCTTGATTGCCAGTTCCTGTAAAAAGTTACGAATGAAAAGATCTTTTACAGCGCTTGTTTCCGTAGAATGCAACAGTTCTTTAATGTGAAGCCACAGAACCTCACAAGCAGAAGAGGCTGTGACGCTGACATTCAGCGCTACTGTCTCGGCGCAGGCAAAGGATTCGGCAAAAATACTGCCGGGTCCCAGACGGTTCAACAGATTTTCATTGCCCCAAAAGTCATCTTTGATAATGGATACGTGCCCTTTTAACACCATTCCGACTGCGTTGGCCCGGTCGCCTGCATGAAGTAAAAACTGTCCTTTCTGGTAGCTTTCGCTGCGGGCCTGCAAGGTTTGCAGCAGCAGGGGAAGATCACGTTCCGGCAGATTTTGAAACAAAATGGAATGTCGTAGTATGGTCAGCGTGTCTTCTGTGATTTCAGCAGTCTTTTTTGCGGTTTGCAGTAAGGCCATAAAAGCTCCTTGTAATCTAAAAAAAACAAAAACAAGAAAAATTACGAAAATAATATAAAAACAGAAGTAATATAAAAACAAAAGTAATGAAATAAAATTTATTTCGTTGTTTTTCCAACGGATTTTACTTATACAGTTTATTATAATATGTAGGAAAGGTCAAGCTTATTACGTGTATATGTACGAGAAAAGGATGTTTGAGGAGAAACGTATGGTAACAAGAAAAATTGTTCATATTGATGAAGAAAAATGTAATGGCTGCGGCGCCTGTGCGAATGCCTGTCAGGAGAGCGCCATCGTTATGGTAGATGGGAAAGCGCGTTTGCTCAGCGATGATTATTGTGATGGTCTGGGAAATTGTCTGCCTGCCTGTCCTACCGGGGCAATCACGATCATTGAACGGGAAGCCGCCGAGTATGATGAAGAGAAGGTGCAGGCCCGTCAGCGTTCTCTGGAACAGAAGCCGGTGGCAAGAGGCTGTCCGGGTTCTTTGGCCCGTAATCTGCAAAGACCGGGAGAAGCGGCAGGAAATCGCGAAGGAGAAAATCCTTGCAGGAATCGTACAAGTTACGGGACCGGAATGGTCGACGGCGCAGGAGCGGTAAAACAGGTAAGCCGCCTGGCCCAGTGGCCGGTCCAGATCCGTCTGGCGCCGGTCAAAGCGGATTACTTTGCTAATGCCAGACTGCTGATCGCGGCCGATTGCGCGGCTTATGCCCGTGCCACGCTGCACGAAGATTTTATGAAAAGCAGAATCACTTTGATTGGCTGTCCTAAGCTGGATCCGGTAGATTATGCGGAAAAACTGACCGCGATCCTGGAAAATAACACTATAAAGAATGTGACCATTGTTCGCATGGAAGTTCCCTGCTGCGGCGGCTTGGAAGTGGCTGCGAAAGAAGCCTTGCAGAAAAGCGGCAAATTTATTCCCTGGCAGGTGGTGACCCTGTCTTTAAACGGAGAAGTGTTGGAAGATTAGAAAAGGATGAGCATTGCCTTGTCTTTTTATAAAGCAGAATAGTCAAAACGATTTATCTGTATAAATACGGTTTGGAGCATTGACTAATTGCGACGGTTGTGGTTTAATCAATGAAGAATCGTTCTGTGTTGCGAAGGCAGGACGTTTTCCCAACATGAAGGCAATGTAAACAGAGAAATATTCAGAAGAAATGCGAGGAATCAAGATGAGTTTTTTTAGTGAATTCAAAGAATTCGCAATGCGCGGTAATGTAGTAGATATGGCCGTAGGCGTTGTAATCGGCGGCGCTTTCGGGAAAATTGTAACCTCTTTAGTTGACGGTGTGCTGATGCCCCCCCTGGGGAAATTGATCGGGGATGTGGATTTCAGCAACTTGTTTATTAATCTTTCCGATAAAAATGTTACGACTTTGGCGCAGGCAAAAGAAGCCGGTGCTGCCGTAATTGCCTATGGCGCTTTTTTCAATACAATTATTAACTTCTTGTTAGTTGCGTTTGCAGTGTTTCTGGTTATTAAACAAATCAATCGCATTCATCCAAAAGAAGAAGCAAAACCGGCTCGCGTCTGCCCTTATTGCAAGAGCGAAATCGCGGACGATGCTACTCGCTGCCCCCATTGCACCAGTCAATTAGAGTAGGATCCGCGGGCTGTTTCTTTGGTGGGAAACACTTTTCCTACTATTTTTAGCGGATTTACGGACAATCGAAAAGCAAATGTTATTATGGCTCTGCTCAGGCAGAGCCATTTGCTTATGGTTGACAATTATCTGATTTGCAACTCAGCAGGAGAGATGACACGGCTATGTACTTTAAAAACAGTCAGTCAATACGCATCGCGGGAAACGACCCTCTGCCGCTGCGGCATAAATCGGCAAAAAAGCTTGACAGTTTGTCTGAGTAGTGGTAAATTATTTGTGCGGTTAGTTATACCTAACCATTTTTTTAGTATTGCGGTTATCTTATGCTAATTACTCCGGTTCCCGCTTGTACTAATTTTTTTTAAACGATAAAGTTAGCTTGTGCTAATTTTTGGCTTGCAAAGTTTCTTTTTTTGCCGTCTTTTATCCGGAGAAATCCCTTCCAGGGATTCGTGTGGAGGGCTCGGCGTTTACGCACAGGTTAGCTAAAGCTAATTTTATCTATATTTTACGCAGGAGGTGAAACGATGCTCCCGTTGGTATCTGCAAAAGAAGGAGAAACAGTGACCATCGCCAAGATTACCGGAAAAGATGAGGTGCGTCAGCATCTTGCGGAACTGGGTTTTACGGTCGATACGAAAGTTACGGTCGTCAGTCAGATGGCCGGCAACATGATTTTGAAGGTTAAGGACAGTCGTATTGCTCTGGGGATGGAAATGGCCCGGCGCATTATGTATTGATATAAAAGCAATCAGAGTATGTGGGAACACATAGAAAGGAGCGTTGCCAAGATGACATTGAACGAGGTGCCGGTAGGCGAGGTGTGTACGGTTGTAAAATTAAACGGTACCGGCGCGTTAAAACGGCGCATTATGGACATGGGCATTACGAAAGGAACGGAGATCCAGGTTGTTAAAATTGCGCCTCTGGGTGATCCCATGGAGCTGAATTTGCGGGGTTACGATCTGTCGGTTCGGAAAAATGAGGCTGCCAGTATTGAGGTAGTCCGCTAATCAAAAGGTGACTATCTGTGCCAGTACGGCGCTTCTTCATCTGAGAAAAAAGGTTCGTATAATGGCGCGGCGCCTCAGAAAGACAGAGAACCGGAGATAGCCGGTGCGCCGTGTAAGTGTTTGCAGAAGAGACATTAAGTAAACTAGAGGAGCTACTATGGAAATCAAGATCGCTTTAGCCGGGAATCCTAATTGCGGTAAAACTACGTTGTTTAATGAATTGACCGGCAGTACGCAATATGTGGGAAACTGGCCCGGTGTTACGGTGGAAAAGAAAGACGGCAGACTGAAAGGCCATAAGGATGTGGTCATACAGGACTTACCGGGCATTTATTCTCTTTCTCCCTATACGCTGGAAGAAACCGTCTCCCGCCGTTACCTGGTCAATGAAAAACCGGATGTAATTTTAAATATCATTGACGGAACCAATATCGAACGTAATTTATATCTGACAACGCAACTGATTGAGGTGGGGCTGCCGGTTGTGCTTGTAATCAATATGATGGATCTGGTCAGAAAAAATGGCGATCAGATCGATCTTGAGAAACTGTCTGCCAAGTTGAATTGCCCGGTATACACGATCAGCGCCTTGAAAGGCGAGGGCTGCCTTGAAGCGGCGGAAGCAGCTCTGGCTATTGCCCGGACCCATAAACCGGCGCCGGAACTGCCCCATGTCTTTAATGGCAGTGTGGAACATTGTGTGGCTCATATTGAAGAATCCATTATGGGACTGGTACCGGCAGAAAACTTGCGCTGGTATGCCATTAAAATCTTTGAACGGGATCAGGAAATCATTGGTTCTTTGAATTTAAAAACAGAACTGCTGCAGCATTTGGAGGTTCATATTCAGGATTGCGAAAAGGAACTGGGAGACGACGCGGAAAGCATCATCACCAACCAGCGCTATGAATATATCGTTAAAGTGGTGGATGATGCTGTGCGCAAAAAAGCGCCGAAGCATGCCTTAACGGTGTCCGATAAGATCGACCGGGTGGTAACGAATCGTATTTTAGCGTTGCCTATCTTTTTCCTGGTAATGACGCTGATGTATTACATCTCCGTTACGACGGTGGGGGCCTGGGCTACCGACTGGGCGAACGATGTGTTGTTTGGCGAGATTATTACGGAAAATGCAACCGGCTTTCTGGAATCTATTGCGGCTCCGGATTGGCTGAGCAGCCTGATTGTGGATGGCATCATCGGCGGCGTAGGTACCGTGTTGGGGTTTGTGCCTCAGATCTTGTTGATTTTCTTCTTCATGTCTTTGCTGGAAGACTCCGGCTATATGGCCCGCGTCGCTTTTATTATGGACCGTATCTTTCGTAAATTCGGCCTGTCCGGTAAGTCTTTTATTCCGGTGCTGATCGGTACCGGCTGCGCGGTACCCGGGATTATGTCCACCCGTACGATTGAAGAGCCTCGTGACCGGCGCATGACCATTATGTTGTGTTCCTTCATCCCCTGTTCGGCCAAAACAGAGATTATCGGCATGGTGACAGCGATTTTCTTTCCGGAGTCTGTCTGGGTTGCGCCTTCCATGTATTTTTTAGGTATTGCGATCATCGTGTTAGGCGGCATCGCATTAAAGAAGACCCGGTATTTCGCCGGGGAACCGGCACCTTTTGTTATGGAACTGCCGGCTTATCATCTGCCTTCTTTTAAAGGCGTGCTCATCCATATGTGGGAACGGGCCCGGGGCTTTATTATCAAAGCCGGTACGATCATCTTCACCGTCTGTGTGATTATGTGGTTCCTGCAGGCTTATAACTTCAGTCTGGAAATGGTAGAAGACATCAATGAATCCATGTTGGCGGGCATCGGCAATGCGTTTGCCTGGTTATTCTCGCCCATCGGTCTGGGAGACTGGAAAAATACGGTGGCGGCAATCTCCGCATTCCTGGCGAAAGAACAGGCGATAGGCACCTTAGGTATTCTGGCCGGGGCCGATCCGGAAAGCGAAGAAGCGCTCATGTCCAGTATTGCCAAAATGTTCACGCCGTTGTCTGCTTTTACCTTTATGGTCTTGAATTTGTTTGACCCGCCCTGTCTGGTGGCGATGGCAACGACAGCCCGTGAAATGGGAGAAACCAGATGGGCTGCGCTGGCGATCGCGTTCCAGTGCCTGATCGGGTATGGTTTATCTTTTGTAGTCTTTAATCTGGGGGGCTGGGCTTTTTACGGCGCGCCATTCGGCGTAATGCAGGGTCTTGCCTGCGTATTAGTGGCTCTGGCTCTGTATTTCATTTTCCGCCCTGCTCCGAAGCCGTCGGGAACGCCCAGCGGTGAAATGAGCCATCAGTTGTAAGTCAGAGAAAGGGGGAACCCTGATGAATTTTGCGTCGTCTGTAGTCGTTACGGTTCTTGTTGTTTGTTTTGTGTTAGCTCTACGTTCTATTATTAAAAGTCAAAAAGCCGCACTGGCTGGCAAAGGCAGTTGCGGCTGCGGCAGCTGTGGAGGCAGTTGTTCCGGTTGCTCCGGTTGCCATGCCGACAGCGAGTCGGTTGTTATGCCAACACTGCCCAAAGAAAAAAAAGACTGATAAAACGAACCGCATGCGCCGCAGCAAAGGACGTTTCATATCTTACAATTTTAAAAAAAATATAAAATATTTTCCTGTTTTGTTAATAAAGATTGACAAAATGGAAAAATAAACGTACTATCTTCCTATCAATGTGTGAGCAAAACCTGCATTGACAGGAAGATTTTTTAGAAAGGAAGGGAGAGTATGAAAAAACTTATTTTAGGTATCTTGGTCTTGGCGTTAGTTGCGCTGGCAGTAGGCGGCTGCGGTGGTAAAGAGGAAAAGAAAGCGGCGGCTCCGGCAGGGGATAAGGGGAAGGTGGTCGTAAAAGTAGGCGCCACACCGGTACCTCATGCGGAATTATTGAACTTCGTGAAACCGGCGCTGGCAAAAGAAGGCATAGACTTGCAGGTGATCGAATTTACTGATTATGTAAAACCGAACCTGTCTTTATCCGATAAAGAACTGGATGCGAACTTTTTTCAGCACATTCCGTACCTGGAAAAATTTGCCAAAGATAGAAATCTGAAACTGGTAGTTTTGGATAAGATCCATATCGAGCCTATGGGTATTTATTCCCGTAAAATTAAAGATTTAAAAGAACTGCCGGAAGGCGCCAAAGTGGGAATCCCCAACGATCCGACCAATGGCGGACGTTCGCTGATGCTGTTGGAAAAGGCCGGTCTTTTGAAACTGAAAGAAGGCGCAGGGATCAGCGCTACACCCAAAGATATAGTGGGAAATCCTAAAAAGCTCCAGATTATTGAAGTCGAAGCTGCAGCCCTGCCCAGGGCTTTGGATGACACGCACATTTCGGTGATCAACTCTAACTTTGCTATGGAAGCAAAGCTGAACCCGGTAAAAGATTCTCTGTTTATCGAAAAAGATTCCCCCTATGCCAACATTATCGCAGTACGGGCCGGAGATGAAAAGCGTCCGGAACTGCAAAAACTGGCCAAAGCGTTAAAGACTCCGGAAGTAAAAAAATTCATTGAAGAAAAATATAAAGGCGCCGTCATTCCGGCATTTTGAGCTAAGACGCAGCCTCTGAAGGTATCCGGTTGTTGGTAACAAGATAAAACTACAAATATTGTAAAGCCGAAGGCGCTTCGTAACCAAGGTCTTCGGCTTTTTTATTTAGGCAAAAAAGAAATATTTTATGCGTTATCTTATTTACACAAACAGTTGTTCGTGATATAATTTATTCATAACCATTGTCGTCATTGCCGCCGAGACTCCGCTCTGTTCAGGAAATGGCCGGGAACAGGACGGTGCGGTAGGGAGGAGAATATGGAACAAAGCAGTATTTTTGAAGACTATACCACGCAGCCATTGGCTTCGCGTCTGCGACCTCAGTCGCTGGACGAATATGTGGGGCAGCAGCATTTACTGGGACAGGGAAAGGTATTGCGCCGGATGATCGAACAGGATCAGATTTCTTCCATGATTTTCTGGGGTCCGCCCGGTGTGGGAAAAACGACCCTGGCTCAGATTATTGCGCAGATGACAAAATCGGTGTTCATTACCTTTTCTGCTGTAACCAGCGGCATTAAGGAAATACGCAAAGTGATGGAAGAAGCGGAGCGAAACCGGCAGATCGGACAGCGGACGATCGTTTTTGTGGATGAGATCCATCGTTTCAATAAAGCGCAGCAGGATGCTTTTCTGCCTTTCGTGGAAAAAGGGAGCATTATCTTAATTGGGGCGACAACGGAAAATCCTTCCTTTGAGGTAAATGGGGCGCTCCTTTCCCGCTGCAAAGTGTTTGTGCTGCAGCCTCTTGCCACCGAAGACATTCAGCGTTTACTGCAGCACGCCCTGACCAGTTCCCGGGGATTCGGCTCGCAACAGATCGAGATGTCGGATGAATTGCTGCTGTTGATTGCCAATTTTGCCAACGGAGATGCCCGTACAGCGCTTTCGACGCTGGAAATGGTGGTCTTAAACGGAGCGGTGGAAGAGGGGCGAGTCAAAGTCACTAAGGAGATTTTAGAGCAGTGTATTTCTAAAAAGTCCTTGTTATACGATAAAAATGGAGAAGAACATTATAATCTGATTTCCGCTCTTCATAAAAGCATGCGGAACTCTGATCCGGACGCAGCGGTATACTGGCTGGCCCGGATGCTGGAAGCGGGGGAAGACCCTTTGTACGTAGCGCGCCGGGTGACTCGTTTTGCCAGTGAAGATATCGGTATGGCGGATTCCAAGGCGTTGGAAGTAGGGGTGGCGGCGTATCAGGCCTGCCATTTTATCGGGATGCCGGAATGTGCGGTACACCTGACCCATGCGGTGGTGTATATGGCAATGGCGCCGAAGTCCAATGCGTTGTATATGGCCTACGAAAGCGCCAAACGGGATGCGGTGACGATGCTGGCGGAACCGGTGCCGCTGGTGATTCGCAATGCGCCGATCAAACTGATGCGGGAACTGAACTATGGGGCGGGATATCAATACGCGCATAATACAGAAGAAAAACTGACCAATATGCAGTGCCTGCCGGATTCCCTTTTGGGGAAGAGCTACTACCGGCCAACGGAACAGGGGCTGGAGGGGCGTTATAAGGAACGGCTGCGGCAGATCAAAGAATGGAAACGCAAACACGGGGCCAAGTTTTAACAGCACCGGGAGAGCGCTTTGGAATGATGGTTGCATACGGTTCTTTCGAAACCTGTTTTCAAGTCACAGGAGGATGCGGCGGTTAGACAGGATGACGGAGAACCGATTTTACGGGAGCAAGTCTGTGGGAGAAGAGTATGGATGTAATGGAAAAGCTGGCTATTTTGGCAGATGCGGCCAAATATGATGCGGCGTGTACTTCCAGCGGCGTGGACCGCAAGGGAACCGGCTCCGCTATGGGGAATTCCCGTGCGGCAGGAATCTGCCATAGTTTTTCCGCAGACGGACGTTGTATCAGTTTATTGAAGGTGCTGTTGGCGAATTACTGCAGTTTTGACTGCGCCTATTGTGTTAACCGCCGCAGCAACACCACGGTGCGTACTGCTTTTACGCCCAGAGAATTGGCGGAGCTGACCTGGCAGTTTTATCGGCGCAATTACATTGAAGGACTTTTCTTAAGTTCGGCTGTGTGGCGTTCGCCGGATTATACCTGTGAGCAGATGCTGAAAGTGTTGGAGATATTGCGAAAGGAATATCGCTTTGGCGGTTACATTCATGCCAAAGTGATCCCCGGTACGGACCCTCTGCTTTTGGATAAATTGGGCAGACTGGCGGACCGTATCAGCATCAATATAGAGTTGCCTTCGGAGGCGAGTTTGAAGCGGCTGGCTCCGGATAAAGCAAAGGAGAAGATCCTGCGGCCTATGGGGCAGATCTGCCGCAATATAACAGAGAATACAGAAGGGCAAGGCCGCTTTGGAGGAATCCGCCCGGTGGCCGTAGCTGATAGGGTTAACGGGGTTATTAACAGCGGGAAAACGTCAGCCGTTCCTTTCAGGCGGTCTGTGGGTGAAAACAGATCTTCTTTTGTGCCTGGACAAGTGAAGCGCGTGGCTGACCGCCGTCCTTTTGCTCCGGCGGGACAAAGTACCCAGATGATCATCGGGGCTACCGGCGAAACGGATTACCAGATTTTACGTTTGACGGAAAGTCTGTACCATACCTTTCAGTTAAAGCGGGTGTTTTATTCCGCCTATATACCGGTTGTAGAAGATTCCCGCTTGCCGACGCAGGAAACGCTGCCGCCGTTATGGCGGGAGCATCGATTGTATCAGGCGGATTGGCTTCTGCGGTTTTATGGTTTTGCGGCGGGAGAATTACTGACGGAAACCCAATCCCAACTGCATCCCTATCTGGATCCGAAGAGTCAGTGGGCGTTGCGGCATCCGGAATATTTTCCTCTGGAGGTGAATCGGGCTTCTTTGGCGCAGTTGCTGCGGGTGCCCGGTATCGGTGTGCGAAGCGCCCGGCGCATTGTACAGGCGCGGCGGATTTGTGCCTTACATTGGGGGGGATTGAAGCAGATTGGCGTGGTTTTGAAAAAAGCCCGTTACTTTCTCTTGTGCGGCGGCAAAAAGTATCCCCAGCTTTCCTCGGACCAAAATAAGTTTCTGGCTGCGCTGATGTCAGAACGGGAGCGGGGCCTCTATCGCAGGCAGGAAAAGGATCTGTATCAACCTTCTTTGTTTGAAGAAGAACACAAAACTCTAACGCAGTACGGCATGATGACCGGCGGGGCGGGGGACTTGTTACAGACAGGCGGCTCAGCGAAGCCCTTATTCACGGTTCCGCTCCTGACCGATGCGCAGAAGGAGGAATTGGTATGGACACCCATTCCCATCTTCGTCTGAAGTCCATTACACCGGAGCTGGTGTATCAATATGACGGAACGTTGGATGGTTGGCTTTGTTGTGTGTATGAAAGTTATCAGAAACGGGAAATACCCGCTTCTGTCATTTCCGCGGCAGGCCCTATGGGTGCGGCGTCGAATTCCCTGTTCCCGCCTAAAATCATCCAAACGGACCTCCAGTCCGCCCGGCGGGTAAAGGAGGGCATCTGCAACCGTATCGGCGCGGATTTCTGGCAAATTTTGCGCCAGGCTTTTTTTACCTGCCTGAAAAATAAGGAAGAACTTATGCTGCTGCTGACCCGTAGAGGATTTTCGTATGGGGATAAGGTACTGCTGCTGACTGAAGATCCTGTGGTACAGCAGATCAATAAAAGCCTGCGTTTTCTGGGAACGGAGATCGACAAGTGGCGGGGATTTGTGCGATTTACAGAAATACAGGGGGTTCTGATTGCGGTAATCGGCGCCAAAAACTGTGTACTTCCTTTTATTGCGCCACATTTTTGCCGGCGTTTTCATCAGGAACATTTTATCATTTATGATGAAAATCACCAGATGGCGTTAGTGTATCGGCCCGGAGAAAGGGCAATCGTTCCTTTGGAACGTTTTTCCCCGGGTGAAATTGGTGCGGAAGAAGAAAAATACAAAATGATGTGGCGAGCGTATTATGATTCGATTGAAATAAAACCGCGACATAATGAGAGATGCCGTCAGACACATATGCCTCAGTGGTATTGGGCGTATCTGACGGAAATGGCGCAAGATACAAAACCGAAGGAAAGGAAGCCGGAAGAAAAGAAACCGGGGGAAAGGAACCTGGGGGAGAAAAGCAGACCGCCGCAGGAAAAGTTGCGTCCTGTACCGTAAAGAATTAAAATAATAAGATAGAGATAAGGATGAGATACGATATAAGTAAAGACAGCGTATTGAAAAACGGATTGGGGGATATATGGAACGGCGTTCTTTCACAGGGTTTGTAAAACAGCATAAACGCTGGCTTTTCATGGTATTAGGGGTCGTGGCTGTTTTTGCTGTGACTTTCTTTATTCTGGCTGAAGTAGCCAGTCGGGGAGCGGCGTATATTTTTAACCGGGAGATAAGTCGACAGGATATGCTGCGCGGTACGATTACCGTGGAAAAGATCAAAGCCCATGTTAACGGCGATGTCTCGATTGAAAACCTGGTCTGGAAAGACCGGGACGGTAATCTGATTCTACAGGCGCCGGAAGGAGGCTTTCATGTTCGTCCCTGGGATGTGGTGATGCGCAACTTTAAATCGACAACCGTGCAGAAGCTTTATTTGAAAGACGCCTTGATTTCTGTGCGTTTTAATGAAAATATGCAGGTGGATTTTATCAATCCTGCGGCGCGAAAAAAGCTGACAGGGGGGGGCTCGGTGACCGGGGAGAATGAAGCTGCGGATCCGGGACAGGGGGAATCTTCCGCCGACAGTTCGGCTAACAAGACGAAACAGCTGGCTGCGCAGAAAAGACTGGAAGAAGGGTTGAAGAACTTTAACCGTAATGGACGTAAGCTGCGGTTAAATCTGATTTTAGACCGTTGCCGCCTGGAAGCGTATTACCGCAATCGCCATTATGTGTTTCACCAGGCTTCGCTAAATCTGGATCTGAATACAGAGGATGTGACAAAGATCGTTTTTGAGTCCGGTAAACTGGGCGGTACGATGCTGGGTGGCGGGATGACCATTGATGGCCTGGTGGATTTTCGGGGAACTGTGCCGGCAACCAATATTGATGTGGCCGTGCGGGCGGTAGATCCTTCTTCGCTGGGGTTTGGACTGAATGTCCATGATAAGATGACGTTGGTGGCTAAATTCCAAGGGCCTGTTACGCAGCCGGTCGGTACTGGTACTGTGCGTATGCAGGAGCTGCATATTCCCGCTTTGTATTTTACAGATGTGATCGGCGACATCGTCTATGAGGATTCTGTCCTGAAATTTTCCGATGTGCATGCGGAGATCTATCGCGGAAAACTGGTCGCCCGGGGGGATTACAATCTGGATACCCGAGAATATAATATTTACGGCAAGGGCACGGAATTAGACAGTCGTCTGGCCTTGAATGATCTGCGTTTCTCCTGTCTGGTGGACATGAACATCATACTGCGGTGTGACGGCAATCCCCGGAATACGCTGACGTACGGCGATTTTAAATCCGGCAAAGGACGCTACTCTCTGATACCTTTTGACAGTATTCAAGGGAGGTTCAGCAATCAATACAAAGAACTGGGAATTTACGACGTGCTGATAGCCACGCCTTTTGGCGACGTGTCGACGAATGCGCTGTATATATCTAACGGTAAGCTTAAGTTAGGCCGGATTACGTTGACCGATCAGGGGACAGGGGAAGCGGTGCATTTAAAATAGTCCCGGGTGCGGTGCAAGCTCATTTCATGTGTTTGCTTTTGTATTTCTACATGTATATGTATATATGTATCAAGGCAGCGGCAAATTTGACATAGTGCGGGACAGGAAAGCGCGGAATAGAAATGGGAGGCTTTATGATACATGTTGTGAGTTTGCCGATCGGCACCAGTGCGACCGATGAATTCATCGAAGGGGCTTTACAACAGGGATATGAACAAAGTCTGGTAATCACCTCATCGCAGTTTATGGTGCAAAAAGCCCGGCTTCGGGGTGTGAATGCCAGAAATTTTGACTATCTGGCGAATGATATTTTGCGCCAGTGTGCTAAGACGGATGTCAGACTGCTGAGCCGTAAAGCGCAGGCAATCATTTTACAAAAAATTTTACAGCAATTACAGGCAGAGAGTCGGTTATCCTATTACGTCCGTCTGCTGGATAAGAAAGGTTTTTTGCACTCCATGTTGTCGCTGATCGGGCAGTTAGGACGCAGCAACGTGACGGTGCCGGAAGTGAAGACGGCGCTGCAAAGCTGGGACAGAAGCGGGAGCCGGGGTACGAAAGACCGGGAAACGGAACTGATTTACGAACGGTATCGCGACTATTTAAAAACTCATCGGGTATATGATGTGGAAGGGCTTTACCGTTTGGCGGCGGAAGCTTTGCGTGAGCGGCTCCGGAAGGGCGGTTGTGTAAAATGGCGGGCACTGTTTTTTACGGGCTTTTATCATTTTGATGCGCTGCAGCTGAAAATCCTGGCACAGCTTGGTCAATGCTGCGATGTATGGATTGCTTTGTCTTACGAAGGGCAGCGCCCGGAATTGTATGGCGTGACGGAATTTCTGCGGGCGGACCTGTTGGGGATACAGGACGCGGAAGAAGTGAGAAGAGAAGCGGTTGTCGGACGCGGTCTGGCAATTGAACACCTTTTACGGAATCTGCGTCGTGAGAAACCGACACAGATTCCTTGTAATGACACGGTGGAAATATGGGAAGCGCGCGACCGCAGCGAGGAAATGCGCACGGTCTTGCGTGCCGTAAAAACGCAGATTGCTGCCGGTAAAGTCCGGGCCGATCAAATTGGCATCATTGTGCGCAACCCGGAAGACTATAGCGGTTTCCGTCGTTTGTGCGATGAATATGGGATACCGGTTCAATTGCCCGGAACGGCCTCTTTACCTGCCAATCCGTTATTTACTTATGTTGCGGCGTTGTTCAGCACGGTCGGTCTGCGGGGACGGAGGCAGGTGGAAGCCTGGCAGACATTTTTTACCCATCCCCTGCAGGGATTGTTGTTCGGTGTGGCGGTACACGCTGCGGAACAGGTGGCGGCGTCCCGTTATTATACGAACCCGGAAGCTTTTACCGATACGGTACTGGCAATTCCCGGCTGGGCCGTGCTGACGTCTTTTGTGCAACGTTTTTCAGCATTGGGCGCGGGGACGGTCAAAACGTTTGCGCAGGCGCTGGAGGCGACTCTGACCGAGCTGTCATTGGCCGAAAAAATGGGCGTAGCGTACCGGGAAGGGCAGCTTTCGCTTCCCGGGTTTAAAAATCTGATCACCGCCCAAAAAGAAATGCGGGAGGTTCTGCGGCAGTTAGAGGCTGATTATGAAGCCGGAGGACTTTCTGATACCGTGATCAGCAGCAGCGAATTTTGGGAAAGCATGGCAGAGGGCGCCACGCATGTCACCTTGCGGCTGCAACCGGGACAGGAAGAAGGAGTGGCTTTGCTGGCGGCGGCCGATCTGACGGAAGAGGCTTTTACGTATGTGTATGTATTGGGATTGCGGGAGCATGAATTTCCTTGCTTGAAGCATGAAAATTGGCTTTATGATGACAGGGAGCGGGAAGATTTAAAAGTATTGGGTTTGGATCTGCCCCGTTCTGTAGATAGCTATCAGGAGGATCTGTTTTTCTTTGCTACGGCCTGCGCTGCGGCGAAAGAACGCCTTTTCCTGACCTATTTTACTGATGAAGAACATACGGTTTCGCCGTATATCGAAGAGGTCCGGACTGTATTCAGCGATTTAAAGATCCGGGTTCCCCGTTCGGCGGGGGAAAAAGAGAAGTCTGCGCTGTCCCGGGCGGAACTGGAATTAGCGTTGGCCCGGCAGGGCAAAAAAACACTGCTGCAACAGAGAACATCGCCTTTGTTGGTGAAAGCGGCGATTGTAGATACGGAACGCACCGGTTCGGGCAGAAAGTATAATGGCCGGATCGAGGAAACTGCGGTTTTAAAGGCGCTGCAGCAAAAGATAGGGACGCAATTCAGCGCATCCAAGTTGGAAATGTATCTGAACTGTCCTTTTTCTTTTCTGGCTTTTTATGGATGGAACCAGGAAAGGGCTGAGTCGATGGAAGAGGACATGAACCCCATGACGCGGGGGAATCTGCTCCATAAGGTGCTGGAACGATTTATCGGTGCGCATCTGGGAGAAAAATTTACTTTAGCGCAGCAACCGGACTTGCAGCAAGAGCTGGATGGAATCTTTGACAGGCTCTGTGAGACGGAGGAAGCTGCCGGCAGAATCTATGCCGGGCCTTTCTGGCAGTATGATAAGGAACAACAGCGTAAACTGTTGCATTACTGGTTAAAAAAAGAGATTGAATATAGCGGACAAAGCGAGTTCCGGCCGGTGGCGGTGGAAAAGTCCTTTGGCCGGGGCAAGGCGGAGGCCCTGCCTTTGCAGGTAGGTGCGTGTCGGATCAGCTTAAATGGCTCGATCGATCGGGTAGACCGCTCCGGTAAGGATTATTTCGTGACAGATTACAAGAGCGGCAAAACACCGGCGCAAAGTGATTTTTTGCAAAAAGATCTGCAACTGCCGCTGTATTTGCTGGCTTTACATAAGATGCTGCAGGAAGAACCGGAGGCGACAGTGTCCGGCGGCGGTTATTATGCTCTGGCGGAGGGAGTGCGTAAAACCGGTTTTCAGTTTGCCGATAATAAGGCGCTGCTACCGGTGAAATCGTTTCAGGAAGTGATGCCGCCGGGAAAAACGGAAAAAGAGACTCTGCACCATATGGATGAACTGCAAAACATGATACAAGAAGCGATTCGCTCCTTATTGGAGCGGATGGCGGCAGGGGATTTCGCCCCTACACCTGCGCCCGGCTGTGAGCGTTTCTGTCCGGCTGCGGATATTTGTCGTTTTTGTATTTTACCGGGGAATGAGGAATCGGAGGCTGAAAATGGGGACGCCTAAGTTTACACCGGAGCAAGATCAGGCGATCCGCTGCATTGAGAAGAATGTGGTGGTGTCTGCGGGGGCGGGCAGCGGTAAGACCCGTGTACTGGTAGAACGGTTTCTCTATATCCTGGAACAGGGTTTGCAGGAAGCGGAGAAGAACGTATCGCCCCGTACAATTCTGGCTGTGACTTTCACACGAAAAGCCGCGACGGAAATGCGGGACCGGATTCGCCGGAAACTGATGGAAAAAATCGAAGCAGAGCCTGACAACGCGATTTTCTGGCGGGGGCAGCTTAAAGAATTGTCCCGCGCGTCCATTGGCACGATACATAGCTTATGCAGTGCGATATTGCGCGCCAATCCGGTAGAAAGTGACCTGGATCCGGCGTTTTCTGTGATGGAAGAGCAGGAAACCAAAGAATTTTTGCAGGACAGAGCGCGCCGCTGGCTGCGGCAGCAGCTGAAGGGAGAGGCCGAGGCGGCCGTTCGTCTGTGTGAGGAATATGGCAGTGCCGGTCTGCTGCGTCAGACCTTGTACTTGTTACAAAGCGGGGAAGCGCATTTTACGGCGGTTAATAACCTTGCCGACTATGAGTCTGCACAAAAAGACCTGCAGCAACTGGCAGAGAATACGGCGGCGTATTTTACGGAGGCGTTGGCCGGGGACTGCGCCGCCGGCAATAAAAAAGCACTGTCAGGCTGCCTGGATGCGATTCGGGCGGCATTAGCCAATTTGGATGACGAGGCAAATATTGCGTTGTTGTCCGACGTGATCGGGCATCTGCGTAAAAGCGGGAAAAACGCTGAAACGATAGGTCTGCTCAAAGAAAGACTGGGGCAAATCGTTCAATATCCGGCCTGTGTACGGTCCGCAGAATTGATACCGTATTGGGAAAGTTACTTGGCGGCGTTGCAGCAGCATCTGGCTGCGGCAAAAAAAGAAGCCGGCGTTCTGGCTTTTGATGATCTGGAGCAGATGGCGTTGGACTTGTTACGCAACCATCCATCGGTACTGGAGAAGTATCGCAGCCAATATCGCTATATCATGGTGGACGAGTTTCAGGATACCAATTCGCGTCAGCGGCAACTGATTTATTTATTGGCCGGCGGTGACGCACAGCACTTAAAAGGGAATCATTTATTTGTAGTGGGCGATCCCAAGCAGTCGATTTATCGGTTCCGGGGGGCGGAAGTCAGCGTTTTTGCCCGGGTGCGCCATGAAATTGAGAACAGCGGCGGTGTTTCGTTACAGTTGACCGATAATTTTCGTACGGTAAAGAACATTCTCTCCCTTTGCAATCACCTGTTCCGGACGCTGATGGGGGAAGATCCGGCGCAGGATGTATTTTATGAAGCGTTGCAGGCAAATAAAGAAAACGATATACGTCCTGAATTTTTGAAATTCAGCTATAGCGGGAAGAAAGAGGCCGGGATGGTACGGAAAAAGGAAGCGCTGGGCCTAGCCCGACGTTTGCGGGAACTGCACGATACGGAGGGTTTTTCTTACGGGGGGATGGCGATCCTTTTACAGAACATGACCCATATTGAGGCGATGACCTCTGCTTTGCGGGACACAGGGATTCCCTATGCGGTTGTGGATGGACGCGGTTTTTATGACCGGATCGAAATCCGGGATATGCTGAACCTGTTCACTTTTGTGAGTGATCCCCAAAATGATCCGGTGTTGTTAGGCCTGCTGCGTTCTGTGTACGTGGGGCTTAACGATGCGTCTTTAACAAGACTTTTGCTGGCGCTGCTTGAGGAAAAAGAACAGGAGCGGGGAAACACAGTTGACGGTTCCCTTTCTTTATGGGATTTTTTGCAGCGGGGGAAACCCTTGTTGCCTGAAGCGGAACAAGCTTTGTTAGAACGCGGGCTCTCTCTTTTGGCGCTTTTGCAGCGGGAAGGGCGCGCCCTGAATTTACCGGATTTTTGTCAGTTGGTAGATGATACGCTGCATCCGGAAACGGTGCTGGCTTTGCAGAAAAACGGGGAAGAACAACTGGCAGACTATCGTAAATTGCAGCAGCTGGCCTTTGTGTTTGCCGCGCAAAAGCATGGTACTGTGCAGGATTTCGCGCGATATCTGCGGCGTATGCAGGAGGAAAAGGTGCGGGAAGCAGCGGCGTCTGTGGAAGCGGATGCAGCTGTTACGCTGTTGACCGTGCATAAGTCAAAGGGCCTGGAGTTCCCTCTGGTCGCTGTACCTTTTATGGATGTGGGTATGGTAGGGGACCGCAGTCCCATTGCCTATCTGCCGGATATAGGCTTAGGCATTTCGGTCCGGGGTGAAGATGGCAAGCTTGTGCCCGGCAACGTGCTGCAAAAAATTCGGGAGATCAATCGCCAAAAAGAAGAAGAGGAAAAAGCCCGTCTGTTGTATGTGGCCATGACACGGGCCGAAGAGCGTCTGCTTCTTTCCGGTTCGGAAAAAGAACGGAAAAAACCGTCGGAAGCAAGGAACTGGTTCAACAGTTTTAACCTGCATATCCCCCAGGACTTTCCGGGCATTATACGCACAGAGATCGACGACGGACAGAACGGTGAAAATGAGCAGGAGAACAGTGCAGCGCCGGTTTCAGACCGGACGGGGATTTTTCCGGATCCTAATCGAAGGGAAGAAACATCTCTCCCAATAATTGGTGAAGCAACGGCCAATCCGGTCGCGCCGGGGGATTCCCTGATAGAACGGAACTTTCCGGCGAGTGGTGCAGCGCAGACATCGGAAATTCCGGAGTCGGTTTTGCAACAAACCGAGCCGTTGCCGGATTACGGTAAATTCGGCAGGAAGCGGTTTTCCGCTTCTTCCCTGCAAACTTATTTGTGGTGCCCCCGTCAGTACTATTATCAGGTGATCGAAGAAATGCCGGGGACAGAGGACACGGCGAGCATGGGTCACGAGCTGCCTGCCCGCGTGTTGGGGCAAATTGTACACCGGACATTAGAGCTTTTGGGGCGCCGGTATATGGAAGGTCCGGACGAAACAGATATGCCGGAATCCCTCTGGCGTACGTTTTATGCCCGGGCTGTCAGGGAGTTGGCGGAGGGAAACGCATTGTTGGCGCAACCGGCGGAGCAAATGCTGGAAAGTTATTTGCAAAGCGCGGTATATAAAGAGTTTGTTTCACGCCAGAAATTTGCGGAATATCCCTTTCAAATTCCCTTGACAGCAGATGCTGACCGGACCTTTATCATTACCGGCGTGATTGACGCCATTGCGGAATTACCGGGAGATTCTCTGGAAATCGTGGATTATAAAACCGGTAAAGTGACCGGGGCGACGGCGGCAGAGCAAGGGTATGTCTGGCAGTTGGCTCTGTATAAAATGGCTGCGGAAGCTCGTTTTGGGAAAAAAGTGGGCCGGGCTTCCCTGCACTTTATCCGGGACCATACGGTCCGGGCGTTGCCGGAGAACAGCAGTGTGGCTTTTTATAAGGCGGATATCCTTGCGCTTTGCGAAGAAATCGGGGCGAAAAAGAGCGAGGCTGAGTTTGCCCTGCGAAAAGAGGATTGCGGCACTTGCCCTTTTACCTATTTTTGTAAAAAATTTAAAAAATCGTAAGGAATTATTAAATTATAAAATTTTGTGAATTCGCCATAAAACAGATATAATTTGTAAAAATATGGTACAATAAAATATAGTACGATAAGCATAGTAAAAATTTTGTTTGACTTTGAGGAAACGCTTGGAAAAAGCGATTTGTAAAAGAAGAGAGAGCCAGGCATTTTTATTTCCAAGAGCTGTCTCTAAGCACGTTTACCTCATAAAAGAGAAACTTTCAGTCTGATTTTAGCTATGGTTAAAACTGAGGAGTGATGCAACATGACAGAGATACCGCAGGAAACTATGATGTTTAAGCAGCATCGGGAAAAGTCCCCGGTGGCACAGACGATTCGGGAGGTTTGTCAGGCCTTAAAAGAAAAGGGTTATAACCCGAAAGATCAGTTGGCGGGTTATCTGCTTTCCGGAGACCCTACTTATATCACCAGCCATAATGACGCACGAAATAAACTGCGCCAGTATGAAAGGTATGAACTGCTGGAAGCCTTGTTGGAAAACTATCTGGAAATGATTGAAAAGTAGAGGGTCTGTATGAGGAGCATGTCTCTTGATTTGGGCAGCCGTACGATCGGTGTGGCTGTCAGTGATTTGACCGGATTGATCGCCAATGGCGTGGGGACGATCCGGCGTACTTCTCCGGAGAAGGACTTTCTTCGTCTGGGAGAATTACTGGACCGGTGGGAAGTAGCAGAAGTTGTCCTGGGCTATCCAAAAAACATGAATGGTACGATTGGGGAAAGAGCGCAGCTTACGGAAGCGTTTGCCGAGGAGCTGCGCCAACGTTTTCCTGAGATTACGGTGGTATTATGGGACGAGCGTCTTTCCACCGTGGCGGCGGAAAGGGTTTTGATCGATGCGGATATGCAGCGTAAAAAACGACGCAAAGTCATTGATATGATGGCCGCTGTTGTCATTTTACAAAGTTATTTGGACTGCAGGAACCGGAAACGATAGTTTGGACTACCTTACAGAGCAGTTCGAAGCAGCAGTTCGAGAATGCTTGATTCGAGCGTGTTTGAACGGAAAGTACGCTTGAACAGAAAGAATAAAGGTAACGCACCTTTGCAAAAGGCGGAGAATTTGCATGAATGACATTTCTACAAAAAAGAAAATTATCATGGGCGGCGCGTTGGGTATTTTAATCGTGATCGCGCTATTTATTAAGATGGGCGGCGGCGCGGCAGCAAAGTTGGCAGAACAGATGCTGCAGCATCAAAATCTGGCGGCGGGTTCTCTGAGCTACGAAAAAATTGGCGCCGGTTTCGCCGGAGATGTGGAGATCCGGAATATTGTCTGGAAGGCTCCCAACGGGGATGCAAAGGCGGAAATACCACTGACGACCATCTCTGTCAACTTTTTTGAAACGCTGCGCAAAGGCGGCGGCATTGGTTCCGTGACAAATATTGTACTCAATAAACCGCATTTTTACGGCGTATATGAAGAAGGTCAGGGCCTTGATTTATTGAATTTGGTAAAATGGGCCGGCCAGACAAATAAACAGTCGCTTTGGGCACAATCGGAAAAAGATGTTAAACCTACGGAATTCAGGGGCTTAATAGAAATTAAAGATGGCGTTTTGCAATTAGTGTCCAATGGTAAGCGCGTAGAACTGACAAAGCTGAATTCCCAGGTAGCGTTTAAACAGTATCCTTTGCTTCGCGGGGGAGCGACCGGCAGCAAAGAAAGTTGTGATCTGGTCTTAAATATGACCTGGGAAGCAGGCAAGGCCAATGTGACAGGGGAAGCTAAAAATATGCCGGTGGCGGATCTGTTGGCGACCTATCCGGATCTGAAAAATATTATCGTGAAAGGGGGCGTCGTGCCCACGGTAACGATTCATGCATCGAAAGACGCAGGCGGCTGGCACATGGATCTGTCCGGCAAACCGAAAAATATCAGCGGTGAGATTTTCGGTCTTTCATTTACGGAAGGAACCGGCAGTTTTCGGGCGAACCGGGATGAAGCGGAACTGGAACAGCTGCAATTGAAAATCAATGAGATGCCTTTGACCGTGACCGGTAAAATACGCAGTGGGCGCGGTACGCCCCTGCCTCCCGGCTATGATCTGAGTTTCCGGGCAACCAATTTTAAAACGCAGGCCTTGAGCAGCGGCTTATTTTTAAAGGATGGAGCGGTAAATCTGGAAGGCCGTTTGACAGGTACTTCTCTGGAACCTACATTATCCGGTTCTTTTGCGGCGGATACGTTGGTACTGGCTCCCCTGCAGCTTTCGGCGGTCCGGGGCGGTTTCCTTTGGGATTTCGGCAAACTGCGTCTGCAGAATGCCGCAGCCCAATGCGCGGGCACGACTGTAAATGTGGAGGGAAGCCTCGATCTGAAAACCCGAGAGTATCAGTTTACGTTAGGGGGAAGCCGGCTGGACGCGGCGCAGCTAACAGATAATAAAGTAACGGGGCTCTTGGCCTTAGCTTTGGAAATGAAAGGTAAGAATCAACAGGACTCCGCTTTCGGCACCGGCTCTTTTGCCTTACAGAATGGCCGCTACTATTATATGGATGCGGGCAAGGAGAAAAATGAAGAAATTCGTTTTTTGCAGGGCGACATTGTAGTGGAAAACAGTAATTTTGCCACCCGTGGAGCGGAGATGAAGCTGGGCAGAAATAAGTACGGCGTTTCGGTTTTGCTCACGGAAGCAGGCAAAGTGGAAATAAAAGTAGGTGAAAAACGTTCCTGGTCCTTATTTTGAGGAAGGTCTGACTTTAGCAGCGCAGGATCGTATTTCATGCTGATTTTATCTGCTATACCCAAAGTTGCAAACAATCTGTTAAATCTTTGAAAATGGCGGAGTACGGCAGGAACTGTAATTGACAGCTATCATTAAAATAGGGTAAAATATTTGCGCATTAAAGAGCGCTGCAAGAGTAAAACGGAAAGGAGAGTATGATTTTTCTAAAAAGAATCATACAAAAGCAAAAATGACGGATAAAGAAGTTAAAGATGGGGAAGAAATCACTGAACAGGTTGTAGAAACATTAGAATATACAGATGAGGACGGGGTTGAACATTGCTTCGTCGTAGAAAGCAAATTCCCTGTAGGAAATGAAACCTTTGCCGCTTTGTTGGAAGTAGATCCTTCCATCTTCGATGAAGAAGCGCAGGAAGAATGCTGCGAACAGCATCACAATCAGGCGGGGCAGCCGCATCATACAGACGGTTGCTGTGAACAGCATCATGTAACAGAAGACGGGGCCGAGGATGGCAGTGAAGGGGAAGTCAATATCATTTTAGCCAAGATCATAGAAGACGAAAATGGTGAAATCGATATACAGGTGCCTACCGATGCAGAGTTTGAAAAAGCCCGGCTTGCTTACGAAGCCCTGGCTGAAGAATAAAAAACGACAGTGCCGGGCTCAGGTCCGGCACTTATATTTCCTTTTTTGGGGGAGCTGGAAGTGTTTAAACGAGTCATTCCTTTATTGACAGCATTAGTCCTGATGCTTGGGCTGGGAGCCTATTGGCTGCTGTACTTTACAGGAAATAATACAGAATATGCCAAGGGGCACCGCTATCTGGTCACCATTAAACCGGGGATGACCACGGCAGATATTGCGGATCTGCTGCATAAACAGCATCTGGTGAAGACGCCGGAGGCTTTTCGGATGGAAGCCAGGTTGCGTGGGCTGGCGGGAAAATTGGAAGCCGGGCGCTATGAGATTGAAGGCGGCATGTCCAACAGCCAGATTGTCGATATTTTATCTAAAGGACAGACATATGCGGTTAAGTTTGCTGTTCCCGAGGGATTTAATATCGTTAAAATCGGGCGCAAATTAGAGGCGGAAGGCTTGGGAAATGCCGCAAAGTTTGAAGAGGCGGCCCGTAATTATACACCTTATCCGTATATGGAAACGAACAACCCGGCTGTGATTTTTAAAGCCGAAGGCTTTGTTTATCCTACAACGTATCAGATCGATCCGGATCTGTCGGAAAAAGAAATCCTGGCGATTATGGTTCAGACCTTTAACGCAGAAATGAATAAGGAAAAAATTCCGGAACTTGCCAGACAGAAAGAAATCAGTTTACGGGATTTAATAAACCTGGCTTCCATGGTAGAGTTGGAAGCAGTGTTTGAAGAAGAGCAACCGCGCATTGCCGGTGTGTTTCTAAAACGGCTGCGCATCTTTATGCCGATTCAATCAGACACGACCATCCAGTATCTTCTGGGCGCTCAGAAAGAAGAAGTGACGATTGCAGATACAAAAATAGACAGCCCCTACAACACCTATCAGAATCAGGGGCTGCCGCCCGGTCCCATTGCTTCTCCGGGTATGAAGGCAATTAAGGCAACACTGTTTCCGGAAGAGTCCGAATACCTTTATTTTGTAGCCGAAAAAGACGGACATCACCGTTTTACAAAGACATATCAGGAACATATGCAGGCCATTGAGGAAATCCATGGCAAACAATGAGATCTCTTGCGAAATAGGGCTGCACTCCTGTCCGGGAAACCCGCAGCCCTTTTGTCTGCGGGTTTTGTACATGGGCAAAGAGCGATAGCAGGAAAGTAAAAGCGGGTTGGCGGAGGAACAGGTGAGAAGCCTGGTGAGCAGTAAGGCAAACGGGGTAGTCCCCGGACGCTGTTGATGGAGGAATCGATGAGAAACATAGGAAAACCGGAACTATTAGCGCCGGCAGGAAGTATGGAAAAACTGAAAATGGCGTTATTATATGGCGCAGACGCGGTTTACCTGGGAGGGAAAATCATGGGTCTGCGCGCTTTTGCCGATAATTTTTCGGAAAGTGAAATGGCAGAAGCGGTCGCCTTTGCCCATGATCTGGGGAAAAAAGTCTATGTGACCGTTAATATTTTTGCCCATAACGAAGATCTGGCTCCTTTGCCGGACTATTTGCGCAACCTGGAAAAAATCGGCGTGGATGCGCTATTGATCTCCGACCTGGGGATCTGGTCCATAGCCCGGGAAACCGTGCCGAAGATGGCGCTGCACGTGAGCACCCAGGCGAATACCACTAACTGGGCAGGTGTCAAGGCCTGGGAAAATCTGGGGGCGGAACGGGTCGTTCTGGCCCGGGAGTTGTCGATCAAGGAAATTGCGGAAATCGCCTCACATACACAGGTGGAGCTGGAAGTATTCGTCCACGGCGCTATGTGCATCTCCTATTCGGGACGTTGCTGGCTCAGCAGTTATCTTACCGGTCGGGATGGGAACCGGGGCGCCTGTGCTCAGGTTTGTCGCTGGGCGTTCAATCTGACAGAAAAAAATCGTCCGGGGGAAGTCTATGATGTGGCGGAAGATGACAGAGGCACCTATGTGATGAATTCCAGGGATCTGTGTTTGCTGCCCTGTTTGCCCCGGCTTATGCAAGCCGGCGTAGCCAGCTTTAAAATAGAAGGGAGAATGAAAAGCGCACACTATGCGGCCAGCGTTGTCAGCGTATATCGCAAAGCGATTGACGCCTGTTGGGCGGATCCGGCGGCCTATCAGGTGCAGCCCGAATGGCAGGAAGAATTGGAAAAAGTATCGCACCGACCCTATACCACCGGTTTTGCTTTAGAAAAACCGGCGGCCTCTGCGCAGGAATATTCTTCGTCATCCTATTTTCAGACACACGATTTTGTCGGTCTGGTCCGTGGTTGGGAAAAGGGGCGAGTGCTCATAGAGCAGCGTAACCATGTAAAAGAAGGGGACACCCTGGAGGTATTGCTGCCGGACGGCTCGTTGCGTAATTTTGTCTTAGCGGACATGCAGGATGAGGAAGGGCGATCCATTTCTGCCGCGCCTCATGCCCAACAGCTTTATACCTGCCGGAGCGAGGAATCTTTTCCGCCTTTTTCTATTTTGCGTCGTAGGGCAGAATAAATTTTTGGTAGCGTAATCGGCAATAATATGATAAAATATTATGGTACAATTATTGTGGTGGCAAAGAAGGTATAAAGTTATGGAGCGTACAGGCAGGATTTTTAAGTTCCTCAAAGAACATGAATTGGACTGCATTGCAATCAAGGATGCTTGCACGATTCGTTACCTTACCGGATTTACCGGGGATTCTTCTGTTTTATATGCGGATGACCGTAAAGTCATCCTGATCACAGACGGCCGTTATACGGAACAGGCCCGTTCACAGGTAAAGTATTGTCGTGTCCTGGAGTACAAAGCAAATCACAACAACAGCATATGGGAAGCCGTGGCGGAGCAGATTGGCGACAGGCATAAAGCGGGCTTTGACGGAGACCGGTTTTCCTATGAGGAGGCCAGGATACTGAAGGAACTTCTTCCTGCAGAGGTAGAAATGATTTCGGTCAGCCTGGGCAGTCTGCGCATGGTGAAAGACGACCGTGAGCTGAAAAGCTTGTGGAAAGCGTTTAAAATTGCCGACAGTGCGTTTGAAATGCTGTTGAAAGAGCTTGCCCCCGGCATGACGGAAAAAGAACTGGCCGCAAGGCTGGAATACTATATGCGCAGTCAGGGGTCGGAAGGGACTTCCTTTGACACTATCGTAGCTTCCGGTTACCGGAGTGCGCTGCCCCACGGCGCGCCTACAGATAAAGCAATCGAGATCGGCGATTTTGTTACGTTTGATTTTGGCGCGGTGTATGACGGATACCATTCGGATACGACCCGTACGATCGTTATGGGGATGGCTAATTCCTGGCACAGAGAAATCTATACTGTGGTGGAAGAGGCCCATTATCGGGGGATCAAGAATGCCAAACCGGGTATTACCGGCAAAGAGTTGGATCAGATAATCCGCAGCTATATTGAATCCCGCGGTTACGGTAAATTTTTTACCCATGGTCTGGGACATGGGGTGGGTCTGGAAATACATGAACTGCCCAATATAAACAGTCGTGGCGATATCCTGTTGGAAGCAGGCATGGTGTTTTCTGTCGAACCGGGGATCTACATACCGGGCAAGGGCGGTGTACGCATTGAGGATACGGTTGTTCTCACCACAGAAGGCGCCCGCAGTCTGACCGGACTAAAAAAGAATCTGACAGAAATTGTTTAACATTCCGATATATTTAAATTACATTTTATATATAACAAAAGGGAAACACAGGAGGGCTTATTTATGGTATCGACCAACGAATTTAAGACCGGCTTGACAGTTACGATTGACAACGATCCCTGGCAGGTTGTGGAGTTTCAGCATGTAAAGCCGGGCAAGGGCGCTGCTTTTGTACGTGCTAAAATGCGCAATCTGGCTACCGGGGCTGTGGTAGAACGTACTTTTAATGCCGGCGAACGCCTGCAGAATGCAACGATTGACCGCCGGATCATGCAGTACCTATATGAAGGGGACGGCACCTATGTATTCATGGACAACGAAACCTATGAACAGACGGAATTAACCAAAGAGCAGATCGGTACAGGAATCAACTTCCTGAAAGAAAACATGGATGTGAAGATTATTTCTTTTGAAGGACGTATTCTGGGGGTAGAACTGCCGAATACAGTAGAACTGGTTGTTGTTAAGACCGAACCGGGTATCCGGGGCGACACCGCAACCGGCGGCAATAAACCGGCGACAATGGATACAGGCTATGTGGTTAAGGTACCTTTGTTCATCAATGAAGGCGACCATTTACTGATCGACACCCGCAGCGGCGATTATATTCAGCGCGCGTAAGCCCGGTATAACGACAGAGCAAGAGCGGACTCCATCAGTAGTATCGGATTTTCCAAATTTAAAAGAAAGATACAAGGCTTCCGAAAAGGAAGCCTTTTTCTTTTATTCCTGTATAAACTATGGTATAATAATTCATAAATACAAAAATGGGGTAGAGTGACTCTTTTTGGGGAATCTCTGGTCCCGTAAACTGTTTCAGGTTGATTGACATTGGCGTAAACAGAGAAAATCGTAACAAAGGCTGAGGTCGTAACGGAGGGCATACGGATGGAAGAAGAAATCAAACAAAAGGATTCGCTTCCGGGAGCTCCTTCAGATACAGGACAGGAAGAAGAATTAGGCTACATTGAAGTCGCCGATGAAGTGATCGGCATCGTTGCCAGTTTGGCAGCGATGGATGTGCCCGGTGTGATTTCTATGAGCACAGGTTTTCGCGAAGGGCTCAATAACCTTCTGGGGAAAAAAAGTCCGGCTAAAGGGGTCCGGGTAAAAGTAACCGGGAGAAGCTGCCGCATCGCAGTGTATGTCACGGTGGAATATGGCAGCAATATTCCTGAACTAGCCATGAAGCTGCAAAAAAAAGTGCAGCTGGCGGTCAATGAAATGACGGAATATAACGCAGAATTTGTCGATGTCCATATCGAGGGAGTAAAACGCCGCGAAAAGAGCGCGCTGGAACTGAGCTTCAGTAATCCGGAGGAAGAAAAGAGCGGCAGTATTTTTTAGCGGTGTCATGCCGGAGATATTATCATAAGGAGTGGAGTACATGGGGATAGCAGATCGGATCATTCTGACATTCTATACTTTTTTAATGGCGGTTTTTGCGATTTTACTTATTGCGGCGACGCTGGGACTTCTTCCTCCGGAAGTATTTGTCAATCTTATTGGTTCTTTACCGGGAAACTGGGAGTTCGTAGTGGGCGGCATTCTGATTTTTGTGGCCAGCATTCGCCTGCTTTTGGCCGGTATCGGTGTATTTGGTGAAGGCAATACGTTAACACTGGCGGAGACGGAAGCGGGGAAAACGGTAGTTTCCAAGCGCGCGTTAGAAGAATACATCGCGGATATTGCGCAGGAACTTTATGGAATCTACGGCGTTAAAGTCGCGGTGACCACCGAGGAGAAAAACACGATCAATGCAAGGATCAACGCTTCGCTGGAACCGGGGGTCAATGTGTTTGAGATCACGGAAGAAGTAAAGGATAATATCAGAGAGACGGTAAAAAAGGTAGTAGGTCTTGAGGTCAAAAACATTGAAGTATATTTTAAAAAGATCAAGAACAGCGGGAAAGATAAAGGATAAGAAAGAGGGGAACGGCGATGTTCAAGGATATATTTAATGACATCTGGCTAAATTATCGCGGCCGTTTCTTATGTACACTGACCGGCTTCGTAATTGCGGCGTTGTTTTTATTACTGGGATTCTGGCAAACTTTGTTTTTACTTTTGTTTGTGGCCGGCGGTTTTTTTATCGGCTATAAAATTGACAAAAAAGAAGATCTGGTGGAGTGGCTGGACCGGCTTCTGCCGCCGGGTTATCATAGATAATTGGAGGCTGAACGTAGATGATTCGCAGAATAGCGAGAGAGATGGTATTGCAAAGCTTGTTCCAAATGGATTTCATTGATGCGGCGGAAGAGTCTCAGACGGTTTTGACCGGAACCCAAGAAAATTCTGAATCGGTACCGCAAGGCTCCGAGCAGGACCCTGTGAAACAGCCCGCATTGGAGGACGCCTTACAGGTCGCGCTGGAAGTTCAGGCGGATGAAGGCGACGCGGAAGAGGCCCAAAAGGCCGTTCCTTACGCGAAATCCGTGCTTCAAAGTACGGTCGCTAATTTGGCACAGATCGATGCGTTAATCGGCAAATATGCGATCAACTGGGAAGTAAAACGCATGCCCGGTATCGATCGCAATATTTTACGTATGGCGATTTGCGAGATGCGGTTTGCCAGGGAAAAAATTCCGGTGACCGTGGCCATCAATGAGGCGGTAGAATTGGCGAAACTATTCGGTTCAGAGGCATCGGCCCGTTTTGTGAACGGGGTATTGGGGAAATTGATGCGGGAAGAAAAATGAAAGAAGAAGTTTATCTGGGCATTGATACCAGCTGTTATACTACGTCGATCCTGTTTATGAATCGCACAGGGGCAGCGGTAGCGGAGGCCCGGCGTATTTTGAAAGTGAAACCGGGGCGCTGTGGCCTGCAGCAATCGGAGATGCTCTATCAGCATATTCGGAATTTGCCGGAGTTGGTAGAAGATGCAGTCAAAGACCATGAGTTTCGGATTTTAGGGATCGGTGTTTCAGCGCGTCCCCGACCGCGGGAAGATTCCTATATGCCCGCCTTTTTGGCCGGGCAGGGTCTGGCCCGGGAGTTAAGCGCTTTATACCGCGTTCCCTTATGGCAGATCAGCCATCAGGAAAATCATCTGGAGGCTGCGGTCTGGTCCGCGCACGGTCCCTGCGGCAAACGGTTTTTGGCCCTTCATGCGTCCGGCGGTACGACCGACCTATTAATGGCGGAGCGGCCGGCGGAACAAGGGGAAAGCCTTTACAAAGGAAGTTATGTATTGACGGAGGTGGGGACGAGCCTCGACCTGCATGCCGGGCAGTTTGTGGATCGGGTCGGCGTGGCGCTGCAGCTTTCTTTTCCCGCAGGACCCGCGCTGGAAGTGTTGGCGGCAACTGCGCTGGAACGAGTGGAACTGCCTGTGTCCGTACATAAAACCCGGGTCAGTTTATCCGGTCCCTGTACGGCAGCGCTGCGTGCGCTGCAACAAGGCGCTGCGCCTGCACAGCTGGCGTTAGGGGTACAGTGGGTCCTGGCCGAAACATTTACCCGTATGATTCGGAATGCTGCTGCGCAATACGACGTGAAAGACGTCCTCTTAACCGGCGGTGTTTCGGCCAATCAGTGGATCCGGCATCAGGTAGAAGGAAAACTGGCAAAACGGCAGATCCGTGTATGGGTGCCGGAAAGCCGTTTCAGCGGCGATAACGCTGCCGGCTGCGCGCATTATGCGTATCGACAGGGGGAAGCCCATGACTGAAGCATATACCTATTCGGTCGGTGAATTAAACCGGCTGATCAAAGAACTGGTGGAAGGCAGCGGAGCTGTGGCCCACGTTCAGGTACGGGGGGAAGTAAGTAATTTTAAACGCTATCCTTCCGGCCATTGTTATTTTTCACTGAAGGATAAAACAGGCGTTTTAAAGTGTGTGATGTTCCGCCGCCAGGCGCTGCGTCTCACCGCGGATCCTGTGAATGGCGCTACCGTTTTGGCCATTGGCCGTATCGGCGTCTATGAGCGGGATGGCGCTTATCAATTGTATACAGACCTGCTGGTGCCGGAAGGAACTGGCGATTTGATGCAGGCATACGAAAAATTAAAAAATAAGCTGGCTGCGGAAGGTTTGTTTGATGAAACGCGCAAACAGCCGTTGCCGGCTCATCCGCAAAGGATCGGCATCATTACTTCGCCGGCCGGCGCTGCGGTGCGGGATGTGATCATAGTGGCCCGAAGCCGGGACTCCGGTGTTCGCTTGCTTTTGTATCCGGTGCTGGTACAGGGGAAAGGCGCTGCGGCAGAGATTGCCCATGCGATTGATTTTATGAATCGGAAGCAGCTGGCTGACGTATTGATCGTGGGCCGCGGCGGCGGGTCTATGGAAGATTTGTGGGCTTTTAATGAAGAGCCGGTGGTGCGGGCGATAGCCGCTTCGCAAATTCCTGTAATTTCTTCCGTAGGACATGAAACAGACTTTACACTGGCGGATTTTGCCGCCGATAAGCGGGCGGCGACGCCCTCACAGGCCGCAGAGATGGCAGTACCGGACAGCAGTATACTGCTGCATACGGTGATTCAAAGCCGTCAGCGTTTGGAACGGGCGCTGCTGCGGCAGCTAGACGAACGTAATGCGGCTTATCTCCGATTGGCGGCCAGCCCGTTGCTGCGTGACCCGACCCGTTTGTTGGAACGATCCGAGGAACGATTGGATAAAGCCTTGATGCGCTTGCGGCAAACGTTGCCCCTTCGCTTAGAAAACAGAGCGTATCGTTTGCAGCAGGCTCTCAGACTGCTACAGCGTCCGGAAAGGATGTTGCTTGAACCGGAGCAACGCTGGCAGTCTGCGAATAAAAGTCTGTGTAACGCAGCGGGCTTCTGGTTGGCAGGGGCAAGGCGACAGCAGGAAATGGAGACAAACCTGACGCGGGCGATAGAGGCAACGCTGCGGCAAAAACAGACAAGACTTTCTCTGTTAGCCGCACGATTGCAGGCTGTAAGCCCGTTAGGCGTTCTTGCCCGAGGTTATTCTGTTACTCTGGGGGAGTCCGGTCAGCTGATTAAATCAGTGGCTGACGTGGGCTGGGGCACTGAAATCCGGACAAAACTTTATGATGGTACGATTTATTCTGTGATTCAGCAGGTAGAAAGGGATAAAGATCATGGCAACGAAGAAAACGGTGAAAAACCTTAAATTTGAAGAAGCCCTTGCGGAATTGGAAGCAGCGGTAGAAAAACTGGAAAATGGCGATTTGCCGTTGGAAGATGCGATCACCGAATTTCAAAGAGGCACCGAGCTCAGTAAAATCTGTCTGGAAAAATTGAATGCAGCGAAAGCGGCCGTAAAAAAATTAGTCGTGGATCCGGAAAGGGAAGATGATTTTCGGGAAGAAGACTTTGAAGAACCCGACTCTGAACCGGAGCGGGAAGAAAGTTCCGGCGCTGCGCTTTGGGAGGAAGAATAATGGATTTTCAGCAATATTATGACAGTCGCAAAAAACTGGTAGACAGTTTTTTGGAAAAACGGATGGGAAAGCCCGGTATTTCTACGGTAGATGAAGCGATGAAATACAGCCTTCTGGCAGGGGGGAAACGGTTGCGCCCGATCCTTTTAATGGCAGCGGCCGATGCCGTAGGGGCGAATGGTTATGATTATTTACCGGCAGCCTGCGCGCTGGAGATGATCCATACTTATTCCCTGATCCACGATGATTTGCCTTGTATGGATAACGATGATTACCGCCGGGGACGTCTTACCAATCACAAGGTATACGGAGAAGCGATGGCGCTTTTGGCAGGCGACGGGCTTTTAACACTGGCCTTTGAAGTCCTGTTGGAGCAGCGCAATGTAGCGCCTTCCACACTGGTAGAGATGGCCCATGAAACCGCTATGTGCGCCGGCAATTTCGGCATGGTGGGCGGACAGGCTCTGGATTTGGCTTCCGAGGGACGGCAGATCTCGGCCAAAGAACTGAAGACCCTCCACGAAGGGAAGACCGGTGCTTTATTTATTGCGGCCATTCGGGGCGGCGCTCATTTGGGCGGCGCTACGGACGAGCAGCTTTTGGCGCTGACCCGGTTTGCAGAGTTGATCGGGCTGGCTTTTCAGATCGAAGACGATATTTTGGATGTGACCAGTACGGAAGCAGAACTGGGAAAACCCATCGGCAGCGATGAAAAAAACCATAAATCCACCTATGTTACGCTATTTGGTTTAGAAGGCGCTAAGAAAATGGCGGAAGAAACTACGGAAGAAGCCATGCGGTGCCTGGATTCCTTTGGCGAAAAAGCGGAAGCATTGCGGGAAATCGCCAGGATGATGTGTCATCGTAACAAATGAAATGTGTTGAGAGGCGGAGAGGAATGTCCACTGATAAAATCCTTGATCGGGTGAACAGTCCGATTGATTTAAAAATATTAACGATGGAAGAACTGCAGCAGCTGGCGGCAGAGATCCGTCAGCTGATTATAGAGGTAGTTGCCAAAAATGGCGGCCACCTGGCGCCGAATTTAGGTGTGGTGGAACTGACACTGGCTCTGCATCGGGTCTTTGATTCGCCGAAGGACAAACTGATTTTTGATGTGGGGCACCAGGCCTATATTCATAAAATTCTGACCGGCCGTAAAGATCGTTTTCCTACCTTGCGGCAATATAAAGGCCTTTCTGGCTTCCCAAAGCGGCAGGAAAGCGAACACGACGCATTTGGCGTGGGACATTCATCTACGTCTATTTCGGCGGCGGATGGGATTGCCACTGCCCGGGATTTAAAAGGGGAAGATTTCCATGTGGTGGCGCTGATCGGGGATGGCGCTATGACCGGCGGCATGTCTTTTGAGGCGTTGAATCATGTAGGGGATACAAGACGCCGCATGATCATCATCCTGAATGATAATGAAATGTCCATCTCGAAAAATGTGGGGGCCATGTCGCAATACCTCTATCAGTTGCGTACCGGCGAAACGTATAATCGCTTAAAACACGATGTGGAAGGGTGGTTGAACACCCTGGATTTCGGACAGGATGTACTGGGTGCGATCGAGCGCGTAAAAAGCGGTGTAAAAACACTGGTACTTCCCAGTTCCGTGTTTGAACAGCTGGGAATCAAGTATCTTGGCCCGGTAGACGGCCATGATATGGAGGCGTTGATTCCGCTGTTAATGGCGGCGAAAAAAGAAGAAGGGCCCGTGTTGATCCATGTGATCACCCAAAAAGGCAAAGGCTATGCGCCGGCAGAAAAAAGTCCCAATAAATTCCATGGTACCGGTCCTTTTGATATTGCTACGGGCAATAAAATTTCCAATCCTGCGGCTCCTCCCGCGTATACCGATGTATTTGGCAGAACGCTGAATGAACTGGCGGAACAAGACCGGAGCATTGTCGCAATTACCGCCGCGATGCCGGATGGTACCGGTGTTTCGGGGTTTGCGAAAAAATTCCCGGAACGATTTTACGATGTAGGGATTGCCGAACAGCATGCCGTGACCTTTGCAGCAGGGCTGGCTACTCAGGGCATGAAGCCGGTGGCCGCGATCTATTCAACCTTCTTGCAGCGGGCCTATGATCAGGTGTTGCATGATGTATGTATGCAGCATTTACCCATCAAATTATGCCTGGACCGGGCCGGGTTGGTGGGCGATGACGGTTATACGCACCACGGAGTGTTTGATTATGCTTACCTGTTGCCCATGCCGCATATGGTCCTGATGGCTCCTAAAGATGAAAATGAACTGCGCCACATGTTGCTTACGGCGATGGAATATCAGGCGGGACCTATTGCTTTACGTTACCCCAGAGGCAGCGGTTTAGGCGTGGACTGTACCGAACCGATGCGCGTTCTGCCGATTGGCAAAGCGGAAAAGCTGCGGGATGGTTCTCAGGTTTCTCTGTGGGCGATTGGCACTATGGTGCAAAAGGCGGAAAAAATGGCGGAGTTGTTAGCCGCTTCCGGTATTTCCGCCGGTGTGATCAATATGCGTTTTGCCAAACCGCTGGATGAAGCGTTATTGCGGGAAGAAGCCATTGAGACACACTTTATCGTTACTTTGGAAGAAGGCGCTTTGGCGGGCGGCGTTGGCGCTGCGGTGACGGCTTCTTTAAACCGGCAGGAGCTGCTGGGAACCACCAAAATATTGAATTTTGGTATTCCGGATGAATTTGTGCCGCAGGGCGAAATTAAACAGTTGCTACAGGATCTGGGACTGACTGCAGAAGAGATGGCGGCTAAGGTGGCCGACCATTTAACAAAATAAGGTTTGGGGATCTGTTATGGAAAAAAAAGCAAAACTTCGCCTGGATGCCTATCTGACGGAGCAGGGGCTGTTTGAGACCCGTTCCAGGGCGCAGGCGGCGATCATGGCCGGACAGGTCCTGGTAGACGAAATGAAGATAGATAAACCGGGCACTTCGGTCAAAGAGGGCGCGAAGATTCGTATTCTGGGCGATCAGTTGCGCTATGTCAGTCGGGGCGGCCTGAAGTTGGAAAAGGCGCTGCAAAAGTTCCCTGTTTCTGTTACAGGGAAGGTGATGGCTGATATCGGCGCCTCGACAGGGGGCTTTACGGATTGCGCATTGCAAAACGGGGCCGTCCGTGTCTATGCGATCGATGTGGGCTACGGGCAACTGGACTGGAAGCTGCGGAATGATCCCCGGGTCATCAATATGGAACGCACGAATGCCAGGCTGTTGGAGGCCGACAGTCTGCCGGAGCCGATTGAAGCCGCTTCCATCGATGTCGCGTTTATTTCCCTGGAGAAGATATTGCCTGCCGTGCGCAAGCTGTTGGCCGCGGACGCGTTTGTCATTGCCCTGGTAAAGCCGCAGTTTGAAGCGGGCAAAGAAAACGTGGGGAAAAAAGGTGTGGTGCGTGATCCGGCGGTACATAAAGAAGTGCTGCGCCGTATCATCGCTTTTGCGGAACAGGAAGGGTTTGGCATCGGCGGTCTGGACTATTCGCCGGTGAAAGGTCCGGAGGGTAATATTGAATACCTGCTCTATCTGACAGCAACGCCGGCGAAAAACGTTTCGGATACGAGGCTGTCCCTGGCGGATATCGATTGCCTGGTAAGTGAGTCCCATGCGATTCTCGATAATAAAGGATAAAATGATGAAAGAAAATTTGCGGTTGGGAATTTTTCCAAATATGAATATAGTCAAAGTCCGGATTCATTTTGAGGCGGTCTTGGCTTTGTGTCGTAAATATAAAATCCATGTGGTACTGCCGGAAATGCTGGCTTCCGAATATCAAACGGAAACTTTTGCAGGGGCGTATTCGGCTTTGGATGCCTCTGTTTCACTGGGCGGCGACGGCACTTTTCTGCGTATGTCCAGAGAACTGGTCCCGTTAGGTGTGCCGGTCTTTGGCATCAATTTCGGTCATTTAGGTTTTTTGGCGGAAGTGGAATTTGAAGGCTTGGAAGAGGCCCTGTCCAGATTGGTGGCGGGAAAGTATACGATGGAAGAGCGTTTTCTCCTTCAGTCCCAGGTCTTTGAGGGGGGAAAACAAAAATCCGGAACGGAATTGGCGATTAACGAATTTGTCGCGGCCCGCGGCAATCTTTCTACAATCAATCACATGGGCTTGTTTATTAACGGCAAACCCTCCGGACGCTACGCTGCCGATGGCCTGATCATTTCTACCGCCACCGGTTCCACCGCCTATTCCCTGTCCGCCGGAGGCCCTTTGGTGCAACCGGGGATGGATGTGATGATCATTACGCCAATCTGCGCTCATGATCTTTCCGCTCGACCGCTGATTATTCCCGCTTCGGAAGAAATTCAGATCCGCCTTTTGCCCAGAAATCTTTGCAGCTTAAGTCTTTCTGCCGATGGGCTTCCCATCTGTGACATAGAACAAAATGATGTGGTGAAGATCACGCGCAGCCAGTGTACGATGCGCCTGATCCGACTGATTCAGCGGAGTTATTACGAGACCTGGCAGGAAAAATTAATACGAGATATGTGAGGATGCGTTTATGAAAAAGGAAAGACACCAATTAATTCGTCAGATCATTGAAATGCAGAATATTGAAACGCAGGAAGATTTGGCTAAAGCGTTGTTGGAACGGGGTTATAATGTGACGCAGGCCACGGTGTCCCGGGATATTAAAGAAATGATGTTGATCAAAGTCCCCAATGTGCGCGGCGGTTACAGCTATGCCTTTCCCAAAGAGCGCAACCATTCCCTGACTCCGGAAAAACTGGAACGTACCTTGCGGGAATCTGTGATCAACGTGCGGTGCGGCGGTAATCTGGTGGTGCTTCATACGCTGCCGGGCACTGCCTCCGGCGTCGCTTTTGTCATTGACAGCATGAAGTGCCCCTCGGTCCTGGGAACGGTAGCCGGTGACGATACGATCTTCACTGCTCTGGATTCTCCCGACAGCGCGCCGGAATTTATCCGCTATTTTGGTCTGGAGCATACGACCGACCCCTTTACGCAGCCTGGCGGGCAAGCGCGTCCCGGGAGGAAAGCGGGGCGTTGACAACGGGGAAGAATCATTGCGAGAGCAAGAGCAGAATTACTATTACTAAAGATAAGTAAAAGAGTAAATGTAGAAGGTAAGGATATTGAAATAATGTTGCAGTCTTTACATGTGCATAACTTTGCTTTAATTGAAGATGCGAAAGTGGCCTTTACCCCGGGACTTAATGTGTTTACCGGAGAAACGGGGGCCGGTAAATCCATTTTGATCGATGCGTTCGGTATTGTTCTGGGCGCCCGCGCTTCCGCCGGAATGGTCCGCTCCGGCACGGAAGGATTCTGGGTACAGGCGGTATTTGATGGGGCAGCGGATGCCCGGATCGAAACTTTATTGCAGGAACAGGGCATTGAAGCGGAGGAAAGTCTTTTTTTAAAACGGCAGGTAACCGCGGCCGGGAAAAGCCAAAGCAGCATTAACGGCGTACAGGTACCGCTTTCCGTATTGAAAAAATTCAGTTCTTTGTTGGTGGATATTCACGGGCAACATGAAAATCAGGCTTTACTTCAACCGCAGACACCGAGGGAGCTGGTGGACAGCTTCGGTGGTCAGGAAACGCAAAATGCTGTGGCAGTCTATAAAGAAGTATATCAGGCGTTTTGTGCGGCTCAGGCGAAACTGGATGCTCTGGAAAGACAGGGAAGCGACAGAGAACGTTTGTTGGACCGTCTGGCATGGGAGATTCAGGAAATTGAAGCGGCCGGGCTGAAACCCGGGGAAGAGGAAGATTTGCGCCGGGAAGCTAAAGTGCTCCAACACAGCGGTAAGATCATGGAGGCTCTTCATGCCTCTCATACCGAGTTGGATCGGGAGGGCGGCGCCCTGGAGCGTTTGGCGGAAGTCAGGGAGCAACTGTCCTGCGCTTTGCGTTACGATGAACAACTGCAGCCGCTTTACGAAGAAGCGGACAGCGCCTGGATCGCGGCGGATGACTTGCGAAGCCGACTGAGCGATCTTTTAGATCGGGGCGGTTTGGATGAAACCCGTGTCGTACAGGTACAGGAGCGTCTGGACCTGTTATACCGTCTGCAAAAAAAATACGGCGCAGGGGAAGAAACCGTGTTGGCTTATCTGGCAACGGCCCGGGAGCAGTATGAGGCGTTGCAGAATTTGGAAGCCGGAATCAGTAAGGCAAAACAAGAGGTGCAGATCGCCTTCTCCCATTTAGAAAAAGCAGGAACAGTCCTGACCAAAGCGCGCAAAAAATATGCGGAACAGCTTTGTGCCGGCGTAGTGCGCCATATTCGCGATCTGGCTATGCCTGACGGACGTTTCTCCATTGGCTTTCAGGCAAAAGAAACCTTTGGCGAGATAGGCAGGGACCAAATGGAAATTCTTTTTTCCGCCAATCTGGGCGAGCCGTTGCGTCCTTTAGCGCAGGTCGCTTCCGGCGGCGAACTGAGTCGTCTGGCTCTGGCCTTGAAAACGGTACTTACCGATTTAAATAGTGTGGGAACGATGGTCTTTGATGAGATTGATACCGGTGTGGGCGGCGTTACTGCCCAGAAAATGGCTGAAAAAATGGCTCTGATCGCGCAGCGGGGACAGGTCCTCTGTATCACCCACCTGCCGCAGATCGCGGCTTTTGCCGACCGTCATATTCAGATCCGCAAGGAAGCGGAACAGGGACGGACGGTGACTCATCTGGATGTTTTGGGACAAGCGGGACGCGTAGAAGAATTGATGCGGATGACCGCGGGCGACCATGTGACGGAAGCTGCGCGCAATACGGCAAAAGAGCTTTTGGCAGCGGCGGAGAAGTGCAAGACACAGGGCTTTGATGCGGCCAGAAAGTGATGCGTTTATAAAAAACGTCGTTAACGGGATCGGAACTTCCCGGTATTGCCGGTGTCAGGCCACGATGTGTTTGTATTTCCCAAAAAGAGAGGAATAAGGGCAGTAAGATGAATCTGAAAAAATTTCATGATCCGAAATTAGATGAAGTTTTTGTCAGCAGTGAGCCGGTTTTCGCCGGCAAATTGCTTTATGTACATGTAGATACGGTGCGCCTGCCCAATGGCAATACGGCGACCCGTGAAATGGCCGATCATCAGGGAGCGGTGGCCGTCGTCCCTGTGTTGCCTGACGGCCGCATTATCTTTGTCAAGCAATACCGTCATCCGATGGGCACGGTGATGTATGAGATACCTGCCGGCAAGATCGATCCGGGGGAAACGCCGGCACAGTGCGTTCGCCGGGAGCTGTCCGAAGAAACCGGCTACGAAGCGGATACCTGGGAATATTTGGGCCCCATCGCCACGACGCCCGGTTTTACCAATGAGGTGATTTATCTTTACGCGGCGAAAGACCTGCACAAACATGAACAGCATACCGACGCGGATGAGTTTATTTCGGTGGAAGCCATTCCCGTTGCAAAATTGCGGCCTATGGTGGAGGACGGGCTGTTATTTGACAGTAAGACCCTGGCTGCGTTAGGCCTTATGTATTTGAAAAAGCTGTTTTGAATGCAAGTTATCAATACGCCGGGCAATAATATAACCCCCGATACTGTTACGTCCGTTACACTTTTATAAAAATTAAAAAACTTACTCCCTCTTTTCCGCAAAAAGCAGGAAAACCTGCCTGTACAGCGAATATATTGCGTATAGAACATTTGCGAAAAAGGGGGATTTTTTATGAAAGCGTATACAGGCGACAAAATTAGAAATGTGGCCATTGTGGGACACGGTGGAGCCGGAACCACATCCGTTACAGAAGCATTGCTGTATCGCTCAGGCGCGATCGACAGAATGTGCAAAGTAGAAGATGGGGCTGCCACCACGGACTTTGAGCCGGAAGAAATTAAACGTAAAGTTTCTGTTAATGCGACGCTGGCGCCGGTAGAATGGCGTGACAGCAAGATTAACTTTATCGATACACCCGGTTTTGCGGACTTCGTAGCGGAAGTAAAGGGTGCTTTTCGTGCGGTAGACAGCGCGTTGATCGTAGTCAGCGCCACTGCCGGTGTGCAGGTGGGCACGGAACAGTGCTGGAAATTAGCGGAAGAAGCGCACTTGCCCCGCATTATCCTGGTCAATAAAATGGATCGTGAAAATGCTGACTTTGACAGTATCCTGAATAACCTGCGGGGTAAATTCGGGAAGAAAGTACTGCCTCTGGAACTCCCCCTGGGCAAAGAAGATAACTTTGAAGGAGTTATCGACTGCGTCAAGATGAAAGCCTATCGCAAAAATGGCAACGGTTCTGATGAAATTGAAATCCCGGAAGAATTAAAAGCGTATGCGGAAGAAATGCATGAAAAGATGGTAGAAGCTGCCGTAGAAGCGGACGATGACTGCATGATGCGTTATTTGGAAGGCGAAACCATCAGCGATGAAGAAATCCGTAAATGCCTGATCAAAGGCATCCGGCAGGCCATCATTTTCCCCATGATCTGCTGCAGCGCTGTGAAAAATATTGGCTTGGGTCGTACCATGAATGCCATCATCGACTATACATATCCGGCCATTCTGAATGACTTTACGGTGACCAATGTGGCGACCGGCGAAACGGAAATTAAAGACGCAGGCGCTCCTATGGCAGCGTTGGTATTCAAGACCACTTCTGACCCCTTTGTAGGGCGTCTGAGCTTTATCCGCGTGTTCTCCGGCACGATAAAGTCCGACAGCACGGTGTATAACGCCAGCCGCGAAAAAGAAGAAAGAGTAGCCGGCGTATTTACCATGCGGGGCAAAAATCAGATTCCCATGACGGAAATCACCGCCGGCGATATCGGCGTAACCTCGAAATTGCAGTTTACGGCAACTGGCGATACCTTAAGCGATAAAAATGCTCCGGTACTGTTTGCGCCGATTGCCTTCCCGCTGCCTATGTACACACGGGCGATCTCTGCTAAGAAAAAAGGCGAAGAAGATAAGATTTCCAATGCATTGAGCCGTTTGACCGATGAAGATCCGACTATTATCGTAAGTCGCAATACGGTGACAAAAGAGACCCTGATCAGCGGCATGGGGGACCAGCATATTGAAATCATTATGGAACGCATGAAACGTAAATTTGGTGTCGAAGCCGAATTACGGGCTCCTGTCATAGAGTATCGGGAAACAATACGGGGCACCGCGCATGTACAGGGCAAACATAAAAAACAATCCGGCGGGCACGGTCAGTATGGCGATGTAGTGATCGATATGGAACCCTTGCCGCCGGGCAGCGGTTTTGAGTTTGTGGATAAAATTTTCGGCGGCGCTGTACCCCGTCAGTATATCCCGGCCGTTGAAAAAGGGATGATCGAATGCATGCAGCATGGCGTGCTGGCCGGGTATCCCGTAGTAGATCTGCGGATCACGCTGGTGGATGGCTCCTATCATCCGGTAGACTCCTCGGAAATGGCCTTTAAAATGGCTTCCAGCATCGCGTTCAAGAGCGCTATGGAACAGGCAAAACCGGTTCTGATGGAACCCTACTATAACCTGTATGTAAACTGCGCAGAAAGCATGATGGGCGACGTAATTGGCGACCTGAACTCCAAACGGGGCCGTATTTTAGGCATGCAGAGCATAGAAGACGGCATGAGCCGGGTAGAAGCGCAGGTGCCTTATGCGGAAATCATGGAATATTCCGTGGATCTGCGGGCACTGACCCAGGGCCTGGGTACTTTTGAAATGAAGTTCGATCATTATGAAGACGTTCCCGCTAAAATGGCGGAGCAGATCATTGCCGCAGCCAAAGAGAAAGAACAATAATTTGTGACTTGGATGACTTTGGTATCTGTTGCGCAGTACAAAAAATAAGTGCTTGCTATGTAAATTGCCTGCCATGTAGTTTGGCAGGCAATTTTAATGCGCCTTAATTTGAAAAATTTAGCTATTGGGTTAGTCAAGTATCCCTTGTTGCCTCTTGTAACAAATGTTATAATACTTATGTCTATAAATAAATTTTGCGCAGCAACTGTGCACTGTCTGTTTGGGAGGAAACAATGGAATCAATTCAGAAATCTTGTGTGGAAACATTGCGTTTTTTGGCTGCTGATGAAGTGGAGAAGGCGAATTCCGGGCATCCGGGTCTGCCGCTGGGTACAGCGCCGTTAATGTTTACGTTCTGGGATAAATTCATGTGTTATAATCCGGCTGATCCGAAATGGTTTGACCGGGATCGTTTTATTCTTTCCCCGGGTCATGGTTCTGCACTGCTTTATGCTATGCTGCATTTAGCGGGCTATGATCTGACCCTGGATGAATTGAAACAATTTCGCCAGTGGGGCAGTCGTACGCCGGGCCATCCGGAATACGGCGTGACGCCGGGTGTGGATCTGTCCACCGGACCTTTAGGGCATGGTTTTTCTATGGGTGTGGGTTTTGCTCTTGCCGAAACCATGCTGGCCGCTAAATTTAATAAGCCGGGATTTAATGTGATCGACCACTACACGTATGGCATTTGTTCAGATGGGGATTTAATGGAGGGAGTTTCTTCAGAAGCCGCATCTCTGGCAGGAACATTGGGCTTGGGTAAGATTATTTACATGTATGATGATAATAAGATTACCATTGAAGGCACTACGGATATTGCCTTTACGGAAAATGTGGAAGCGCGTTTTAAAGCTTATGGCTGGCAGGTTCTGCGTGTAGAAAGTTCCGAAGACCTGGCTGCGTTGGAAGCGGCGGTCAAAGAAGCCCAGGCGGATACGGAACATCCCAGTCTGATTATTGTACGGACGCACATCGGTTTTGGCAGTCCGAAGCAGGACAGTCCCTCCGCGCATGGAGAACCTTTGGGCGCGGATGCGTTGAAAGCGACAAAAGAGGCCGCCGGCTGGGATCCGGCCCGGAGTTTTGTGGTGTCGGATGAAGTAAAAGAATATTTTGCGGCCAAGGCCGCTGTTTGTGCGGAAACCGAGGCTGCCTGGAATACACTGGTCAAAGAGTATGGCGAACAATATCCGGAGTTGGTGGAGGAATTGCTGGCAGCGTTGTCCGGCAATCGCACGGTCGATTATGCGGAACTGGCCGCTTTATTTGCAGGAAAAACTTCCGTGGCCACCCGCAGCGCATCCGGGGATGTTTTGCAGAAGCTGGCGGAACAGATCCCTGAACTGGCAGGCGGCAGCGCCGATTTAGGCCCTTCCAATAAAACGGTGATGAAAGCCTGCAGCTATTATTCAAAAGAAAATCGCAGCGGTCGTAATCTTCACTTTGGTGTACGGGAACACGGTATGGGCTGTGTGGTAAACGGTATGGCGCTGCATGGCGGGCTGATTCCCTTTGGCGCTACCTTCCTGGTATTTTCTGATTTTCTGCGTCCTACGATTCGTATGGCAGCCTTGATGGGCATTCAGTCCATTTTTGTATTGACGCATGACAGCATTGCCGTGGGGGAAGATGGACCGACCCATCAGCCGATTGAGCAGACGATGAGTCTGCGGCTGATTCCCAATTCCATTGTTTTTCGTCCGGCAGATGCACTGGAAACAGCGGCGGCCTGGAAATATGCGGTGGAACATAAAAACGGGCCGACATCCCTGTGCCTGAGCCGTCAGAATCTGCCTGTATTGCATGAATATGCCGCTGCGGTAGCTGACGGGGCGTTAAAAGGCGGCTATGTGCTGAGCCCGGCCAAAGAACTGGCTAAGGCGATAGTGATCGCCACCGGTTCCGAGGTAACGATTGCCCTGGCAGCACAGAAGTTGCTGGCGGAAGAAGGCATTGATGTTACCATCGTTTCCATGCCTTCCATGGAAGTATTTGAACAGCAGAGCGACGCTTATAAGGAAAGCGTGTTGCCGAACTATGTGCCTACCTTTGCGGTAGAAGCCGGTGTGACTTTGGGCTGGTCTCGCTATACCGGCAGTGAAAGCCGTGTGTTGGGCATTAACCGGTTCGGCGCTTCCGCTCCCGGAGACGTGGTTATGAGACAGTATGGACTTACCGGTGAACGGGTTGCGGCTATGGTAAAAGCGCATTTATAATTTGTGAACGATAGAGTGTCTTTGGGTACAGATTGAGATAAACGACGCTTGATTGCATATTGTGCAGGATCAAGCGTTACAAATTTGACGTAAGAAGATGGACATGACCTAAGACGACAGATCCTATAATTTTGCAATGCGAGGGGAGAGCTGCCATGCGGTAAGGCTCTCCCTTAGTTATAGCAGGATTCAGAGAGGGCGCAAGCCGGACTTTCTGCGCTTTTATGTTGCGTGTCTTTTACTTTAAAAGAGTACGGGCCTTATTATTGAAACGAATTTAAACGAAATTATGTAATAAATAATGCCCTATTATCGTAGCTGTTTACGGAAAGGAGTTTTTATGAAACGACTGCTCACAATCGCCGGCAGCGACAGCAGCGGCGGCGCAGGGATCCAGGCGGATCTGAAGACGTTTGCGGCACACGGTACCTTTGGCATGAGCGTCATTACTGCGGTGACGGCACAAAATACCTGTGGTGTGACGCTGGTACAGGATATCACGCCGGAAGTGATCACGGCCCAGATGGATGCCGTGTTCAGTGATATTCGGGTCGACGGTGTAAAAATAGGAATGGTATCCCGCAGCGAAAGTATCCGGGCGATTGCCGCGGGGCTTCAGAAATGGAAACCGGCCATTGTGGTGTTGGACCCGGTTATGATTTCTAAAAGCGGCTATCCGCTGCTGCAGCCGGAAGCCTGTCGGGCATTGGTTGAGGAACTGTTGCCTTTGGCTACGCTGGTGACCCCGAACTTGCCGGAGGCGGAAGCCATTTGCGGATTTGCCATAAAGACAGAAAAAGAGATGGAAGCTGCGGCGCAGAAGATTCTTGCCTTGGGAGCAAAAGCGGTTCTGGTCAAGGGCGGGCACCTGGAAGGCAGCGCGGCGGACGATTATCTGTTTGATGGGCAGGAAAGCCTGTGGCTACCGGGACAGCGTATTGAAACGAAGAATACCCACGGTACCGGCTGTACTTTATCCAGCGCACTGGCGGCAAATCTGGCCAGAGGGTTATCTTTGCCGGAAGCGGTAAAAGCAGCCAAAGACTATGTGACGACAGCGATCCGTTACGGTATTGAACTGGGGAATGGCTGCGGTCCTACCCACCATTTTGTCGATTTATATAAGAAAGCAGGGATATTGGAACCATGAATATGAAGGGCGAATTTAAACAGATCATTGAGGACTTACAGAGTGTGAAGCCGGTGCTGCACCATATTACAAACTATGTGACGGCCGGAGACTGTGCCGGTATTGCCTTGGCGGCAGGCGCGTCGCCTGTTATGGCAGATGCGCCGGAAGAAGTGGCGGATATTACCGCCGGCAGCGATGCGCTGGTGCTTAATTTAGGAACCTTGAGTCAGGATCGGAAAAAGGCCATGGAAATCGCGGCGGCAGCAGCTTCTGAAAATAAAATTCCTGTGATCCTGGATCCGGTCGGTGTTATGAGCAGCCGTACTCGTTTGGATTTTGCGTTGAAACTGTTAAAGGATCACAAAATCACTGTTGTGCGGGGCAATTACAGCGAATGCAGGGCCTTACTGCAGGAAGAAGCGCAGGAACGCGGCGTAGATAATCTGCGCACGCCGGATCAGGCGGACGCATTGAAGACGGTGAAAGAAACAGCACAGAAATATAACTGCGTGGTCGCGATGACCGGGCAGGTGGATTATATCAGCGACGGGCTGCACGCATTGATGATCAATGGGGGACATCCTCTGATGACCCGCATTACCGGCGCAGGTTGTATGACGACGACCGTAGTGGCCGCCTGTGTAGCCGTAGCCGACGAAAAGCTGGAAGGGGCTATGCTGGGACTGATTATTATGGGCCAGGCGGCTGAGCTTGCAGCCGGTCTTTTGGAGAAAAAAGATGGGCCGGGCCTGTTTAAAGCGCGTCTGTTTGACAGTGTGTACCATGTGATCGATAAATGGAATTTGATTATGGACAATTTAAATCCTGAACGGGCCAACTGAACAGGAAAGGACGGGAGTAACGACTATGGGGCAGGCGCTGAATGTAAAATTGTATCTGATCACGGATGAGGAATGCCTGCAGGGTAAAGATTTGTTCCGGACAGTGGAAGAGGCTTTGCAGGCAGGCGTGACGCTGGTACAATATCGGGAAAAGAACGGACAGGGCGGAGCCATGCTGCAAAAAGCCGTAGCCTTACGGACACTGTGTCATCAGTATGGAGTACCGCTGCTGGTCAATGACCGTCTGGATATTGCCTTGTTAGCCGGAGCGGATGGGGTGCATCTGGGGCAGTCGGATCTTCCTGTGGCGGAAGCACGGAAACTGGCAGGACCGGATTTTCTGATCGGCGCTACCGCTCATAACGTGGCGGAAGCGATAAAAGCGCAACGGGACGGGGCCGATTACCTGGGATGCGGTGCCGTTTTTACTACCGTCACGAAAAAGGATACCGTTCCCTTGGGATTGGAAGGGTTGCGCTTGATTTGCGAAACTGTGAAAATTCCGGTCGTGGGCATCGCCGGTGTGACGGCAGAAAATTATCCTGCTGTGTTGCAGGCGGGCGCTGAAGGAGCCGCCGTGATCAGCGCAATTTTGGGTCAGGCTGACGTAAAGGCGGCGGTGGCAACATTTCTGCAAGCTTTTGATCATAAATGACGGGCGCCTTGCCGGGCTCTGTCAGATAGGGCGTTAACAGCATGATGACCTCCGTTTTTGTTTTAACAGAATAGCGATGTTTAAATAATTCGCCGAGAAGCGGGATTTTGGAAAGCAGCGGGATTTGCTGCAGGCGGTTTTGTTCTTCTTCACTGAGCAGGCCGCCGATTACCAAAGTCTCGCCATTTTTCATGCGTACGTTAGTATCGGCGGTACGGCTGTTGATGCGGTAGTTTTTCAACTCGCTGACCAATGCCGGCGTGCTGACCTCGGTATGGACGGTCGCAGTGATCAGTCCATCCTGACTGACGATGGGGGTATAGGTTAACTTAATGCCGGCATCCAGATACTCTGTGGCATAAGAAGATTGACCATTGTTGTATTTTTCTGTGACCACGGGGATGTGACTGCCGATAAAAATACCGGCTTCCTTGCCCGGTATGGTGATGATGCTGGGGGTCGCCAGAACTTTGGCTTTGCCGCTGGTAAGAAGGGCATGCAAAGTGGCATAAAAATTAAATTGCGCATGGGTATTTTTTCCCAGACGTAAATGCCCCGGATAGTCATTGGCGCTGTCGGCGTTCTTTGCACCTCCAACGGCCTTGTTTTCCGAGGAGGCTGTGGGATAGCGAGGCAATATATCCCAATTCCAGTTAAGGCCCAGATCTTTTTCTGCGCTTTTGTTGATGGCCAGAATTTTGGCTTCTAACGTCACTTGCTGTCCTGCTTTATCCAATAGATCCAGCGCTTCTTTGAACTGCTTCGTCTGTAAGGCGTTACCGGTGCATAATACTGTATTGGTAACAGGGTCCGCCGCCAGTTTGCTGCCGGGAAAGAGAGTGGTCAGCACTTTTGCCAGTTCTTCTGCCCGGGCATAATTCAAGGCAGCGGTATGCAGCTGTTGACGATTGCCGCTGTCATCGCGCAGTCCCCGAGAGCAGGCGGCAGTCTGCATTATAGCAGCGGTGGGGCCTGTGCTGCCGGTAGCGGGTGGAGTACCGGCTTGCTCGGGATACGCAGCAGCACTTGATGATAAACCGGGGGAATTCTTTTTCCCTTCGTGTAAATAAGCGACGGGAGGGGTAAAAGGATCCCGCAGGTCTGTAACAATGTTTTCAGGCAATAAAATACCAGAGCCCTTCTTTTGTAAAAAGGTCTCCGGTTTTTCTTTTTTGGTATTTCCCTGTTCACCGGTCGGTACTGTCTTGTCCGTCGATGCAGATTCTGAAGACATTTCGTTTGGCAAGGTGAGGGTCTGTTGCTTCGCAGAGGCGGCAGCACTTGCGGAAGGAGCGGCAAATGGGGTAGATTCCGTTGCCGGCAACGGGCCGGATGTTCTGCTTTCCGCATTTTGACAGCCAGTAAAAAGACTTGTGAAGAGCAACAAAACAAGGCCTCCCTGTATAACAGGAGACAGGAAAATAGTTGCAGTTTTAAGTAAACGCATGCGTGACCTCCCATGGTACGCACGCAATGTCTGTGTGTTGTTAGGTGGTTGGCGTAACAAATTTATTATAACAGGGATACAGGGAAAAGCAAAGAAGAATATATAAGAATTTATTTTAATTAAGTAATTAATTATCAAATAGTAAATTTTAATATGAAATACTGACGGATGGCAAAGCAGGCTTAAAACTGATATAATAAAATACAAACTTATCTTAGGAGGTGTTTTTTGGTTTTACAGGGTTCTACTAAATCAATTCACGAAAAGGAGGATTCTTGTATTGCTTGACTTACAACTTAACACAGAGGATGCGCCGATTTTACGTCTGCTGGATTCTATTATCGCACAAGGTGTGGAAGAAAATGCCAGTGATATTCATCTGGAACCGGGTACGGAAAAGAGCCGGATACGGTATCGAATCGATGGTGTACTGCAGCAGAGGCAAAGTCTTTCCGGCGCGAGGCATAATGCGTTGGTTTCCTGTGTGAAACTGATGGCGGGAATGGATATCGCCGAAAAACGTCTGCCCCAGGACGGTCGTTCTCAGGTAACCGTAGAAGGACGAAGGATTGATCTGCGTGTTTCTTCATTGCCCACGATTTTAGGCGAAAAATTAGTTATTCGCATATTAGACGGGGAAGCGCAAAAACTCAGTTTGGCAGAATTGAATTTTACTTCGGAAAACCTGGCATTATATCGTGCGATGTATCGGGCATCGCATGGACTTATACTCCTGACAGGGCCTACGGGGAGCGGCAAAACAACAACGCTTTACGCTACATTGATGGAGCTGAATTCTCCGGCACGGAACATTATCACCGTAGAAGATCCGGTGGAGTATCGCATAGACGGGCTCAATCAGGTGGCAGTCAATGCGCGGACGGGCCTGACATTTGCCAGAGGCCTGCGTTCGATCTTGCGCCAGGATCCCAATATCATCATGGTGGGGGAAATCCGCGACAGGGAAACAGCGGAGATCAGTATTCAGGCGGCCTTGACCGGACATTTGGTATTCAGTACACTGCATACGAATACGGCAGCAGGGACGATTACCCGACTGCTGGATATGGGCGTAGAGCCGTTTCTGCTGGCTTCGGCCCTGCGAGGCGTGGTCAGTCAGCGGTTGGTTCGGACTCTTTGTTCTCGCTGTAAAGGAGCCTATTATGCGGATATAACGGGTTGGGAATATAAGTATTTCGGACTTTCCGCCTGTGAAAGACAGCAATTTTTTTGTGAAAACGGCTGTGCTGCCTGTCACGGGTCAGGATTTAAAGGACGGGTCGCAGTGCAGGAAGTGTTCCCGGTAGGAGAGCCCGTCAAAGAAAAAATCATACAGGGCGCCACAGAAACCGAGCTGCTGCAAGTTGTTAAAACAGCGTTTCCGACCTTTCGTACTCTGCAGGAAGATGGCTGCCGCAAGGTACTGGAAGGCAAGACTTCGCCCAGAGAAGTATTGCGTGTCATAGGTGCGGCGTCATGAAAAAAGCGATGGATGATTTGCTGCAATGCGCTGCCGGGCAAAAGGCTTCGGATCTTCATGTAAGCGAACATACGCCTCCGGTGATACGGGTTGCCGGGCAACTCAGGCCTTTGTCTCCCGACAAAGATCGGGAGCAGTATAATCTGGCCGCAATGATAGAGGAGCTGCTGTCGGGAACGCAGCAGCAGGAGCTGAAAGAAAAAGGGCAGTGTGATTTCGCCTATGCAATGTCTGACGGCTCGCGTTTTCGGTTTAATGTATATCGCAGCAGCGGAAACCTCACTGCTGCCATCCGATTGATACCGGGGAAAATCGTCAGCTGTCAGGAATTGGGTCTGCCCGAAAGTATACGCAACTTTGCGCATTTGAAGGACGGCCTGGTACTGGTAACAGGAGCTACAGGCTCCGGAAAAAGCACCACCCTGGCTGCGGTTATACAGGAGATCAATCTACACCGCGCCTGTCATATTCTGACACTGGAAGACCCCATCGAGTACCGGTTTGCACCGGTAAAGAGTCTGCTTCATCAGCGGGAAATCGGCAGAGATACAGCAAGCTTTCCGGAAGGATTGCGGGCGGCGTTGCGGCAGGATCCGGATGTGATCATGGTAGGAGAAATGCGGGATACAGAAACCATGACAGTCGCTGTTACGGCAGCGGAGACAGGGCATCTGGTTTTTGCTACGTTGCATACCCGCAGCGCAGCAGAAACTGTGGATCGGATAATTGACAGCTTCCCGGAACAGAAACAAAAACAAATTCGTACCCAATTGGCTGAAAGTTTGCAGGCTATCGTTTCCCAGCAACTTTTATCAGGGAAAGAGGGCGGATTGGTTGCTGCTGTAGAAGTAATGCATCTGACACCTGCCATACGCAATCTGATTCGTAAAGGCGAGACGGGGCAAATGTATTCCTATATTCAGACCGGAGCGCAATACGGCATGCAGACAATGGAAAGTGCGGTCAACCGGTTAAGAAAAGAAGGGAAGATAGAATAGAGAAGATATAGAAAAGAAAAATATACTAGACATAGATAAGAAAATATCCCTGTGAGCCGCTGTCAATAAATTATTTTGACCACAACTTACAGGGGTTGCTTTTTTAATCAGACTTTATTCATTTTTAACCGGAGTTTATTCGTACGAAAGTATTATGGTTGATACCTTGTCATTTTCAAAATCAAAGCCTAAATTACCGTTTTTAGTAAAATAAACATAGCGGTTTTCTTCACTATAAGGTGGGTCATACGGCCCATAGATAGCGAGAACGTCGGCTTTAGAGGAGCCGATGCCGATTTTATCGGGAGTGCCCCATTGGCTGTCGCTGGTTACACGCAGAAATATAATACGCCCTTGTTTGCGAGAGACACACAATTCATTTCCGATACCATAGTATTCAAAGCGGCACTCTTCCTCTTGTTGTTCACTGTAGGACCAGGCTTCGACACGAGTTGGTCTGCCGTGCAGGTCACGCACCATTTTTACTGTATCCCATAGATGAATTCCGCCAACCGCAACACGGTCTGCCGGTATATCTTTGCCGTAGGAAAAACAAATGGAGGAAAAGAACATAAGACAGACTGTGAATAATAACAAAACCCTTTTCACAAGGTTCATCTCCTTTCGGCAACTAAATTATGTACGGTAAAATTTGAGTTATGTCAATTGGAGAAAGTTTGTTGCAGTACCAGACCGTTACAGTGAAAGCACTTCTTATTTATTTTATTATCTCATTTATTCTTTTGCATGGCAAGTAGGATTACCGTCACAATAATACAAATCATGCCTGCATAATCAAAACGTGTCAGTATCGTGTCCAGAAATACTACCGTGCAGGTGATGGAACAAAGCGGTTCAAAACAACTGAGCAGGGATGCTTTGGTAGGTCCGATGGCTTTTACACCGATGAGAAACAGTGTGAAAGGCGCCAATGTGCCTAAAAAAATAATGTAAAACATAGCTCCTGCGGAATATAGGTCCCAGTGACTTATACCGGAGGCGGTCAAGTGGCAAAAGGGCAGCAATAAAAATGCGGAAATCAGTTGCCCCCAGCCCATAATTACGGTGGTCGAAAAGCGTTTCAGTATGGTTACGGGGCAGACAGTGTAAATTGCCAGCGTTAGAGCGGAAATAATGCCGGACCATAACACCATGGGAGAGATTACCAGATGGGCCGGATCACCGTGGGTGCTGATTAAAAAGACGCCGGTCATAGCTAATAGTACGCCGAATATTTCTCTCCCTTCCGGCAGGCGCCGGCGCAGAAAAGCTTCCCACAAGACGACAAAGATGGGAGCCAGATATTGGAGGACGGTTCCGGTAGGCGCGTTGGAGAGGCTGATTGTCAGGTAAAAACCATATTGTGCGCCCAACAGACCCAAAATAAACAGAATGAGTTCGTGCAGGTTTTCTCTGTTGCTGTGCCAGATTGTAAAAATCGGTTGCCGTGTCACCACCAGATAACCTAAAAATAAGATCCCTGCTACTAATTGACGCACGGCGATCAGCCAGGTTGGGTCCGGATGGTAGTTTTCAAATAAAAATTGACCGCATACGCCGCTGATGCCCCACATGGCGGCAGAGAGTAAAACAAATACGGCGCCTGATGATTTGTTCATTATCTATACACTTTCATTTAAGGCTTTAATGCTTGTAAAAAACAGAAACGGGCTGGTTACTAAAGCATATAGATTTTAGCATATTTTTGCAGTTTTGCAAGTTTGATATGGTATAATATGAGCGTAAAGAGGAATATTCTGGGATGCCGTAGTTTTATGTAATCATATTGTAATTTTAAAAAAAATTGGACAAGATAATTGGTCAATGCTTCGTTGATTGATTATAAATGATGTGGAAAGAGAAAAGTAGAAGTGAAAGGTTTTTAGCGAAAGGGTGGTGCATATGAAAAAGCTTTTTGCCATGTTCTTTTTGACGATGACCGTCTTGTTTTTGGGGATGGGCGGCTATGCCGATGCGAACGTCAGCCCGTCGGAGAGTTCCATTGCGAAATCTGTGAAAAGCAGTCCGATCATGAATTCCATGGAAACCGTGAGCGGACAGTTGGAGTATCTGAGCGGAGACTGGTATTTTATGGACGGACGTTATGCTTTTTCTGTAACGGGTGAAAAGTTTAATGGCTGCCCGGTTGTAACAGGATATAATTTTGTAGGGGGGACTTCTTTTGGCGCCGGTATTTTTCGGGTAGAAGAAGCTTCCGGTTTAAGAGACATCCCCTGGTCCACCAAAGGAGAAGATGCGCATAGCCTTTTAATCTTAAATGGCAATGAAGTGTATCGTCGCACTGCAAAACAACAATATCAGGAATCCATTGGCGGCGTTTATTTAGGGATGACAGCTCAGGAAGTGTTGGCAAAATTAGGCGCTCCTCCGGTAGCAGAAAAAGAAGAAACACGCTGGATTTATCCGGAGTTGGGTCTGGCTGTTGAGTTTGAAACCGGGGTAGCGTACAGTATTTACATTATTAATGAAAAGGGCCGTTTTGACGGTACCGGTCTGGGTTTGTTCAGCAGTGACAAAGCGCTGCAGGATGCTTACGGTCTGCAGGCACAGGACTTTCCCGAGGAGGCTCTCTGTACGTATCAGGGATTCATAGGCAAAGGCGAGAAAATGGTGATTCTGGATAATCCCAGATCCATCTGCCTGACAATCTATATATACTGATTTCATCGTGATTGGTGCTCGCTTCATCGTATCAACTACAAACTCATATAAACTCACAATAAAAAACAGGTCTTTTGTGATGAGGTACATCACAAAAGACCTGTTTTATCTTAGTTAAACTTTTTCTCGTAGATTTTGGCGGTTTTTCCTTTGGCATTTGAAAATAAAACAGGAAATGAGATCTGCCGGGTTCGGAAAGTAAATGCGCTAAGGCTACGTTGCACTTCCGCGTTGTTTGTTGTAAAATATAAAGAACAAATGTTTTGTTTATTTTAAATGTTTATTAGCTATCTCTCTATCTACCTATCTATACTATCTCTCTATCTATGTATGATTATCTATGTATGATTATCTATTATTATGGAATAAATGGTGAATCAGAAAGGAAACGGCTATGGTGGATCACGCATTGATGCCCGGAGCAGGAGCCTATTATCTGGATGGGAGCCGGGATCATTGTGTCGTTCTGGTGCACGGTTATACGGCAACGCCCGGAGAGCTGCGTCTTTTAGGCGACGAACTGCAGCAGTTGGATTTTAAAGTGATGGGTGTGCGTTTACCGGGACACGGTACTACGGTGCAGGATCTGGCAAAAACAACTTTCCGGGATTGGTGTGATGCGGTGGAAAGCGATATCCAAAGAGCCAGAGGATTGGCGGATCAGGTCACGTTAGTGGGCAGTTCTATGGGGGCGGGAGTTTGCCTCAAGGTTGCCACGGAAACGGAGCTGGATAGCCTGGTCGTCATGTCAGCGCCCATGCGTACCTTTGATGACCGTTATGAGGATGCGGATAAGTTTGTAAAACAAATGTCGTATATGGAAAAGCCGGTTCGCCACTTTGATTTACCGAAAGTGTATTCGCAGGCGTATCATAGTTACCCTTTGCAGCCTTTAGTTACTGCCTTTACGGCGATCAGAGAAATGGAAGAACATGAATTAAACAGGATTTCGTGTCCTATTCTAATCATGCAGTCTAAAGTGGAAAAAACGGTATGCCCGGTAAGTGCTGAGATCATCTATGATAAAGTGTCCTCGAAAGATAAGGAACTGGTCTGGTATGAACATTCCGGCCACTTGCTGGCGTTGGGGCCGGAACGGGAAAATGTATATCAGCGTATTGAACAGTTTTTAGTGCATTAAGTGATAGATTGGGCTCGGCTAAATTATTAATCGACTTTGCTGAATTGGCTTGTGGAAAAGTCGTGGAAACGAGTGATTTTCCAATCATTATATAGTAATTCATTTTGCTGATTCGATTTGGCGTAGTTGCGGCAGGAAGGGGAAAGACAATGTTCCGTTGGGGAGCGCGCAGTATGAAAAAGTTAAAATGGTTTTTGTTGCGCGTCACGATCTTTTGCCTGGCAGCCACGTACGGCTTGGGGCAGTTAGGTTTGAGTCAAAGGAATATTGATGCTTTTGGTAAATTTACCTATACACTGAAAAATGGCGGTACGCTGCAGGAAGCCGCGCATATTCTGCAGGGTGAGTTCACGCTGCGATCCCGTATTCCGGAAATACAGAATACGGGGGAAAAAACACAGTCTCTGGCGCAGGGCGCGCCGTTAATTTCTCTGGACACGCTGCCGGAATATACGGGCCGCAATTTTGTGGTGCTCAATGGCAACGAGCCTAATTTTTCGTCTGAGTTAAAAGCCGGAAAAAATGTTTTTTTAACCTTTACGCCTTTAGATGCATTGGGGCGCTGCGGCACAGCGTATGGGAGACTGGGGCCGGAACTTCTGCCGGTAAAGCCGCGAGAGCCGATCGGTATGGTTAAACCTACCGGCTGGCGCTATAGTAAATATGACACAATTGATGGGAAATATCTGTATAATCGCTGTCATTTACTGGCGTTTCAATTAACCGGAGAAAATGCAAACCGTCTGAATCTGATCACAGGAACCCGGCATTTTAATGTGATTGGGATGCTGATGTTTGAAAACCGTGTAGCGGACTACATTCATCGCACCCGTAACCATGTGTTGTACCGGGTGACGCCGCTTTTTAAGGGAAACGATCTGGTGGCCCGGGGCGTGAATATGGAAGCGCTCTCTCTGGAAGACGAGGGCAGGGGTGTTCATTTTAATGTGTTTGTGTATAATGTGCAGCCCGGTATTGAGATCAACTATGCCAATGGGATGAACTGGAAAAAATAAAGGATAGAATAAAAGCAAGAACGAGAGAAGGAAAGATGGAATGAAAATAAGAACAAGAAAATCGCAGAGGAAGAATGGAAGATTATTTTATATAGGAAGCAGTATATGAAATATGTATTGGTAGCAATTAATTTGCCGGTTAAAAATTTGTTCAGACAATTTATCTATAGCCTGCCAGAAGCTTTGGATGCCGTATCCGAAGGGTGGCGGGTTATTGTTCCTTTTGGCCCGCAGCAGTTGGAAGGGTTTGTTGTACGCTGCGTGACCCGGGCGGAGGCTGTGACATTGCTGCGCCGGGAAAATCCGAAATTAACATTGGAGCAAATGAAAGAGGTAACGGCAACCTTGGATACCCGTCCCTGGTTTTCCCCGGAAATGCTGCGCACTGCCGGTTGGCTGGCGCGTTATTATATGTGCTCTATGGCGGAAGCGATGCGGCTTTTTATTCCCGGAAAAAGCAGTCTGAAACGCCGGCCGGTGTATCTGAATGGGAAGTTGACGGCTTATGAACTGGAGGCGCGGCTAAAACCGCGCACTCTGTTGGCTTATACGATCACGGAAGAAGGACGGCTGCTGTTAGCGCAGGAAACCTTGCGGGCAAAAGCGCAGCTGGCCGCTTTGCGCTATCTTGCGGCGGCGTCGGAGGCCGTCACGGTAAAAGAGGCTGAAAGTCAGCAAATCAGCGCTGCTGCCTTGCGCACTCTGGCGGAAAAAGGCTGGGCGGAACGCAGTGAAAAAAGGATTTTGCGCAATAGTTATGATCGGGAGACGGAACAACAGGAAACGCTGCAGCTAACACCGGAACAGAAAGAAGCGGTGAAGGAACTGCAAGAGGCTATTGCTGTCTGTGCCGCAACGCAGCAGGCCGACAAAGAACAAAAAGAAAAACAAACCCGAACCGTTCGGGAACAAGGCAACTGTTCCGTCCCACAAGAGTTTCTGCTGCAGGGCATTACCGGCAGCGGCAAGACGGAAGTGTATCTGCGAGCGGCGGCTCATGCACTGCATCTGGGTAAACAGGTGTTGGTACTGGTGCCGGAGATTGCTCTTACAGCGCAGATTGTGCAGCGTTTTCAGGCCTGGTTCAAGGACGAAGTGGCGGTTGTTCACAGTAAGCTTTCGCAAAACGAGCGAGGCGATGTGTGGTATAAACTTCGGACAGGTGAAGCCAATATTCTGATCGGGGTCCGCAGCGCGGTGTTTGCGCCCTTTAAGGATTTGGGACTTGTTATTATTGATGAAGAACAGGAAAGCAGTTATAAACAGGAAGAAAGGCCCGGGTATCACGCCCGGGAGGTGGCTCGCTGCCGTTGCGAAAACACCGGCGCCGTGTTGCTTTTGGGCAGTGCGACCCCTTCGTTGGAAACCTATGCCCGGGCTCTTTCCGGCGACACGCGCCATTTGCGTTTGACAGAGCGGCCTACCGGAGCACCTTTGCCGCAGGTAGAGGTAGTTGATATGCGGGCTGAGTTGGCTCAGAAAAATTTTTCCGTAATTTCCCGCAAGCTGCGCCGGGAATTGATTGCGACAGTACACGAGGGCCAACAGGCAATCGTATTGCTGAATCGCCGCGGTTTTTCTACGTTCGTTCTGTGTCGGGATTGCGGGGAAACCTTGACCTGTCCGCATTGTGCTGTCAGTTTGGTATATCATGCGGATGAAAACCGTATGCGCTGCCATTATTGCGGCAATGTCTATCCGATACCGACTGTCTGCCCGTCCTGCGGCAGCAAACGGATTAAATTTTTTGGCAGCGGTACGCAGAAGGCCGAGGCGGAAATCAGTCAGATGCCCGGTGTGAACGTGCTGCGTATGGACCAGGACAGTACCGCCGGGAAGTTGGCCCACGAAACAATACTGCGGCGTTTTGCCGCCAAAGAAGCCAACGTGTTATTGGGTACGCAGATGGTGGCGAAAGGGCATGATATCGCCAATGTGACGCTGGTTGGTATCTTGGCGTCTGACAGTACATTAAATCTGCCTGATTTTCGTGCGTCGGAGCGCGGGTTTGCTCTGCTGACGCAGGCGGCAGGTCGTGCGGGGCGAGGGGAAGAACCGGGTACGGTGGTGCTTCAGACTTACGACCCGGAAAACCCGGTGATCCGCCTGGCGGCCCGGCAGGATTATGACACCTTTGCCCAACGGGAATTAACCTTGCGTAAGGATCTTTTCTATCCGCCGTACAGTGAGATACTGAAATTGACAGTGGTAGATAAAGAAGAGGAAAAAGCCTGGGAACTGGCTGACAGATTGGCGGATTTCTTGCGAGAGACAGTACCGCAAATGCCGGAAAAGACGGAAGTGATGGGGCCGTTTCCTGCCGGTGTCGCGAAAGTGCGCGACTTGTATCGGATGAGTGTGGTGGTTAAATCCGCCGCTATGGAAAAAGTCAAGGAACAGTTGCTGCAAAGCGAATTCAAAACGATGAAAAATATCTACTTTGACGTGGACCCGGTCAATTCGATCTGACGTATGGGAACAATGTTTGCGGCCGGGCTGTGTAGTGTCGTTTACTTTCAGAACCCGGGCGTTTCCCATGAGGTATGTGTCGGCATCAGTGAAGATGGCTATGGAGATGGAGTTGCTTCTGATTGGCTGTCTCGCCACTGTATTTAAAAAACACAACGAGTTGTGATATAATATATAATACGCAAAAATGTGACTGATTATTCAGGGAGGAACTATGTCTGTTTTACGCATTCATACGGCGGGGGATCCGGTCTTAAAAGAAGTAGCAAAACCGGTGAAACGCATAGATAAAAAAATTAAACGGGCCTTAAAGGATATGGCAGATACATTGTATCGTTCTAAAAACGGGATCGGCCTGGCTGCGCCGCAGGTAGGCATTTCTCAGCGCATGGTCGTAATCGATTTACAGGACGGTCAGGGACTTTTGGAACTGATCAACCCGGTCATTACCCGTAAGGAAGGGGCACAGATCGTAAGCGAAGGCTGCCTTTCCGTGCCTGATTTTGAAGGGGAAGTGGAGCGGGCGGAATATGTAGAATGTGAGTACACGGATCCCCAGGGTAAAAAACAATTTATTGCAGCGGACGGTCTTTTGGCTATCTGTTTGCAGCACGAAACGGATCATCTGGATGGAGTCCTTTTTATTGATAAAGCGGTTACGGTTTCGCTGAAAGCGCCGGAGGCATAAGTAATGTGGAATGTAGTTTTTATGGGTACCCCTGATTTTGCGGTGCGCTCCTTACAGGCGCTGTTGACATCAGGTGAATATCAGGTGCAGGCGGTAGTTACACAGCCGGACCGTCCGAAAGGACGCGGCCAGAAAATGGTGGAAACGCCGGTGAAGGCTTACGCATTAAGTCAAAATCTGCCGGTATATCAACCGGAAAAAGTAAAAGATGCGGCGTTTGTCGAAAAGCTGAAAGAGTGGAAACCGGACTTTGTTGTGGTGGCGGCATTCGGCCAGTTCCTGTCTCAGGAAATTTTGGACATTCCCATTTATGGCTGTGTGAACGTCCATGCTTCTCTTTTGCCTAAGTACAGAGGGGCTGCGCCGATTCAATATGCGATTCTTAAAGGGGAAAAAGAATCCGGCGTTACGATCATGCGCATGGAAAAAGGCATGGATACCGGCGCCATGTATAATAAAATCGTCGTTCCTATTTCGGAAGAAATGAATTTTGCCCAGTTGCATGACGTGTTGGCGGAAAAAGGCGCAAAGCTCTTGGTAGAAACGCTGCCGCAGATCGCCCACGGACTGTCCCCGGAAAAGCAGGACGAGAAGCTGGTTACGATGGCCACGCTCTTGACGAAGGAAATGGCGCGCATTGACTGGAACCGTAAGGCGCAGGAAATACACGATATGGTGCGGGGGTTCGATCCGGTACCCGGGGCGTTTACCTGTTTGCCGGACGGGAAGCTGTTAAAGATATGGGAGACCCGTGTGACAGGAAATCCCGCCAGAGAAAAGCCGGGAACCGTGACCGCATTGGATAAGCAGGGATTTACTGTGGCCTGCGGTGATACGGAATTACGTGTCCTGACCGTACAGCCGGAGTCGAAAAAGCGTATGGCCGCTGCTGTTTTCCTCAATGGGAGAGGCGTCGTGGCGGGGGATGTATTAGGTTAAATTAACTCACACATAGTAGCTGATTGAAGCAAGGCTGCAGGTTGAGTGATGCAGTTTGAGCAAGGAGATTTTAGTTTTATGATATCGGCAGCAGATCTGTCTATTAATCCTAAAAAACGCATTTTTTTGGCGCTGGTCTTATTCAGCGCCATGGTTACGGCCCTGATTTTGTTTTTTACCTGGAAGGTAACGTATCTGGGCTTTGAATCTATCAGCAGGATACTGCCCGCGGCTTTTGGCGTCTTGATCAGCGGGGCGGTTTTCTTTCTGTTTGCAGGGGAATTAGCCATTGTGTTGGCGATCTTGGGAATGCCCCTGCCGAAAATTTTATACTTCTGGTCCTGGAAGGCCATTAACTTCCTCTTTCCTTTTGCGGTGGGATTAGGGCGCATTCTGAATATTCCCCGGGGCAAAGTGGAGCAAAGTTTTGTCGCTGTGAATAATGCCCTGGTAAAGCAACATCATGTGAGGGTGCCTTCTGACCGTCTGTTGATCCTGACGCCTCACTGTCTGCAATTGGATACCTGTCCCCGTAAAATTACCCGGGACATCGAAAATTGCGCCCAATGCGGCGCTTGCAGTGTGGGCGGCTTGTTGGGCTTATGTCACAAATATCATATGCATTTTGTCGTGGCTACCGGCGGCACCTTAGCCCGCCAGATGGTAGCGAAGGCGCGTCCCAAGGCAATTATTGCCGTGGCCTGCGAGCGGGACCTGACCAGCGGGATCCAGGATGTGTTTCCGATTCCCGTAATAGCCATTTTTAATGAACGGCCTTTTGGCCCTTGTTTTAATACCCGGGTGGATATAAACAGGGTGGAAGAGGCCATTAAGATGTTAAGTGAGGATTTACCTGCCGATGACGGAGAAGAAGGGAAAAACAAGTAAATTTAAAAAGCCTGCCAATGGAAGGGAGGCTGCTTTAGTAACCTTGTTCCAGGTATGGGAAGAAGGCGGGTACGCCACGCTTGTTTTGCAAAAAAATTTGCAGAATGCCGGTCTGGAAGAAATGGACCGCCGCTTTGCGACCGAACTGGTCAATGGGGCGGTGAAAGCGAAAGGCACGTTGGATTTTCTGGTGCAGCAACTGGTCAATCGCCCCTTACAGAAACTGGAACCCATCGTCCGTTACATTCTTCACTTGGGACTGTATCAGATTTTTTATCTGGAACGGATCCCCGATTCCGCTGCCTGTAATGAAAGCGTCAAACTGGCCAAAAAATACAGCCATAAAGGCTCTGATAAATTTGTCAACGGCGTACTGCGCAACAGTGTGCGTCAAAAAGAGGCCTTATGGGAAAAGGTGCAGTCGGATCCGGCGCTGAAATATTGTCATCCGCAATGGCTGATAGAGCGCTGGACAGCTTTATTAGGGAGCGAAGAAACGCTTGCGTTATGCGAATGGAATAATCATCCGGCGTACCTTTCACTGCGTCTGCAGCCAACCGCCACAACACGAGACGCGTTTTTGCAGGATCTGCGGGAAATGGGTGCAGAGGCAGAGGTTTCCGCCTGGTGTCCGGATGGTGTGATCATCATCAGATCACCGGGTGTGACAGCGTTACTGGCAAAATTCCCTCACAGTTTTTATATTCAGGATGAAAGCTCGATGCTTCCCGCGCAGGTATTACAGCCTCGACCGGGGGAGAAAGTTTTGGATATGTGTGCAGCCCCCGGCGGCAAGACGGCTCACATGACGGCGCTTATGGACGATAAGGGAGAAATAGTCGCCTGTGATATCTATCCTCATAAATTGAAATTGATTCAGGAGAATGCAGCGCGTCTGGAACTGAAAATGATTCAAACTGTATTACAGGATGGCGCTAAGTTTCGCTCTGACTGGGGAAACCGGTTTGATCGGGTTTTGGTGGACGCTCCCTGTTCCGGATTGGGGGTATTACGGCGCAGGGCGGAGGCCCGCTGGACCAAAACGCCGGAAAGCCTTGCCTCTTTTCCCGCGCTACAAAAAGCGATTTTGGATAATGGGGCCCGTTATGTAAAGCCGGGCGGATTTTTGTTGTATAGCACCTGTACCATAGAACCGGCGGAAAATCAGCTGCAGATCGCCGATTTCTTAAAACGGCATCCGGATTGGCAGCTGGCCGGTTTTCCCCACCCCCGCACGGGAGAGCGGGTGAAAGAATTGCAACTGTATCCGCAGCGGGACGGAATTGACGGATTCTATCTGGCGCTGTTGCAAAAGCCGGAAAAACACGAAGATATGAATAGGAAAGTCCCTAAAATAGACAGATGAAACAAGAAATTTTTGGCTTGTCCCTGACAGAACTGCAAATTAGACTGGCGGAAATGGGTCTGAAGCGATTCCGCGCCAAACAGATATTCAGCTGGCTTTACCGGAAATGCGTATTTGATTTTTCGGCGATGACCAATTTAAGTCTGGCGGAACGGGACACATTGGCAGAATATTTTTCCATTCTGCCGGGCGAGATAATCTGTCTGCGGCAGTTGGATTCGGCGGATGGCCTGACACAGAAACTGCTTTTACAGCTGTTGGATGGCAATACTATAGAGACTGTGCTGATGCACCATGATTATGGTTACAGCGTTTGCGTATCCAGTCAGGTGGGCTGCGATATGCATTGTGCGTTTTGCGCCAGCGGCCTCAACGGCGCGGTGCGAAATCTGACGCAGATTGAAATTCTGGCCCAGGTCTATTTCTTTAATGCGCGGCTTGCCGCTGCAGGACAAAGAGTAAGCCGTGTCGTTGTTATGGGCAGCGGCGAACCTATGCTGAATTTTGACAATGTGTTTGGCGCATTGCAGTTTTTGCACTTGCCGGAAACCGCCAATATGAGTTATCGGAATATGACTGTTTCCACCTGTGGCATTATTCCGGGTATTGAGCGGATGCAGCAACTGGCAGCGCCGATCAACCTGGCGATTTCGCTCCATGCGGTACAGGATGAGCTCCGTACTGCTTTAATGCCGGTGAATCGGGGTTACCCGTTCCCTGCTGTGATTGCCGCGGCGGAAGATTATGCGCTGCACAGCGGACGACAGGTGACCTATGAATATATTTTGTTAGATGGAAAAAATGACAGGGAGGAGGACGCCTTGCTTTTGGCTGAATTCCTGCGTCATAAAAAAGCAAGCGTGAATGTGATCCCGGTGAATCCTATTCCGGAAAAAGGCTTCTTTCGGCCGTCGGAAAAACGTATTGCTCACTTCCTGAACGTTTTGCAACGGCAGCATATTAATGCGACTGTTCGCAAAGAAATGGGACAGGATATCAGCGCGGCCTGCGGGCAACTGCGCGCTTCATTTAATGACAAGGTAAAAAACGGGTAACGTTCATGGAACGAATGTCCGAGATATATTACAGAGCAAAGAAAGTGTGAGAGTTCGCAAAATGAAAGAAAAAATTATGGATGCAGAAATGCAGATGCCGACAGTTACAAATGTGGCGGCAGAGACTCGTACACATGTGGGAAAAGTGAGGGAGAACAACGAAGACAGCATGCTGTTGAAGGCGCCCCGCTTATTTGCCATTGCCGACGGTATGGGCGGCTATAACGCGGGAGAAATTGCCAGCCGACTGGCGCTGGAGCAGTTGGAAAAAGCGGCAGACACCTTATACGGAACGCCTTTGTCACAACTGGAAACCGCTCTTCACAGTACCGTAGAACAAATCAACGGCACCGTTTATGAAAAAGCGCAGTCTGAAGATCAGTATGAGGGCATGGGCACTACGCTGACAGGCGTGTACTTTGCAGATGCAAACAAAGCTTATGTATTTAATATCGGGGACAGTCGCCTGTATTTATTGCGAAACGGTGATCTAAAGCAGGTGACCCGGGATCATTCTCTGGTAGCGGAAATGGTGGAAAAGGGAGAAATTACCGCAGAAGAATCCTTTTCTCATCCTAAGAAAAACATCCTTACCCGGGGGATCGGTGTAAATGCAGAAGCAGAAGCGGATATTTTTCTGCTTGAAACAAAAATCGATGATTTATTTCTGCTTTGCAGCGATGGTTTAACGGATATGCTCCATGACAGGGAGATCGGTACGATTCTGCAACAGAATGAATTGCCCGCAGCGGCGGACAGACTCCTAAAAGAGGCGCTGGATCGGGGCGGCAAAGACAACATAACGTTTATTCTCCTGAAAATGGGGCGGAAGGAAGTGGAACATCATGGTCGGTAATATATTAAACGGACGCTATGAAATTTTAAAATCCGTGGGATTAGGCGGCATGGCGGAAGTCTATCTGGCTCAGGATGTCCGGCTGGACCGCAAAGTCGCCATTAAAATATTGCGAAAGAATTTAATGAATGATAAGCATCAGGCCGAACAGTTTCAGCGCGAGGCCCGTTCTGCTGCCCGTCTGATTCATCCTTCCATTATCAATATCTTTGATGCTTGCGTTGAGGATGATATGAGTTATATTGTGATGGAGTATGTAGAAGGGGTTACGCTGAAGGCTTTTGAGGAACAAAACGGGAAAATGGACCCGGCTTTGGCGGTAGCTTTGGCGGCGCAGCTGGCTTCCGCTCTGGAACACGCCCATAATCACAATATTATTCATTGTGATATAAAACCACAGAACATTGTGTTGACAGAATCCATGATCCCTAAAATTGTGGATTTCGGTATTTCCCGCATTATTTCTAATGAAACTATGGCCTTCACAGCGTCTGTGGTAGGCTCCGTCCATTATTTTTCTCCGGAACAGGCGCAGGGGATTCCTGTAACCGCTCAGTCGGATATCTATTCTTTGGGAATCGTGTTTTATGAAATGCTCACGGGCCGGGTTCCCTTTGACGGAAGTAACGCAGTGGCAGTGGCCCGGATGCAGATCGAACAAACACCGCCGCCTTTGACTCAGTTCTGGCCGGAAGCGCCGGCGGAGCTGCAGCGGATTATTGATAAAGCGTTAGCCAAGCGCCTGGATGAAAGATATACTTCGGCAGGTGACTTTAAGCAGGATCTACTGGATGCGAAAAATCACCTTTATCCCAGTAAGAACAGTCATACTTTTTTGGATGATACACAGCCCTTACAGGCAGTTGCAGGTACAGCCGGCGCTTTAGCGACAACACAGAACGTATCGACGGGCGATCCGACGTTAGAGAATACTCCGGCAGATTCCGCTGCTACATCGGAGAATATCAGCGCGGGCCAAACGATCATCATGCATTTACCGGATTTTTTGACCAAAGAAGTGGATGATGATACGGCCAGATATCATAGAAACGAACTGAATGGTAACGGTGTCAGTGAGGACACTGATAGTCAAAGTAAGCTTACGCCGGCAGCAGCGGGGGCTGTGGCCGCAGGTGTTGCTGTTGCCGCAGGCAGAAATGCCACAACGGGAATAGAAGGAAACGGGGCGGCCGAAACTCCGACTCCTGCCGCAGAGGGTGAAGCGCTTGCCGCGGCAGAGTCTGTCGCTGAAGCAACGTCCGTATCGACGGCAAAAAATACGGCGGGAGTTGCGTCACGGGATTCGATTACTGAAGCCTCTTCGGTAACTCCGCCGTTACAGACAGAAGTAAATTCTTCGGTGAAGATGCCTGTTTCTGAGACAGCGCCTGACAGCACTGATGTTTCGGCAAAAGGAGAGGCTGCGTCCCCAAAGAAAAAACGCGGTCTTTTCTTCCGTATTGCGCTCTATGCCCTTATGGCATTTGTCCTTTTGCTGGGGGCCGGAATTTATTATTTCAGCAGTACTACGCCGGATATTATTGTTCCGGATGTAAAAGGGATGACGGTGGCCGAGGCGCAAAAAGCACTGGAGGAAAAAGGTTTTAAAGTAAAATTGGAAGAAATGACCCAGGAAGGCGCCGTGCCCGGAGACGTGATCCGCATTGACCCGGTGGCGGGCACGAAACGAAAAGAGGGCGCCAAGATCACGTTGCTGATCGCGCGAGGACTGAAACTGGGAACGATTCCTAAAGTAGAAGGCTTTACGCAGGAACAGGCCGCGAAGATTCTGGAAAAATTTAAATATAAAGTGGGGAAAATCACCCATAAATGGGATTCAGGGAAGCCGGAAGGTCTGGTTTTGAAACAAATCCCTGCGGCGGGTGATAAAATGGAAGAAGGGAATGGCGTAAATCTGATCATCAATCAGAAGGATGAGAAAAATGTGGCGATTCCCAGTCTGCAGGGGCTGACACTGGAAGAAGCCCGGAAAAAGATCGAAGAAGCCAAGCTTAAGGTGGGTTCTGTGAAAACGGTGGACAGTGACTTGGAAAAAGACAGCGTTGTAGCTGTTTCGCCGGAGGCGGGCATGGCTGTCGGTGAAGGTTCTGCTGTTGATCTACAGGTTTCCAACGGCAGCGGCGCATCCGGGAAAGTGGATGGAGGCGGTACAGGAGACAGCGGGTCTGTTTCTGTCAACAAATCTTCTTCCGGTACCCGGTATGTAGAATTTGTTATTCCCGGAACGGGCAATCATGAGGTTCGTATTGTTTCCAGCAACGGCTCCCGGCAGAATGTAGAAGTTGCCGGAACCTATCCCGGCGGAGCGCGGCTGCGTACAAAAGTTGACAACGGTGTAAGACGGGTAAGTTTTTATGTAGACAACCGCCTGGTTGAGGAGAAACAGTGGTAAAAGAAGGACGTGTGCTGCGCTCGTACAGCGGCTATTATTATGTGGATTGTCAGGGATCGCTTTTGACCTGCAAGGTGAAAGGTCATATGAAGCAGCAGCGTTTCTCTTTGTGTACCGGGGATCTGGTATGCGTGGAGGAAGTGCCCACTTCGGCCGGACAGGAAGGCATGATCACAGACGTGCTTCCCCGTAAAAATTATATGCTCCGTCCCACGGTAGCGAATCTGGACCTGATGGTGCTTACGCATTCTGTTGTGCAGCCGGATTTCAGCTGCTTGATTATGGATAAACTGCTGGTACTGGCAGAGAAGGCGGGTATTCCTGTGATCCTGGTTTTGACAAAGACGGACCTGGCGGAACCGCAGCAGATTAAAGAGATTCAGGCTGTTTATGCGCAGCTTGGTTATGAAGTGTTTCCCGTCTCGGCTAAGACCGGACAGGGCATTGAAGACCTCCGCCGCAGGATCGAAGGTAAAATTACGGTGTTCGGCGGTCCCAGCGGCGTAGGTAAATCGACTACGCTGAATGCGATACAGCCGGGTATTCTTCGGGTGACAGGGGAGATCAGCGAAAAGATCCGCCGTGGAAAACATACGACGCGATTTACGGAACTGGTACCTTTTAATAGCGGCTATCTGGCCGATACGCCCGGTTTCGGCAATGTTCTGCTGGAGGCGTTGCGTCCGGAAGAACTGGCAGACTGCTATCCGGAATTCAGAACTTTTGCCGCGTTTTGCCGTTTTCACCCCTGCAGTCATACCCATGAGCCGGATTGCAGTGTGAAAGAAGCGGTGGCGAAAAAGAGTATTGCGCCTTCACGGTATGAGTCATATACAGCTATTCTGCAAGAACTGAAAGAACTAAAAGTGAGGAATCGAAAATGACAATAGTAGCTCCTTCTATTTTATCGGCTGATTTTTCCTGCCTGAAAGATGAAATTTTAAAAATTGAAGAAGCAGGCGCTGACTGGGTTCATATTGATGTGATGGATGGCAATTTCGTACCCAATCTGACTTTTGGCGCGCCGGTGGTAAAACAAATCCGGAAAGTGACAAAAATGTTTTTTGACTGCCATCTGATGGTAGAACACCCGGAAACTTATATTGATGATTTTGCGGCGGCGGGAGCGGATATGGTCGTGGTACACGCCGAAGCGACCAGGCATCTGCATCGTTGCATTCAGGCGATCCATGCGAAAGGCATACGCGCGGGCGTGGCTTTGAACCCCGGCAGTCCGTTGGCATTGATCGAAGAAGTACTGTCGGATGTGGATATGGTCCTGATCATGTCGGTGAATCCCGGTTTTGGCGGTCAGAAGTTCATTCCGGAAGTCTTGCGCAAAATCAGCCGTTTGCGCCGTAAACTGGATCTGGCAGGGCTTAGAACGGACATTCAGGTGGATGGCGGAATCAATGCGGAGACCGCGGCGCAGGTTGTCGGAGCCGGGGCGACCGTACTGGTGGCGGGTTCCTACGTGTATGGTTCAAAAGACGTAAAAGCGGCCATTGCTTCACTGCGTATTTTTTAAGCAAGGGTAATAACTTTTTGTGAAGAATAAGATTTTTTGATTGACAAGAAGAACGCCTTGAAATAAACTAAATAGAGTAAATCGTCTTTGGGGCAGGGTGAAGTTGTTTTCGCATAAAATATGGAAAACGGAACATTCCCAACCGGCGGTATAGTCCGCAAGCAGAGTGCAGCTAATGCTGTGTGATGCATGATCCGGTGTGATTCCGGAACCGACAGTATAGTCTGGATGAGAAAAGACGGGTATGGTTGTTGTTGCGCCATAGGAAATGCCTCAAAGTATTTCCTGTGGCTGTTTTTATTTGGAGGCGAAAAAGTTGGAACAAGACGAGATATTTATGCGTCGGGCGCTGGAACTGGCTCGCCGGGCGGAAGGGAATACCAGCCCTAATCCCATGGTGGGCTGCGTGATCGTAGCGGAAGACGGCTCGATTGCCGGAGAAGGCTGGCACCATAAGGCCGGCGCCGCCCATGCGGAAGTGAATGCCCTGACGGCAATGCGCGAGCAGAAGACGCACGGACATACAGCTTATGTAACGCTGGAACCTTGTTCTCACTACGGGCATACCGGGCCCTGCTGTGATGCCCTGATCCGTGCCGGAATCAAACGGGTTGTGGCAGCGCTGGAAGACCCGAACCCTAAAGTGGCAGGAAGAGGCCTGAATCGTTTGCGGGAAGCCGGCGTCAAAGTGGAAGTGGGGCTTTGCGCTAAAGAAGCGGCGGCGTTGAACGAAAAGTTTTTTGTCTGGATCACACAAAAACGTCCTTTTATCAGCCTGAAATTTGCGGAAACGCTGGATGGCAAGATTGCTACGGCAGACAGGGATTCTTTTTATGTTACCGGACAGGAAGCGCATAGATACAGTCATTATCTGCGTAAAACCCATGATGCGATTTTGGTTGGCATCGGTACGGTGTTGGAGGATGACCCGGAACTTACTACCCGTTTAGTGGAGGGGAAAAATCCCCTGCGGATCGTGCTGGACAGTAAAGCCCGTATTCCGCTTACGGCCAAGGTATTGAATGCTGCGGCAAACACATTGGTGGCAGTGGGGCCGGAAGCAGATAAGGAAAAAATAGCGAAGTTGGCAGCCATGGATGGTGTGGAAGTTGTTACCCTCTCTTGTGAAAACGGGCAGGTGTCGCTGTCGGAATTACTGGCGGCGCTGGCAAAAAGAGAAGTGACTTCTGTCTTGGTAGAAGGCGGCAGTCAGATTACCGGCGCTTTTTTCGATGCGGAATTGGTGGACAGAGTGTATGCGTTTGTGGCGCCTAAACTGTTGGGTGGGGATAAGGCTCTGCCTGCTGTCGGCGGCAAGGGTATACCGACAATGGGGCAATGCGCTTGTGTAATCGATCCGGAGTTTAAAACACTGGGGGCAGATTGGCTGATTACAGGGCGGGTACGTTTTTCTGCCCATTAAAACAAATGTCGATGCGCAAAGGAAGTAAAATTTTGTGAGGCTGATGTTCCGTCCCGGGACAGCAGGAGAGAGTGTGCCGAGAGGGCTCTGCTGCAGACCGGTGAGTGCCGGGGCATCGCCGGATAGCGGATAAAGGAAGGGAAGTAGTATGTTTACAGGTTTGGCAGCCGAATTAGGCTCAGTGGAACGCCTGGTTGAAGGCGACAGTTTTTTTCGTTTGACTGTGCGGGCGCAAAAAATCTTAACGGATTTAAAGATCGGCGACAGTGTGGCGGTCAACGGCGTCTGCCTTACGGTGACTGATTTGAACAGTAATCGCGGGTTTACCGCAGATGTTATGCCGGAAACCGTGCGTAGAACCACGCTTTATCGGTTACAGCCCGGCGATCCGGTGAATCTGGAAAGATCGCTGCGGCTTATGGATGGTTTGGACGGACATATTGTCCAGGGACATGTGGAAAGTGTCGGGCAGATTTTATCTGTTACGCCGGAAGGCAATGCATTGCTCTATCAAATCGCGACGTCGCCGGATATCCTGCGTTATGTTGTCGAAAAAGGGTCTGTGGCAGTGGATGGGATCAGTCTTACGGTGACCCATGTGACTGCCGGACAATTTGGCGTATCCCTGATCCCCCACACCGCGAAAATGACGACGTTGGGCCATAAACACGCCGGCGATCCGGTGAATCTGGAAACAGATATTCTGGCTCGTTATGTGGAAAAAATGCTGGGCTTAAATTCCGGTGAAGGAGGCGGGGGAGATGCTTCTGCCGCAGGTAAAGGGGGGAGATCGGAACAGGCAGGGAATCCTGCGGTGTTGCAGGGAAGCACCGCCGAGTTAACGAGGGATTTTTTACAGAAAAACGGCTTTTGATAAGAGGTACTATCCTGTTTGTTGCTATTTGTATAAGGATAGTTGGCTAACGTAAGCGACCGTTGATTTGAACAGCCGACCTGGTCCCGGTTGTTCTTGCAGGGTAGAAAGCAAGTGCTGTGGGCAAAAGAAAATCATGTACGAAGAAGATTGCATAAAAAAGAAAGGAAGGGTGGCTAATGGAAAAGTTTAAATTTAATACAGTGGAAGAAGCCATTGCAGCAATTAAAGCAGGGAAAATGGTACTTGTCACCGATGATGAAGATCGGGAGAACGAAGGCGATCTCATCATGGCGGCAGAATTTTGTACCGGCGAGGCTATTAATTTTATGGCAAAAGAAGCCAGAGGTCTGATCTGCATGCCGGCGGATGCTGAAATTATGGATAAATTGCAGTTCGATGCCATGGTAAGTCATAATACCGATAATCATGAAACCGCGTTTTCCGTTTCTATTGACCATAAAGATACGACCACAGGCATCTCGGCTTTTGAACGGGCCTATACCATGAAAAAAGTGACGGAGCCGGGGGCGCAGAGCATGGATTTTCGGCGTCCCGGCCATGTGTTTCCGCTGCGCAGCCGTGAAGGAGGCGTATTAGTGCGGACCGGCCATACGGAAACCACTACGGATTTATGTAAGCTGGCAGGTCTGAAACCGGTTGGCATCTGCTGTGAGATTATGAATGAAGACGGGTATATGATGCGTACGCCTGAATTGATCGAGTTCGCGTTGAAACATGATTTGGTATTTATTACGGTGGCTTCTCTGGTGGCGTATCGTAAACGCCATGAAAAGATGGTACATCGCGTGGCAGAAGCTAATTTGCCATCTAAATACGGTACCTTCAAAATCATTGCTTATGAAAATGATTTGGATGATTTGTGCCATGTGGCTTTGGTCAAAGGTGAAGTAGCCGGGCAAAAAGACGTGCTGGTACGGATGCATTCGGAATGCCTGACGGGGGACGCTTTCGGCAGTCTGCGCTGCGATTGCGGCGATCAGTTGGCTACGGCGCTGCGCATGATTGAAAAAGAAGGCTGCGGCGTGGTAGTATATATGAGACAGGAAGGACGGGGTATCGGTCTGGCCAATAAAATCCGCGCGTATGCGCTGCAGGATCAGGGCCTGGACACGGTGGAAGCCAATGTTCGGTTGGGGTTTGCCCCCGATTTGCGTGATTATGGGATGGGGGCGCAGATCATGGCAGATCTGGGTCTGAGCAGTATCCGGCTGATTACGAATAATCCGGCCAAGCGAGCGGGTCTCTCCGGCTATGGCATCACGATCACCGACCGTGTTCCGATTGAGATCAAGCCCAATCAATATAACGAATTTTATCTGGAAACCAAGGAAAATAAAATGGGGCATGAGCTGTCTGATCTGCATCTGGGCTGCAGCTGCCATGGCGGTCAGAAATAACGGGCAGAGCAATAGTCAGATCCTGTTATGCAACATGTTATTAATTTTGTCAGCATCTTAAATTTATGATCAGCATTAATGAGTGGGAGGAAAAATCATGAAAGTAATAGAAGGAATGTTATCGTCAAAAGGTTTAAAGATGGCTATTGTAGCCGCCCGTTTTAATGAATTTATTACGGCGAAACTGCTGGACGGGGCGGAAGATGCCATCCGTCGTACAGAAGGCGATTTGGACGATGTGACCTTAGTTTGGGTACCCGGTGCGTTTGAGATCCCGCTGACAGCACAAAAGCTGGCGAACAGCGGTAAATACGATGCGGTGATTGCTTTGGGAGCTGTGATTCGCGGTGCTACGCCGCATTTCGATTATGTCTGCGCAGAGGCGGCCAAGGGTATTGCGCAGGCTTCGCTGAAGTCCGGTGTTCCCATTGCGTTTGGCGTGCTGACTACGGAAAATATTCAACAGGCCGTGGAACGGGCTGGTACCAAAGCCGGTAATAAGGGCTATGATGCGGCTATGAGCGCGATTGAAATGGCAAACTTATTCCGCAATTTGTGATGCCCGGTTAAGAAGAGGATACCATGACAGAAATTAAAGAAACCTTAAAGGATGAATCTATCCATAACGATACAGAGAATCAAAGTAACAACGCAGAAAATAAAATCACAAAAGAAAATTTTCAAAGCGGTCAGGATATCCTGACCCGGGCTACCATTGGGGATGCGCGGATCTATGTAGCGCGTACGACCCGCTTAGTGCGAAAGATGGCGTTGCGTCATCGAACATCCCATGTGGCGACGGCGGCTTTGGGACGTACGGTAACCGGGGCCCTTTTATTGGCGGCGACCATGAAAAATAATGAGGGTGTCGGCATTAAAATCAAAGGCGACGGCCCGCTTGGCGGGATAACCGGGGAGGCGCAGGGAGGCATTGCCAGAGGGTTTGTTGGTGAACCTGATGTGTTCCTGCCGGTAAAAAACGGACATTTGGACGTAGGCGGTGCTGTGGGGACCGGTACATTATCTGTGACCCGTTACGGGGAAAACGGTAAACCCTTTACCGGTACCTGTGAGTTGGTAGACGGGGAGATTGCCGATGATCTGACGCAGTATCTTTTTACCTCGGAACAGACGCCTTCATCTGTGGCTCTGGGCGTATTAGTGGATGCGAAAGGGGATGTGCAGGCCGCAGGAGGCTGGTTTATTCAGGCGTTGCCGGGCTGCAGTGACGAAGTGCTGGAGCAGTTGGATAAGAATGTGCGGAACACTCCCTATATTTCCAGTCTTTTGGATATGGGCTTTACACCCGAGCGCATTATAGGCATTTTGGGTAAAGGGATGAATGTAGAGATTCTGGACAGCTATCCCCTGCAATTCGGCTGTCGCTGCAGCAGAGAAAGAGTGGAGGCTGTGCTGCATACGCTGCCTGCCAAAGAGCTGATGCAGCTGGCAAAAGATCCGCATACAGAAATCACCTGTCCGTACTGCAATGCAAAATATGAATTTTCCCAACAGGAAATAAAGACTCTGGCAGGGCAGGGGAAATAAGACACAACATTGCCAATGGGAGTCAGGCTTGAAAGTACTCTGAATTGCAACTTCGTTTTCGCTATGGTTAGCTGTTATCTGAAAAGAAAGAAGGATTCGTATGCTGATACAACTTTCATTATTTGCCGCCAATACGAAAGGGGCGCTGAGTAAAATTACCTCCGTGTTGGCTGCCTCTGAAATAAACATTTACACTATGCTGGCTACCGACAGCGCGGAATTTGGTATTGTCCGGTTAATCACGGATAAACCGGAGTTGGCCAGGGACGCTTTGGCAAAGGCCGGCTACCAATGCCGCCTGGATAAGGTCATCGCCATCGATATGGCATCGGATAAGCCCGGTACCTTGAATCGAATCCTGTCCGATCTGCAAAATGCCAATGTGATGATTCGTTATCTGTATATTTCTTTCGACCGCAAAGACGGCACGCCAATCGCGGTGTTCTGCACCAACGAGCCGGAAACGGAAACCTTCCTGAAGGGGAAGGGATATCGGTTACTGGACCGGTTTTAATCAAACACTGTGTGCGTGACAGATAGGGAGCCTCTATCTTTGAAAAGTATGAGCAATATGGGAAACAGGCATATACGAACCGGTCATAGCAGAGGCATCTGACAATAAGGTTGTTACACCAGTTCCGCCAGATCCATTATCAGGCGTTCGCTTTTGGCCCAACCTAAACAGGGGTCTGTGATAGAACGGCCGTAAACGCCGCCGCCGACCTTTTGACTGCCATCCTCAAGATAACTCTCGATCATGAGCCCTTTAACCAGACAGCGGATCTCGTTTGAAACCTGGCGGCTGTGCATCACATCTTTGGCGATGCGAATCTGCTCCATAAATTTTTTCCCGGAATTTGAATGGTTGGCATCCACGATTACAGCGGGATTCTTAACTTCCCGCTCGTGGTAAGCGTCCAAGAGTCCCTGAAGATCTTCGTAATGATAGTTCGGCATATTGTTGCCGAATTTGTCCACATAGCCCCGCAGGATGGCATGAGCCAGCGGATTGCCCCTGGAACGGACTTCCCAGCCGTGAAATAAAAAGCTTTGTTCGTGCTGAGCCGCTTCAATAGAGTTCATCATTACGCCGATGTCTCCCGCAGTAGGGTTCTTCATGCCTACGGGAATGCCCGCCCCGCTGGCGATCATACGATGCAGCTGGTCTTCTACTGAACGGGCGCCAATCGCCGCATAGGAAAGAAGGTCGGAAAGATAACGATGATTTTCCGGGTATAATATTTCTTCGGCGCCGGTAAGGCCGGTTTCCCGGACGACACGCACGTGCATTTTGCGGATTGCGGTGATTCCCGCCAGCATATCCTCTTTTCCTTCGGGGTCCGCCTGGTGAAGCATCCCCTTGTAGCCGATTCCGATGGTACGGGGTTTATTTGTATAAATCCGCGGGATGAGAAAAAGTTTATCCTGTACTTTTTCCTGCACAGCAGCCAGACGCTGAACATAGTCTAAGACAGCTTCTTCGTTGTCAGCGGAACAGGGGCCGATGACCAAAATAAAACGGCTGTCTTTGCCGGTGAAAATCGCTTCAATTTCTTCGTCCCGTTGATTTTTTCTTTGTGTCGCCGCTTCCCCTAACGGAAATTCTTCCATCAGTTCCTGGGGAGAGGGCAGTCTGCGAATAAATTCCATCTGCATTTCCATAATGCGTCCTCGTTTCCTGACCCGTGCCATAATAATGCCATGCGTTATCCAATGTCTCTCTTTAAGCAATACCTGTTTTGTAATGTTCTTGTGGGAGTTCGGCTTTTTATCCGCATCCCCCGTCGGGCATAGTACCCCGTCGGGCATAGTAGGAGATAAAAGTAATTGTCTATATAATAGCATAAAATCAAGTGATTCGGTGAAGATAATGTGCTAAAAAAGTTACAGGAATCAACATTTGACAAAACGAACGGTTGTTTGTATAATAAATGCAAGACAGTTCTCGACTTTACAGGAGGTTTTCAAATGGCAAACGGTTCGAATGATAAATTACGTGCGTTGGACAGTGCGATGCATCAGATTGAAAAAGATTTTGGCAAAGGCTCGATTATGAAATTAGGCGAAATAAGCGCCAAAATGAATGTGGAGACGATCCCTACCGGGGCGCTGTCGTTGGACGTGGCTCTGGGGGTGGGCGGTATTCCCAGAGGCAGAGTGATAGAGATTTACGGACCGGAATCTTCCGGCAAAACTACCGTGGCCCTGCATATGATTGCAGAAGCCCAGAAAATGGGCGGCTATGCAGCCTTTATTGATGCGGAACATGCACTGGATCCGGAATATGCCCGCCGTTTAGGCGTCGATGTGGACAATCTTCTGATTTCTCAGCCGGATAATGGCGAACAGGCTTTGGAAATCTGTGATGCCCTGGTACGCAGCGGCGCCATCGATATTATCGTCATTGACTCTGTGGCAGCGTTGGTGCCCCGGGCGGAAATAGAAGGGGAAATGGGCGACAGCCATGTGGGCTTGCAGGCTCGTTTGATGAGTCAGGCGCTGCGTAAGTTGACCGGTATTATTGCCAAGTCCAAGTGCGCTACGATCTTTATCAACCAGATCCGGGAAAAGGTCGGCGTCATGTTTGGCAATCCGGAAACAACAACCGGCGGGCGTGCTCTGAAATTCTATTCTACGATTCGTTTGGAAGTAAGACGGGCCGATACGATTAAAAACGGCAATGAGATGATCGGTTCCCGCACTCGTGTGAAAGTAGTTAAAAACAAAGTAGCGCCGCCTTTTAAACAGGCGGAGTTTGACATTATGTATGGGGAAGGGATATCCAAAGAAGGATGCCTGGTGGATCTGGGTGTAGACCTGGAAGTTATCCAGAAAAGCGGAGCCTGGTTTTCTTACGGAGAAACCCGGATCGGGCAGGGACGTGAAAAAGCCAAGGAGTTTTTGCGTGATAATTCGGAAATTGCCGCAGAAGTGGAGAAAAAAATCCGTGATCTGACTGTGAATAAAATGGCGAAACAGGAAAATCCCGAAGGAGTGAAAGCGGATGTTCCGGAAGTCCAGTAAAACGCTGACAACGGCCGACGAAGCGTATGAGTATGCGCTAAGCCTGTTGGACCGCAGGGAACATGGTGAAAAAGAGTTAAGCCAAAAACTGAAACGCAAAGGTTGTACTGTTCCTCTGATCTCGGAAACTTTGGCTAAACTGAAGCGTTTTAACCTGCTTAATGAAGAACGCTATGCCAGACGTGTCTTTGAACTCTGGCGCAATAAAAGGATTTATGGCCGCTTGCATCTGCAGGCGGAACTGGCAAAAAAACAGGTGGCGGATACCTATATCAGTTTGTTTCTGCAGGAGTTTACGGATACGGAGGAAGAAGAACATGTGTTGGCAGCCTGTGATATGCTATGTAAAAGACATGATGCCAAGTATGATGTAACAACCGAAAAAGGGGTGGCAGCCTTTGTCCGCTATCTGACGGCCCGAGGTTTTGGCACATGTATGATTCGTATCGCTTTAGAAAAAGCTAAAGCGACGTTAATGGAGTAAAATTTCCCGGTATGTTATACGCCACACTCAATAAGTCTGTTTAATGAGTAAATTTGCTAAGCGCTTATAATCAGTGCCTTTTGGTTAGTATATTTGGTTAATGTATTGCAATAAGCATCTTTCAATCAGTAAAACCTGGCGGATACATTCATAAGTGCTTTAAACATGGCATTCCTACTGTTTTTTTGATTCTTATATCCCCGAAAAGCAGGGCTTCTTCCTTGACTTTTTGGGGATTTTTCATTACAATTAAAGTGTCCAATCGTGTATAAAAAATTGAAAATGAAAATGTTTTATCACGAGGCGAACCTTCGTATTGTTTGCCTCATTTTTATGTCATAGAGGACGGGAGGTGAAAGAAAATTATAGAGATAGTGCTTGCTGCGATTGTAGCTTTAGCAGTTGGCGGCGGCGCCGGGTATGTTCTGCGTAAAAACGTGGCGGAAGGAAAATTAGCTACGGCAGAGGAAAAGGCTGACCGCATGATTAAAGAAGCTGAAGAATCGATCGAAGCGAAAAAGAAAGAATCCTTGTTGGAAGCAAAGGAAGAAATTCATCGTCTGCGCTCTGATATGGAGCGTGAAAATAAAGAGCGGCGCAATGACTTGCAGCGGCAGGAACGCCGTCTGGTGCAGAAAGAGGAGAATCTGGACCGCAAAATAGATGCCTTTGAAAAAAAGGAAGAAAATTTAACGGTAAAAGAATCGAAACTGAACGCAACACAGGAAAAAGTGGATGCTCTCTATCAAAGACAGCTGCAGGAGTTAGAACGTTTGTCCGGCTTGAGCAGCGAAGATGCGAAACAGGAACTGTTGGCCGCAGTTCGTGATGATGTGCAGCATGATACTGCCGTCATGATCAAGGAAATGGAACAACAGGCCAAAGACGAAGCGGATAAAAAAGCGCGGGAGATCATTTCTCTGGCGATTCAGCGTTGTGCTGCCGATCAGGTGGCAGAGACTACGGTTTCCGTGGTCAATTTGCCGAATGATGAGATGAAGGGTCGTATTATCGGCCGCGAAGGCAGAAACATTCGTACTCTGGAAACCCTGACCGGTATAGATCTGATTATTGATGATACGCCGGAAGCGGTTATTATTTCCGGTTTTGATCCCGTACGCCGTGAAGTAGCGCGTATTGCTCTGGAAAAACTTATCAACGACGGTCGGATCCATCCGGCTCGTATTGAAGAGATGGTTGAAAAAGCACAAAAAGAAGTGGAGCAAAACATTAAGGAAGCCGGTGAACAGGCGACCTTTACTGTGGGTGTCAACGGGCTTCGTCCTGAGCTTGTAAAACTATTGGGACGGTTAAAATATCGTACCAGCTACGGGCAGAATGTATTGAATCATTCTGTGGAAGTAGCGCAGCTAGCCGGTATTATGGCTGCGGAACTGGGTGTGGACATAACGTTAGCAAAACGTGCCGGTCTGCTGCATGATATTGGCAAAGCAATTGACCATGAAATGGAAGGTTCCCATGTGGAACTGGGTGTAGAAGTCGCTAAAAAGTTCCGTGAATCCGCGCATGTCATTAATGCGATCGGAGCCCATCACGGGGATGTAGAGCCGACGTGTGTGGAATCCGTTTTGGTTTCTGCGGCGGATGCGGTTTCGGCCGCTCGTCCCGGCGCGCGTCGTGAAACGCTGGAAAGTTATCTGAAACGTTTGACACGATTGGAAGAAATTTCCGAGTCCTTTGAAGGTGTGGAGAAGTGTTACGCCGTCCAGGCAGGACGCGAGATCCGCATTATGGTAAAACCTGATATCATTGATGATACGAAAGCCGTTTTATTGGCGCGTGATATTTCCAAAAAGATTGAGGAAGAAATGGAATATCCGGGCCAGATCAAGGTAGTTATTATCCGTGAAACGCGGGCGGTGGATTACGCAAAATAAAGGATAGCCGCAGACCGAAAGGCCTGCGGCTATTTTTAAAAATCGAAAAAAATTGCGAAATCAGTTAGAAAATTTTGGTAAAATCCGTTACAATAAAGGTGGATGAGGCGAGGGAAATCTCCCCAAAAGATGGAAAGGCAGGGAACCAGTTATGCGTATTCAGGGCGCTGGCGGTGTACAGGATAACCGGATTTATGAAGTAGAATTTAAGGATGCCTGGCGATTGATTTTTGATTGCCTGAATGATATCGGCATTGATATAGACGAGCGGGATGAAACCAAATTTGTCATTCACGCCCATAAGGGGAAAAAGTTTTTTGATATTACCCTGGAAGATTTAGGAGATGGCGGCGTACAGCTGTATTTTGACCAGCATAAAAAGTATCTTGAAGTCTATACCTGGCGTCCGGACTACAGTGATGTGGATGCGTTTTACAAGTTGTATGAACAACGTCTGATAGAAATGCGCGCTTTTGTCCGCTGCACAACCTGTGGCTTCAAAGTTCGGGCGAATACAAAGTTTTGTCCGGAGTGCGGAACGCGTCTTACATTTAACGAAGATGCCACGGACAATTCAAGTGAGAAAAAGGGCCTGTTCGATTCCATTTTTCGTCGCAAGGGCGATTGAACATCCGTAAGGGCGATTGAATGCAGCATCAGGGAAAAGGGCAACAAAAAAGCCGTTCCCCTATAGAGAACAGCTCATTGTATCATTTCTGATTATGCGCGGGTAATTTTGCCGGAACGCAGGCAGCGGGTGCAAACATTTACACGTTTCACTTCACCGTCTACCACAGCGCGTACGGACTGCACATTGGGCTTCCACGCAGCTTTGGTGTGGCGGTTGGAGTGGCTGACATTGTTGCCGGACATTACACCTTTACCGCATACTTCGCAATATTGTGCCATTGAGTTCTACCTCCTTCACAGAATCAGCATATCGCTACTTGTTACAAATTTAACATGAGTATATTACCATATACAGGCTTGAAAAGCAAGTGCTTTTCTAAATGTAGCGTTAATTTGTCACAGGTTTCCGATACATAGCGGACAATGGGTGCGGATAAGAAGTGGTCTGCTAAAATTTATGCAAAGAAGTCGGTTATCCTTGGAATTTGAAATAAAGAAGATAAAGTAAGAGAAGGTAAAGCAGAAGAAGCTAAGGAAGGAAAGATATAATATCCTAAAAGCTTAGCAGAGGAGGCGTATAGTATGCAAAAAAATAAGCACAAGAAATGGCTGGGCAAAGGAATTCTGTTAGGAATCGGTCTTTTGGTCGGCGGAATGACTTTTGGAACCGGTCTTATGGGCTCGGCGCAAGCGGCTTCGGACAGTTCGTCAGTGACCATCGAAGCTTTTCCCGCCACGCTGGCGGAATTTTCCGCCATGCCTCAGGCAACGAATCTGAGTAAGCCGGAAAATACCTGTACCCTGCTTCTTTGCGCTCTTGATCTTTTTACTAAAGACCGGGCCAGCGGTGTAGAGGCTCTTAACAAGCTGCGGGGTCCCAGACCTATGTCGCCTATGGATGTGCAGTTTGTAAGGGACCGTCTCATGGATAAGGCGTATTTACCCAAAGCGTATTTTGACGGCGCTACGCCGCAGAATAATTACACACCGTCTCTGCCGTATACGGTACATTTTTATCCGGATCCCCGCCCCCAGGATATGGGAGAAGGCTATATGCGCTTATTCCTGCGCACGCCCGGGGCGGATTCGCCACGACCGATCCGTCTGCGCCGTAAAGGAGATCAATGGTTTATTTGGGATTATCCGGGCATTTTATCAGGTATCCGAATTCCTGCCAAAGAGGATCCCTGGCAGTAAGTGTGTTTGTTAAACAACAGGGCGCTTCTTCTCCTCTTGACTGAGTAAGAAACAAAGTATAGAGGGGCAGAAGCGTTCTTTTCCTATTAGTTTGCAAAAATGTCAAGGGAATTTAAGACGAGAATGCTATAATCTAAGTATAGTTGAGAAAGGGGGAGCCGGCATGGAAAAATGGTGGGAGCAGCCGGTGTCTGCGTTAAAAGGCGTAGGACCGAAGCGGGCGGAAGCTTTTGCCCGTTTAGAAATTACCACGATTGGCGACTTGCTGAATTTTTATCCCCGTCCTGACAGCTATATTGATTATTCCCATTTGTCTTCTATCCGGGAATTAAAAATAGATGGCTCCCGTCAAATTTTTGCCGGTGAAGCGCTGCGGGCTACGGAACGGTTTTCCGGAGGCGGAAAGCGCTATGGGGTACTTACTGTAAGAGATGAGACCGGTTATGCCGAGGTTTATTTATTTGGCGCTCAGCGTTATCAGCTGCGTCGGTTTAAACCCGGCAGCAGGTTGTTGATCACGGGGAGAGTAAAGCCGGGGCGCAGCGCTGCCAAAATGGTAAGCGAGGCGTTTGTTCAGCCATTTAGTGAAGACAACATCGAAAACGCCACCGGCATCGTACCCGTTTATAATCTGACAGAATCTCTGACCCAACAGAATGTCCGCACTGCGGTTCGCCAGTCTTTAGCACTGGCGGAAGAAAAAGGCGTGGCAGAAACGATTCCGGCCGCGATACGCAAGCGGTATGGTTTCATTTCCCGCTTGGCTGCCGTACGCAATATTCATTTCCCCGAGAGCCTTGACCACTTTCAAAGCGCCCGGCGGCGTTTGATTTATGAGGAATTGTTTTTATTGCAATGCGGTCTTTTGTTAAATCGGGAACAGAATCATGATGGGCGTCCGGGCGTGAAGCATGCCCGGGATGGTGAATTAGTTCAGGCTGTGCTGCGGAATCTGCCGTTCACGCTGACACAGGCGCAGCAAGAGGCCTGGCAGGATATTTCTTCCGATATGGAAGATGCCCGTCCCATGCATCGTCTGCTGCAGGGGGATGTGGGCAGCGGTAAAACGATATTAGCCGCACTTTCTCTGGTCAAGACGGCGGAGAATGGGTTTCAGGGCTGCATCATGGCGCCGACGGGAATCCTGGCGCAGCAGCATATGGAGACGCTCAGTAAATTTTTTGCAGGTACCGGCGTCACGATCGGCCTGTTGACCAGCAATACGAAGGCAGCGCAGCGAAAGCAGCTCCTGGAGGAACTGAGCGAAGGGAAATTGCAAATTCTGGTAGGTACCCATGCTTTGTTACAGGAAGATGTGGTATTTGCCCATCTGGCAATGGTAGTAACCGATGAACAGCATCGCTTTGGTGTGGATCAGCGGGCGAAATTGGTGAATAAGTCCGAGTATGCGCCGGATGTGTTGATCATGACTGCGACGCCGATCCCCCGCACGCTGGCACTGACCGTTTACGGCGATGTGGAGACATCTGTGATGCGCGGCCTGCCGCCCGGGCGTAAAGCTATTGATACGCTGTGCTATACAGGCGATATGCGGCAGAAGGTATATGCGGGGATGCTGCGCCAGATTCAGAGCGGACGTCAGGTGTATGTGGTCTGTGCTTCCATTGAAGAATCGCGGGCGATGGAAGGGATCCGCAGCGTTACCGATGTGTATGCGGAATTAAAACGTACCTGGCTGAAGGATGTTCCCTGTGCGTTGCTGCACGGGCGTTTAAAACCGGCGGAAAAAGATAAAATTATGGAAGCGTTTGCGGCAGGAGAAATCAAATGCCTGGTCACCACTACGGTGATCGAAGTAGGGGTCAATGTGCCCAACGCTACGCTGATGATCGTAGAAAATGCGGATCGCTTCGGTCTGGCCCAACTGCATCAGTTACGAGGGCGTGTGGGCAGAGGCGATAAACAGTCTTATTGCGTACTGTTGACGGACAACCAGGAAGCCGACAATCTGGCTCGTCTGACGGTACTGCATAACTCTAATGACGGGTTCGCGCTGGCGCAGAAGGATCTGGAGTTGCGTGGGGCCGGACAGTTGTTTGGCCTGCGGCAGCATGGGTTACCGGATCTGCGTCTGGCTGATATACTGAAAGACACCGATATATTGCTGACGGCCCGCAAAGATGCGCAGGAAGTCTTAGCGCAGCCCGCTTTGCGAAAGCAGATGCTGGAGGGCGCATCCCATTTATTTGATCAGCGTTTTGCCGGAATTTTTAATTTCTGAACAGGTGCGGAAGAAGACCTGCCAAGAGGCGTATAAGGCAAGAGACGCCGCTTGGTATAGTGGAAAGATCCGTTTCTGTTTACACCTGCGGGGAAAAGCGTATTTGCCGAATCACAGCTACAATACGAAAGAGGTACAAATCTTTTATGACAGAGGAAAAAGAACAACTGAGGGGAAAAGAGAGGGAACGCTGGTACCAGGATCCGGATGGGATTACCAAGGCGGTAGCGTTAGCTGTCCTGGTCCTATTGTTTGCCGGTCTGTATTTTTTTGCGGGGAATTTTGTCCGCAAAACTTTTGTTCTGGCGGTCAGCGGTAATGTAACGGAACTGGCGGAATATTTTCGTTCATTTGGCCCCTGGGCGATTCTGATCAGTTTTTTAATTGATGTACTGATCAATGCAGGCGGCGTGTTTCCTTCCATTTTTGTCTCTACCGCCAATGGGCTGATCTTTGGCCTGCCGGTGGGGATTGCCGTTTCCTGGCTGGCAGAGACTACCGGCGTAGTAATCAGTTTTTTACTGATGCGTTTCTTTTTCCGCAACAGTGCGCAGAAATTGATCCATAAAGCCAATCGTTTACAGGATATTGACCGGGCCAGCGAAAAAAATGGGATATTTTGGATGACATTTGCCAGGATGCTGCCCTACTTTCCCTCCGGCATTTTAACGGCGATCGGGGCTCTGAGCCGTATGAGTGTGAGAGACTACGTGATTGCCAATCTGATCGGGAAATTCCCGTCCACGGCCTTGGAAGTAGTGATTGGGCATGATGTGGTAAATTATCAGGATTCTACTATGCGTCTGACCTGTTTAGTGATTGTAGCCGCTGTAGCCGTCTATTGCGGCAGAAAACATATTTTTGGGAATAAGACGGATTCGGCATCAGCGGACACGGATCCAACGGAAGAAAAAAGCGAAAAACCGGGAGAGTGAAATTCACTTCTGCCCGGTTCTTTCTCTTATCTCAGCCTGGTGTTTACTTTTATCATGAGCTTGCATCAGCTGATACAGTTGTTTTCGCCTCAATCAATGAGTTTGTTCCACTCAAGTTGCCTGAATCGGTCAATACTTTTGTCTCTGGCAATATTTCAATACAATGTTGTCTTACTTTAGCTTTCAGAGTTTTTTCGCTAATTCAGGGAACACACCCAGCGCTCGTTTTAAGATACCTTGTGTATAGGCGATACAAAGACCGTAGTTTGTCATAGGTACCTGCTGTTCTTCGGCACAGCGATAGCGGTACTGCATTTCCCGTTCGTTCAGCATACAGCCTCCGCAATGGACGATTAATTGATAGGGGGTAAGATCCAAAGGGAATTCCGTGCCGCTGGTCCAGGTAAACTGTAATGTTTTACCGGTTTTTTCCTGCAGCCAGGCAGGCAGTTTTACTGTACCGATATCACCGCACTGGCGATGATGTGTACAACCTTCGGAAATAAGCACAAGGTCGTTATCCTGCAAGTGTTTTAAAGCGACGATCCCGTTGACGGCGGCTGACAGATTCCCTTTATGGCGGGCCATCAGAATGGAAAAAGAGGTAAGCGGTATTTCTGCCGGTGTGTCTTTCGCTACTCGTTTGAAAACCTGACTGTCTGTAATGACAAGAGCCGGGGGCGTTTTCAAATTATCCAGCGTACGCTGTAAGCCGTCTTCCCGGGTAACCAGTGCGCAGGCCCCGGCGTCAATAATTTCGCGTATCGTCTGTTGCTGGGGCAGGATTAGCCGTCCTTTGGGCGCCGCGCTGTCGATGGGTGTGACCAGGATGACCGTCCGGCCCGGCTGCAATAAATCGGCGCAAAGGGGAAATCGTAATTCCTGTTGGGGCAGTTGCTGTGCCAGCAGATTTTTTAACTTTTCTATGTTTTGACCGGTTACTGCGCTGACTGCGATATGAGGGAAAGGCAGGGAGGCCGGGGGCGTTTTTGCTTCTGCCAGTTCGGATTTTGTAAAAACAATAAGGCAGGATACCCCTTTTTCCTTGATGCGCAGCAAAAGTTCTTCATCCTCCGCACGAATGCCCTGTGTACTGTCGATGATCACCAGCGCCACATCGGTTTTGTTTAATATTTGCCGGGCCTTTTGGACCCGCATTTCTCCTAAGGCGCCGCTGTCGTCCAGGCCGCCGGTGTCGATGAAAAGGACGGGACCTAAAGGCAACAGCTCCATGGCCTTGGCCACCGGATCCGTGGTGGTGCCAGGGACGTCCGAAACAACGGCCAGCGATTGCCCTGTCAGGGCATTGATCAGACTGGATTTACCTGCGTTGCGGCAGCCGAATAAACCGATGTGGACCCGTTCGCCGGCGGGAGTAGCGTTTAAATTACTCATCAAGGGGCCTCCTTGCAAATTTTCTTCAGGTATTATATAGTGAACCGTGACCTGCCATTTTGTACGGGCTGTTATGACACTGCAAACGATTATGACATTGCAAACTGTTACAAGATTCCAGGCAACTATAACGTTATAAACCATTATAACATGTTGGGAGTAAACGGGAAATGAAAGCTGTTGAAAAAAAGATAACGCGCATCCTGATTCTTTCAGCCCCTGTGGGCAGTGGGCACAAAATGGCTTCCCAGGCTTTGGCGGAGGCTTTTTCCGCCATGCCTGATACACTGGTCACACAAGGGGATGTGTTTACTTTTTTCCCTGCGTTCCTGGGCAAAAGTTTCCTGACCTGTTATAAAGCGATCTTGCGGTTTTGTCCCGGCCTGTATGCACTTTCCTACCGCTGGGGCAATGCCGGTTCCGGTTCGCTTTTTCTGCGTAATCTTATCAACCGGGTGCTCCTCCGGTGCGGGAAAAACTACCTGACTGATGTAGCTCCGGACGTGGTCCTCAGCACCCATGGTACGCCGACAGGCATTTTGTCACTATATAAGAAAAAATATGCGCCGCAGCTGCGTATTGGCGTAGTCGTGACAGATTATACGGTACATCGGTGGCTGGTCTATCCGGAGGTGGATGTTTATTTCATCGCGGAACAGGCCCTGGAGGAGCAGGTGGCGAAAGCGTTGTCGACACAGGAAACGGGGCCGTCTGTAAGCCGGGCCTTTGGTATCCCGGTACGGGAGATGCTCCTGCCTTTTTGTGTTGCAGTCGGCCGACAGGAGGCGCGGCGGGAGATATGCCGGGGCTTTGGCTGGCCGGAAGATGTGTTTATCGTTCTGATTTCCGGCGGAGGAGAAGGGCTGCTCCCTATGGAGGAAATCATCTCCTTGCTGGCTGCGGAATCCCACACAAAGCTGCGCCTGATTGCAATAACAGGGCATAACACCCTTCTGCGGGAACAATTGCAGGAAGGGCGTTATGGTACGAATTCCCGATTGGAAATTTTAGGTTTTACGGAAGAGTTGCCTAAATTGATCGCGGCAGCGGACTTAATGATCGGCAAGGGCGGCGGTATTTCAATTGCCGAATGCCTGGCGCTGGGAACACCCCTGCTTATCTATTCTCCTTTGCCGGGACAGGAGCAGAAGAACACAGAATTTTTAGTGCGGAATCAGGGGGCCGGGGTTGCTTTTACAGTCGAAGAAATTGCCGCAGCGGTCCGGAAAGAAATGGCTAAAACTCCGGCTGAACGTGAAAGGGAGCGGGAAAGTCTGCGACGCCGTCTGGGGCATCCTGAGGCGGCGAAAAAAATTGCCGGGTTCACAAAAAGTTTAACAATATAATAGTAGAAACTAAGAAAAACCGATTGACTTTTTTTCTGCCCTTGTGCTATGAATATTAGTAATGCGTGTAGTTTTTCGCGCAAAAATCAAAAACAAAACAGTCAGACGCCGCAAAATCCATCAAATCTGAGAAAAAGAGGTGTATTTATGGAACAATTTTATTGGGCGGCGTTGGGTGTTGCCAAAGGAATCGAAACAGCGCAGCTTGTCGGTTTAGTCGATTTCTTTGGCAGTGCCCGCGCTGTCTGGGAAGCAACGAAAGAAGAACTTATGACAACGGGTTTGTTGTCGCAAGACCAAAGCAGGAAGTTTTGGGAAAGCTGTCGCCAAAATACTGCTTTACCGGAACGATTGGCGGAATGCTGCTACAAGCAGGATATTCAGGTTTATCCGATCCGGAGGAAGGAATATCCGGAACGTTTACGGCAGATCCTGCATCCGCCGGCTGTGTTATATGTGCGGGGGCAGATGCCGGATTGTCAATACAGCGTGGCAGTGGTAGGTTCCCGACAACCGGAAGCCTATGGCCGTAAGGCCGCCTGTTGGTTCGCGGAAGAACTGGCCCGGGCCGGCGTGGTGATTGTAAGCGGCGGTGCACGTGGTATCGACACGGCAGCCCATGAAGGGGCGTTGCACGGTGGGGGTAAAACCGTAGCAGTGCTGGGCTGTGGTGTGGATATCGCTTATCCGCAGGAAAATCGGACCTTGTTTGCCAAAATTGCGGAAACAGGCGCCGTGATTTCCGAGTACATGCCGGGAACGCCGCCCTGCAAATTCCGGTTTCCACAGCGTAACCGGATCATCAGCGGTATCAGTCAGGGTGTGATCCTGGCGCAGGCTGCGGCACGCAGCGGTGCGTTGATCACGGCCGAATTTGCTTTGGATGAAGGGCGGGAAGTATTTTGCATTCCCGGTCCTATCTTTTCTTCCCACAACGCCGGTTCGCATAAACTGATCAAAACCGGCGCCAGATTGGTAGATGCGCCGCAGGATGTTTTGGCGGAACTGTTTCCGGAATTGGAAGGGACTGCCCATTCCAATCTTTTCCCTCTGACATCCGGCGCTCCGGCTGCTGCCTGCTCCGCTGTCCAGAAAAAATTGCTGGATCTGCTGACGCAAGGCCCGCAGACCCTGGAAGAATTGACCGAAGGGACGCAATTGGATGTAGGCACGGCAAGCCTGGAACTGTTGTCGTTACAGCTAAAGGGCTTTGTGGATACCGATGCGGCCCGGCGTTATATCCGTACATAAAAATAAAACTCGCAGCCTGAAAACAGGCGCAATATAGGGGGACTATATGAGCAGCAATTTGATCATTGTCGAATCTCCGACAAAATCCAAAACCATTACCAAATTTCTCCGGGGCAATTATACTGTAAAAGCCTCTATGGGTCACTTGCGAGACCTGCCCAAAAGTACTTTGGGCGTTGATGTAGACAATGGCTTTGAGGCAAAATATATCAATATCCGGGGGAAGGGCGACCTGATCCGGGAGTTAAAAACGGCTGCGGATAAGGCAGATAAGATCTATCTGGCGACTGACCCTGACCGTGAGGGCGAAGCGATCAGCTGGCACTTGGCGCATATCCTGGGACTGAATGAAAAATCCGCCTGCCGTGTAGAATTCCATGAAATTACGGCCAATGCTGTAAAAGAGGCCCTGAAACATCCCCGTGTCATTAATAATGCCATGGTGGACGCGCAGCAGACCCGTCGTATCATTGACCGTCTGGTAGGGTATAAGTTGAGCCCTCTGCTTTGGAGTAAAGTCCGCAAAGGATTGAGCGCCGGACGGGTACAGTCCGTGGCTGTGAAAATTGTGGCGGATCGGGATAAAGAAATTGAAAACTTTGTCGCAGAGGAATATTGGACGGTTGCCGTCAAATTACGGGAAAACGCAAAGGCACCGATTTTCACGGCGGATACCGTGAAAAAAAATGGCGCTAAACTGAAAATCAGTACCGGCGAGGAAGCGCTGGCTGTAGTTAATGATTTGAATAAAGCGACGTACCGGGTCGCTGATGCAGTGCGTAAAACGGTATCGCGTAAGGCTCCGGCTCCCTTTACTACCAGTACATTGCAGCAGGAAGCCGCCCGCAAATTGAATTTTACGACCCGGCGCACCATGATGGTGGCCCAGCAATTATATGAAGGCGTAAGTGTAGGAAAAAGTACGGCCGGTCTGATCACCTATATGCGTACGGATTCCACCCGCCTAGCGGATGAAGCGATTCGTGACATTCGCAGCTTTGTCAGCCAGATTTTTGGCGCGCCCTATTGTCCCGTTAGACCTAACAGTTTCAAAAATAAAAGCAATGCGCAGGATGCCCATGAAGCCATTCGTCCGACCCGGATCAGCCGGACGCCTTCGGAAGTGGAACCATACCTGACTAAAGAACAGTTCCGCCTGTATCAGTTAATCTGGAATCGTACTTTGGCCAGCCAGATGGCGGCGGCGGAGTTCGAGCAGACCAACCTTACCATTTCGGCAGATGCCTATGAATTGAAAGCCGGCGGTTCAATCCTTACATTTGACGGTTATCTGCGTCTGGCGGATAAAAAGGAAGTACAGGAAGAAAATTCCGGGAAGGTGCCTTACGTGGCGCCGGGGACGCCTTTGCTGCTGCATAAGGTCATGCCGGGCGAACAGCATTTTACGGAACCGCCGGCCCATTATACAGAAGCTTCTCTGGTAAAAAAGATGGAAGATGAAGGCATCGGCCGTCCTTCCACCTATGCGCCGATCATTCAGACGATCCAAACCCGTGGTTATGTGGTCAAAGAAGGCAAAAAACTGCTGGCTACCGAGTTGGGCATTAAGGTAGTGGAGCTTCTTACTTCTTACTTTGGGGAGATCATCAACATTAAGTATTCTGCCCAGATGGAAACTGACCTGGATGAGATTGCCGAGCATAAAGAAGAAAAAGAAAAAGTCTTAAAAGAATTTTACGCTCCTTTTGAACGCTTGCTGACGGAGGCGGAAAAAGTGATTCCCAAGGATCCGCCGCCGTTGGAAAAGAGCGGCGTGATTTGTGAAAAATGCGGCAGGGAAATGGTAATCAGGGAAGGCCGTTACGGGAAATTCCTGGCTTGTCCCGGATTTCCGGAGTGCCGTAACACGAAACCGCTTTTGGAAACGATTGGCGTGAAGTGCCCTGATTGCGGGGGTGATGTGACGATACGCCGCAGTAAAACGGGACGGATCTTTTATGGCTGTTCCAATTACCCGGAATGCAAGTTTACTTCCTGGGATAAACCTACGGAACAAATCTGTCCTCTTTGCGGAAAACAGATGGCGGAACATGCCGAAAGAGGCGGCAGGACCAAGATGGTCTGCCTGAATCCGGAGTGTGAAAACGCACTGCCTAAGCGTACGCCCCGGGCTAAAAAAGTTACAACGGAAAGTTTGCTGGGCGTTGCCAAGGTCGTAAAAAAAGGCAGTGCCAAAACGGCAACTGCGGCGAAGGCAAAGGCGAAAAAAACGGCAGGCAAGGCCGTTACCGGGAAAACGGGAAAAACTGCCGCTCAAAAAACGAGTACGAAAAAGAAATAAACCAGAGAGAAACAAGCAATAAAGAAGCAATAAAGAAGCAACAAAGAAATAAGCAATAGAAGAACAAGTAGTGGAAAAATAAATGCTGCAAAGATAAATAATGCAGAAACTGACAAGACCGGTGAAATTAATAGTAATTGCTGTTCACAGGAGGACTCTGGTTCCTCCTGTCCGTTTTTTAGGAGTCAATGATGGAAACTATCAACAAAGATAATAGAGCAATAGCCAAAGGGCAGATCCATGTGATCGGAGCCGGTCTGGCCGGCAGTGAGGCAGCCTGGCAGATAGTCCGTCGAGGCGTACCTGTGATTTTGCATGAGATGCGTCCGGCGCAGTCTGATCCGGCCCACAAGACGGGAGATTTTGCTGAATTAGTTTGCAGCAATTCTCTGCGATCGGCGAGCGTGGAGAACGCAGTGGGACTTCTGAAAGAAGAAATGCGTCGCTTAGACTCCGTCATCATGCGGGCGGCAGATGCAAACCGGGTACCGGCAGGCGGCGCTTTGGCGGTAGACAGAGAAGGCTTTGCCCGGACTGTGACCCGGTTGATTAAAGAGCAGCCTTTGATTACGGTGGTGGAAGAGGAGGTTACCGAGCCGGAAAAACTGGCAGGCATTGTGATCTTCGCCAGCGGTCCTCTTACTTCGCCTGCTTTGAGCCGCGCCATACAAACGCTGGTACAGGCGGAATATCTGTATTTTTTTGATGCGGCGGCCCCTATTGTGGAAGGTGACTCGCTGGATTATGATGTTATTTACCGGGCTTCCCGCTACGATAAAGGCGAGGCTGCGTATCTCAATTGTCCTTTTTACAGCAAGGCGGAGTACATGGCTTTTTATGAGGCGTTGAAAGCGGCAGATACGGCGGAAATAAAAGATTTTGAACATAATGTATTTGAAGGCTGTATGCCCATCGAAGAAATGGCCCGACGGGGCGAAGACACCATGCGGTTTGGCCCTTTAAAACCCATTGGTCTGCGTGACCCGCGCAATGGCAGAGAAGCCTATGCGGTAGTACAGCTGCGGCAGGATAACGCAGCGGGTACGTTGTATAATCTGGTAGGTTTTCAGACTCACCTGAAATGGCCGGAACAGCGTCGTGTCTTTGGTATGATCCCCGGTCTGGCGAACGCTGAGTTTGTGCGCTATGGTGTGATGCACAAGAACACCTATCTCAACTCGCCGAAGCTTTTACAGGCCGATTTTTCCCTTCGTTTCTGCCCCCGTTTTTATTTTGCCGGTCAGATGACCGGAGTAGAAGGTTATGTGGAATCGGCGGCTTCCGGTTTAATGGCAGGGGTGCAGGCTGTACGGTCATTACAGGCTCTGCCGCCGTTGAATTTCCCGGAGATTACCGCTATGGGGGCTCTTTCTCACTATATCAGCAATACAGCCATAGAGGACTTTCAGCCGATGAATATCAATTTTGGCCTGCTGCCGCCTTTGGACAGAAAGGTGAGAAAAAAGAAACTCCGCAATGAGCAGTTAGCTCAAAGATCTTTGGAAGCATTTTCCCGCGTAGTGGATAGTTGTAACGAAAATTTAGTATGCACAAAATAAAGTTTTTGAAATTTTATCGAAATAGCAGACAATATCATTGCCTACCCTGCCTATAAATGGTACTATAAACTTATAAAACTAAGCGTTGTTGAGCTAAAATCCGGCAATGCTGATTGAGGCGCCAATGCGCCTTTGCGAGTGCATGATAAAGGGTGACGCTCAACGAAATGACTAAGCCCTCGTGAGGTGTCAATGCGCCTCCGCAAATGCATGATGAAGGAGTGATCCCATGACAGAAGACGCGTTGCGCAAGTTATGGGCAGGACGCTTTATTTCCTATCTGTTGGTGGAAAAAAACAGTTCCGAACTGACCGGAGCAAATTATAAACGGGACATTAGAGAATTCGAACAGTTTATGCTTTTGAAGGAAGGCGCCGCATTTTGCTGGGAGCAGGTTCAGGTTCCCCATATTCGTTCCTATCTGGCGTACTTAAATCAGAAGGCCTATGCCAGAAGAACGATCGCCCGACGGATCTCTTCTTTACGTTCTTTCTACAAATTTTTGCTCAGGGAAGGACGAATCGAACAGAATCCGTTTACCAAGGTGCGGACGCCAAAACTGGATAAGCGTCTGCCGGTTTTTCTGGAAGAAACGGAGATCGAGGCCATTTTGGAATTGCCCGATAAGACGCCGCTGGGTCTGCGTGACCAGGCGGTGCTGGAGCTTTTGTATGCCACCGGCTGCCGTGTTTCGGAGCTGGCCGGTTTGCAGTTGCAGGATGTGGATCTAAGCAGTCTTTTTGTTCTCCTGCATGGGAAAGGCAGTAAGGACAGGATCGTACCGGTGGGGCAGACTTGTAAGGCGGCCTTTTTGCGGTATTATGCCGAAAGCCGTGCACTGCTCATGCAAAAATACCACGCAGAAGAGCATCCGTTTGTCTTTGTTAATAACCGGGGCGGCCCATTGACCGATCGCAGTGTGCGCCGTATTCTGGATAAATATGTACAGCAGCTGGCGCTGCAAAAAAACGTAAGCCCTCATACGATCCGTCATACTTTCGCGACACATCTGCTGGAACACGGGGCGGACTTACGGGCGGTACAGGAGCTGCTGGGGCATGCCAGCCTTTCAACCACACAGATCTATACCCATATTACAAATGAAAGAATCAATAAAATATATGAAAAAAATTTTCCAAGAGCGTAATGGAGGAATGAGCAGATGAAATTATTAGAAAAAGCCAGAAAACTGAACAAATTGGTGCAAAACGGTGAAAGAGTAAAATACAGGGATGTAGCTGAATTGCTGAAAGAACTGATTCACTGCAACACCTATGTGATCGATACAGAAGGAGCTGTTCGCGGTTATGCTTTGCAAGATAAATTTGAATGTGAGATTATCCGGGACATGGTTTTAGAAAAACATCGCTTCCCGGCAGAATATATGGATTTTGTTATGGAACAACGGGAGACGGCGCCGAATATCAGTCATAAAGAGCATATGTGTCCTTTTGTTGAGAATAAGCCCTGTTCGTATGGGGATAAACAGACGACGATCGTCCCCATTAATGGGGATAGAGAACGTATCGGCACTTTGATCCTGGCCCGCTATGATCGGGAATTTGATGATGATGATCTGTTGCTGGCGGAATATGCTGCCGCAGTGATCGGCGTGGAGATCCTTCACGAACGCGAAGCAAAAGTGGAAGAGAGCGCCCGGAAAAAAGCCATGGTACAGATTGCGTTCTCGACCTTATCTTTTTCCGAGTGGGAAGCGATTGTCAATATTCTGGCAGAGTTAAACGGTAACGAAGGTATCCTGGTGGCTTCTAAAGTAGCTGACCGGGTTGGTATTACGCGTTCTGTCATTGTCAATGCCATGCGGAAATTTGAAAGCGCGAACCTGATAGAGACCCGTTCTTTAGGTATGAAGGGAACGTATATTAAAATTAAGAATGAGTTTTTGCTGGATGAAATTAAAAAACAGGAAGACTGATTTTTTCTATCCTCCTGAAGGAGAAATATAGGTTATATGCGATTTTTTTATTTGTCGATTCTTGTGTTGGGTGTGGTACTGACAACTTTATATTGGTGTATGTATCGACGTGGTTTTTCATTTTTGAACCACGTCTCTGTTTTATTGCTGTTCCTGCTGTTGCTTTTTCTTTTCGCGCTGGTGAACGGTTTCGGAACGCTATGGAACATCATTCATCCTGAAGTGTTGCGTCCACTGGCTTTTCTCAGCGGTTATTGGCTGGCTTTTTTCCACTATTCTTTTTACGTGGGTCTGTTTTATGGACTTCTTCGTTTAGCCGCGCTGTTTTCCGGCAATGGAGCAGGGTGGCAACATGTCTATACGCTTTATGTCAAGGGCGCTTTAGTGTTGGTGCTGGGCCTGATCGCCTGGGGCGGCTGGAATGCAGTCCACCCTGTTGTAAGGGAAGTGGTGCATGACACAGGGAAACACCTGCCGCAGCCGGTAAAAATCGTTTTGGTCACAGATATCCATCTGGGGCCGTTATTCGGTTCGCATTACGCAGCAAGGCTTACGGAGCAAATCAACCGGCAGAACCCGGATATTGTGGTATTTGGCGGCGATCTGATCGATCGGAGTATTGATTATCTTTTATTGGAGAAGAGCCATGTACCTCTGGCGAATATCCAAAGCCGTTACGGTGTTTTTGCTGTGATGGGCAACCATGATCATTTCGAACTTCGGACGCAAGAGGAAAAGCGCCTTTTCGAAGAAGTGGGCTTTCGCTTTCTGGTGGATGAAGCGGTAGATCTGCCATGCCGGATCCGCCTGGCAGGCCTGGATGATTACCGCGTTCATTCCGACAGCAGGGCCTTAGAGGACCTGGCGGGGAAAGATCCTTCGGTTGCGAATTTGCTTGTCGATCATCAGCCGCGGCGCTTTTTGGAGGCGGAACGGGCCGGTTACGATCTGTATTTGGCGGGGCATACTCATGGGGGGCAACAGGCGCCTTTAAACCTGGTTACGCAGCGCATGTATTTGCTGGATTATGGCAGTAAGCGTTTTGGTCAGATGCTGGGCGTGGTTTCCTGCGGCTACGGCCTTTGGGGATCGCCTGTACGCATCGGCAGTACGCCGGAAATCGTAGTGATCACTTTACGCTGAAAATAGAGCGTAAAAGCTTGCGGGGGCTATTTTCTTTGCTGGCGTAAATACATAAAAAATAGTATAATAACATAATATGGACGGCCGGGACCGTTGCTTCGGTACATCTGTTCCGGCAGTTGTCCCTGAAAACAGTAAGGGTGCGGTTGGCCAAATGACCGGCAGTTGCCCCTGAAAACAGTAAGGGTGCGGTTGGCCAAATGGCTGACAGTTGTTCTGAAAACAGTAAAGCGCAGCTTGTAAAACTGCTGAATTTTGAAAGGCGAGGAGTGTTCGTTTTGACAGAAGAAATGAAACAGGAAGGACAGAAAACAGAAAAAAAGAAAAGTATTCTCAGCGGGATTCAACCGACCGGAATTTTCACGCTGGGTAACTATATCGGGGCTGTGCGCAATTGGCAGAAATTGCAGGAAGAATATCAGTGCGCGTATTTTATCGCGGATTTGCATTCGCTTACGATCCGTCAGGAAGGGGCTAAATTACGCAAACAGAGCCTGGAAGCCTTTGCGTTGCTGCTGGCCTGCGGCATCGATCCTAAGAAAAGTCTCATGTTTGTACAAAGCCATGTGCACAATCATGCGGAGCTGGGCTGGATCCTGGCCTGTAATTCGCTCTTTGGGGAATTGTCCCGCATGACGCAATTTAAAGATAAATCCGCCAAGCATGCGGAAAATATTAATGCAGGCTTATTTACCTATCCGTCTTTAATGGCGGCGGATATTTTATTGTACCAGGCCGATTATGTGCCGGTAGGAGCGGATCAGACGCAGCATCTGGAATTTGCCCGCAATGTGGCGCAGCGTTTTAATAACCTTTACGGCAACACCTTTAAATTGCCGGAAGCTTATTTACCGCCGGAAGGGGCCAAGATTATGTCCCTGCAGGAACCGACGAAGAAAATGTCCAAGTCTGACACTAATGTGAAAGCCTTTATTTCGATTTTGGATGACCATGACACCATTCTGCGTAAATTCCGTAGCGCAGTAACGGACAGTGAAGCGAAAGTTGCGTTCCGGGAGGGAAAAGACGGCGTCAATAACCTGATGACGATTTATGCGGTAGTCACCGGCAAAACTTATGAACAGATCGAAGATGAATTTACCGGCAAGGGCTACGGCGATTTTAAAACGACCGTGGGCGAAGCCGTGTCCGAAGAACTGCGCCCCATCCGGGAAAATTTTGCCCGTTTGATGGAAGATAAAAAATATCTGGAAGAAGTGTATAAAGCGGGTGCGGAAACAGCCCAGCGCATTTCCGGACGCACGCTGACAAAAGTTAAGAAAAAGATTGGTTTATTGGCTAACCCCTTTTGCTGATGGAGGTAGACACAGTTGTTAGATTTTGCAAGCTTTATGTATCGTGTCCCGGCCTTATTGATTGCCCTGACCTTTCATGAGTTCGCTCATGCCTGTGTTTCGGACAGTCTGGGCGATCCCACGCCTGAGATGCAGGGCAGGCTTACGTTAAACCCGTTAGCCCATATGGATATCGTGGGCACGCTTATGCTGGTACTGGTCGGCTTTGGCTGGGCCAAACCGGTGGAAGTGGATCCCCGTTATTATCAGAATGCCCGTTCCGGTATGCTGAAAGTATCACTGGCCGGCCCGGCGGCCAATCTGCTTTTATGTTTTTTGGCGGTCGCCGTGATGGCGCTGCGTGCGCATCTGGGGATGTCCAGCGTCTGGGTCAACCAGTTTTTATACTGGACGATGTTGTATAACGTCTGGTTTGCTTTCTTTAATTTATTGCCGATTCCTCCCTTGGACGGCTCTAAGATCTTAGCATCGTTTATGGACTATGAAACGGCCTATAAATTTGAAAACTTTGTCGGGCGTTATGGCTTTTTTATCCTTATCGCCATTGTTTACAGCGGCATTTCCGGTATGATTATCAGCCCGTTGGCTTCCTGGTATATCCATATTTGTTCGTCGATCGTGGGGATTATTTTATGACGGAACCGGTGGTAAAGGTTCTCGACTTTGAAGGTCCGTTGGATCTTCTGATCCACCTTATTGAAAAAAACAAAATGGATATCTACGATATCCCTATCGTTTCGATTACCGATCAGTATATCGAACAGCTGCATTCTCTGGGAGAACTGAATCTGGAAACAGCCAGTCAGTTCCTGGTCATGGCCTCTTTGTTGCTGCAGATCAAATCCCGTACCTTGCTGCCCGCCAGGGTAAGCGAAGAAGGGGAGGAGGAAGATCCCCGGGAAATGCTGGTGCAAATGCTGGTTGAGTATCGGCGCATCAAAGAAGCGGCCGGGCAACTGGAACTTATGCGGCAGAAAGCGGCGCTTCAGCACACCCGCAAATCATTGTTTGCCGGCAGTAAATTGCGGCGTCTCCATTCCTACCCGGTGCAGGACCTGTTGCTGGCGCTGGCCGGCATGACAGGGCCTTTACGCCAACGGGTGGCCATTGTGGAGCGTCAGGAGTATGACGTAGGCGCTAAAATGGAGGAGATCGTCGCCCGGTTGAATCGCTGCCCGGAAGGAATGGAGTTCAACCGTTCCTTTGTAAAAACGGACAGTCCCAAAGAGCGGGTGGCTTCTTTTTTGGCAGTGTTGGAGCTGCTGCGGCTAAAAGTAATTTATATCAGTCAATCCAAGGCCTTTGCACCTATTTACTTATTTTTACACACGGGAGGAAAGAACGATGCAGCAGAAGCATAGACTGGGGTCGTTAGAAGCCCTTTTATTTGCTGCCGGCGAACCTCTCGGCGTACCTCAGCTGGCAGACCTGTTGGGGTTGAGCAAACCGCAGACCTGGGAGCTTTTGAGCTCGCTGCAGGCGGTTTATCAAATGGAGGACAGAGGTCTGGAACTGCGGGAGGTGGCGGAAGGCTGGCAGCTTTGTACGAAAGCCTGTCATCATGAGCTGATCTCTCAATTAGCCGCGACCCAGGAATTGAAGCTTTCCAATGCTGCGATGGAAACGCTGGCAATCATTGCTTTCCGTCAGCCGGTCACCCGGGCGGAGATGGAAGCCATTCGCGGCGTCAAGGTAGACGGTGTGGTGAATACCCTGTTGGACTGGGAGCTGATTGCGGAAGCAGGGCGGAAAGAAACCATTGGGCACCCGATCCTATATAAAACGACGGCCCGTTTTTTAGAAATCTTCGGTCTGCGGTCTTTGAAAGATCTGCCGCCGATGCCGGAAGTCCTGTCGGAAGAGGCGGCCCGTCATCCGGAGCAGATGGTGCTTTTACCTATGGAAAATGAAGAATCGGATCCTGATCCGGAAGAAACAGAGGAACGTGATTAATGGAAGAACGTTTGCAGAAAGTACTGGCGCAGGCCGGTATCGCATCGCGCAGAGAAGCGGAAAATTATATTACCGGCGGTCGGGTCAAGGTCAATGGTAAGGTAGTGAAAGAATTGGGAACCAAAGTAGGGCCCAATGCTTTTATTATGGTGGACGGCAACCCGATCCGACGGGAAAAAAAGCTATATTTGTTATTTTATAAGCCGCGGGGCGTGGTTACGACGATGAAGGATCCGGAGGGAAGGCGTACCATAGCTGATTTTGTCAGGGATATTCCCCAACGTGTCTACCCGGTAGGGCGTTTGGACTATAATACCGAGGGGTTGTTGCTCTTGACCAATGACGGGCAGTTGACTCAGGCCATGACGCATCCCCGGCATGGCGTAAATAAAACTTATGAAGTGACCGTACCCGGGATCGTGCCCCAGGAAAAACTGGATCTTCTGCGGGTCGGCGTCAAATTGGAAGACGGACTTACGGCGCCTGCGATTGTAGATCTTTCGTCTTACGATTATGATCGCAACCTGACAAAGTTTTCCATAACCATTCATGAGGGACGCAACCGTCAGATTCGGCGGATGTGTGATTTTATCGGGTTCCCTGTACGGTATCTGAAACGGGTAAAGATGGGGACCCTTACCTTACACGGCTTGCGCCGGGGCGACTGCCGTGAGCTTTTTGACGAAGAAGTGGAATTGCTGCGTAAAGAGTGCGGCTTACTTTCCCAAACGAAGCGGAAACGGGAACATCATGACTAAAGTAATCGTCGTCGGCGGCGGCGCCGCAGGACTTATGGCCGGTCTTACCGCGGCCCGTAACGGAGCGGAAACGATCCTGTTTGAGCGCATGCCGGAACCGGGCCGTAAAATGCGGATCACGGGGAAAGGCCGCTGTAATATCACGAATGCCTGCCCGATGGAAGACTTTATTCCGAATTTACCGGGAAACGGTAAATTTCTTTTCGGCGCTCTGAAAAAATTTACCAATGAAGATTTGTTGGAAGTATTCCGGAAGCAAGGCCTGGCAACCGTGACGGAGCGGGGCGGGAGAGTGTTTCCGGCCAGCGGCAGGGCGCAGGATGTAGTGAACACGTTGGTTGACGCTTTTGTCCGGGCAGGAGGCAGGCTGGAAATGAATACGCAGGTCACCGGTTTTGTAATGCAGCCGGGTAAAGTGACCGGCGTACGGTTTTGCCGCGTGAAAGATAACGGGCGCAAAGCCGGTCAGGATTTTCGCAGTCAGGTGCAAAGAGACGTGAAATTGGGACCGGAGCATACCCTTGCGGCAGATGCCGTAATCGTCTGTGCGGGGGGCGCTTCTTATCCCGGTACCGGTTCGGACGGTAATTTTGTGCCGGTCCTGAAAAAAATGGGCGTTGCAGTAGAACCGTTGCTGCCGGCTTTGGTATATCTTCAGCCGGAAGACGGCTTTATCGAGGAGTTGGAAGGGCTGGCGTTAAAAAATATAGAAGCCTGTATCCTGGCTGATGGAAAGCCTGTCGCCAAAGAATTTGGCGAACTGCAGATTCTGCGCGGTACTTTAGCCGGACCGGTCTGCCTGACGTTAAGCCGCAAGACAGCACAGTTAGTGCAGCATGGTGCGCAGGAGCTGGAACTCTCTTTGGACTTGAAACCGGCCTTAAACGAAGAAAAATTGCAGGCCCGTCTGTTGCGCGACCTGCAGGACTCCGGTAAAAAAACGTTAGGAGAAGTGGTGCGGGGACTGGTGCCCCAGCCTTTAGTGGAACCGTTATTGGACCGTGTGTTTTTAGCAGCGGATAAAACAGTCAGCCAGGTGACAAAAAAAGACAGACTGGCTCTGGTACAGGCGCTGAAGCACTTTACTATTCCCCTGCTGGGAACTGGTTCTCTGGCAGAGGCCATCGTGACGGCAGGGGGCGTGTCTTTAAAAGAAATCGACCCTAAGACCATGGCGGCAAAACGTTTTCGCGGACTTTATTTTGCCGGCGAGGTAATCGATGTAGATGGTTATACAGGCGGTTTTAATCTGCAGGCGGCTTTCAGTACCGGTTATGTGGCAGGACTGCATGCAGCGCAGCAGAAAACGTAGAGCGACGCTCCACATGCAGTGTGGGCGCCAGGAAAGTTTCGGGGGACACATTGTGCCGCAGAACGTGTGAAATGACAAAGAGCAAAAGACTGCTTTAACAGCGCAGTAATAAAATACAGGTTTCGAAGGAAACCGGAGACAGGTGAACGTAGTGGAAAAAGGGTTTGTAGTAGCGATCGACGGACCTGCCGGAGCAGGAAAAAGCACCATTGCCAGACAGGTGGCCGGTAAATTGGGTTTTGCCTATATTGATACCGGAGCCATGTATCGGGCGGTGACCTGGAAATTATTGCAGACCGGCGAGGCGTTTTCGCCTGCGTTAGCCGGTGAACTGGCACAGCGCATCCGCATTGTTTTTGTACCGGAAGGTGAGATCAATCGCGTGCTGGTAGATGGCACAGAGGTAACCCGGGCAATCCGCAGTATAGAGGTAACGTCGCTGGTTTCTAAAGTTGCGGCTGTACCGGCAGTGCGGGACGCTATGGTAGCCCAGCAGCGCCGGATGGGGATGGAAGGCGGCATTGTAATGGATGGCAGAGATATCGGTACTGTGGTATTTCCTGCAGCGCAGTGCAAAATCTTCCTGACGGCCAGTGTAGAAGAACGGGCGTTGCGTCGCGGCAAAGAGTTGGCCGCCAAAGGTGAAGCCGTAAATTATGAACAGTTGCGGACTGCGATTGCCCGGCGGGATAAAGAAGACAGTGAGCGTGCTGTCTCCCCGTTACGGCAGGCGGAGGATGCGATTTATCTGGATACGACCGAAATGGATATTACCCGGGTTACAGAAGAGATTTTGCGGTTGGTCAATCTGGCGCAGATGGCGCATTAAGATGTGTCAAGATACATAAAGAAGTACCCAGGGGCGCAACCCCGGGACACAGCGCCTTATGATGGGGAAGCACTTCCGCGTAAAGGTTGAATTTTATGTATCGAATTTCCTATATGAATTGTATCTGAATGAGGAAAAAAACCATGTCTTTTTATGGATTTTGCCACGTTATATTTCCCTGGCTGTTTAAGCTGTGGCTGCGCTGGGAAGTTTTCGGCACGGAGAATATTCCGGCTACAGGCCCCGTGGTGATCGCAGCAAACCACCTGAGTTTGCTTGATCCTCCTGTACTGGGAGCCGCGGCGCCGCGTCCGGTGCATTTTATGGCGAAAGCCGAATTATTTAAACCGGCCTGGTTCGGCTTTATTATCCGCAAACTGGGCGTTTTCCCCGTAAAACGGGGCGGCGCCGACAGGGAAGCGATTAAAACCGGTTTGGCCTACTTAAAAAATAATGAGGTTCTGGCGGTGTTTCCGGAAGGGACACGCAGCAAAACCGGTGATTTAGGAAGAGCCGGCGGCGGCGCTTTTATGATGGCGGTAAAAATGAAAGCAACGATTATTCCGGCATATATCTACGGTACGGACCTGAAACGGCATCCGGGCTGGCCGAAGGTTCGGGTGATCTTTGGCAAACCGTTGCCCTATGATGAAAATGGGGGAATCGCCCGGGAAAATTTAGAGGAACTGGGCGCCCGGTGGCGGGAGGAAGTTTTGGTTCTGCGAAAGGCGGTAGCATTACAAAATGGAAATATTTGTCGCTGATCCCTGCGGATTTTGTTATGGAGTAAAACGGGCGGTAAAAATAGCCGAAGGCGCCGCGGAAAATTTACCGGCAGCTACATTGGGACCTTTGATCCACAATCCCCAGTTTACCGCGGAATTAGCTGCCAAAGGAGTAAGCTGCAAGGATTCGCTGGGCGATTTTCTGCCCGGTGAAACGGTTATTTTTCGCTCCCACGGCGTAGGTCCGGAAGTTTATCAGGCGGCAATTGAAAAGAATTTGAAAATTTTAGATGCCACCTGCCCCAATGTCCGAATCAGTCAGAAAAAGGCTGCACAGGCGGTGGCAGACGGTTATCTGCCAATTATTGTCGGAGAAAAAAATCATCCGGAAGTAAAAAGTATATTGGCATTTGCCGGAAAAAATGGTATTATAATAGAATGTAAAAGGGATATTGGCGAAGTGCCCTTTGTACCCAAATATTGCGTAATTATTCAAACAACCTTTGAACTGGCAAAATTTGAGGAGATTCTGGCGGCGCTTCAATCTGCCCGACCCGGTGAATATCGGGTGGAGCGGACTATCTGTCTGGCCACGAAAGAACGGCAAACAGCCGCAGCCCGGTTGGCGGGACAGGTCGATGCCTTTATTGTCCTCGGCGGCAGGAACAGTGCCAATACAAGGCACCTGACCGAACTGGTAAGCGCCATCTGCCCCCGGTGCTATCAGGTGGAAACCGCTGCAGAACTTTCTCCGGAAATGTTCTCTGGGTGCAGTAAAGTAGGTATTACGGCCGGAGCTTCTACTCCGGATCGCATAATTAAGGAGGCTGTCATAGCAATGGAAAACATGGAAAACAAGAAAATGGAAGGCAATGACTTTGCTGCGATGTTAGATGCCAGCATGGAAGATTTCGGAGTACACCCGGGAAAGCTGGTAAGCGGTAAGATCAGCCAGGTGGATAAAGACGGTGTGTATATTGATTTTGGTTATAGACGTGACGGGTTGATCGTATGGAATGATTGGGCTATGGAAGCCGACCCGGACGAATTAATGAATACATTGAATATCGGCGATGAAGTGGAAGCGGTCGTAGTGCCCAGCTCTTCTTCCGATGATTTTATCCGGTTGTCCAAGATCCGCGCAGAAAAAGAAGCTGCCTGGAAAACCGTTGCTCCTCTGGCAGAAGGTGAAAAACGTCCGGCCACAGTTAAGGTATTGCGTGTGATCAAAGCCCGCAATCGTGACCGCAACAATGATAAACCAAAACAAGTGGTAGGTCTGGCTGTGGCGGTAGAAGGCGTGGAAGGGTTTATGCCCGCTTCGCACGTGGAATTGCGCCATATCGATGACTTCACTCCTTATGTAGGAAAAGAACTGGAAGCTGAAATTATTGAAGTAGATGCAGAGAAAAAACGGATCGTGGTTTCCCGCCGCGATCTTCTGAAAGCGGAAAAAGCACTCAAACATCAGGAATGGCTGGCAAACCGTGAAGCTCGTATTGCCGCCGCCAGAGAAGCTCGTGCGGCTAAGGAGGAAGCTGCTTACGAACAGATCGCCGAAGGCGAGACTTATGAAGGCAAAGTAGTTAAGGTAGCTGAATTCGGCCTGTTTGTGGAAATCGTCGAAGGCCTGGTTGGTCTGGTCCATAACAGCGAATTGTCCTATGATCGCAGCGTGAAAGCCGCGGATGTGGCTGCGGAAGGCGATACTGTCAACGTCTTTGTTAAGAAAATTGACAAAGAAAACCATCGTGTGTCCCTGTCCATCAAAGCAACGCTGGAAGATCCCTGGGTTGCCGCTGCCGCAGATTTCCGGGAAGGCGACATTGTGCAAGGTACTGTTGACCGTTTCCTGCCTTTCGGTGCCCTGGTAAAATTAAATGATAAAGTGGAAGGCATGATTCATGTTTCTGAATTAGCGGAAGAACGGGTAGAAAAACCGGAAGATGTGCTCCAGTTGGGGCAGGCCGTAGAACCGATGATTATCAAAATCGATCGTTCTCACAGAAAGATTGGATTATCCCTGACCCGCGCGAAAAAGAATGCTGAAAAAGCGGAAATGAACGCGTATATGGAACAGGGTGACGAAGGCTTCTCTAACAATGCCATGGCAGAACAGCTGGAAAGCCTGAACAAATAAGCAAGAGACTTTTGAGGACGGTGTTTGCCGTCCTCTTTTTTTACCATACGGAAGAAATATCTTTTGGCTGTCCCATACATTCGGATAGAGAATGGTCAGACAAGGATAAGATAACGGACAGGTGATATAATAAGATATGGATAAGAACACACTGCGGTCAAAGCGTAAACTGGATCATATAAAATATGCGCTGGCGACAGGGGATGGCGAGCGGCGCACCGGTCTGGAGCAAGTTCGCTTTTTACATAACTGCCTGACTTCTGTCGACCCGGATCAGGTACAATTACAAACTCAGATCGGCAGCCTGAAGGTACCGGTACCGTTATTTATTGATGCGATCACCGGCGGCACGGAGACCGTCCGGGAAATCAACGGCAAGTTAGCCCGGACCGCCCGTCTGGCAGGAATTCCTATGGCCGTGGGGTCACAGTACGGTACCGTAAAAGACGGCAGCGCTGTTGCCAGCTATACCATTGTGCGGGAAGAATACCCTGAGGGCCTCCTTTTTGCCAATGTAAGCGCTCTGGCGACTCCGGAAGAAGCGCTGAAAGCAGTTGAAATGATCGGGGCTTCGGCTTTGGAGGTTCATTTAAATACAGCACAGGAATTACTGATGCCGGAAGGGGACAAAGAGTTTGCTCATCTGATGGAGAATCTTCTCCGGCTTCAGGAAGCGTTGGAGATCCCTCTCATTCTGAAAGAAACCGGCTGCGGTATGGCCCGGGAACAAATTCAGGAATTACATGGTTTGGGTTTTACCTGTTTCAATGTGGCGGGGCTGGGCGGCACCAGCTTTACGGCCATTGAGGCCGAGCGCAGTAGAGTGCCGCGGCATAAAAAATTTGCCGACTGGGGCATACCCACAGCCTGGAGCGTAGTGGAAGCGGTGCAGGAGTTGAATCCCCAGGATACGCTGATTGCTTCCGGAGGCATCAGAAATGGCTGGCAGGCCGCGCAATGTCTGGCGTTAGGCGCCGATGCGGTGTCTCTCAGCGGCGTTGTCCTGGCCAAAGTATTGGAGCAGGGAGAAGAAATTGCTGCGGATTATTTACGGGAGATTCTGGACGATATCCGGGATATTATGGTCCTTACCGGCAGTCGGTCCGTGAAAGAATTGCAGCAGATACCTTTGGTTTTTACAGGGGAACTGCTTGACTTTATGCGCAGCCGCGGTTACAGTACCACGCAAAAACGCAGAAAGACCCAGAGAACAGCCGGATTTCATACGGTTTGAGCATAGAGGTACTAAAGAAAGGGGTTAGGAAAATGAATCATTTCAGTCTCCCGTTATTTATGAAGGTGGGACCTAATGCGATTGCGGAATTAGGGGAAAATCTGGATTATTATCTGCCTCGGGATACGGAAGGAAAAATATTGATCCTGACCACGGAAGGGTTGCTGCAATTTTTAGAAGATAAAGTCAGCCTCATGCTGTCCCAGTTAAAGCATTACCAGGTAATCACGGTCGAAAGAAGCTCCTTCGATTTCGCGGTGTCCGTGGCGAAAAAAGTCAGCATGGAAGGGATTCGTATCATTCTGGGATTTGGCGGTGGGACTGCGCTGGATACGGCGAAATATGCGGCGTTTGTAGCGAATATACCCTATATTGCTATTCCTACGGCATTGAGTAATGACGGTGTTTGCTCCCCGGTTTCCGTATTATTTGCCAAAGGAGGAAGAACGCACAGCTTCACTTCTAAAACACCGGATGGACTTTTAATTGATACGGATATTATTTTAAAATCGCCTCGGTTGCTGTTACAGGCCGGGGTAGGCGATATGATTAGTAACTACACAGCCCTGTATGACTGGACTTTGGATTGCCGGTTCAACGGAACCCAGCCGGACGACTTTGCCTATATGCTGTCCGAACGGGCTCTGGACGCGTTGTTGTATTCCAATGTAAAAAGCTTTGAAAACCCGGCCGGAATCAAAATGCTGGCCCAGTCTCTGGTGCTGGGGGGCTTGGCTATGCAGGTGGCAGGCAGCTCTCGACCTTGCAGCGGCTCGGATCATTTATTCTGTCATGCCATGGATGAATTATACAATCATGATCTGCCCCACGGAATCGTTGTAGGCATCGGCACCATCGGCGCGGCCTGGCTGCAAAAAAGAGATTATCAGATCCCGTTGGATTTCTTAAAAGCCTACGGTATCGATATCAACCCGGAACGCCGGGGCATTACGGAAGAAATGTTTGTGAATGCCTGGAGTTTTGCCCGGGAAGTGCGAAAAGAGCGGTATACCATTCTAAATACCATGGATATGGAACCGGAGCGGTACCGCAAAGACCGCTTTAAAGAAATTTATGATTTTATGAGAAAAATTTAAAAGATTTAACACAGATGAAAGATTCAACGTAGAAATAAACAGGATGAACGAAAGGAAGCGTTTTAATGAAACAGAAAAATACTTGGGAAACTTATACCGCTGCGCAGTTGAAGGCCTGTGATGAATTTTGCAGGGGCTATCTGGATTTTTTGAGCAACGGTAAAACGGAACGGGAATGCGTCAATCTCATTCATGCAGAAGCAAAGAAGGCCGGCTACCAAAACCTGGACGACTGCATTGCTTCCGGAAAGCCGCTTAAAGCAGGGGATAAAGTCTATCGTATCAATATGAAAAAAGGCGTGGTTCTGTTTAATATCGGCAAAGATCCCATTGAAGAAGGAATGAACATCCTGGGGGCCCATATTGATTCGCCCCGGATGGATATAAAACAAAACCCCTTATATCAGGATGGGGGCTTTGCCCTGCTTGATACCCACTATTACGGCGGAATCAAAAAATATCAGTGGGTCACGATCCCGCTGGCCATTCACGGCGTCATTGTGAAAAAAGACGGTACTGTCGTAAACGTAGCTGTCGGCGAAAAACCGGAAGACCCGGTGTTCTTCGTCTCGGACCTTCTGATTCACCTGGCACAGGAGCAAATGGTCAAAAAAGCGGCTACCGTCATTGAAGGGGAAGCCCTGGACGTGATTGTGGGAAATCGTCCGTTGAAACTGGGGCGTAATGCCAAAAGTGAGACGAAAGAAACTGACGGTAAAGAAGCTGTGAAAAAAGGTGTTCTGGCTATTTTGAAAAAGCAATATGGGGTAGAAGAAGAAGACTTTCTTTCCGCCGAGTTGGAAGTGGTGCCCGCAGGCCGGGCCCGTGAAGCCGGCTTTGACCGCAGCATGGTCTTGTCCTACGGCCAGGATGATCGGGTGTGCGCCTATGGTTCCTACAAAGCCATGCTGAATGTTACAAAAGTGCAGCGGACCTCCTGTTGTATTCTGGTAGATAAAGAAGAAATCGGCAGCGTAGGCGCAACCGGTATGCAGAGCCGGTTCTTTGAAAATACCGTAGCGGAACTTCTCGCTCTGTTGGGCAAAGAAAGCGAGTTGGCCCTGCGTCGCACCTTAGCCAACAGCACCATGTTATCCAGCGATGTGAGCAGTGCCTTTGACCCCTTGTATGCGTCTTCCTTTGATAAGAAGAACGTGGCTTATCTGGGCAACGGCATGGTGCTGAATAAATTTACCGGTTCCCGGGGCAAATCCGGCTCCAATGATGCTAACGCAGAATATATCGCCCATATCCGGGATATTTTTACCCGTGAAAAAGTGAATTTCCAGATGTCCGAACTGGGGAAAGTAGATCTGGGCGGCGGCGGTACCATTGCCTATATTATGGCCTTGTACGGGATGAACGTAATTGACAGCGGCGTGGCCGTCTTAAATATGCATGCTCCCTGGGAAGCCACCAGTAAAGCGGATATTTTTGAAACAGAGCGCGGGTACGAAGCTTTTTTAAAGTTTGCAAAGCGGGTGTAAATTATGAGCAGTAAAACAGACAAAGTGCAGAATAAGATTTTAGTAGCGTACTATTCCTGGTCCGGCGTAACAGAAAAAGCAGCCAGGGAAATTGCGGCGACAATAACAGGGGATACCTATCAAATCGTACCGCAAGAACCTTATCCTTCCGTGTATGCCTTGTGCGTGGCGAAAGCCGGTATGGAAAAAGCAAGCGGCGCTCGTCCGCCCATTGCCGGAGAACTGCCCGATATTGGAAACTACACAAAGATAGTCGTAGGCTTCCCCATCTGGTGGTTCAGTTGTCCCATGATCATCCACAGCTTTTTAGCAAAGCTGGACTTAAAAAATAAAAAAGTATACTTATTCTGTACCAGCAAAAGCAGCGGACCGAAAAACAGCGCGCAGGATATAAGAGATAAACTCCCCGGCGTTACGGTAGGAGAATGTCTGGATGCCCGTAAACCGGAGACGTTGGAAAAAACCGCGATTCGCAGTTGGCTGGAAGAAGAGTAACAAAAAAGGCTGAAGTAATTTTTGCTTATGAAGACGATAAAGCGATTGGTTTTGCTCTGTTTTCCATAATTTTCCGACATTTCTCGGACGAGCCGGTCTCTACCTGGAAGATTTATATTTCAGACCGGAATATAAAGGAAAAGGTTATGGTAAAGTTATCCTGCAAAAATTGGCTTCCATTTATGCGGCTTGAAGGATTTTATAAAAAGTGTGCAACTTCTTATTGCAATTTACGAAAATCTTTTTTATTCGCATCGGATTTAGGCAAGACGGAATCCAACTAACTGAAGCCGGCAAAAGTATAAATATAAAAAAGGTGGCAATAGCTTGCGCTACGGCCACCTTTACTTCTATTGAATTTTATTTGGGTTTGACGCTCCCTGAACTTGGAGATTGGGTTCAGGAGATTGCGGAACAATCAGAACAAAAGAACCCTACGTAAACAGCGTATAGCAAATGATTACAAAGAAAAAAAAAGAAGCCCACAGGTTCTCTTCTAATGTATGCTCGGACATTTCACTGACAAGAGTGTAAATAGGAATGGCAAAAAACAGCGGAACCATCCATTCAGACAGATTATTAACGCTGATTATCAGAGCAATAAATATAGCTAAATAAATCAAGGGATTATGGAATAAAAATTCTTTTATAGTTTCTTTGTTATCCATATTTATCACCTCTCTTTAAATTAATTTTACTACACTACCTAAAAAAAGACAAGGAAGGAGGAAAATTATGGCCGTAAGTCATTTGAATTCGTATTTGCCCTTGCCGCCAGTATTAATTCAAGCTTTAATACATCCTTTTCGACAGCCACTACAAAAATTAAAATTTTAAAGTCTTCTGTTGAAAAACTGAATTCTGTTTAAAGCGGAATCAACAATGCTTTCTCAAAAGGAATCATCAATCAAGAATCCTTTGACAATGCTCAACGGCAAATCAATAGTATGAGTAAATCTATGCAAAAAACGGCTGCGACGGAGATGTTTCAAAAATCATTTATTGACAAAACAGCTTTTTATTATGGAGCTAAGAATCTGATATCTTTTTGCCTGCGATTCCAAAAAGGCAATAAAAAAGCACTCCGGATAGAGTGCTGTAAAGCTAAGGTATTAAATTATAAAACCGCCTACGATCGTAAGCGGTTCCGCATAATCAGGTACAACCAATTTATAGCTACCAATCCGTTATAGGTGCTAACGTCTCCGACAGGCTCTTCCCCTTCACTTTAAAATTATCCCATAAATCCGAGAAATTCTGATACTGCTTCCCAGTATCGGCTGCCGGATCATCCGAATAGGTATCAGAGGCAAAATATGAGTCAGTAACTAAGCTATCAGTATCTCTGTTACTAAAAATACCAATGTAATCGTCACTTGCATTTAAGTACACAAAATCATCTGTCTCCAGATAATTTATTAAATCTTTTTTAGTCATACTTAACCACCTCTTCTTTCCTTATTTTTCTGCCTTTATCAGGCTTGCTGATTTTACCATCCACCACAACCCATGAATGCACATGTTTATTATACCACTATTTATACGTCAAGGTTGCTGTCTGCATGGACTGCGTAGCTTAAATTTGTAGAAAATTTGCAGTGCGAGTGTATCAGCAAAGGACAGTTTGAAGAGAAATCTGCGGTTATAGGAAACTTGCAAAGCAATATCGCTGCTTTAGGAGCTTTTAAGAACCGTATATAAAATAAACTGATGAGTTAATATAATGTAAGGGATACTTGCAAAAAATTCAACAAAAATATCAGTTTGTGCATAGAGAAATAAGTTGTTCAAGTTATCTTTATGAGTAATCATTCACACATTATACTTTGAAAAATCGAGATTGAATTACGCAATCGAGGACTGTGCGAAGCTTGCGCAGCAAGCAAGTTCCGCAGATTTCGGCTAATTCAACGAAGATTTTGGAAAAGTAGGTGTGTGATTACGAATAAAGATACTTGCAAACGTTACACACCTTCCATGTAAAACCTCTTTACCGGATAATTTCTTCCCCCAAAAGGGCATACTAAAACCGCCGACAATGCCGGCGGTTCATTTTTTCTACGCATAGTTAGATGTTCGCTCTGCTACTTCTTCACTGTTGCGACCCTGGCAAACGCAACTTTTGCGGCGGCGACTGTGGCGGCAAAATCCTCTTCGCTGTGAGCCAACGAGATAAAGTTCGTTTCAAACTGGGAGGGCGGAAGATAGATGCCCTGTTCCAGCATACTGTGGAAATAAACGCGGAACGCATCCTGATCACAGGCGGCTGCATCCTCATAATTTTCTACTTCCTTATCTGTAAAGAAGACCGTGAACATAGAACCCAGGTGATGGATGCAAACCGGAACACCGGTTTTTTTAGCAACCTGTTTTAAGCTGTCCGTCAACGCCTTAGCACGTTGCGTCAGCGTAGCGCACACATTCTGTTCCTGCATATAGGTGAGGGCCGCAATACCGGCAGCCATAGCCAAAGGATTGCCGGACAAAGTGCCGGCCTGATACATGGGGCCGGCAGGGGATACCCAATTCATGATCTCCCGTTTTCCGCCGTAAGCCGCTACCGGCAGACCGCCGCCGATAACCTTGCCCAGACAGGTAATATCCGGATCGATCCGGTAGATGGACTGACTGCCGCCCTGCGCTGCACGGAAGCCGGACATCACTTCATCGATGATCAGCAGCGCACCGTGCTTTTTCGTCAGTGCGCGTACCGCCGCCAGATACCCTTCGTGCGGTAAGACCAGGCCCATATTGCCCGGCGTCGGCTCCATAATTACCGCCGCAATTTGACTGCCTCGTTCGGCAAATACTTTTTCCAGCGCCGGCAGGTCATTGAAAGGAACAGAAATAGTCGTTTCCGCCGTTCCTTTTGTGACTCCGGGACTGTCCGGTACACCAAACGTAGCCGCGCCGGAACCGGCCTGCACCAATAAAGCATCGCTATGTCCATGATAGCAGCCGATAAATTTTATAATGTATTCCCGTCCGGTATAAGCCCGGGCCAGCCGCAGGGCAGACATGGTGGCTTCCGTGCCGGAGTTTACCATGCGTACCATTTCCATAGAGGGAACCAGACGGCAGACCAGTTCAGCCAGAGTGACTTCCGCCGGAGTGGGAGCGCCGAAGCTGGTACCTTTAGCCGCTGCGTCCTGTACTGCTTCTGTCACTACAGGGTGGGTGTGACCTAATAGCAGAGGACCATAGGATAACACATAATCAATATAGCTGTTGCCGTCCGCATCATATACACGGCTACCCCGACCTCCGGTGATAAAAGGCGGGGTTCCTCCCACACTGCGGAAAGAACGTACCGGGCTGTTTACACCGCCGGGAATGATTTCTTTCGCCCTGGCAAAGACCGAGGCCGATTTCGTTAATGCAAGCATTGTCATTCTCCTTATTCTTCCCGTAACCATTTTGCAACGTCCAGCGCATGATATGTAATGATCATCTTAGCGCCGGCCCGTTTAAAGCTGAGCATGGTTTCCATAACGATACGTTTTTCATCGATCCAGCCTTTTTCCGCCGCCGCTTTTACCATCGCGTATTCACCGCTTACATTGTAAACGCAAAGCGGACGGTTAAATGTTTCAAAGGCGCGCCGCGTCACGTCCTGATAGGCTAAGGCCGGTTTGACCATGACAATGTCAGCGCCTTCTTCTATATCCAGTTCAATTTCCCGCAGGGCCTCATCACTGTTGCCCGGATCCATCTGATAGCCTTTGCGATCGCCTTTTCCGGGAGCGGAATCTGCTGCCGCGCGGAAAGGACCGTAGTAAGCGGAAGCGAATTTAGCGCTGTAAGCCATGATGGCCACCTGCGTATATCCGGCTTCATCCAGGGCTTTGCGCATGGCGGTCACATAACCGTCCATCATGTTGGAAGGAGCAATAATATCAGCGCCGCAGCGAGCCTGGCTTACTGCCAGTTTAGCCAGATTGGGCAGTGTCTTATCGTTATCTACCGAGCAGCAGTCTTCTGTCAGAATGCCGCAATGGCCGTGCGTAGTATATTCGCAGAAGCAGGCGTCGGCAATCACGACCAGTTCCGGATATTTGGCTTTGATGGCTTTGCTGGCCATCTGCACCGGCTCGTTGTCATCCCAGGCGCTGCTGCCTTCTTCATCTTTGTAAGAGGGGATTCCGAACAGCAGGACTGCGGGAATGCCGGCGGCCACGGCTTCATCCACAGCCTCCATTACCCGGTCCACAGACCATTGATAGTTATTTTTTAAGGTTTCTATTTCATTTTTTACATTGGAGCCGGGCACAACAAACAAAGGAAAAATCAAATCTTTTACGCTGAGGCTCGTCTCACGGATCATACTGCGTAAATTTTCCGTCGCCCGCAGACGGCGGGGACGATAAATGGGAAAACCTGCCATAATGGATCACTCCTTTTTATAAAATGCTTCTAATGCTTCCATCAGTCCTTCAATGGTATAGGTTTCGGCTGTGATAGTCGGTGTCAGCCCATGCTTTTTCATAGTCTGGGCGGTGATGGGGCCGATGGCCGCCAGTGTTGCGTCTGCCAGCAAAGCGGCGTCGTTGTCCAATGCTTTTAGCAGATAGGTTACGGTGGAAGAACTGGTGAAGGTGATACAGTCTACTGCTTTATTTTTCAATGCGGTGACCAGCTCCGCTTTATTTTCGCAATCGGCAACGGTTTGGTACACCGGCACCACGTCCACTTGCACGCCGGCTTTTTTCAGCGCATCCGGCAATACGTTGCGGGCTTCTTTCGCCCGGGCCAGTAGTACTTTTTCCCCTTGCTTCAGTTGCGGCAAAAGCGTCTTTGTCAGATCTTCCGCCTTATAAGAAGCGGGAACCAGATCCGCAAGCAGGCCATACGCGTTCAACATATCTGCTGTGGCGGAACCGATCGCGGCTAGTTTGCAATCGGCCAGAGCCCGGGCATCTTTGCCGTTTTGGAAGAGACGGTCGAAGAACAGGTCTACGCCGTTGGCGCTGGTGAAAATGATCCAACTGTATTGTTTCAGATTTTTTTGCGCCTCATCCAGGGGAGCAAACGAATCCGGCTCTGCGATTTTAATGGAAGGAACTTCCAGTACCCCGGCGCCTTCTTTTTCCAGTCGGGAGGTAAGGGCAGAGGCCTGAGCCCGCGCCCGGGTCACCACAAAGGTTTTGCCGAACAAAGGCTTCGTTTCAAACCAGCTTAACTGATCGCGCAATTTGACCACTTCGCCTACGATAAAAATGGCGGGCGGTTTCATGCCGGTCCGTACCACATCCTCATAGGCATTGCCTAAGGTGGTGATCAACGTACGTTGTTCCGGATGAGTGCCCCAGCGGATCAATGCGGCAGGGGTTTCGGCAGGACGGCCATGCTCAATTAATCTGGCTGAAATGTGTTTCAGGTTTTCCACGCCCATTAAAAAAATAAGCGTATCCACACCCTTGGCCAATCCTTGCCAGTTAATGCCGGACTGTTCCCGGGAAGGATCTTCGTGACCGGTGATAACTGCAAAAGAAGCGGCCACTTTGCGATGAGTTACCGGGATGCCGGCATATTCCGGGACGGAGATCGCGCTGGTGATGCCGGGGATAAATTCAAAAGGCAGTCCGTTTTCTTTCAATAACAGGGCTTCTTCGCCGCCCCGGCCAAAGACAAAGGAATCGCCGCCTTTGAGCCGGGCTACGATTTTGCCTTCTGCAGCCAGTTTTACTAACAGTTTGTTGATGTCTTCCTGTTTCATTGTGTGTTGGGCGGAAGCTTTCCCCACATAAATCCGTTCTGCTTCAGGACGTACCCAGCCCAGGATACGGGGATCCGCCAGGCGGTCATAGACCACGGCGTCTGCTTCTGCCAGGCAGTCTCGGCCTTTTAAGGTCAATAAGCCAGGGTCTCCGGGACCGGCGCCGATTAAGTACACTTTACCTTGTTTTTTCATAGGACGGTTTGTATGATGTGTTCAGGAGTCAACACCATACGTCTCCTTTCTTTATTATACTTGATTATACTTGTCTATCTGCTAAATCATGCGCCTTTTATACGCATTGTATATCTGTTTATAAAATAGCGGCTAAAATTTCTTTACCCCCATTCTTTAACATTCGGTTGCCAAGAGTTTTTCCTAAATTTACGGCTTCCTCAGGCAGACCCCGGATGGAATCCCGCAGCAGGGTTTTGCCGTCTAAAGAAGCGATAATCGCCTCAACCTGCATGGTCTTTTCATGGATCTCCGCATGGACGCCGATCGGTACCTGACAGCCGCCTTCTACCAGCCCTAAAAAGGCCCGTTCGGCATCAGTGCAGCTTTTGGTGGTTGCGTCATTGAGAAAAGCCAGCATCGCACGGACTTCTGTATTATCTTCCCGACATTCGATCGCTAACGCTCCCTGACCTACGGCGGGAATGCAGACCGTGCAGGGGAGTGTTTCCCGGATCCGATCGCCGTAGCCCAGGCGGTTGAGACCGGCAGCCGCCAAAATAATCGCATCGTAATGGCCTTCGTCTAATTTACGCAACCGGGTGTCTACGTTGCCGCGCAAATCGCGGATATCCAGATCCGGACGCTGCGCCAACAACTGGGCTTTCCGCCGCAGACTGGATGTGCCCAATATCGCGCCTTGGGGCAGTTCCGCAAAAGAACGGCAGGTATTGCTGACAAACGCGTCGCCGACTGACGCACGCTGTGTGATCGCGGTGAGACATAAGCCGTCCGGTAATTTAGTCGGCATGTCTTTTAAGCTATGAACAGCAAAATCCGCTTCACCATTCAGTAAAGCGGTTTCGATCTCTTTGGTAAACAGTCCTTTACCTCCGATTTTTGACAGAGGGACATCCAGTATTTTGTCTCCCTTCGTCACTATATGTTGTAACGTAACCTGGATTTCGGGATATTCTTCTTCCAGACGCTGTTTGATGTAGTTGCTTTGCCATAAGGCAAGCATGCTTTTTCTAGTCCCAATAGTTATGATTGTTTTCATGGCCCCATTCATCCTCATCTTTCATATCTAACATAAATAAGCGACTGATATGTTTCCTGGTCGGCGCTTCCGCGGTGGTACCGGCTGCCTTATTCATGGTGATCATAGGTTCGCGCAGAAATTTATACAGAAGACGCTGGCTCATCACATCGATTTTACGCTGCTGTTCTTCGGTAAGCTCCGGCATTTTGCGCAAGGTTTTCGCCAAGATTCGCTGGCGCAGAAAGTCGAATTTATCATGCAGCTGCACCATGACCGGACGCAGGGATAAATACCGCAGGCGTTCTTTCAAGGTCAGAATATCTTCTTCAATGATCAACCTGGCTACTTCGGCATCCTGATTACGCAGGCTCTTGTTTGTTTCCACCACATTCTGCAGGTCGTCGATATTGTACAAAATCAGGTTGGGTAATTCCGTGACCTCGGGGTCTACATCACGGGGCACTGCGATATCGATCAGAACGAGAGGATTCGGCTTCAAGCGCTCTTCCAGAGCCAGGGCCATCACATCTTTTTGAATAATGTAGTGGGGAGCGCCGGTAGAGGTGATCACAATATCGGCATTGGCCGCATGATCCAGGAACTCGTTAAAGCGGATCACGGAACCGTTAAATTTATCGGCCAGCTCCTGCGCATGGGCATAGTTCCGGTTGGCGACAAAAATGGACGGCGCCCCTTTGTCCAATAAATGGCGGGCGGTTAATTCTCCCATCTTGCCTGCGCCGATCACCAAAATATCCGCAGAGGAAAGATTGCCCAACACTTTCATCGCCAAATCGACCGCCGCAGAGGAAATGCTGACACTGCGATACGCAATCTGCGTACGGGTGCGGATTTTTTTACCGGTAGAGATGGCTTGGTTAAATATGGTATTAAATAAAGTCGAGGTCATGCCGCTTTTGCGGGCCAGATGATAGGCGTCTTTGACCTGGCTGAGGATCTGTCCTTCGCCGATCACCAGAGAATCCAGACTGCTGGCTACCTGCAGCAGGTGGCGTACACATTCCGTGCCGCTCAGAAGATAAAAATACTCTTTCTTAAAGTCTTTGCCGGCAATTCTCGCTACGCCTTTTTTTAATTCGGGTACATCTTCTTCTGAATCCACCGCGACCAGATAAAGCTCCGTACGGTTGCAGGTAGAAATCAGGACTGCTTCCGAAAAGTTATCGGATTGTTTTAAGAGGCGCAGTATATGTTTGATCCGGCTGCGGGAAAAATTAAATTTCTCCCGGATCTCCACCGGAGCGGTTTTATGATTCAGACCTAATACGATCAACTGCATGTATGATAATCTCCTTTGCCTGTTCCAGTTTTCCTTCCCTGACGTTCTGCAACAGAGTACTTGTGAGAGTGTTTTGCCAGAATAATTGTCTTGCTGAAGAATCGGGTACTATTTTTTTGACACGTTTGCGCTGTTCTTCCAGAAAAAGATTGAAAGCATTCAAAGCAGGGCCATAGCTGTTTTCCAGATCTTTCAATAATAAATGAGTCAGGCGGGGGTTGCCACCGGTAGAAACGGTAAAGCGGACGGTTCCGACAGAGTAGCTCCCGGCTACGGAAAAATTACCTATCCGGGGAGCGTCCGTCACATTTACCAGGCAACGGTTGGCAATAGCTTCTTTTGCTACAGTTTGATTGACGGCGCTGTTGTCCGTAGCGGCGATGACCAAAAAGGCTCCCTCAGTATCGCCGGCTTGAAAGGAACGTTCTTTAAGCCGCAAAGTGCGGTGTGCTAAAGCTAAGGCCGTAAACGAAGGCTCGAACCGCGGCGCAATTACGGTTACATTGGCGCCGGCGGCTAATAATGTTTTTGCCTTACGCAGCGCTACCTTGCCGCCGCCGATGACAAGGCAGAAGGTGTCGTGCAGATTCAGTTGTATGGTATAATTAAAACTGCCCTCGTCCATAAAGAGCCTCCGGTCTTTTCCAGATATCGCCGGCTGAAATGAACGGTTCTGTGAATAGGTACAGGCGATATTTCAGCGGCAGCGTACTCTTATTATTTTAACATAAAATACTAATTAATGTTAGTAGGAAATGTCAAAATTTCTTTACTGGGAACAAGACCTGATAATTCTTTCCCCGTATTACCGACATTTTGTCAGATGGATATAATCCTGCTGAAAAATGAATTTTGGTGCATTGAAAAGTGAATTTTTTGTTGCGATATTACCATTTATTTTAAATCGTGCTATAATAAACGGGCTACAGCAAGGGTTATAAAGTGTGGTGGCGGAAGCGCGAATTTACTACAAGGAAATGCGAGGCGAAAACAGATGGATGCTATTTTTAAACGAGTCAGTATGCGTACTTTTTTAGATATTGATGTGGATGATGTGATAATCGAACGCATCCTGCGAGCGGGAATGGCGGCGCCTTCCGCGAAGAATCAGCGCCCCTGGGAATTTTATGTGATCCGGAACAAGGCGATTCTGACGGCACTTTCTACGTGTACGCCTTATGCAGGACCGTTGCGTAATGCGCCGGTAGCCATTGCGGCCTGTTATCGGACCAATGACCTGGCAGAAGCGAAAATGGTGGAATTGGATATGAGCTGCTGCTGTGAAAATATGCTTTTAGAGGCGGCAGAAATGGACATGGGGTCTGTCTGGCTGTCTTTTGCGCCTTTGCCGGAACGTCAGACTGCAGGCGAGAAAGTCCTTGCGCTGCCGGAAAATCTGAAACTTTTTGCCGTGCTTCCCGTGGGGTATCCTATGGCGGAGGCAAAACAACGGGATCGTTTTGATCCAACCCGCATTCATGAAGTAAACTGAAACATCGCTGCCTGAAGAACTTCCTGTCTACGGCCTGCCCGGCGAAGGGAAGTTCTTTTTGTTTGAGTGTAAGAAAGGGGTACGAAAATGATTATTACGCTAGCGCGACAGAGGGGGAGCGGGGCTGCGCAGATCGGCAAAAGCCTTGCTGCGGAGTTTAGCCTGCCGGTCTATAATTTACGGGAGCTGATCAATCTGGCAAAAGGTAAAGGGTTGCTTGCGCAATATCCGGAGTTTTTTTCGGAACAGCCGCTGAACAGTCTGCTCTCGGTTATTTCGCTTACGGATTCACCAAAGGAAGTAAGGGAACTGCCGCAGCTTATTTTGTCACAGTTATTGCCCGCAGATGATTTTATTTTGATCGGGCGGTGCGGCAACGTAGTGTACGGAAACAGACCGGACTGTGTGCGTATTTTTTTAAGTGGCGCCCCGGAGGTACGGATAGAGAATATCATGTCCCGTTATGACCTGCCGCGTAAAGCAGCGGAAAGCAAGGTGCGGGAGTCAGATGAAAAGCGCCGTTACTATCATGAATACTATACAGGGAAGCCCTGGGGACAGGCGGACCAATACGACCTGTGTTTGGACAGCGGTAAGCTGGGGCTTGCGGCAGCGGAGAGCTTTATTAAGGAATATGTTGCCTGGGTAAAGCGTCATATGGAACAGGAATAGGGAAAAATCTTGAAATATTTAAAACAATTCGGTATTATTTTAGCTTTATCTTTTGCCGGGGAAGTGCTGCATGCGCTGATTCCGCTGCCTGTGCCGGCCAGCATTTACGGGATCATTATCTTGTTTGGTTTGCTGGAACGCGGCATTTTAAACCTGAGTGACCTGCGGGAAACAGTTATGTTTCTGATTCAGATTATGCCGGTTTTATTTATTCCTGCGGCAGCGGGACTGATTCAATCCTGGAGTCTGGTAAAGAACGCGCTGCTGCCCTATTTTCTCATTACAGTCCCGGTAACTTTTCTGGTTATGATGGCGGCCGGTTGGACCACGCAATTTGTAATTCGCCGCCGCCATAAACATAAGGCGGACAGACAATACGAAAAAGAAGGGACGAAAGAAGATGAATGATTTTTGGGCAAACTCCGTTTTTTTCGGCAGTCTGATCACGGTGGCTTTTTATGGGATAGGAATATTGCTGAAAAATCGTTTTCACAACCCTTTGTGTAGTCCTCTTCTCATAGGCATCAGTCTTACCATCGCCTTTTTATTGGTCTTTCAGATCGACTATGAGGTCTATTATGCCAGTGCCAAATATGTCAGCTACCTGCTGACGCCGGCAACTATTTGTCTGGCGGTTCCGTTATATCAGCAGTGGGAATTGTTGAAAAAGAACTGGCAGGCGGTGGTGGCAGGAATTACTGCCAGCGTGATTATCAGTATGACAGCAGTGTTGCTTTTAAGTTTACTCTTCCGGTTGGATCGTACGGGTTATGTGACCTTATTGGCGAAATCTATCACGACGGCAATCGGCATGGGCGTTACGGAAGAACTGAAAGGGAATATTGCCATTGCGGTTACATCGATTATTCTCACAGGGATTACAGGCAATATGATCGCGGAAGAACTTTGCCGTATTTGCAAAATAAAAGAACCGATAGCGAAAGGGATCGCTATCGGCGCTTCCAGTCATGCCATAGGTACAGTAAAGGCGATGGAGATGGGGGCGGTAGAAGGGGCGATGAGCTCGCTGGCAATTGTCGCAGCGGGTATTCTGACCGTTGCATTAGCCCCCATTTATGCTCTTTTTATGTGAGCAAAAAACTGATGAACCGCAAATGTCAGGGAGTTTTCTGCAGCAAGGCTTTAATATAGGCTTCGTCCGGCGTAATATAAAAGGTTGTTTGGTTTGTAAAAATAACGAATCCCGGTTTGGCGCCGGAAGGCTTTTTTACAAAACGGCGGGGCACGCAGTCCACAGGGACCTGACTCCCGCCACGCGCTTTACTGAAATAGGCTGCCAGTTGACAGGCCGCTTGCAGGGCTTCTTTTTCCGGTTCGGGCAGAAGGGTTTTTAGCAGGACGTGACTGCCAGGGATTTTTTGTACATGGAACCATAAATCTTTACCGGAACCGATTTTAAAGGTGAGTTCGTCATTCTGACGATTATTTTTCCCCACATATAATGTGGTGGTGTCGGAGAAACGAATAGACAGCGGCGCGGATTTGGGGGCAGCGGCTTTCTTCTTTTTGCCTGTAGGCAGGATGCCGCTTTTTTCCAATTCTTCTTTAATTTCCTCCACTTCCTGTCGTGTAGTGGAAAAAGTAAGACTTTCCTTGATACTTTCCAGATAGGCGAGGGATTCCCGTGTTTCCTTGAGCTGCAGTACCAGCTCGTCCTGCGCCCGTTTCAGTTTTGTATATTTTCGGTAGTAGCGCTGTGCATTTTCGGCCGGGGAAAGACCGGGTGAGAGGGCCACAGTAAACAGCTGGCCTGTGTAAATATTCGGCAGAGTGCATTGTGTATCACCCTTTTTTATCCGGGGGAGAAAGGCCATAATGCTGTCGGCGGTAATGCGTTGCTCTTCCGCATTATGCGCCTGTGCTAAATCGTTTCCCAAAACCCCTGTTTTTTTCTGCAAACGGTGTATCTCGTTTTCTGTGATCCGCTGCAATGTCTCATGTTCCGGCAGTTGGATCGGTTCCAGGGCGGCTGCATAACAAAGCGCCTGATTGATGTCAGGGAAGTTTTTTTTATGCATGTCGGGAGGGACGTAAGGCGCCTCGAAAGGAAAAATCGTCCGGCAGTGATTGGAGCGGGTAACGAATACGGAAAAAACTTTCTTCTCACTTTTGACCGCTTTTTGCAATTGTTTTATCGAAGCGACTAACCGGGTACGGTCGGTGGGCGTAAGATAAGAAGCGCTTAATGGGATCTGGGCCGGAAAAAATAACTGCTGCGCCGTGGCTTTGCCGATCCCCGTTGTATTCTTTACTAAAACCGACCAAAGTTTTTGATTTACTTCATCCGGCAGGCTGCTGACAATGTCTTCTGGTTTTGCCTGAAGAATGTTCAGGCCGCTTTGCGACGGAGGCGGCAGATACGCTGCCCCCGGCTGAATGGTGCGGACGGAACTCATGGCAGCAGACACATGTTTAAGGCTGTCAATGATTTTGCCTTCTTCTGTAAAAATCAGGTTGGCATTTTTGCCGGTTAATTCTACAATAAGCTGCTTTGTAATAATACGGCTGCCTCTTCCCAATAAACTGATTTCCAATTCAATCACGCGATCCAGACCATATTGCTTAATACAGGTGATGCGGCCTTCCTCCAGATGTTTGCGGAGCAGCATGCAAAACGCGGGAGGTTCGGCGGGCGTTTCCGGCGTCGTATCTGTCAGCCAAAGGGCGGGAGCGGCGCTGTTACAGTTTGCCAGCAGCGTAAATGTTTCTGCGCCTTGCCTTAGAAACAAGACGAGGGAAAGCGGGGTGGGCATAGTAATTTTGTAAATTTTACTGCCTGAAATTTTCCGATTTAAGTATTCTGTAACTGTGTATAGAGTAATTCCTTCTAAATTCATGGATTTTCTTCCTTATGCTTTCTTTTTCCCTTATTTTGTTGCACTTGGGAGTGTAATAGTTTATAATGTGTTTAATCTTGAATAATTTGTGTCATACAGTTTCTCTCTCAAGTATAACACAGTTTGAACGTAAATAATCAGGGGGCGGAAAGATGCGAATTTTTTTCTTAACACTGTTTTGTTGCAGTCTGTTGCTTCCTTGCTTTGCGCTTGCGCCCATTACCGATGCCAATCTGACGAAAGCAGTGAACTACGGTATTTCCGGTAAACAGGATAATTTGACGTTACGGCAGTTTTTGCAGCCCTGGGTAATACCGGAGGAGCTGCAGAAAAACCCTTTTCGCAGAAGAGAAAGCGTGGTGCTATATACGCCGTATTTACTGGCGGCGATTTATGCACGGGATCAGATCGCTGAACAGAAGCTGCCGGATCTGGCGGAGATCAGAGAAAATGTGGCCGAATATGAGGGCATCACCTTGATCGGCGCGGTTCTTAACTGTCCCATAATGCTGGAAAAGGAAGCGTTTAAAGTACGGTTGCTGCAAAATGAGAAGGCCATCGAACCGTATGCAGTCACTTTCCTGGCAGGCAGCACGATTGATATTGATATGGAAGAGAAGACGGAAAAATCGGTGGGAATCAGGCAGGGCAGGGCCGATGTGTCCGGGAAAACAGCGGAAAAACCCAAGGTTGCTGTTGCTAAAGAACAGAGCCCGGGATTGATTTCAAAAAATAAAGCCGCTGAAAACACGTTGATCGGTATGAAAAAATATGCGGTGCTGCAGCTGCAGTTCTATTTTGATCAGGCGCAGTTTACTCCGACGGAAAAGTACAGCATATCCGTCGCGGATGAATATTGCGGCGAGCGTCGATTTGACGTCGATCCTGCTAAGTTTCAGTAACCGTAAATAGCAAAATCGCTGCCGCTGAAAAAAGGAAGGCCGCGGCAGATTCCTGCAACATATGAACGCAGGTAATCTTGCGGAGTTTTTAGGGCTGAAAAAAGAAAAGTCGAGGCAGATTTCTGCAACAGCGGGAGCAGGCCGGTTCAGCGGGATTGCAGTCGTGATTATGCAAAAAGTTAATTAAGGACATGGTGGAGGCCTGTTTTATGATCAAAAGCATGACCGGTTTTGGCCGGGGAAGCTATGAAGAAGAAAATTTTTCGGTAACGATAGAGATAAAAACGGTCAATCACCGTTATAATGAAATGGCAATTCGTCTGCCGCATTTTCTGAATCCGCTGGAAGACAAGATCCGCAAAACGATATTGGCTTCGGTCAGCCGCGGTCGTATCGATGTATTTGTCAATGCCCATTATACAGGGACTGACGCAGTAAAAGTCACTGTTGACAAAGGGTTGGCCATGGCGTATCATCGCGCTTTGTCTGAGATCGGGCAGGCGATTGGCATTGCCGGATCGACACTCAGTGAGCAGGCGGAGATCTTATACCTGGCTCGCTGCCCGGAAGTGGTAACGGCGCAGGAAAGCCTTTTTGACTGCGATACGTACTGGCCAAGGATCAAAGAAGCTGTGGATCAGGCCGTCAATATGTTGGTTGCCATGCGGGAAACGGAAGGGCAGAACATCGTTGGCGACTTTTATCGGCGATTGGATTTCATCGAAGAAAAAGTTAAGGAAATAGAAGTTCGGGCGCCGGAAATTGTAGCAGAGTATCAGGCCCGGCTTAATGAGCGTTTGACGGCGCTTCTGGAAGAAAAAAATATTGCGTCTGATCCGGACCGGGTGCTGCAGGAGGTCGCTATTTTTGCCGATCGGGTAAGCATCACAGAGGAAATCGTGCGGCTGAAAAGTCATTTGACGCATTTCCGTTCCATTTTGGAATCGTCTCAGCCGGTAGGGCGTAAGTTAGACTTTTTGATTCAGGAATTTAACCGGGAAGCCAATACCATCGCATCCAAAGTAAATGATTATAAATTGGCGCAAAAGGCGGTGGAAATCAAGGCGGAGATTGAAAAGATCCGTGAGCAGGTTCAGAATATTGAATAACAGGCTGAACCGATATAGTGCGGAAAAGGCGGCAAAGGTACACCAGCAAAGGAAGACAGGAGAATTGTATGGAAATTAAGTTGATCAATATTGGTTTTGGCAATATTGTATCCGCCAACCGGATCATTGCGATTATCAGCCCCGAGTCGGCGCCGATCAAGCGGATTATTTCTGAGGCAAGGGATAAGGGCGTTTTGATCGATGCGACCTATGGGCGGCGGACTCGCGCTGTGATCGTTACGGACAGCGGCCACGTAATTTTGTCCGCAGTACAGCCGGAAACCGTGGCAAATCGGCTGAATTCTGATACGGAAGAAGACGAAGACTGATGGAAAGAAAATTAACAAAACCACAGGGTTTGCTACTGGTGGTGTCCGGTCCCAGCGGCGCCGGTAAGGGCACGATCTGCAATTTATTAAGGGAAAAGCTGCCGGAACTGGCCTATTCCGTTTCGGTTACTACCCGTCAGCCCAGGCCCGGAGAAGTGGATGGGCAGGATTACTTTTTTAAAACAGTGCCGCAGGTCAAGGACATGATTTTCCGGGGCGAATTATTGGAGTACGCGCAAGTCTACGGGAACTACTATGGCACACCGAAACCCTATGTCCAAAAATTGCTGGATGAAGGCAAGGATGTGCTCCTGGAAATTGATATTCAGGGCGCCTTGCAAATCAAAAAAGTATTCCCGGGCGGTGTGTTTGTGTTTGTAGTGCCGCCTTCATTGGAAGAGTTAAGCGCCCGCATCTATAAGCGGGGTACGGACAAGGAAGACGTGATCCGGCAGCGTCTGGCCGCGGCTACCCATGAATTAGTGTATGCCAATGAGTATGATTACATTATTGTCAATGATGTGGCGGAAAAGGCTGCGGAGAGGGTATTGACACTGTTGGAAGCAGAACGCTACCGGGCGGCAAGAACGTATTTTGTCGTGGATAAGATCATCCATCCCGGCGCGGATAAGTAATAAGAGCAAAAAATAAATCAAATAAGTAAGGCCTGATACAGGCACAGATCAGCGGAGGTAATAATATGAGCATGGTGGATCCTTCTATCGATTATTTGGCTACCTTAGTGGACAGCAAATATACATTAGCTATTCTGACGGCGAAACGGGCCCGGGAAATGACAAAACCCGGGAGAGTGCTGCCGGAAAAAGAAGTAAGTATTGCGTTAAAAGAAATCGGCTCGCACAAAATCACCTATACCCGAAAAAAATAAGCAGGACAGCAGTTTGATCAAAGACTCCGGTTTGTCTGTAAGGCGAACAGGAGCCTTTCAGGAAGCGGGGAAAAGCAATGTTGAAGGGGAAAAAGATCGTTCTGGGCGTGTCCGGGGGAATTGCGATTTACAAAGTGGTCGATCTGGTCAGCAAATTACGCAAAAAAGGCGCTGAGATACGTGTGGTGATGACAGAAAACGCCGCAAAATTCGTGTCGCCTTTGTTGTTTGCCGAAATCAGCGGTCATAAAGCGGCTGTTTCCATGTGGGACGGCAGAGATGAATTTAATGTGGAGCATATCGCGCTGGCCAATTGGGGCGATGTGCTTTTGCTTGCGCCGGCGACGGCTAATATTTTAGCCAAAATGACCTATGGTCTGGCGGATGACTTATTGAGTACGGTGCTATTGGCCGCACCCTGTCCGAAAATCGTTTGCCCGGCAATGAATACAGGCATGTACGAAAATGTGGCCACGCAGGCCAATTTGGCTCTATTGCGCAAACGAGGGGTAGAAATTATGGAGCCGGGCTGCGGGGAATTAGCCTGTGGTACTACCGGCGCCGGACGTCTGCCCGAGGTTCCGGAAATCATAGCGGCACTGGAACGCTTTTTTGCTTTGCGGGAAGGGGCGATGCGGGGCGTTAAAGTGATGGTTACCGCGGCCGGAACCCGTGAGCCGATTGATCCGGTACGTTTTATCGGCAACCGCAGCAGCGGCAAGATGGGTTATGCCATTGCGAAAGAGGCCTTGCTGCGTGGTGCGGAAGTGGTTTTGATCACGGGGCCGTCAGCTCTTACGCCGCCGCCCTATGCCAGGGTGATAAACGTAGAAACGACGCAGCAAATGATGGATGCCTGTATGGCGGAGTTCCCCGCGGTCGATGTAGTGATCAAAGCGGCTGCTGTGGCGGATTTCAAACCGCGGGAAGTAGCCGGTCAGAAGATTAAAAAAATCCATCCGGAAGATGGTATGACCGTTGTACTGGATCAGAATCCGGATATTTTAAAAACCTTAGGCAGCGTAAAGAAAAAACAGTTTTTGGTAGGTTTTGCCGCGGAAACACAAAATCTTCTGGAAAATGCGGCGGCTAAAGTGAAGAAAAAGAATCTGGATATGATCGTGGCCAACGATGTTTCCATGAAAGGCGCCGGTTTTAACACAGATACAAATATTGTCAAGTTTCTTTATCCTGACGGGAAAATTGAAGCGTTGGAAATTTTATCCAAAGATGATGTAGCCGAAATTTTACTGGACCGGGTGATGGAAAAACGCAGCGGTAAAGCGAACGGATGAGGCATGGACGCTTTCCCTGAAGATTTTGGACAGATTTTTATCTGCATGACTTGTAATTACTTGTGAAAAAAATGTGAATGGCATTGCAATGCAGGTAATTATTGATATAATAATTAAGGCAAGTTAATAGTACTCATCACGAGCGGTGGAGGGAACTGGCCCGGTGAAGCTGCAGCAACCATTACGAGAGGGTAGCCTCTGGCAAACGGTGCTAAATCCTTACGAGAAATCGCAAGATGAGAATACGTCTGTAATTCCGGATGCTCTCACAAATGCGAGAGCATCTTTTTTCTTTCTTCCGGAAGGGTCAGGACACAAAAGTTTTCTGCCGGAACGACCAGTGGATTCCGGCTTTTTTATGAAAGGAGCATAGGAGTATGCGCAAATTATTTACTTCTGAATCGGTAACGGAAGGGCATCCTGATAAAATTGCCGATCAGATTTCAGACGCTGTGTTGGATGCGATTTTAGAAAAAGACCCCCATGGCCGTGTGGCCTGCGAAACATTGGTGGCTACGGGCCAGATCCATGTAGTAGGGGAAATCTCGACGGAATGCTTTGTGGATATTTCCAAGATTGCGCGGGATACGGTCTTGGAAATTGGCTACGACCGGGCAAAATATGGTTTTGACGGTTCGACCTGCGGCGTGCTGCTGTCAATCGACGAACAGTCCGGTGATATCGCCATGGGTGTGAACAAATCTCTGGAAGCCAGGTCCGGTTCTGCCGCAGAAGATGAGACCGGCGCCGGCGATCAGGGCATGATGTTCGGTTATGCCTGTGATGAAACGCCGGAACTGATGCCGCTGCCTATTTCTCTGGCCCATAAGCTGGCCCGCCGTTTGGCTCAGATCCGCAAGGATAAAACCCTGTCATACCTGCGTCCGGATGGAAAGACCCAGGTGACCGTAGAATATGAAGATGAAAAACCGGTACGTGTTGATACAGTGGTGATCTCTACCCAGCATGACCCGGAAGTAACCCGCGGGCAGATTGAAGCGGATATGATCGAACATGTAGTGAAACCGGTGATTCCGGCAGAACTGTTGGATGCCGAAACAAAGTATCTGGTGAACCCCACCGGCCGTTTTGTCATCGGTGGCCCCCAGGGGGACAGCGGTCTGACCGGCCGTAAGATCATTGTGGATACCTACGGCGGCATGGCTCGTCATGGCGGCGGCGCTTTCAGCGGCAAAGATCCCTCCAAGGTGGATCGTTCGGCGGCGTATGCAGCCCGTTATGTTGCCAAGAATATTGTGGCGGCCGGCCTGGCCAGACGCTGCGAGATTCAATTAGCCTATGCGATCGGCGTAGCGCAGCCGGTTTCCATTCTGGTAGATACCTTTGGTACGGGGAAAATTGCCGATGATAAGATTGTCGCTTTGGTTCGCAGGAACTTCTCGCTCAGCCCCACGGGGATTATCCGCAGTTTAGATCTTCTGCGTCCGATTTACAAGCAGACGGCTGCGTATGGACATATGGGCCGTACAGATATCGACCTTCCCTGGGAACATACGGATAAAGCCGCTGCCTTGAAAGAACAGGCAGGGATCTGAATTAAATAAAAAGAACGGGGCTGTAACATTCGTTACGGCCCTTTTCCTGTTAAACGTCTTGCGGCAAAGCGATTTTCGTTACGCCGGAATCCTGTGTAAGGAGAAACAATGTCCTATTTTGTCTATATTCTGCGCTGCGCAGATGCTACTTATTATACCGGTTATACCGATAATGTAATCAAGCGTCTGGCAGCCCATAATGCCGGTAAAGGCGCTAAATACACCCAGGGACGCGTCCCCTGTATTCTTGTATACAGGGAGTCCTTCGAGGATAAATCAGGTGCGCTGAAAAGAGAGTGGCAGATCAAACATAAAATGACGCGCGCACAAAAAGAAGAACTGATTCGCGCCTATGAAGAGAATAGTTTACAAAATTGCAAAAAAGTATTATAATCAGCGTATATTGAATCAAAATAGTGCATCAGATATCAGGTGAATTATTATTTCTCTTGCGTTATTTATCGGCATGCGGAATGATTTTAAGGGATTCTTCTGCCTTGCTGCAGGGTTCGATGGATTGTGACTTTTGACGACGTTGGAACTTACCCGTGCGAGAAAGGACTGATTAAAATAGGATTGACATCAAGGCAAAAACAGATTGCAGAGATCGTAAGACTGGAAGGGCCGATCACCGGTCAGCATATTGCCGATAAGTTGAGCGTGACCAGAGCTGCGCTGCGCTCCGATCTGGCGATCCTGGTTATGAGCGGCATCGTTGACGCGCGTCCTAAAGTGGGGTATTTTTTTACCGGAAGAAGTACGTTGGGGTTATTGACGGAAGAAATTTCTGATATTACCGTAGCGGACATTCAATCCATGCCGGTAGTAGCTAAAAATACACAAAGCGCCTATGAGGCGATTGTCAGCATGTTCGTAGAGGATGTCGGTTCTGTCTATGTAGTAGATGAAAAAAATTTACTGACCGGCGTGGTCTCCCGCAAAGATTTGCTGAAACTGGCGGCTAATAACAGCGGTGATTTAAAATCAGTGCCGGTGGTGATGGCGATGACGCCGTTATCGAAAATGATCATGGTTACACCGGAAACAACGGTGGCCGTGGCGGCCCGCAAAGTGATCGACAATCAGATTGACAGCCTGCCTGTGGTCAAATGCGTTGATGAAAAACAGAAATGCTACGAGGTATTAGGACGCATCACCAAAACTAATTTTACAAGGTTATTCGTTGATATCGCAGAAGGAAGGGGCGTGGGTTATCATAAACGCTAAAAACCCGGCTATTTATGCTTTGTCTGATTCTGTAGGAGGAACCGCGGAATCAGTGATTAAAGCGACCACCAGTCAGTTTACCGAGACGCAGTTTGATGTGGTAAGGGTTCCCTATGTAAACAGCAAAGAACAGATTGATAAAGTTTTGCAGGAAGCTTCAGAACATCATGCCGTCGTTTGTTATACGATCGTCAGCCCGGATTTACGGGAACATCTTGTAGCCCGTTCCGCCGGTCTTGGATTGCAGGTAGTGGATGTGCTGGGACCCATGCTGCAAAGCATCGCCAAACAGTTTGCGCTGCACCCCAGAAACCAGGCCGGCTTAATGCACACGCTGGACCATGAATATTTTAAACGGGTAGAGGCAATCGAATTTGCCGTTAAATACGATGACGGCAAAAATCCGTTAGGACTTTCCCAGGCGGATATTGTTCTGATCGGGGTCTCCCGTACTTCCAAAACGCCTTTATCCATGTATCTGGCAAACAAACAGCTGAAAGTGGCCAATGTGCCTTTAGTGCCGGAAATTACGCCGCCGCCGGAACTGTTTAAAGTGCCCCATAACCGGATCATCGGCTTGTTGATCGATCCCTACAAACTGATTGATATCCGGTGTACCAGACTGCAGACCATGGGTCTTTCCGATAAAGCCACCTATGCGGATATCGATCGCATTAATGAAGAATTGGAATATGCCAAGGCGATCATGCGCCGGGTGCATTGCACGGTGATCGACGTGTCCAACCGGGCGATTGAAGAAACAGCCGGCATTGTGCTTGATTATTATTACAAGAACAACACGAAGCGCGCCTGATTGTGTGATCCGGAGCGATTGGAACAAATAGCATCGGTTTGCGCGGTAAAAAGCGTCTGACCGGTTCATCACGATCAGAATCGCAAAATTGATTAAGGACAGTATTGATTAAGGACAGTTGGAATCGTATAATCTGATTAAGCGGACACGATAAATCGAAAAACCTCTGTTTGCTGTACGGTGACTTGACCGTAAGGCGGACAGAGGTTTTTAGTTGTAAATCGGATAAAAAGTAAGAAATTGAGAAAAAACGCAGTAATTTTAAGGAAAAAGAGGATTTTTTCCCCTAACAGAGAATATAGCTATTGTAAGAGCGATGATAAGGAGCGGAGCATGGACCAGAAATATGATGATTTTAAACGCCGGGTAAAGGAAAGCTCCGACATTGTGGAAGTCATTTCTTCCTACATCTCATTGCAGAAGCGAGGTCGCTATTACTGGGCCTGCTGCCCCTTTCACGGAGAAAAGACGCCCTCTTTTTCAGTGGATAAAGAACGGCAGTTTTTTTACTGCTACGGGTGCCATACCGGCGGAGATGTATTCAGTTTTGTAGAAAAAATTGACAATTGCTCTTTTTCCGAAGCAATCAAGGCGCTGGCCAATCGGGCGAATATTCCCATTCCGGAAACGCACCGGAGCCGACAGGATATACTTCGGGAAGAAAAGCGTAAGGAACTATATCAGGTCAATGAACTGGCCTGCCGCTATTTTTCCGCGTGTCTGGAAAAAACCGAGTACGGGAAAAAGGCAAAAGACTATTTTCATAATCGGGGGATAACCGACGAAATCATCAAACAGTTTTCTTTAGGCGTATCCTTACCGAGCTTTCATTCGTTGCAGCTGAATTTAAGCAAAAAAGGCTGCAAACCGGAACAAATGCGGGAAGCCGGGTTGATCCGTTCAAAGAACGGTCGCGATCTGGATGCTTTTATCGGGCGGGTGATGATTCCCATCAAAGACCCCCGCGGACGGGTGATTGCCTTTGGCGGAAGGGTAATGGGAGAGGGGCTGCCCAAGTATCTGAATACAGGGGAGACGGAGATTTTCCCCAAGCGGGAGACCCTTTTTGCCATGGATGTAGCGGTAAAGGCCATACGGGAAGCTAAGGAAGCGATCGTAGTAGAAGGCTATATGGATGCCATAAGTCTTCATGCCGCCGGTATCAATCGTGCGGTGGCATCTTTGGGCACCGCATTCAGTGAGCAGCATGCCAGGCTGCTGCACCGGATCACGGATACGCTTGTGTTTGCGTATGACAGCGATGACGCCGGACGACGCAATGCCGTTCGGGCGGTAGGGATCGCCAAAAAAGAAGGCCTTATTGTTAAAGTCCTGAATGTTCCGCAGGGAAAAGATCCGGATGAGTTCGTCCGGCATGCGGGTAAAGAGGCCTTTGAAAAGTTGGTTAAAGAAGCCCGGGATGGAACGGAATTCCAGATCCGCTACACCATCTCGCAAAATAATATTTCGGAATTAGCAGGAAAAGTGCAATGTGTGTCGAATATAATCCCGTATCTGCGTGAATGCAAAACTGACATTGAAGTAGCAGGTCACATAAAGTTCTTAGCCCAGCAGCTGATGATCGACGAAGGCCTTATTTTCGGGGAATATCGTAAAAAAAGCGGCGCTGCGGCAACAGGACGTGCATCTTCTTCGGTGCCGGTTCTGCCGGAGACAGGAAAGACGAAAATCGATGCCTTAACCCAGTCGGAGAGCAAGTTATTAGCGTTATTCTTCCGGTATCCGGAGCTGTTGGATTTTTACAGCGACAGGCTGCAGAAGACCGGTTTTGTTTCCCCCGTTCGTCAGAGCATATATGAAAAACTATGGGAGATGAAGGAAAAGACCTTCTCTGACATACAAGAGGCTCTGTTTCTGGAAGGGGACGAAGCGATCTGCAGGGAGACCGCCAGAATATTAGCCGAATCAGATCGTCCTGTGCCAAAAGAAGTGCGCGTTCAGGCCGCCGAAGATTGTCTGCGGAAAATGGAACGCAGCGCTTTGCAGCAGGAGTTTGAGGAACATCGGCGTTTGGCCGAGACGTACAGCAGTCTCAATGATGCCAGATACATTGAAGAATTGAGAATTTGCAATGAATTAAGAGGGAAAATCACAAAGCTTTATGGCAACTAACAGAAAAACATCCAACAAAAAATTGAACACGGAAACCGCCGCAGATTTGAAGAAAATTTCCCAATCCGAGAAAAAGACGGAGAAGAAAGGGAAAAAGATTCTGACGCCTGTGGCAGAGGAAAAAGCAGAAATTTTGCTGCCTGTGGAAGAGCCTGCCAAACCGGTAAAAAAGAAAAATAAAGCAGGCAAGGACAGTGCCAAATCCACAAAGAAAGCAGAGACGCCAAAAACATCCTCTAAAGCAGGCAAAGAAGTGCGGGAAAAAGCTGCGGATCACCCCTCCAAGACAGCGAAAGAAGCGAAGAAAACGGCGGAAAAGAAAGCGGGTTCTGGTATTGCTTTGCCTAAAACAAAAGCAAAAGCAAAAGTGGAACGGGTAACATCTGCCGCCAAAGCTGTCAATCCTAAAAAGAAAAACGATAAACCGCAACAGGCGGCAGAAGAACAAGGTGTGAACGAGGTGAAAGCGGCATTCTCCGAAGAATTGCTGGCGGCAATGCCGGAAGGCTTTCCGTTAGATAAGCTTCTGGAGCTGGAAGGCCGGGCGAAAAATAATAACAATATGATTTCCGATGAAGAAATAAACGACGTTCTGCCGGAAGGCATTAACACATCGGAAGCCGTAGAATTTGTGATTGATTGTTTGCAGAGCAAGGGCATTAATATAAGCTATTTCAAAGACGATGAAGACAGTAATGACGCGTTACCTCCCGCGGAGGATGAAGAAGCTGTCAAAGAAAATGAAGAAATCACGGAAGCGGAGTTAGCAACTTCCATGTCGGTACCTGACGGTATCAACATCGATGATCCGGTGCGCATGTATCTGAAGGAGATCGGCAGAGTGCCTTTGCTGCAGAGCGAGGATGAAGTGGAACTGGCTAAGCGGATGGATAAAGGCAAACAGGCGGAATTCGTTTTAGCCGGTAAGTCCGTCGCCGCCGAAAATACTGCGTTTAATGCAAAAACAGCGCTTACGAAAATGCTGCAGCGTCTGAATGAACTTCTGAAGACCGAATGTGCCGCGGCAGAGTTGCGTTCTATTCCTTTTGCGTTCCGCAAGTTTTCCGCTAAACGGGCGGCCGGTGAAGAATATACGGCCGAGGACTTTGTATCTGCTGCCGAACTGTTTACGAAAAGTGAACGGAGCCGCATGCTGAGCCTCTTGGAAGAGGAAGGGGTCGACTGCGGGGATTGGGAAAAATTCGTGCAGCCCAGATCAGAGCAGATCGAGCCGGAACCGGAGAATATTTATGAGATTCGAGCCATTTTAAATTTATTGGAAGTTCGTTTGCAGAATTCAACGAATAAAACCAATTTGAAGAAGTACGATACGGCCAAAGAGAGCTATGCCAAACTGTTGATCGATCTGAAAGAGCAGGGAGATGCGGCAAAACGCTGTTTGTCCGAGGCAAACCTGCGCCTGGTGGTCAGCATTGCCAAGCGTTATGTAGGGAGAGGTATGCTCTTTTTAGATTTAATTCAGGAAGGAAATCTCGGGCTGATTAAAGCGGTTGAAAAGTTTGACTATAATAAAGGGTTTAAATTCAGTACCTATGCTACCTGGTGGATCCGGCAGGCCATTACCCGCGCCATCGCCGATCAGGCCCGTACTATCAGAATCCCGGTGCATATGGTGGAAACCATAAATAAACTGATTCGTGTATCGCGTCAGTTGCTGCAGGAATTGGGGCGGGAGCCATTGCCCAAAGAAATTGCAGAACAAATGGAAATTACAGAAGAACGGGTGCGGGAAATTATGAAGATCGCCCAGGAACCGGTTTCTCTGGAAACCCCGATTGGCGAAGAAGAAGATTCGCATTTAGGCGACTTCATTGAAGATCATGACGCGCCGGCGCCTGCCGATGCCGCTTCTTTTGCGCTGTTGCGGGAGAAACTGAACGAAGTGCTGAATACGTTAAGTCCTCGTGAGCGTGAGGTATTGGAGTTACGCTTCGGTTTAAAAGACGGCCGGCAGCGTACATTGGAAGAAGTGGGACAACACTTTGGCGTGACGCGGGAAAGGATTCGTCAGATAGAAGCCAAGGCCTTGCGTAGATTGCGCAGTAAACGATGCACTCAGCTGCGTGATTTTGTAACAGACTGATTCCTGCTTTCTGATCCGCTCTATAAATAGTAATCTTTCTTGACATGAGCAATAAGTTCGAGTACAATATTTATTGTTCGACACGGGCCTATAGCTCAGTTGGTCCAGAGCCGGCGGCTCATAACCGCTTGGTCGTAGGTTCGAATCCTACTAGGCCCACCAAAATGTACGTGTTCGAACCGTCAAAGGTACGTTAACTGTATTTTCGCCGGGTTTTGCATCGTAGCAAACAACGACGTAGTCATCGAATAGATCTACGCGCGTAACGAATGTGTTGATGACTCCGGCGGCATATTTACGATCGTCCGGATTGCCGGTAAGCTTCTCAGTAATGTATGCGACAATCTGTTCTTTCGAAAAGGTAGGATTTAAGAGTTGTTCAGTATTAATTTTGCTGAGCAACTCTTTTTTTCGTTTAATAAGTTCTTCCATCCGGGCAGAGGTTACTTCGTTATCAAGGCCCCGTTCAATTGCTTTCATTACATTAGATAGGCGGGAAGAGGTATCGGATAACTCTGCCTTCAAATAATTCAGTTCAGGGTTCTCTTCCTTCTTTTGATATTCCACTACACAATCCGCGAGACGCTCAGGAACGCCTCGCCTTGTAAGTTCTTTGTGCAATGCGACTACTATCTCATGTTCCAAAAAATCAGCGCTTATACGGCGTTTTTGGCAGTCTGGGGCGGTCTTCGTTTTTCTTCCGAGGCAAACATAGTAAGAATATTTTTTCGCGTATTTTTCTCTCGCGTGGTTCAGGCAATATTCGCCGCCTATTTTGTTGCCGCAATATCCGCAATAGATTTTTCCTGATAACATATATGTTTCCGGTTTAGCTTGGGGATTCTTTTTTCTTTTTTGTGAAGCGCTGTTTACTTGATGAAAAGTTTTAGGTTCGACTAACATTGGCATTCCCCCTTCAATACGGATGTCATCATAGATGTACACGCCGGTATAGCGTTCATTGTGCAAAAGGGTATAGAGCCAGCAGGCGCTTTTGTGTATACCTGTTTTTGCTAATTCCTGTAGTATTGTTTTGCCAGATTTTCCTGCTGCGGCCATGTCAAAAATTTTAGTGACGATTGGACCGTTTACTGGATCAACGATATATTTCCGGGTAGCTTTATCTATCTGATACCCAAACGACGGTCGGCAATTAGCAAGTCCTTTTGCTGCGTTTCCACGCATGCCACGGTTTACATTTTCGGATAGTGACTTGCTGTATGTTTCAGCCATTGTTTCGTATATGGCTTCTAATATGTCACCGCCGTACCCCTCAGGTATTGGCTCCATGACAGATACTACCTTAACGCCGTTATCTTTCAGCTTCTTTTTGTATATGGCAGAATCGAAACGATTGCGAGCGAATCGATCTGTTTTGTAAACAAGGATAGTGTCAAACAATTTTTTGTTGCTATCGGCAATCATCTTCTGGAATTGCGGACGCTTGTCTGTCGTACCGGAAACAGCCCTGTCAGCATATACTCTGATGACCGTCATTTTATGCTCGATTGCATATTTTGTATTTACTTTTACCTGGTCATCAATTGATACATCACGTTGACCGGCGCTGGAATAACGGGCATAGATTACAGCATTCATTTTTTCTCCTTTATGTGTTATAATAAAAAAGCAGACTGATCCCGTTTTAATAGTGGTGGGAGTATCTGCTTGACCGTTTGGATGTGCGAGATCCGAGCGGTCTTTTTATTTTATGTATTGAAGGTCCTAGTTAAAAAAGCTCCGGAGTATTTTTCGAAATCTGCGAAATCAAAGAATTGTTTGTCTGCGGCACTCATTATGCTTTTTCTTGCCCTTGTAGTAAGACAATCGTAATCTTCATGGACAACAGCACCAATAAATGGCAGACTTTCTTTTTGGAAAAATAACATGGAAATAGTGGCAAGTTGGGCGCGCTCAACGCTGTTTACCGCAAATAGATAAACAGGTTTTCCACTACTATTATGAAATGAATAATCTACGACTAAGTCGTCTCGATTGGGTAGAGGAGCAAAGTCTTTTTGAGGATTAAAGTGTGTTAGTTTTGTACTTACATAATCGCTAATCTGTTCAAAAAAAAGGCTATTAACAATATCCCGTTGCAACATTTTTAAATTTAGTGTCTTGGCAATAACTTGAGTCATTTGCAAAACACCCATTGTTAAAAACTCAGGTTTTACAGATATACTGATATTCCCATTATTTATGGACGCACCGTTTTCAGAAAGTAAGTTTTCCAATATATTCTTTTTATTGGGCGTGTCCAGATCAAAGTCATAGGACAGACGCATTAAAGTTAATCCGCAATCACATACTTTAAAATCAGATGGATTGCTGGGATTTACTTGAATGAAAATATCCATCATGTCTCCATCGGGGTAAAAAAGCGGAGCAAACAGTTGGAAAAGATTTTCCTTTTTTTCTTCAATTTGAAAATTCGATGTAAAATTCTTTGTTAAAAGACTTTTTAATGCAACAGTATCCATTTTGCTTACTCCTCCTTTCTATTAATTATATTTCTGGGAATAACGAGATACTTAGAATTTGAGGGAAATATTTTTCTGCATCTTGAATTCCGCAGTATACACAAAAATGCACTATAGCTTCATCGTAAGTTAGGTAGCTTGGATTTGCGTTAATGAGCGATTGCTGGGCATAACGTGCAGTATTGAAATTTTCTTCCGGCAATGTATGTGTATGGGGCTTATTGTGCCATTGGCATTTTTGGTTTGCTCCATGTGAACCGTTACAACGGAAGAGCGTAATCCATTTCCCCAACTCTTGACAGTGCCAACGCAATCCAATGGAGTAATGATCGGGAAGCATTTGATTTTGCCTCATAAATACGCTAAAGTGTTGAGTGCCGTCGACAGTTGTCAATTCCATATCATTGCGCCAATTGCCGTTTTCCTCTTTCGGTTGACGCCTAGGTTGCCTTGATATTACCTTTTTGCATGTAATGAATTGAAAGACATCAGCATAGGATTCCATAACTATTATATCACCATCCTTATAAAAAATGTATATGCCCTTTTCCACGGCCGCCTTCGGGCGGCTTTTTTATTTCCTTACCCCTCGAATTCGAGGGGGGTTACTTGAAAGAACTTGAAAGTTACTTAAAAGCTGCTTGTTTTTTTACCGGGGAAGTATATAAAACTTGTAACACATATGAAACAAGTATTTTATACTTTTGCGGTAATTTAACAAGTATTATGGAATTTTTTATGCAATTAACAAGCAAATGCGGAAAAGTTACCCACTGTTTTTGTAATATGTTATTCCCCGCGCGGCCGGGCTAGCTCAGCACCTTCGGCGCAAGGACAAAGATAATCGCGGCAATGATGTCTATGATCTGCCACATCGACTTGCCTAAATAAAGGGGGACAATCGGGTTGAAGATAACTGCCCCGGCTGCGCATATAGCACATACCGAATACTTTTGTTTTTCATAACCGGTATAAGCATAAAAGAGGAAACCTATTGTCGCTATGGAGCGCAGCGCAAAGTAGAAGAACGAAGAATGGATATGGGCTAAGCCGCCAATTAGCAAAATTCCGGCAACGATATAGTTCATTTTATTAGCCTCCTATTAGACCGTTGATTAACTATTCTCGCCAAATATATTGGCGCCTAATGGATCGGGTCCGTATTTGTTAGGGCCTTTTTCTCCTGGAATAGAAGCAAGAATAATTAATGCGACCCAAGGAATTAATTCAAATAATAGCCCTTGTTCATTTACCAAAAAAGAAAAGATAAAAAGCACAAAAGACCACCATGCTGATTGACCAAGGTCGTGAAATCGTCTCGCAATGGCAGCATAATAAGCTAAAATAGCAGAAAACGATATTCCTACGCCAAGAATGACAAGAATTTTGGAATGTAAGGGTATTGCTAGCTTAAGCATAAAAATGAAGTTGATGAGGGAGACTACAAGTAAAATACCAAAAGTTTTAATAAAAGATTTACGGTTTGTCCTACCAATGAAAGACAAAGGGTTTCCTTCTTGTAAGCCCCATAATATTGCTGCGATAATCGTCAAAATAGCGGGTATACCAAAGGTTAAAAACATGCCTAATTGTATGGATCCGTAAAATAGTTCTTTTAATACGCCCATAATCACTCACCCTTTAATTAAAGAATATTTGCCATACGAACGCTATAACTGCGGCTAATAAAAACCCTAAGCTAATATAGTCAAATAAAACTCCATACTTTCGTTGAAATAGCGATTGATTGTATATAGGTTCTTTAGTGTCTACTCCTAAATATTTTCCAATAAAAAGCCAGTAACATAAAAGAGAAAACCATAACGGATACCAGGCGAAGGCAAGCAATGGCAGAAGTATAATGCTACCCCAGTAACCAAAAAAGAAGAAAAAACAGAAAAAGATATTATTCTCGTGTTTGTATATAAATCTTGCGTTCCTATTTGGGTCAAAAAAGGAAATGATAAAATTGCACACAACGATAAATACGATTCCCGAAACAATTGATAGAAACATAACAATACTCCCTTAATTAATGCCTTTCTTTTTCCAGGTTGTTTACATCTATTCCGTCTATAAAATCTCCCTCATGACCGCATTCATGCAGATAGGATTTTCTATTTTGTTCCAGGGATAAGCGAGAATTTAATATGATTGTTTTGTAGCCTTCTTCGTCCTCGCAGCAGAAGGCTTTTATTTTTGTTGGCAAGTCTTGATATACAATCGAACTCATTTTTCTAGTCCTTTTAACCTCTTAACCATATCAATAACAAATTGCAAATCTTCCGGAGAAAGGTCTCGCTTTGCATCCAGCAAAATACGGACATCAGGATCGTCAAAGGCTTCTTGTGCTAATTTCGCAGTTTCTGGATTAAGATAGTATCCATCAGGACTCTCCGAAAAATATTCAACAGGAACACCTAATACCTTGCATATAGAAATTAAAACTTCAATGTCAACTTTTGTATTGTCTCTTTTAATAATGCTATATAGCGTACTGGGAGAGACATTTGCCCGGCCTGCTAATTCGTTGACATTGGTGTGTTTTTCTTCAATTAATTTTTGTAATTTATTTCCAATACCCATAAATATATCCTCCTATAATTGTATTTTATGCAAACGCAAAAGATAAGTCAACAAAAAATTATGCGTTTGCATATTTTATTGTTGACAACTTACGCAAATGCATATATAATTCAAGTATAAAATTACGCATATGCGTAGAAAGGGGATCATAATGCTGAGAAATTTAATAAAAGAGATGGCCGTCAGTAAAATTTCTCAAGAAGACATAGCTGTTGCCATCAATGTTCATAGAAACACAGTGGCTAATAAGCTTGAGGGGAAAGGGAAATTTTCAGTAGAAGCGGCGATGATTATTCAAAAAAAATTCTTTCCTACATTAGGACTGGGGTATTTATTTGAAGATGCAAACTCGGAACCATGAGAGGGGGCGAGGGGGATGTTTAACGGTAAAGTAATTCCGAGAGACTATGGCCAATTACGAGATGTTGTTATGCAGTTTTTGTCTGTGCATAAATTAACCATTCAAGAAGCATCGCTCGTGCTGTACCGGTTAGAACAAGACTTACAACGACAAGAGTGTAGTGGAATAATTACAGAAGATTTGCGTGAGGGGGAGACGGAAATAAAAGAAACCGACCCCAAAGGAGCCGGTTAAATTGGCACTATTCTAAGGATTTTTTGGCTGAATCGTTGCCACAAATTATGTTCTTCCACGCAGCTTCGCCTGCTAGGGCTGCTACAAAAATTTTATCGTTAGTATCCATGAAGCGCGTTAGGTCGTCTCTTACCTTTGCACACGACCATGTTGTGGAAATTAGCCAACAAGACTCTGTGACTTTAGAAACTTTGGGATACTGCTTAATTCGGTCGATTAAGGCAGCGTAGTTTTGACCAGGGTTACATAAATCATAAGTCACGATTTTTGCGGATGTCATGATGGCGCTCCTCCTTTCTGTCCAAGATTTACTTCCGGATTGAGAATGGCAGTTCACAAAGCGGATGTATGAATTAAGTATAGCACAGAAGGAGTGACGTCGGTAGCGCCGTCAGCGGTGAGAGGGGGTGGGGGGATGAACAAGAAACAAAAAGCCGTGAAAGACATTTTGCAGGTGCTGGCTGAAAATGAGTTCACGGCTTGGGAATGCTTAATGGTCTTGGAACGCGTTCGGGAGTTGTTTGGTGAAAGACCACTATGCAAGACTTACGTCAATGAGATTGAAGGAACCGAGAGTTTTAAGACTTTTGCGTGAGTTCTACAAGGATACGCTTATACGCATCTTTGTATGTGTTGGAATAAGATTCAGGGGTTAAAACAAGTGTCTTGTGGGTCTCAAATTTGTGTTTTGTAAACTGGAGCGCCAGTGTATGCGCGCGCATTTCAACGTCGGTCATAGTAATCACCTCCTTTCGTTAGGGTGATTATACCACGAAAAAGAGAGGGGGTGAGGGGATGAATACATTTGTTATCGCAGCAAAAGTTCATGGCAGAAATTATGTGGCTATGGATTGTCAAGGAAGTTTTTCGAATTGTCTTGAGGATGGGATGTTTTTCTTTGAGAAAGATGTAGCAGAAAGCTATGTGGGAAGAGTAGAGCATCTGATAGAAAAAGTCTATCCTGAAGAACCTGCGAGCGTTCATGTTTTGGAACATCGAGTTACATTAAGAAAGCAAGATTCCAATAAGTAACGTGCTTTTGAAATGATAAGTAATGCGGTAATGGCATCTTCTTTGGAGTCTTCTGAAAATATTTTCGGATTATGAGCTTTCGGATTTCTATACAAATAAACGATGGTGTTTAAGAGGGACTGCAAACCGCGATGCTCTTCCCAATCGTTATTGTTCGTGAGTTTGTTCATAACGATTAAAGGATTCTTCCCATCGAAGCATTCATTGACCAATTTGTTACCGTCTATAGTAAGTCTGCTTAATGCCTGTAGTTCAACAAATAGGCACTTTGAAGCTTCAAAGACCAAATGGAAATAGTTTTCCTGTAAAATTTCTGGGCGGCAAAACGCAAGTACTTGAGGATGAATATGGAAAGCTTGGAGGTCTTTCTTAAGATTAGCAGCTTTTTCGTAGGCTTGGGAAAATGTGGTGCTCTTTTTAGTAGGGCGAATTTTCCCTGAGTCGTTCACTTCAAGACCATTTAGCGATAGTACTGCGTTTAGCTCTGCGATTGCATTTCGGAATTTCCCAGGAGCAGAACCTATGAAGTTTACCGGATCCATAATATATTCGGTGATTTGCAAAAGAGCGTCTCCAGAATGGGTGTTGTTTTGGGATACGACTATTGCGTAATATAAACGTTCCCATTTTGAAGCTAATCCAAAAATCGTTTTCGGTGAATCCTCAAGATAAAGGTTTTGTAACATATTGGTTATTTTGCTACCGGTTATTTCTTCGGCCAAAATCCTTGAAATTTTTTCAATAGTGTTAGCGGAAAATTCCATTGTATTGTCCCCTTTCTTATGATTTTTATTATAGCACTTTAAGGAGATGTACATGAACGAAAAAGAGGTTGAGAAAAAAGCAAACCCGCCGTTGTGGAATCCAAGCGGGTGTAGGAAGAGAAGCTGGAGAGAACGAGTCAGAGCAAAGCTGGAAGAAAGTTGGCCTCTTCTATTGCTCCTCATCGTGTGGGTAATTAGCTTCGGTTACCTTGTTAAGTTGATAAAAGTTGTGGAATAGGGGGTGAATCCGGTGTGGAAAAGACAAGATTTCAAACTACGACCTCAAAAAGTACGATGCCCACACTGCCACCAGTTTGTAACACCCGGTAATTTTTGTTGTAGGTGCGCAAAGAAGATCCGTTTTATTTGTAACTGCTGGGTGCTGAACAAAAGGTGGCGTTGCGGATATGATTGCTGCCCTGGATTAAGGCTTCACTCTGAGCTACTTATAGCGGCGAAAAACGGGAACACGGAATTAATGGAAAGTGCTTTGAAGAAGTAAGTTAACCATTTTTCAGACTTTGCAGTAAGGCATATAGAATGGGCAGCATATTTTGTGATAACCAATTTACTAAAATTGGCTTTCCAAACGACTGTAAGCGGTCAAGAATTTTTGCTAACTCGAGAACAGCAAGGTGAGAACGAGGCGTTTCAATGATTAAATCCGGGAAGTATGATTTTAGTTTCTCCTTTTTATCCGGGGGCAACTCATCCAAGGCATCAACGATACGTTCTCCTTCTGCTAAAGTAGCAGCCGTCCAAGGATAGGGCGCACCGCAGCGAGGGCAGTAAGCGGGAACTACATAATCCTTATCGTTTATCAATGGGGTTACTTGTGTGAGAATTTCCGTCCTTATTGGACTAACAGATAATGGATCATACTCCTGACCTGAAACGGGATTCAAATAAGATATTTCTTTGTTATGACTACCGGGAATGCTGCGTTCGCACTGAGGACAGGCAGAGAGAACTTTGGCACCGCATAAAGGGCAATAATCTGCGTTGCACTCAGGATGTTCTCCTATGTGAATGTTGATGACGTGCCCATTTTCACAGATTTGAGCATGATCAAAATAAAAGCTTGTTGACAATGTTATCACTCCTTTCTAAGGAGATTATAACACGGGATTGAAAGAAGAGGTGAGGCGAATGGAACATAAGGAATGCGTTTTCAGCGACTATGCAATACAAAGGTTCGCATGGCTGATATACGAAGGCATGAAAGACGAACGCAGAAAACAAATTGAAGCGGAAAAAAGGGGAAAAGAAAATGACAAGGCTAATTGTAGTTCTGTTGTTAATCGCCGCCACGTGTCTGTGGGACTTTAATCCAGCGGGGCATGTAGATGAGATCGTATATACCGTACATACAGGCGATACGGTCTGGGCTGTGGCAGAGCGTTATGCAGATTACCAAGTAAAGACGCTGAATGAATTTGTGTTTGAGATTAGTGAGAGGAATCAACTGTCCGGCAAGCACATTTATCCGGGAGACAAATTAGTAATTCCGCTATGGACAAGGGCGGAAGATAAGTAAGGGGGTAAGGAAATGAAGTATAAAGACGATAACCATACTACTTACCGATTGGAGCAGTCTAAGGATGATCCAACGAAATGGCGTGTTAGTGGCTTTGATAAACAAGGTCGCAGTCATCTAGCCATGCCAGCAAGCGCAAACCCGTGGACGACAGAGCGTGAAGCAGAAGAAAATCTAAAAATCATGGCAGCGTTGAAAGGGTGGGAAAAAGTATGAAATGGATACCGGTAAGTAAGCAAGCGCCTGAAACTTGTTTGGATGTATTGGCTACTCTGCAGACAGCAGACGGGAGGATTGTTGTGAAGGTCGCATATTCTGTCAGCGCAGAAAAGTGGAGAATACCTGGGCTTCCGGGAACCGTGAAAGTGATTGCGTGGATGCCCTTGCCTGAACCGTTTAAAGGAGAATGATCTTATGAAAAGTAATGCAAAAGTGATGGTTCAGGAAGACATTCTGAAGCTGATCGAGCAACTGAAGGAAACAGAAGACGAAGATATACTTGTCGTTGTTGGTCTGGCAACAAAAAACGGACAACGTATAGAGGCGATAGAAATGGTTCAGGGTAACGCAGGAAGATGCTTAAAAATAGGCACGCAGATTATATCTTCCATATTAGGACAACTTTCGGACGAAGCGTATGAAGGTGGGCTTAAACAAGTATTAACTGACTTAATAAAAACGCCCCATCAGAGCGGCAACTCTGACGAGGCACAGAAAAAATTCTACAACTAAAGTATATCACACGGCCCGGTTCGGCGCAACAGCAGCAGTAATGAAGAAGGAAATACGCTATATCACAAGCCCGGGCCGTGTTTTGAGGAGGCAATATATGAGAACAAAGAAAGAAATCCTACAACGCATACATAGACTCTGCTTACAGATGGCAGTGTATACACACCGCAATCCGTTCGGACTTCTGTCGGAAATATCTCAATACTATTATGATCAGCTCCGAACAGAAGCGAAAGCGCTTGCTTGGGTCGCCGGCCTGACATACGAAGATTATAAGACTCTCTATGCTACAGCGGAAAAAGAGTATGAAGAAAAATATGAAAAGATAGTAAATGGGTTTGAAGACGAATAGAGAAGGTCAGGTTTTGAGGAGGCCGTATATGAAACTAATCACATTGAAATTAAGCATGTTTAAAGGAATTAAAGACTTTGAACTGAATTGTAATGGACAAAACTACAATGTGTATGGGGATAACGCCACCGGGAAAACGACATTGAAAGATGCGTTGAACTGGTTGCTGTTCGACAAAAATTCCGCAGACAAAAAAGACTTTGACATTATGCGCATCGAACAGGGGGAAGTAGTGCATAAGACAGAGCCGACTGTAGAAGCTGTGTTTAGCATGGAAGACGGGCGCAGGATACAGCTGAAAAAAGTGTATAAAGAAAAGTGGACAAAACCGCGGGGACAGCTGAACGAAGTGATGTCCGGGCATACGACTACATACTATATCAACGATGTAGTGAAGGGTGCTACGGTATACCGGAATTTTATCAATTCGATTATCGATGAGAACAAATTCAAAGTATTGACAGAGCCGCGGTATTTTAATGAAACCCTGTCGGTGGATGAACGGAAACGAATTCTGTTAGACATCATCGGCGGCGTGGATCAGGCTGTTATTATCGGCAGCAATCCGGACTTGCGGGAATTGGGCGCCGCATTGCACGGACGCAGCGTGGAAGAACAGGCTGCGATGACGAAGACTTCTTTGCGGGAAACAAAAAAACAGATTGATGGAATTGCGCCGGCGATCCGGGAATGTGAGAATATGAAGCCGTCGCAGGATGTGGCGAACTTGGGACTATATGAAGCACAGGAAGCTCGGGTGCAGGAAAGAATCACACTGATCAATAGTCAGATTGCCGCGGCAAAAGCCGGGAAGGTGGACAAGGATCTGTTAGATCAGTACAACACGAAATGCAAGGAGAAGGTCGACAAAGAAAAAGAAGAAGCGGGCAAGCTGGGCGCAGAACGGTCCGGGCTGTTATCCGAAGTCCGCGAAGCGGAGCAACGCCTTGCTGTAGCAGAAGCAGACCTGCGTAATGTGCAGGGATCTATCGCCAAGTTAGGAATGGAATTAGAAAATTGTAATAACAAACGAGAATATCTAATCAGGAAATTCAAAGAAGAAAAAGCCAGGACGGCGCATGTTGAAGATATTCATACTGTATGTCCTACCTGCGGACAGAGTTTGCCGGCGGACCGGGTGGAGACGGCAAAACGTAAGCAGGAAGAACGGGTCGCGGCCTTTAACCTGGACCGTTCAGAAAAACTCAAGGCAATTAATGAACAAGGGAAAGCGAATACCGGAAAAATCACGGAATTGAATGATCGGATCACGGCTCTTGCTGCACAAAAGACAGCTCTGGATACGGAATGCCGGCAACGGAAAGAGGATGTAGAGGAAAAGAACGCCGCCTTAAAAGAATTTGACGCAACTCTTCATCCGGAAGCGGCAGAAATTACAAGGCTGAGAGCCGAAATTGCAGACCTGGAAAAACAGATTAACACGCCGGCTGCGGGAATATCCGATAAGGTAGCTGCGCTGGAACAGGAAAAGATGGAGCAGCAGAAACAGTTAGCCGAAGCACAAGAGAATATCGCAGAGTGCAAGCAGGCACAAAAGATTGTGTTCAGGATTCAGGAGCTGAAAGATAACGAACGCGCTCTATCGGCGAATTACGTGGATCTACAAAAGATGCTGTTTCTCTGCGATGAGTATACAAGGAAGCTGACAGAGTATATTGACGGCAAGGTCGCGGAACACTTTAAGGTGGCCCGCTTCCGGCTCTTTAAGAACAACATCACGAATGAAGGCATTGAGGAATGCTGCGACACGATGATGAACGGTAAGCCGTATGAGAGCCTTAACGCTGCAGCGCAGATCAAAGTAGGCTTGGATATTATCCGAACGCTGGCAAGGCAATATGGGTTTTCCGCTCCGGTCATGATCGATAATGCGGAGAGCTATACGAAGCTGCCGGACATGGAAGGATTACAGATCATACGGTTAATTGTAAGTGAAGACGATAAAACATTGAGAACAGAACAGGCATAAGGGGGTAATGAACAATGACTAACGAAGTGGCAAAAAACGAAACACGCCCGCTGACGATTGGGGAACGGTTTACGAATATGGTGCTGCGGGAGCTGCAGGCAAGCGTAGGCAAAGGTGTGCAAGTAACGGAGAAACAGCGCAGCCTGATCATGGGGTATTTTATCGGGATTGACCGGGCGCTGGCAACTGCTGAGGCAAAACGATTGAAAGACGCTGACGGCCGAGGGGATTGGGCGAAACGGGCCCAGGAAACGCTGCCGTATAACTGGAACAATGTGTCTGTCGATAGTAAGCTTGCACAATCCATCATGGTCTATGCAAAATTAGGGCTGGATATGACGATACCGAATCACCTTTTTGCGATTCCCTACATGAACAATAAAACCGGTAAGTATGATATGAATTTCCAGGAAGGCTATAAAGGCCGGGAGATGAAAGCAAAGAAGTACAGCCTGTATCTAATTAAAGATATTACTGCCGCTCTGGTTTATGCGACAGATGAATTTACCCCTTACTTCAAGGACAAGGATCATGAGTATGACACTTACGAATTAACGGTCAAGAATCCTTTTGACAGGGGCGCGATGGTGGGCGGATATGTTTACATCGAATTTGAGGATCCTAAGCAAAACAAACTGTTCATCATGAGTAAGGCGGAGATTGATAAGCGTCGGGACGTGGCTAAGTCGAAGACGTTCTGGGAAAAATGGTATGAGGAAATGGCATTGAAGACGCTCGTCAATGCGGCCTGCAATAAGAAGATTACGCTGGATCCTGGGAAAATCGATGCGGAGTATCGTTTGATGCAAACGCAGGAAGGGCAGCGCATGGAAGCGGAGTTGGAAGAAGAGATCAGCGCCAACGCGAATCGGGAACCGATCAATGTGACCCCGCCTCTTGCTGCTATTCCGCAACAAATGCAACCTTTTACTGCGATTTCGCAGCATACGCAGCAGTCCCGGCAAACGGTTCCAGCGGAGATGCAAGCGCCTGTAGAGGAAGCGGTTCCTATTATGGGCGCAACCGTACCCCCTGATGAAGAAATTGAGTTTTGATGTTAAAGATAAAAGCTATCGCGTCCGGCAGCAGCGGAAACGCTTACCTGCTGGACGACGGAGCGGGACATCAATTGTTATTGGAGTGCGGTATCCCGTTCGCGAAGCTGATTAAAGCGCTCCGTTTTGACATAAGTAAACTGAGCGGCTGCCTGGTTACACATGAACACAAAGACCATAGTCATGCGATTGCAGATGTGCTGCGATATGGGATTGATGTGTATTGCTCCGGTGGAACCGCAGAAGCATGTAAGGTAGTTGAGCACCATAACCTGCATGTAGTGACGGTAATGAAACCGGTGGTACTTCCCGGCTTCTCCGTCCTCCCGCTTCGGGCGGAACATGACGCGGCAGAACCGCTGCTTTACCTGATCCGGGGCAGTGGCTTTTTACTGCTGTTTGCGACAGACACATACTATATCCGGTATAAGATGCCGGAAGATCTGACGCACATTATGGTTGAATGCAATTATGATATGCAGCGTTTGAATGAGAACATCAACGGCGGGGAGATAAACCCTGTACGGAAGCACAGAATTCTGTACAGCCACATGAATTTAGCTACGCTCAAGGGATTTATCAAGGCGAACGATTTCAAACGATTACAGCGCATTTTCCTAATTCATTTGAGCAACGATAATGCAGATACGAGTTTGTTCGTAGAGGAGATTGAAAAACTTACAGGCGTGCCGGTGACGGCGGTGTGAGGACGGAGCTATGAATCAGATTATTTCACCATGGATATTTTATCTTTTAGATCTAGTGGAAACAGTGAACAGGTTGGCAACTGTGGCATTTGTAATCGCACCCTTTGTCATGTTTGGTTCTTATACTGACGGGAACAAACGCATATTTAAATGGGCGACATCCGTGTTTTGCGTTTGTCTTGTGTTGATCATTTTTATACCAACTAAGCAAACGGCGTATACAATGCTGATTGCTCAGTACGCTACCACAGAAAACATTGAAAAACTTGGCGGTGCCACGGAAAAGACAGTACAAAAATTAGCAGACATTATTGTTGATGCAGCCAAGAAAATAGAAAAGGAGTAAAAATGAAATGTAAACTCTGCGGAGCGAAGATACAGTTTATTCGGACGCCGGCAGGGAAATACCTGCCGTGCAATCCGAGAGCGGTGACGTACTACAAAGGGCAGTACAACAAAAACCGTATCGTTACACCGGCCGGCAAGGTCATAGCGTGCGAACTCTCCGGGGATGTCTCGCAGGTCGCCGGCATCGGGTTTATCCCGCACTGGGCAAGCTGCAAGGGGAACAGTAAAAGCGTACGCAAGGCGAAGGAACAACAAAAACTATTTTGAGGAGCTACCATGAAAGATACACCAGAAAACAAAGTGAAGAAACAAATACAAGACCTGCTGCGCGCTGACGGCTGGTTTGTACAGTCCAATCCGCAGTTTGGGCCTTTTGTGCGTCCTGGGAGACCAGATATGGAAGCGTATAAAGCAGGAAAAATTCTGCTGATTGAGTGTAAGTCAGCAGTCGGAAAACAAAGCGATGCACAGAAACTCTACCAGCGCCGGGTCGCACCGTTCGCACCATACATTTTAGCGCGCAGCGTAGAGGATATTAAACCGTATCTGACGCGGATACAGATGTTATTTTAACAAGAAAAATTTGGAGTGTTTGCCATGGCTGAGCGCAGGATGTTTTCAAAATCTGTAGTTAACAATGATACATTTTTAGACCTTCCTCCAATCGTACGCTGCCTATATTTCCAGCTATGTATTGAGGCGGATGATGATGGCTTTAACGACAAAGCGAAGTCAACTGCCAGGATGATCGGGGCGACAAGTAAAGACTTGGATCAGCTTATCGATTATGGATTTATTATCCGGTTTCCAAATGGTGTCGTAGTGGATGCCTATTGGTTGCGTAATAATTCCATCCGGAAAGATCGTTATAAACCAACGATCTATAAAGAAGAATTTGCGATGTTAGAATTGACAAAAGATGGAACGTATAAACTTAAAAATACAGAAGAAAATCAAGAGTCAATCGCTACTAAAAGTAGTGATAAACCCAGTGATAGAGCCATTGAAACCAACTGTCAACCAAATAAAGAAAACGTGGAAACCAATGGTCAACCAACGGTTGACAAACTGGCAACCCAGGTTAGGTTAGGTAAGGTTAGGTTAAATAATACCATCCATAAATCTACTACAGTTAATTCTATACTAAGCAAACCTGTGGATAAATCTGGTTTACCTGTGGATAACTCCGATTCGCAAAGTTTGCCCTCCGCAGGAAATATTGCTGTTGAAATTTCTAGTCCCCCTGCGCAAGAAAACGTGCCGGAAAATCAATCCGGGTCGTTGGATGGATGGATGGATAAATATAAATTAAAATCAAAAGACGCATGGGACGCCTTTTGGGAAGTGTACCCACGGAAACAGGGAACTGTCAACGAGATAAAGGCTGCCTTTTTGCAGCTTATGGTGAATGGTGTTGCTCCGGGTGATCTGATATGCGCTGCGGAGAAGTATGCCCAGGAGATTACAGATAGCCGGACAGAGAAGAAGTTTATAAAAATGCCGCTGAATTTTTTGCAGCAGGGTGTTTGGCGCAGTTATATTCCTCGCTACTTGCCAAGCTGCCCGTACTGTCACGGGAAAGGCGTGTATCAAGACAGTGCGGGCATGCATGTGTGCAATTGTGACGCGCGGTACAAGGGGGTAAAAACATGACACTGAGCGAGTTCATCGAAAATCGCTTGCAGGCGCTGGGGAAAACCTGGTCTGACTTGATTGATGAGGGCGATATTAGCAATATCGCTGCGCAGCAGATGCAGCAGGGAACGTGGAGACGGCACAGTGGGACGTTGCAAAAGCTGACAAGATATCTAAAATGCACAGCGGGCGAGATACAGGAGTGTATGCGGGTAAGGTCGGATAACGAGTTGAGCAAAGAAGCGGAGCGGCCGGAAGGGCAGACGCCGAAGTGCGTGAGTGACGAACCCGCAAAGGTGAAGTGCAAGCCGGTGCTGGGGAAGAAAACGGAGAAGCAGCAATCGGAATGCGAAGAAATAAAATCTGATACTGTTAACCACCCGGCGCATTATCAGCTGCGGGGGTTCCCGGACGGGTTTGAAACGATCGATGTGATCGCGGCTGTGACCGCGGATATGACAGGCATGGAAGCCGTGTGCACAGCTAACGCATTGAAATACCTGATTCGCTGGAAGCATAAGAATGGTGTTGAAGATCTGCGAAAGGCGCAGTGGTACCTGGATAGGCTGATAGGGGAGTGGGAGTCATGACTGTTGTTATATTGATGATCATAGCAGCATGGGCGTTTTTGATCGGTTCAATTGTGACAGTGTTAATCTTGAGGTGATGGTGTGAGCGTCTTGTCGAGAGGGCAGGTCAAAAAACTTGATATGTTGTTCTATCGCCTAAGCACGCTGGATTGCATGGACCGAAAAGCAGAGGCATTATCCCGGGCCATAAATAGCGTAGACCCAACAGCCCGGACTGCCGTCTGTAATCTGTCCGGTGTAGAAGATACAGAACCGTGGTTTGCTGTTATCAAAAAAACATGGGAACGATATCCATCCTGCGGAGATATCGGCGCAGCTATGCGCCGGAGATATTATCTAAAAGAAAGTGCGGAAACCACTTGTATTATGGAACACATCAGTCTTGGAACCTATTTTAAATGGCGCAGCGAGTTTTTACTATTCGCCGCTTTAGCAGCAGCGGAAAAAGGAATTTTAATAAAAAAATAAAAAACTCTTAGAATAATTACCGTATTTTTCGTGGTATAGTAATACAAAAGGAACTGGCCTTAACGGGTCGGTTCCTTTTTACGTTCCCACTTCGGGGCTGTGATCTCCGGTCCGCCTCCTGCCGTATGGTCACAGCCCAACTATGAAAGGCGGTGAGGCTGCATGGCGAAGGGAAAGTATCAGGAATGGCTGACGGAAGAGGGTTTAATTCGTATACAGGGCTGGGCCAGGGATGGCCTCTCCGATGAGCAGATTGCAGTGAATATGGGTATCAACGTTGCCACTCTATATCGCTGGAAAGAGAAATATTGCGAGATTTGCGAGGCTACGCGCGAGGGAAAAGATGTTCCGGATCGCAAGGTCGAGAATGCGCTGTACAAATCCTGCTTTGACAGAACGATTCCCGTGCTCAAGGCGTTTAAAGTAAAGCGTGTCTTCTATGACGATCAGGGGAAGCGCTGCGAAGAGGAAAAGATTGAGATGGCAGAAGAAACCGTCGCGATTCCTGCTTCCGAAAAAGCGCAAGAATTTTGGTTGCGCAACCGCAAGCCGGCAGACTGGCCGGACAAGCAGAAACAAGAGATTACCGGCGCAGATGGCGGGGCATTAGCGCTGGCCTGGGACGGAGACAAGGATGACTAAAATTATTATCCCGTATACACCGCGCCAAATCTGGCGGGATGTGATACATCCGGCAATGGACCAAAAGAAGCGGGCAGTGCTGGTCTGCCACCGAAGGTTCGGCAAGACCGTTGGTTGCATTAATGAACTGATTAAAAAAGCAGTACAAAACAGCTTGCGCGCCCCACAGTACGCTTATATCGCTCCGTTTCGCAACCAGGCGGAGCGAATCGCATGGAATTATTTGCTTTACTACACCAGCCCAATACCGGGGCGAAAAATAAATGCCAGCAAGCTTTTTGTGGAGCTGCCCTCGCAGCATAAAAATAGCCCTGGGGCAAGGATATTCGTCATGGGCGCTGACTATCCGGATGCGCTACGCGGTATGTACTTAGACGGTGTGATCCTTGATGAGTACGCCCAGATGCGGCCGGAGTTGTACGGTGAAATTATTGTTCCGGCCCTGGCTGACAGAGACGGCTTCGCATATTTTATCGGAACCCCTAAGGGGCAGAATCAGTTTTATGAGCGCTACTTAGCCGCGCTCAAAGATCCAGCGTATTTTACCTGCCGCTACCGGGCGGATGAAACAAACATCTTGCCACCGGAAAAGCTCGAAGAAATGAAGCGGGAGATGACGGATATCGAAATCCGACAGGAACTGCTCTGTGACTTTACCGCATCCGCCAGTAATGCCGTTATGCCGATAGACCTTATTTCTGCGGCGGCAGCAAGGAAACTAAAGCCGGAAGACGTGGCCGGTATGCCGGAAGTCTTAGCGGCAGATGTGGCCCGTTTCGGAGATGATAATTCTGTTTTAGCTTACCGGCAAGGGCTATTGATAGACAATCTGACCGTTGTGCATGGATTAAACACAATGGAATTAGCGAACCTGATCGCAAGCGTCTACTGGAAGCGTAAGCCGGACGCTGTGGTTATCGACAGCGGGGCTATGGGCGCGGGGGTGGTCGACAGACTCCGCCAGATGGGGGTACCGTGTGTGTTTGAAGTGAATTTCGGTCAGGCTGCTATCGACAGTCAACGATACGCGAACATTCGGGCAGAGATGTATTTTACACTTGCTGAAATGTTAAAGAACGGCGGGGCGCTGCCGGACGATCCGGAGCTTAAGTCTGAGCTGTCCGTTACTGAGTATAAATTTACCAGCGCCGGCAAGATAATCTTGCAGCCAAAGGAAGAAATAAAAGAAATGACCGGCCGAAGCCCTGACAGGGCGGATGCTGTGGCATTAACAGTAGCGGTGCCGGTGCATAAGGCAGCCGTTACGCATCGAGAAGTGAAGATGGTCGCGAACACCGAGTATCAATTGTTTTGAAAGGGGTAATGATTATGTGTGGAAATCTGTTTAAGAAACCGTCAGTGACGGCGCCAAAGATCGAAGCGGTGGCGCCTGCGCCTACCGCCGTAACCGGTACAGAAATTGATGCGCCGGACAGTGCCGGCAAGCAACGTAAAAAACGTGGTTTCGCTGCTACACGGTTAGCGGATGACAGGACAGTGCTTACGGACACGGCGACTAGCAAGAAGACTACGTTAGGTTGAGGTGGAACATGGTCGAAACGATATTGACAAGGGCTCCGACTATGCAGCCGGCAGATGTCAAAGTCCCCAAGGATAAATTCCCGGAGAAACGCAAAGTTGTGCAGCGCGTGAAGCAACTATTTGAAGACCGGGCTTCATGGGAAGATCGTTGGCTTGAGATACGGGATTATCAACTGCCGTTCGTGGGTAGTTTTGAGGGTGCCGGAGATACTTCTAATCCAGGACGGCGCAAGGATCTAAAAATTGCGCAAGGTGTAGCCTGGGCCAGCGCACAAATCTTTGCTGCTGGGATTATGTCAGGGTTGACGCCGCCGTCCCGGCAATGGTTTAAGTTTAGCTTTAGCAACGGCACGCTAAATGAAGACGTGGAAGCCAGCAAGATACTGGACCAGCGGCAGGAGATTGTACAGGCGGTGCTATCGCAGAGCAACTTTTACAATGCGATACACAGCAGTTACTTTGAATTGCCGTACGGACAAGCGCTTATGGCGGTGCTGCCGGACGCCAAAAAGGGCGTCCGGTTCCAGGCGCAGACAGTAGGGACATACTGTATTGATGTTGACGCTGCCGGAAGAGTTAACACCTTCTGTAGGAAATATCCGATGACGATCTCGCAGATCGTGGACTGCTTTGGTGTGGAAGCGCTGCCGTACAATGAACGCATCTGTCTAAAAGCCGGCAGGATACCGGATAACAAAAAACGGAACGTGTACTGGCTGGTGCAGCCGAATACCGGAGCGGTACCGGGTAAGCCGGGAAGGCTAAACTTCCCTTACCTGTCAATGTACTGGCTCGAAGGCAGCAACGAACATGAATGGCTGTATGTAGGCGGGTTCGATGAGTTTCCGGTGCCGGCAGGCCGTTACCTTGTCAGTGCGAATAATCCATACGGCTATGGGCCTGGATGGTATGCGGAAGGCGACAGTAAGCAGTTGCAGGTGATGAAAAAAGATTATCTGACCGCGATAGAGCTTACGGTTAAACCGCCGCTGACAGTAACCGCTGACGTGATGGCCGAGGGTATCAATCTGATACCGGGCGGCGTGACGAAAGTACCAATGAACAGCAAGATCGAACAGCTTTTCAATGTCGGACTGGATCTGCCGCATCTGGCGGAAGAAATTATCCGGACAGAGGAATCAATCAAGCGGGCCTATAGCGCAGACTTGTTCCTCATGCTGGACAGTATCACTACCGGACAGATGACGGCGAGGGAGATTGTAGAGCGGCAGCAGGAAAAGCTGCAGCAGCTTGGTCCGGTTACGGAGCGGCTGCAGGAAGAATACCTGACGCCGATACTGGAACGGGTGTATAACATCCTCGACCGTGGGCATGTGTTCCCGGATATGCCGCCGGAGATCGCGGAGATGTTTGCTGAGGAAGAAGTCAAGATCGAGTACATCTCTCCGCTGGCGCAAGCGCAAAAGATGAGCGGGCTGGTCAATATAGAACAGGCGATCAGTTTCGTCATGCAGATGGCGCAAGCCTGGCCGGAAGCGATTAAGACGGTGGACCCGATGGGCACGATCAGCAAGTACATGGAATTACTCGGCGCACCGGCCACGATGCGGCGTAGCGAGGAAGAGATTCAGCAGATGATCCAGCAGGAACAGGAAGCGATGCAGAAGGCCCAGGAAGAACAGCAGGCGGTGCAGATGGCACAGGCCTTGCCTGGTATCACGCAGGCGGCTAAAAACGCTACAGAAGCGGCGAACGATGGTAACCCTGCGCTGCAAAGCTGGCTGGGAATGGGTAACGCATTATGACGAGGAAGTACAAAAGCATCACAGGAGACGGTTCCTTTCAGGAGCAACAGCAGAAATTTCTTGCTGCCACCTTGCGTGAACGGGACAAGGACGCATTGAAATTCCTGCTGAATAATCCGCATGGGCGTTGGTTCCTTGCCCGGCTGATGAAATCCGAAGGCCTTAATGCCGGAGCGTTCACAGGGAACAGCGCGACGTTCTACAACGAGGGCCGTCGCGAGGTCGTGGTTGGAATCTATGAAAAGGTCAAAACGCAGATGGGCCTGCGTGGTATAAAACTACTCCATCAAGCCCAGGAAGAGATGATGGAGTATGAAGAACGCAGCCTGGAACTGGCTGCAGGAAAAAATAAGGAGGACGCATAATGGAAAATCAAAGCACATCCGCTGTCAACGATAACACGAATGCACAGCAGACGACACAGACCGCAACCCCGGCAGCAGAACCTGCGGCTCAAAATGCACCGCAGGCACAGGCCACTAAAGGGACCTTGTTGGGCGGAGAAGCTACACCGGCACCGGCTTCGGCAACGGCCGCCCCGGAAGCATACGACTTTAAGGCATCGATACCGGAAGGTATGGAGATGGATCAAGGGCTGACGGACCAATTCAGCGAAATCTCCCGTGGGATGAACCTCACGAACGAGCAGGCGAACAAGATGGCTGTGTTTGGTATCCAATACGGGCAGCAAATCGCAGAAGCCGTACAGCAGCAGTTCGTGAAGGAAGTCGAGGACTGGGGAACGGCGGCGAAACAGGAGCTGGGGGCGAATTTTGAGACCACGCTGCAAACCTGCGGAGCCGGTATTGAGGCAGTAGAAAAGGTGGTTCCTGGTATCCGTCAGGCGCTGAATGAAACCGGCGCGGGAAATCGCATCGAAGTAATTAAAGCGTTTGAATACTTGGGAAAACTGGTACAGGCAGATCCGGGTAAGCTGGCGGATGTGAACGGCGGAACCGCACCGAAAAAAGCGGACACATGGTATAACAACAGCAACATGGCGTAAGAAAGGATGATGAACAATGGCAACTTTAGGAGCAACTGCTTTGACCCTGAACGATTACCGGAAACGGCAAAACCCGCAGGGCTATATTGATGAAATTATCGAAGTACTCTCTCAGTCCAATCCAATTTTGGATGATATGACCTGGATGGAAGGTAACCTGACCACCGGTAATAAAACGACCCAGCGCAACGCGCTGCCGATCCCGTCTGTGCGTTACATCAACCGAGGTGTAGCTCCGGGGAAATCCAGCACGAAACAGATTGTCGATACGACCACGATTTTGGAAGCACGATCTCGTGTAGATATCGAGTTGCTGGCACTGGCCCCGGACAAGGAAGCGTTCCGTCGTTCCGAAGACGTAGCGCATATCGAAGCCTTCGGTCAGAAAGTAGCAAACATGGTGATTTACGGCAATACCGAACTGGATCCTGATACCTTCAATGGTCTGGATATCCGGCATCGCTTGTTTGGCGTGACCGATTCCGCTGCACAGGGATACACCACAGTTAACATGGGCGGCACCGGTTCTGCGCTGACCTCTGCCTACTTCGTGGATTGGGGCGAACGCACCGCAACGGGCATCTATCCTCGGGGAGCTACCGCAGGACTGACACATAAGGACCTTGGCCAGCGTACCGTACAAGATGGGAATGGCTTGCCGTTTGAAGCCATGGAATCTCTGTTTAACTGGAAGGTAGGTTTGACGGTCCGTGACTATCGTGCGGTAGGAGCTTTGCGTAATGTAGACCCGACTGTCTTAACCACAGGCACAGCAGCGAATAAGCTTACCTTCTTGCAGAACTTCCTGACCGTGCATGATCGTATGCGGCATCCGGAGCGCTGCGTACTGTATACCGGCAGTGCATTGTATACTGCGCTGAAAGTATTCCTGATGGATAAGAATAACAGCTATGTTACTCGTGAAACTCTGGAGAACGGTATTTCCGTGCTTAAGTTTGATGGCGTGAAAGTTGTTAAGCTAGATGCGATTTCTAATGCGGAAGCAGAGATTTCTTAAAATGAAAGGAGAATAAAACATGATTAGAGACGCCGAGAATCTATTTATTGATAAGGTAGCCGGTACGACTTACGGCACGAGTGCAAAATACTCAAACATCGTGGCGAACGGCGGCGGTGGCAGCGCTTATGAATCCCCCTTTCTGGCGGTTAATGTGTCGGTTGCCGCCTTAGCCGGTGGTAACCTTGGGATCGTGGTACAGACGGATGACGCGGAAGCGTTCTCTGCGCCGCAAGACATTGCTACATATACTGTACCGGCAGGAAGTAAAGGTGATGTACTGGCAGAACGTCTGCCGTTCGGCTTGAAGAAGTTTATCCGGTTGAAAGTGACCGGTTCTGCAGCGATTACCGCCGGTGTGATCACCGCCGGTCTGGTCTTAGATGCTGACATGAAATAAGGCAAGTGTATGAGGGGCGGTCGCTTGGCCGTCCCTTTTTTAGAATCCGGAGGTTAGCATGAACATAACGGATATTTGTAATATCGCTCTGAACCATATCGGCAAGGAGATGATCACAAGCTTTAATGAGGAGTCCGAAGCGGCACGTACCTGCAAGATGCACTATGATCTGCAGCGTAAGGTGCTGCTGCGTGCGTATACCTGGTCCTTTGCGGCGAAGACAGTGCGTCTGCCGCTGCTGGCGGAATCTATTCCCGGCTGGGATTATGTGTATGCGTACCCGCCTGACTGTGTGATGGCGCGGAAGATATTCAACGAGGAGACGACAGAAGACGTGCTGGAACATAACCTGAAAGGAAATGTAGACCAGATACTTTTAAACGACAACACAAAAGCGATCGTATCAAATTACAAAAACGCTTTTTTACAATACACCTATGACGCGAAAGACGCGAACTTGTTCCCGGCGGATTTCTCCCAGGCACTGAGTTATTATTTAGCAAGCGCAATCGCTATACCATTGACGGGCAGCGCTGCGTTATCGCAGCAGATGCTGCAGTTAGGCAGCAATATTTTAGCCGAATCAAAATTCACGATGATGGACGAACGGCATAGGACGCCGGAATATCCGTGCAATTATTTAAAGGCAAGGTGGTGAAGACATGCCAGACGGAAGAATCTATATGTTGCAGCCGTCATTCGCTGCGGGGGAAATTTCTCCGGACGTAGCCAGCCGCACCGACCTTGATAAATATACAAGTGCCTTGCTGCAAGCGAAGAACTGTTTTATACGGCCGTATGGCAGCGTGTATCGCCGACCCGGTACGCTATACGTAGGGATCCTCGGGCATCATGCGACAAAGCTTGTCGAATTCTCGGTCAATGCGAACATGAGCTACCTACTTGAATTTTACTTGTGCCCAGACACGAACACAATCTGTATCACGGTGTGGAAAGATGGTGCGAGGGTAAAAGAGGGGATCACTACACCGTTTCTTATCGCAGACATGAACAGCTTACGGTTCGCGCAATCTGCGGACGTGATGTTTATTACGTCCGGCACGCATCCGGTACAGGTCTTAAAACGATATTCAGATACCAATTGGGTAATAGAAAACTTTGTTCCTACCACCGGTTACTTTGAAAAACTGACGATGACTGAGGGGGTGAAGATCGCTCCTTCGGGTATCAGCGGCACTATCACATTAACTGCCAGCGGCAATGTGTTCAGCCCCGGACAAGTCGGGAATTCGATGCAGCTGCGGCAAAAGGTAAGCAGCGACACCGTATCACTCAAGCTTGCGTTAACTAAGTCGGAGAGCGAGGGCGGGACAACAACAAAAACCGGTACAAGCAACGCTGTTCTTGCCGGGGCAAAAGGATGGAAAGTCATATCGCATGGCACATGGGCTGGTGACTTTTCGGTACAGTATTCGGAAGATAATGTGAATTGGAAAACATTACGAAACTACAGCAGCGATCGTGATAATAACATCACAGAGTCGGGTACGTTTGATAGCCCGGTATGGATCCGTGTGAATGGCACAGTCCGGCAAAAGATTGTGGATGGAACACATACCGCGCAAACACTTACGATTGATTTAACAAGGCTGCCTTATACACACAAGGGTACCGCTAACATTACAGGCTATACCAGCGGTACCGCCGTATCTGCTACGGTGGTGGATAGGCTGGCAGATACTTCCGCCAGTACCGACTGGGCGTTTGGCGCATGGTCTGCCGCGTACGGGTATCCTTCCTGTGTGGCGTTCTTCCAGGACCGGTTGTGTTTTGCGGCATCAGATAAATTTCCATACATGGTATGGATGAGCCGGACCGGAGATTACTACAATTTTGGCACGGACGGCGCGGATGGGAACCTGACAGACGATAGCGCGGTGGCTGTAGCTTTTATCTCCCGCCAGGACTTCCGGATTAAACATCTGATGGCACTATCTGACCTGGTGGTGATGACGGAAGGCAACGAATGGATCATATCCGGTAATGAAGTAGTCACGCCGAAGAACGTCACGCCGCAGGTACAGACGAACAGAGGCTGTACGGATGTGCGGCCTTTGGTAATCGGCGGACAGATCTACGTGCAGCGCCTTGGGAAGACGGTACGGGATATGCAATACAGCTATGCTACGGAGCAATACGATGGTATGGATCTTACTATACTTGCCAAGCATATCACTAAAGGGAAAACAATTATAGACGCGGCATATCGGCAAGAGCCTGACTATATGATCTTTTTTGTCCTGTCGGATGGAACCGCGGCTTGTTTGACGTACATAAACGAACAAAAGGTATATGCATGGTCACGGATTTCAACAGACGGGCAGTATAAAGCTGTGGAAGTGATCAATACGCCAGGCGAAGAAATCGTGTATTTTGTCGTGGAACGGGATGGCGTGAATTATTTAGAACAACTTGCAAGCTATGCTGACAGTGATGTACCTGACGATTACATAATGCTGGACTGTGCCAAGAAAGACGAGAACGTAACGCCGGAGCATACGATTACCGCCGCATGGTTAGCGAACAAGCCGGTAGATGTACTGGCCGATGGGGAACACATCATGGGTCTGACGGCGGATGAAACAGGATCTGTCACGTTAGAAGTACCGGTCACAAGGTATGTAATAGGCCTGCGGTATGCCAGTGTTATGGAACTGCCTAATATTGAATTGCAGCTGCCGGATGGCAGCATCCAGGGGCGTAAGAAGAAGGTATCCGAAGTGATACTGCGGCTGACAGATAGTCTTGCCGGTATGGTGGGCATCACGGAAGCGAAAATGGATGGGATCAAGTTTGAAGAACTGAGCGACCAGAACGTCACATTATATTCCGGAGATAAAAGGGTAACGGTCCCGAATGTTGCGATCGGCGGATTTAATGATCAGGGGCGGGTCACGCTTAAAACATCTTATCCATATCCATTCCAGCTTGCGTCTATTGTAAGGGTGGTGACGATCGGTGGATGAAAGAATAATAGTCCGGCGCGTTTCCGGAAAGGATAGCGCATGGTTAGCGCGGGAGATGCTGCAAGACATCCGTGAGGTAGATTTGTTTGAACTGCGGCAGTTTGATGAAGATGTAGAACAGGCCTTAATCGAGAGCATAGAAAACAGCGTGGATTGTTACGAAGTGCGTACGCTGGGGGATGAAAGCTTGCTGGCTGTGTTTGGATTAGGAAAAGAGCCGCTCAACGATGCATTAGGTACACCGGTATGGTTTATCGGTTCTACCGCCGCGCGATATTATCCACGGGAATTTATAGTTTACGGTAGAGAGGTATGCCGTATCTTTTTAAACCGGAGCGGTACCTCGTTATGTAATTTCATTTGGGCGGGCAACAAGCCGGCCTTGCGTTTTATCAAGCGCTTAGGCGGGAAGCTGTTAGAGCCTATACCGTTAGGGAATCAGGGAGAGATGTTTTATCCGTTTCTATTGAAAGAGGTGAAGTGAATGTGTAGTTTGACGGCGGCCCTTGTAGGGTTGAGTACAGGCGTACAGATGATGGGGCAAAAGCAGCAGATGGATGCTGCGGTGGCCAGCGCCAACGCCCAGGGCAAGATGGCAGCGGCCCAGGCGCAGACCGCGTATCAGAACGCGGTGATACAGAATCGCAAAGGAGAAGCGATTGCGGAACAGTATGCGCAACAGCAACGACAGTTAGACGCAAGGCGCCGACTGGTGTTAGGACAGCAGGCAGCGTCTGCCGGCGCTTCGGGGATAGAAGGCGGGCTTGGCTCCTCTTTGGACATGATCGGTGCTACGGATGATGCGTGGCTCGAAGACAGCACAAACCTTTTAAGCAATCAGAGAAACGCCACGTTTGACAACTATGTGCAGGAAGTGAACCTGCGGAACCAGGGCAACGCGTACAAGGCGCAGGAAGCGAATTTCTATGAACAGGCGAAACAGGCGAAGCGCTCCGGACGCCTTGCTATGTTTGGTACCTTGCTGTCCGGGGCGTATTCTATGGCGAGCCTGGGTGGAGCGAAAACCGCCGGTACTCAGACATCTGCCGGACTGGGGAACGCTACCGCACCGACGGCGGCAGGATACCGGGCTGTGGCGATGGACACGGTAAACTCCGGACTGAACGGTTACGGGTTCTTACGTCCGCAGACGGTCGGAACATTCCAGGGACAGTATGGAAACTTTGGGCCGAAGATTAGAAATCCGTACCGGTTTTAATAAAAGGGGGACAGCATGAAACTATCTACGTATAATCCATCCGTGCAGCTGCATAACGGACCGGACGCTAAAGTACAGGCCTTTGATGGCGGTGAGGCGCGCGCTTTTGCGGCTATCGGCGATATGCAGGGGAGAGCGGCAGGGGCTTTGGTACAAGGCATAGGTGCTGTAATCAAGCAGCAGGAAGATAATATGGCCGCAGATGTGATCAGTGCGAACACGGAGTATCGCGCCAGGTTAAACGACCTTTTATACAACGAAGAAAACGGGCTTGCCTATACGCAAAATGACCAGGCACGGGATGTGGTGCCGCAGTATCAGGCCGCGGAAGCGACGATACGGCAAGAGGTGATGAAACGCCTGCCGAATTACCAGAAGGCCCATGCGGCGTTCCTGACGAACGCAGATCAGGTTAATAATACGCTGCTTACGACGATGCAAAAGCACAGCTACGAACAGGCGGAGAATCAAAAAAAGATTGTGACGAATAACCATCTGACCGAGTTAAGCGTTGAAGCGCAGCGCAGCTATGGAGATCCGCAGGCCTTGCAGGATATCCTGAACAATGGGGCGCTGACGATCGCAGCGACTTATCTTAATACGCAAGGGATGGAAGCTTGCAAGGAAGCTTATAACAAATTCAAAGGAACGACGGTACAAAAAGCACTGGAGCTCGCCCAGGCGAACGGAGACCAGAACTCGGTAGATCTGATCCTGGATAATTTTAGCGGAAGCGTAGATCCGCAGTACTTGAAAAATTTTATCGCAAATTCTAACACGAACCGTATGGATAACCAGTTTGTCACGCTTGCGGATCAACTGGCACAACAATACGAGAACAATCCCGCCGCGTTAGAAAAGGCGATTGCAGATATGCAGATCGATATCCCTGCGACGGGGAATAACCATGGCGTGGTGGCGTTTAAGCAAACGGACGAACGCTGGGCAGGGAACGGCTACGGGAACAGCAGCATTAAAGCGGGCGGCTGCGGGCCTACCAGCGCGGCTATGATTCTGGCCAGCTTCGGGGTCAATATGGACCCGGCAAAAGCGGCGCGATGGTCGGTTGACCATGGGTATCGTGTGGATGGGGTTGGTACCGGTCATGGCTTTTTCTCCGCGATCGGCAAGGCCTACGGCGTTCCGATGCATCAGAGCGCAAGCGCGTCCGAAGTAGAAGCTGCGCTGAAAGCAGGCAAACCTGTTATCGCGGCCCACGGCCCGGGAAAATTTACGGACGGCGGGCATTTTATGGTCTATACCGGCATGACCGCGGATGGCAAGATCCATGTCAACGACCCGGGCCCGAGAAACATGAGCGGCAATTATACCGCAGCGGAATTGGCGGCTGATATGGGGAACAATCCGGTGTATTTTATCTGCGACAAAGTGTTGCCAAACGCACAGCCTGCCGGACAAAAACGGATGCTGACACCGGTCGAACAGCAGAAGCTGCAATCCATGGTGCTGTCTAAAATAGGGCAGAAGCAACGCATTGAGAATATGGAGCGAAGCAATGCGATAGAGGATATCAAAGAACAGGCTTTTGCGCTGTATGAAAAAGGGATTACGGACCCGAAACAGTTTGAAGCGCTGGCAGCGCCGTATATGGGCAAAAAAGACTATTACAAATACTTGGCTGCCGCGAAGTCTTTTGGCGCAGATGAGGATGTCTCTGGTATGGGCCTGTTAAAAACAAGCAAGGACGGTCGTGTTTCTTTGGTTGGCCGATTTGCGCAGGACCTGGAAGGAAAGATTATCCAGGGCGAATTAAGCGACAATGATATTCGCACGGCGCTGGCTGCGGTAGGAGCTCCAGTAGATATTATTAACAGCTATGTAAAAAAGAATCAAAGTGCGCACAAATCGAACGTAGACTGGGATGATGTAAAAGCAAGGCTGATCGCAAAGGGGCTAAAAAAAGAACAGGTAGAGGAAACGATTCCATTGGCAGATCGTTGGGTAACGGAACAGGTACAGGATAAAAAAAGATATCCTGATGTATCTGATATTGTAGGGTTTATTACTACGACGGCACTTACATCTGGCATTACGGTACAACGTACAAAAGAGGGACGCCTGTGGAACAGCGTAAAAGATTTTGATTATACCAGGGCAAGAGTTTATAACCGGACAAAAAAGAACGGATATTCCGGCGGGGCATATCGGGCTGACGCATTACCTGGTCACCGAGTTGCGTTGTATTATCCGAATGCGGAACAGCCTACAATAGTAACGGAAGATGAGTTCGTAAGAATGATGGGGGATAAATGACGATGGGACAATACGATGCGTTTTGGGAAAAGGTAAAGGCGACACATAATTATGATGCGGTACCGGATGCGTTTAAGGATGAACAAGGGCGGATCCGTGTAGGGCAATATCAGGAAGCACCGCCTCCGGCACCGCCGCAGGAGGGCTTTTTTGCCAAAGCCGCAAATGTAGCTGGTAATGTGGTAGACGCGGTTGCTACGCAAATAACGCCGGAAGTCACGCCTGATTATTTAGCAGGGCTGCAGACTGCGGTAGCCGAGAATGAAGAAGGCTCGTTCCTGAATGCAGGGAAACCTGCGGCAGTCCCTGGAGTAACACAAATAGCTCAAGGCATTAATGATTCTTTAAAATCTATAGCAGATGGGGCCGACTGGAATTCTTCGGCCTTGTACGCGAATCTGTTTTACAGCAAACAGGAAAAGATGGACCGAGTGCTCCGGATTCATCAGCTGACGAACGTAGATGTGGCAGATCTTGTCAATAACGAAGACGTCTATAATCGAATGAGTGAAGTCTTAAGCAAGCTGGAGAAACTGGAGAAACTGCCAAGTGCTTTAAAAAATGAAAATGGCGAACTGGATATGGAACTAGTGGAAAAAGCAATGCCGTATCTGAAAAAGGTGCAACAGGCAAATGGTACTGCTGCTGCGGTAGAGGTGCTGAAAAACGCGCAAACATTCATGAGCATCAATGATGTGTATAGTAATGCTGTGACCCGTTTTTTTGGTAGCGCATATGTGGGATTGCAACGAAGTAAGACGACACTGGAACGACAGTTTATTACCGGACGCGCGATGCTCGGCGGTCGCAGGCTGACTCTTGCAGAAGAAAAAGAACTGGCAAAAAACGATGCGAAGATGCAAGAACTTCCGCGCTATTCCTATACCGGTGTGGGTTCTACCCTTGGCGCGATGGTAGGTGGTGCCGCGGAAAATGCGGCTATGATCTTTACGGGACAAGGCGCAGGAAAAGTAGCCAGCCTGGCTGTGGGCGCCGGTGCATTTGCTTTGACAAAGAATCCTGCCACGGCCGCACGGGCGGCGTCTATCGCACAAAATGTAATTTCTACCGCGATCATGTCCGGAGAAATTGGAGCCTCGCAGTACGAAGAAAATTTGGGCAAAGTAGACGCATCCGGAAACTATGTATATACGCCGGAGCAGGCCCGAGCGCTTTCCATGGCACAGGGCTTAGGCGAAGGCATCCTGGAGCAATATTCGTTGAAGCAGATGAGCAAGGCGATCTTCGGCAAAAGCGCGGCGCCGGCACTCAAAGATATCATTAAAAAAAATACAAGCGCGGAAGCGGCAAGAGCCGGTATAAAAGAATATGCGGCTGTGAAAATACAGGAAGCGACAAAGGCAGGGCTTATCTCTTTTGGCGCAGAAGCAGGCGAGGAATTCTCTCAGCAAGTTTCCGACATGGTGTTAGAGAACATGGCGCAGGCGATGATCAACGGCAAGGACGCAAGCTTGTCCTCTATCGAGGACATTTTAGCGTCGTCCACCGGAGCTATGCTGCAGGCGTTACCTTCCCTTGCCGGCTTTGGCATTATCGGCTTTGCAGCGCATCCCATCGCGAATACACGTGCAGTCTTGGATATGCGTAGGGTAGTCAATAATAAGCTATTGCAGGGCCGCATGATAAACGATCACTATAATGCGACCGTGGATAGCGTGCGGGATAAGTTAAAAGATATCCCTGATCTGCAAAATAAATCGCCGGAAGCTATCACTACGGTTCTGGATGAGCAAAACCGAAGCGTCGGCATGGAACATGGATTTGTTGATGTAGCGAACCTGAGCAAAGAAGAAGGTGGGCAGGAGATTGTACAAAAGGTAGCGAAAGCTGCCGGTGTAAGCGAGGAAGAATTATCCGTTTGTATGAACGGCAGCGGTATGCTGCAAGTTAAGACCTCTGCGCTTATGCAGATGCAGATGGACGATACACAACGCAAGATACTGAATGATAATACTGCGGCGAATTTAGACGCGCTGACAAAAGGACAGGAGAATGAAGCGAAAAAGACCGCGCTGCAGATGATGAAGGATTTGGAGAATCTGGACGCTAAAACCAGTAAGCAGTCGATAGATAATATTATTGCGGCGCGCTTCCCGGATGGCGCACAGGCAAAGCTGGCCAGGGAGATTTTAGAAGCGAACTATGTAAACCCGTTGGCCGAATATAAACGCAGGCTCAACGCTCTGAACGCAGACATACAGGAGTACATAGGACCTGTGCTTAAAGAACTGCAAGGCGGCATGACGCAGAACGTAGAAATTATCCGCAACGAAGCGGATGGTACGTATCTTAAAGAAAGTAGCAATGCAGACTGGTATCGAAACTGGTATGCGGATCATAAGCGAGCACCAAATAAGGCGGAATTAGAACGCCTGGCGGCTGATATTGCGTCCGGACGGCAGAGTCCGCGATATGGGTTACAGGATTATCAGAACAATACCGATGAATCTGAAGCGTATTTTGAACCGATTGCGGAACGCCTGGATCAGTTGTTTGAGGAGCGGCAGCAGCTGCTGGACATCGGGGACAGGATGCGCAGCTTAAACACGTCTGAAATGGCGGCCACCGCGGCGCTCTCCCCTGAAGCGTTGAAGGTGTATGATGCTGTGATCAAAATGATGCAGGACAGCGAGAATAAGGATGTGCAGAAAGCCGGCCGATTAAACGCTTTGTTCATGGCCCGCTATGCCGAAAATATGGCAAAGGTATTTTCTCGCATAAAAAATAAACCGTACACGGCAGAAGATTTTGCGCGTGAACGGTTTAGACTGAATGTCAATGCAGCGGATGGGGAAATGGCGGCAGATGCGGCGCAGATTTCGGAAGCGTACAAACAGTTGCACGAAAAAAAACCGAGACTTGAAATAACAGGAAGGGAGTTTGGACAATATTCAGATATAAAGCAACTACGTAAAAAAGCGATTGACTATTATAAATCTGAATTACAAGGATCATTCGCTAAAAATAATTTACTTGGCGCAATCAGGATAGAACAAGGCTTTACTGATAATGACATTTATTTTTCAAGAAAGGGCCTAAAAAAATTCACTCATACTTCCGCACAGGAAGTAAAGCTTTTAGCAGTAAAGTATTTAAAAGACATAATAGAGGAATCAAAGGTTATAAGCGAATCTGATGCGCTAAAAGAAGGCCATACTGGAGAGCATTTTTACTTTCTGCATTCCTCTTTAACCTATAAGGGAAACAAATATTATATAGTTATCAACGTATTAAGAGATAAGAGCAAAGATTTAGTCTATTATAATCATAATGTTTATAATGCAAACGAGTACATAAAAATAGAAGATACCTATTTAGGGACCAACGGTACAGGAGATTCAAGCCCTGTCCAGAATTCCCAAAAGGTATCTTCTGTTACAAACAGTATAACAGAAAAGCAGGGAGAAATCAAGACTCTTGAGCAGCGCGCCTACCACGGTAGCCCGCATGTGTTTGATAACGAGTCAATAAAGATTGTGGAGCGGCTTGAACAATCTGCCATGAGTAAAAGAAATGCTCCTAAAACTTTGGAAGAGTTTGATAAAGCTGTTAGCGAAGCGGAAAATCCCAGTAAAATAGGGTTTTGGTTTATGACTTCTAAGGGTGCTGAAGTTACGATCTCTGGTAGTAGCTATAAGCATGTTCAAGAAGGAAGTCACCCTTTAACTATGGAGCAATGGCAAGCGGTTATTGATAATTTTGAGAACGCTGAATATGCGAGAAAAGACAATGTAATAGGTCCTAATACTGGCACTCCTGTACAAATAAAAATAGATACTCCTATTGGTAAGGCGGGGGTATCTACAGAATTTCTACCAAACGGTAAAGTTTATATCGATACAGTTGTTTTCAATAATGCCGCTTCTATCGATAACTGGATAAAAAACAAGAAGAGCTCCCAGACGTTGGGAATTGAGCCTGATGGCTATCAAGACCGGATTCTGGGCAGTCTCTCCTTAATTCACATTATACAGGAGAAGCTCGGTATTGTAAAGAACAAGCTAATAAATCAGCAGGAAAAAGGCAGCATCGCTAAAGGCGCGATAAGCTACTCACAAAATAAAGGGGAGAAGCTCATCTCTTTGTTTTCCGGCGCGGACCAGTCTACATTCGTACACGAAATGGCGCATATGTTCCTGTTAGACTTAGAAGAGATTGCCGGTATCGACCCTGAAGGGCGGGAGGCGAAAGACCTCAAGACAATTATGGAATGGGCGCAGTACAAACCGGGACAGGCGGCGGAATATAAAGGTACGGAAAGCGCGCAGGAATTTATCGAAAGGGAAGCTGCGATTCAGGCTGCTGAAAACGACGGCAATACAGCAGAAGCTGATCGCTTGAAAAAGGCGTGGATGCAGGAACGTTTTGCCCGTGGATTTGAAGAATATCTGCGTACTGGAGAGGCCCCTTCCCGCGGATTGCAAAAGGCGTTCCGACAATTTAAAAAGTGGCTTGGTAAAATTTACCAGGACGTGACCGGAGCTGGCGTCCGTGCAACTCCGGAAGTAGAAGCAATCATGGCACGGATGATCGCATCCGAAGAAGAAATCGAAGCGCTGGCTGCCGCTAACAAACTGACCAGGTTGCAGAAACTGGATCCGGATATTTTAGAAACGGATATTGAAGTGTTGTATAAGCGCTGGCAGGAAGAGGCGAAAGAACAGGCGAAAGAGCAGTTGCTTAAGGAGTTGATGCGCAAATATCGGCAGGAAAATAAAAAGGAGTTAGACAAGACGCTGGAAGTTGTCAGAGAAACCGAACAAGCGCGCAGAATAGAAATGCCTTGCTATGTCTGTGAAGAACTGCTGCGCACTGGAGAATCCGAAGAAACGGCGCTGGAAATTACCGGCTTTGCTACCATGGAAGAATATAAGGCAGCACTGAAAGAAGCCGGCGGTCCGTTGAATACGGCACTGAAAAATACAGTAGAAGAAGTGCGAAAGAGCCTTTTAACTACGATGCCCACAAAAGAAGAATTGTACAAAATGGCGGAAGCTGCGTTTTATGCCGGGGATTATTCTACGAAGCTGGCGGAACTGGAAGCAGAGATATTGGGTAAACGGCGGAGTCAGTATGAAGCTGCTACGGAAACGGTGCAAAAGGCTTTTGAGGGCGTAAGTACCGCAATGGCGACTAAAGATATTGAACGCATCAAACAGGCGATCCGTGAACTTAAGTACGCCCAGCGCTGGACTCAGGCAGAATGGAAGTTGCTTACCGAGATTGAAAAAGGAGCATACGGGGCAGAGAAGGATCAGGCGAAAAAAGAATCGATGTTGGCGGATATGGAACGCCGCTATAAAACATTAAAAGCGAATACGATACAGAATAAGAGCTGGGTCCTTAGTGTGCGGGACGCAACAGTGCAAAAATCGGCTGCGATCAAAAAGTATGTAGAACGACACCTGGCTAACCAGCCTATTTCCGTGACCACGAATCCTAACTTCTGGCACCGGAAGGAACTACAGGAAGGGCGTAAGGCGTGGGAAGAACTGGGCCGTGGGCAGTACGGGGGCGAGAAAGCAAACTACGAAGCGGCCCGCCAGGCGAAGGTAAATCAAGCTATGTTTGCGGCAATGACAGCGAAAGCCGTCAAGAACAGGAAAGAATTGGGCGTGATGCTGCGCGTCATGAAAAAGCATATGCAGTTGCTGTCCAGCGGCAAAACAAAAGCGGATGCAGATTTGCGCTATTTCCATAATCATTTATTGTATATATTCGGGATCCGGAGCAGTGACGCGATACCGCCGACTGAAGGAAAAACCTTTGAGGATGTGCTGAAAACGATGAAGCTGCAGCACGAGATTGAAGGCGAGGTACCCGGGTGGTTAGTACGTGCTGCGGAATCCAATACGCCGATAGGAAGCTATCAGAAATTGACGATGGATGAAATGGAGCAGTTGTATGCGTTCAGCCGCATACTATATACGCTGAGCCGAAATCAGAACCAGTTGCTGACGACAGATAAGGACATGGACGAAATCCGTTTGGAGATGGCGAAAGATTTTGAAACGGTTTATTATCAAACCGGTAAGCAACGAATCGGAGAAATTAAAGGAGCCATGGGCGAGTACATGAACAGCCTGGTGAAGCCGGAGATGGTATTGTCTATCCTGGGCGGTAAGCACGGCGCGCATATACAATATATTTATCGTACGCTTTTTATGGCTGCCGAGAACGAAGAGAAAGCCCGGGAAGAAGAGGCTAAAACGGAAAGGAAATTATACGAGAGATTCTACACGCAGCAGGAACTGCGCGCGATATTGAACGACCCTATTGAAATCACGGATGAAAAGGGCGCAAAACATAAGCTGCAGATAGGAGATGATGAAAAGATAACGAAAGAGCGCATCCTTTGCATGGCGCTGAACTGGGGCAATGAAATTAACCGCAGCCGGCTATGCAATGGATTGCAGATGAATGAGGAAGAAGTCTTTCATCTGATGGAAACGTACCTGACAGAAAATGATTGGAATTTTGTACAGGCGATGTGGGATCATATCGGGGAATTTGCGGATCCGGTATCTAAGGTTTTGGAAAAGAGTATCGGCTTGCCGATGACGCGGGTGAAAGCGGATGCATTTACTGTGACACTACAGAATGGGCAGATGAAGGAAATTAAAGGTGGTTATTACCCGATCGTTAAGGACCGTAATAAATCCAGCAGAGTTAACGATTTTGAACAGATAGAAGAAGCGCATACCAATGCGGGGGCGATGGCATTTGCTACCGGTATGGGATCTACGAAAGAACGTAGCGAAAGTAAGAACATTGACGATCCGCTGTGCTTGGAATTGGACGTGGCACATAATCACATTCGGAAACAAATTCATATTATTCATAGCCGTATGGCGGCAAGGGACGCATACAAGGTGCTGAACGATCCGCTTGTAAGGCAGCAGATTGAATCGACTTTCGGTCCGAAAACACTGGAAATGCTCAACGAATGGGCGTTGAATTGCTGGGCCCCGCCTATTCGCCCGCAAAAATGGTATGAGGAATATGCGCGGAAATTACGGTCGGCTTCGGTTTCGGCGATTATGGCTTACCGGGTTAGCACGGCTTTGCTAAACGGTGCAAACTTTGTGTACATGATCGATGAGATTGGTGCAAAAAATACAATGCATGCCCTGGCGGATTTTTACAAACATCCCCGGAGAAATCGCCGGGCCATTATGGCTACGTCTATTTTTATGAAGCAGCGCGCATCCAATATGGACCGCGATTTGCAGGCGCAGACGGATGTTTTGCTGCGACGTCATGGCGCGGTAGGCAATGCGATTGATAAGGCTACCGGCGGGCGCAGTGAAGATATACGGTATTGGATCGATGCGCACGCTAACTGGCTGATTGAAGAAACGGATATGATCTTTAGTTTGCCGCTCTATCATTGGGCGTTTAAGAACACATACAATGCAGAAATGGCAAAAGGTGTGCCGGAAGACAAAGCACGGGAAACGGCGAACTTTGAGGCCACACGTATGGTGACTAAAGTATTTCCGTCCAGCCGGGCAATCGACAGCAGCGCTATGCAGAGGGCAAGAGATGAGTTTGGCAAGCTGCTGACGCCGTTCTTTAGCTTTGCGAACACGATGATGAACGCCGTTTGGTATAAATATTATGAGGGTAAATACCAGGGTGTGAAAGTGCCGATGACGGACGTAAACGGAAATGTAATGAAGGACGCTGCAGGGAACGTGCAATACACCACGGTGAAGAAAAGCTTTAGACAGCGCTGGGGTGGTTTTATCCTGTCTTTCATAATGCGGTTTGTATTGGGTGCGGCTGTGGAAACTTTAATCCGTAAAACGCCGGATCTGATCACAGGCGGGGGCGATGATGACGACGAGGAAGATGGACTGTTAAAATTTGCGAAAGAGAGCGGACGGAACGCTATTGAATCCGCCGCGGCCGGTTTTCCTGGTATTAACCTTTTAATTGATGCGGGGAATACCTTTATCCTGGACGGTAAAACGTACGGTTCCGGGCGTGGCGTAGGGGTATTATCCGGGACCTTGGACCGCTACATACGGGTGGCTAAAGATGTTGGACGCATGGTCAAAGGCAGTGATAAAATCGACATGCTGGATCTGATGCGGGATATGGCGAAATTGTCTAACGCCCGTACCGGCATGAGCGATACACTGACTGACGCTATCTTTAACACAGCTCGGTTCGCGGGGGACGAATACAGTCTGGATAACATGGACGACCTTCGGGAATACATCGGCAAGACGCTTTTTGACCGGAGATTGAAAAACCGTGGAAAATTCTTAGAGTAATTCGCATAAAAACCGTGATATAGTAATACAAACGAAAGAGGCACTACCGCAAAGGTGGGGCCTCTTTTTTATGGGGAAAGGACGGGGCGATTATGGTTATAAGCGACATCAATCAAGTTGTATATAACGGCGACGGGCAAAATACCGCGTTTCCGTTTACGTTCGCGATCTCTAAGGCGAGTGATGTACATTTGCTGCTGATTCGAGCGGATGGCACAGAACAAGAAGTAAGCTCGGATTTTTATGTTGATGTTAATACAAATACGGCATACTATCCAGGCTATGCGCCCGGAGCGGAACCGGGACAGTCTGACCAACCGCCGAAGCTTCAGGCAGGGGAAAAACTGATCGTATATCGGGCGCTGCCGGTTACGCAAGAACGAAATTTGGGGGACAAGCATCCGTTTAATCCGATCGAGCGTGCGCTGGATAAGCTGACGATGCTGCTACAGCAAATCTGGGGTGTGTGGGATCGATGCTTGAAGATCTCTGTTGGGACCGCAGCGACAAGAGATATGAATCTAACTGTGCCGCTGCAAGCTGGAAAGAGCTTCCGCGTGAATGATGAAGGTACGGGCTTTGAAGTGACCGAGGACCCCGCTGTGGCGATGCAGGCCGCACAGATCTCTGCTACGCTGGCCACGTCGGCGAAACAGGCGGCGGAGGAAGCGCAGGCTGCGGCGGAACAATCTGCGGCGATCGCGGTGACGGCTGCGATTAAAAACTATGACAATGTTGCCGCCATGAAGGCTGATACCCATGTATTTGCTGGGGCAAAAGCGATTACGTCCGGCTATTACAGTGCAAATGATGGCGGCGGTGGGAATTATATTGTTCGTGCTAAAACAGCTGAAGATGTAGAGGACAATGGCAGTATTCATTTTTTGCAGAACAATTTAGTGGCGGAACTGGTTGCTACAAGAGCAAACGTAAAACAATTTGGTGCAAAAGGGGATAATACACATGATGATACAGTCGCAATTCAAACTGCAGTAGATTATTGCACCGGAAGGGCTGGAGGCACAGTGTACTTCCCTGAAGGGGACTACAAAGTATCAGATACGATATGTATTAATGCATCAAACATAAAGGTAGCTGGCGCAGGAAAGTGCAGGGCTATATTACGGCCAACGCCAGACCTCATTATAGACGCAAATAATTTAAATGTGAAATGGACACTTTTTGTTGAAAATACAAACCCCGTAGTCAGTACGGAGCTTACAGGGACAATCGCACATGGAGCCTTAAGTATGACCGTTGCAAACGGAGCAGGTATTAAAGCGGGTATGCTTGCTTATATAAAAGGGTCTTTCGATACGTCTCCATGGTCTTGTGATAATCGTGGTTCTGCTGTAAAAGGAGAAACAAATGAGGTTAAAAGCGTTAATGGAAATACTATTAATCTTAACTTCCCTGCATTTACTAACTTCTCAAACAGCGAGAACGTGACCGTAGAATTTGTAGAACCCTTACGAGGGATAGAAATTAGCAACATTGGTATATCCTGTCCTGAAGGCTGTGCGGTTGACGCAAGGCAATACAGAGGCTTCGGCTTAAAGGGATGTATAGATGCGTCAATCCACGACTGCTACGGCTGTGGCTGTGGCATGTCCTGTCTCGAATCAATGTCGTCTGTTAAAAGCACCCTATATGGCAATCAGGTTGACGAAGCGTATGCGTACTATCCCGGGACAAGCACTATTTACGGATTAGGATATGGCTTACGATGTAGCGATGATTCCTTATCGTCTATTGTTAATAACAGAGGCGAAAACGCAAGGCATTGTGTTGATATTAGCGGAGACTACCCCTCGCATGGAATTTTAGTTTCCGGGAATATATTTCGCAGTGCGATATCTGATTACGGAGTTCTTTCAACACACGGTCCTGCGGAGGGGTGTACGTTCACAAATAATGTGGTGGCAGGAAACAACTACGCTATATGCGTTCGCGGGGAGAATATTCTTGTTAAAAATAATACCTTCTTTGGGTCTATAATGGAAACATTTGGGAGAAACAACGCTTATGAGAGCAACTATGTAGATGGTGCTATGTCTATCTGCAATCCGGATATGGATGCGGTTGATAACTATTTGCTTGTTAAAAATAATATATTTAAGTTTTCCGGAGCTTATCACTACTTAAAAAAGAATACTAATACTAACACGCCGTTTTCCCTGTTCCGTAATTTAACGTATGTAGGAAATCTGCATATCTATACTGCTGTGATGCAAAATCAAGGGGTGTTTGATATAAGCTACACGGGATCTCCTACCATCACATTCGAACGACTTGTATGGCGTGATAACTATATACGGTTAGCAGATAATAACGGAACAGTAAAATCTACAATACTCAAAGATATGTCAAAAGTAATCATGAACAATAGCGAGTGGACGCCGTTCGTATCAGATAATCAAGTAAGCATCAATCCGTACGAAGGCTACCTATTAGGGGATACCTGCTATCGTAGAAGGCAAAAAAGACCTGTATGGTTTGATGGTGAACGCTGGTTAACGGCTGACGGGAGACTTTCTACAGACAATGCATCTTCTGTGCCCACGAAAGGAAATTATAAAAGGGGCGACATAGTCTGGAACTCCGCACCGACCCCCGGTGGCTTCCTCGGATGGATATGTGTTGCCACGGGAACGCCTGGGACGTGGAAGGGCTTTGGAACAATAGAATCTTGAGGAGAAGAAATGGACTACGAATCTTTATTAGAAACACTCGGACACGCCGCACGAAAGATTGTCCAATCGTGGCAAATTAAATCAATAGCGGCAAGCGTCCTCGGCATATTGCAATTTCATGCGGAGCTGCTGGGGCTGTTTGTCCTTGTGGTAATTATTGACCTGATCACGAAGTGGATATCGCTGTCATACGCTTACCTCGTAGCGTACAACGTAAAAGCTCCGGGGGTGGCACAGTGTGTAGTGGCCATCCCCGCAGCGCATCGTGCCGGCATAATCAATAGTTATAAAATGAAAACACGTTTTGCGGGCAAGCTAATCATTTATTTGCTACTTGCCACGGCATCCGGAGCTGTGGACAGAATGCTGGTACTCATGCACCACCCGGCAATCTTCTTGTCCTTGTGCGTAGGGTACTTGGCAGCTACGGAACTGTTATCCTGCATTGAGAATCTGAACGATGCGAATGTATCAATCGCAGCGAAACTGATCGATAAAGTGAAAACGAAGGTGTAATTTGAATGTATAAATCGAAACATTGGTCCGTCACGGAATGGGACTGTTACGGGAATACGCAGAATGATTACGCGTGGGATGATGAAACGGGACACCTGTGTACGGACAACGAACGGACGGCTAATTTATTTAAAATATTAGATATGCTGCGGGAGTGGAATCCGGGCTGGCGTGTTAACATGACATATCGAGGCTGGAACAGCGGCTACCGTGATGCGTATGTTAATGCCCGCTGTGGTGGCGTACCTGACAGCTATCATATGCGAGGCTGCGCGGCGGATATCCACATCGGCGGACAGGATGACACGGACGCTGCCCTGGCTGATACCGTTATTGTTGCCGCGGAAGCATGGGGGATAGAGGATCAACTTGGCATTGGCTACTACGGCGATTGGATTCACGTTGACACACGTGGGTATACCGCAAGGTGGAGGGGGTAAAATGTATGATGTATTATCAGCATTTTTTTGCAAATACAAAAAAACTATTGTCTCTATTAGTATCTGTGTTGCTTGCGTTTTTTCTGTTTTTTATGCCGGCTACATGCTCGGCATCCGGAACGCAAGTAACGAATCCAAAACCGGCAATTACATATCAGATAACGGAGTCGGAGCTGACACAGTTAGAAACGAGATTGGAGATGCTGGATCAGCTATTAGCGCAGCAAGATCCGGAATTGACAGCGCTGCAGCTGCAGCTGATAGAATTGAAGCAAGAGCTAACGACGCTCAAGAAAGAGTTAACTACATCAAAGGAAAAGTTACTGATGGCCGAGAACTCATTGCAGAATGCAAACAGATCATTGCAGCAGTACGCACAAGAGGAAAAAAAGAAGCGCCTCAAAATTAAGGCGCAACGGAATGCGTGGGAATGCGTTAGTGCGGTGCTGGCTGTTGTGATTGCTTTAAAATGAAACATTATATAATAGGAAGAAAAAGAATCAGGCTGATAATTTAATGCGCAAATATAATTTTGTACCGCGTATTACTGCATGACGGTTAGAACACGTGCCGAAGAAGGTCCACCAACATTTTTAAAATTTAACCAAGTGACATTTAAGCTGTTCGGTAGCAATCATGCCGAGCAGCTTTCTAGTTTGCGATATTTGCAGAAATGCCTGGTATTCATAACGCCAATGAACATAAAAAAACAGAAGACAGTTATTTTCAGGCCCTCGGTATCCGGAGTTTCGAGCCCGGACCGGAATCCTTAAAAGACATGTCTGCTGTTACAAATCGTATTATAGATAGTCAAAGAAATGGTATGTTTCAACGCTGCTCAAGCGCTGTTTTTCAAAAAAATACCCGTACATTTATATTAAAATTATAAAAATTTCAAAAAATCGCTAAAAACAGGCAAAAAAAACAAGATAAGTGCTTGCAAACACTGCTAAACACTGGTATCATAATATTAGATGCTATAGGTAGGGCATCCTGATAAAAATTTCATGTAAAGGGAGATTTTATTATGAACAAAAAAGAACTCATTGTAGCTGCAGCAGCAGCATCCGGCCTCTCTCAGAAAGATGTTGAAAAAGCATTAAAGGCTCTGATTGAAGTTACTGTAGCCGAAGTTGCTAAAAAAGGCAAAGTGCAGTTAATTGGTTTCGGTACGTTTGAAGCACGTGAACGCGCTGCTCGTACCGGCAAAAATCCTCAGACCGGCGCTCCGATTAAAATTGCTGCTGCCACCGTTCCTGCTTTTAAAGCCGGCAAGGCTTTCAAAGACGCTGTAGCTGTAAAAAAAGCAGCTCCCAAAAAAGCAAAAAAAGCAAAAAAATAATCTGAAGTGATTATGAACGGCCTGTCTGTTTTCAGACAGGCCGTTTTTGCGTGAAACTTGCGTCTCTTTTAATATATAGGTATAATTGATAAAACAAGAGAATTATGTAGAGGCAGGGTGAAGTATGATTTCCATTGGAGAAAGGCTGATGCAGGTGGTTTCTATGGTACCGCCCTGCCAAAAGATGGCTGATATCGGTACGGATCACGGGTATGTGCCTGCCTGGCTGTTAGCGCATAAGGTCTGTCAGGCGGCGATCGCTTCCGACATAGCGGAAGGCCCTTGTTCCGCTGCTCAGGAAACAAGACAGCGCTATCAGTTACAGGACCGCATGGAAATACGCCAGGCTCCCGGCCTGCAGGGACTGAATCCGGGGGAAGTACAAGCTGTCGTCATCGCAGGGATGGGGGGCGCTACGATACGGACTATTTTAGAAGAATGTCCGGAAATTACCAACACCGTGGAAACCTTTATCTTACAGCCGATGAACGCCGCCTCGTTAGTCAGAAAATGGGCTGTTGCCAATGGGTATCGGATAGCGGAAGAAACGCTTTGCCGGGAACAGGGTCGTTATTATGTGATCATACGGTTGGCCGCAGGGCAGGAAAGCACTGTTCTATCGGACTTTGAGGCAGAGATAGGCCCTTGTATTTTACATAACAAACCGCCTTTGTGGCAGGAATACCTCAGGCAAAAAGCTGTGTATTTTCAGAAAGTCTGTACGCAGATGGAACGCAGCCGAACGGCCTTTCACAGTGAAAAATATCAACTGTTACAAAGTTATTGCCGCCGGATAGAGGAAGTAGTATCGTAAAATTCATATCGTTCCATATAAAGGAGAAGTAACGATGGATCTTCTGGTCAAAGACATGGTTAAAATTTTAAATGAAATGGCGCCTCCCCGTTTGGCGGAAGACTGGGATAATGTAGGCCTTTTAGTAGGCAGAATGAAAAAACCGGCACGCGTGATTTTATGTTCGCTGGATTTTTCCAAAGAGGTTTTGGAACAGGCGCAGGCAGTCCATGCAGACCTGATTGTTACCCATCATCCGGCTATTTTTAAAGGAATCAGGCAATTAACCGACCTTGACTGGCAAACAGCATTGCTGTTGCAAGCGGCTCAGGCGGACATCGCAGTCTACAGCGCGCATACGAATTTGGACAGCGCGGTGGGCGGTGTCAATGACATCCTTGCCGCTTTATTGGAATTGACCAACGTGGAAGCATTAAATGGTGAAGAGGACTCTTTAGAAGGGCTTGGCCGCATAGGACAGCTGGCAACGCCCCTCAGCGCCGAAGCGTTCGCGCAGAAGGTGAAAAAGGCCTTGCGTCTTCCGTATGTTACCCTGATTTCCGCTCAGCGCCCCGTGTCTAAGGTGGCGGTCTGCGGCGGCAGCGGCATGAGCCTTTTAAATGTAGTGGCGGCTTCGGGCGCCGATACCTTTGTGACCGGGGACATTCACTATCATGACGCGCAGGATGCGGTGGGAAAAAATATTAACCTGATCGATGCGACGCATCAGGGAACGGAGCTTCCTGTGGCAAATCATATGGCGGATCGTCTTTCTTTGCGTTTGAGTAAAGAAAACTCTGCGGTGAAGGTGTTGGTGGCCAAAGAAACAACGCTGATGCGAATCCTGTAGCTTCGCCGACGCTGCTCGCCAACGCTGCGGCAATACACTCCTTAAAGTAGTTAGACTACAAAATACCGGTTAAAGTCCACCGCATCGGAATGTATTATATGTCACAAGTAATAAATTTTTAAGAAAGGAAAGTATGGTAGTAGCTTCTGACTCTATCATACAAGTGTACCTATGATTAGTGAAATTAAAGCCGGAGAGCGTTTTTGCCAGCCGGTGGTACTGCGTTTACAAAAAGTAGGCACTTCCTCGAATGGCGGTGTTTTTGCCAAGGGAACGGTGGAAGACAATAGCGGTAAAGTGCAGTTTATTGCCTTTGAAAAGGATATTGTCAATCGTTTGCGGAATCTGGAAGGGCCTAAAGCCTATGTGATCACCGGTCCTGTGGATATCGTAAAATATTCCAGCAACCTGGCCTTGCAGGTGATCGTTCAAAAATTAGATCCGATCATGCCGGAAGACGATATTTCAAATCTGGTGCCGGTAGGGGATTTTGACATAACGCAGTATCAGGCAAAGCTTGCTGGTCTTATTGAAGGAATTCGTACGCCCAGCCTGCGTATGCTCCTGCAGAAAATTTTCAGCGGTAAATTTTATGAAGACTTCTGTAAGAACCCGGCCGGAACCAAGATGCATCATGCCTATCTGGGAGGTCTGCTGCAGCATTCTGTGGATGTCGCCTCGCTGGCGTCTCTTATGGCGGGTGAAATCGGCGGGGCTGATAAAGATATTGTGGTGGCGGGCGCGTTGCTGCACGATATAGGCAAGGTAAGAGAAATCTCCGCCGGTATCGGTTTCCCCTATACAACGGAAGGACGCCTGTTAGGTCATATCACGTTATCGGTATTTCTGGTCCGGGAAGCGGCGATGGAATTAAAAGTACCGCTGCCTGCCCTGCAAAATCTGGAACATGTCATTCTGGCCCATCACGGGGATAACGAAAAAGGTTCTCCGATGGCCTGTGCTACAAAGGAAGCCTTTATCGTGCATTATGCCGATGAGATCAATGCGGTCATGAATCAGTTTGAAAGAAAAAATAAAAAATTGCAGTGGGATTTTAACCCCATGCTAAAGCGGTATTTGCTGCTGAATAAAGAAATTTAGTAAAATCATAACGAAATGACTTGATGTTGTGTGTCGTCTATGGTATACTTTGTTTCGCATAAAGAAACAAGTTAAGCTTGACGTTCGTATCGTCGGGCCTGTTTCTTTTACTAAGCTATTTCAGTCCCTTCGAGGGATTGCGATAGACCATGTGAGTGTGAAAGGCAATCGCGGCGTCCCTGCGGGGACGGTGAGGAAAGTCCGAGCTCCATAGGGCGGAATGCCGGATAACGTCCGGCGAGGGAAACCTCAGGGAAAGTGCCACAGAAAAGTGTACCGCCGGGCTTCGGTCCGGTAAGGGTGGAACGGTGCGGTAAGAGCGCACCAGCAAGTGAGCAATTACTTGGCTTGGTAAACCCCATTCGGAGTAAGACCAAATAGAGAAGGGATGAAGCGGCCCGCTGAACCTTCCGGGTTGTGTCGCTGTATCCTGGGAGTAATTCCGGGAATAGATAAATGATTGCCGCCGCTTGTCGGAACAGAACTCGGCTTATTGAACACTCACACTTTGTCAATTCGGCTGTCGGAAACGATACGCTTCACAAGCTGTCTACAAGTTACCTACAGGTTTACTAAAGACACTATATTAACCAAAGACACACGAGACAATAACTTGTGTGTCTTTCTTTTTATTGTCTAAGGAAACTCACATAAAGGTTAGGTACATAGCCCCGAATGATGTCAGAATAGTTAAGGAAACTCCTTACACAAAAGAAAGGGGTGTTACATGTCACAATGGATTTAGAGGAAAGTAAGAGAGCGTTTTACACAAGGTGTCTGGCCTTAAATCTCAGTCCTGAGACTCTTAAGCAATATGAGAAAGTCCTTAAAAGATTTTCTTTATTTGATAAGGAGGTACTAAAGAAAGGCGATACAGAGAAGGTCACGGCAGACGATATAAGAAACCACTTAAACAGTTTGTCGGCGACAATGAAGCCAGTGACGCAGAAAATTCACTATATGTCACTGAAGGTCTTTTTTAACTTTTTGTATCGTGAAGGATTGATAAGAGAAAACCCCATGTCACGCATAGAAAGACCAAAGATACCACAAAGGGAAGTACAGTCTTATAACAGACAGGAGGTATTTAAACTAATTAACGGTTTTGATAAGACAAGCTTTATTGGCTATAGGAATCATACAATTATGACCATTTTCTTCAGTACAGGAATGAGAAGGGGAGAGTTGACAAGGCTACTGCTGTCCGACATACATTTTGATGTCAATATCATTCAAGTAATAGGAAAAGGGAATAAGCAGCGGTCTATCCCCATGTCTATCACACTCCGGAGAACCCTTAAGGAATATATAAGGAAACGTGAGGAATACATAGACAGAATGAGTTACTATATGAACTCATACCTCTTAATAAACTGTAAAGGGGAACCTATGAGTCCTATGGCGGTCTATGATGTTTTTAAGGTGGCGGCAGACAGACAAAAGATAACCGGTGTCAGAGTGTCTCCGCATACATTCCGGCATACATTCGCCAAATATTTTTTATTGAATGGTGGGGATATCTTTAGTCTCCAAAAGATTTTAGGACACAGTGATATAGCTGTAACAAAGAAGTATGTGTCGCTGAACGACAAAGAAATACGGATACAGAATGACCGATATAATCCTTTGGACAATTTAAGCTGGAGATACTATTGAAAAGGAGAGAACAGAACATGTTTATAAAAAATGCTTTTGATCTATATTATGACGAACCTACTCAGGAAGCTTTTGAAACCTATAGGGCAAGCGTTTTAGAGCATAACAAGCCTTTGCAATACCTAATCAGGGAAAAGATTTTACCTTGTATAGATATGTCGTTCTGTCTCTCGGCAGACAATACCTCTCTTTATCTTATTGATATTGGCTTCAGGGGTGACAGTAAAAGTGCGGGGTCTCAAGGTATCCTGAATGTAACTGAATGTATCATGAGGGAACTACGGTATAAAAGACAGACACAAGAGACCTCTTTAAAGGCCCTTGTAGCTGTCTTAGGTACCGAAAAACAACTGGCCGACAAAATCGCTGGAGCGTTATGGGGCTTTCAAGACAGTACAGGGAGTATCAAGGTAGTCAGAGTTAGAACACTGCAATAGGAAAAAAGACCCGCTAAGGAAACAATAGAGTCTCTTTAGCGGGTCTTTACTAATATTAAGGTGTCTTGATGTAGGTGTAATTAAGGAATCGTGCATTTGCCTTTCTTTGGATAAAGTTTATACCGCTGTCTATTTTGTCTAACCGTTCTCTTTTTATGTCTCCATTAAGATTGGGGTTATTCAAGATAGAATAATATTGTTTTCTTAATTTGTCGACACTCTTCTTAGCTGCCTTTAGACCTTTTAGAGCTCTTTTGTCAGAGCCCTTTTTCTCAAGGTTATCTAAGGCCGAATAGAAGATGTCTGAAGTCCTACTATAGGCCGCCTTAGGTGAATAAGTGAACCTTGTGTATTCTGTAGGCTTTTTAGAGGGAGTTTGATTTTCTTTAAGAAAACTATCGGTCACACCTAAGAAGAATGAGCCCATTGACCCGGTAACACCTTTAAAACTGTTATCAATCTTAATAGGTGACAGGTCTGTAGCTTTACCGATACTTTTAGCTATTTCTGAGGTGAAAATCGTGTACTGTTCTTTATCGTCTTTCTTCAAGTCCCTATTTGAAACAAGGGCTGTACCTCTGAACAGGCTCTTATTAGCCCACCATTCAACAAGGGGTAACAAGGCTGTTGGTGTCGGATTAGGTACAGAAGAAGATAATAAGAAGCTACCCATTTCAGAGGCTTTCAGGGCCTCAATATCATTGTCGTAAAGATAATCTAATAATCGTTCAGGTACTGAGCCAAACATGTACCCTGCAAGTTCCGGTTTGGGTATACGGAAAATAACACCATTCAGTTCAAGGAACCAGTTGGTCATCTTTTCCTTGTAGTCCATGTCTCTGTACCAGTCTTTATCATGATTAAGGGCCCATAATGCCAATGACGGTAAAGTTATGTATGCCGCTGCAAAGGCTGCTGTTTCCAAAGGTTTTTCCTGAAATGCTCTTACAAATTTGCTTGTTCCCTGAATCACAGCATTGAAGAAGGCAGCATAGCGGTTAACTTTAGCACCAGTAACACCACTTCTGGCAAAATTAATGGTTAAATCCCTTGCCTTCACACCTGCTTCAAACGGGTCTACGCCTTTAGCAATAAGACGAGAAAACTCTGCAAGGCGAGGAGCAGCTTCGACACTCTCATTTAGGTCTAACATGAACTCAATAGGCCTCATAAAGTTACTTAAGGCCTTCTCCTTGCTACTCATAGGCATAGAAGCTTTACGGAACATTTTGCTTACATCTTTATTACTCCCGATAAATGTGGAGAAGGGTACACCTTCAGCTTCAAATAAAGCAAGCATTTCTTTGTCTGCCCTTTTGAAAAAGCCGTCAAGGGTTCCTTTAACAGGCATTAGACCTGTTTCAGAGTACAAAGAGGCGGCTATAGTATCCCTTGCAAGGTTCCATAAGGTGAACATAGGGGTAGAAGTAGCACCAATCCTAAGGGTTGTGGCGGCCTTATTAGCTATGCGGCTTAGGATATTGGTTGTCATTCCGGCGGTCTCCTTATCCATGAACATTACAGCTTCATAGACACCGGGAGCGATCGCCTGATAAGCCTTTTCTTTCCCTTTTATCCATACGGTAAAGATATGTTCTACACTGCTTTTGTCTCCTGCTACTTCTTGTAACAGTGAAGACCCTCCCGGTAAATCAGCAAGATTAGCCCATACACGACCTACTATATTTCTTTCGCCTTTATTAATCAAAGTCTGTGTAGCAGCGGCCATAGCTGTCATAGGGTCTAAAACAGTTCTTGTGCTTCCTGTCTCACTTAATGACCTAATGAGTTTGCTTATGTTGGCGTATGCTTGCGTATGGGAACCTGTAGAGTTCATTGTACCCTCAAGTGCAAAAGAACGCTGTAAAGGAACATAGTTAGGATATTTCTGTTTGAAAAAGGCCTTGTCTTCAGCAGTTATAAAGCCATAGTGAACAGCAAGTTCCAAAAGGTTATCATTATACCAACGCAAGAGTAATGCTGCCCGACTAAATTCTTTAGGTGCATTGTTGATTGTAGCGGTATTGTCGGCCTTCGTGGAACTGGTCTTGTAGTCGGATAACCCTTTTTCAATTCGGCTCTTTTCATGTTGTAGCTGCTGTAAGAGCGTTGTATCTGTTGTTGCCTTAATTTGATTATTAAGGGCTTCAATACGTTCCGCATTCTTAACCTTAATCACTTCATTTTCGTGTAGGGCTGTGATGTAGGTACTAAATGCTTCGTGATAGTCCTTAAAGTTGTGCTTAGTTAAATAAGCCTTATCTTCAATTCCCTCTAATACCTTATAGATATCCATTAGTACCACAGGTCTCAATTTGGTATTGAAGACACACTCAAGGGCATTAATAGCAGTCTGTGAGCCGACTTTAGATAACCCTATCATCATAGCAGTGCGGGCCGACACATAGCTCTTAGCTGCCTGAGCGACCTCAGCGGGATTATCAGACAAGGCCAGCTTAATTCCTGTGTCGTTCTCAAAAGACTTGATTGTTTTCCGTGCTACAGCAAAACTGTCTGTCCATGCCTGTTTGTAGTCGGTGTAGATGTTCTTCATCTTGTCGGCTACGGATGGTTCAATGTCTTCAGCAAACTGAATGTTGCCTCTTACCCGGTTCTCCGGTTCCTGATAGAACCATTGACGAACCTGCTCGGACAGAAGCTCTATATTTCCTTTAATTTCAGGGTGAGCTTCAAGCTCTTTAATAAAAGCTTTAGAGTATTCTGGGAAGTTCTTTTGGGCTTCTTTAGGATTGAGGATGAACTCTGAAGTAAACTCAGCGATACCTTCGGCTCTTAATATGCTACCATAGTCGCCCAGGTTAGTGTCTTCCCCCCATATATCCTTGGCAGCTTTAATCAATTCATTGTCGGCACCAGTGATTTTAAATTTCTCGTCTAAGGCGTGTCCTATTTCATGGGCAACTGTTTCTAAAGAAGTCATGTCTTGAACTCTGATCCAGTTGTTTTTACGCTTATAGATACCTAAAAAATCTGAAGGTACATGACCCACTCCTACATGCGTAATACTTTCTGCTGTCTTGTATATATCAAGTAGATTGACTGTCTTAGTAGTGTCTTTAGGCGGCATAGGGAGAACGGCTTGCATTCGTTTTACACGTTCCATCCGGAGACCCTCATTAATAAGACCTGAGTAGCTCTTAGAAATACTTTGGTTAGTTGTGGGGTCTAATAACTCAGTAGACAATACATTGGAAATAGGAGTAAAGGTATCAAAGTTATTAAACTCTTCTTCTAATCTTCCCCCTAAAGTATCCATTTTTTTCTTGTATTGTTCTACTTCTTCCGGTGTCGGCCCACATTCTTTTCTTATAATTTCTTCTGCCTTCTCTACGGAAAAGCCTTCCTTTTCTATCAGAGCCTTTCGCCTTAAGTTACGGGCAATCTTAACCACACCGGGAAGAGTAGGTGCCTCATTACCGAGTAACAGGGCTCCTGCTCTTAAGGGGTGTTCCGACACAAATTGCTGGAAACCCGGTTCCTTAGCCATTCTATAAGAACCAAAAAAAGGTGCCATATCCAAAAGAGAACTCCCGACACCGGATACGCCTTCTCTTTCGTAGTCTTGAGCCATCTGTTTCAGTAAAAACCACGCTGAAGCTGCCCATCCCGCCTGCCGTACACCGGGTATAAGAGAGAGAGCCATTGCATTTACTAATGGTTTAGTTGTCTCCTCATTAAATGTGTCTTTTGCGTCCTCATACCAGTCAAGAACCTTTTGTTGTTCTTTGGTTAACTCAGGTTGCTCTAAGGCTGTCTTATCAAGTGCTTCAGGAGGTAAGGTTGCCCCCATAGCTGTGGCGGCTCGACCTACTTCTTCTGCACCTGCTATAGCCCCTTTAGCCCAATCTGAAGCGGCACTTATAGTAGCGTCTCTAATCGCTTCGTGTCTTTTAGCGTCCGTAGTCTCTATAGCGTCCTCAATAGGGATTGTTTCTGTTTCCCCGATAGACAACGCTGAAGACGGTGAAGGCAGCGTAGGATTATAGGTATCTTTAAGTACCTCATAGAGGTTATTACCTAATGTTTCGAGTGCTGATTGTCGTGCGGCAGCTTCCTCATTTTCCGCTGTTGTTGCTGGGTCTTGGTAGTTGTAAAATTCTTCTTCTAAATTCATTCTTTTTTGCCCCTTTCGTTTTACCTCTCTTTTTTTTTTTAGGGAGAGTCGACACTCTCTTTCTTCGATATGTGGGAACATTTACACACTTTGTATATATGTGGGTATAATTACCTTTTTGTCGTAGTTTTACTTGGAAGTGTAAATCACCTACAAAACGCTCTATAATCGTTTGGATAAAAGACAATAGGCATAAAGTGTTGTGTTATTGATTAAACACTCTCACAAACGATTCTGAGGCGTTCTAAAGGCTACTAAAAAGTGAATGTCGACACTCTCTTTCTTCGATATGTGGATGTATTAAGCACTTTGTATATATGTGGATGTATTTACAAAAAGTTAAAGAAATGACGACAAAACTAAATAATCATTACAAATCAAACTTTTGCGACTTCAGGACTCCTATAGTTTAGACAAGGATTCGACACAAATATAATGATTACCAAAGGGAATACTTAAGGTAACTTGAGATACTTTGAGGTGGTACAAGACGGTATAAGATAATTGTTTATTATTATTAAACAGATAATTAATGAGAAATAGAAAAGGTAGACCTATAGGGTCTCTTAAGTTTTCCATAGGGTACTTAAGAACCTGAATACACAGGATACTTAAGATTCTATAGGTATTCTTAAGTTACTTATAGGTCTACTTTTGAGGCAGTTTATAAAAAATAATAATGGTATTACTTGATTGAATAATAATAATTATTTACCCTTATCCCTTATACTATAGGGAGCATGTGCCTCAAAGTCAGTCATAGAGCGGGTTTAGAAAAAAATTATGGAGTTATTTACTCCAAAAAGTATCTTGAAGTCGCAAAAAAGTGTCAAGGCTCTCTCCATTTATTAAAGTCATTAAAGAGAGCATGAGCGGCAATAAATACATAAATATTTGTCTTACTGTCTTTAACACGAATATTAGACCTCCATAAAAATTGTATAAATTCAGACAAGGCAAGCTCTTCTTCGTCTAATTCAATTCCTTTAGCCTTTAGAAAAGCCTTTAGATTTACATTGGTAAACCTATTGATAAAATAGCCGACAATCTGATACTCAGAATAATCATTGGTTGCTTTTAGATTACAAGGAACCCATTTCCTTTCAGATAGGCTTTTACTGTCTCTCAGACTATTTTCAAACCCTTTGTAGCATGTCCAAAAGTATCTTTTCTTCCCTGTGTCTTTTGGTACATCATTTTCCTTAAACGACCGCCATGCAGCAATCAAAGCCTTCCCATACTTTGTCTTTTCTTTCCTGATATTGTTCATGTACCACGTCTTAGAGAAGGTAGAGTAGGCAATAATGCTGTTATTCTTTGTCGTAAAAGTCTTTATCCTCCTAAGGCAATCTTGGGGCGGCTTAAGGTCTAAGTAACCATTGCTTATTGTGTCTCCCTCAAGGTGCTTATAGATAGCCTTAATGCCCATAAGTTCACAATAGGCATGCAAAAGACTATACCTCATGCGATAGCTGCAAAAGGTAACTGAGGAGAACACCTGCCATACTTCTTTCTTCAAGACCTGAACGACACCACTACAGCATTTATAGAGGTCAAACAGGAGCAATCTGTTCTTAAGGCTGTCATAGATACCCTTGTTGCTGTCGTTGTTATTGTAGGTGTGTCGATTGTTCCATGTAAGCTGGTGTGTATCTTTATCTTCGATAAGAAGCCCGCAATCTATAGCCAGGTCAATATCTTTAGTACCAAAGACCTCTATTAGACCGTCATAGCCTTTGTTATAGAGCGTATGACCACCGACAATATTAGACATAAGTGTTATATCTTCGTCAATAAATAGGGTATATTGATAGTCGCCCTCCCGGATCACATTCAATATTTCATTGTCGAATAAATTAAAAAGAGCGTGGGTACAGCAAACATTTTCACCATTGGATAGTAGCCCTTTTATTTCTTCTCTTTTCTTTCCTACAGGCTCTATACAAGGCGTGTTAGTACAGATTCTTTCTACTTCTGTAAGGTAAGGTGTGACGACAAGGAACCTTTTGTTGTATTCGGGATAGACTAAGGTCTTATTGATTTCATTAATAATAGCTGTGGTCTTACCGCTGCCCGGTGGAGCGTCTAAAAAGTTAAATTCCATAATATTTACCTCTTTTCTTTTTGTTATTTGTCCCTACAACAACAAAAAGCCCACCTTATAGTCATGGAGGTAAACCACTGGGACATGTGGCAGCTATAAGGTGAGCTTTTTGTTGGCATAGGTGACTGTAAGACTTCTTCTTCTTCGATATATGGATGTATTAGTTAGAGAATGACAAACACAGAATACATGTTCGACAAAGGGAAAGGTCAAACAAAGTACCAAAGAAAAAGTAGTAAAAAAATAAGCAGTATGTCCATTGAACACACTACTTAATCTATAGAACTATTTAATTTTTGCCTGTTATGTCGAACACTACGTCCGATAACATAGCTTATGTTAAAGGAGCTTATTATTCGCTAAATGGCTTTGTTGAAGTGTTTTTAAGTTTTTTATAATATATCATAAATAATTATGTAAAGTCAATGAAAAAGACAAAAATATGTTATAATAACAATAGCTGCTTTTTCTTTCAATATGTTGGATAATTGATTTCTTTCTTCCGATATGTGGGATAGTTGATTTTGTTTCCTGATTAATTAAAGGGGGTAAACGGAGTGTTGTTGTCGTTCGGAAATGTTTGTTTATTGCTATTTTTGACAGCCATGAATTTTACTATAGTCTGTAATGTAGTCGGTGCTAAACAGGATAGATACTATTTCTATGCGTTCGCAATCTCATTATTAGAACTTTCTTATGCTTATCGTTAGTTACCTTGTGTCGAATCTGCCTTAGGTGTTTCTATACGGAAACACAAGGGAACTACAAGATAATACAGGTACCCGGTAGCGGGGGGAAAAATGGAAGTGTACTTTTTTATTATAGGCTTTCACAATTTTTCCTAAAAAATCACTTGACCAATGGGAAGTACTCAAATATAATCAAAGAAGTGTAAGGAAACATTCAGGGCTTAGTTTTTTATAAGTTCGTGTGTACAGGTAAATATAGTCTTGTAAGAGTGTTGCGGCGATTACTTCGGGATCGTGAGATGTCCGAGCTCCATAGGGCGGAATGCCGGATAACGTCCGGCGAGGGAAACCTCAGG